>Ga0105046_10000094_pt1 | contig 93074 bp, 72 predicted proteins | sample MAT03_FD_78385 | JGI IMG/M metagenome (GOLD analysis project Ga0105046, IMG submission 78385) | Freshwater microbial communities from Lake Fryxell liftoff mats and glacier meltwater in Antarctica - MAT-03 (megahit assembly) | ecosystem: Environmental > Aquatic > Freshwater > Ice > Liftoff... | reverse complement strand
TGCCAATGCTCGTAGCGGTGTGATCCAGAGAACTCGCAACGCGGGCGGATTTTTCGGATTCCAATCGCTACGGTTTGGGTTCTCTTTGAGCCACCGCAGTATCGGTCCTAGCCAAACGGCCAGTGTTTTGCCGGTACCTGTCGCCGAGTGAACCAAGCCGCTGCAGCCGTCCGTATAGGCTTTCCAAGTTTCACGCTGGAATCGAAACGGCTTTTGACCTTTGGAAGCAAAGAAGTCGTTTAATATTTGAATTGGTGTTCGTGTTTTTATTCGTGGCGTGGAGTCGCGCATGGTTTAAGAGGGCAACAGTTCCATCAGTTCGGCAAGTGTATTGGCATCCTTGGGTAGCTTGTCATGTCGCCATCGAACAATACGAGGAAATCGCGTAGCAATCCCGCTTTTGTGGCGTGGACTGCGTTGCAATCCTTCAAATGCGATCTCCATCACCAACGCCGGTGAAACGCTCCGCACCGGTCCAAACGACTCTTTTGTATTCTGCCGAACGAACCGGTCAACCGACTTGATTTCAGCATCGTCGAGACCACTATACGCCTTGGCGAAGGGCACGAGTGTGTCGCCATCCCACAAGGCAAACGTATAATCCGAGTATAACCCTGATCGCTTTCCATGGCCTTTTTGCGCATAAATCAGAACCGCATCGATCGTAAACGGGGACACTTTCCATTTCCACCAAACTCCTCGGGCACGCCCCACTTCATAGCTCGCGTCCAAGCGTTTCAACATCAATCCCTCTGCGTTCATTTCCCGACTTCGGTCGCGAACCTTGGCCCAGTCGTCCCAGGATTCACCTTCGAGGGTCTGAGTGACACACAGACTCGGATGCGTGATGGTGGAGAGCAACGCGTCCAGTCGTTTGCGTCTCTCGATAAATGGTAGCGATCGAATATCGATGCTCGCATCTTCCAAGAGATCAAACGCTTGAAATATAACCGGCACCTCCTTGAGTAGTTTCTTGCTGACGGTCTTGCGTCCGATGCGTTTCTGAAGCTCAGCAAATGGTAGTACCTGATCAATGCCATGAGACGCGAGGATTTCACCATCAAGAACCGTTCCATTGGGCAACAATCCGGCAGCCGTTTCGATCTCCGGCCAGCGATTCTCCATCAAGTCTTCGCCTCTCGACCAAAGAAATACCTGTTGATCGCGATGGATCACTTGACCGCGAATCCCGTCCCACTTCCATTCCGCTGCAAAGTCTTTCGCATCACCCAAGCTCTCCGGACCTAGCTCATGATCAATCGGGTGCGCCAAGCAGAATGGGAAGGGCTGGCTTATGATCGTGTCTTGGACTTCTTTCGAAATCAGGCTTGCAAAGAACGCGGACGTTGGTTTCCATGTCCCCATCAAGCGATGCGAAATCACATCCGGCGACACGCCTGCGTGCTCGGCGATCGCTCGGGTGACAATCGCTTTGCTCACACCAACGCGGAACGCACCGGTGATTAGCTTTAGAATCACCAACCGCATCTGTGTTGGCGACTGCTTCCAGATCGTAACGATCGCATCGTGTTGTTCGGCTTCGTTCATCGCCCGCAGCGGAATAAGACGTTGCTCGACCCACTGGGCTAGAGAAACACTATCGACCGATTCGCCTGGAGGAACTATCAACGTAAGTGTTTCGGCCAAATCGCCGACGGCATGATAGGACTCATCAAAAAGCCACGCCGGAATGTTGGCTTCTTCAGCTGCCCACTTGCGAAGCATCTTTGTCGGCACCAGTTGCCTCAGCTTGTATCCACAAAGGAAGTAGGTTGCCCATGCTGAATCTGCGGGACTCGACGAGCTGAAGTATTTCGTCAACGCTTGTCGTTTTTCGTTGGTCTTCGTCGTGGCGTCGATTGCGGCGTAAAGAGCAGCGAAACGTATCATGGCGTCTCTCCGCCCTGAGCCGTTATGTCCTGCTCAGCGTCGACCGCGTCTTCATCCCCTTCGCTCCGAGTGCGGGAATCGAGAACTTTCGCATCTCGTCCGTTTTCGATCAGGTAGCGAACAACAGAAGCCGAATAGCCATGCGTTACCCAAACCATTTCAGGATTGCACGCATCGATTGCGGTCAACAGAGCCGGCCAATCGACATGGTCGCTTAACGCAAAGCCACGATCAACCGATCTTCGGCGCCGCGATCCTCGGACGCTCATCCAACCACTTGCCATCGCGGTGCTGCACTGGCCAAACCTTTTTGTCCATGTCGTTCCGTGAGCGCTAGGTACCGCAACCACCATGGCTCCCCGCCAATCGTGCTTTCCGATGATTGAACCAACAGGGGTCGTGTCCGGAAGCGCGACACCGGTTTTTCGATAGGCTTCATTTCCCTTTTCAACCGCTCCGTGGCAATAGATTCTTCCGATGAATGGATCAAGTCCGGCGAGCAGTCGTTGACTCTTTCCGACGGCATATCCATATAGCAAACAGCATTTCCCGGTGTCGCGGCTATCTCGCCACCACTGATTGATCGATTCGATAACAGTCTCTTGCGGTTGCCATCGGTAGATTGGTAGTCCAAAAGTCGATTCAGTAATCATCGTGTGGCATTGAACTGGTTCCCACGTTTCGCAGGTTGGGTCGATGCCAAGTTTGTAGTCACCTGTGATCAGTGCAACCTCACCTCGATACTCGAGTCGCACCTGCGCAGAGCCGAGGATATGACCAGCCGGATGGAAGCTGACGCGAACGCCACCGACGTTGACGCATGCACCATACGGCATGAACTCGAACTCGGCGTCGGGGTTCATTCGCATTCGAAGAAGATGTTCACTTGGCTGAGCGGCAAGGTAATGTCTGCATCCCCAGCGAGCATGATCCGAATGCGCGTGCGTCACCACTGCTCGTTCGACCGGCCAATGAGGATCTACATAGAAGCCGCCTGGTGTACAGTACAATCCTTTGTTCGTCGTTTGGAGGAATGGTCCCATTTAAGCAACGGCTTTCACTGTTGGCAGGTTGCGCAAGCGTACATTTTCCGATTGGCAAGCGACCAAGAGTCAATGGGCGCTGCGCATTGAATGCAGAATTCTTTCTTGTAGACGCATAGACGCTCTTGGGCGTTTAGCCGACTGAGCGGCTTGTCCGTGGATTCTCGCGGAACCGTGATGATGCGGTTGTACTTCAAGCCGATTTCGAGCAAGCGAACGGAAGTCTGCCAAAGCTCGTCAAATTCATCTCGCAGCAGTGACTTGCTGGGACGCGAAGGATGAATTCGGTTGAGGAAAAGGATTTCTGCGCGGTAGATGTTTCCGATCCCCGCGATGATTGACTGATCCAATAACAACGTCCCGATGGGTTGTTTGCTCTTGAGAATTCGAGCCCATACGCGTTCGGGGTCCGCATCGGCTCGCAATGGATCCTGCCCGAGTCTGGCTTGCGAATCGATGACGCCTTGTTTGTCGAGTACCTCGCACTGATTGGGGCCGTTAAGGTCCAATGCATGATCGTTTCCGACAAAGCGAACACGAACAGCACCGCGAGGCTCGGGTGGTGGAGACTTGTGCAATCGAAACTTACCGTACAGCCCGAGATGGACATGCAAAACATGCTTAGCCCCGAACGCATAATACAAATGTTTTCCGTGTGCCTCGACGGACTTAAGAACTTTGCCATTCAGCAAAACCGCTTCTTGTTCAAAGCGACCTTGCGGGGAGGCGATGCTCAAACGTTGGCCGCCAATCCATTTTGTATGGTCTTGAGCCATGCGATGGACGGTATGACCTTCAGGCATCGAGACAAACGCTTTCGGTACGGTGTGGCTAGGGGAGCTGGAATAGTTTCAGATATTGTAGGGCGGTGGGGAGCCTAACCATGCTAGTTTTGAAGAGAATTGGCTGTGACGGCGTGATGATGATCGAGTTTTTTCCATTCGATCAAACCGGCCCACGATGATTTGCAATCCTCGCTGTTGGGTCAGTGGCTTGAACGCTTCCACAGTACTATCGACTACCAATTGAAGTCGAATCGCATGGCTAACAGGTCCGACGTCGTTTCACCGAAGGAAGCGTTTCCTGTCGTAATTGGGTGGATATAGTCGAACATCCATCGTGTGCGATCGGACCAATACCAATTGAAGCCGACAGTGAGGTCGTTGTATTCGCCGCGATCGATATCCGTCAAATCGAGGTTGGACCAGCGAGCTTTGGCTTCCCATGCGCCGGGACCTCCGCCTCCCTGGGTAAGCTTGAAATTGCGCAGCGGTCTGTTTCGTCCAAACTGTGCTCCATGTTGACCGAATGGTTCGAAGATCCTGTTTTCGCCTGTCAAAAAATAACTGAGATGTGCGTACGCACCGCTAAGCTGTGATGAGTCGCCTGCCACGTTTGAAACATCCGAAAGGAACGCTTCGCTTTGCAGTGTCACCGGACCATAAACAATGGCTAACTCAGCATTGCCGGTTGTGTAAGAATCGGCCGACAAATTACCGCTATCGATCAGCACCGGCCCGCGTTGAATCTGTGGTCGTGCTCGAAATCGCACGAGATCATCGTGATCGCTGGTATAGAGAACCCCAATCCCCATATGTACTAAGTACCGACCTTCGGATGCGACATCGTAGTATGGCAAGCAAGTCAGTCGTCCGCTCAGGCGAGTTCCTTGATTGTCGTCTATGCGAGTTTTGTCGGTGTCATTGATGTCTTCAAAGAACAGGCCGCCGGTCCAGGTAATTCTCTTGTCATCGGTGCAATTGTAGATCGCGGCACCGACTTCCCGACTCGCCGCGAAAATTCCCTCAGTTGGAATGGAGCGTTCCGTGAAAATATTGTTCGTATCGTTGGTGACCTGTTCCAAGCTAAATGGTACAAAGAAGTTTCCGAATCGGACTCGTCCAAGCCCTGGAATCTCATTCATCGAAAGGTATGCATCTTTAACGTCCGCCGAGGCGAAAATGTTATCGGTAGAACCTTGTCCTGGTTCGAGGGTCATCTGCAATCGGAAGTCGAACTGCTCATAACCGACTCCGTCTGCAACCAACCGTAGGCGGCGATAGCTGAAGTAGTTGTCAGCATCTACGATAGACGAATCGGCATCTGCCCAGGTGATGTAGTCCAATTGAACATGCCCGCCTAGCCTGACGTTCCATTTGTCTTTCGGAATGTCCTTTGATGCGTTCTCTAGCTTCTTTAGTTTTTCTTCTTGCTTCGACCCTTGAACTTTAGTTTTCTCAATCGCATTCTCGAGTTCCTTCAAGCGATCTTGCAATTGCTTGACATCATCAGCGAGCTTAGGCTCTGGTGTGCCCTCGGTGATTAAGCCCCCAGATTCAATCAAGTGCGTGGCGAAAACCTCCGCAAACTGAACTTCATTGGCTGTCGGTAGAGGCTTCGCGGTGCCGCCAGGTTCATTGGCGTCCAACGCGTCTAGCGAGAGCCACCCAATTATAAGGATGACTAACCGGAGTTTGAAACTAGACATTGCTGGAATTCTTTCTGGCGCCGTCTCTATTCGGCTTAGGGCTCCGCTTGTCAAACAGTGCCTAGCGAGCTGAGCCGTTTTTGTTCCATCGCCTCCGGAAGTCCGGTCTGCATGAGAGTAGCGATTGTGACACCGCCATGGTTCATGAATCGGCAAGTGGTACCGATTTCTTCGACTTAAGTCACAAAAAGACATCGGCCTGCGAATCGCAGGCCGATGTTGGGTTGAGAGTTCAGCGACTTAGAGCGAAAAATCGGATTGCCACGGCAACGACAACGTTACTTGGGCTTCTTGACCTTGGCCTTGAATTCTTCAAGATCCAGCGAGCCGTCGCTGTTCTTATCCTTGGCCTTGAACATTTCCTCCGCCGCGGTCAGCTTCTCGCCTTTACGCTTGCCCAGAAATTCTTCTTTGGTGACCTTCTTGTCACTGTCCTTATCCATCTTTGCGAACTGTTCTTCTGGCGTTGGCTTCTCTTTATCAGCAGCCATCGCAGGGGCACAGAGTCCGAAAACCAACACTAATGCAAACAACTTTTTCATATTGATCGTAGATTTTGAGGAGGAACGACTCTCGATTCAGGAGTCTTGATGATCGTAAAGATGCGCTGCCGCCGCCATTTATTTGCACAAACAGAGAATTTTTTGACGAACTTTCTCCAGTTCCGGATTTGGCGGCAACGGAGCCGTTTTCTGCACGCTCTCGTTGCGGGTTGCCCTGGCTCTTTCCGTTGGTTGCCGGTGAGTCAAAGGGTCGTTTCTTAACCGCTGGCCTCGATTGGTCTTGCAACGAACCGAGGCCATACTTTGGCGGACCATATTCATGACTTCTTGGTCTTGCATCAAAGCGTGGATCAACGATTCTCGAGCCATCATTGCTTAGCCTCCGTTACAGCGATTTTGGGCGTCGTTCATGACTACATGCTGGTCAAGTCCGATGTACGTCAACCGATCGTACTTGATCCCGACAACACATCGCGAAAGTGCTGGAGGCTTCTGTAACCACCGAGGCGATCGTGATCGATCCAGCAGGGACCATCTTGTATCGCGGTAGAATCGATGATCGTTATAAAATGATCGGGAAGAAACGAGCGGTTCCACAACGCGAAGACCTGCGATTGGCATTACGTGCCATTGCAGATGGGCGGACGATCGACGTTTCGACCACTCAAGCGATCGGCTGTGGCATCGCGTATGAGAAATGCTCGGTCGAAAACGTTGTAACTCGCGCTGCTGATTATCACTCGCCAACTTCCAGTGCAATGAGTTCGCCCTCCGTAGCGGATACGGTTCGTCGGCAATAGAGCAGCCCACCAGAGAGTGCGGGTAACGAGCGATAGGTGCCTGCAGGCAAATCGGCAACAGCGAGTTTTCGAAACTCTTTCGAGTCGGCAGCGAAGAGTTCTAAGCGTCCATCGGTGGCCTGCGCCAGCACTCGATCGTCAATCGCAATCAAATGCGCCGTGCCAAAGTCGGGGCGACTCCATGCGACCTTCCCATCGGCCCAGCGGACGCACACCAAGTTCGCGTCACCCATATCTTCGCGCCCATCAATTGAATAGACCCAGTCACCGATACGAATAGGAGTAGCATACTGACTACTAACCACATCTTGTGACGTCCAGAGGTCCATTGGTGGGTCCACTGACATATCAACCATTCGACATCCAATGCCGTAAGATGCTGTGACGAACAATTGGGTGCCATTGACCAATGGCGTTGCCGCGTTGACGGTTGGCCCGCGGCGTCCGAAGGCGAATTGGCGAATGACCTCTCCCGTTATGGGTTCGATCATCACGGTTTTTAAACCTAGGACGGCGATGACTCGCATTTCGCTATCCACTTGCATGGTCACTGGGGACGCATAGGCAGCCTGCTCATCGACAGCCGTCCAGCGAGTTTGTCCATTCTTTAAATCGACCGCGACCAATCCGGTTCCAGAACGCCCACCGACAGAGGCAATGAGCAGATCGCCAACAACAATGGGTGTGCTACCTGCTCCAAAATAACCGTCGTCTGCTTCATGTTCGGAACGCAATTCACGAGACCAAAGTGGAGATCCGTCGACAAGGGAAACGCCATGTAGATCGCCCGCAGCACCGTAAACAAAGACACGGTCATGCGCAATCACGGGCACGCTGCGGGGCCCGCGATCGGCATCAACACCTCCGCGATACAACGCAGGAAAACGGGCTCGCCACTGACGGTTACCGTCCTTAACGGACAGACAATCGAGAACTTCGTCGTCGTTTATACGATGCCACAATAATGCCTTGCCAGATGAAACTGCCACGCCGGCATAGCCCGAGCCACAGGGAACTCGCCAACGTACTTTCGGGGAGCGGGTCCATGCTGGTACGGTCTCCCCCACCGCGTGGCCGTCGCGCTTCAAGCCCAGGATTTGTGGCCACTCTCCCGCAATAACGTGACTTGTAGAAAGAGTCAAAACGAATAGCAGCAAAAGAAAAAATCGCATACGAAAAATCGGCCTCGATTGTGACTACGGTGGAACGAAAGCAACTACAATCATTTCGGCGCTTGGTCAGATCCCACTTCTACAACGAGGATTTCGAATGCAGACACGAATGTTCGCGGGATTCGCGTTCGGGATTTTTTGCTGCGCCGCTCTGCATCATGACACCATTGGTGAAGAGCTTCAACCGAGCGCGAACGAAACCTCATCGACAGCGATTCTGACCACGGCGGAGTTGGCGAGTGCCAATGTGATCGACGAGGCGACACTTCGGGGGCATGTGCGATTTTTGTCAGATGATTTGTTGGAAGGACGCGGGCCCGGATCTCGCGGCGATGAGCTGGCACAGTTGTACATCGCTACCCAATTTCAAAGCTTAGGACTCAAGCCAGCGTCCATCGATGGGGGGTGGATGCAATCGGTACCGTTGGTTGGGATTCGAACGATTGCCCCTCCTCAAGTTCTGTTCTCAGTCGGTGACCAGTCGCTCACCCTGGAGTCCACGATCGATTTCATTTCGACGATGGGAAGCCCCAAGGCAGAAGCTTCGCTGACGGACGCCGAAGTTGTATTTGTTGGCTATGGAATACAGGCTCCCGAGTATGACTGGGATGATTTCAAGGACGTCGATCTTCGCGGCAAGATTTTGCTAATAATGAACAACGATCCTGAGGTCGATCCGGCTCTCTTCGAAGGCCGGCGCAGATTGTTCTATGGGCGATGGGATTACAAGTACGAAAGTGCTGCTCGTCAGGGTGCTGCCGGGGCAATCATCATTCACACGACACCGTCGGCGGGCTACCCTTGGCAAGTGATTCAAACGTCTTGGTCAGGTGAAGAGTTCGAACTACGCGATGCGCCGGGGCCAAGATTGCAATTGAAGGCTTGGGCAACAGAAGAGGCGTCCAAAAGGCTTGTAGGGCTGGCAGGTAAAAATCTCGATCAACTTCGCGCGGACGCGGAATCGCGGACGTTTCGGCCCGTGCCGCTAGGCGTGTCGCTATCCCTTGAATTAAAGGCCGAGGTTCGCAAGCAGGACAGCGCCAATGTTCTGGGATTGTTGCCCGGAAGTGATCCTTCGTTATCAGACGAAGTGCTGGTTTACATGGCGCACCACGATCATCTGGGCATGTCAGCCGAACGAGACATCAATGGTGACAATATCTACAACGGTGCCATCGATAACGCATCGGGCACAGCAGCACTGCTGGCGATGGCGAAAGCGTTTACCCGACTTACCAACCGCCCGGCTCGATCGATCCTATTCGCTGCGGTGGCCGCGGAAGAGCAAGGCTTGCTCGGTTCAAAATATTTCGCGAACCAACCGACCATTCCCGCTGGAAAGCTCGCAGCGGTCATCAACATGGACGGCACTAACTTCATTGGAAGAACCCGTGAGGTCAATGTGATCGGACTTGGTAAGTCGTCTCTTGACGTTCATGTTGGCGAAGTTGCCAAGGCTCAAGGCCGCATCGTAACGCCCGATCACTTTCCCGATCGAGGTTACTACTATCGTTCGGATCAATTCAGCTTGGCAAAGATCGGGGTGCCAGGTGTTTATCTGCATTCCGGCATCAACGTGATCGGAAAGCCCGAGGGTTGGGGCAAACAACAGCTCGATGAATGGGTTGAGAAAACCTATCACCAGCCCGGCGACGAGTACCGTGAAGACTGGGATTTGAACGGTGCTCTGGAGGATACTCGCCTGCTCTTTCATGTTGGACGCCGCGTTGCCGATGCACCGACCATGCCGTCTTGGACCGCAGGAGACGAGTTCGAAGCAGCACGCGTCAAAGCGATTGCTGATATAAGCCACTAAATTCATCGCATACAAAGGTTGATTTCGTGAAGTTCCGATTCGTCGATTCGCTGTATTTTCTCGCAATACTGTTTTTCGGTATGCCCGTCATGTTGCTCGCTCAGACCGCAGATGAGCGGCTGCAAGCGTTTTTTAAGTCGCATCTTGAAGAGGTTTTTGAGCTACGCCCATTGGACGCAACGATCCTGGGGGACCATCGATTTGATCATCTGCTTGACGACATTGCCCCCCAAGCACGTGAAGGTTGGTTGACTCAGTGGCGAAAAAAACTAGAGGCTCTTAACGCTTCGATTGAGTTCAGTGATCTTTCGCCGGATGCCAAAGTTGATTTTGCGATTCTGAGAGACGATCTCGTTCGCAACATTTGGCTTGCCGAGAACACGAAGCCTTTTGAGGAGGACCCACGAACCTATGGGGCTTACATCAACGACAGCGTCTATTCGTTGCTTACTCAGTCGACGCTGCCAAAGGAAAAGAATATCGAGAATGCCATTTCTCGTATGAAGCAGATTCCACGTATTATCGCGACCGCAAAATCGACGATCCAAGAACCGCCCAAGTCGATTTTAGAAACGGCGATTCAGCAGAATCAGGGCGCTATTGGCTTCTATGAGAACGGTATCTTTGATCTTGTCGCGGAAACCGACCAACTAGAAGCACTGAAGGTCACTTCCGCGATGGTTGCTGGCGAGCTGACTGCGTATCAAGCGTTCTTGAAAAATGAAGTGCTGCCAAACGCGAAGGGTGAATGGCGATTGGGCAAGCAAAAGTTTTCTCGCAAGCTCGAATTGGTCCTCGATATCGATATCGATGCTGATCAAGTTCTTGTCGATGCGATGGCTGAATTTAGTCGCGTCCAACGCGACATGTACGTTGTCGCGAGGCAACTGTGGAGTCGACACTTTCCTGATACCTCGCTTCCACCCGACGATGACGAGGGACGACGTTGGACGATCGCGGCTGTGATCAGTGCCGTCGGCAAAGAACATGGTCAGCCAGAAGCATTGATCCTGGACGCTCGTGCCACCGTCAACGCGATCAAGATGTTCATCAAGGAGAAAGATATTCTTCGGCTCCCCGAGCCCGATCGTTGCCAAGTGATTGAGATGCCTGAGTTCCGCCGGGGAAATTCCTTGGCTTATCTCGAATCAGCGCTTCCACTGGATCCGAACGGTTCAAGTTTCTACGCGGTCAGCCCTCCGCCGTCGATTTGGGGCGACGCACAAGTGCGAAGTTTCTTAGAGGAGTACAACCGCCACATGCTACAGATATTGACGATCCATGAAGCCTATCCGGGGCACTATGTTCAACTTGAGTATTCGAACCGTGTCCCGTCTTTGATTCGCCGAGTTCTTCAGTCAGGCGTGTTCATCGAAGGCTGGGCCGTTTACACCGAGCAGATGATGCTTGACCAAGGCTATGGCAATGGCGAGCTTGCCTTGCGCCTCAATCAGCTAAAGTTTTACTTGCGAGCCGTCGCCAACGCGATTCTCGATCACCGAATGCATTGCACGGAGATGACCGATGAGGCCGCGATGAGATTCCTTGTCGATGATGCCTATCAGTCGGAAGGCGAAGCGAGATTAAAGGTTGTTCGCGCGAAGCAAAGTTCTGTACAGTTAAGCACCTATTTCACTGGGCGGATGGCGCATTATCGTCTACGCCAAGCGGTGCAACGCGAATTGGGTGAGACGTTTGATTTGGGACGATATCACGAGGCGGTACTTGATCACGGCTCCGTCCCCGTGAAGTACTTGCCCACGCTAGTTCGATCGCGATTAACGCAACCGAGATAGGCGTAAGTTCAGTATGCCTTCGCAAAAATCGCTTGTTTCGTGGCAGGCTTTCCAGTCAAGAAACAGGTTCCCGAAGTATCGTTGTTCTCCCGAGGGATGCATCGAATGGTGACCTTAAGTTCCTTGAGAAGTGGCTGGACCACTTCGTGGTCAGCGAAGTGGCAGATCGCGAACCCGCCGTGAATTTCTTGGCTTTCTTCGTTTTTCGGAGTGAAGAACTTACGAAATTCAGCCTCGGTAGTAATCGTGCGAGTATGCTCTTTACGCATCGCCGCAGCACGATCAAAAAGTCCCTGCTGCATTTCGGCGAGGATGATGGCAAGTTGTTCTCCTGCTCCTTCTCGCGTTATCGAAAAACTCTTGGCCTGATCTCGACGTCCGATGAACATGGAGCCCGCTTCCAGATCTTTGGGGCCGACTTCAATGCGAATGGGGACACCACGCTTGATGTGATGCCACTTCTTCTCGCCACCGCGCATCTCACGATCGTCGATATCAACTCGCAGAGCCGCACCTGCGAATGATTGGGCCCGCAGTTCTTTCTGAATCGCTTTGGCATAATCGAGAATTGCAGTGCGAGTCTCATCGTCTCGATAGATCGGCAAGATCACGATTTGCATCGGTGCTAACCGCGGTGGCAAGACAAAGCCATCGTCATCGCTGTGGGTCATGATGAGCGCTCCAACCAATCGCGTCGAGACGCCCCAGCTTGTGGTCCAAGCGAACTGCAGATTGCCCTCGGCGTCTTGGAATTGAATCTCTTGAGCACGCGAAAAGTTTTGGCCCAAGAAGTGACTGGTGCCCGCTTGAAGCGCTTTGCGGTCCTGCATCATCGCCTCAATGGACATCGTTTCGACGGCCCCAGGGAAACGCTCATCTGGCGTCTTCGCTCCGATCGTCACTGGCATCGCCATCCAATTCTGAGCAAAGTCCGCATAGACATCGATCATACGCTCGGTTTCTTCCATCGCTTCCTGCGCCGTGGCATGAACCGTGTGGCCTTCCTGCCATAGAAACTCTGCGGTTCGCAGGAACATTCTTGTTCGCAGTTCCCAACGTACCACGTTCGCCCATTGGTTGATAAGGATCGGCAAATCACGGTAACTCTGTACCCACTTGGCGTAGGTCGCACCGATAATCGTTTCGCTTGTAGGTCTAATAATCAGTGGCTCATCCAGTTCACCTGCGGGCTGAAGTCCGCCACCTGGTTTGGGCTCGAGCCGATGATGGGTAACGACGGCGCATTCCTTGGCGAAACCTTCGACGTGTTCGGCTTCCTTTTCGAGGAAGCTCATCGGAATCAAGAGCGGGAAGTAAGCGTTTTGGTGCCCGGTCGCCTTAAACATATCGTCGAGGGCACGCTGCATATTTTCCCAAAGTGCATATCCCCAGGGCTTGATGACCATACAGCCACGCACCGGAGAATTCTCTGCCAGATCGGCTGCCTTGATAACCTGCTGGTACCACTCGGGGTAGTCTTCAACGCGAGTGGGAGAAATTGCGTTTTGGGGAGCCTTCGCCATGATTCGGAATCTGTTTGAGGAACCGGAAGAATTCGGCCCAGCGACAAAAGCAATGCCGCAGGCGGCGGCATTGTAGCGAAAGAAGACAAAGAAGAAGGAGGCGGGTTGACCAACCAATGAACCACATGATGCGGTCCTGAACCAGGTCGCCGGATCCGTTATCGACGGAGACTGAGCAATTCGTCAATTAATTGCTGGACCGTGGTGATTACACGGCTGTTTCCACGATATTGCGTGCTCGCAAGAACCAGCTTGATCAAGTCTCTGCCGATGTCGGTATTGCTCAATTCAAGCGCACCGCCAATGACGGTCCCGATTCCGTTTTCTCCCGGAGCACCTTGGATGGGTAGGCCCGTGTTGATGCCCGAAGCGTAGAGATTCAATCCGCGAGACTCAAGACCTGCAGGGTTTGCAAAACGAGCGAGTTGCAGCTTGCCAAGGTCGCGAGTGATTCCGTTGCTAAAGACGCCTCGAATCGTTCCGTCTTCCCCGACAACATAACTGTTCAGGACACCCGGTTCGCTGCCGTCTTGACGCGTCGCGGCGAGCGAAGCTTTCGAGGCGGCTAGGCCGGATACCGAACTGAAGTCGATGTTGAACTGCAGTGGCGTCACACTTGGAACGTCCGTACGATTGATCGCGATCCGATCATTAGTCGTCGACACGAAGTTTCCGTTGCCATCGAAACGAATCAAGCCTGTGCCGAGGGAGACATCCACACCAGTGAGCGGCTGGTTGTCTGGACTGTCGGCATACCACCGATAAACCGTCTCTCCGCTGTTCCGGCTTTCCAGCGTAGCCGTCACTCGTACCGAAACCGGAATGCCCAGCGAATCATAGACAATAAAGTCACTTACGGCGCTTTGCCCGACACCCTCCTGCCGAGTTCCAAACGCAAAATTAGGCGTCTCCACGGTGCCGTTTGATGTTCGAATGCGAAAGGCAGTCAAGTCGATGTCCAAGCCGTTCAGTTCGCCGGTGTTGCTGACAAATCGGAGTGCTCCATTACGAATAGAACCTCCCGGAACCAACGTGCCGGACTCACCAAAGATATTGTTGGTTGAAGTCGGAATGGGATTCTGTGCGTCGATTTGCACCGTTTGGAGCCCCGATGCATTTTCAACAAAGTCAATAAAGTCTTGGACGGTTGACGATGCTCTGATTTCAAAGTCCTTTGCTCCAAGTGCTCGGCCACCTTTTCTTCCCGTGTAGGACAGTGTCCCTTCGGTGAAAATATTCTGGTAGGTGTTTCCTTCTCGCTTGAGAACATTGGTTAGCAATGTATTGCTGTTCACCGTTGGTCCATCAAGGTTAAGAAGTTGATTTCCTGATGTTGCTAAGTTAGCGATATCTGCGTCCGATCGAGTGTCGGTAAACGTCTGGCCCGGCACGACCGAATCAACAAGGTAAAAGTTGTTTTGGTCCCCAGCTAGGTTTCGATAGATTCGAATTTGGTCGTACGCAGGAAATCCTCCGCCGACCGGAGGTGTTGGTGGTGTAGGTAGGCCCGACAGGGAAAGCCTGCCGTTTACGATATTGCGTGGACCGATCAGCACGCTTGGACGACTGTCTGGTTCACCGGTGCGACCGTACGTGATCATATAGGTGTAGTTGCCCGAAAGGACATCTGTGTCCAGTGGCGTCGTCCCCAAGGGGGTCGCGCCCGAATCGGTAAAGCTACCACCTGCGGCTGCCGTGCTAAGCAGAAAGAAGTCACTACCACCGGGACCCGTTCGGTAAATATTGACCGAACTGTATTGGCCGCCCGCAGGATCGGTCGGCAGATTCGTAAAGTCGACGCGAGAACTGGCTCCAGCGTTTTGAGATAACGCAGCGCTTGGAGTGGATTCATTCCCTGAAGAATCGACCAGGGCGAAACGGTACTGATAGACTCCCGCTGCCAATGTTCCCGCTCCGGATGAATTGGCGCCGATGGTCGCCGTATCAATCGTTGGGCCCGTGCGCAGCGTAACGCCAGCGCCACTGGGACGCGGCACGCTAGCATCGCCAAGGACAATACTTTCGATCACCTTGGAGGCGGTCGCGACATCGCCTTGAGGAGTCAACGTACCTTCGAAGGTCACATTCTCCGTCGCCTTTGCAACCGTTTCGGTCCCCAGAGGCACCTGAAGCGAAGTGATTCGCGATTCCTGTAACCGGAATTGTTCGTCGATACCGTGACCAAGCAATCGTTGACCGGTGGAATTCACCAGCTCGCCGTCGGCATTTAGTTTGAAGAGTCCGTTCCTCGTGTAAAGCCGCTCTCCCTCGGCCCCCTGGACCATAAAAAATCCGTCGCCTTGAATCGCTAGGTCGGACGGACTGCTACTGATCTCAATGGTGCCTTGATTGTGATTCGCTGCGATTTCGGCGACCTGAACACCAAGTCCGACTTGCCGAGGATTGGTTCCACCATTGTCCGAGGATGGAGACGCCCCAAGGCTCAAGGTTTGCAAGAACTGTGTCGCAAAAACCACGTTGGACGATTTGAAGCCGACCGTCTGAGAGTTGGCTAGGTTGTTGCCGACGACGTCAATTTGTGCTTCGGCGGCGCTCAGTCCGGTAAGTGCCGTGGTCAGTGCGGAGGCCAAACCCATCGAGACGTCCTTGTTGGAAGGCGACCGATTGGGGCTGTGAAAACCTTACTCAGTCAAAATGGTCCGAATATTCTTAATATCCATCGTCTGGTTGCCTACGTGAACTTTGACTTTCCGGGTGTTATTTTCGTTGTCTACCAAAACACTCACGCGGTCGACTTTTCCGTCAATCGCAGAGGCATCGTCGGCAAGACCTTGAACCTTTTGCCCAATCATGCTGCTAGCCGTCACCAAATCTTGACTCTCTCGCAGAGTTGAAAGACTCTGGGTCAATTGATCGGTCGCCCCGATGTTACGAATTTGCGAGATTTGTTGAACCATTTGGCCATTATCCATTGGATTCAGAGGATCCTGGTTCTGGAGCTCATTAACAAGCAACTCAAGAAATTGACCGCTTGAGATTTCATCGAATCCGTTGCCTTGAGTCTGCGTTGTTGATCCGGTCCTCGAAGTCGTTCCGGAAAGCCCATCGATACGCGACATAGAAATTCTTTCTTATAGCGAGTTTGCTATCAACCAGTATCTACCCAAGCCCAAGTCCAACGTAACTCACTTGCGTATTCAATCGCCAGATAAGTTTTCTAATGCGGTCGGCCAAGTTTTTCTAACGATGCCGGCCAACTACAAGCGTATTCGGCCACCTGAAACGCGAATCCGATCAAAAAAACGATACGGAACTCAGAAAAGAGGATACTTCTTCGCGGTGAGTTCCCCAACTTCGCTAGTTTTCCAGCATTTAACTCAATGGCCGGCTTCCCCCACAGGACGCGGCGAAATGGTTACACTCACGTCCTGACGCCAGGATTGAGTTCTCGGTTCGGCAGTCCCTTATCTTTTTCTCGAATGCTTGAAACATCGACATGGATGTGCTGCTGGATTGGATGCGATTGCTACCGCGTGTCCCGCTTTCGTTATTGCTGGTTGCAACCTCTCAATTCACGATGATTTTATTGGGACCAGCGTCGTATCGAGCGCACGCCCAAACGAGAGCGGCTAGTGACCCCATCAAGTGCGTGGACTTGTCTGGCAACCTGCGTCGAATCGGTGACCAACCCGGGACACGAGCGGTGGTCGTCGTGTTTCTGTCAACCGGGTGCCCGATCAGCAATGGATACTTGCCCTTGTTGTGCGAACTCGCGAAATCCAATCGCGATCGCGGTGTCGAGTTTTACGGGGTTGTCTCTGATCCGTCGGTGACGCTGAGCAAGGCGCGCGAACACCGAGATAAATTCGAGATATCGTTCCCGGTGCTGTTCGATGGTTCGGGTGAATTGCGACTGTCGCTCGCGCCGACACACACCCCCGAAGCGTTTGTCCTCGACCGATCGGACCGGGTCTTGTACCGCGGTGCGATCGATGATCTGTACATTCGCTTAGGACAAAAACAGGAAGCGGTAAAGCAAGCGTACTTGTCCGACGCGATCGCATCCGCGGTTGCGGGAACACCCATCGCGACACCTAAGACAAAACCGATCGGCTGTCGACTGGAAGATCCGTCGAATAAGATTTCACTGGGGGGCATCACGTTTACTCGTGATATCGCGCCGATCATTCAAGCGAATTGTGTTTCTTGTCACCGCCCGAATCGAGCAGGGCCGTTCGATTTGTTAACGTATGACGATGTAAGTGGTCATGCGAGACAAATCGTCGAGGTCACTCATTCGCGGTTCATGCCGCCATGGAAACCGGAGGCTGGTTTCGCACCGTTTCGCGACGAGCAGCGACTTTCAAAGCATGAGTTGTCGTTATTGCAGGCATGGGTCGAAAACGGCAAGCCTGAAGGCGATATTGCGGATTTACCGATTCCTGTCCAGGCGGTCGATGAGTGGCCGCTAGGTAAGCCTGACTTGATCCTCACCATGAAGGAGTCGTTTCCCATTCCTGCGCAAGGTCCGGACATTCGCCAATACTTTGTGATCCCTTCGGAACTGGTTGAAGAGCGACTCATCACCGCAATAGACTTTCATCCTGGTTCGCCGCAATCGGTTCACCACGCGAGTTTTTATCTCGACACCAAACACATGGGTCGACAACTTGATGCCGCGACTTCCGAGCCTGGTTACGAAGGATTTGGTGGCCCCAGGTTTCAGTCGCAGGGGACGCTGAGCAGTTGGTTTCCTGGAATGAGTCCTCATCGATTGCCCGCAGGCATGGGACGATTACTTCAGCGAGATACTGATATTGTTGCTGAAATTCATTACGTCGCCACGGGCAAAGCGGAACAAGACCGTTCGTTGATCGGGCTGTATTTTGCGCCGGCAACGGCTCGGCAGGTCGTTACGGAATTGCAAGTTGGCAACAAACGCATCGACATCCCTGCTGGCGACGCACACCATCTCGAGCACGCGTATTACACGCTTCCGGTGCCGACACTGATGCTTGACATCTTGCCTCACATGCACGTGCTGGGCAGCGAGATGAAGGTCTCTGCGTCGCTGCCCGATGGACGGGTGCTACCGCTACTGTGGATCAAACAGTGGGACTTCAACTGGCAAGGCCAATACGCGTTCATGCAGCCGATGCTGCTTCCAACAGGCACGCGAATCAACGTCGATGCTTGGTTCGATAATTCGAGCGAGAATCCACTCAATCCCAATTCACCGCCAAAAAACGTTCGCTGGGGCGACGACTCCACCGACGAAATGTTGCTCTGTACCTTTCAGTGTACCTGCAAAAAAATGACAGACTTGGAAGATCTTGTCAGTGACCAACAACGGTACATCGACAATAGCAGCAAAACCAAACATTGACCTTATCGAAAGCACAGAAGCGATTTGGTAATTCAAAGAAGTCGCTGGGTTTCCTTGCTAAATCGGTACGAATCTTTGATCCTGATCGACGTTGGTCCCGGATGGCTGACGATATTCGCGCTAACTCGGCCCAGACGATCGTAGGCCGTTACTAACAAACGGGATCGCAAGCCCCATTGTCTGTCGAGGCCAATCGTCAAGCCAGTTTCGATGGCGAGTCAGTTGCAAACCATGACACTTCGGTTCGCACAAGATCGCAACGAGCTACGTTCGTAGGATGGATGGAAACAACCTAATTGCTCTTAACCAAACTGCCAATTCGGTACCTGGCACCTTAGCCCGAATTCTTCAGGAAGATGATTGGATGGTACTCTTGTTCATCGAGGGATAGAATATGCGCAGGATCGATGGAGATTTTTTTTGAGGGCGAGCTTGGAAAGAGCGCAGATAGTGTCCGCTTTTCCGAGACTCATTCATCGATCAAACGCTCCGCCGTCAGATCTTCCACGTTGAGCTTAGGGTTTGGAAGATCGATAAAGTTGCTTCAGCAGCATTTCCGCTTCTATCGATAGCTTCGGTTCTAACTCGGCGAGTCGCGATGGAATGTCCATAGAGGCGTGCAATAGCGTCAGGATGATAATCTTGTCCTCGATACCGGTTTCGCAAATAAGAAGATGCTGCTCGATTCGGTAAAACTTGAGCGACTCGTGAAAGAGCGATTCGTCGCGGAGAAGTTCTGCGTTGTCGGAGACACGACCGATTCCTGCCTCGAGCTTACCGACGTACTGGGCCGCGACTTGCTCTCCAAATCGCTCCAATGAATAAGATTCAATGCTGGCGATGTCGCGCAGCGCACGATTGGTTAGGTGAACGGTTTGCTTTCTGCTGACTTTCCTGGCCACTACTGGACTTTCTTTAGCAGGCTGCGAAGATCGCCCCTGAAGGCGTGCATGCGACCAGCAATGGCATCCTGATATCCGTCAAGAATAGCATCGCGAGCAGCGGCAGCTTCCTGTCTGCTTTTCTGTTGCCGTAAAAGATCTCGCATGAATTCGCTGGGTGTCGCGTACAGCGTTCCATCTCCGGAATTGGCGTCGACAAACGCCCGCAATTCATCCGTTAGCGAAAGGTTGATCGACGAACTCATTTTCCTGCTTCCGTTGAAAATCGATTGGTGGAACGACCAGAATCTTATCACGCATGGCAAATAACGTCAATATTCGCCATGAGAGAACAAAGAGCAGAAATTCGTAGCGATGTCAAAACTCTGCGAGCTCAGAGCCTCTGTGTTTCTAAACATCTGCGTGGCCGAGAAGTCATGCGAAGGTGCGGTTCGACTGCTTGAAGAAGACGATTGGATGCTACTCTTGTTCATTGAGGGATAGAGTATGCGGAGGATCGATGGAGATTTTTTTTTGAGGGCGAGCTTGGAAAGCACGTCGACAATATCGGTGACGCTCAGGGAGTGGAGGGCCTGGCAGAGCTGGTGGGTGATCAAAGCGATAGGCTTGCGATGGCTGATTCCAGGTCGTCGCGTAAGTCATCAAACGACTCAAGGCCAACACTAATGCGAATCAGACCATCCGTAATGCCAAAACGATCCCGGTCTGCGGCTGCGTAACTGGCGTGTGACATCGTGGCGGGCTGCTCGATCAAGGACTCCACTGCGCCGAGGCTGACCGCAAGGCAAAATAGCTTCGTGGACTGACAGACCATCGCGGTTTGCGCTTTGTTGCCCCGGAGCTCAAAGGTCACCATCGCGCCGAAGTGTTCTCCCATCAGGTTTGCCGCAAGCGAATGACCCGGATGTTCTTCCAGTCCCGGATACAAGACTCGCGAAACAAGTGGATGCACCTTTAGCCATTCCGCCAACTTCATCGCCGTTTCGGACTGAGCTCGAATGCGGACATCCAGTGTCTTGATGCCACGTGAAAGCAAGAAGCAGGACATCGGATCAAGCACGGCACCGGTCGCGTTCTGGATGAAATAGAGTTGGTCATAAAGCGACTTGTCACTGACGGCAAGGGTTCCGCCAAGGCAATCGCTGTGTCCGCCGAGATACTTGGTCGCCGAATGCATGACGATGTCGACGCCGTGCTCGAGCGGTCGCAATAGTGCCGGAGTTCCGAATGTATTGTCGACCCCGAACAAGATCCCCGCGTCTTTTGCGAGCTTTGAGATCGCTGGCAGGTCGAGGATCGACATTTGTGGATTGCCGATCGTTTCGCCCCACATCAATTTTGTTTCAGGGCGAATTGCCGAAGCGATCGCGTCGAGATCGGTAAAGTCAACCAAATTGACACCGATGCCGGCTCGATCGCAAATCTTATGGAACAATCGATAGGCACCACCGTAAATGTCGCTGCCGGCAAGAATCATATCGCCAGGAGACAACAGCATCGTGACGCAGTGGATCGCGGCCATGCCGGTGCTGAAGGCCAACGAATCGACGCCACCTTCAAGCGACGCCAGAGTTCGCTGTAACGCCGTGCGAGTTGGGTTGCCACTTCGCGAGTAATCGTACTGACCCCAAACCCCGGCGCCCGGTTGACGAAAGGTGCTGGCGAAATGAATCGGTGCCACCACCGCTCCCGTCGCCGGATCGACCTCGTTTCCTACATGGACGGCTCGCGTGCGAAACGATGGCTTATTAATACTCATTGAGAAAGTGCCTGATCGAGATCCGCGATAAGGTCCTCGGTGTTCTCGATTCCGCAAGAGAAACGGATCATGTTGTCGCTGATACCAAATCGCTGACGATCTTCTGGCGAACAGTTGTAGTAGCTCATCACGAGCGGCTGTTCGATCAAGGATTCGACGCCGCCTAAACTGGGAGCGATCCGAGCGATCTTTGCCGCGTCGACAATTCGCGAGGTTTTCTTCCAGTCCGCATCGCGAACAGTGAATGTGACCAATCCACCATAGCCCCGCATTTGCGATGCGGCGGTTTGATGAGATGGATGCGACGTTAAACCAGGGTAGTAAACACGATCCACTTTGGGATGCGAATCCAGGAACTGAGCAACATGGAGCCCGTTTTGATTGTGACGTTCCATGCGAAGTTCAAATGTCTTCAGGCCTCGTTCGAGAAGGTAAAGATTGTGAGGTGAGTTAACGCTTCCCAGGATACCTCGAAGATTTCGCACGCTTTCAAGTTGTTCGGCTGTACCGCAGATGACGCCGGCAAGCAGGTCGTTGTGGCCACCGAGGTATTTTGTTGCGCTGTGAAGCACGTAGTCGACGCCGAATTCGATCGGACGCAGATTGAAAGGGGTTGCAAGCGTTGCATCGATGAGCGTCTCGACGCCATGGGCTTTGCCGACGGCGACAAACTGTTCCAGGTCAATGCAAGTCAAATGAGGATTGGTTGGGGACTCGCTTACCAGCATCTTGGTTCGACCGTTGATCGCAGCATCCATGGCCGCAAAATCACCGGTCTTGACTTGATGCGTGACCACACCAAATCGTGCGAGGTGCTTCGTACAGAACTCGCGACTTCGGTGGTAACACTGGTCAAAAAAAATAATTTCGTCGCCAGCCGAAAGCTTCGACATCAGCAACCCAACGATGGCCGCCATCCCGCTGCTATAAACGATTGCGGACTCGGCACCCTCCATCGCCGCGAGTTTTCGTTCAACCGATCGCTCATTCGGGTTGCCATATCGACCATACTCTTCGCGTTCCTCTTCGCCTTCAACAAATCGCAGCAACGCGTCGGTCGACTCGAATGTAAATGTCGAAGCGCAGTACATCGGAGTCGAAATCGCGCCTTCGGATTTTTGGCGCAACTCGCCCGCGTGAACGGCTTGTGTTGACATTCCACGGCTTTCCGGAGGGGAAAGGTGTTGGCCGTTTTTGGTTGGTTCGGAGATCACCGGTCGGGAAGGCGTAATATCAGTTGCCATTAAGTTCACTACCAACGTTGGTATGAAAGGAGTATCAATCGGAGAATACCGAAGCTCTCAGGAATGGCTGCATCGCCCAGATTTCACGACATTCCGAAGCGGTTTGGTGGCTGAACCGATCGGGGTCGGAGGCTCTTTAGCAGTTTGGAGGCTGCAAGCGGCCGCAAATCCCTGTAACTTTGTATTAGAATAACTTCATCGTAGTTCGGTGGCAACCGAATCCGATGAGGTTCTTGAGGGTTGTTTTTTAGTCTGACCGATTTTTCTGCCAACATGGGCGACGACAATGGATCGAAGTATCCGGCTTGCTCGAAAAGTTACCGCAGTCCGAGTCTTAGGTACTTTCGGCAGCATTTTTCTGTTTTGTGGCTTTTTCGCCAGCACCACATTCGCCCAAGGGACGCCTTTTGCTCCCGTCGAGGTCGCCGACGCCAATGACGCGGAACAAGTTTTGGCGGGCGCGATCAGCCAAGGCGACGCGGAGCGGCTTGTTGACCAATTGGGCGCTGCCACGTTTGCCGAACGTGAGCGAGCGGTCGGGAAAATTCTTGAAATTGGAATGCCGATGGTTCCGTTCTTACGTGATGCCGCACAATCGCAAGCGGATCCTGAACGACAATTGAGAGCTCGAGCGGCGTTGACGCAGCTAACCAGTGGGAACTTCGAAACCCAAGTCGCGAACTTTTTAAGTGGAAACGATTCTGGACCGCCGCTTGAAGGCTGGCCGATGGTCGAGGCGACACTCGGGGACAATCCGGCCATTCGTCAACTATTCATCGAGATTTTGAGAGCTCACCCCGAGCTTGTCGCATCCCTTGAAGGAACGACGCGAGATCGGACGGTCGCGATTGATCAAGCGGGTCAGTTGATCCAAACCAACATGTTTCAAAAGCAACAATTTCCTACTCTTGCAGACGGAGTCGCATTGCTGTTGCCGCTGATGGATCCGGCGGTATCGGTTTCCGGTAACTATGAATCGGCCTTGATCAACGTTTTGCAAAAACAGATGGCATCGCTTCGGCGAGACGCATCGTTGTGGCCGCCGGTTTCGATGTTGCTTGACCAGTGGGTCAGGCGCAGTCGTATCGAGAATCGAAATGACGTTCTTTGGTACTCAATGCAGTGGGACCTCGCGGCTGCTGGTGCGTTAGGTGTGCGAACTTTGAATGAAACAACGGATGTTGAAACCTTGCAGACCGCAATGCAAGCGATCGCAAGGTTCGGCACGATTCAAGATGCGAAATCGCTTGCTATGTTCATTGAAAATGATCAACCTGCAGCAACACGAATGCCCGTGATCGTCGACAAAGAATCGTTGCGCGTGACTCTTGGTGACGTGGCCGTTGCAGCGATTGCCGTCCTCTACAAAGTGCCTCTTCAGGACATCGGGATGACGCAGGGTGAATTGCATGCGAAGGTCGCATTCCTGGTTGACAACGCAGGCTATTTGCCGAATCAATCGGCCGATCGAGTCGACGCACAAAATTCGGCTCGAAGCTGGTTGAGCGGAGAACCGCCCAAGGCCAAGCCTCGGTCTTAGGTGCCGTGGCTAGAATAGCAGTCAAATAGCATCAATTCTCGTCTCTTGACCCACCTTCGCATCAACTCAATGGCCCAACTCGATTCCGCTCCCTACAATGGTTTCTTGAAAGGGCGATGGACGGCTTGGAGTCGTCAAATAGCGAGCCTCGCGGGACCGCTGGTTGCACTTTTGGTCGTCATCGCATTCTTTTCTTTAGCGGATCTCAGGCAGGGAGGCATCGGCAATTTTAATTCTGCGGGCTCGGCTCGAATTGTTGGGATTCAAAGCGTAAAGATCGCGATCGCGGCGCTGGGAATGACGCTGATTATCATCTCCGGCGGCATCGATCTTTCCGTAGGAACGTGTGTGTCTTTGTCAGGCTGCGTTGCCGCGATCGCGCTTCGTGCTGGGCTAGATGTTGTTCCCGCGATTGGCTGCGCGATTGTTTGTGGGGCAGCCTGCGGGTTTGTCAACGGTGTCTTGATCAGTGTTCTTAAACTGGTGCCTTTCATCATCACTTTGGGCACGATGACGATCTTCCTTGGGATTGGGAAAACGATCGCCGAAGATGGTGGAACCATCACGCCGCCAACGGATTCGGTGCCCGAATGGCTGGCCGCAATGGTCGCCCAGATCCCCAATCCGCTTTGGATCGCATGGCCGTTTTTGCCGAACTTTGGATGGGGAGTTTGGCTCGTACTCGTACTTTCTGCGATCGTGGCGACGCTCCTTTATCGGACGGTTTTTGGTCGTTACGTGTTCGCGATTGGTTCAAGTGAACCGACAGCGAGACTTTGCGGCGTTCCCGTTATACGGACTAAGCTGATGATCTATTCAATCGCCGGAGCCTTGTTTGGACTGGCCGGAGTCGTTGAGCTCGCCAGGATGGGGAAAGGCGACGCCACTGCGGGGTTGGGATTAGAGTTGCAGGTCATTGCTGCCGTCGTCATCGGCGGCGGTTCACTGGTTGGTGGACGAGGTTCGGTGCTCGGGACGCTTTGCGGAGTACTCATTATTGGCGTCATCAGCCAAGGGAGTACAGCGCTTGGATTGGAAAACCAGATTGAAGACATGTTGCTTGGCATTATCATCATCGCAGCTGTTTTCGTCGATGCTCTCCGCCAGCGCCACGTTGTTGGCGGCTAGCGATAAGGCGACGCCGCCAGTCGAAGCCGCTACAATTGGACCGCAGCGATTGGTTCGCCTGAGGATTGTGTTCACTCGTTTTGACTTGAGTGCCCGTTATGTTGCAGCATCAGAATCGCTTTGTCTTTGCGTTGGCCGTTGTCGTAATGCATACGCTTGCGGAGACGTCGATTGCGCAGGATTCGCCGACACCTCCGGCAGAATCGAAGACTCTCCAGTACTGGGTCGAACAACTCGATAGCGATCAATTCTTGCAGAGGCAAACCGCATCTCAACGTTTGCTCGCGTTTGGCGATGAAGCGGTGCAACCGCTGGCAACCGTCGCGACGCAGGGGCAACTCGAGTTGACCGAACGAGCGATCGCAGTGTTGCAATCTTTGGCTGTGAAACAGGCACCGGACGATGAGAGCGGCGCGTACGGCGCGCTGACAACTCTTGCCAACCTTGGCGGTGGAAGCGCCTCGCTCCGAGCGAAGTCGTCGATGGAAGTCATTCGCCGTGAACGAGAGTTGCAGGCGATTGAGCGGCTCGTTAACTCGGGCGTAAAGATGGGCTTTCGGGAGTTTGTGATTGACTCGCGTTCGCTGAACGAGAACCTTGTTTGGATTGATTCAAATTGGAACGGCGATCTCGAGGCATTGCGTTGGCTAAAATGGATTACTGGAGTGGCTTATTGTGTCATTGAAGGGACAGCGGTCAACCATGATGTGGTTGAGCAATTGGTGCGTATGCCCGATTTGCGAACCGTCGTTATTCGCGATGCAAAGCTTGACACCGATATCTTCGTCCCACTCGAAAAGTTGACACGAATTGATGAGCTGGAATTTCGCTATGTCGTCTTAACGGCAAGTGACGCAGAGAAACTTGCGAAGCTCCCCATACGTGTTCAGCTTGCATTGATGGGGACCAACCTGCCTTTGGAATCGGTAAAAATGTTACGTGAAGCGATGCCTGGACTGAACATCGTTTACAAGCAAGGTGGTTTTCTTGGGGTCAAATGCAATAATTTTTCGCCCGTTTGCCAGATCGATAGTGTGGTGGACGGTGGCGCGGCACAGCGTGCAGGGCTTGAAGCAGGTGACGTGATCGAAAAGATCGATGGTGTCAAGATTGCCCGATTTGAAGATCTTCAAATGCAAATCGGGAGTCATCTCCCAGAGGACGAGATCGAGATCGAATATGATCGACGCGGGGAGAAGGCGAAGGTCAAACTCAAGTTGATGCGAATGGCGACGGAATGACATCATCCGAGTTGCTGGCTGTCGATGCCAAATGGCGTGCCGATCTTCGTCGGCGTTTGCTGCATTGGTTCGATCGCAATGCGCGCGATTTACCGTGGAGACGAGACCCGACTCCCTATCACGTTTGGGTAAGCGAAATCATGTTGCAGCAGACTCAGGTTGCAACGGTTGTCTCTTACTACGAACGGTTCCTGGCTGCATTTCCAACAGTCCAGTCGCTTGCCGCCGCCGACGAACCGGCGCTGATGCGAATCTGGGAAGGGTTAGGTTATTATCGACGTGCAAGGTTGATGCATCAGGCAGCGAAGCGAATCGTCGATGAACACGGTGGTGAGTTTCCTCAAGATTATGAGACGGTTTTGTCACTGCCCGGGATTGGGCGTTACACCGCTGGGGCCGTGCTGTCCATTTCTTCTGATAAAAAACTACCCATTTTGGAAGGCAACACGGTCCGCGTTTATAGTCGTTGGGTTGCGATGACCGAAGACGTGAAAAGCCAAGCAGGAATCAGCCGGCTTTGGCAAATTGCCGAGTTGATGCTGCCGAAATCGGGTGCAGGCCGGTTCAATCAAGCGGCAATGGAACTGGGTGCCTTGATCTGCAAGCCGATCTCGCCGCGATGTAACGATTGCCCGGTTTCGATGAATTGTGAAGCATTTCGTTTGGGGTCGCAGGAAGCAATTCCCGGCAAAGTCACCAAAATGACTTATGAGGATCGCAGGGAATTTGCATTTGTGATCCCCAACGAAACCGAGGACGCTTGGCTGATGTACCGCGTCCCGGAAGGCGAACGATGGGCCGGCTTATGGGATTTTCCAAGAAGTATTGATGGTGTTGCCAAAACAGCGAAGGAAGCTGCATTGCAAATCTCACGAAGAACTGGGTTGCCCATCGAAGCAAGCGGCCGGTTAACCAACATAAAACACGCGGTCACACGTTTTCGGATTACGCTGAACGTCTTTGCAGCGAAGCCAGTGAATTCTGCCGAGTTGCTTGCTACAGGGGAGTATCACTTCGCCACTTTGGCGGAGTTAGAATCGCTTCCGTTAAGCGTAACTGGGCGAAAAATAGCCGACCGCCAATCGCAAAAGTGATGCATTCATGGACAGACCACGTATACTTCTAATCTCCGCTCAGCCCTCCTCAGGACCTCGCAGAAAATGACCATACGCACTCGCCATCACCTGTCTTTAGCAATTCTTCCCGCGATCGCCTACGGTTGTCTCACCGGATTCGTGAATCTTGCATCCATCGCAAACGCTGCTGACGCGACAGCAGTCGCCGAAAGTGTCGATTCTCCGCTGATGCTCGGCGATCGCAGTTTGACCAGTGGCATTCCCGGCAAAGGTCCGCTCACAGAAGAAGAACTCCGTGATTGGCTCGCAACTCCCGCGAACCACAAGCCACTTGATGTTGTGTTGCCCAAGGGTCTCGATGTAGGGGCATCAAACGTATTCATTCCCGAGAACAATCCAATCACGAAGGCGAAAATTGAACTCGGTCGACAGTTGTATTTTGACACGCGACTTTCATCCGATTCATCGGTAAGTTGTGCATCCTGCCATGATCCTGCTCATGGCTACGGGGCAGCGACTCGTTTCGGTGTCGGGATACAAGGCAAGGAAGGCGGACGCAACTCACCGGTTAGCTATAACCGCTTGCTCAGCCGGGAGCAATTTTGGGACGGTCGTGCCAGCACGCTCGAAGATCAAGCCGTTGGCCCGATTGGCAATGCGATCGAAATGGGAAACACCCATGAAGCATGCGTGGAATGCTTGGCGGGGATACCCGGATACAAGCAGCAGTTCGATGTTATTTTTGAGGACGGTGTGACGATTGACAACGTTGGCAAGGCCCTAGCTACGTTTGAGCGAGTGATTGTCACAGGCCCCACGCCCTATGATTACGAACGCGAGTTGCAAAGCTTCAGCAAGGCATTCGCATTGGATATCGAAGACGAAGAATCGTTGAAGGAAGATGACCCCGAACTTTATGAGCAGTACCAGTCTTTGAAGGCCGCTGTCGCCAAATATCCAATGTCTGATTCGGCGAAGAATGGAATGGCATTGTTTTTCGGAAAAGCAAACTGCACCGCTTGCCACGCGGGTGCGAACTTTGCTGATGAGCAATACCACAACCTAGGTGTTGGGATGGAGGTAGCTAGTCCTGACCTGGGGCGATTCGAAATCACCAAAGCAGACAAAGACAAAGGGGCTTTCAAGACGCCAACGATTCGTAACGTCGCCGTATCGTCTCCGTTCATGCACGACGGAAGTCAAAAAACGCTGGAAGAAGTCATCGAATGGTACAACGTCGGCGGCCACAAAAATCCTTGGTTGAGTGACAAAGTGAAGGTACTTAACCTGACCGCCGAAGAAAAGGCAGACCTTCTTGCATTCATGGTGCAGGGTTTAACCGGCGATTTTCCAGAAGTTGAGACGAAGCGTTTACCTGAGTAATCGGCACTTCGCGTCAGTCCGCGAAAAGTGAGCTGCGAACTTCTTGATCGATTGTAGCTCGTTCGGCCATCGCTTCGCCGAATGATTCTGCGTCGAGCGAATAAAGCTGAATTTCAGTCTGCGCGTCGACATTCGCATTCCTAGGTTCGCCGGTGATTAGCGCCGTCTCGCCGAAAAAATCGCCCGGTCCGAGGGTTGCCAACAACTGGTTTCCAGGATCTCGACGAACGACGGCCTGTCCTTCTTTAATAAGATAAAATCGATTTCCAGGGTTTCCCTGTTTAATAACTCGCGTGCCTGCCGGGTGCGAATGGATTTTCATTCGATCGGCAAGTCGTGTGAGGGTACGAACGGTCACGCCGCGAAAGACGCTGCACCGAAGCAGCATCTCGCCGATGAAAGAAGCTTCGCGAACTTTCGTGTCTCGTGAGATTCGACCAAAATCCATTTTGACAATTCGGTCCGCAACATCCAGGATTCGATTGTCGTGAGTGACAATGACAATCGCAGTGCCACGCTCTTTCGCTTCACGCTGAAACAAAGTCACAACTTTGCGCCCCGACTCTTCATCGAGCGCCGCGGTCGGCTCGTCGGCAAGAAGGATTTCAGGTCGATGGACTAATCCACGAGCGACAGCGACACGTTGCTTCTGTCCACCGGAAAGGCTTTTGGGCCGATAATGAACTCTGTCGCCAAGTCCGACCGCGTCGAGTATCTCTCGGCAGCGGTCGTTTGCCACGTCTCGCGAATCTCCATTGTTCTGAAGCTCCAACGCCATCCGGACATTTTCTAACGCCGTCAGCGAACTAAATAGATTGTGCGCTTGGAAGATAAACCCCAGACGCTTGCGAAGTGTGACCAATTGTTCATTGGTTGAGTCGTGCAACGGTTGTCCAAGCACAGAAAGCTCACCGGATTGGACTCGCCGGAGCGTTCCGATCAAGGTCAAAAGAGTTGTCTTTCCCGAACCGCTTTGCCCATTCATGATGACAATCTCACCTGGCTGGACACGCAGGTAATTGTCGTACAGAACTTGTTTGCTTGCTTCGCCAGTCCCAAATTGATGATTCACGCCCCGTACATCGATCGCAGCAGGAATCGAGCCCTTTGGCGTTTGGCCAGTATCGAGACCGTCCAATTCGTACGATTCGGAATCCTGGGTCGCTGAATTCATGCGAACATTTTATTCCAACTAGGGCGAAAGCCGCGATTGTGCCATACTTTGCTACGGCTGGCGATTCCAAACGTACCTGCAAGCTCCATTTCGATCATTTGAATCACTGTATGTCAACTAATAAGCAATCAATACCGCTTCTGTTCGGATGGTTGGCGATCGTCGGATGTGGACAAACCGACGTAGAGAACATCTCTTCTCACTCCGGCACACTACCGGCACTCGTGGCGTTGGGAGCGAAACCAGGTGCCGCGATTGTCGCTCAAGGCCAGATCGAGCCTGCTAAAGGTGTTTTGCCAATCGTAACTCCTCCAGGTGATCGTGTTGCGTCGATTGCGGTAACCGAAGGTCAAGCTGTGAAAGTAGGCGACGTTCTAGGACGGCTTGAAGGTCAACAGGTGAAAGAGCTTGAACTTGAAATCGCGATCGCCAAGCGAGATGAAACGATCGCGAAACTCAAGGCGGAAGAATCTGCTGCGGCTGCCAACATGGAGGTCGCCAAGGTTGGCTTCGAGCAAGCGAAGCTGACCGTTGATCAAGCAGCGAGGAACCTGGAGGAAGCGGAGTCGGATGGTGGGAAGCTTGCGTTGCTCACTCAACAACTATCGATCGCAGAGGCCAAATTGAGCCAATTGAGAGCCGCAGCTAAGGATCGTGACACAGGACGATTGATAACCCCAAGCGTGATCGAGCAACAGCAATTGCTTGTCGACCAATCTCGCTCTCAAGTGAACATTGCCCGCCGTGAAGCTCAACAAAAGATCGCCGAAGGAAAACTTTCCGTTGAACGCGCTCAAAAGGAAATCCTTGCCAATGAGCTTGCGATGGCCGCAGCCAAGTCTGCCTCCGGCGTCCAAACCATGGAGAAGCAGATTGAACTACTTCGCCTGCAATTGCAAAACACGAAATTGACAAGCCCGATCGATGGCATTGTCGTCTCGATCGATACGAAAGCAGGAGAGCCCACAACGGCGGTCCCGATCATGCGTCTGGCTGACACGAGCCGAATGATTGCGCGAGCCGAAATCAATGTTGTCGATCTACAGCGAGTCACGATCGGTGCTAAGGCAACGATTACTAGTTCCGCACTCCGTGCTCCACTTCAAGGCAAAGTTAAGTCGATCAGCCAGCTTGTGGGCTCGCCAAGACTTCCAAGCCCCAATCCGATGTCGCGAGTCGATTGGCGAAGTGCTCAGGTGATCATCAGCATTGAGGCCGGATCGATCGAAGCAGCCGCCGAGCGAATTCAACTACAAGTCGATGTTGCGATCGAGGCCATCCCCATCTTAAATTCATCGATCTGACGTGAAGCAAACACCACTGGCGATAAAGAACCTGCTCGATCGACCAACACGAACAGCCGTGTCGGCGGTGGGCATTGGGTTTGCTATTGTTCTGATGTTCATGCAACTGGGTTTCTTGGGAGCCGTTGGTGACACCGCTACACTCGTTTACGATCGCACTGGTTGCGACCTGATCGTTCGCTCGCCCGAATACCTACAGGTCTTCAATCCCCGGTCCGTTTCTGCGGTGATCGTTCCCATGATCGCATCCATCGCGGAAGTCTCCGACGTTCGCACGCTCGATCTTGGCTTGTCGAGTTGGCGTAACCCGTTTACGGGTGATCTTCGCAGGATTGCGATCATGGGCATCGATCCCGAACACCCATCGCTTCGACTTCGTGAACTTGAGTCACTGGGTCCGATGCTGCGTCGCGCCGAACATGTGCTCATTGATCAGAGCAGCCGTGTCGATTTCGGTCCCAAAAACGGCATCGCCTTCGGGCCCGCCGATGTCGGCCTTGAGACGGAAGTTTCGAAACGCAAAATCGTTGTCGCGGGTACCTTCGAAATGGGGACCGGTTTGGCAGCCAATGGAGCTATTCTACTTAGTCACGATGGATTCAATCGAATCTCGCCCGAACGAATCCCGTTGGCAAACTCCGAACGTCGTGTTTCGATGCTATTGGTGAATTTGCAGGATGGCATTAGCCCAGCCGATGGCAAGTTAGCGATCAAAGAACGCCTTGCGCGATTAGATGGACGCTCGTCGGCGTTTAAAGTTTTCACGATTGATGAGGCCATCGCGGATGAGCGATGGCACTGGTACATACGAACGCCGGTAGGCGTCATTTTTGGCGTCGGTGTTGCAATTGCCGTCCTCGTGGGTGGTGTCATTTGTTACATGGTCTTGGCCGCAGACGTGATTGCGAGACTGCCTGAGTACGCGACGCTCAAAGCGATTGGATACCCCGACCGCTACCTCGTCAAGGTTTTGCTCGGTCAAGCCGCTTGGCTCGCGGGACTCGCCTTTGCGCCGGCAATCATGACATCGCTCCTGCTTTACGCGATTACATCAGTTTACTCAGGCGTCGACATTCACATGACCTACAGTCGAATCGCACTCGTTGGGACGCTGTCATTGCTCATGTGTTACATGGCAGGCTGGATTGCGCTTCGAAAACTGACCCAAGCTGAACCCGCGAATTTGTTTTAACTGATGAAGCCTACTCCGCTCGCTTGGAAAAACCTGACCGCCGATTGGAGGCGGTTGTCGCTCGGTATCTCCGGCGTTGCGTTTGCCGCGATGTTGATGTTCATGCAGAACGGTTTTCGCAATGCGTTGCTTGACAGTCCGGTGCAACTTTTGGAACTCATCGACTGCGATCTCGTAGCGATCAGCGTCGCAAGGTTTGCAATTTCAGCAGACCCGACCTTTTCGAAGTCTTTGTTCGAGCGTTCTTTGGCAGACGCCGACGTGATTTCGGGGACCCCGATCTTTTCGGAGCTAAATCTCTCTCAAGTTCGCATCGCAGGGGAACCGAAACGTCCCATCCGCTCGATTGCGACGGACCTAAGTCCAGGCTGGTTTGCAGATGATGAGATCGAATCCCAATTGAGCAAACTCAATGCACCCCTTACCGCGCTCCTGGATCGACGCACTCGAAGTACCTTTGGGTTCGATTTGCCTGATCCACAGAAACTTGCCATGCAAGAGATCGAACTCGCCGATCAATTGATTCAGATCGTTGGGTTGGTCGATATCGGAACGGACTTTCTCAATGATGGATCGCTGCTGATGTCACGAGACACTTTCATTCGTTGCTTTTCTAATCGTATCAGCGGTGATCCGAATTCTGAAATCGACATGGCGTTGTTTCGTGTGCGTAAAGACGCCGATGTTGCATCCGTTGCCGAACGTCTCACCGAGCTGGATGAGCGAGTCTGGCAAGTTTTTCCCAAGCGTGTTCTGATTGATCGCGAGACTAAATTCTGGAGTCAGCAAACGCCGGTCGGAATGATTTTCTTCGTCGGCTCAATGATGGGATTCGCGGTCGGGATCGTGATTTGTTATCAAATTTTATTCAACAGTATTCACGATTCATTGCCTGAATTTGCAACATTAAAAGCGATGGGTTACAGCGATCGGTTCTTCATCTCGTTAGTCATCAAGCAATCGATTTATCTTTCGTTCCTCGGATTCATCCCCGCATTCGTGGTTAGCTGGGGATTGTTCGAGTTGATCCAATGGTGCATCGGATTGCCAATGCTGTTCACGCTCTGGCGAGTGACCTTGGTGCTCGGCCTGACGACGACGATGTGCTTGATCAGCGGCTTACTCGCTTTGCGTCGGCTACTTAGCGCAGACCCGGCAAGCTTGTTTTAAACTGCGATCAACTTAGTCCAATGGTCTCGCTTCAAAATCCGACTCGATAACCCAACCCGCGTTTACTTTTTCACCCTTCAGGTATCGCTCATAAAACCCTACATTTGCTTGGCTCGCATGTTCGTACTCGTCAAATACTTTCCCGTTGCCAAACATTCGTGGGTCTTCTTGGTCTCGAAGCAGGCTAAATAACCTTTGTTGAGCTTGCTTGACCTCGTCGGACGCTGTGTCACTGAGTGCGAGATTGACAACGCAGTCTGGATCTTTGGCGAGATCATAAAGTTCCTCCGGCGGACGCTTTCCGAAGCACATGCTCCAGTGTGGGTCTGTTCCCGCGTCTCGACGAGCCTGCAGGATGAATGACTTCGTCGCCCCTGCATCACAATTCAAATACCCAGTTTCGGGATTGCAAGCTGGCCAGCGATCCGGTTCGAAATTATGAAGATACAACTTTTCATTCGCGACGATACCACGAATCGGATATCCAACATCGTGAGGCCGGCCAATGTCATGACGCTCCATCCCGATCAACACGAGATCGCGAGACGGATCGACCCGTCCGGCTCTCTCGGACTTGAAGATATTAGTCAGACTCTTTCCTGGGCTGGAGGCAAGCCCCGTATCGTCCCATGCGTATCCGGCGACTTCAACAATGGTTGGGGCGATGTCAATGAAGCTGATGTAGTCGTCGATCGTCCGTCCGGGCGCAGCGACCCCCTTCTTCCACATCATCGCAAGCGGCACATGATTGGAGCCTTCGTAGGCACTTCCTTTGCATCGTGGGAAAGGCATGCCGTGATCCGATGTTACGATCACCAAAGTGTTTTCCAAAAGGCCACGATTTTCAAGCGACTTCAGCATCCGACCGAGATGGCGATCGAAATGCTCGACTTCGAACGCATAATCAAGCATGTCAGTGCGCACGACTTCGTTATCTGGCCAAAAGGATGGCACACGATCAATGTCAGCGAGCTCCTTGCCACCTTTTTCGATACCGGAACCGAACTCATAAGCTCGATGTGGTTCGATACTTCCATACCAAAAACACCAAGGCTTTTGCTCAGCAGTCGCATCAAGAAAATCGTCAAAGTTGGCCGCGTAATCAGAGTTGCCAATACCACTAGCAATCGGCTTTGCGGTGCGTGCGTTGAATGGCTTACCGGTCATTTGTCGAGGCTTGCCATCTTCAGCCAAAGCAGCGCCCGGACCCCAGCCTTTCGTCGTGTGGCCAACCGTCCAACCCTTTTCGGCAAGTACCTCTGCCCAGCCTTTGAATTCAACGGGGAAGTAACAGATATGGTTCGCGGCTTCTTTTAATTGCCACGAGTTTCGCCCCGTTAAGATGCACGCGCGTGACGGAGCACACTTTGCATTGGGTGTGTACGCATGTTTGAACAACAAGCCTTCGCGAGCCACTTGATCGAAGGCAGGAGTCTTTACCCATTTAGCACCATAGGCGCTTGCATGACCGTAACCCCAGTCGTCTGCAATCGCAAACAAGATGTTCGGCGGCGAGGTCGCAACTGCACTCGAAAGAGGTGAAAGCAGAGCGGTCAGCATCCAAAAAAATAGGCTTGTATTGAACTTCATTGCAATTCTGCTTGATCGATGGAAAAGAAGAAGTAACCGATAAGATACCAAGGACTGCCGAGCTAAGCTTTAACGGCAGTCATGTTTCGTGTTCTTCAAAACGAAATTTGGCGAAATCACGAGTCCGAACGACCCGGCTCGCAATGCGATTCTTGAATTCATATTCAGTGCAAACCCGTGATCAAGTGAATTGACCGTGCAGCATCCATGTCGAGGATGGTGCGTTGCTTAGGTGGCGAAAGATCCACCACCACGCGCCGCATTCGATTTCGATACGGTAGTAATCCCGGCGAATTTGCGGCCCATCCCACCATCCTGTTTCGATTCGCTCGGGCCCCCAGTGCCGGAGAATTTGATGAATGCGATGGGCCACGCGGATTCGCTTGGGCATGACCTCCGTCCCTGTTTCAATCACCTCAATCGGTTCAGGTTTGAGGAAAAGACGCAGCGGTCGCCGCAGCGGATCGCTCACCAATGGCCCTGTCGCGGGTGGCAATGTCGACTGACGTGGTGATTTCAGCAACGATGCTCGCGAAACCGATGCTTTACCCAAGGACAGAGTCAAACGCGATTCACCAGCAAGGGGCTTCGGTTTGAATGCAGATTCAGGCAACGGATTACGACTGGTTTCAATTCCGACAACACAGTCTCGTCCCAAACGCCCTGCGAGAGTTTCAATCATCTGAGCGAGCGAACGGCGCATTGCCACTTGTGAAATCGAATCGTCACCAAACAGGGTTGGCTGATACTGCTGAAGAGGACCACCCAGCGTTACCATCAGCGACAGCTTCTGCACCAAGCCCGGAAAATGTAAACGCTCCATTGCACCGGAGAATAATCGCGACAAGTGAACGGTTTCTGATGTAGGCACAAACAAACCCACTTCGAATACCTTCGGTGGGTGCTGAACCATCTCGAGGCGACATACCAAACGCAGCGCACCGCGTCTTTTCGCCGCAAGGCTCGTTGAAACTTGATCGACTAACAACTTCAAACGATGTCCCAAGATTTGCTGATCATTCGTCGGGTACTCCAGCACACAAGCAGCCGTTTCTTCAGCAACGGCATGATGCATTGCAAGCGTTTGAGGCGTCTTTCCCGTTAGTTCATCAATGCGTCGCAATAGGTCGCTGCCCAGTCTTGCTGCCAAACCGTCACGTGGCAGTTCCATGACCTCCGCGATTTGGCGTAATCCCAAGCGATCCAGTTGATGTGCCGTTTCGTTGTCCAGTCGCAAGGCTCGCGTCGGCAGTCTGCTTACGATAGGCAGCATGTCACCCGGAGGCACAAGCAGTGTCTCTGAGTCTTCCTGAAGGAGAAAGCCTGAAGCCTGAAACCTCGTCAACGCCCATGAGGCTGCGGAGGTGTCGGTGATGGCCATCCGCGTCTTCAAGCCTTGGCTACTCAGCACGCTTACGGCTTCGGTGAGTAATGTTTGTTCGTCACCAAACCAATCACCGATTCCGGTGACATTTAGTAGTAACGTTTGAGGTTGTGACGACAACAAGCCACAGTAGGCGGTTTCGGTTTCGATGCTAACCAATGGGCTGATGTGTTGCTGCAGTAGATTCGCAATCCCTATCAGCGCTTCGGTATCGGCTAAGGGATCATGGCGATAAACAAGCACAGATAAGGCCGCTTTCGCGATCAAATCGGTCGCTTCGTAAAGCGGTTGATGTGGCTTGATGCCCAGTGACTGGCAATCGTGACACGCTGCAACCACGGTTCGACCACGACGCGAGTCTTCTCGCCAAAGCAGCAAGGGTGACGATGCTGCCGAAGGACCCTTTGGCTCAACTTGCTCGCTTTGCGTCTCCGTCGAGGCCTCGGTCCGCTTCGCGTTTCGCAGTCTTTGGATGGGCCAATCGATGAGCCAAATCGCTAACCATCGTTGATTCATGTTTGCTCCGAATGGGCACGGTTTGAGTAAGCGTCGATGTCTTGATGGCAACCACGCGTTCGGTCGCTGAGGCTGCGCCGATCTCCACGACCGCAATCGCTCCTTCTACTCCGCCGCGGCAACGATCGATTTCCACTCGTAATTGACGAGCTGATCCTAAGGAAAAATGCCTGACCCCTTTTTCGTGAGGCGAGACGAACCAACTGACGTCTGAAAAGCTGGGACGGCGACGGACTTCGGCAGGACGAACGAAGAGGCCAACCGTGCCACCAGCTTCCGCAGCCAATTGCAATCTCCGGGCATCGCGATCGTTCAACCACGTACCAAGTTCCGCCCAAACGGCAGCGACCGCTTCGCAGCGAAGTGCTTGGTCGATCGCCCAGATCATGTCCGCGTGGGTGTGGCATTCTCGCTTTTTGACCATCACCATACGATTCGCCGGAACGCCCATCGCGATCGCTGCTGGTGGATAAAACGAAACCTTTTTCCCAGAATCAAAAATCACCAGCGGCTTGCCGCCAGACAATTCCGAACCCGCGATTTCGGCAGCAGCGATCGTGGCTAAAGACGCAGCACAATCGCCTCCCGTGTCACCAACCCACTGAACAATGGTGCCTTGTCGCAAGCCGCCGTGAGGCAGAAGCGAATCAAGAGCCTTGCCTCCCGCAGAATAGGTCGGTTCACTGATGGCTTCATCCGGTCGAGGTCGCGAGTGAAGACGCTCTAGCTGAGCCCGCAGTTGCTCAAGGCTCGGTTTCGACGAACCCGCCTTCGGCACAACACGTTGAGACGGTGGAGCTTGCGAGACGATGGGTTCAGGCTGAGATGCTTTTAAAGTGGGAACAAGAGTTTTCACACTCTCAGTCCGAAGCTCCTCTGGTTCGGCTTCGATCGGAAACAGCAGCATCTGCCCCAGTCCCATGATTGCGTCTTTCCCTTTTCGCGTTCGTTTGGTTGTTCAAGCACGTTCGTGCTGGCGTCCCGCCGGGCAACTACCTAGCCTTAATGCAGCTCAAAAACTTGCCGCGCCTCAAAATTGCCTCGTTAAGGCCTGTTCGGGGGCCTGCAAAACGAGAGCAACAAATCAAACTAGAGTTGCTAGCAAATATCATTCATACCAAATTACTGGCATCTTGTTCACTATTCAATAGGATTATCGGCTGTGGTGCAAAAAATCCGTTGGGGAATTTTGTTAATGGGGGTCATCGTTTTGCTCGCCGCAGCAGTGCAGAATTCTGAGAATGTACTGCTGAAGCTGTTTTTTTATGAAACGCAGTTACCTGTTTCAGTACTGTTGTTAGTCACCTCGACCGTCAGTTTTCTGATCGGAGCGCTCACGATGGGACGGCTGATCCGGCAAAAAGCGAAAGCCAAATCAAAGCTAGCTCCCGAGAAGTTAGTCGAACCGGCTGTAGCCGCTCCCACGAAAACCACTCCGTTTTCATAAAGTCAGAATGCAGTCACTTTTTGCACCGGTGAGGGCGCGAAGTGCCCCTAGGCGGGGCTCAGCACACGAATCGACTTGCGAGGGTTCTCTGCTTTGCGGCGGATCATTTCTTCGCGGCGGCGAGCCATCATCTCGTATCGGGCGATCACCAGTCGTGCTAAGTCACCCATTGGCTGAATCGAATCGTGGCATCGGGCTTCGCCATAAATCCGGACGGGCTGGGCCGGTTTCGAGGTAGGTTCAACCACGATCGGAGTTGGTGAAACCGAATCAAATTGCCCTGACCAATCGAAAAGTGATAGTTGTGTGAACATGACTAAACTCGCGACTGAAGAGGATTTTGTTTTTCAGGCGGCGAAATCGAGGTCACTGTGCCCTCGTTTGCCTGACACAAGCCATCTTCAGGGTGTCCAGTGACACGTCTGGTCAAAGCAAGAAAATTTTCTTTCGAAGAAATCTCAAACGTCGGCAAAAAGAAGCAGCAAAAACAACTCAATGAATGATTCCCTCGCAACGATCGACCATGAAATCTCGCGATTTCGAGGGCAAGGCACGCAGAATTCTGTAGCGTGTTTAGCTGTTGCCTACGGATTGCTAATCATTGTGCTAGGCATTCTTCTGGGCCCATCGCTGATCGGCCGACAGCGTCTGGCGTTTCGTGACGTCAGTCATTTCTACACGCCGCTCTACGAATACGTCGCTGCGAGACAAGCCGAAGCATGGCTACCGCTTTGGAATCCACTGGACTTGAATGGCTTGCCCCTTGCCGGTGAAACGACGACGGCCGTTTTTTACCCGATTCGGATGCTGATTTATAAACTTGTTCCTTCCTCAACCGTTGCGATTGCTTGGTACGTCGTGACGCATCTGCTCATTGCGTCCGTTGCGATTCACATCGCGGCGACGTCTGCGGGTGCGAGCCGCTTCGGTTGTGCGGTGGCCGTGGTTGTTTATCCGCTTGCCGGTCCCATCTTTTTCTTGATCTACAATCCGCCTTACTTGGTGGGAGCAGCGTGGTTACCGCTTGCCATCGCCGGTGGAATTCATTTGCTCAAGCAATTGAGCATTCGCTGGATTGCGATCACCGCCATTTCGCTTGCAATGCCCGTGCTCGGCGGAGATCCACAAACCACGATTCATGTTCTGTTGATCGGTGGAATCACCAGTCTGCTTCATTTTGCAAAGTCAGTTCGCAAGGATGCGACAATGGCTGTTCGTTCGATGATAGGTCTCGTCGCATCGGTGCTACTGGGGGCTGCAATCGCCGCTCCTCAACTTGCAGCATCCGTTGACTGGGGGATGCAAAGCGGTCGCCTTGCCGGCCATGTTACTTCAGAGCGGTATGACTTCAGTGTTTCGCCCTCGCACTGGCTTGAACTCATCGTCTCAGGCGTTTCGGGGCGACTCTTTCCGCTAAATACGAGGTTGAGCGAGGCACTTTCTGGCGATGAAAGAACCTGGGTAGTCACACTCTATGCCGGGATCGTTGCGTTCATCATTTGCATCGATCGCTACCTAACACAAGGTCTTCGCCGTCTCGATCTTTGGGATTGGCTGATTCCGATCGGCTTATTGTTTTCGATGGCATGGCCCTACTGGGTCATCGTTAACACAATTCCTGGTTACGAAGCGTTCCGCTATCCCGCGAAGTGGCTTTCGATAATGTCGATGGGCATCGCGATCACAGCTGCGAGGCACAGCGATCAGTGTTTTGCGGGCAACGTTCGAGGCATTCAATCAATCTGCATCGTCGTTGTCGTGACATCGCTCACTGTGGCTGCGATATCGGTTGCCGCGGAAGCAATGGGCGCTGAGAAAGCGATCGATTCACTCCAGATCGTCGATCGCTTTTGGGGACCGCTTCGAGTTGATTTGGCTCTTACTAGTATCGTTTGGTCTGCCATGGCTACCGCTGGAGTTGCGATCGCATTCTGGCTACTCATGAGACGATCGGAACAACAACGCAGCGACCTGGTCGCTTGTTTCGCAGCTCTCGCGATCATTTCGCTAGACCTGTTTGTCAGCGCAAGATCGCAGATCGCGACTGTATCTACTGTGGCAGAAAATCAGGTACTAGATTTAGCAATCGTTGATCGCATCGACATCCAACCATCTCAACGTGGTATACAAGTATCCGGTCCGACGATGTGGCCCCAGCAGTGGCGCTCACGACATGATGGCGAAGATAGGCTTCTTGAAGTTGAGATCAGCCAACGAGCGACTCAGTTCGGACGTTGGCATCTTTCAGCCGGTAATCCTATTTTCAATTCAGCGGTATCGATCGTCCCCCAGCGTATCGATATGTTCTGGTCTGCCATGGACCAGATGCAGTTTCAAGGAGCTTCCGAACGACGCGAGTGTTGGTCGCGAGTTGAACAATGGCTGGGAATCGATAGTGAGAACAGGACAACCATGTTGAGCGTTTTGGCGCCAATGAATCGCGACTTACTGGTTGCGGTGGGGAATCAATCAAGGAACAAGCTCGATACAGCGTTTTATCGTTGGGACACGCGGTGGCGTACGAGTGATCCATGCAAGACGGTATCAGCCGGAGAGATGCGTTTACGACTCGCTGAAATCGCGAGCGGATCGTCACTTTCGTATCCGATTGTGGAGGACTTAGGAAGCCACACCCATACGGACTGCGGCCCCGCGCCCACCCTCAAGCTACTTGCAAATGAACCAGATTTCTCGACGTTCCAAGTTGCGACTCAGTGCGTAGGCTTGCTGACGATCAAGGGTTTTCAAGACGGTCATTGGCACGCAAAGCTGTGCCAAGTCGGATCGGAACAGAGCAAGATAATCGAGCCAAAACGGACAGACTATCTTTTCATGAGTGTCGAGATTCCGGCTGGCGATTGGCAAGTGACGTGGTTTTATTGGCCTTGGTGGTTAACGGCATCATTTGCCGTCTCTGCGACTGCGACCTGTCTGGCGAGCGTTGCGTTGTTGATCCGCCCTGTTCACAACGGATGCAACGAATCAACTTAATTTGTAAAACGCCATGCCACTTAGAAGCTTGGGGTAGAAGTAGGTACTCTTGGCAGGCATTCTTTCCTTGTGAAGACTGATCGCCTCGACATCACTAACGCGAGCAGGCATCACAAGTGCTGCGAGCGTGAAAGGCTCATCCGAATCATTCTCGCTAAGGGTACCGGTGCCTCGCAGCGCTTCGACAACTTCATCGATTTGATGCACGTAAGTTGGCTTCGGGTGGCCTGAGCATTCGAGCAACGAATCGATTACGAGTCGATGAAGGAGACCGACACCCAGCGCACGCCAATCGTCGCTTTGGTTCGGGGCGAGTGCTTTCATTTGAGCAGTCGCCTCCGGTTTGGCGTCACAAAGTACCCACTGCGAATCTCCGGTTGCGTAAAGTGCCATCAAGCCTTGGCGATCGGCAAGCTCCATGTGGTCCCAGCAGTCTTGCGCCGCGCTCTCGCCGTCTCCGATTTTCTCGCAGCGAAAGAATGTGCTTAACGCGTTGACCAGTTTAGCACTTGTGAAATTCGGCGTTCCGCGAAGCAGTCGGTGAGTCGGGAGCACAATCATGCCTGGGTCATTCATACTGACCAGTTGTGTCATCACATAGTTGGCAGGGTGATCATCGGGCAGAGGTCCGTCTCGTTCAATCAGATAATCTCGGTAGTTGCAAGCGGTCTCGTATCGATGATGCCCATCGGCAACGAACATCGGTTTGTCTTCCAGGATCGTCGTCACTTTTGCGATTGTGTCCGGATCCGTGATCGCCCATAAGCTATGGTGGACACCGAGATGGTCAATCGCTCTGACCGGGTCTTTGCCGACGGTGGCGGCTTCAAGTATCGATTGGGCTTCGTTGTCGGGATCCGGATAGAGACCAAAGATTTGGCTGCAATTGATTTTGCAAGCCTTGGTCAATTTCAGTCGGTCAACCTTCGCTTTGGGGTGTGTTTCTTCGTGGGGATAAATGTTTCCCTCCCCAAAACGTTGTAGCCGGACGCGGCTCATGAACCCTCGTCGGACAAATTTTTGTGCCGCGAATTCGAAACGTTGGTTGTAAACATAGAAGGCGGGCTGTGCGTCTTGTTTAAGCACGCCTTCGCGAAGCCATTGATTGAAGAAATTCGCGGCACGAAGGTACTTCGCGTCGTCCTGATCACCAGGTTCTGCTCGGTTCAGGATGATGCGAATGACGTTTGCAGCATGGCGATCGTACAATTCCGCCTGTAACTGCGGGTCGATTACGTCATAGGGAGGGGCGATTACATCGGAGAGGGAGCCAATTTCGCGGATGTCGTATCGAACGCCCGCAAACGGAGCGATATGTGGCATGAGGTTAAGAGGCGATCAGATCAAAGTTTGAAGTAGAAATCGTAGAACCGAGTTTACGTAGCGCACTGCCCGCAGGTGGTCAGATTCGGCGCCTTGCCAAAGTCATTCGGAGGATATGATAAACCGAATTCCGTGCTCCGCTTGCGAGACGGAGACAATTGCGACAAAACTAAAGCGGAAAGAACTCATTCATTTCGGTTGTACCGCCATGCAAAAGAGTCTTTCTCGATTTGCTTTTTTTAAAGGTACATACAATGCGGTGGGAAGGTAGACGCGAGAGCGAGAATGTAGAGGATCGTCGGCGGATTTCGGGCCCTGTCGCAGCGGGCGGTGGCCTGACGGTAGTTGTCATCGCGATTGTCATTGCCTTAATGGGCGGAGACCCTCGGGCTTTCCTTCAGCAAGCAGGTCCGGCCGCGCAGGTGGGGGACGGTGCCGGCGGTGCCGCGGAGCAGCCTCTTGACCCAGCCGAAGAAAAACGAGGCCAATTTGCCAAAGTCGTTTTGGCAGATACCGAAGACGTCTGGAATCGTCTCTTCGCTGAACAAGGCGAAAAATACCAACCTCCCAAGATGGTGCTATTTAGCGGGCAGGTCCAGTCCGCGTGCGGATTCGCCGAGGCTGCGAGTGGCCCGTTTTATTGTCCAGGCGACCAGAAATTATACTTGGACACTACGTTTTTCAGACAGCTAGACGAACAACTTGGTGCTCCCGGTGATTTTGCACAGGCCTACGTGATTGCACATGAAGTCGGGCACCACATTCAGAACCTTGAAGGCACAACGGACAAACTGGACCAGATTCGACGGAAAGTAAGCCCTGAGCAATACAATGAATACTCGGTCCGGCTTGAGCTGCAGGCCGATTTTTATGCCGGTGTCTGTCTGCACCACGCACAACGAATGAAAAATATCCTTGAACCCGGAGATGTTGAAGAAGCGTTGATTGCAGCGACTGCCATTGGCGACGACACACTCCAGCGTCGTGGTGGTCGAGTGGTCCCAGAGTCGTTTACCCATGGAACCAGTGAACAACGACTAAAGTGGTTCCGACTCGGGCTTCAAACGGGCGATTTTTCCAAGGGTGACACGTTTGGAACCGAGTCGCTGTAGCGAGTTGCCCTGCCTTAACCAAACGCGGTCAACAGAGCATACTAACGATTCGGTTGGAGCGTAATTTCTTTAGCAAACAAAAGGCATAGCATGAGTCACGACATAGTCATTAAGCAGTTGAACGAGATCCTAAAGCACGAGTGGACCGGGGTGGCCCAATACGCTCAGGCTGGTTTCATCGTTGAAGGAATTTGGCGTGAGGTTTACGCCGAAAAGTTTCTTGGCGACGCGAAGGAATCGTTTGGTCACGCCCAGTTGGTTGGCGACAAGATTGTTTCGCTAGGCGGCATACCTGTCGCGACTCGAAACGAGATCAAGCAGTCTCGCGATCTTCAGGAAGTTTTAAAGTTTAGCCTGGAGTTCGAGTCAAAGGCCGTTGAGATGTACAGCAAGGCCATCGAGCTAGCTGAAGGGAATCGAACGCTGGTCATCTTCTTGGAAGATATTCTCAACGATGAGCAAGAAGGTGTCGATGAGTACACGAAACTGCTGCGAAGTTCTGACTCAGCGGTCGCTGCAACGTCGATAAAGAAGAATAAGCTGGGCTGAGTTTGTTTCTCGCGTCCGGCCCCCTCGGACATTGGACACGTGATCGCTGTCTTGCTACTTTGGCCGGCAGGACACTTGGGGACAACCGATTGCGCTGCGAACTTCATCGTCGCGGTTTAATCAACTGAGACACCGGCGGCGATTGCGAAGTCGGTTGCGGGTCAGAAATTCGGGTATCTTTCCAATTCGGAAGTGAGCAAAATAGGAAACGTTGGACGCTCTATTCCGAAGGTACTTCATCCGTTTTTCTGCGGTGCAATTCGGCGAGTTTGCTTTTTCCAAGATGGTCGTACACATCGGCAAGGCGTTGATGAAGCCTCGCCTTTAGATCGCTTGACGCGACGGGAAGGATTTGCTCTAGCTGGACAAGTGCTTCATCCCAACGCTCTTGGCCAATCAGTTCCGTGGTCCATCCTGCTCATTCGCAAGAACCACAGATCCGACGCTGCTCGAAGAAGTGTTGGCTCGGCTTTCAGTTTCAGGCCCTCATCAAGCGTCTTGCCGGCCGCATCAAGATCGTTTCGATTGACCAGCACTCTTGTTAACAGCAGCCGTCTTTGAAAATCGAGTGGCTGGTCTTTGATTGTTTGACTTGCGTGAATCTCGGAACGCTTCAAAAAACGGTCAAACGATTCCTCTCGCCCCCCAACGCGGCTGCACAGGGCAGCCGCCTCGATCCACAAATCGGGATCCTTCTCAGCGGCAGATGTTAGTCTTTGAATTGCCTCTTCAGTCTGCCCAACGGCCAAATGATAGGCGATCCACATGCGGTCGCTTTCAAGCGATTCATCGCGAGCGCCTTGGCGCAGATGCCAGTACATTCGCGGCAAAACGCTTCGGTCGTTGTTCGCTTCGAACGCTCGAAAGAACATTATCGCTTTTTGGCGATGCGCCGGGGCGTATCCGACGACATCATCGGGAGCAAGCTTGTTCAGTTCCGCAATGGCAGTCTGCATGTCGCCGCTGGTCGCAAGCATCGATGCCCAGTTCAATTGGACACTTATTTCCCGCTCATTGCTAAGCGGGGGCTGCAACTATGCCGCAGCTTTCTTCGCGCCTTTGCCGGCGGAGTCTAGCCATTTACTAATATCGCTCAAACTCTTGTCCCAGTTGCTTCCGGTACGGCGGTCGCAGAACGTATGAAACAATTGGTCAACCGTATTGCTGAGCGTCCGGATCGCGTCAATGCGGTCTTCCACTTGTAAATCCTCATTCTCATCATCGAGATGGATCTTCGCACCGCTGATGGCGAACGACTCAGCTTGGAGGGTCAAGTCAAACCGTTGGCCTTCGCGGACAAGCGACATGCCGGATTTCCGTGGTAGCTTGCCTGATTGGACGGCCTGCATCGCTTCGGGAAGCTTCATCGGGCACTCCGACGAGATCGTTTCTTTCCCCGAATCGCCGTTGGGGCATTCCAGAGAGAGAGTCTTGTTCAGCATCACCGTGACTTCGGTATCATCGGGCAATGAAATCGTATCGGTTTCATTTTCGAGTGTCCACCAAAGCCACATCAAGAACTCATTTCCCAAGAAATCCGGGGCTTGAGAATGCTCATTGGCCCAAGCGATTTGACCATGATGGAAGCTTGGCACGAAACAGGCAGGCATCAGATCGTCCACTTCTGCAACGCGATCAGCCTCGACGGCCCAGGCCTGCGCGATCGAACCGACGCTAATGCGACGGAGCTGGACGCCAAAGGCGCGTTCAAGTAGGTCAGCACAATGTCCGCTCGCGGTGCCCGCCGAGCCGCCGAAATAAAGCAGGCCTTGCCGGTTGTCCCAAAGGAAAGGTGCTTGCTGCATTTTGCGATACTTGCCAGTTGCCGCTTCGACGATGCAGCGTTGCTCCATCGCTTCTTTAGCCTCCTTCTTTTGCGACTTTGTCGGCACTCCACTCGGGCTGTCTTTGGCAAAGGCCGCCAACTCCATTTGTAACCAAGCTTTACGAATGGCCGCCGGAACCTCGTTCGTATCAATTCTCACAGAACAATGAAGAGCCTCGTTGATCACATTCTTACTGAGCTCAAACTCTTGATCGAAAAGGTGAGCACCACCCAAGAAACCGACGTGAGTGTTCTCTTCTGCGGAGGTTTTTGCATTCCCGGCGACATATTGAGCCAGGAGCTCGATATGTTCGTCGTCAAATGCGGAAGACTCGAAACCATCGACACTGAAGCGTTCAAACGCAAGACTACCGGCAAGGAAAGGCATGGAGGATCCCAGGGATTGGAGGATGGGAAACACAAGCGTGTCGATCGTTTATCGACATCCAGCCAGCAAGAATTTGCAACCGATCGGAGACCTTGCATGAACGTCTCAAGTGGTACGACCGGGATGGTCGTTGCCTGTGATCCGAATTGCGAAAGGGTGCCTTAACGCCAGGAAATCAATCCCACCACCACTGGCCGTCGGCAAGATTGCTAGGTGCAACCGTTTGTTTCAGAGCGTCCGTTTTTCCATCGGTCTCGGTAATCAGTCGCTCGGAGGTCAACGCTTGGCGAGGTTGCAGATTGACACCACCACCCAGAGGTGTCATCAAAGTGCTACCTTTCCAAATCGCATTCACGGCGGTTTCAACCTGATGAGGCGCGGTGTGAGTTTCTACTGCGAAAGCGGATTCGCTTCCAAAGACGGGCATTGCCCAGTCGGCTTGACCGTAGAAATCTTGTTGCTGGATGTAGGCAGCTGCAATCGCCGCATCAATCACGTTTCGCATTTCGGCGTAGACGGTAACGCGATCGGCGATCAATGGGTAATTTTTCGTAAAAGCGAGGCAAAACGCTTGGCTGGCGCGGTTCGTCTTGCCCGACACGACACGTTCCCCACCCGCACCGACTCGCTCGTTTTCTCCGACTAGCTTCACACCTCGATCATTTAACTTCATTGCCAAACCATCTTCGCTGACTGCGACGCCATCGTAGTTCGGCACGAAGAACCAACGTTCCATCGCGTTGGATGCCACTTGTGACGGATTGGCCTGCTCGACGTAACTTTTCATCGGCAATGGCAATCGTTCTAGACCGATACCAACCAGCTTCATTCGGTAGTCTGCTTCGACCAATACGCGAGCAAAGTTGGTAGAATCAGGAATACCCTTGATCGAGACGGTTTGTAGCCCAAGGTTCTTTTTGAGCGCCATCGCAAGCTCTTCAGCGTCACCAGGTCGAAGGTTTCCGCGCACCGCAGCCAAGAATTGGTTGAGACGCTGCAGGCCTTCTGGTGTTGGATCAATGGAAACGCTGATCACGTTGGTTGGCTTGGACGCAGGAGCGAATGCCCGCATGGCGGTTACCATGTCCTCAAGCAGTACGCTGGGTTTGCCAGTTTGAGTTCCAACCAAACGTCCCGCAGGATCCGCGACGACGCCTTCCGCCGGCCCGGCGATTACAACATCTTTCGTCTCGGGGTAAAAGAAGACGTATTCGATCCGCGTCAGCCCGGCGAGTGAAAGCATGGTTTGATCGGCGTTATCGCCAGCCTGCAACGCCTTTGCCACTGCCGATTCGAGTCGATTCAACGATACTTTTCGCAGCTTCGATGGCTTCATCACCTCGGCACCTGCCATTTGGCGAGCCGCCAATAGTCGCTCCTGTGCAACGCGTGGATCGAGTTGCCTGACTCGCAAAACGCCGGTCGCGTCAACCTCGACACCTGCGATAGGCTGCGCGAAGTTGATGTTCGTGTTACCGACGCCACCACCGCCACCACCGCCGCCAACGCCACCGCCGCCGGCGCCACCACCGCCAGCGGCCAGCGAAACGTTCGAAGCGAAACAGCAAGCGCCGCATAGAACAATGACAGCGGAAAGATTCGCTAATTGCCCTGATGTTTTGTGAAACAACATCCAAGTTCACCCGCATACCGACGATGATAAGTTGAAGAACGGTGAGCAGTACCGATGCATCACCGAAACCAGCCCTTATCATAGTTTGCCAGTCACGCAAACTCAATCAATTTCAAGGAATTGTCGGAGTGAACATGCGGCAGCGCCGAAAAATCGAACCCGTCGAATCGCGAAATGAAGCGATTGACTCACTTCGGGGGGGCGCCATTTTACTGATGATCATTGATCATTTCAGCGTGATTTTATTCGATATTCCGATTGCGCCGGACACAATTCGGTTTGCCACGCGGCTAAGTCTGCCGATATTCGCGATTTTGCTCGGGAGCCTCCTTATGGAAAATCGGGCGTTTCTTGACGCCTCAACGGGGTTTCGGCGATGGGTTCGGACGACACCCGCTCAGAACCGTAGGTTTTTGCAGATCACGCTGGCGTCGATCGCGATCAGCTTCGTTTACTGTCCGTACTTCCAAAAAATTGACATCCTTGCCAGTTTTTCGCTCGTCTACCTGATCTTCATGGTGCTCGGAAACCGCTTCATCGTGCTTTATGGAGCGATCTTGCTTTATCCGTTTGATGTTTCCGGACAGGTTTTCGATTATCCCATAACGATCGTCGTCAGTTTGGTTTCGGTCGGCATGATCCTGAGGAGAAACGGGCTTTCCATCGCGCTGGTTTGCTCGCTTTTACTCGCAGCCTACGGCATCGCAGTGGTGCCTCCGCCGATGTCGATTGTGCTTGCTTTCTCGCTTCCCGCGACGCTCCTTTGTGGATTGGCGAAGTCTTGGCCGGAGATGTCGAACCGTTGGTTGGCGATCATGGGGCGTTATCCGCTGCGAGTTTATGTCATCCAGTTTTACGCGATTTTCGCGCTTCGGCAGGTTCTCATCTTGATTTTATGAGTTGGTTTTCGGTGTCCTGCAGCAGTCAGTCGCCACGGTCAGTCGCTAAGCTCAACCGCCCAACCCGAGGGCCGAGACAATTTCGCTGTCTTCTGTTAGTTCAATCTCTCTCAGACGGATCGCGTTGCCGGATTCGGCTTTAATCTTATGAGTGCCTTTGAATGCGAGAATAGATACGTAGCCATCATTATTAGTTTGGACCGTTTCGCTGGTCCACCATTCACCCAGGACGAGATCTTTCCGGCAGATGGGGTCTCCTGGTAGTCTATTTAACATGAGCGAACTCGCCGAGCAGATGACTTCCGTTTTGCCGACTTTGATTTTGTGGGCCGGTGCGTCTCTCGTTGCGGTTATGCTGCTGGCAAAATCGGTTTCACGACGGCGAGCTTTACTGACGGATTCATTGAAAAATCACGTCGTCGCCAAGGTGGGGACGTCTGATCATCCGCCGTCCGATGACGCAGCGTCCAAAACCTAAGCGAGGTTGGTCGCTGTGCCTTTGCTGTCCTGTGAAACGTAAATGACCTGGGTTTAAGTCTGGTGTGAGAAAATTGATGACGAATAAGCTCTATATCGAAACCGTTGGTTGCCAAATGAATGTCCTCGACACCGAAATGGTCGTCGCGGACCTTCGCCGTCATGGATACGAAGTCGTTGATTCACCCAAGGCTGCCGACACCATTCTCTACAACACCTGCAGCGTTCGTGAACATGCCGAAGAAAAAATTTACAGCGCCCTGGGCAAAGTTCGGCTGATCAAGGAACGCCAACCCTCAATCACGATTGGCGTGATGGGTTGCATGGCGCAAAAGGATCAACAGATCGTCTTTGATCGCGCTCCCTACGTTGACTTGGTCGTTGGTCCGGGCCAGCTTCACCAGATCCCAACACTGCTGGAAAAAGTCCGCGCTGGCGAAGGCCGCCAAATGGCTGTGTCGCTGGCTCGAAACGACGGCACGCAGGATTCGATCCGTCGCAGTCATGAGACATTTGATCCGCTACGCGACCCGACAATGCGTCCGACTCCGTTCCAAGCGTACCTTCGCATCCAAATCGGTTGCGACAAGTTTTGCACCTATTGCATCGTGCCCATGACTCGCGGTCCCGAACAAGGACGTTCACCAAAGGACATCATCGCCGAGGCGAACATTCTTGCCGAGCAAGGATGCAAAGAGATCACGTTGCTCGGTCAAACGGTGAACAGTTACAAGTTCGTTGAAGGCGACCGAACCACCCGCCTCGCAGACTTGCTCAAGTCGCTTCACGAAATCGACGGACTTGAACGTCTGAAGTTCGTCACCAGCTATCCGAAAGACATGACATCAGACCTACTGGAAACGATTCGAGACTTTCCTAAGTGCTCACCTTATCTGCACGTCCCTGCTCAAAGCGGTCACGACGATGTCCTCAAACGGATGAAGCGCGGCTATACGGTCGATGATTACCTTCGGATGATGGATCGAATCGAATCCATATTACCCCATGCCACCGTCAGTAGCGACTTCATCGTCGGCTTCAGTGGTGAGACCGAGGAAGAGTTTCAAGCTTCCGTGCGGCTGGTTGAACGATGCCGATTCAAAAACAGTTTCATTTTCCAGTACAGCGTGCGTCCGGGGACAAAAGCGGCTGAACGCTTGCCCGACGATGTTCCCCAAGATGTCAAAGCCCGTCGCAACCAAGAACTGCTTGCGATCACCGACAAAGTTGCCCTCGAAGACCTGCGCAAGTTGATCGGCCAAGCCTTTGAAGTACTCGTGGAAGGTCCCAGCAAGAAAGCCGTCCGGGCAAACGATCAATCCGAACTTGTCCAAATGGTTGGGCGAACGCATTGCGATCGCATCGTTGTTTTCGACGGCAATCGTCGCCAAGCCGGACAGACCCTTAGCATTAAGATTGATGATTGCACCGCACACACCATGATCGGTCGAGTAAAGACAATGGAGCTTGTATCGATCGGAGGAATCGCACACCGTTGAAGACCTATGAAACGCCCGTTGAAGTGGTTCACACCCACAGGCTCGATAACGGACTTGTGATCCTTGCACAGCCGATGCCGTGGTTGCGAACGGCCGCTTTTTCCCTTGCTGTTCCGGCGGGGATACAAATGGAACCCGCAGACCGAGGTGGCCTGGCGGGGCTGATGTGTGAGATGATTCAGCGAGGAGCCGGTCCCTATTCCAGCCGCGATATCGTCGAACTGCAAGATAATCTGGGTCTTGACCATTCAGCGGGAGTGTCATCGACCCTCGCGTCCTACGGCGCGACAATGCCGGCCGATGCGCTGTCCGAAGCATTGTCGCTTTACGCCGAGATCATTCGACGCCCCCATTTGCCGATTGATCAATTGGAAGACGCCTTGCAAGTTTCGATGCAAGAACTTCGGGCCGTTGAAGATGAACCGACGCAGCAGGTGATGATTCGCCTGAAGCAAATGCAGTATGGTGATCTTTCCGGTCGCCCGGCCTGTGGTACTCAAGACGGTATCGAAGCGATATCGATTGACGACGTACGCGAGTATTTCCTGGATTGGTATCGTCCTCGCGATGCAATTCTTACGATTGCCGGGCGATTCGATTGGGACACGGTGCGCGAGCAATGTTTGTCGCTGTTCAGCGACTGGGAAGGTGGCTCCAAAGCATTTCCCAAACTGGATACCGGTAAACCAGGTTACGAGCATATCTCTCAAGATTCGTCCCAAACGCACATCGGTTTTTCGTTCGACGCGGCTCCGTTTCGCGATAAAGACTTTTACTGTTTGCGTGCGGGCGTTGGTATTTTAAGCGACGGAATGAGCAGCCGGCTGTTTGACCGAGTACGAGAGCAACGCGGTTTGTGCTACACGGTCTCCGCAAGCACGCACTCGCTGTTTGATCGCGGTGCCGTGTTTGGTTACGCCGGAACGACTCCCGAACGCGCTCAAGAAACGCTCGACGTCACATTGCGAGAAATACAATCCCTTGGCGACGGAATCGAAGCAGCGGAGCTTGAACGATTGAAGGTTCGCGTCCAAAGCTCCTTGATCATGGAACAAGAGTCGTGCGCTTCGGCGGTTGCTTCGATGCTTTCCGATTGGTTCCATCGCGGCCGCGTCGTCACCGCGCGTGAAATTGAAGAAATCATCGAATCGTTGACGGTTCATCAAGTCGTTGATTACTGGCGAACTCATCCACCTAAGGGCTTCCGTGTGGTCACGCTTGGTGCTCAGCCGCTTCGAATAACGATGGAAACTTAGAACGCCTTCGCAACTATCACTGAAAACCCAGCCCTTTTTTGGACCCCCTCATTCTCCATGCCAACCTTTTGTAAAACGACGCTTGCTTGCGGGCTTCGAATCGCTGCCGAAGTCGATCCACGAGGTTACTCGGCTTCGCTTGGTTACTTTGTGCGAACGGGCGCTCGCGATGAGTCAGACGTGGAGGCAGGGGTTAGTCACTTCTTAGAACATATGGTGTTCAAAGGGACAGCTCGCCGGACCGCTGCTGATGTGAATCGCGAACTGGACGAACTGGGCGGTCAATCCAATGCGTACACCAGCGAGGAGCAAACGGTTTACTACGCCACTGTGTTACCAAAGTATCAAGACCGGATCATCGATTTGTTGACGGACATGATGCGTCCTTCGTTGACAGACGCCGACTTTCAAACCGAACGACAGGTGATTCTGGAAGAGATCGCTAAATATGAGGATTCACCGCCGTTTGGCGCATTTGAGCGAGCGATGGAACGATACTTCGGCCCCCGCGGACTTGGTCGGCGAATACTAGGGACCAACGAGTCGATTACGGCAATGACTTCAAGCGTCATGCGTGACTATTTCTCTCGCCGTTATTCGCCGGAGAACATCGTCTTGGCCGCCGCCGGAAACGTCGACTTCGATTCTCTCGTCGAACAAGCGACGCGTTTGACCGATAACTGGAATCGTCTTGAGAATGCAGACGCACCACCGCCTGATGATCCAAACGTTTTTCCTGAGGGGATCAGCAACGAAGAAACGATTGAGACTCCCGATGCGTCGCAGGCCTATTTGGTTCGGGTTTCGTCGGCGCCGAAGATCAACGACCCTCGGCGGTACGCAACGCGGTTGTTGTCCACTATCCTTGGAGATGAGTCCGGAAGTCGGTTCTTTTGGGAGATGATTGATACTGGCCGCGCCGAAGCATGCGCGATGTGGCCACAAGAATTCGGAGATTGTGGAGCCTTGTTCACCTACTTGGTGAGTCACCCCGATGAGTTGACGGCAAATCGCAAGAGTATCGATACTCTGATCGAACAAGTGATTCGTGACGGCGTCACGGAAGATGAATTGCAACGAGCGAAAAACAAAACCTTGGCCTCATGCATCATGCAAAGTGATCGACCAAGCAATCGACTGTTCGGCGTAGGAAATGGCTGGCAGATGCGGGGTGAGTATCTTGAATTGGACGAGATGTTGGATCGATATCGACGGGTGACCGTTGCCGACATCGCTCGTGCAGCGAACGAGTCTTTCGCGTCTACTCCGACCGAGACCTACGCCCTGGCCGGCGCCCTGTTATAAGCCAGCGGAAAGGCTTTACTCGTCTGCCTGACCGATCCGAATCAATCTCACTTCTCCCCCACCGCGGTTTTTGATAGCGATCGAAAATCGGGTTTGATTCCCTAGGATTGGTGTTGCAGCGGTCTTGGCTTTCTGGCTACGGATAACCTTTCGGTAGTCAGTTTTCACGAAGTTTAGGATGAGCTGTTCGAACGATGTCGAGTTCTAAAGAGTCGCTTCTGGCGATCAAATCAGAGTTATCTCAGAGTGACGTTAATCGCCGCTGTGCCGCGATTCGAAGTATCGCTCAGAGCGAAAGCGCCCATTCTGGTATCACCACGACGGTGATTCGCCTCGTTTCGGATAAAAACGAGGAAGTTTCAACCTGGGCATGTGAATCGCTTGTGTCACGAATTTGCCCGCTTCCCATTGAAGCCAACGACTTGATTGACTTGCTGCGCGAAACCAAAGACGGGGAAGTCGAGTATTGGGCCGCGACGATGCTTGGTCGTCTAGGGCCGGTCGCTTCCCGTGCCACGGCCGTGCTCGCGAATTGCTTACTGGAGTCTCCTTGCCTTGCGGCACGCGAACGTGCAGCTTGGGCATTGTCTGAGATTGGCCCACCGGCTCGTTCTGCGATCAACGCGTTAAAGCAGATTGGCCCAGAAGATCCGCCTCGTTTACAACGCCTCGCCGCTGCCGCGATCCAGTCCGTTGTCAATCGTGCGGCATGATGCGTATTCAGTTTCTTTTGCGTTAAGCACTCAAAGCAGATCATCTTGCGGTTGTGGCCGGGAGGCGTAGCGCGATGCCATTGTTGCGAATCGGATCAGCGGTCATCGCCAGTCGAGTTTCGCCGCTACGATTCTTGGGTCCGACAATCTCACTCGTCGGACTGTTGGTCGTTACCTACATGCTACTGACGGGAAAGATCAACCTGACGCACCTGGACATGGGAACCCTGGCCGGACAGCTTGGGAGTAAGGACGATCCGACGACATCCGTTGCCCCGGTTCAGTTAGATCGCAGCGCGCCGAGGGTTGAAGATCGAATCCGGGTCGCAACTTATCATATCCAGTCCTTTGACTCGCAAAAAGTTTCCAACGCGAATGTGATGCAAACGATTGCTGCAATCATCTCGAACTTTGATTTAGTTGCTATTCAAGGCGTTCGCTCACCGGAGTCGATGCCCATTGCTAGGATTGTCGACCTTATCAACCGGAGTGGCGGTAGGTACGACGCCAGCCTCAGCGTTGCCGTTGGCAATCTGGGACGAACCGAACAGTATGCCTTCATTTGGGACACCACTCGAATTTGGATGATCCCAGATAGCAACTATACGATTCGCGATGATTCAAACCGAATGGTTCGCGAGCCTTACGTCGCAAGCTTTGAAACTCGAATGCCGTCGGCTCAAGGCGGTATTCCGTTTCGATTTACAATCGTTAACGCGCACATCGACCTAGGGGTCTCTTCAGCATCCGCAGCGGCGAGTGAACTGTCCGTTTTGGTCGATGTCTTTATTCGTGTCCGCGAGTTCGAATACACATCTCGTGGCGAGGACGATGTGATGCTTGTCGGGAGCTTGAGCACCGACGCCGCGAATCTTGGTGAACTCGGCCAGATCCCTGGAATCGTTTCCATCGCCGGCAGTTCAAAGACGACGGCAGACGGCAAGAGATCCGTTGACCATTTGCTGATCGATCGGAGTGTGACTTCCGAATTTAGCACGCGATACGGTGTTGTCGACTTACAGAAAGAATTTGGGTTGACTGCCGAACAATCACTGATGATCAGCGGCCATCGTCCTGTTTGGGCAGAATTCAGCGTGAATGAGATTGCTGCCTTTACCAATGTCGCGCAACAACGTCCATCGATTCGTTAGCGCTACTCGGATACTGACGCGGTCTGCTGGGCTCCCATGGAAGCCATCAAGAGCTCGTGTTCAGACCAATCACTCGCCACTCGCACATCGACGATCTCACCTCTTGCCATAACCGCGATACGGTCACAAAGCTCAAGAAGCTCACGGAAGTAGCTGCTCACAAAAACGACGGCACGCCCTTCTGCTGCCGCCTTCCCGATCAGACGATAGATCTCTGCTTTGGTACCGACGTCGACTCCGCGTGTTGGTTCGTCCAGCAACAGACACCTGGCATTTTGATGCCACGCACGAGCGATCGAAACCTTCTGCTGGTTGCCGCCCGATAGAGACGCAACCGGTTGATCCATCCGGTTGCCTTTAACTTGAAACTGTTTCATGAGCCGTTCAACCGCGTAGCTTTGCTTCTTCCTTCGCAACCAACCCCAGCGACTATACGGAGTAAGAAAATTGAGTGTCATGTTGTCGCGGATCGACATCGTTTGAGCCAATCCCTCGTGCTTGCGATCTTCGCTGACCATGGCCAGCCCAGACCGAATACGACTTGCAACCGACCGGTTCAGCATCTTGCCGCTCATTTCGATCGTGCCATGATGGGCCGTGTCGAGTCCTGCTACGACGCGAAGCATTTCGGTGCGTCCGGCACCAATGAGGCCTGCGACCCCCAGAATCTCACCCTGTCGAACGGAGAGCGAAATGTTTCTGGGCAGAGAAGATCCCGATAGATTCTGGACGCGAAGGCAGATGTCGGTTGGCGTGTGTTCAACTTGCGGGAACAGATCATTGACCGATCGACCCACCATCAGTTTGACGATTTCCGACTCGGACGTACCTTGCAGCTTCCCTTGACCTGCGACTTGGCCGTCGCGCAAGACCAAGTATGAGTCACAAAGCTCACGGATCTCTTCCAGAAAGTGGCTAATGTAAATGATCGACAAACCCATGCTCGCCAATCGACGCGCGGTCGCGAATAGTCGCTGTACGTCTTCACGGGCAAGCGAACTTGTCGGCTCATCCAGCACGAGCACCTTCGCATCATTTACCAATGCACGGGCGATTTCTACGACCTGACGCTGACCCACCGACAAGGCACCCACCGATCGATCGGGATGCAAGTCCTCGTGACCAAGCTTTGTGAGAACCTCAGTCACTTTTTGGCGAGCGAGCTTGCGGTCCAAAATCCCGAAACGTCCCGAGCACTCTTGCCCCAGCATGATGTTGTCGGCGACCGACATGTCCAGACAAACGCTTAGCTCTTGATAAACGATCTGGAAGCCGGCTTGTTTCACGATGTCTGGCCGGCCCAAAGGAATCACTTTTCCCTGGATTAGCACCTGCCCGGCGTCGGCTCGTTCGGCACCGCTGAGCACCTTAACGAATGTGCTTTTTCCAGCTCCATTCTCGCCCAATAGTGCCAACACCTGACCAGGCCGAAGCGATAAGCTTGCTTCGCGAAGCACCCAATTGTGGTTGTACTTCTTGCCGATGCCACGAGCTTCCAGAACGGGCTCAGACAATGGTATTTGGGTTGAATACAAAAGTCAGGTCTCACACTTTTTCCGGAGACAGTAGCTTGCGAATCTCTTCGGTGTCGATGTTCTCCTTGGTCGCGACGCTGACACCGGTATCGACAAAGTCAACGATCGGCTCGCCACGAATTTTCTTAACGACCGTTTCGATCGAAAGGTAGCCCATTCGAACGGGATCCTGTAAGACGATCGCAGACATTTTGCCTTCACGAAGCGCTTTCGCCATCGTTTCACTCGCATCGAATCCGACAAACTTCACCTTGCCAGTCAGCTTTCGATCTTCAAGTGCGCGCAGGACACCTTCCGCGTTCGGTTCGCAAACTGCAAAGATCCCATCGACATCGTCGGCGTATCGATTCAGCATCTGCTGGGCTTTGTCAATCGCAGACTCCGTCGTCGTGCCCGCGTATTGATCGGCGCTGAGAATCTTGATATCAGGGAACGCCGCGATCGCTTCGAGAAAACCTTCCTCACGCTGGTGAGTGCTTGCACTGCCTTTGTTGTAACGCAAAAGGATCACGTTTCCTTTGCCACTCAACTCCTTGGCCAGTGTTTCCCCGGCAAGTTGTCCGCCCCGAAAGTTATCAGTCGCCACGTACGATGCGAAGTCGCCTTTGGGTGCATTTAGGCTGCTATCGAAAATCACGACGGGGATGCCACTTCGCCCCGCTTCCTGCACCGGACGAACGAGTGCATCGGCGTCCAGCGGTGCTAAACAGATCCCGTCCACCTGCTTGTTAATGAAGCCCTGCAAGATGCTGATCTGTTGGTCGCGATCGCTCTCTTTTTGCGAGCCTCGCCACTGAACTTCGGCTCCCAGTTCGCTTGCCGCTTGCAGGGCACCAAAGTGAACCGATTTCCAAAAAATATGCGTTGTCCCTTTGGGGATCATCGCAATCTGCAGCGGCTTGGTAGGCCCGTCGATGGCACCACCGGATACAGACTTTTTGGTCTCCGTTGGCGGCTGGCAACCGCAGAACACCAAACACAGGCAAACAAATGCGTATCTCAAAGCAGACGCTCCAAAGATCGGGGATGATCGAAAAGAGAAAGAGACTTCTATCGTATCATAACCACTCGATCACCGCGGAGCATGATGGATAGGATCAGCGGCCGTGAACCATCTTATGGAACGCGTCGCGTAGGCGGACCGTAACTGGGCCCGGTTTGCCGTCGCCGATGAAGCGACCGTCAAGCTTAGGTACCGGAATCACTTCGGCGGCACTTCCGGTCAAAAAGCACTCGTCCGCGATGAAAATGTCATGACGAAGCAACGTGCATTCCTGCGCCGGAATCGATTCGGCAGCCGCTAGATCAAGAACGGCATTGCGAGTGATCCCTTCAAGTATCCCCGCATCAATCGGCGGCGTCATCAAAACCCCATCGCGGACAATGAAAATATTGTCTCCGGTGCATTCGGCAACTTCGCCTTTGTGGTTGAGCATGAGCGCTTCCACGCAGCCTGCTCGCAAACCTTCCATCTTGGCCAAGATGTTATTGAGATAATTGAGTGACTTGATGCGTGGGCTCAGCGCCGCAGGATGGTTCCGCATCGTCGCAGCGGTGACGATCTCCATCCCCTCGAGATAGTACTTTTCGGGGTACAGGCTGATGTGGTCGGCAATGATGATGACTTGTGGATTCGAGCACCGGTTTGGGTCCAGCCCGAGTGTGCCAATGCCACGGGTGACGACGAGGCGAACGTAACCATCTTTCATCTGGTTTGCGGCCAGAGTCTTGTCGACGTCCGCGGCGATCGTTTCGGCCGTGACAGGAATGGTCAACCCGATCGAGAGTGCTGACTGATAGAGGCGCTTGAGATGCTCCGCCATCCGGAAAACCGTGCCGCTGTAGCATCGCATTCCTTCGAACACGCCGTCGCCGTATAGCAGGCCATGGTCAAAAACGCTTATCTTCGCATCTGCTTGGTCCACTAATTTGCCGTTTATCGAAATCTGCAGTGACATGGCTCAATGGTGTCTGGTGGTAAGGGGTCGGGCAAAGGTTGAACCGCAACGGGTGAGGTCTGGCGAGCGGGCGATTGTAGGAGAAGGAGTCGAGGTCGGCGAGTCTGGTTCGGACCCCAGAAAAGCCTCGGCCACAAAACAACCAGAGAAACTTTTCGATCGTGAACCAGCGACGTTACCAACTGTCCTCTTTCCTTCGATTCCGGTGTTCGCCCAGCAATTGCCGAATTTTGGAAAAAAACTTCCCGTTTTACCTAACCGCTAAAGTCAAGTTCCTCAGATCGCGTGCTATCTTTGCCGGTGTGAGTTGTTAAATCACAGCGAATCGCTAACCTTACTGTAGTGCGCTGTGAAACGGAGGGTCATGAGGTCCCACCGTCGAACCCCTCAGCAATCCTGTACCAATGTATCCCAGGGATAGGGAAATTTGGTTCCCGGATTGCTTCTTTATTGCGAATCCGATCATGAACCGTTTCCACTTCGTTGCTTTTGCCTTTGCCTTCGTCCCCTGCGTCGCTTTGCCTACTCAGGCCAGTGCCGATTGGGCCGATGCTGCCTTCCCGATCAAGACTTACGATTTCGGAACAGTGGCCGTTGCATCGAAAACCGAGTTCCGGTTTCCGATCAACAATACCACGAGTAATCAGATCCATATTCAAACCGTGCGTACCTCTTGCGGCTGTACAACTCCGTTTGTCGAGACGCCTTACATCGCCCCAGGTCAAGCGGGCTCGATCGTTGCCCAATTTAATACCGATACGTTTCGCGGCAAACGCGGTGCGACTTTGACGGTTGTGATCGATCAACCGGTTTACGCAGAGGTACGACTTCGTGTGGACGGTTACATTCGCCAAGACATGGTCTTCAGCCCGGGATCAATCGAGTTTGGCAAGTTGAATCAAGGCGAAGAGCACGAGCTCAGTGCCAAGATCATGTATGCCGGTCGTGACGATTGGTCCGTTGTTGATGTGTTGAGCAACAAGCCTTGGATGTCGGTGTCGGTAAAACAAGAAAGCCGCGGTCCGCAGCGAGCAACTTATGTCGTGTCTGTGAAGCTTGATCCATCGGCACCTGCCGGTTACTTCCAGGACGAGGTCATCGTTGTCACAAACGATCGGGCGATGCCAAGAGTTCCTCTGCGGGTCAATGGAGACTTGCAAACTGCCTTAACCGTATCGCCACAATCGTTCGCGATTGGTGAAGTGAAGCCTGGAGAATCGGTACAACGGCAACTTGTCGTGCGAGGACGTGAGCCATTCCTGATTGATTCGATCGAAGCGAAAGGATTCAACGTCACGTTCAAGCCTGTCACCGAGGCCAAAGCGGTTCATGTTTTCGTGGCGACGTTTACGCCTACCGGAGATTCGGTCGGTCAACAATCCAGCAGCCTTGTGGTCAAGACAAGTGGCTCTTCACCGATGAGTGCCACCGCGTCGCTGAACGCTCTGGTTCGAGACAAGTAGACGTTCTTCGACCTGCGGTTGGCAGCGATTAATAACGAGCCCGGTGCAAACGCGCCGGGTTCTTTCTTTGACGGTGATAGCTTTCATGCGGCGTATACCAAATGGTGCGGATAATGCGGTTGCATTCGCCGTTTGCAATTTTCCTTGGGGGGGAGAGTAATTTTGGGTGGGCGATCCATTTGATGGTTAGATGCGCTGAGGCATTGGACGAATGATTGCGGTAGGCGCGAGGACAGGATGCAGACGTTTGTTGAAGGTCTGGTCTAAAGGACGGTCTAGGCGTTTTTTTCTAGCAACACATATCGCGGGTAAGCGGAGTGCTTTCGGTGGGACGAACGTTTTTCGTTCCGCTTGACGCCACGAAGCGACAAAAGGAGTTGAGTCGTGCGAGTAAATCTTGTTCAAAGGTTCGCGGCGTTACTTGGATTGGGCATAGCCTCATTCGCACACGCCGATTTCGGTCAGAATACGGGTGCTAACTACGTGCCGCCAAGCAAATGGAGCAACTTCAATGCTCCAACGCTGCTGCCCGGTGTTACGTCTGAAGCGCTAACGCAGCAAAGTGCTTACTCTGATCGTCTAACGGCGGTGAAACCGGTGGCACCCATCGCAAAGTCTGGCTCGTCAACACCGATCGACAGTTTCGGAGCACAGCCGCTTTTTGCGGATTCGACCGAAGTCCGTCCCGCAAGTGGCCGTTCGACAACTGGCAACGTGACTCGCACGTCGACTGGTCCAATGGCTCCTGCACCTCACTATGAAGACGGTTACACCGTCGTAGCTCCTGGGCACACCGATTCGCATCCTCTTCAACACATGCAGCCTCAGCCGTATGCTCAGCCTGCGCCGATGCAATCGCCTTACATGGAAGCGATGTCGGCACCATGGTCCGATTGCGGCCCAGGACCAAGCTGTGTAGCTCCCGCTCCGACCCGGCTTCCGCTCAAGCCTTGGTTTGGTGGCGCCAACGTTCTCCTCTGGAACATGGCTGACAACGGTTACCAAAGATTTTTGTTCGACGATGTAGACACGAGAGTTACTCGAGCAAGTAATGCTGATATTGCTCCCGACTTCGGCGCTGGATATGAGGTTTTCGCCGGGCGATATCTCGGTTGCGGCCGGTATGGTCTGTCCGTTGGGTATTTTAATTTCAATCCCGGCAACCAGGACTTCTCAATTGCGCCGGCCGTAGGGGGCGGCTATCGTGCAGCAATGCCGCAGTACAACAATATTCTCATGGATCACGACGGTGTAGGAGGAACGCCGGGCGTATCGGTCTATGATCTGCTCGATGGCGCCGATTCGTTCCGGATCCAGCGGAACGTTGGCTTTCAGGGCTTAGAAGCGAACGTTTCATGCTTTGGTATTATGGGTGCAAGAAGGTTAGCACCACTTTGCGGAGACGGTTACGGCCGCGGACCGATTTCTCGCATGAAGCAGTGCTTAGGAATGGGTCAATACGGAACGACTGGCGCTGGTGGAGCTCTCGCAAGTCCCTGCGGCGGCTGTGCTCAAGTCGTGATGTCTCATGGTGTGCGTTGGTTCCAGTTCAACGATGACTTTCTGTTCTCGTCGTTCGATGCAGATTACGCGCCAACGCCAGGTGTTCCTGTCAACATGATGCACGAAATCGACGTCGAAAATAACCTTTACGGCTATCAATTCGGCGGACGCCTCACCTATTGTCTCACCCGTCGGCTGGTTGCGAATATCGGAGCCAGGGGTGGCCTGTATGGAAATGACGTGTCGGTGCAGCAACGCATTGGCAACGGAACGGACTTTGCCTATCCAGCCACAATGCCTTTGTCGCCGATGAACATCAACGCGAGCGACGTCGTTCTCTCTGGGCTGGGTGAATTGGACCTTGGGCTTGGTTATCGCTTGAACAATTGCTGGACGCTCAACGGTGGTTACCGCGTCCTTTACGCGACTGGTGTCGCGACCTCGCTCGGCTCCATTTCCAACGACTACTTGTCGACGGGGCCGGCTTCAAGAGTCTATGCGGACGACAGCGTGCTGCTACACGGCGCGTACGTCGGTGCAAGCATGAACTGGTAAACTTTGACCGCGACGCTTGCTGTCTGGTCAAGACAAGACGTCTCGTCGACACTCCCAAGTCGGCGAGGCGTTTTTCTTTTTAGGCTTTGCAAGCATCTGTGTCACCTGTTCAAGGCATCGTTCACTTCGCTCAAGATCGATTGAGGAAGGCGTCGACTTTGCGACGTCTCCAAAATCTGGTCAGGCCGTTTCGCTCCTACCAATACCGCCGTTACGCCTAGTTGAGACAAGACCCAACCGATGGCGAGTTTTGCGATGGTCGTATCATACTCGTTCGCGATCATTGAGAGCCGATCAACAACATCATGGGCATGTTGGCGTGCTTCGCCCTGAAAGATGTCATACTTAGGCCTGCTGTCACCATCGGCAAAAACATGGTTCCGGTCAATCTGGCCCGCGAGAAGTCCCTTCATCAACGCCCAGTACGCATGGACTTCGGCGCCGATGCTTGAGGCGGTCCGAATCAGCGGATCAAGTGAATTCTGCTGAAGTAGATTCAGAGGGCATTGCATCGCCGTACATAGCGCGACGTCAGAAAATCGAATCAACTGATCACAGGATGCGTTGCAGATTCCGATGCGTCTTGCCAACCCACGACGGCGCAGTTGCTCCATCCCAGACGCCGAATACTCGACGTCCACGTCTGGGTCGACCGAGTGCAACATCAACAAATCAAATCGCTCGATTCCGATTCTTGAAAGTGATACTTCGGTATCGGCAATCAACTGCTCGGGCGATCCGTTCACCACTCGGCGGCGATCGCTGGTCCACCGCTGACCGACTTTGCCAATCACCATTAAATGGCGACCGCGATTCTGCTCACGCCGAAGAACTTCGCCGAGCAATTGATCACTTTCGCCTTCGAAGCCGTAGCTGAACGCGGTATCAAACATATCGATTCCCGCATCAATTGCGGTCTGAATCGTCGCTAGGCTGTGTTCACGGGTCACACCGACCGACGTGATGCCCGCGATCGGCCAGAGACCAAGTATGATCGGATTCATGCGAAACCCATTGAGAAGCTTTTACAGATCATGGGGAAGGTATACGAGACAGGTTCCCAAACTATCATGGTAAACTTGGAACCAGAAAAGCCGGTTGGGCAGGTCTCTGCGTTCCAGTGATTCCCAAAATCCAAAATCCAAAATCCAAAATTTATAATCCGAAATTCAAACACTCAACGAATCGGGCAGCTACTTTGAACGGCCACCTATCTGACGTGAAATGTTTTGTCCCATTGTCGAGATGTTATCCGAACCATGCGGTCGCAACGACCCATGATTGCCAGCGGACTTCACGACGTTCGGCACTACAATCGTTGCTCGTTTCACTTTCACTCCCGGCGTTCGCGCTCCAGTCGACGGGTTCGTTCGCCGCTGAAATGGATGCACCGCTAAATCGTTTCCCGCGGATGGTTCAAGACTACATCGTGGATCAAGTTCGACTCGTAAATCAACGACGAAGCCGTGAAGCTGCGAAGTTGAAAACAAGGCAAGATGCTGAGAAATACATCGAGCATGTGACGTTAAAGATACGGGACTGTTTCGGGCCTGAACCAGAACGAACGCCCTTGAATCCGCGTATCACTGGGATCGTTCAACGCGACACTTACCAAATCGAAAAATTGATTTTCGATAGTCGGCCAGGCTTTTCAGTCACCGCCAACCTGTACGTTCCCAAAGGGAACACTGGTCCGATGCCCGCCGTGGTCGGGACTTGCGGACACTCGGCCAACGGCAAGGCGGCCCCGCCCTATCAATCGTTTGCGCAAGGACTCGCGCGTCAGGGTTACGTGTGCCTGATCTACGACCCGATCGGACAGGGAGAACGATCCCAATACGTCGATGAGAACCTAAAGCCAACCATGCAGGGTTCCGTCGATGAACACCTGCACGCCGGAAACCAACAATTTTTAGTCGGCGAATACTTTGGTGCCTGGTGTGCTTGGGATGGTATTCGCGCTTTGGATTACCTTCTGACTCGCCCCGAGGTTGATCCCGATCGTATTGGTGTGACGGGGAATTCCGGCGGAGGAACGATCACGACTTGGTTGTGCGGACTTGACTCGCGATGGTCGATGGCAGCACCCGCGTGCTTCGTGACCACTTTCCTTCGCAACCTCGAAAACGAATTGCCGGCTGACACCGAACAATGCCCGCCCAGAGAGATCGCCTTAGGCCTTGATCACGTCGATTTTCTTGCCGCAATGGCACCGAGACCGATCATTATCCTCGCCAAAGAACGCGACTACTTTGACGTGCGCGGTGCTCAAGAAGCCTACGGTCGATTGAAGCATCTGTATGAACTGCTCGGAAAAGGCGATCAGGTCAAGCTCTTCGTCGGTCCGACGGACCATGGTTACAGTCAGGAGAATCGCGAAGCGATGTACGGCTGGTTCAATCAAGTGACGAAGGTATCCGATGCGAAATCCGAACCCGAGCTAAGAATCGAAACCGATGAGACGCTGTGGTGTACGCCGCAGGGACAGCTTGCTGGTCCAGGCGTGAAGACGGTTTTCGACTTTACTCGCGAGCGTTCTCAGTCGCTGGCTCAATCGCGAAAAACGCTAGACAATGCGACGCTTATCCAGTCGGTCAAGAATCTTCTCAAGCTTCCGATTCCAAAGCCGGAACCGCCCGAGTTTCGCATCTTACGAACGGCAACTCCACGGCAATACCCTTTGCCGCGGTCCGTTTCTTATGCCGTAGAAACGGATCGAGATGTTTTCGCTGTCGTATACATGCTCGGCGAGATCCAATGGCTTTCACGTCCGCCTCAGGATGGCAAACGCGCATTACTGTACGTATCGCACCGATCAAGCGATAACGAATTGCGAAACGAACCGCTCATCAAAACGCTGCTAGGCGAGGAGCCGAATTCGCGTCTGTTTACCTGCGACGTTCGAGGGATCGGAGAATCGATGCCAAACACCTGTGCCCCGAAATCGTTCGATGATCCTTACGGTAGTGACTACTTTTACGCGATTCATAGCCTCATGCTGGATCGACCGTATCTGGGGCAGAAAACCTATGATGTATTGCGAGTGATCGACTTTCTCGCAGCTCATGGTTGTCGCGACGTGCATCTTGTCGGCGTCGGTTGGGGAGCACTTGCGGCAACGTTTGCGGCACTGATCAGCGATCGCGTTTCGCAAGTTACGCTCAAGGATGCATTGACGTCGTATCAAGACCTTGCGGAAAACGAACAGTACACTTGGCCGCTCGCAACACTGTTGCCCAGTGTTCTCGCTCACTTTGATCTGCCAGACTGTTATCGAGTACTGCAGGCGAAGCGTTTAAGGATGGTTTAAGGCCGATGACCGACAGTCTTTACTTGGCGACCAATGAAAACGCGACCGGCAAGCGAATGGTCGCCCTTGGTGTCATGGAACTCGCGATGCGCCGATACGATCGCGTCGTTTACTTTCGTCCCGTGGTTACCAATAACGCTGAGGATGACGTGAGCATCCGTTTGATGCGATCGCGGTATCGGCTCGCCGCGTCACCGAACGAAATGGCAGGCGTCAGTCGCGCCGAGGCGCGCCAGTTACTCGCTGCCGATCGATACGAAGAACTGATCCAGCGGATCCAGCAACGATTCAAAACCCTTCAGAAGTCCGCCGATTTCGCGGTTCTAGAAGGAACCAGCTTTCAGGGTCTCGCTTCCGAACTTGAGTTTAAGCTGAACGCCGATATCGCGATCAATCTTGGCTGCGCGATCATGGCGATTTATTCCGCAGCCGACAAGTCAGTCGAAGACGTCGTTCAATCGATCCGTATTGGAAACGATAGTCTCGCCGATCATGGAGGCCAGATCCTGGCGACGGTTGTCAATCAAGTTCCCAGCGAGAAAGAGGCCCTGATTCGAAAAAGCTGTGGCGATGCGGGGCTCGATAAGAACGGACCGCTTTACCTGTTGCCCGAAGAGCCGCTGCTTCGTCAACCAACGCTTCGCGAGATGCAAGTCGGCTTGAACGCGTCGGTCTTCGGAGGTGATGAATCCACCTTCGATCGCGAAGTAACGCTTCTGAAGGTTGCCGCGATGCAGCTTCCCTCATTCCTAGAACGCCTCGTTCAAGGCAGCCTTGTCATCACGCCCGGCGACCGTAGCGATATCCTTGCCGGATGCGCTCTAGCTTGCTTGCATTCCGATCAACCCTCGCCCAGCGGCATCGTTTTGACCGGCGGAATCCTGCCGCCAGAGTCGGTGACGCGACTCGTACGAAGTCCGGCCGGAATGCCGATCCTCACGACGTCCGAGGATACATTCACGGTCGCTAAAAGAGCGTCGATGGTGAAGGCCGAAATCGGTGAGCACTCACCACGGAAAATCGACTCGGCAATTGGGTTGTTCGAAAGACATGTTGACGGAAATGAGCTCGCAGCGCGACTTCGAGCACCCGTCGTTCATCATATGACGCCATTGCTGTTCGAGTATTCTCTCATCCAGCGAGCTCGCGAAAAACGAGTTCGAATCGTCTTACCCGAGGGGACCGAACCACGCATATTGCAGGCGGTCGATGTGCTACGACGCCGCGATGTTGCTGATCTTGTTTTGCTGGGCGATCCCGCAGCGATCCGCGATAGCGCCAGTAAGGTTGGCATCGTCTTGCCAGAAACGGGTGTTGAAATTATCGATCCGATGCAGAGTCCGCTGCATGAGGATTTCGCGATCGAGTATCTGGAGCTTCGAAAGCACAAGGGCATGACGATCGATACCGCACGAGATCGGATGCAAGAAGTCAGCTACTTTGGCACGATGATGGTGCGTCGCGGATTGGCCGGTGGAATGGTTTCCGGTGCAGTCCACACGACTGCAAATACGATCCGGCCGGCGTTTGAATTCATCAAAACGCGTCCTGGCGTTGAAGTGGTCAGCAGCGTTTTCTTGATGTGCCTAAAATCCGGCGTGCTCGTGTATGGCGACTGTGCAGTGATCCCCAATCCCACAGCCCACGAGTTGGCGGAGATCGCGTGCAGTAGCGCCGATACGGCGTCGCAGTTCGGGATCGAGCCGCGAGTGGCGATGCTGTCGTATTCGACCGGTGAAAGCGGGCACGGTGCCGATGTCGAGCGAGTTCGCGAGGCGACGGCTTTGGTCCGTGCGAAGCGGCCGGACCTGCTCATCGAGGGGCCCGTTCAGTACGACGCGGCAGTTGATCCTGCCGTCGCCGCAACAAAACTTCCTAACAGCAAAGTTGCAGGTCGAGCGACGGTTTTGATTTTTCCTGACCTCAACACCGGCAACAATACCTACAAAGCAGTTCAGCGATCTGCGGGTGCCGTTGCGATTGGCCCCGTGCTTCAAGGTCTTCGAAAACCAGTCAACGATTTATCCCGTGGTTGTACCGTCGCCGACATCGTCAACACCGTTGCCATTACGGCAATTCAGGCACAGGCGACCGATTGTGAAACGCAAGAATTGAGTCGATCGAGTATCATGGAAATCGCGTCATGAACGTCCTTGTGTTCAACGTCGGAAGTACAACACTCAAATTCGCTTGCATCGACTCGAACTCTGGCGAACGGCTAACGCAGGGGATCGTCGATCGAATTGGCCAAAACGGCGACGACGCTCCAGATCATTTGTCTGCTGCGACCGCAACACTGGCGAAACATCATGACTTACGGATCGATGCGATCGCCCACCGCATCGTGCAAGGGGCAGACCTTTTTTTAAAGCCTACGCTTGTCGACGATTCGGTACTTAGCGGTCTTGCTCAACTCGACACCCTTGCTCCACTCCACAATCCTCCGGCGAGAGCGGTAGTTGAAGCGATTTGGAAACAGGACAACTCGGTGCCTCAAGTTCTTGTTTTCGACAGTGCCTACTTTGCTACTTTGCCCGCGAAGGCGTTTCGATACGCAGTTCCCGAGAATGTTTTTCGTCAACACCGCGTTCGTCGATTTGGAGCCCACGGCACGTCGCATCAATACGTCACCCGCCGGGCGATCGCGTGGTTAAACGACACCGACAAGTCTAACTGCCCATCGCATCGAATCATCTCGCTTCACCTAGGCGGCGGCGCAAGTGCTACCGCTTCAGTCGGTGGCCTTGCGATCGAGACATCAATGGGCATGACGCCGCTCGAAGGTTTGGTTATGGCTACTCGAACCGGCGATATCGATCCGTCGGTCGCTCTTCATCTAATGCGAACCGCAGGCATGTCGGTTGATGACGTTGATCGTCTGCTCAACAAGCAGAGCGGACTGCTTGGGCTCTGTGGAGAAATTGATATGCGTAAAATATTAGAGCGACGTGAGGCGGGAGACGAGGCTGCAACGCTGGCGATTGAGATCTATGTGCATCGCATCCAAAAATACATCGGCGCGTACTTTGCGATACTCGGGGGATTGGATGCAATCGTCTTTACGGCAGGCGTCGGCGAAAATGCCGCGATAATACGAGAACTCGTAACAACACCGCTTGCTCATCTGGGGATTCGGGTCGAACCTAGTCTCAATTCGCCTTCTCCGGATAAACGCATTGTTCGCGATGTCAGCATTGCCGAAGCTCCCGCTCGCACGTTGATCGTTCCCACCGACGAAGAGTTTGCGATCGCGATCGAGGCTGAGAAGTTACTTTGCAGCGATTCCGTCAGAGAGAGTCAATAGAGGTTGGGTACTTCGCCGATTCACGAGCGACAATGTCGGCTTCAGGAATCGCTACTGGGCTCGGCGATGACAAACTCGCGGACCGGTTCGCCGCCGATGATGTGCTGTTGGACGATTCGTTCGAGTACTTCAGGCGTACATCGGCCGTACCATATTCCGTCGGGCATCACGACCACGATCGGCCCGCCGATGCAAATGCCGAAGCACTGAGTCTTAATCCTGGTGATGCCCAAACCGGTTGTCAGCTTCAGTTCCTTCAATCGACGCTTGAGAAATCTCCAAGCCTCCGACATCTGTCTTGCGCTCGCGCATTTCTCTTTTTTATGGTCCGCACAAACCAAAATGGTCCGCAAATTGGCCTCCAATCCCAGTTTTTGGCATCGTTTCCTGGCCGCTCCGATGGGGGACGATTCCAAAACTAACCTCACGAATAAAAACAGAAGGCGTTGACGAAAAGAAACAAACGAGTAAACTTTTTGAAGTTGAGAACGGTTATCAATAACTGCGAAAGGTAAGACGCGTGCAGCACGAAACGATACTGAATGTCTTTCCCGCCGACGATGACCGGTCCCGATTGGTAGTCGTGATGGAGCAGCTATCTGGTAAGCGTAATCGCTTGGTGCTTCGTCAGGAAACGTTTTCAGGTGATGTGGGATGGTTTGTGCAAAGCTGCATTGCGATTGAGCCAGAGCAACTGCAGTGTTTGAAGATGGCGTTGACTTCGAACGCCACAAGAGCGTTGTTTGCGCCCACCATCGAGGCTCATCGCGTTCCAGCAACATTGCGATATTCCGACGCAGTCGCCGGCCGTGTTGGCTAAGCCGGGTCGGCCATTACGCGTCAACGTGTGGGTCTTCGGCATTGCAGCATCGCGCAGGTGCTCCTGTTATGGCTTTTCTTTTATCGGGGTCACGGCTTCGGGCCAGCGGATATCTCGCTTGCGCACCCGCGTCTCCCATTTCTTGATGTCGCTCGATCGACGCGGAGCCGTTTCATTCTCGGGCTTGAAGAACAATGTCGTCCCCGTGATCTGGCGCAGATTTTCCGTCGCGAGGACACGAACTCTCATGTTCGCGCTGTCTAGACTTGTCACCAGCAATTCGTCGCTGCCGGCATCGAGCTGTTCGTTGGAGAACAGCCATAGCAATCGATAAATCGCTGCGGCTTCGGCTTCGTCCATCTGCTCGATCGCTTCGCGTACGATCGCAGCCGAATTGGGGCTACGATCGACGGCCGCGACTAATGCTACAAAGTGGTTTTCCCAAAAAGCCTTTTGCTTCACGTCACTCAAAATTCCGTCGGCCCCGAAATAGACCGCTGGCCGGTCCAACAGAATGAGCGTTTGTGCAGCAAGGGCACCGACCTCGGCACGACGAAAATCGATCGCTTCGCGAAGTGACAATTCGATCGATTCGTTACCACGTACCAGTGTCAACAAACCCTCGCGCGCCGAAGACTCGATTGATCCAGCCGCCTCGGATTTGGGTTCGATCCAGCTCGGAATTTTGCTGATCGGTGATTTGACTGGCTCGTTTCCCGGCGTCCATCGCAAGAACTCTCCTGTCGCGATCGTGACTTCATCCGCACCCTCGGTTTTCCAGCGAAGGTTACCCTGGACCGCAAGAACCTCCAACGTTTGTGAAGATGACTTGGGGTTCTCAGGGTCCGTGCCATGAGGCCGACGATGAACGACATCGATTGCGGCAAGTGAAATCGGTTCCAGGAGCGACAACTCATGCTCGACTCCACCAAAGGAGAGTCTAACATGATCGACTTTCATCTCAGGCGCAACGCTTTGCAATTCCGCATCGGTCGGTAAGGGGACCGCGTCCAGCGGTCGCGAGAAAAGTAAGCGGCCGATCGACGGGATCAAGACGACAGTTGACTCGTCGGGCTGCTCAATCATCAGCCTTGCCGGACCGATCATTGTCATCTCGAAGGCGCTCGCGATGGAAAGTTTGTCGCGATACAGAGGCGGACAAATTAGATCGCTTCCGTTGGGGATCAATTCGTCTTTCTTCGCAAGTACGTAGTTTGCTTCCGTTGGTTTTCGCAGCATGAACAACGATCCGTCGCTGATCAACTTCGACGTGCTGGCGATCGAAGGCTTGGAGTCGGCTTCGGCATTACTGGGGTCCATCGGTTCGATTTCCGGGACGTTTGTCGAAGGCATCACGTCTTCGACCATGGGAGCCTGGTCGGCGTCTTGAGCCATCGCAGCCGACGGCGTCTTCGGTCCGGCGTCGGTGATCGCTTCGGCGGCTGGAGTCGACGGTTTGTTGGACGTCGTTGATTCGGGTGGCACCGGTGGCGACATGTCTGACTCCAGTTGTCCTGGTTCGGCTTCGACGATCGGTGGAGCCTCGGCGATTTCTTTGGTAAGGAGGCCTTCACGAACCATGTCTGCCTGCGACTGGATCGCTGGATCGGTCATCTCGGACTGAAGATCTGTCTCGGGATCTGACGACGCGATTTTTTCGCCATCGATCGCAGCGGTGCGTTTTCGAAGCAAAGGCGAAAACGCCTGAACGGCAACAAACAGGAACGACGCGACGAGCGCTAGGCTGACCAACCAGGGAATGACTCGCGACGGGCGACCGATGAAATCGGGAATCTCCGAAGCGCGAATCCGCCGGGTGCCGGGTGTCGAGGAAGCCAAAGCCGCTTCGTCAGCGGTCATTGCCCCGGCGGCTCGCAGTCGTGTCGGTGCGTCAGAAACTCCCGAGTCGTCCAAACCGACTGGGGGTACGGAGTTTGAGCGAGAACCCAAATGGGGGCCCGGTAGGGGGTGCGACGCAAGTGCCCGTGTGATCGCGTTATCGCCGGCAGGCGTTCCGGTGATCGATGCGGAACGCTGCACCGACCCGACATTGCCATTGGCGGACATGGTCGAGCCACCGGCAGCTCGATTCTGGCCTAATTCATAAATTTGCGTTCGGAGTGTTGGTGGTATCTCAGCGGGGTTGCCAAGAACAATGGTGAGAATTTGGTGACACGCGGCAACTTCGGCCAAATGTTCGTCGGATTCCAAACAGATCCGCTCGATTTCGGCAACTTGTTCGGCAGATAGGACGCTATCGAGATACTCACCAATACGATTGGGATCATCTGCGGTGCTTGTCGAGACAGGGGACGGTGCCCCGATTTGGTCGCTTTCCATCGCGGCCGTGATGCGTTTCACCAGATTCGATGCGAACTCGCTTTCACGCAATTTCGCAGCGATCGCGGCGTTGTCGTCGGCCTCCAGCGTGTTGTCGAGGTGGGCAAGCAATGTGCGTAGGGTCAGTCTCATCACGGTCTTTCCGGAAGTTTTAACAAAAAATTTAGGAATCCATTCACTTACTTCAATAGTGACGTCGACTGCGGCAGTCCGTACAAGAAAATCCCGCAGATATCAAATTTGTTGCCGGTGTCGAGTCGATCGGTATTGTTGGCCGGAAGCAGATTGACGATAAGACGTCTTCCATAATCGTTATTTCCGCTTCCAGGTAGCCTTCGCTGCCCCCGCATTAACAAAACGCAATGACAAAAATCGATCGGTACATTTTCGTGCTATTCGCGCGAACGATCCTGATTTGTTTCTGCAGTTTGGCCGGCGTGTTCGTCGTCTTTCATGCATTCAACCATTTGGATGACCTGGCCAAACAAGCGACAAGCAGTCGATCGATGCCATTGGTTTTGGCATCGTACTACGGCCCTTATATGTTGATGCTGTTCGACTGGACAGCTTCGATCATCGCATTGATCGCGATGTTATTCACAGTCGGTTGGCTCCGTCGAAGTGGGGAGTTGACTGCATTGCTTTCCGCAGGGATCAATCATGGACGTATCCTGCGGCCGATGATTGTTTTGTCTTTGCTTGTCGTGATCGTTCAGTGGGTGAACCGTGAAATTGTAATGCCTCCTTATCGAGACCTGCTGACAACCAAACCGGGCGAGCTGGCCTCGGAGAATCCAAAGGCAATGTTGCCTTCGTATGATAAGTCATCGGGGATCTTAATCGAGGGCAGTGGCTTGCACCCCAGCGATGGCACGATCGAACAACCCACATTTCGCTTGCGTGGGGCTTACAAGGATTTTGGTGACCTGATCGCTGGCAAGACGGCCAAGTGGATCGAGGTGAGCGAGCAATCAGAATCGGGTTATCTGGTTCGTGAGGTGACGCGACCGATCGATGTTGATCGATTGAGCGACGCATCGACAACGTTGCTCTTTGCATCATCCAAGGCGAACGGCTTTGACGTGAACGAGCCGCAATCGCCGGGCCGCGTCGTTATACGCACTAGTCTTAAGACGTCTTGGTTGAAGCCAGGCGAATGCTTTGTTGTTACGACATTGCAACCCGAAGTACTGCGCGACAACCCGCGCTCGACTCGAATGGCAGGGATGCCTGAATTGGTCCGTCGAATTCGAAATCCGTCGGTTCATAGCAGCGACGCGTTGCGCGTGATGTTGCATGAACGGATGATTCGGGGACCGTTGGATTTCTGCTTGGTGCTGCTTGGCCTACCGCTCGTTGTCAGTCGTGTTGATCAGAAATTGTTTGGCGTCATTGCTCAAGCGATGGGAATCGTATTGTTGTTCTTTGGGTTGAAAACTCTTGCCGGTGGGATGGGAGGCAGTGGGTACCTGCTGTCACCCGCGATGGCGGCTTGGGTTCCGCTGTTGATTCTGGGACCGGTCGCGTTCGTGCGTTATCGCGATGTGCGCACGCTGTGACCACGGTGCCCGATGCTGACAAAGTGCCGCTGACAGTCAAGGACATTTGTGTCGTGATTCCGGTGCTCAACGAGTCTTCGCGAATTGTGGCGGCGATCCGTTCGGCCAGCGACGCCGGACAAGTAATTGTCGTCGACGGCGGCAGTAAAGACCAAACGATCGAGATCGTAACGACGTTCGACCACGTTCGCCTTATTCATTCCCAACCGGGCCGTGGTCGTCAATTGGCGACAGGGGCAGACGCATGTGAACGAGCAATCTTGGTTTTTTTGCACGGGGACTGCGAACTTTCCGAAGGGGCCTGTGGCAAGATCGCAAATGCAATCAACCAAGGAAGGATTTGGGGTGGGATGCAACAACGGATCTCTGCCGATGGATTTCGTTTCCGATTGCTTGAATTTGGAAATGCCGCACGACTGAAGTGGCTGGGGATGGCGTTTGGCGATCAAGCGATTTTTGTTCTCGCTAGAATTTACCGGGACGTCGGAGGGTTTGAAAAAATCCCGTTGATGGAGGACGTACGGCTGTCGAAGCGACTTAGGAAAATCGCCTGGCCTATTTTACTGGACGCTCGTTTGGCCGTCGACGCACGGCGGTGGCGACGGCGAGGAGTCGTTCGTCAAACGTGTTTAAACTGGAAAATACAGCTTTTGCACCAGTTCGGGGTTTGTCCCGAAACGCTGGTTGAAAAGTACCGATGAAGGGGCGATTCAGTATTCAGTCATTGCGAGTGACCGCTGTTGGGTTATGATGGAACGGCTAGCAAAGGCCATTGAGCCGATCACGAAAGATATCGGTGATGCAATTTCTGGTTCAATGGTCATTTTTTTTAATTTAAGCTTAAGGAGAGGCGTCTACTACCAGTGTCGCGACCGTTTGGTCGGTTAAATACGTTCTGATTGAGGCGGTGTTAACGTGAGTTTCTTTACCAGGGATGGATCCATGCGAATGCAGTCGACCACACGTCACGAACCCCATCCGACACTGACATTTCAGGGGACGGCTGTCAGCGATACCGACGACAAGCTTGTCTCGGCTTACGAAACCTTAATCAGTGCAAGGAAGCTGAGTTGGACCGGGCACTATCATCTGCTGAAGCTTCTGGGCCGCGGTGGTCAGGGTGAAGTTTACTTGAGCGAGTATCGAGGCACTGACGAATTTACCGTGCCCGTGGCGATCAAGATTTTTTCTCCCGAGAGATATTCCAGCGCCCGCCGATACGACGAGGCGATGTCTCGAATCGCAAAGACCGCTGCTCGCGTGGCGCTGATCCAGCACGATAACGTTCTCGACGTGCAGAATTTTCTTGAGCGAGACCGCATCCGCGTCATGATCATGGAATGGGTTGATGGCTATGACCTGCGTCGCTTAGTAATGCCAGAATGCCTGCAGTCGCTGCATGGCAAAGTCAGCACGCGACGGTGGAACTACATTAACGAGGTGATCATCACCAAAGGGCCCGCGCAGTCTCGTTTCAAGGCCGGTGTCGCGGTAGCGATCGTGCGTGAATGCTTGGGAGCGCTTGCCGCGTTGCACCGCGAAGGCGTCGTTCACGGTGACGTCAAGCCAGCCAACATCATGCTGAAGCGAACCGGGCATGCGAAACTGATCGACATGGGTTCCGCGTTTGACTTCACCAATCCGCCACGGGATCGTGATTGCACGCCGATCTACGCAGCGCCGGAGGTCCTCGAGAACAACGACGCCTCCCCAAGAAGCGATTTAGCCAGCGCGGGTTACGTGCTGGTGGAACTGTTGAGCGGCCAGAACCCGTTTCCGGGTGATATGAGCTTTCGCGAATTGTTAGAAGCCAAACGTGAGTTGCCACAGCGGCTTGATCAATTGCTACCCGATGAAGTCTTGCGCAACGAGTTGTTAATGAACTTCTTGCGTGGACTGATCGCACCGGACCCGAACCGAAGGTTCCCCAGTGCCGAAGCGGCGGAGTTGGTTGATCAAGGCGCAGCGGCATTCCAACGACAGCTTGTGATTGGCAACATGGCTACGGAATACGACAACGACATCCGCGTTTGGCTCGAAGAATTGCGGCTATTGGAGATTGGGTAAAGATCTAAATGGATCAACGACATTTGGAAGTCGCGATCGCTGCGACCCGCGCCGGGGCGGTCGAGTTGATGCTTCGTCGCGAGTCTCGCATCGTATCTGAAAAGGCGCCCAAAGACCTTGTTACGGACGCGGACCTCGCATCTCAGAAAGCGGTCCGGGGCGTACTTGAGTCCTCGTTCCCTGGCTATGCCTTTGTCGGCGAAGAAGAGGGCGAAAACGAACCACCACCCGCAGTTCGTGCAGGTGATCCATCGGCGCCGCCGTGCTGGGTTGTTGATCCACTGGATGGAACCGTCAACTTTGTTCACGGGCTCCAAAATTTTGCCGTGTCCATCGGTTTGTATGCCGCGGGGAAAATGCGATTGGGTGTGATTCTCGACCCGGTTTATAACGAGCTCTTTACCGCCGTTGATGGTCAAGGCGCGTTTTGCAACGGTCGACGGATAAAGGCCAGCCAATGTAAATCGATTGACCATGCGTTGATCGCGTGCAGCTTTCCCGCAGGCATCGACCGAGAGTCGTCTGAGATCAAGCGTTTTGTGGATGTGCTTGAGCGATGTCAATCACTCAGACGTCTTGGGTCATGTGCGCTGAACATGTGCTACGTCGCCGACGGTCGGCTTGACGCGTATTGGGCAAACTGTGTCCAGCCATGGGATAGTGCCGCTGGGACCGTCATCGCACGAGAATCGGGAGCCACGCTAACGCGATATGATGGCGGAGTGTTCGATGATTGGGCACCAAAATTCTGCATCGCAGCGACAACAAGTCTTCAGTCGCAGATGACAGAACTGTTAGGCAGTCACTGACGAGACTCGCTCCCACGGTTGCGGCTGGAAATCACGGAAGGTCGCTCCCATGTCGGCCCCACGTCGGCCCCATGTCGCTCCCATGTCGCTCATTGCTAAACGGTTTCAAACAGAGGCCATGGCGTCACTCGGCTTTCAGTGTGTATCTGCCGAAGTGGATGCCGGTGGGCTCGTCATAACCGAAGGCACCCGACGGGGCAAAGTACTTCTTGAATTCGTCGAAAGGCGGCAGGTCGTTTTGTTCAATCAACTCCGCAATCCTTTTTGCGACGGGACTTTGTTCGCCGCGCGATCGAACGAAATCTTTGATCTGAGGTGATTTTGCCAGTTCGTACACCTGCCGAAGCGATTCCGAATCTCGTGAGAATGAGAACATGAACGGTTCGTCCGATCCAAGCTGCGCGCCCAGTTCGCTGGCGACCAAGTCGTAGTCGGGAACGCTCGATAAGCGTGGCACTGAATCGCTGTTGGCGCGCATTGCGTGTTCGAGCAATTGTCGGCTATCGCTGAGCAGCAGCCAGTCACCAACGATGGCGGCACATGGTTCAGGGCGACGCACGCCCGGAGGTGGTTGGCGGTCGCGTTTTGGGGCTCGATAGACCGTTGTCGCTCCGATCGAATCGGTTTCAACACGTTTCCAAATCGACTTGCGAAGTGTCTCGATTGTGCGAGTCATTTCGGCAGGATCTTTCAACTGGACCGCGATCAGACGAGTTTGACTATTGAATGTGACAGGTTGTTGGAGCCAAGTGATCATGGCAAGTCGATCTTGCGTCGCGTTCACGAACGCCTCGCGAACGTCCAGTCCGGTATCCTTGTTGAAACGTTCCGTGACTCGGGTTGCAAAACCGCCGTCGCCGGCAAACTTATCAAATATTCTTTCAAACCCATCGAACGTTTTGTCAACGCGCCATGAGAGAGATTGGTAGCTGGCGATATCGCTTGGCACCCAGTCGGGAGGATTGGTGTCACCTTTGCTTGGACGAACGACGCCGAAGATGCCGTCACGAGGAGGATCGAGAAGCACGTGCATGTGCGAGATGTCGTCGAACATCTCGCCGCCTTGAAAGACGCTTCCGCCAATCCCACGAATCTTTCCGACACCGAGACTTTCAACGATCGGCCAAACGAGTGCAGCCCCACTGCTGCCTTGTACCAGTCGCTCGACGATGCGAAACGGATCGGCGAAGAAAGTGATCTGTGGGCGTGTTTCTTCGGCACCAATGCATCGCCCCATGACTGCTGCGAAGTCGGTTGATTGAGCGAGCGTCGGCTCCGTTGATTCACCGTTCCAACGATCTAAGGCGGAGCGAGCAGCGCCAGGCCCGAGTCCGATGACGGTCGCTCCGTCGCGTGTGAAGTATTCGATCGTTTCTCGCTGGTTGTCGGCTTTGATGATCCGTACCAACTTGGTGCCGGACACGTTTTCGGTTCGCACGACAGAGCCTTGTTCGGTCATCTTGTTTTCGATGGTGCCAAGGATTTTCTTAAGTGCCGCGTCGTTAGTGCCTGTCTCGACAACAATCAAAGCTCCGAATGACGCTGAAGTGGTGTCTTGTCGCTTCTCTGCAAGACGTTTGCGAATGGCTTCAGGAGACTCGTCCTTGGATTCAGACTTCGGCGTTTTGGTGGCTGACTCGTTTGCACTGTCCGTCGCGGCGGTGATGGGAAAAAGAGCCAAGGCGACCTGCCCCTTAGGAATCGCCAGCAACTCATCAAGCGATACGCCGATCTGGTCGCCGACTTGTTGGAATATATCATTAGCAGCCGTGTAAAACTCGCCGGCGATTGGCTTTAGCTTTGGGTCGGCAAGCATTTGGCCCGTTGCACTGCCCGCCAATTCGACGCGAAACTCATCGGCATTCTCGATCCTTAGGTAAGCAAGCGTTTTCTCTGGCAGCAAGCGTGGCGCGCCAGGAACGGCGACAGGCTCTTCACCGTCAACGCTTGTCAGCAAGGCGAGGCAAAGGAAAGCGACTGCGTACAGGTGATGAGGAACGCGCATGGTAGGGTGAGCTCAAAGAGGTCGATGGAGAGTGAACGTTGCTGTTTTTGGGTCGCTGCATCGAATTCGTTTCCTATTCGTCGCAAACGGCCAAGCCATGGAAACTTCAGTCGTATTTCGCGAAAACAGTAGGTCCGCGAAACCCGCGACTGACGTTGTGGTTAGTAGAATGATACTCGGCCAGCGCCGCAAACAGGTCTTCCTCCAGTTTTCTTGAGTCTTGTTATGAAACTTTCGCTCCGTTGGTCAGCATTCTTGGTGACCATTGCTGTCCTTGGGTTAGCGAGTACTGCCTCCGCACAAGGTTTTGGTGGCGGTGGAACGACCGGCGGTGCAATACCTGGCGGGGGAACAACCGGCGGTGGTCGGGCCACGACCAGTCCTAGCAATACAACCCAAAGTACCACCGCAGCTGGAACTGACACTGGGGCACAGACTTTAGGAACGCCCGTCGAAAGACGGTTTTCGGACGTTGGTACCACGACGACCGGTGGAGCGGGCGGCATCGGTGGACTCGGCGGGCTGGGAGGTTTTGGTGGTGGAGGCTTTGGCGGACTAAGTCCGTTCGGTATGAATCCATTTGGGACGGGAGCTGGCACGGAAGAGAAATCAACCATTCGCACGCGATTGCGATCGGAAGTCGTCGTCCCGCGACGTTCATTCAGCGTCACCGCCGCAAACACGCAGCAGCGTGTCAACCGCAGCTATGGTCAGCCTCGATTTCGCGGCGTTGGAGCTCAGGTGACCGAAAACGGCACGGTCCTGCGTGGGACGGTAGCAACCGAAGCGGATCGTCGAATGGCCGAACTGATGATGCGGTTGGAGCCCGGAGTCTCACGCATCGACAACCAAATCATAGTGGTTCAATGAGCTGCTTTCCAAGCAAAGCCTTTCAGGATCACTCAATCGGAAGGGTTGCTGACGCTCGTACGACGCCTCGTTCGCTCAAGCGACCGCGTTGACCGAGGCGTAGCGGTCGAGAGGCAGTTTTACTTTCGCTGGTCGCAAGCGGCGGTGTTGCTGCTGCGGTAAGGCCTAGCGGAGCGACGTCGAACGACTTGGGTCTGGACGTTGTGTCGTTCACAATGGCTTCTGCCGGTATTGGGTTGCGAACCGGCAGGCCCGGCGCTACCCGATCTCGTACCAGAGTCGAATGGACGGGGATCGTGGTCGTGACGAGGCCGCTGCGTCCGTCCCCTTTGGACGCCGCGAGGATGCTGGCTGCGTTGGGTCTGGCAGCAATTTTTTCGGCGTCTCTTCGTTTGCCAGGAAGTCCAACCAATGCTTGTTCGCCTTGGACCAACTTTCCACTCTTGGCTCGGAACGATGGCACTAGGCTAACACGAGTTTGATCGCCACCCACGGCATCCCAAGGAATCCAAACGCTGTAGGAAGCTCCCAAATCGGTTTGGCTGAAATGCTGGGTGAATTGCTCGGGAGTGAAGTGATATCGTTTGACTTCGCCTTGTGAGCCGTCTGCTCCCTCGGCGAAAGCATGTACGGTCAATTCTCCCTCAACGGGAACCGCCCTGGTCTTTTCGTCGTAGAAAAACAAACGGCCGCCGAAACCTCGAGTCGGTGTACGCCCCGTTTGGACGAGCGTATCGGGCGTCCACGTCGTCGCCATGCGAGCGGGATTAGGATACGGTTCAGGTTTCTTGTTCTTTTTCGACCACGGCATTTTGCTGGCCAGCGAGCCTTTGGCAGGCATGCTTGAGCAACCGGTGTTGGCAATCGCAAATGCGACCAGGACAGCGCAAAGCGATACAGTTAGGTTAATTCTATTCATGGCTTAACGAATGGCTCCTGAGCGATACCCGACATGGTTGCAGCGGCCTGCTGATCGATGAACTTGAAGTCGGCGGGGCTGACATAGCGGCCAGGTGGATTATTGCTTCCGAGGCCTTGGTTTCCGGCCGGTGTTCTCATGGATGGAGGTGTCACGCGGTCTGTCGCTCGAGTTGCCTCGGTGACTCGCTTGCTTTGCGACGGTGGTAAGTTGCCCGAACGGGGTGGAAACGGCATTGACTCTGGCGCACCGTTTTGTTTTGTCTGGGGCATTGGTGGGCTTATCGTTTCGATGGTCGGATTGGACTGTTGAAGATAAGGCTCGGCGAGCTGCGGAGTCGCGCCCATCGGTTGGCTGATGATGGGGCCCTGGAACAATTCGCCTTGAATCTCGTGTGGCGTTTCAACGATCGACGGTGGCATTTGTGTGTGTTCGACGGTTGGGTTTTGCGGAAATTGATCGATCGTTGGGTGTAAATCAGGATAGATCACTGGCCCGACTGCCGGTCCCCAAAGTCCATAGCCTCCGCTTAGCCCAACGTCGCCGTGCATTTCAACGACGTCGGCTAGACAATAACTCATACGACTGGATTCAACCTGTTTTACGTACTCCAGGTCTTCATCGCCGTTGACCAGCATCGGCGTCATGATCACCAACAACTCTGATCGGCGTTCGGTCTCGCGGTCAAACCGGAACATGATTCCAAGCAACGGGATATCGGCGAGGTAGGGAACGCGACGACTTATATTGGTTCGAGATTTCTGAATCAGGCCCCCGAATACAACCGTTTGTCCACTGTATGCGGTGATCGTCGACTCGGCATTGGTCGTATCAATATTCGGAATGATCACGGGCGTTGTTCCGGAACTGATCGGTGTACCGCCAACCGGGCTAATCGCAGAGCGTTCTGCCCGAATTTGCATCGAGATCAATCCGTCGGCACCGACTCGAGGTAGCACTTCAAGGATCAAACCGATATCGATGTCTTCCGTCACGATTTGAGTTCCGGCCACACCGTTGTTGATCACACCGGTGACTCGAGCCACTTGCTGTCCAACTTGAACGAAACCGGATTTATTGTCGACGGTCATGATTTGTGGTCTGCTCAAGATCTGAGCACGGTTCGCGTCTTGGAGGGCACGAAGCAACAGGTTGAATGATTCACTGGCGGCGCTGAGGACAAAACCGCCGTATCCCAGTGCTGAACTTTGTGTCCCAAGCCCAAACGTGCTGAGACCTCGGGAGCCGATCGTGCCTGGATTGACGATTGCCTGATTCGGGGTCCCGTTATTGTTAAACGGAAATCCAGGATTCAAAACGGTCGGCGGAGTGGTTGCAACGCTGCGGTCAAACAGTAGGCTGTCTTGCAATCCGAGCTCACCACCGAGTTCGAACGTGTCATCCAAGGAAACCTCTGCAAGAACGACCTTGATCAGTACCATCGGCGGTCGGCGATCAAGGCTATCAATCAGTCGCCGAACATCGTCATACAATCGAGGTGAAACACTCAGTAACAAACTGTTGCTCACTGCCTCGGCAACCACCACCAGATCGCGATCAGGAAGGTCGAATGGTCCGAGGCCCTGTTGAAATTGCTGAATGGTGTTGACCGTTTGTGTTCGCTGTTGAACATAGGTTTGAATCGCGGTCGCAATTTCGGGTGCGCTTTGGTGTCTGAGCCAAATGACCTCCGTGATGCGTTCTGCAAAGCCAGCCGTGTCGAGACGAAGCAGAATGCTTTCAACCACTTCGAGGTCACTTGCCGAGCCCGAGGCGATGATGCTGTTGGTTCGCTGGTCGGTAGTGAACGTGAGACCCACCAGAGAACTGATTGCGTTCGCCGTCGCACCCGCTAGGCCTGCAACGTTGCCTGCTCCGATCTGTCCACCGCCGGACGTTTCGGCGGCAAACAATTCTTGCAGCGAGGTCGTCAGCTTCAATGCGTCACCATTCTCGACCGTGAACACCTTAACGACCGATTCAGCCCCAGGGACTTGATCAAGTTGGCGAATCAGTTCCGAGATGAGTGACATGCTTGAAGCGGGCGCTCGTACGACGATTGCGTTGGCGTTGGCGTCCGCGGTCACAACGACTCCAGCCAGAATGCCTGAATCGAGCACTCCGCCTCGATCTGAATCGAGCGATACGATCGAAAGCGACGTGGACGCACGTTGTGCATTGTCATTCTCGGTCGCTTCACCTTCACCGTTGATTGCAGACTGAAGTACCGGTGCCAAATCTGCGGCAAGCGAATTCTTTAGTGGAAAGACACGAATCTCGTTTTGGGCTGGCACGTTTTGTACATCCAGTTCCATCACAAGCCTCGCAACTTCACCGAGGTCGCGCGGGGCAGCGCTGACGATCAACGAATTGGTGCGATAGTCAGATACCACACGTACCCTTGTGCCTAGCCCCGGGCGAAGATCATCGCCCTGCCCAGGTCGATCGACAAAGAACTCGTTGATGGTTGTTTCGGCATCGATTGCACTCGCGTTCTCAAGCCGAAAGACCCTTAGTTGGCTGGAGGCGTCGACGGGCGTATCGATCTTTTCGACTAAGGCGATGGCCGATGCGAGGGCTTCGCGACGACCGATCAGCAGCAACGCGTTCGGATTGTCGAGCGCGGTGACGCTGACTTCACCTTGGCGGGCCGACAATACGTCAGTGTAAAGCTTGATCAACAGATCGGCGGTTGCCGTGCTGCTCAGGTTCTTGAGTCGATAGACTTCAACTTCGGGCTGAGTGATTGCGCTCTGCTCTTCGATCTGCTTGATCACGTCGAGTACACGCTGCGTATCACGCTTCGCTCCACGAACGATGATGATTCCAAGTTCGGGAACAAATTGAATCTGTGTGTCGCCAATGATACCGGAGCCGTCTTCGGCAAGTGCTGCGCCTTCTGTAGGTGCATTCGGTGTGGGCGGGGTAGGCAACGGTGGCGTTTGTGCCGCAGGAGCTTGTCCCCCGATTGCTTGACCAGCGGGCGCTTGACCGGCCGGAGCCTGAAAGACGGCGTTTTGAAATGGAGATCCGTTTCGAGTTGGAAGCACCATCGCGTCTTGATCGGGTCCAAGAGCATCAAGCATTCGAATCGCGCGTTGGATCGGCGCTGGCTTCGCATTATTTACCTTTAGCATCTCGGTAACGTCACCGGGCCGAGTTGGCATTTGATCCAGCGACTGAATCATTGAGCGCCAACCTGGCATGGAAGGCTCCGGAGCGACGACTGTTACCGCATTCTCGCGTCGGTCCACCTCGACGGTCGTGCCATCAAGTGGCGCACCGATAAGTTGAAAGGTAGCTTGTTCACCGTTGCGGCTTGTCGTGACGGGAAGCTGCTTTCCGACCACCTGCGCGAGTGAATCTTCAAACTCTCGCCATGTGATTGCGGCCAATCTGACTTTATAGGAACCATCGGCGCCACGGCCCTGAGTCAGCTGGCTCGAAACCTGTTGGATAGCCGGTTGCATTTCGCTGAAGAGAATCTGAGTCGCTTCGGCTTGAATCTTGCCTTGCAACGACGGAGGTGCCATCACGATCAGCTTGCCCGATCGAACGTCTGGAGATAAATGGACTCCAACTGTATCGCGATACTGGACTTCGAGCTTCGTGCTGACGGCAAGGACGTAACCCGGCGGGATATCGACCATTGCTACCATCGGCGACTCGACACCCTGTCTGGCGATCGCCTGTCCTGGCGGCGCCAGTTGCGGTTCCCCGTAAGGCGTTTGTCCCCACGCCCACCCGGAAGCAATGCTTAACGCCAACGTCGGTAGAAGAAGCTTTTTCATGGATGGCCGTAGCGAGTGCGATGGAGTGTCTGCCGTAATGACCGAATTCATGGGAAATAGTGGTTTTTCCAGGCAAATTCAGCCTAAATACAGGAAGCCTGCGGGATTTCCCGATAGGACTTATCGGAATGATCGTCACAATCGATACGGTCGCTGTAAGAATTAACGGTCCGATCGGAAGACTGTTTCTGCTACTGCGGCGTATAGAACGCGAGCGTAATTTGCCGCGGGTCGTTGGCTTTTGGTCGTCGGGCTGACATAATCAGGGTCCGTAGGGAAAATCACGTTCCAGGAGCACCTTGGCTTTGTTCAGATCACTATTGCTATCGCCTTTTCGACTTGCCGTTGGATGGGGACTTTATCCGCGCTCGATCGGCTGGATTGGCGTTTGCATGCTCGTCTTGCTTCGAGTCACCATCGGCTGGCATTTTTTTACCGAAGGCTCGGACAAATATTCAGCAGGCAATTGGGACGCAAAGCCGTTTTTCGCGAACGCCCGTGGACCGGTTGGCGAGCAGTTTCGACGGCTTGTCTGGGACTGGGACGGAGCGATTCGGCTAGACCTAGATAAAACACAAATCCACCTTGCAACCTTTCGTGATCGGGTGATTGGTCACTACGGGTTCGATGCAAAGCAAAAAGCGGCCGCTCAAGGCAACTACGCGAAGGCGATCGAGCAGTTTAAATGGGTGATTTCAGAAAACGAAGGCGATATCGAGGAATACAACCTTGGACGAAGTCGTATCGAGAAGAATGAGGCTGATTTTCGCCGCAATCGCGTTGCTAGCCTCGCAGGTCAGACCGATGCGATTCGTGCGGAATGGACCCAGAAGGTTTCTCCGACTCTCAAGCAGATGGACGAAATTTGGAAAACCAACGAGCTTTCGCAAAATCAACTTGCGACCCTTGATCAATCACAAAAGCGACCGCCCTTGAAACTGGGGGTACCGCGGACTCAGTTGATGGACACTTCCGTCCTCAACCAATTCGTTCCGTATTTTGACATGGCGATCGGTATCTGCCTGATTTTTGGACTGTTGACGCCAGTCGCCGCGTTGGCAGCAGCCGGTTTTCTCGGTTCTGTTTTCATGAGCCAGTACCCTCCGACGACGGGGCCTAGCTCGACCATGTATCAGTTGATCGAAGGCGTTTCCTGTCTGGTTTTAGCAGGTACCGGCGCCGGTCGATTTGGCGGACTCGATTTCTTCTTTCACATCATCATTTGCAAGCTTTGGCCAAACGCCGGGGGAAAATAAACCATCATGGATAAGTTATCCGCAGATCAAAAGGCTGTCGGCTCTCATAACTATCACAGTGCCGTTGGCTCGTACTACGACATCAACCGTCGCGATTTCCTGCGGGGTGTTGTCGCCGCCGGCGCGGTGAGCGGTGCGGGGCTGGGTGCGATGTACTTCGGCTACGGAAAGGTTGCTGACCCACTTCGCGTTGCCGTCATCGGTACCGGCGACGAGGGAAATGTTTTGATTGGAGGCTGCAACCCTGATTATGTCGAAGTCAAGGCGATCTGCGATATCCGACCCTACAGTTTACACCGCGCGGTTCACGGCGACTGGTCCAGTCCGTCAGCTCTTGGTCGTCGTCCCGGACTGTTGGCAGTTGCCGGTTACAAGACGGAAGCGGAAGCTCGCAAGAACGTGAAGGTTTACGACGCGACCAATGGCGGGATCGCAGCCTGTTTGAAGGATCCCGACATTGAAGCGGTGATCATCGCTTTGCCGCTATTCTTGCATGCACCGGTCGCTGCTCAAGCGATGGAACTTGGCCTGCATGTGCTGACCGAAAAGCTGATGGCACACAACGTGGCCCAGTGCAAAGTCATGTCGAGAATGGCGGCAGAGTTAGAGGACAAGAATGGCAATCCGATTCACTTGGCTACCGGTCACCAGCGTCATTACAACATCAAGTATGACAATGCCGTCAATCTGATTCGTTGGGGTTTGCTTGGCCAGCTACATCACATCCGAGCCCAGTGGCACCGCAGCAACGTGCCCGGTGCGGATAGCTGGTCGATGCCAATTCCTGGCGGCGAAAAGATGGCCGATGGCAAGATTTTCGATCGGATCGCAAAGGATTTGGCATATCGGGAAAAGTCCCTCGCTACTGCTATCGATCCTGTTGAAGTTGCACGACTGAAGCAAGAGATCGCCTTGTTCAAGGCTTGGGACGCGGACAAGAACGTCGACCCCGCGAAGTTTGGCTATCAGGACTTTACCTCCAATGGCCGTAAATTCACGGCGATGGAAGAGTTCCATCGGTGGCGATTGTTTGATCGAACTGGCGCTGGACTAATGGCGGAACTCGGTAGTCACCAATTGGATGCGGTCAGTATCTTCCTCAGCTCGCTTCGAAACGATGGAAAGAAGACGCATCCGCTCAGCGTCCACGCAGTGGGTGGTCGACATATCATGCCAGTCGATCGTGAATGCGAAGACCATGTTTATTGCATGTTCGAGTTTCCCGGCCCAGACTATTCCCCGACGTTTGATGTTGGCTACTACGACCGTGTCGAGGACTATCCAAAGAAGGGTGAAGGTGTTCCTGGTTTTGACAAAGATCCGAACAAACGAGTGGTCGTTACCTATTCATCGATTAACGGCAACGGTTTCGGCGGTTGGGGTGAAGTCGTGCTAGGAACGAAGGGAACTCTGATTCTAGACTCCGAGACCGACGTTTATCTTTACAAGGATAGCGATGCCAGCAGCAAAGTCGGAGTGACAAAAAAGGCCGGTGGATATGCGCTGGATACCAGTGCCAGTGGTGATTACGCCGCACCGGTTTCGCAAGCCGCTGATTCCGGTCCGGTTAGTCGCGGCTACCGTGAGGAGATCGAGCATTGGGCTTACTGCATCCGAAACCCTGACAAGGAAAATCGCGTCCGTTGCTACCCGGAGGTCGCGATGGGTGACGCGGTCATTGCGTTGACGACCAACGTGACGCTGAAGAACTCTCTCAAGGGTGAAGGTGGTTACACCAAATTCAAGGAAGAATGGTTCGACATTAACAGTGACGCGACGCCAGACGGTAGCGACATCGCGTCAGCCACCGCTTACATGAAGAAGCCCGTCGCATAACGGGCCTGCGAAGGAACTGTGTCGGCGTAACTGCTAAACTCGCGGCGAAAACGACGCGAGTTTGAAGAGCACGCCAACATGAATCTTCCGACGTTACTGTTTCAGCGAATGCCGCAGGAGTTAACCTGCGGCAATTCCAGCAAGCAATCGATTGAGCCTTGTCGGCTTCTTACCGCTTCTTGAAAAGCGGACCTGCGTAAATCGCAGAATCGCCGAGCATCTCTTCGATCCGTAGTAGCTGGTTGTACTTGGCCAAACGATCACTGCGGCTTGCCGATCCCGTTTTGATCTGACCGGTCGACATTGCAACTGCTAAGTCAGCGATCGTCGAGTCCTCCGTCTCACCGCTGCGGTGACTGGAGATGCTGGTGTAGCCATTGCGAGTGGCAAGCTGAATCGCGTCGATCGTCTCGGTCAAAGAACCGATTTGATTGACCTTGATGAGAATGCTGTTTGCAATCTTTTCGTCAATCCCTCGCTGCAGACGCTCGACATTGGTGACGAAAAGGTCGTCACCAACAAGTTGCACCTTGTCACCAAGTTTTTCAGTCAGCTTCTTCCAAGTCGGCCAATCGTCTTCCGAGCATCCGTCTTCGACGCTGCAGATCGGATACTTTGCGCACCACGCGGCGAGGAAGTCGACCATTTCATCACCGCTCAATTCCTTGCCATCGATCGAATACTTCCCCTTTGCGGAGTCATAGAATTCGGTCGCCGCGACGTCTAAAGCGATAAAGACCTGTTCGCCAGGCTTGTAGCCGGCGGTCTCAATCGCCTTCATGATCAAGTCGAGAGCTTCCTGGTTGCTGCCCAGGTTCGGTGCAAAACCACCTTCGTCACCTACCGATGTGCTGTAGCCCTTGGATGAAAGCACCTTCTTCAGATTATGGAAAATTTCCACACCCGCTCGAAGTGCGTCGCTGAATCGCTCGAAACCGAGCGGCATGACCATGAACTCTTGCACGTCGACGGAGTTGTCCGCGTGCTGGCCGCCGTTGACGATGTTCATCATGGGAGCGGGTAGCAAACGAGCTCCGGCACCTCCAAGGTAGCGATACAGCGGTTGACCTGTGCAATTTGCTGCTGCGTGAGCGGTGGCAAGCGAAACGCCAAGGATTGCGTTTGCACCCAGGTTTTTTTTGTTCGGCGTGCCGTCAAGCTTGAGCATTGTCGAGTCGACTTCAGCTTGTTCAAGCGCGCTCATGCCGAGCAACGCGTCGGCGATCGGGCCGTTGATATTGGCGACCGCCTTCTGGACGCCTTTCCCCATGTACATCGACTTATCGCCGTCGCGGAGTTCCCAGGCTTCGTGGGCTCCGGTGCTGGCGCCGCTAGGGACCGCAGCACGGCCGGAGCTGCCGTCTACAAGTTGGACTTCGCATTCGACGGTTGGGTTACCGCGGCTGTCCAGAATTTGCCGCGCGTGGATCGATTCAATCAGTGTCATGTGTCAAGGGTCCCGCAATGGAGGGCGTAAACGGTGTATCTTGGCAAATCCTGCCAGATATTCTTTGGTCCGGTTGGAAGAACGACCCGCATTTTGTCCAATGCAGCTCAAAGTGACCAGACGACTCAACCAAAGTCTTTTCGATCTGGCAAAATCCCCTGCAAAAAGCGTGTTGAATGTTTACCGGTTTGGTGGAAACGATGGGCTTGGTGGCTGCAACGGTCGAAAAACCGCCAGGGCGTACGCTAAGAATCGAGGTCGGCGAAGAGCTTCGGCAGGGGTTAGCGATGGGCGACAGTATCTGTATCAACGGATGTTGTTTGACCGTCGTTGCGATTGCCCCGGATGGCATCGATTTTGAGGCCGGCGAGGAAACCCTGTCCAGGACGAATCTGGGACGTCTGCAACCTGGACACCATGTCAACTTGGAACGGAGTCTCGCAGTGGGTGATCGTCTGGGGGGCCATTATGTCACCGGACACGTGGACTCGCTTTGTCGAGTTCTGGACATTCAGCCCGACCCGCCTTGGGCGAAGTATTGGTTCTCTGTTCCCGAATCTCTCGCGAGACAAATTGCATCCAAAGGCAGTGTGACAGTCGACGGCATTAGTCTTACTGTCGTCGATGCTCTGAGTGATCGATTTAGCGTTGCGCTCATTCCTCACACACTGTCGGTCACCACACTTGGCCAACGTCTTGTCGGTGATGAAGTTAACCTCGAAACCGATGTGCTTGCAAAGTACATTGAACGACAACTGAGCGAGCGACTCCCATGACAGAGAGACAAACGAGCCGATACTTAGCTGACCGATTGGCTGCCGCAGGCTTAAGGCCACTGAGCCGGTTCGGACAGAATTTCTTGATCGATCTCAATTTAGTTGATCTCATCGCGCGGTCAGCCGAGCTCCGTAAGACCGACGTCGTGCTCGAAATTGGTACCGGCGTCGGTTCATTGACGACGCGTTTAAGTGATCAAGCTTGTGCCGTTGTTACGTCGGAGATTGATCATAATTTGTTCCGCCTTGCGACAACGGAACTCGCTAATCGGCCGAACGTTCGTCTTATCCAAGGCGACGCGTTGAAGAACAAGGGAACGATACGCTCCGAGTTGATGGATTCGGTCAAAGAAGCGATGCATCGCATTGGGCCCGAGTCACGTTTCTTGCTCGTCGCCAACTTGCCTTACAACGTAGCCACACCCATCGTCAGCAATTTGTTATTGGGCGAACCGTCACCAAGCGTGATCGTCGTAACCATCCAAAAAGAACTTGCCGATCGGATGGTTGCACAGCCAGGAACAAAGGACTACGGGGCTCTTACCGTTTGGGTCCAGTCGCTTTGCAAAGCGTCGATCGTTCGAGAATTGCCGCCAACGGTTTTCTGGCCTCGCCCGAAGGTAACGTCTGCGATCATTCGTCTCGATGCGATACCAGAAAAGCGGGCCGGTATCGCCGACTTGCATTTCTTTCACGAGACTTGTCGGGCACTATTCTTTCATCGCCGTAAATTCTTGCGAAGCGTTGTGATTAGTGCGATGAAAGACCGGCTCGACAAATCAGAAATAGACCGAATACTTGCAGTAAACGGCTACAACGCCGAAGCACGAATCGAACAGTTAACAGTGGAGCAAATTGGTGCCTTGATCGAGATTTTACGAGTCGCATGCGGCATGAGAACGAGCCTCGTGGCGGACCGCAGCGACATTGAGTGATCGATCAAAGTAGCCCGTTCTGCTTTGTCTTCCTAAGCTTCCTGCGCTCAATTGCGCGCTGGTAGATCCGGATCGAAGCATCGTAGCCTGCATCCACCGTATAGTTTCGGATGTAACTGTCTCGAGCTGCGGGGCGAAGTCGTTCGGGGTTGCCGTTGATCAATTGATTGACCTTTTCAACAAGATCATTGACGTCGCCGGATCGAAAGAGGAATCCATTGACGTCGTCTTGCACCAATTCGGCCATTGCCCCCAAATCACTGACGATTACCGGCGTCCCACGCGAGAAAGATTCTGCAATGGTCCTGCCAAACGTCTCATACCACTGCGAAGGCATCACGAGTGCGGTAGCGCGTCCCACAAGCTCTAAGACTTCATCGAGGGTGCGTCGTCCTAACCACTGAATGTTCGTGCTTGGCAAATCGAACAAGCTGCTTAAGGGTCCGTCACCGACAACTTTAAGATCCGTTTGGATCGATCCAGAATTCCAGGCCTCTAAAAGCGTCTCGATCCCTTTTTCGGACGATAGTCGCCCGACAAACAAGATATATTTTCCATCGCCTTTGCCGATGCCAGGATCCGGATCGATAAAGTTAGGTTTAATGTCAATCGAGTCCGCATCAAATCCACCCTCAATATAGATTTTGCGAGTGAATGCCGAAGGTGTGAAATACATATCGACTGCATTGCGATACGTGCCGAGCGAATGATGCAGGAATTGCATTCCGGTGACAACGGCAGTCGCTGCATAGCTGTCGCGATAGCAGCGGTATCGAATGCCTGCGAGTCGTGTCGAGCTTTGGTGGCATTCGGTGCAAACCGCCTCATCACGATAAAAGAAGGAGTTCGCGCAAAACGCACGGTAGTTGTGAAGTGCCTGGACAATTGGCACCTGACGCCTATTTGCCACTCGGTAGATGGAAGGCGATATCTGTGGGAAAAGATTGTTACAGTGCAGGATATCTGGCTTGAAACTAGAAATTAGCGCATCGACTTCTTTTTCGGACTGGCGACTCCATAGCGTGTTGATAGCGATCTTGACATAAGAGTCTTGTCGAATGTCGTCATTGTGCCGAACATAGGTCTCAACCTCATGGCCCTTTTGTCGAAGCATCTCGACATCGGCTTCGAAGCATATGTCTTCACCGCCTCGCTGCTGATAATAGTTGTGACAGTAGAGCACTTTCATCTTGATGTTCGACTTTCTAGCGACGATGCACTCGCTACCGAGCCTTCTTCAGAATAGAGGGCTCCGACGCATAGGCCGATGATCGAAAAGAAAGCCACGCTTTCAGGGCGAATAGAACTCATGAACGTCGAACAACCAATGCCCCAACCTAAAAACCAGATTGCCGTGACCGCAAACAGCAGGTAGCGTTGTTTTTGAAACGCGGTGCCGTGCCGAAGTCGGAAGATTGGGTGAATCAACCGGAAACCGCCTGCTAGGAATAGCAGGAAGCCAATCGCACCAAGTGAAAACAAAACCTGAAGCCAGAGATTGTGAGCATCCAACATGCCATGTTGCCGCCAAACATAGACGTAGCCGGTCGTCGAGGTCATGTAGTAACCGTGGCCAATCAGCGGGGACCTCGTGTACTCATCGGCAAGAACCGACCAAAGCTCTTGCCTTCCAGAGCCCGCAGCGAGCTGACCAGATGTTTGTCCGCGACTGACGTATTCAGTGCTTTTGTTCAGCGATTTCGCGATACCACTGAAGCCAGGATCCAAAGCAACATAAAGTGGGACAAGGAACGCCACCATCAGCAGTAAGCAAACGAAAAGACGGCGACTGCCCAGAGAAACAACGATGACAGCCGAAGCCAATAGGGCCATCGCTAGTGCCGTGCGGCTGTTCGCGCACAACAACACGCTGCTATGCATTAGTATTCCAACGATGAAGTAGAGTTGTTTGCCAGCCAACGCACCTGTCATTTGCAGATACACCAGTAGAACAAAGCCTAGCGATGCATTCCCTCCAGCCGAAGTCGGGTGGAGGATCCCATTGTCAGTTTTCGCCCAAGAATCTCGGTCAAAAGTCGACATCCCGGGTGTGCGGAGATGGACAATCATCAGTAACGCACTTACCAACGTTAGGGCGAGGACCACGTGCCCAAGGACTCGCTTGGACACTTCCACATTGCGACTGATGACGGCTACCAGCACGGCCAAGACGATCTGTGCATACATGCCAAGCAGCTGCCCAACCGAGATTGAAATCACCGGCGACCAAGTTGTCGAGAATCCTGCCCAGAGTAAGAACGGCACCAGCCCTCCAAACGCTTTCAGCTCCGGGCGTGCTTTGCTTGTTCCGATGTATCTACTAAGAAGCAGAACACCGGATACGAATGCGCCGAATCGACATACAAACTTGACGAGACCAACGATATCGAGTGACTCGGCAGAGTCCGGAGCGATTCGTCCGGGAATTGAAAAGGTTAGGTAAGCTAAAGCCCAAATGGCGACGATG
>Ga0105046_10000093_pt1 | contig 93374 bp, 84 predicted proteins | sample MAT03_FD_78385 | JGI IMG/M metagenome (GOLD analysis project Ga0105046, IMG submission 78385) | Freshwater microbial communities from Lake Fryxell liftoff mats and glacier meltwater in Antarctica - MAT-03 (megahit assembly) | ecosystem: Environmental > Aquatic > Freshwater > Ice > Liftoff... | reverse complement strand
GCCACCAGCGGTGGGAATGGTGGCGACCCGCAGCTCGATGTCGAGCGGGCCGTATTTCTTGAACTTGATCTTGCCGTCCTGCGGCTTGCGGCGCTCCGAGATGTCGAGGTCGCACATGATCTTAAGGCGCGTCACCATGGCCGAGCGAAAGTGCGCCGGCACCTCGATGTACGGCATCAGGGTGCCATCGATGCGAAAGCGGATGCCGGTCTTGAACTTGCCCGGCATCGGCTCGATGTGGATGTCCGATGCCTTCTGGTTATAGGCGTCGATGATGACCTTGTTGACGAACTTGACGAGTTCGTTGTCTGCGGCGGCCGACTCCAGCGAGTCATCATTCGTGCCATCTTCGATCGGCCCGCCATCCATGTCGGCCAGCAGCTGGTCGATCGTGCCACTTTCGGCGCCCGCACCGAACAGCTGACCCAGCGTATCCAGGAATTCAACCTGGGTGGTCACCCGGTAGGCAAACTTGTTGATGCGCGGAAACACCTGGGGCACCACCCGGGCGCCGCGCACGGCCTCCGGGTCGACACACATGATCACCAGGCCCTCGGGCGACTCCTCCAGCGGGATCCAGCCTTGCTCCTCGATGAAGTCGCGCTTGAGCGGGCCGTGGAGCGTCTCTGCCCGGATGCGACCGGCGTTGAAAGGCTCGTAGGGCACGCCGAAGAATTTGGAAAGGGAGGGCCCGATCTGCGCCGGGCGGATCTTGAAGTGGGCCATCAGCAGGTGCTCGACCGACTTGCCTTCGGTGCGGGCATCGGTGACGCATTGTTCGAGTTCGGCCTCGGAGATCACACCGTCGGCCACCAGTCCGTCGAATTTGGTGGCCTTGCGCTTGGCAACCTCGGTTGCGCGCTGCATGCGCTGGCGGATGGCGGTGGCCAGGGTCTTGCACAACTGTGCGACGCCCTCGACCTCGAGCGCGCCGAAGGCCTGGTCGCTCTTGCTGTTGATGATCTGCAGCACGCCGTGCAGCACGTCACCGTCGAGGATGGGGGCCACCAGCATCTGGCGGGTGCGGTAGCCGGAGCGCTTATCGACCTCTTTCAGGAACGTCAGCGCCGGGTGGATCTGCTTGAGGGCTTCGTCATCGTAGACGTCGGCCAGGTTGAGCTGCTGCCGGCTGAAGGCGGCATAACCGGCCAGGCTCTGGGGCGAGATCGGTAACTTGAGGTCGCGGCTGCTGTTCAGGCCGGTCTTGACCTTGGAGACGATGGCGGTGCGGTCTTCGTTGACCGCGTACAGCGTGAGGCGGTCGGCATTGAGCAGCTTGCAGATGTCCTGGCTGGCTTCCAGCATGATCTGCTCGAGGTTTTCGGTGTCGTGGATCCGCGCAGTGACGTTGTGCAACTGCTTGTAGAACAGCGCCTCGAAGGTGACGCCGCGCTTTTCGGGCGGCAGCTTCTGATTTTCGAAAAACGCCTGCTCGGACGACTTCTCGGGGCCAGCGGGCTTGAGGACGGCGTTCATGGGGCAACCCGCGCGAGCAGGCTGCAGGCGGCGGGCACCGCGGCCCGGGCGCGGCGCATCACAGGTCGAACTCCTGCCCGGCACGCAGCCAGCGGATGTCGTGCGTGACATTCGGCCCTGAAACCGACGTTTGGTCAAACTGCTGGATCTCGGCCATGATCAGGTCGGTCTCGGCCGGCTTGGTGTGGGTGATGTAGATCGGGTAATTATGGGTCTTGGCGATGCAGTCGAGCTCTTGCGCCAGCACCATCGGCGACAGGTGCAGGCTGAGCTTGGCGAGGTCTTTTTCGCGGTTGCTGAACGCGGTCTCGATCACCAGCATGGCCACGTTGAGCTGGTTGACCCGCTCCCAGAAAGCCGGGTTGCGCTCGGTATCGCCCGAAAACACCCAGCAACCCGTGCCGGAGGTGACGGCATACCCGACCGCCGGCACCGTGTGCACCGCCGGCAGAACCTCCAGCAGCTTGCGGTTGATCTGCAGTGTCTGGCCGGTGTAGATCTCGTGGAAGCTGATGAAGGGCGCCTGCGGCGTGGGGATGCGGCTGAAGTCGGGCCAGATCACATCGTTGAAGATGTGCGCCTTGAGTGCAGCGATGGTGCCAGCCAGCGCATGGATTTGCAGTGGCTTGTCGCGCCGGGCAGCCACGGCGTCGACCATCAGCGGCAAGGCAGCGACATGGTCCAGATGCGAGTGGGTCAGGAAGACGTGGTCGACGTTGCGCATTTCATCGAGCGTCAGGTCGCCAACGCCGGTTCCGGCATCGATCAGGATGTCCCCGTCGATCAGAAAGGACGTGGTTCGGCAGTCCTTGGCGATGGCGCCGGAACAGCCCAACACACGCACTTTCATGGGAAACCCTTACTTCGTTTCAAAATTGGTGGCGCCGTCCCATTCCAGATCGAAAGGAAGCAGCCGCATGGAGGCTACACGATCCGAATAGAGGTGGTACAGGAACTTTTTGGCATTCATGCGTAACAAATTGAGCATCAAGACGTCACATTGGTCCCAATCCTGGGCCCGGTAGGCCCTCAGGAAGTTTGCCCAGGTTTTCAGCTCGGATTCGGTATCGGCGCCGATGCGGTTGGACGGCGCCACCGGCCAGAATATCGCCACCGCCTGCTCCTTGCCCTTGACACGCACGCGGTCGAGTTCCTGCCAGCCAAAGTCGGGGGCCAGTTTGCGGGTCGACTCGCTCACCACGATATCCACACCGTACACCTTGGACAAACCCTCCAGTCGCGAACCCAGATTGACCGAATCGCCGATCACGGTGTAGCTTCGGCGAATATTGGAGCCCATGTCGCCCACGCACATATTACCTGTGTTGCAACCAATGCCAATGCCGATCTCCGGCAGGCCCTTGGCCCGGTGCTCCTCGTTGAGGGCCCGCACCGCATTGGCCATTTCAAGTGCCGATTTGACCGCCAGGTGCGCATGGTCGGGGGTTTCGACCGGCGCGCCCCAAAAGGCCATGACGCAATCACCCATATATTTGTCGATGGTTCCGCGGTTGGCCCGGATCAGGCTGGTCAGCCGGCTGAACACCCCATTGAGCAGCGCCTGCAGCTGGATCGGCTCCATACCTTCCGACAGCTTGGTGAATCCGCGCATGTCGCAGAACATCACTGTCATCTGCCGGTTGGTGGCCTGCATGCTGTAACTGTCGGGGTCCTTGACCATTTCGTCGACCAACTCTGGCGGCACATAGGTGCCGAACAGGTTCGCCAGTTCGCGTTTGGAGCGGCTTTCGACAAAATAGCCGTAACTCATGTTGAGCGCGAAAGCGGTGATGCACATGGTCAGCGCGCCAGCCAGCGGCAGGACCAGCCCGAAACCGAGGTACATCCAGAGGTTCAAGGCTGCGACCGCAGCAATCACCACCACGCTCAGGATCACCGCGCGGGTGGCTGTGACCAGTGGCAATGCGAAGGCCAGCAGCAGACCGACCAGCAACAGCACCACCACGTCGTAACCGATCGCGTAGTCGGGCTTGACCAGGATCTTGCCGTCGAGCAGGCCGGAGATCACGTTCGCATGGGCCTCGACACCGGGATAGATCTCGCTCACGGGCGTGGCCCGCAGGTCCTGCAGGCCGGGCGCAGTGGTGCCCACCAGCACGATCTTGTCCTTGAGGCTTGCAGCCGGAATGGCCTTGGACAGGAGATCAGCCGCCGACACATATCGAAACGAGCCTCCCTTAGGGCTGCCGAAACCGCGAAAAGGAACCAGGGCGGACACCCGCTCGTCGACCGGGATGGCCAGGGTCTTGGCGCCGAGCTTGAGCTGGATGCTCTCGAGGCCCTGGTAGCTGCGGCTCAGGAAACGCTCGCGCGGAAACCCCGGCGACACGGACGGCGAGCCGGCCAGCATGCGGAACATCGCCAGCGACAGGGACTCGTAGTACTGGCCTTTGTACTCCGCGATCAGCGGCAGCGAACGCACCACCCCGTCGGTTTCGGCGATCGGGTTGAAGTGCCCGGCCACCGGCGCGGCCTGGGCCAGCTGCGCGATGTTGGAGCCAAAACCATTCCAGGTCGTGAACGTGATCGGGCGCCCCTGCAATGCCTCCTTGCCCATGACCGGCGCCGGCAGCACGCCCGACGTGCGCCCGTCGCGGTCGCTGGTAAGGTAGTAGCCCAATACCACGGGGCGCTTTTCCAGGGACCGGGCGAACATTGCGTCATAGTCCAGTGCGGGCTGCATCTGGCGCAGCTTGTCGACGAACCCGGGCTGGTCGCGCAATTCCTTCTGGGCCAGTTCGGTCAGACGTTTGAGGCCGGAGCTCTCGTCGGCCTCGGCAAACACCACGTCAAAGCCCAGGATCGCGATTTTCTGGCGGTCGAAGAGTTCGTCGGTCAGTTCGGCCAGCCTGTGGCGACCCCAGGGCCAGCGGCCGACCTCGGCCAGGCTCTTCTCGTCGATGTCGACAATGACGATCCGGTCGTCCAGGGTGCCCGGCATGGTGGCCCGCAGCCGGCTGTCGTAAATGATGTTGTCGAGCCGCTCCAGCACACCGAGGCGTACCACGCCCACCGCGTGGAGCAAGGCAAATACCAATGGGAGCAGGGTGACAGCAATGCGGGGCCAGTGCCTCAGTAGTTGTCGCATGCCACCCCGCTGGTTGACTGTCTGGCGATCCGGAAACGGTATCGGTGCAGGCGCAGACCCGTCAGAGTTGCACGAATTGCATTTGTGTGCCGGCGAGTTCGATCAGATCGCCGTTTTTCAGCGGCACCGGGTCGGTACCGATGGGCGCGCCATTAAGCGAAGGATTACCGGCGCCCTCGACGTGGTGGACCACGAAACCGTGCTGGCGCTTGGTGATCGCAGCCACCGCCACACCGGGCTTGCCAATGGTCGTGACCACCTTGGTGAGAGGGACTTCGCGGCCTGCAGCCGCACCCGACAAGACCTTGATCGAGGCCTGTGCGGTCGAACCCACCGGGGCTGCCGGTCGCGCACTGGCATAGGCAGCCGGGCTGGCCGCTGCGGGAGCTGCCGCCATCGGGCTGGGGGACGGGGGCGGCACCATGCCAGGCCGGACCATCATGGTCTTCTCGAACCCATCGCTCACCACTTCGCTGACGAACTTGATCTTGTACTTGCCGACCTCGACAGTATCGCCATTGGCAAGCTGCTGCTTCTTGGCCGCCTTGCCGTTCACGTAGGTGCCGTTGGTGCTGTTGAGGTCCTCGATGAAAACCTCGTTGCCGGTCATCTGGAATACGGCATGTTCGCCACTGATGGCCAGGTTGTCGATCACGACGTCGTTGTACGGCCGACGGCCCAGGGTGGTCCGATCCTTGGTCAGCTGGACTTCCTTGATGACAACACCATCGATCGAAACGATCATTTTAGGCATGACCGACTCCTATTCCTGAGACAGATATTCGAGCTATTCATGAGATTACTATTTTCCTAACAATCTGGAGATCAACCCACGCTTCTCCGAAGAAGCGTCTACCTGAACCAACAAAACCGAAATATTGTCACGCCCGCCATTGGCATTGGCTGAGGCCACGAGAATGTCGGCCTTCTGCTCCATCGGAACAGGACCTCCGAGGATACTTGCAATTTCCGCATCGTCAACCATGTCGGACAAACCGTCCGAGCACATCAGGTAGCAGTCACCGGCCTCGACTTCGTGCTCGGACAGGTCGAGCGCCACCGCATCCTCGACACCCAGCGCCCGCGTCACCAGGTTTTTTATTGACGAGCCGACGGCCTGCTCTTGCGTGATCAGGCCGGCGTCAATTTGCTCCTGCAGCAGGGAGTGGTCCTTGGTGATCTGTACAAACTCGCCATTGCGCAGCCGGTAACAGCGCGAGTCGCCGATATGCCCGATCACCAGCGTCGTGCCGCGAAACACCCCGACCACCAGGGTGGTGCCCATGCCGGCGTACTGGGGGTTGGAGTCCGCGGCGTTGTAAATCGAGCGGTTGGCGTTGTCGACGCAGATTTCCAGGGCACGGCGGATTTCCTTGGTCTTGGCGCCGCGACCTGCTTCGGTCAACCAGCGTGCCATCTCCGACTTGATGAATGCCGTGGCCATGCCACTGGCAATCTCGCCCGCGTTGTAGCCCCCCATGCCATCGGCCAGCACGCAGAGCTGGGTATCGCCGTCCACCACGACGGCATCTTCGTTGTTCTCCCTGGCGCGGCCTGGATCGGTTCTGGTGACAAACGTGTAGTTCATTGTGTGGCGCGGCTAGATCTCGATGTCCGGTACGGTCGAGTTGCCCGGCGCAGGCGGCGGAACTGTGCGGGTCTGGTGGACCGCTGTCTTCTCAAACTCTCCAGCAGATGCGCCAGGCCGGGCCGCCTGCTGGATCGATGTCTTGTCGAAATGGTTGGCCGGCGCCACCGGAGCCACCGCCGCTGTGGCAAACACCGCCGTCTTCTCGTGGCCGGAGGCAGCCGCCGCGACAGGCGCCACGGCAGCGGTCGCAAACACCGCCGTCTTTTCGTGGCCGGGGGGCGTGGCGGCCATGGCAACACTGGAGGTCGACATGGGAACCGCCTGGGTCGCCGGAACGTCACCCGTGATCTCGTTCATGACAGAGCGCAGATCGGCGGCGAACTGGTTGCCATCCTGGTAACGGGTCTCTGGCCGCTTGCTGACCGACAGTGCGACCAGGTTAGCCAGGTTTTCCGGCAACTCCTTGCGGATGATGCGGATGTCGGGCGCCTCTTCGTTGGCGATCTTGAACATGAGCTCGGCCATCGACTCACCCCGGAACGGCAACACGCCGGTCAGCATCTGAAACAGCATGACACCCAGGGAATAGAGGTCGGAGCGGCCGTCGACCTTTTTGCCAGCCAACTGCTCGGGCGACATGAAACTCGGCGTGCCCAGGACCAGCCCGGTCTTGGTCTTGCTGGAGTCCGTGATGCGCGCAATACCGAAATCGGTCACCTTGACGGTATCGCTGTCGAGCTCGTACATGATGTTGGCCGGCTTGATGTCGCGGTGCACCACATTCTGGCGGTGCGCATAGGCCAGCGCTTCGGCCACCCGGGCCACGATCGACAGCACTCTGGGCACTGGCAGCAGGTTGCCGTCCTTGCAGAAGTCCAGCAGGTCCTTGCCTTTGAGGAACTCCATCGCGATATAGGCCAAGTCGTGCTCTTCACCGGCATCGAAGATGGTCACGATGTTCTGGTGCTGCAGCCGGCCCGCGGTCTCGGCCTCGCGGAAGAAGCGCTCGCGCGCATCGACCAGCTCGTCACCCGAGAACTCCTGGCTCAGGGCCATGGTCTTGATGGCCACCACGCGGCCGATCTTGGGGTCTTTGCCGAGGTACACCACGCCCATGGCGCCCTTGCCCAGTTCCTTGTCGACCTGGTAGCGCCCGAGCATCGGCTTCTCGACTGCGCCGCCGTCGAGCAGCATGGTGCCGCCAGGGTGGGACCCTCCACCGCCGAGCATGACGGTTTCGGACATGTTCTTGGCCCGGTTGAGCTTGGTCTGCAGGTCCTTGTAGTCCTTGTCGTAGGTGGCCATGTGCTCGTACACCGCCTGCGCCTTGTTGAACTGGCGCTTGCGCTCGAAGTCGAGCGCCAGGTTGTACATGTTGCCCATGACCGCGTCGCCCATCGGTACGCGGCGGAAGCGGTCGAAGGACATGTCGAGCTGACCCTGTCCCTGCAAAGCCAGCCCCATCATGCGGTTGGTCTCGGCCGATTCCTCGTCCGACTTGATCTTGCCCGCCTCGGTGACCAGGAAGCGCTTGGTGGTCAGGGCCAGATGCCCGATCACCAGCAAAACGGCTGGCAATACCAGCTTGACCCAGGTCGCCCCACCCGATAGCAGGCCGTATTCGGTGCCGAGCAGGGCCACAAACAGCGCCAGCGTAACGATCGCTGCCGTACCCGCCGACAGGCGCGGCAAAACTGCCACCACATAGGCCGCCGTCAGCAGGAACACCGCCAGCGTAGCCCAGACACCCCAGCTGGGCTGCACGATGAAATGCTCGCTCAGGATGCTGGAGGTGATGTGGGCGATGGTCTCGGCCGGGGACAGGCCGGCATGGCCGGGCACCGGGAAGGTCACCCCGACACCCGCTGCCGTGGCGCCGATGATCACGATCTTGTCGGCGTACTTGGAGGCCGGGATCTTGCCGTTGAGCACATCGTAGAACGAGTCAATGGCAAACGGCGGTTTGCCATCGCGGTCGCGATAAAACTGCGGCAGCATCAGGGCCGCCTCATCGGTCTTGATGCGCAGCTTGCCGATCTGCACCGAATCACCGATATTGAGCTTGACGTCGGTCGAGGCGAGGTTCAGGCTCTTGAGGGACGCCAGCAGCGCCATGGACGGGACGGCATTGCCGTAATAGTTGACCAGCAGGGGCTCCTGGCGCACCGCGCCGTCGCTGTCCTGGTATTGGTTCAAATGGCCGATGCCAGCTGCGGCAACACCGATCGACTCGATCGGCTGCTGGCCGCTGATCGCCGGATAGGAGAAACCGTTCTGCTCGGGGATCGCACTCTTGAGGGCATAGGCTGGCAGGGGCTGGTCCGGGTTGCCCTGCGGCTCGCCGAGCGAGAACACCGAGGGAACCAGGACGTTTCCGGCCCTTTTCATGCTGGCGGCCAGCAGGGCATCGGTGTCGAGCGCCAGTTCGGCGTCGGCGATCACCCGGGTCAGCTCGGCGTTGTTGGCCGTGACATCGCCGCTGGCGGCCAGCAGGCTCTTCATCTGGCGGATATAACCCAGCCCCCGGTCAACCTGGGGCTCAATGAAGAACGCTGTGTAGACGATGGTCTTGGCCTTGGCCCCGGCCAGCTGGTCGATCAGCTTGGCATGGACATCTCGGGGCCAGGGCCAGCGGCCGATATTGGAGATGCTCTGGTCGTCGATGGCGATGATGGCCACGCGGTCGGAGGGCTGGCGCGAGCTGCTGGTGCTCGCGACATCATAAAACTTGCGCTCCAGGGCGCCGATGAGGTCGGTGGCCTGGTTCAGCAGCATCACCGCCAGCACAATGGCCACCCCTGCAAACCAGTCGGAGCGCCAGAACTGAGCGTTTTTTGATGATGATTTAGTTGCCACGTTCCAACCCCACCCCTGTTTACGGACCATCCCTGCCCGGCAAATGGGGCCCAGAAAAGCCCACGCCCTTCAAAGTACGGCACCGAGGGTACGTTAGCAGACACTGTAACCCCCGACAAGGGATTAGCCAGCCCCACTCTGTCGTATTTTTGCAATATTGCCCGGTGCAGGCCCGCGCTACTGCGGCCTTTGGCGGCTACAGGCTGGCCTTGAGCAACCGGGCCATCTCGGAGGGATTGCGCGTGACCTTGAAGCCACACGCTTCCATCACCTCGAGCTTGGCCTGGGCGGTATCGGCACCGCCGGAGATCAGCGCACCGGCATGGCCCATGCGCTTGCCGGCCGGCGCGGTCACTCCAGCGATGAAACCGACCACCGGCTTCTTCATGTTCGCCTTGCACCAGCGGGCCGCCTCGGCCTCATCCGGACCGCCGATCTCGCCGATCATGATGACAGCATCGGTATCCGCGTCATCGTTGAACAAACGCATCACATCGATGTGCTTGAGGCCATTGATCGGGTCACCGCCGATGCCGACCGCCGTGGACTGGCCGAGGCCGATTTCGGTGAGCTGCGCCACGGCTTCGTAGGTCAGGGTGCCGGAGCGGCTGACCACCCCGATGCGTCCCTTGCGGTGGATGTGGCCGGGCATGATGCCGATCTTGATTTCTTCGGGCGTGATGAGGCCAGGGCAGTTGGGGCCGAGCAACAGCGTCTTCTTGCCGCCGGCGGCTTCCTTGGCTTTCATGCGGTTGCGCAATTCGAGCATGTCGCGCACCGGAATGCCTTCGGTGATGCAGATCGCGAGGTCGAGCTCCGCGTCGACCGCTTCCCAGATCGCGGCGGCAGCGCCGGCCGGCGGTACGTAGATCACCGACACGGTGGCGCCCGTGGTCCGGGCTGCTTCCTTGACCGATGCGTAGATCGGGATGCCGAAAATCGCCTCGCCGGCCTTCTTGGGGTTCACGCCGGCGACGAAGCAGTTCTTGCCGTTGGCATATTCCTGGCACTTTTCCGTATGGAACTGGCCGGTCTTACCGGTAATGCCCTGGGTGATGACTTTGGTGTTCTGGTTGATCAGGATGCTCACGTCAACTCCTATTGGATGGCTGCGACGACTTTTTGCGCCGCCTCTGCCATAGTGTCCGCACTGATGATCGGCAGGCCCGACTCGGCCAGCATTTTCTTGCCGAGTTCCTCGTTGGTGCCCTTCATGCGCACCACCAGCGGAACATTCAAGTTGGTCGCCTTGCAGGCGGTGATCACGCCGGTGGCAATGGTGTCGCACTTCATGATGCCGCCGAAGATGTTCACCAGGATCGCCTTGACCTGTGGGTTCTTCAGCATGATCTTGAAGGCTTCGGTGACCTTCTCGGGTGTGGCGCCACCGCCGACGTCCAGAAAATTGGCCGGCTCAGCGCCGTATAGCTTGATGGTGTCCATGGTGGCCATGGCCAGACCGGCGCCGTTAACCAGGCAACCGATGTTGCCGTCCAGGCTGATGTAGGCCAGATCGAACTTGCTGGCTTCGACTTCAGCCGGGTCTTCTTCATCCAGATCGCGCAAGGCCACGATCTCCTGCTGTCGGAACAGGGCGTTGGCGTCAAAGTTGAACTTGGCGTCCAGTGCCTTGATGCCGCCGTTGCCTTCCAGGATCAGCGGGTTGATTTCGACCAGGGAGGCGTCGGTCTCCATGTAGCACTTGTACAACTTCTGGAGAACGTCGACGCACTGCGCGGTCGAGCCGGCCGGCACGCCGATGCCATCGGCCAACTCGGTCGCCTGGGCGAGCGTCAGGCCGAGCGCCGGGTCGACGAAAACCTTCAGGATCTTCTCAGGGGTGGCATGTGCCACCTCTTCGATGTCCATGCCGCCTTCGGAGGACGCCATCAACGCGACGCGCTGGGTCGCGCGGTCGGTGACCGCCGACACGTAGTATTCTTTTCGGATGTCGGCGCCGTCTTCGATCAACAGGCGGCGGACCTTTTGACCCATCGGGCCGGTCTGGTGCGTGACCAGCTGCATGCCGAGGATCTCGCTCGCCAGTTTGCGTACTTCGTCGATCGAGCGGGCCAGCTTGACGCCACCGCCCTTGCCGCGGCCACCCGCATGGATCTGCGCCTTGACGACCCACACCGGGCCCCCGAGCTTTTGCGCGGCTTCCACCGCCTCCTGGACCGTGAATGCTGGGATGCCCCGTGGTACCGGTACACCAAACTTGCGCAAGATCTCCTTGCCCTGGTATTCGTGAATCTTCATGAGGCTTTCTCGGAATAGGAAACAACCCACCTGGCCGACGAAAACAGGGTCTCGACGAGGGGCGGCGGACACCGAAGTTGTCGAATGTATCATGCTGTATCGCACCAAACTGAGCCCTGGCTTACAGTCGCAGGGACTCGGGCAAGCCGCACGGACACGCAGAGGTACAGATGGCCAAGATCTTCATTGACGGAGAAGCCGGCACCACCGGCCTGCAGATTCGCGAACGCTTGCAAGACATGGCTGACATCGAACTGGTGAGCATCGCCGCCGAATCGCGCAAGGACCCCGAGGCCAAGCGCGCGCTGATGTCCCAGATGGATCTGGTCATCCTGTGCCTGCACGATGCCGCCGCCATCGAGTCCGCCGCCATGGTCGCATCGATCGCCGCGACCTCCGGCAAACCCGGCCCGCGCATCATCGATGCATCCACCGCACACCGCACCCACGCCGACTGGGTTTACGGATTTCCGGAACTGTCACCGGCACAGCGGGATGCGGTTCGCACTGCGGCGCGGGTGAGCAACCCGGGCTGTTATGCCACCGGTGCCATCGCCATCGTGCGCCCGCTGGTCGACGCCGGCCTGCTGCCGCGCGACTTTCCCCTGGTACTGCCCGCGGTGAGTGGCTACTCGGGGGGCGGCCGGACCATGATCGAAGCGTACGAAGCGGGTGCGGCCCCACCCTTTGAGCTGTACGGCCTGGGGCTCAAGCACAAGCATATCCCGGAGATCATGCAATACAGCGGCCTGAGCCGGCGGCCGATCATGATCCCCTCGGTGGCCAACTTCCGCCAGGGCATGCTGGTGCAGTTGCCGCTGCATCTGGACCAGTTGCCCGGCCAGCCTGGCGCGGAGGATGTGCACCAGGCGCTCGCGGCGCATTACGCGGGCAGCGAGTGGGTCACCGTGGAACCCGCAAACGCCGACGGCAAGCTGGATGCTGCGGCATTGCGCGACACCAACCAGCTTGAATTGCGCGTCTTTGCCAACGACGGCGCACGGGATGGTTTTCAGCATGCCGTGGTGGTGGCACGGCTGGACAATCTGGGCAAGGGCGCCAGCGGCGCAGCGGTGCAGAACCTGAAACTGATGCTAGGGCTGTAAGCGCGGCCCGCGCGCCGCGCGGTATCAGCCAGCGGGCTCGTCGCCAGGCGGCGCATCCTCGTCACCCGCGCCCGCCACCACCCGGCGGATCGTGTCGCCACCGAAGCCACGCGCAGCCAGAAACCGTATCTGGCGCGCCCGTTCCTGCGGGCCTGGCCCTGGCAAAGGCGCTCCGTTGCATGCTCCGGCGGCGCCGAACCTCTTGTGCCACACTGCGCGCGCCCGCTCCAGCTCGGTCGCCTGCAGGCGGGCCACCGCCTGCTGCACCAGGGCGGGCTCCAGGCCCTTTTGTTGTAACTCATGGCGGATGCGGGAAGCGCCCAGGCGCGACGCGCGGCGGTGAACGACCGACTCAACCACCCGCTGGGCGCTGATAAATCCCTTGGCCTGCAAGTCGTCCAGCAGCGCGGCGATGTCGTCTGGCACGAGCGCGTGGGCGGCGAGCTTGCGCTCAAGCTCGGCGCGCGAATGCTCTCGCCCACTGAGCAGGCGCAGCGCGCGGCCCCTGAGCGACAACGGACGTAGGGTCATGGTGCATCTCGGTGCCAGCACCCGGCCTTGCCGGGTGCTGGCACCGCCTGCTGGCCGCATCGTTGTGCGTCAGTCGGCCTTGCGGGCGGCCTTGCCGGTCTTGGTCTCGGCCGACTCCAGCGATTCCGGCAACAGCGGAATACCCAGCGACTCGCGCACCTTGTTCTCGATCTCGCGCGACAACGCGGGGTTCTCGCGCAGGAATTCGCGGGCGTTGTCGCGGCCCTGGCCGATCTTTTCGCCGTTGTAGGCATACCAAGCGCCCGATTTGTCCAGAATGTGGGCGTTGACGCCCATGTCGATGATCTCGCCCTGACGGCTGATGCCTTCGCCGAACAGGATGTCGAACTCGGCGGTCTTGAACGGGGGTGCGACCTTGTTCTTGACGACCTTGACCTTGGTTTCGTTGCCGATCGCCTCTTCGCCCTTCTTGATGGTGCCGGTGCGGCGGATGTCCAGCCGGACGGAGGCATAGAACTTCAGCGCATTGCCGCCGGTGGTGGTTTCAGGGCTGCCGAACATCACGCCGATCTTCATGCGGATCTGGTTGATGAAGATGACCATGCAATTGGTCTTCTTGATATGGGCGGTCAGCTTGCGCAGGGCCTGGCTCATGAGGCGCGCCTGCAGACCGGGCAGTGAATCGCCCATTTCGCCTTCGAGTTCGGCCTTGGGGGTCAGCGCTGCCACCGAGTCGACGACGATCAGGTCGACTGCGCCGGAGCGCACCAGGGAGTCGACGATCTCGAGCGCCTGTTCGCCGGTATCGGGCTGGCTGATCAGCAGCTCTTGCAGGTTGACGCCCAGCTTCTGGGCGTATTGGATGTCCAGCGCATGCTCAGCGTCGACAAACGCGCACTGGCCGCCGGTTTTCTGCATCTCGGCGATCGCCTGCAGGGTGAGCGTGGTCTTGCCCGAGGATTCCGGGCCGTAGATCTCGATCACGCGCCCGCGCGGCAGGCCGCCCACGCCCAGGGCGATGTCCAGGCCCAATGAACCGGTCGAGACGACCTGGATGTCTTCGATGACCTCGCCCTCGCCCAGGCGCATGATGGTGCCCTTGCCGAACTGTTTTTCGATCTGGGCCAGCGCGACCTGCAAGGCCTTGGCTTTTTCGGTGCTGGCGGAAGTGACGGCTCTGACTGCAGTGTCCATAAAAATCTCCTTGAAAAACAATGACTTGGGTGAAAAGAACGTCTGAGGTTAAAGACAGGCTGGATACTTGAACAGTAGTTTAATACGGCGACTCATTTTCTGCAAAGCTATTTTTTAGTCAATTTGAATTACTATTTGACCGTGCAGGATCTCACCGCTTCCGAAGGCTGGCGCCAGACCCATCTGGGGCAGTTGCTCGGCATGGCAGGCCAGCGCTTCGACGCCCGCGTGCTGGCCTTGATGGCCCACCATGCCGATCTCCCGCTGGCACTGTCGCACCTTGCCGGTCGTGGCCAACTCGGCGCGTCGCACATACAGATTACGCGCCATCTGCCACTGGCCGGATGCAGCCTGACCGAACTGGCCGGCCGCGCAGGCATCACCAAGCAGGCCATGGGCAAGCAGGTCGACCAGTGCGCCGCCTGGGACCTGGTGCAACGCCTGCCGCACGCCCGCGATGCACGCGCGCTGCGCGTGCTGTTCACGGCAACCGGGCAGTTGTGGCTGGCAGCCTACCAACTGGCGGTACAGCAGGCCGAAGACGAATTCCGCCAGGCCGTGGGCACCGAGGTGGCCACCGTCGTTCACCTCGGCCTGGAGGTTTATGCCGCCTGAGGCATCACCGACTGCAGCGGGCACGGCGCACCAGGTGCACCCACCTGGCACACCCGACAGACCGGCCTAGAATGCACCACACCAGCCAGGCCGGGCACACAGGGCTAGCCCACTCAACCGGAGACACGCATGCGCATCCTGATTGCTGAAGACGACCGCGTCATCGCCGATGGCTTGTTGCGCGCGCTGCGCGCCAGCGGCGCCGCGGTGGACCATGTCGACAGTGGCACCGAGGCCGATGCGGCCCTGATGACCAACAAGGAGTTTGACCTCCTGATCCTGGACCTCGGTCTGCCCAAGATGCACGGGCTGGAAGTGCTGCGCAAGCTGCGCGCACGCGGCTCGTCGCTGCCGGTGCTGATTCTCACGGCGGCCGACAGCGTCGAAGAGCGCGTCAAGGGCCTGGACTACGGCGCCGACGACTACATGGCCAAACCGTTCAGCCTGCAGGAGATCGAAGCGCGGGTGCGTGCGCTGGTGCGCCGGCGCATGGGCGGGGCCAGCGACAGCATCCGCCACGGCCCGCTGGTCTACGACCAGGCCGGCCGCGTGGCCAGCATCGACGGCAAGATGATCGACTTGTCGGCGCGCGAGCTCGGCCTGCTCGAGGTGCTGCTGCAGCGCGCTGGGCGCATGGTCAGCAAGGACCAGCTGGTCGAGCGCCTGTGCGAGTGGGGCGAAGAGGTGAGCAACAACGCGATCGAGGTCTATATCCACCGCCTGCGCAAGAAGATCGAGAAGGGCCCTATCCGCATCGCCACCGTGCGTGGGCTGGGGTATTGCCTGGAAAAGATCCCGGGCTGAGCAACCGGCACCCGTCCCGCCACACCGCGTGAAAATTTTCCGGCCCGAACAGCGCTCGCTGTTTGGCGAGATCCTCGACTGGATGCTCACGCCGCTGCTGCTGCTGTGGCCCATCAGCCTGGTGCTGACCTGGCTGGTGGCGCAAAGCGTTGCTGGCAAACCTTTCGACCGGGCCCTTCAATACAACGTGACGGAGCTGGCGACGCTGGTCAAGGTCAGCAACCGGCAAGTCCAATTCAATCTGCCGCAGCCGGCACGTCAGCTGCTGCGGGCCGATGACTCCGACATGGTCTATTACCAGATCCTCGGCGCGCGCGGCGAATTTTTGAGCGGCGAACGCGATCTCCCTTTGCCGGCCGACGACGAAACCCCTTTCTTCGGCGAAGTGCGCATCCGTGACAGTGAATTCCGCGGCGTCGACATGCGGGTGGCCTACACCTGGGTCAGCCTCGATCTGCCAGACGCACGACCGGCATTGGTTCAGGTGGCCGAGAGCCTGGACAAGCGGGCGGTGCTGGCCACCGAAATCGTCAAGGGCGTGATGCTGCCGCAGTTCGTGATCCTGCCGCTAGCAGTCCTGCTGGTGTGGATCGGTCTGGCCTATGCCATCAAGCCACTCAACCGGCTGGAGGAACGCATCCGCGCGCGAAGTCCCGACGACCTCAGCCCGCTGGACGAACAGTCGATCCCGCAGGAGGTGGCGCCGCTGGTCGCCTCGGTCAACGATCTGCTGATGCGCCTGAAGAACTCGATCAACCACCAGAAGCGCTTCCTGGCGGACGCAGCCCACCAGCTCAAGACGCCGCTGGCCGGATTGCGCATGCAGGCCGATCTGGCGCAACGCGAAGGGGCCAATACCGACGAACTCAAGCAGTCGCTGCGACAGATTGGCGCTGCCAGCAAGCGGGCCACCCATACCGTCAATCAGTTGCTGGCGCTGGCACGCGCCGAAGAGGGCGGCACGACCATGGCGCGCCAACAATGCGACCTGGCGCAGTTGACCATCGACGTGGTGCAGGACTGTCTGCCACGCGCCCTGGACAAAGCCATCGACCTCGGCTACGAAGGCATCCAGCCTGGCGCAGCCGGCGCGACGCTGCCGGGCAACCCGACCTTGCTCAAGGAGATGATCCGCAACCTGGTGGACAACGCCATCCACTACACGCCATCGAGCAGCGCCCATCCGGGCGTCGTGACAGTGCGCGTGCTGGCTGACCCCTTCGGCAAGGTGCTGCTGATGCAAGTGGAAGACTCTGGCCCCGGCATCGCGCTGGCCGAGCGTGAGCTGGTGTTCAAGCCGTTCTACCGCGCCCTGGGCAGCGGTGTCGACGGCTCCGGGCTGGGGCTGCCGATTGTGCTGGAGATCGCCCATGTGCATGGCGGCAGCGTCACCCTCGAAGACGCCCGTGCGGGCCAGATACCGCCGGGCTCGCGCTTCACCATCCGTTTCGCGAGCGACGCAGCGCCTCCGGGGTAAGTCTCGGGTAAGCGAGGGTAAGCGCTTGGTAAGCGCGGCGCCGTATCGTCCTCGCAGTCCCTGATCGCACCGTCACCCTGCCCCGGCGCCCCACGCGCCGCGACGCAAGCGATCGCAGGGCCACTTCCCGAGGAGACAGCATGCAAGATGATCTGGTTCAGCGAATCGCGAGCCACCCGAAATATCAGGAGCTCAAAGCCAAACGCAGCCGCTTCGGCTGGTGGCTCACGCTCTCGATGATGGTGGTGTATTACGGCTTCGTGCTGCTGGTGGCCTTCAACAAGGAGTTTCTGGCGCAACGCCTCGGCGCCGGTGTCATGACGGTCGGCATTCCCCTGGGCTTTGGCGTCATCGTGTTCACGGTCGTGATCACTGCCATCTATGTCCGGCGCGCCAATACCAAATACGACGAGCTGTCGGATGCCATCGCCAAGGCGGTGCTGAAATGAAACGAATCCCTGACAACCTGCGCCGCGTGCTGACGCTGTGCGCTCTTTTCGCCGTCTCCGCGGTCGTGTATGCCGCTGGCGCCGATCTCGGCCAAGCCCAGAAGCAGGCCACCAACTGGACGGCCATCGGCATGTTCGCCACCTTCGTGGTGCTGACCCTGTTCATCACCAAATGGGCGGCCGCCAAGACCAAGTCCGCCTCTGATTTCTACACCGCAGGCGGCGGCATCACCGGCTTCCAGAACGGCCTGGCGATTGCCGGCGACTACATGTCGGCCGCCTCCTTCCTGGGCATCTCTGCCGCGGTGATGGCCAGCGGCTTCGATGGCCTGATCTACTCCATCGGCTTTCTGGTCGGCTGGCCGGTCATCACCTTCCTGATGGCCGAGCGCCTGCGCAACCTGGGCAAGTTCACCTTCGCCGACGTGGCGGCCTTTCGCTTCAAGCAGGCACCGGTGCGCATCTTCGCGGCGTCGGGCACGCTGGTGGTGGTGGCGTTCTACCTGATCGCCCAGATGGTGGGTGCGGGCCAGCTGATCAAGCTGCTGTTCGGCCTGGAGTACTGGATTGCGGTGGTGATCGTCGGCGCGCTGATGATGGTCTATGTGTTGTTCGGCGGCATGACTGCCACCACCTGGGTGCAGATCATCAAGGCCTGTCTGCTGCTCGGCGGCGCCAGCTTCATGGCGCTGTCGGTGCTATGGCACTTCGGCTTCAGCCCGGAGGCGATGTTCGCCGAAGCGGTGAAGGTCAAGACCGACCTGGCCCTCAAAGACGGCAAGATTGGCGAGGCCGCGGCCAGGATCGGCTCCTCGATCATGGGCCCGGGCAACTTCGTGAAGGACCCGATCTCGGCCATCTCGTTTGGCATGGCGCTGATGTTCGGCACCGCCGGCCTGCCGCACATCCTGATGCGCTTTTTCACCGTGCCCAGCGCCAAGGCGGCGCGCTCGTCCGTGATGTGGGCCACCGGCTGGATCGGCTACTTCTACCTGCTGACCTTCATCATCGGCTTCGGCGCCATCACTTTCGTGCTGACCAACCCGCAATTCCTGGACGCCAAGGGCGCCTTGCTGGGCGGGGGCAACATGGCCGCCATCCACCTGGCCAATGCGGTCGGCGGCAACGTGTTCCTGGGCTTCATCTCGGCAGTGGCCTTTGCCACCATCCTCGCGGTGGTCGCCGGCCTGACGCTCTCCGGCGCGTCGGCGGTGTCGCACGACCTGTATGCCACCGTGATCAAGAACGGCAAGGCCGACAGCGCGTCCGAGTTGCGCGTATCGAAGATGACCACCATCGCGTTGGGCATCGTCGCCGTGGTGCTGGGCATTGCCTTCGAGAAGCAGAACATCGCGTTCATGGTCTCGCTGGCCTTTGCGATCGCCGCGTCGGCCAACTTCCCGGTGCTGTTCATGTCGGTGCTGTGGAAAGACTGCACCACCCGGGGCGCAGTCATCGGCGGTTTCCTCGGCCTGATCTCCTCAGTGGCCCTGACGGTGGTCTCGCCCTCGGTATGGGAGGCCACGCTGGGCAACCCCAAGGGTTCCGCGCTGTTTCCCTACACCTCGCCGGCGCTGTTCTCGATGACCATCGGTTTCGTCGGCATCTGGCTGTTCTCGGTGCTGGACAACAGCGCCCGGGCGGCCAAAGACCGCGCCGGCTTCCTGGCGCAGCAGGTGCGCTCCGAGACCGGCATCGGCGCATCGGGCGCGTCGGGGCACTGAGTTCCGCCCCCAGCCCGGCAAAGTGGCGCCAAGACGCGCGCCATGCGATAAGCTGCAAGGCCTGTGGGTGTGACCGCCCACAGGCCTTTGTCCTGGTGACCGCGACAAGGAGACCGCCTGGTGACCTCGGATTTTCCATTTGACATCGCGCCGTTCGACAGCCTCTCGGCCACCCAGCGCGCGCAGTTCCAGACCACGGTGCGCCAGGTCGGATTTGCACGCGACGCCCTCATTCTGTCCCCCGAAACCGAGCCGGCACATGCCTTTGTGCTGACCTGCGGCCATGTGCAGTTGTCCGAGGCCGGCGAAGGCATTGCGGTGTATACGCCGGGGGAGTTGTTCGCGGTGCGCGCCGTGTTGTCCGGCCGCTGCAGCGGGTCGCTGATAGCGCTGGACGCGGTCGACGCCTGGCAAATCCCCAAGGCCCTCTTGCTGGAATGTATTCACAGCAATGCCGCGTTCAGTGCCGCGCTGTTCGTCGGCCTGGGCGGCCAGCTGCAGGCCGGCGAGGGGCGGCGCCGCGACCGGGAGTTTCTTGCGCTGATGATGGTGCCGATCCGCGAAGCCTTCATCCGCCCGCCGCATTTCGTCGACGGCAGCCTGGACATCGTCTCGGTCTGCCGCCAACTATCGGCGCTGGGCCTCACCAACACGCTGGTGCGCGACCCACAAGCAGACGGTGAGCGCATCGGCATGTTCACCACCACCGACCTTCGGGATGCGTTGCTGCAGCCATTGCCCCCGGCGGAGTTGCCGGTGGCCCGGGTCGCACAGTTCGACCTGGTCGCGATCGGCAGCGACGCCGCGCTGTTCGATGCGCTGCTGATGATGATCCGCCACCGGGTGCACCGCATCCTGGTGCGCGACGGCAGCCGGATCGTCGGGGTACTGAGCCAGCTCGATCTGATGGGCTTTGTCTCCAACCACAGCCATTTGATCGCGCTGCAGGTGGCGCAGGCGCAATCGGTCGATGCCCTGCGCCAGGCGGCCTTGCAGATCGACAGCCTGATCGAGGTGCTGCACAGCGGAGGCGCTCGCATCGAGGTGATCGCCGGCCTGGTCAGCGAGCTCAACAGCCAGGTCTTTGCGCGCCTTTGGGCGCTGCTGGCGCCGCCCGATCTCGTAGCCAACAGCTGCCTGCTGGTCATGGGCAGCGAGGGGCGCGGCGAGCAGATCCTCAAGACCGACCAGGACAATGCGCTGCTGCTGCGCGACGGGTTCGAACACCCTGACATGGCCGGCGTGGCGGCGCGCTTCAACGCCGCGCTGAGCAGCTTCGGTTACCCGGAGTGCCCGGGGCGCATCATGCTGACCAACCCGGTCTGGCGGCAACAGGCCGGCGCCTTTCGCGAAACCCTGCGCCAGTGGTTGTACGGCGAATTGCCCGAGGCGCCGATGCATCTGGCGATCTTCCTCGACGCCCGCGCGGTGGCTGGCGATGCCGCCTTGCTGCAGCAGGCACGCGCCCACCTGCACGCGATTGCCAGCGGCAGCGACGCGTCGCTGGCACGCTTTACCAGCGCCATCGACCAGTTCAGCGAAGCCACCCCCTGGTGGTCGCGGATCACGGGTCTGCGCGACCGCGATGGGGCCAGTGTCGACATCAAGAAGCTGGGCACCTTCCCGATCGTGCACGGCATGCGCGCGCTGGCGCTGCAGCACCAGCTGGAGGAGCTGGGCACGGTGCAGCGCATCCGCACCCTGGCCGAGCGCGGTCAGCTGGACCGGGACCTGGCGCGCGATCTTACCGACACCCTGCATTTCCTGATGGGCCTCAAGCTGCGCCATAACCTGCACCAGCGCCAGCTGCAACAGCCGGGCGACAACCTGGTGCAGCTCGCGCGCCTGGGCACCCTGGAGCGCGACATGCTCAAGGACGCCCTGGCCATCATCCGGCGGCTGCGCCAGTTCCTGCGCCTGCACTTCCGGCTCGACGCGTTGTAAACCGACAGCCCCACCCATGCTGACCCGCCTCGGACCCCAACGCCTGGTTGCCCTGTTCTGCGGCGCGCTGCTGGCACTCAACTACCCTCTGCTGGCACTGTGGAACCTCGACACCACGCTGTGGGGCCTGCCGCTGTTCCCGCTGGCCCTGTTCGGGCTCTGGGCAGTGCTGATCGCGGCGCTGGCCTGGCTGCTGGAAACCGCGGACGACTGACGCCATGCTGCCCGCCTCGCTGGTCGTCGGTGCGTCCTTCCTGTACCTGCTGGTGCTGTTTGCGGTGGCCGCATTCGGCGACCGGCGCGCGGCCCAGGGCCGCTCGATCATCGGCAATGCCTGGGTCTACGCGCTGTCAATGGCGGTCTACTGCACCGCCTGGACCTACTTCGGCAGCGTCGGCCGCGCCGCCAGCGCGGGCGTGTGGTTCCTGCCGATCTACCTGGGGCCGACACTCGCCATGGTGCTGGCCTGGATGCTGGTGCGCAAGATGATCCGCATCGCGCGCAGCTACCGCATCACCTCGATCGCCGACTTCATCGGCAGCCGTTACGGCAAGAGCCCGCTGCTGGCCGGGCTGGTGACCTGCATCACGGTGATCGGCATCGTCCCCTACATCGCGCTGCAGATCAAGGCGGTGGCGGTGGGTTACGCCGTGCTCACCACGCCGCTGGGGCAGGCAGCCGCGCACCCGGGGGCGTGGTGGAGCGACAGCACGCTGTACTTCGCGCTCGCACTGGCCGGCTTCACCGCGGTATTCGGTGCGCGCCGGCTCGACGCGCTGGAGCGGCATGAGGGCATGGTGGCAGCCGTGGCCTTCGAGTCGGTGGTCAAGCTGCTGGCCTTCCTGGCAGTGGGCCTGTTCGTCACTTACGGGCTGTTCGACGGCATGGCCGATATCTTCGCGCGCGCGCAGGCGGTGCCGGAAATCGCGCGCCTGCTCGGTGGCGGCAGCACCAGCGGCGCAACCGGTACAACCGGTTTCGCCTGGGGCCAGTGGTTCGCACTCACCGGGCTGGCGCTGCTGTCGGTGATCTTCCTGCCACGGCAGTTCCAGATCATGGTGGTCGAGAACGTCGACGAGCGGCATTTGCGCCGCGCCGCCTGGGTGTTCCCGCTCTACCTGCTGCTGATCAATCTGTTCGTGCTGCCGATCGCCATTGGCGGGCTGCTGTTGTTCGGCCCGGGCCGCATGGACCCGGAGGCTTTTGTGTTGTCGTTGCCGCTGGCACACGGGCAGCCGGCGTTGGCCCTGCTGGCCTTTGTCGGCGGCCTGTCAGCGGCCACCGGCATGGTGATCGTCGAGGTGATCGCGGTCTCGGGCATGGTCTGCAACGATCTAGTGATGCCGCTGCTGCTGCGCACCCGGCGCTTGCGTGCACGGGCCGGCGGCGACCTCACCGGATTGCTGCTGGGCATCCGGCGCGCGGCGATTGTGCTGGTGCTGCTGCTGGGGTATGCCTACTACCACCTGGCGGGCGAGGCCTATGCACTGGTCAGCATCGGGCTGATCAGTTTTGCGGCAGTGGCGCAGTTTGCACCCGCCATGCTGGGCGGCATGTACTGGCGTGGCGGCACTCGCGACGGCGCGCTGGCCGGTCTGTTGGTGGGCTCTGGCTTGTGGGCCTACACGCTGATGCTGCCCTCGATCGCGAAGTCGGGCTGGCTGTCGGCAGATTTTCTGCAGTACGGCCCGTGGGGCATCGCCTGGCTCAAGCCCGAGCAGTTGCTCGGCCTGGGCGGGCTGGACAACCTGACCCACGCGTTGTTCTGGAGCCTGGGTGCCAACCTGTTCGCTTATGTCGTGGTGTCACTGCGGCGGGCCCCATCGGCGGCTGAGGCCAGCCAGGCCCTGCTGTTCGTCGACGTATTCCAGCGCACGCACACGCGCAGCGAACCGGTCTTCTGGCGCGGCCAGGCCAGCGCCCAGGAGTTGCTGGCCCTGGCCACGCGTTTCCTGGGCACCGAGCCGGCCCGGCGCCTGTTTCAGGGCTATGCACAGCAGACCGGCGCCTTCGACATTGCCGCCATCCGGCCGGACGCCCAGCTGGTCCAGTTCGTCGAGACCCAGTTGGCCGGCGCCATCGGCAGTGCCTCGGCCCGCGTGATGGTGGCCTCGGTAGTGCAGGAAGAAGCACTGGTGCTCGACGACGTGCTGCAGATCCTGGACGAAGCCTCGCGCCTGCGCACCCACTCGCTGGAGCTGGAACAGGCCACCACCGACCTGCGCGCCGCCAACGAGCAGCTCAAGAGCCTGGACCGCCTCAAGGACGATTTCATGTCGTCCGTGACGCATGAGCTGCGCACGCCACTGACCTCGATCCGCGCGCTGGCTGAACTCATGGCCGACGATGCCGACATGCCCGTGGCGCAACGCCAGCGGTTCCTGGGCATCATCGTGGGTGAGACCGAGCGGCTCAGCCGGCTGGTCAACCAGGTGCTGGACATGGCCAAGATCGAGTCCGGTCACGCCCAGTGGCACAGCGCCGATATCGACATGGGCGAGCTGCTGACACAAGCGGTGCAGACCACCGCCGAGATGTTCCGCGAAAGCGGCGCCACGGTCGAACTCGCACTGCCTGCCGGCCCAGTGACGCTCAAGGCCGACCGGGATCGGCTCACGCAAGTGTTGCTCAACCTGTTGTCCAACGCCGCCAAGTTCATGCCCGCACACGGCGGCCTGGTGCATGTGGTGCTGCAACAGGCTGACGACCGGCTACGCGTGGCGGTGCAGGACAACGGGCCGGGCGTGCCCGCAGCGCAGCAGGCCCTGATCTTCGAAAAATTCCGCCAGGGTGGCGACGCGGCGCACCGGCCCCAGGGCACCGGGCTGGGCCTGCCGATCAGCCGCCAGATCATCGAACACTTCGGCGGCCGACTGTGGATCGACAACCCGGCTGAGGGTGGCGCCCGCTTCGTGTTCGCGTTACCCTGCCACCCAGGCAGCACACCGAGTGAACCGCAGGAGACACCCGCACCATGACGCACACGATCCTGATCGCCGACGACGAGCCCAACATCCTGATCTCGCTGGAGTACCTGATGCAGCGCGAAGGCTTCTCGGTCCGGCTGGCACGGGATGGCCAGGAAGCGCTGGACGCCATCCTCAGCGACCCGCCCGATCTGGTGCTGCTGGACGTGATGATGCCGCGCAAGACCGGCCTGGAAGTCTGCCAGCAGGTGCGCGCCGAGGCACGGCTGCAAAGTGTGCGCATCCTGATGCTCACGGCCAAGGGGCGCGACACCGATGTGGCGAAGGGGCTGGCCCTGGGTGCCGACGCCTATGTCACGAAGCCTTTTTCCACCAAGGACCTGGTAGCCCAGGTGCGCCGCCTGCTGGAGGGCACGCGGTGACGCTGCAGCAGCGCGCGCTGCTGGTAGCCGCGGCCCCGGCACTGGTGCTCGGCGCCTGGGTCGCGCTCACAGCGGGCATGGTGTGGGCCACGTTGTCCGAGCCGGAGCGCAGCCTGCTGGCCGGTGTGCTGGAGTCGCGCATCGCACTGGTGCTGATGGCCTGGATCGCCTGCAGCGTGCTGCTGGCACTGCTGGCGCAGCGCCTGTTCCAGGACCATGTCGCATCAGTGGCCCGGCTCGACGAAGAGACCCGCGTGCAGCTCGCCGGGCGCACCGAGCGCACGCTGCCCGACGCTGGCTGCGCCCCGGTGCGCAGCCTGGCCCAGGCAATCCAGGCCCTGCTGGTGCAGCGCTCGACACTGCAGGACGACATGCAGCGCCAGGTGCAGGCCGCCAGCCAGCAGGTCGATCAGGAGCGCCGCCGCCTGGCCGCGCTGATGGCCGAGCTGACCCAGAGCGTCGTGGTCTGCAACCTGGACGGCCGGGTGCTGCTCTACAACCAGCGCGCGCGGCTGCAGTTCCGGGCCTTGTCCGAAGTCGTCGGGCTGGCCGAGGGAGCGGGAGCCATCGGTCTGGGGCGCTCGATCTACACCGTGTTCGAACGCCAGCTGGTGGACCACGCGCTGGACACCCTGCGCGTGCGCTTGGCACGCGGTGCCACCCAGCCGTCTGCGCAGTTCGTCACCACCACCCGAAATGGCCAGCTGTTGCGGGTCCAGATGGCGGCTGTGCTCGACCTGCCGGGGCCGGTGCTGGGCGGCTTCGTGCTGATGCTGGACAACGTCACGCGCGAGTTCGAGCAGGAGTCGCTGCGCGACCAGCTGCTGCATGGCATGACCGAAGGCAGCCGCGGCGCGCTGGCCAATCTGCAGGCCGCCGTGGAAATGCTGGCCTACCCCGACCTGGATGTAACCATGCGCGAGCGTTTCCTGGGCGTGGTGCGCGAGGAGACCACCGCCTTGGGCGAACGCGTGCGTCATTTCGCGCAGACCGCCGCCTCCGGGCTGATCACCCGCTGGCCCATGGAAGACATGCGCGGCTCCGATCTGGTCGCCGCAGCAGCGCGGCGCATCGAATCCAGCGGCCAATTGCAGGTGCGCCGGGACGCGGTCGATGGCACGCTCTGGCTCAAGGTCGACAGCTTCTCGCTGATGCTGGCCCTGGCTTACCTCGCCGCCCGGCTGGTGGATGAGTTCGGCGTCGTGCGGGTCGAATTGCGTCTGTCGGCCGCTGACACCCGTGCCCACCTCGACCTGGTCTGGAGCGGCCAGGTGATGAGCACCGAGACCGTGATGAGCTGGGAGATGGACCCGATGCGTATCGGCACCGACAGCACGCCACTGACCGTGCGCGATGTCGTGGACCGCCATGGTGGCGCGTTCTGGTTCGAGCGCGAACGCGTGCGCCACGAAGCCTTTTTCCGTTTCCTGCTGCCGCTGGCCAGCGGTCAGGAGGCGGCCGACACAGCGGCACTGCCAGCCGCCCGGACAGAGCGACCGGAGTATTACGACTTCGACCTTTTCCAGACCACCGCGTTGGCCAGCGACCTGGAGGACCGGCGCCTGGCCGAGCTGTCCTACACCGTGTTCGACACCGAGACCACCGGGCTCGACCCGTCGGCCGGCGACGAGATCATCCAGATCGGCGCCACGCGAATCGTGAACGGGCGCCTGCTGCGCCAAGAAGGCTTCGAGCAGCTGGTGGACCCGCAGCGGGCGATCTCGGCGGCATCGATCCCGATCCACGGCATCCAGCCCGCGATGGTGGCCGGCCAGCCCACCATCGACCAGGTGTTGCCGGCCTTCCATGCGTTCGCGCACGACACGGTGCTGGTGGCCCACAACGCCGCCTTCGACATGCGTTTTCTGCAGCTCAAGGAGGAGCGTACCGGCGTCTGTTTTGACCAGCCGGTGCTCGACACGCTGCTGCTGTCGGCCGTGGTCCACCCGCATCAGGAGTCGCACGCGCTGGAGGCGATCGCCCAGCGCCTGGGCATCACGGTCGAGGGGCGGCACACCGCCCTGGGCGACGCGCGGGTGACCGCGCAGGTGTTCCTGAAGCTCGTTCCCTTGCTGGCCGACAAAGGAATTCACACCCTGGGGCAGGCACGGGCGGCCTCCCGGGACAGCTACCTGGCGCGCGTGCAGTATTGATTTCTGCGCGCATTGGAAGGACGAGAGAGGGGTGCCGCAGCCGGGTTCTGTGCTCTGGATGAGCCGTTCGGATCAGTCAATGGGAGATCTGCGTTCATATTGCCGTGACGAACGGTCGGCATCATTGAAGGTGATTCCACTTAACGGTTCAGGCCGATGCATGGCACGAACCTGCTGCAAAGCGCTTCCATCACCAACCACGCCCTGCTGATGTTCAAACTCGACCCGCGCTTTCCCTCCGCCCGACGACGCCTGCCTGCGTGCCTGATGGCGCTCGGCCTTTTGACTGCACAGTCCGGGTGGGCCGACACCACGCCGCAGAGCCTGCCCTTCGCGCAAGACTGGTCCAATTCCAGCCTCATCGGCGCCAATGACAACTGGTCAGGCGTGCCAGGCATCGTGGGCTACCGTGGTGACGACCTCGTGGCGGTGACCGGGGCAGACCCACAAACCGTGCTGAACGTGGGTTCCCAGGTGGTCCATGGGCTGGCCAACCAGATAAACCCGAACACGTTCAATACCGGTGGCGTGGCCGAGTTCGCCATTGGCAACCCGACGATCGCGCTCAACGGTTCGGGCACGGCCGATGCGCCAAACATCGTGGTGCACCTCGACACCACCGGCCGGCAGGACATCCGCGTCGCCTATACCCTGCGCGACCTCGACAGCTCGGCCGACAACGCCGTGCAACCCGTTGCCCTGCAATACCGCATCGGCAACACCGGCAACTTCATCAACGTGCCCTCGGCCTTTGTGGCCGACGCGACCACCGGGCCGAACCTCGCCGCCGCAACGTTTCCGGTATCGGTGGTGCTGCCGGCCGAGGCCAGCAACCAGGCTCAGTTGCAGATACGCATCATCACCACCAACGCTGCCGGCAACGATGAATGGGTCGGTGTGGACGACATTGCCATCACCGGCACTCCGATCAGCGGCTCCATCAACCAGCCGATCATCGCGTCGTGCCCGGCCAACCCGGCATTCGAACAAGGCACCGGCGGGCTGGTCAACCTGAGCGCCACCGATGCCGACAGCACGCTCAACAGCGCCACCCTTGGCGCTACCACAGCGGTCGGCATTTCGCTGGATGCCTTCCAGCCCGCCACCACCGATGGCGGCACCGCCTCTGTGTTGCTGGTGATTGCCGACGCGCTGGCTGCGGGAAGCTACCCGGTGGTGGTCACCTTCTCCAACAACGAACTGCAGAACGCCCTGTGCAGCGTCACGGTGACCGTCAACGGAAGCATCACCATCCCACAGATCCAGGGCAACGGCGCGCTCAGCCCCCGCGAAGGCGATGCGGTGACCACACGTGGCGTAGTGACCCTGGTCACCAACAACGGCTTTTTCCTGCAAGACCCCGTGGGTGATGGCGACGCCAGCACCTCGGACGGCATCTTCGTCTTCACCAACACCGCACCCGGCGCCAGCGTCGTGGTCGGCCATGCGCTGCGTGTGACCGGCACGGTTACCGAGTTCCGCACGGGCACTGGTCCAGAGGCAATGGCTCGCCCGTTGACGCAACTCACCTCGCCCTCGATTTCACTGATCTCCACCGGCCAAACCGTCATGCCCACCGTCATCACCTTGCCCGAGGTGGGTGAGGGCGAACTGGAGCGTTATGAAGGCATGCTGGTGCAGATCGCTACGCCGCTCACCGCCTCGCAAAACTTCTTCCAGGGCCGCTACGGTCAGGTGACGCTGTCGGCCGATGGCCGCCTGGAGAAGCCCACCAACCGCTACCCTGCCGGCTCGCCCGAGGCTCTGGCCATGAGCGACAGCAACGCGCGCCGCCGCATCCTGCTGGACGATGGGCTGTCGCTTCAGAACCCCTCCCCGACTCCCTACTTCGCCGCCGACAACACACTGCGTGCTGGTGATTTGCTGCCTTCGGGCGTGTCCGGCGTCATCGACTACGGCCTGGCGACCAACTCCACCGGCGGCCACAGCGACTACAAAATCCACCCCACCGAAGAGGTGGTCTTCAGTCGCGAGAACGTACGCCCGGTTTCGCCCGCGCCGGTCGGTGGCAACGTGCGTGTGGGCGCGTTCAACGTGCTGAACTACTTCACCACGCTGGACGCTGCCGGTTCGGCCGGCTGCTTCCCAAGCGGCACGCGCTCCGATTGCCGGGGTGCGGACAGCACGATCGAGTTCACCCGGCAGCGCGACAAGATCGTGCGCGCCATCGTCGGCCTCCATGCCGACGTGGTCGGCCTGATGGAAATCGAGAACAACGGCAACACCGCGGTGCAAAACCTCGTGACCGCGCTCAATGCCGCAGCCGGCGCCAATACCTACGCCAGCGTGGCCATGCCGACTGGCGGCAGCGGCACCGATGCGATCCGCGTCGCGATGATCTACAAACCTGCCAAGTTGTCGCTGGCAGGCCAGGCGCGCAGCGACACCCACAGCGTACACAACCGTCCCCCACTGGCGCAGACGTTCGCTGCGCCCAATGGCGAACGCTTCTCGGTGATCGTCAACCACTTCAAGTCTAAGGGCAGCTGCCCGGTCGGCTCGGGCGCAGACGCCGATGCAGGTGACGGCCAGGGTTGCTGGAATGCCACCCGCGTGGCGCAGGCGCAGGCGCTACTGGGTTTCGTCTCGCAACTCAAGGCGAGTTCAGGCTCGAACGACGTGTTGGTGATCGGCGACCTGAACGCCTACGGCAAGGAAGACCCCATCCTCGAATTCACGGGCAACGGCTTTGTCGACGAAATCGCGCGCTTCAATGCCTTCGGCTACTCCTACGTATTCGACGGCGAGGCGGGTTACCTGGATCATGGCCTGGTGTCCACCAGCCTGAGTGCGAAGGTAACGGGTGCCGTCCACTGGCGCATCAATGCCGACGAGCCATCGGTGATCGACTACAACACCGAATTCAAGGTCACAGACTATTACACCAACACGGTGTACCGCTCTTCAGACCACGACCCGGTCCTGGTCGGCCTGTCACTGCTCAAGAACATCAGCGGCACGACCGCCCGTGACACCCTCATCGGCACCTCCGGTGACGATCGCATCACCGGCGGCGCTGGGGCCGACACGATCACCGGCGGCGCTGGGGCAGACGTGTTCGTCTACGTCCATGTGCGCGACGCCCTGGACCGCATCACCGACTTCGCACCGGGTGTGGACCGCCTCGACCTGACCGGCCTGTTGCTGAGCATTGCCTATGCAGGCAGCAACGCCATCACCGATGGCGTGGTGCGTCTGCTCGACAGCACGGGCGGCCTGATCGTGCAGATCGACACCGACGGGTTTGCCGGACCACTCGCCGCGCGTCCCCTCGTCATCCTGACCGGCGTCACTGCAGCCCAGATCGTCGCCGCCCGCGACCTGGGGCTCTGAGGCCGCGCGCCTCGTTGCCTTGCGCATTTCTGCCCTGGTTCCACAGACTTCTATCACCCAAAAGGTCTCCAATGACAGCAATCCGCAACCTCTTCGCCGCCGCTTGCCTCTGCGCTGCCGGCATCGCCCCTGCGACAGCACAAGGCACCACGTTCACCAACGGCAGCTTCGATGCAGGAAGTTTGACAGGGTGGCAGGCCCATGGTGACGTTCTGGCGGTCGGCGGCCAAGTGCGCATGACCAACGCTTCCACGGAGTTCGACGACGACGATCTGGGCGTCGGCAACGAAGGACGCCTCAACCAGTCTGGCACCGCGGCCGTGGATTTCTTCCAATCGCTCAGCCTGGCAGGTATCCCGGTGCAGAACTTCGACATCGGCGGCCTCGCCTACGAAGGCTCCGCCATCCGCCAGGACTTCACGGCCTTCGGAGGCAACTCGCTGACTGTCACCTTCGATTGGGCTTTCTCCTCCAATGACACCTTGCCCTCCGACTTCGGCTTTTTGACCATCAACAATACCGTCCACAGGGTTGTCGATGCCAATACCCGGTACCTGAGCAGCAACTTCCTCGGCTCCGCTGTGGACGATGACGATCAAAACGTGCGCTGGAGCTGGTACCAGAGCAGTTATACCTACCAGGCCTCAGGCAACGGCACAGTGTCCCTGGCGCTGGGAATCGTCGATATCGGCGATACCCAGTACACCAGCCAGATGCGTTTCGACAACATCGCCGTGTCCGCTGTGCCGGAACCCGAGACCTATGCGCTCATGCTCGGCGGCTTGGGCCTGATGGGTGTGTACATTCGTCGTCGCCGCACAGGCGCACATTTGCAATCCTGAGCCGGCATTGCACGACAAGAAACAACCGGGCGCCCACTTTGGGCTCCCATTCGGATGCAGCCGGTTGAGGCGCCTCCCACGCGGTATTCACCAACACGCTAGCGACCAGCGCCAGCCCCTGCATGGGCTGGTAGACGAGTTTGCCAGGGGCGGCAGTCTGGACATCGCACTAGCTGTGCAGCGCCTTGGGGCGCGCCGCATGGCGGGCCTCGCCGTTCAATGGCACGAAGATCCAACCGCCCTACCGACACGCGACGAGCAGTTTGCCAGCCAGCGCGGGCTTGAGTTCTTCCAGGCGAGCCCGCAGTGCGTCGTCCACCACCGGCAGCTTCAATTGCTTGCCTCGTACATCGGGGCGCTCCGGATCGGTCGCGTCCTCCAGTGCCCAGCTGCCGTCGGGCAGGGACTTTTGCGCCAGCTGGCGCAGCGCTGCGGCCTGCGGCTCGTCGAACAACCCCGCTTGCAGGCACTCCAGCGGGCGGCGGGCGGTGTCGGCGCGTCGGGCCTCGTCGGGGGACAACACGCGCAGCAACTGCGGCTGGATCTGCTGCGCAACGCGTTGGGGTTCGGACTGCTGCGCGGGTGCAAAACCGTAGGTGCGCAGCATGCCACGCGACCAGGCGTAGTACCCCGCGTTGAGCAACAAAAGCAGCAGGACGAGCAGGCGCAGCATGGTCTTCAAGGCCCGGTGCGAGTGCCAGGTCCGACCGGCCGGACACTCACTTCAGAACTGGTGATGGTGGTCATGCCCGCAGAAGTATGCACCAGCAAGCCCCCTCCGGCGTCGATGCCGTGCGCAGTGCCAGCCGTGCCGTCGCTGAGCAGCACCTGGCGGCCACGCAACAGGTCGCGGGCATGAAACTCCTGCTGAAATGGCGCCAGCCCCTGGGCCTCGAAGGTCCGCAGCGCGACCAGAAGCGCTGGCACGATGCCCTGCAGCACGGTCGGCGCATTGCAGCCAGGCAGCAGCTCCCGCAGCCCGGCCGGCGGCACCGACAGGCCCTGTGCCGCCGGCGGCTGCAGGTTGATGCCGATGCCGATGACCGCGCAACGCTCGCCCGCACTTTGCGCCGTCTCGATCAGGACGCCGGCGAGCTTGCGGCCATCCAGCCAGAGGTCGTTGGGCCACTTGAGCTGCAAAGCCGGGTGCAGCGCCTGCGCCAGCCCCACGCCGACCGCCAGCGACAGCCCGGACCAGTCCCGGGGCGCCAGCATCAGAGCGAGCGAGAAAGTCAGCGCCGGCAAATCTGCCCTCTGCGCGCCAGTGCCACTGCCGACGACGCCAGGTATGCTGCTGCTACCGCCGGTGATCCAGGCGCGCCCCAGCCGGCCCCGGCCAGCCGTCTGCACTTGCGCCACCAGCAGGGTGGGCGGGAGCTGTCCAGCACGCGCTCGGCGCATCAGCTCGGTGTTGGTGGAGTCGATGACTGCGACGGCCTCGGCGCGGAAGCCGGGGAACCAGGCTTGCGCCTGGGCAGCCAGGTCATCCAAAGGCCAGAGCCCCGGCGCGTCGGCCATGCTGCAGGCGACTCCAGCCCGACCGTGTCAGCGACTGCGCCGCTTGGGCGCCAGCAGCGTGCCGCGACAGGCCTTGGCGCCGCACCAGCAGGGGTACTCGGCCTTGAGCTTGGCCGTGTAGCGCTCGTCGATGATCAGGCCGTAATCGTAATTGAGCTCTTCGCCGGCCTGGATGTTGCGCAGCGCCTGGATGAATACCCGGCCCTCCTGCTCGTCGGCCTCGCAGTTGGGGGCGCAGGCGTGGTTGATCCAGCGCGACGAGTTGCCGCCGTACAGCGCGTCGATGACGCGGTTGGCGTCAATGTGAAAGTAGAACGTGTGGTTGGGATCGGCCGGATCGTGCGGGTGGCGAGCTTGCGCTTCCTTCCAGCTGATGATCGCACCCACATACTCGATGATGACTTCGCCCTCGGCAATATCAGACAGTGCGAACACGCCTTTTCCATGGACGCCGGAGCGGCGTGTCTGGATGCGGCGGGAATCGGCGGAAGGGACTTTTTTGGACACAGCGGAAAAATTTGGTAACGTGAACTCGTATGGGCGCGCGTGGGTGCGCGCCTGAGTGTGTGCGCCTGTGCGCACGCGAGAGACCGGATTGTAGTCAGATGAAAAATGCAGTTTCAACCAAGACGCTGGTGATCGCCGAGAAGCCGTCGGTCGCCCAGGACATCGTGCGCGCGCTCACGCCCACGGCAGGCAAGTTCGAGAAGATGGAAGAACATTTCGAGAACGAGAAGTACGTGGTGACCAGCGCCGTCGGCCACCTGGTGGAGATCCAGGCCCCAGAAGAATTCGACGTGAAGCGCGGCAAGTGGAGCTTTGCGCACCTGCCGGTGATCCCACCGCACTTCGAGCTCAAGCCGCTGGACAAGACCAAGACCCGGCTCAACGCGATCGTGCGCCTGGCCAAGCGCAAGGACGTAGGGGCCTTCATCAATGCCTGCGACGCCGGCCGCGAGGGTGAGCTGATCTTCCGCCTGATCCAGCAGTACAGCAAGGTCAAGCACCCGGTGCAGCGTCTCTGGCTGCAGTCGATGACACCCCAGGCTATCCGCGACGGGTTCCAAAGCCTGCGCAGCGACAAGCAGATGCTGCCGCTGGCCGACGCCGCGCGCTGCCGATCCGAAGCCGACTGGCTGGTGGGCATCAACGGCACCCGCGCCATGACCGCATTCAACTCGCGCGACGGCGGCTTCTTCCTCACGACAGTGGGCCGGGTGCAGACGCCCACGCTGTCGGTGGTGGTGGAACGCGAGGAAAAGATCCGCAAGTTCGTCAGCCGCAACTATTGGGAAGTGCATGCCAGCTTTGCAGCCGCGGCCGGCGAGTACCCCGGCAAGTGGTTCGACCCGAAGTGGAAGAAGGGCGCCGCCAACCAGGCCGCCGGCAACACCGACGAGGCCGACGCAGAGCTGAAGGCCGACCGCGTCTGGTCAGCCGCCGAAGCCCAGGCCATTGCCGCTGCCGTACGCGGCAAGACCGCCAGCGTCACCGAAGAAAGCAAACCGACCACGCAGGCCAGCCCGCTGCTGTTCGACCTCACCTCGCTACAGCGCGAAGCGAATGGCAGGTTCGGCTTCAGCGCCAAGACCACGCTGGCCATCGCCCAGAGCCTGTACGAGCGCCACAAGGCGCTGACCTACCCCCGGACCGACTCGCGCGCGCTGCCCGAAGATTACCTGCCGGTCGTGAAGCAGACCTTCGAGATGCTGGCCGCAAGCGGCATGAAGCACCTTGCGCCGCACGCGGCCACCGCGCTCAAGGGCCACTACATCCAGCCCAGCAAGCGCATTTTCGACAACGCCAAGGTAAGCGACCACTTCGCCATCATCCCCACACTGCAGCCGGCCCAGGGCTTGAGCGAGGCCGAGCAGAAGGTGTACGACCTGGTGGTGCGCCGCTTCATGGCGGTGTTCTTCCCCAGCGCCGAGTACCAGGTCACGACCCGTATCTCGGTGGCCGCCGGCCACAGCTTCAAGACCGAGGGCAAGGTGCTGGTCCGGCCGGGCTGGCTGGCCATCTATGGCAAGGAAGCGCAAGACGAAGTCAAGGACGGCGACGACAAGAACCCGGCGATGCTGGTGCAGGTGCAGCCGGGCGAGCAGGTCAGTGTGGCTGCGGTCGACCCGCGCGCTCTGGTGACCCGCCCGCCAGCCCGTTACAGCGAAGCCACGCTGCTCGGCGCCATGGAGGGCGCCGGCAAGACGGTGGAAGACGAGGAACTGCGCGCTGCGATGAACGAAAAAGGCCTGGGCACCCCGGCCACCCGCTCCAGCATCATCGAAGGCCTGATCAACGAAAAGTACATGCTGCGCGAGGGCCGCGAGCTGATCCCCACCGCCAAGGCGTTCCAGCTGATGACACTGCTGCGCGGGCTGGGGGTGGAGGAGCTCTCCAAGGCGGAGCTGACCGGCGAGTGGGAATACAAACTGGCCCAGATGGAACACGGCAAGCTGAGTCGTGACACCTTCATGGCCGAGATCGCCGCCATGACCGAACGCATGGTCAAGAAGGCCAAGGAATACGACCGCGACACCATCCCCGGCGACTACGCCACCCTGCAAGCCGCCTGCCCCAACTGCGGCGGCGTCATCAAGGAAAACTACCGCCGCTACACCTGCACCGGCAAGTCCGGCGCAGAAGACGGCTGCGGCTTTTCGTTTGGCAAGACACCGGCCGGGCGCACCTTCGAAGTGGCCGAGGTCGAGCGGTTTCTGCGCGACCGCAAGATTGGCCCGCTGGACGGTTTCCGCTCCAAGGCCGGCTGGCCCTTCACCGCCGAAATGGTGATCAAGTTCGACGACGAGACCAAGAACTACAAACTGGAATTCGACTTCGGTGACGACCGCAAGGGCGAGGAAACCGGCGAACTGATCGACTTTACAGGGCAGGAGTCCTTGGGTGCCTGCCCGAAGTGCGGCAGTGCCGTGTTCGAGCATGGCAAGAACTACGTCTGTGAAAAGTCAGTGCCTACACTCGCGCAGGCAGCGCCCAGTTGCGATTTCAAGACTGGACAGGTGATATTGCAGCAACCCGTGGCGAGAGACCAGTTGGTCAAGCTGCTGGCCACAGGCAAGACCGACCTGCTGGACAAGTTCGTGTCGATGCGCACCCGCAGGCCGTTCAAGGCCATGCTGGCCTGGGACGCCGAGGCCGGCAAAGTAGGCTTCGAGTTTGCGCCCTCCAAGTTCCCGCCGCGCAAACCGGCAGCAGGCAAGACGCCGGCCGCCGCCAAAGCGGCTCCCGCGGCACGCAAGGCTGCGGCCAAGGCAGTGGCACCTGCGGCCGCCAAGAAGGCGCCTGCCCGCGAGACACCGGCCAAAAAGGCGGTGGCGAAGAAAGCCGAGGCACCCGCCAAGGTGGCCAAGCCTGCCAAGGCGGGCACCCTGCAACCCAGTTCCGAGTTGGCGGCGGTGATTGGTGAGGGCTTGGTCGCCCGCACCGAGGTCGTGAAGAAGATCTGGGACTACATCAAGGCCCAGGGCCTCCAGGACGCCAAGAACAAGCGCGCCATCAACGCCGACACGAAGCTGCAAAAGGTGTTCGGCAAGCCGCAGGTCACGATGTTCGAGCTGGCCGGCCTGATCGGCAAGCACCTGCGCTGAGCATCCATCCGATGGCTGCCGAAGGCACCGTGGGACAGCAGTTGTAAGACTGCGATGGGATACTGCGACGGATCTGGATGGCTACCCTGTCCGATCGGCCCCCCCTTGCGACCATGATCACCCTCACCCACTCCCAGGCCTGGGCGGTCTTGTCCGTTGCCATCCTGTTCGAGGTGGCTGGCACCACCTGCATGCGGCTCTCGGAGGGCTTCACGCGGCTCACACCGTCGATCCTGATCTTCGTGTTCTATGCGGCATCGTTCGCGCTCAACACGCTGGTCACCCGGGTGCTGGGGCTGAGCGTGGTGTACGGCGTGTGGTCGGGCGTGGGTACCGTGCTCACTGCGCTGATCGGGTTTTATTACTTCCGGGAGCCGGGCACTGCCCTCAAGCTGGTGAGCATCGGGCTGATCGTCATCGGCGTGCTGGGCCTGCATTCGGCCTCGCGCGTGAGCGCCTGAACCGGCACCCTGACCATGTCCCTCCCGCAGCACAACCGGGTCTCGATCGAGAAATACCGCGACAAGGCCGCCGGGTATGACACCTCGGCCGAGTTCACCATGCCCCTGCGGCGGCGCACGGTCGCATTGCTGCAGTTGCAGGCGGGGCAGACGGTCCTCGACGTCGGCGCCGGCACCGGCCTGAGTTACGCCCTGCTGCGTGACGGCGTGGGCCCGACGGGCTGGGTGCTGGCGTTTGAACAGAGCCCGGAAATGTTCGCGGTGGCGCAGCAGCGGGTGCAACGCGGGGGCTGGCAGACCCTCTGGCACGTGAACGAACCAGCCGAGACCGTGCAGTTGCCCCAGCCGGCGGATGCGGTGCTGTTCAACTACACCCACGACATCTGTCGAACGCCCCAGGCTGTCGACAACCTGATGCGCCAGGTGCGCCCGGGTGCGCGCATCGCCATGGCCGGGATCAAGTTCTTTCCCTGGTGGACCGGCCCGCTGAACCTGCTGGCGTGGCTGAAAAACCGCCCCTACAACGCCCGCCCGGCCGACCTGTGGCAGCCCTGGAGCCTGGTGGCCGCCTGGTGCGACGACTTCCACTGGCACAGCACCCAGTGGGGCATGGGTTACGTCGCCAGCGGCACCCGCAAAGCCCTCTCGCCATGACGGCCGCATTTGCCGGCCCGCCCGCATTCTTTTTCAACCCCTGACACCCGGAGGTTCCCACCGTGTCCATCCCACGTCGCCAAGTCCTGGTCCTGCTGCTTGCAGGCCTCTCGCTACGCCACGCCCATGCCGGGCCGACCGGCCCCTTTCGCACCATCAGCGAGGGCGGCACCGACCGACTCATGCTCGAAGGCCATGACGCCGTGGCGTACTTCACGCGCAGCGACGCGGTGCGCGGCGACCCAGCGCAGCAGATCACGCATGCCGGCGTATCCTGGCGCTTTGCCAGCGAAGAAAACAAGGCTGCTTTCCTGCGCGACCCCGACAAATACATGCCCCAGTACGGTGGTTATTGCAGCAACGGCATCAACTACGCCATTCCGGGCGGCGGCGGCGGTGGCCCCAACACCTGGCGCATTTACCGCGGCAAGCTCTATGTGTTCGGCGGTCAGAAGTCACGCGACCATTTCGAGATGGACACTGCGCTGAACCTGCAGCGGGCGGAAACATACTGGACCAGCGAGATCGCCGGTTCGAACCCGTCCTCGCAACGGCTCAAGCGCATGATCTTCCGCGTACCCCACTATATGAGTGACGCCGCCCTGCAGGCGCAATGGGAGGCGAAATTGGCCGCCGGCACGTTGCCGGTGATGCCCGGACAGCCGCAGGTGGTACCCGCGGCGCCCTGAGCGGCCTCAGAGGCGGTGCAGCGTGCGCAGCGCAGCCTCTTGTGACAACGCTTCGCGGTAACCGGCCTCGATCGCGCGTTCGCGGAAATCGCGCGACACATTGACCCAGTAACCGAAGTCCGGCTTGACCACCAGGTCCGCCACCGCCGCGTCGGCGTCGATCAGCAGCTTCTTGCGCAGGTCGGACTCGCGGTAACGGGCTGCGCCCGACGGCGAGCGGTCGACATGGACGCTCGCGTCCACCGCCAGCACGCGTTGCGCACCCAGTGCCCGCGCGATGCGCACCGGCAGCGGAGTGCTCCAGTCGGCGTCGAGGTACTGCTCGCCACGGATGCGCACCGGGGCAAACTGCCCTTCGATCGCCGCAGCCGCCTGCACCGCCAGGCCCGCGTCGCCGGCAGTGAAGGGCACGGCCACGCCATCGCGGCGGCGCGCGGCGACACAGGCCATCGGGATCGGCATTTGCTCAAGTAGCGTCACCGGGGCATATTGCCGCACCAACTCGGCCACCGCGGCACCGCTCAGGCGCTCTTGCTGGCCCAGGGCCAGCCGCGCCAGGCGCATCGGCTGCAGTTCCAGCGCCAACGTCTCCACGGCATCCGCCGACAACCCTGCGGCGCACAGGCTGCCGACCAGGGCACCGACCGATGCGCCGACGATCAGGTCGGGCTTCAGGCCCAACTGCGCAAGCGCCTTGAGCACACCGATATGCGTGAAGCCGCGCGGCCCTCCGGAGCTGAACACCCAGGCGGTGCGCACCGGCTTTCGCAAAGGCGCTTCACGTGGCGCATCCGCACCCAGGTGGTCGCGGTCCGGGTTCAGCGTACACGCGGACACCATGCCGGCAGAAGCCAGCAATACAGCGCGCCGTGTGAGGGTCATAGGCCTGGAAGGCTCCGAATCCCGGACGTTCAGCGACTGCCTGCCGGCACGACGGCAGCGCTGGTGTCGTGCGCATATGCCGCCGGCACGCCGCCACGGGGCCACGCACCCACCAAACCAGGTGGCGCCTTGGCCACGATGACAGCCGGCAGGATCGCCGAACAGGGGGCCGGCCAACCGAGCAATGCACTCGCCGCTTCGCAACGCCGGCGCAGCGCGCGGGCATCCCGCCCCCCCAGATGCACGATGCCATAGCGGTAGCTGCCCAGCCATTTGAAATCCCGTGCCATCGAACCGCGTGGCTTGGGAAAACAGAACAGCAGGCCGTCCGGAAACTGCCGGTTGAACGCCTGCCGCTGGTGCGCACCGGGCTGTGTCGCCGGCTGCGCGGCATCGAACACCCGGTACACGAAGCTAGCCGCCGCGCCGGCCACAGGTGCCGTGCGCGGCACGTTGGCTGGGTCCTCGCCGTGGGCCAGCGCCAGCGACAGCGCATGCAGGTCGATCCCCTGCACGCGCAGGTACAAGTCGGAGAACTGCGACGCCATGCGCGGGTTGAACTCGATCACCGTCAGCCGGTCGGTCGGCGCATCGTAGAAAAACTCCAGGTTGAACAGGCCATGGGTAAACCCCACCGCCTCCAGGAAACGCCGCGCGACATCCAGCGCCCGCGCCTGCACGGGGACAGGCAGCCGGCTCGGCATCTCGAAGCGCATGAAGGCCTGGGTGCCGGGGTACATCACCGCATCGACCACCCCCAGCGCATGCACATGGCCGTTGAACACATAGCCGTCGAGGTTGAACTGCTCGGCGTGGACCGGCGCCTCCAGCAGCATCCGGTGCGCGCTTGGTACCGGGCGCCCGCCCCAGCGCAGGCGCTCGTGGGCCAGCCGTTCGAAGGGCTCGACCAAGCGGCGGATGACCCACAACTCCCAGGCGCCAAAACGGGTGTGGCGGTGCAAATCGGCAAAGTCTGCCACCTCGCGCGCCAGCACCGAGAAAGCGGCCTTGACCGGTTTCACGAAAAGGGGGTAGTCCAGACCGCGAGGGATCGGGGCGCCATAGTCGGCATCGAGCAGTCGGAACGGCACATTGGCCTCGGGCGCCACCTGCTGCAACACCTGGCGCGCGTACAGCTTGTGCTGGCAGGCCAGCACCGCGGCCACCGGCGTCCCCGGCCAGCCCATACGTTCGGCCAGGAGTGCTGCGGCCAGGGCCCCAAACTGCTCGTGGTTGGAGCTGACTGCCCGCCATCCGCGCTCGCGCGCCTGGCGGGCCAGCCGGGCCACGAAGCGCTGCATGTCGAACAGCGCGAGCCGGGCATTGCTGGGGAACGAGAACAGGTCGAAGCCTTCCTCGTCGAAGGCCATGCCACGGGCTGCGCCGGCACGGGCATAGCCGATGTGGTCCCAGTCGTAATTGAAGAGCAGAAGCGTGCGGTTCGCGGTAGGCATGCAGGGAACTTGAACGGTGGTGGACCAGTCATCTGGGCGAAGCACCAGCCACCATTGTCGCCGGGCCGGGATCTTGCTGGGTCGCTCGCGTTGGCGCATTCTTACAACGGGTGCGTCCGCGTGGCGGCGAACCGACATCGTGCAGTGCAGCATGGGGCAAGCGCCGTTGGCTGCATGCCGGAACTGTGTGCCAGCAACATGGCTCCGAGCACCAACAGCCCCACGCCACACCAGCCCATTGGCCCCGCGCTAAGCTGGACAGCATCACTTTCAGGAGGACCCCGCGATGATCCGTCGTCATTTTGCTGCCGCCGCTGGCGCTTTGGTTCTGGGCCTCACGCTGATATCGGCCGCCCGGGCCGCCCCGTCCGTAGGCCAGGCCGCGCCCGATTTCACCCTGACCGACACCAGCGGCAAGTCGGTGCGCCTGAGCGACTTCAAAGGCCGGCATGTAGTGCTGGAATGGGTCAACCCCGGCTGCCCTTATGTGCGCAAGCACTACAGCAGCGCCAACATGCAGGGCACGCAAAAAGAAACCACCGGCAAAGGCGTGGTGTGGCTGGCGATCAACTCCACCGAAACCGCGCATGGCGACTACCTGGCCCCCGACAAGCTGGCCGCCTGGATGACCCAGCAACAGGCCGCCCCGACCCGGACCCTGATGGATGCAGAGGGCACGGTCGGCCAAGTTTATGGCGCACGCACCACGCCGCACATGTACATCATCAATCCCCAAGGGCAGCTGATTTACGCCGGGGGTATCGACAGCATCCCGTCGTCGCGCGCCGAGGACATCAAGGCCGCGGTGAACTATGTGAGACAGGGCGTCAGCCAGGCCCTGGCCGGGCAGGCGCTGAGCAACCCGACCACGCGGCCCTACGGGTGCTCGATCAAGTACAAGTCGGGGGCGTAAGGGGTCGTGGGTCCTGCACCCACCGCATCAGGTTTTCCAGTCGGCCAGCGGCTCGTCATGGATGGCGGTGCGCAAAACACTGTCGCCGGTGACCACCCCGCGGTACATGCCGGAACAGTTGAACGGCAGGCAATAGCCGCCGTGGCGGTCGACCGCGATGACGCCGCCACTGCCGTCGTTGGGCGCCAGCACATCCATCACCACGCCGCGCGCCGCCTGCTCCAGGCTCTGGCCGGCCAGGCGCATGCGCGCGGAGATTTCCTGGGCGGCGGCAAATCGGATGAACACCTCGCCGTGCCCCGTGCCCGAGACCACGCAACTCGCGTCATCGGCCCAGGTGCCGGCGCCGAAGAACGGTGTGTCGCCGACCCGCCCCGGCGCCTTGGCGGTCATGCCGCCGGTGGAGGTGGCAGCCGCCAGATGCCCGTGCACATCGCGCGCCACCGCGCCCACCGTGCCGTGTTTGCGCGGTTCGTCCTGGTCCTGGGTGTCGCCGGAGCGCATGGCCAGGGTGGTCTGCAGCGCATCCCAACGCGCCTGCGTGAAGAAGTATTCGGGCGCTTCCATCACCAGGCCCTGGGCCCGGCAGAAATCCATGCCCGGGCCGCCGACCAGCAGCGCGTGTTCGGTCTTTTCCATCACCGCGCGCGCCGCCAGTATCGGGTTGCGCGGGCAGCAGATGCCGGCCACCGCTCCGGCGGCATGGTCCCAGACCGTTCATGACGGCGGCGTCCATCTCCTGGCGGCCGGCACTGGTGTAGACCGCGCCCCGGCCGGTATTGAAGAGCGGCTCGTCCTCCAGGGCCATGACGGCGGCGGTTACCGCATCGAGTGCCCGACCCCCCTCGGCCAGCACTGCGTGGCCTGCCGCCAGTGCACGGCGCAGGCCGGCATGGTAGGCCGCCTCGCGCTCGGGGGTCATGGTAGAGCGCAAGATGGTGCCTGCGCCGCCGTGGATGGCCAGGGTGAAGCTGCCGGAAGTGGGTGACGTCATGGTGGGAAGCAAATTAAAAGTGGGTCAGGCCGGGCATTGCGCCCGGACATAGCCGGCGATGTCGGCATGGGTGGCGACCCAGACATCCGCACGCTGGCGGATGTGTACCAGCAGCTGCTCCAGGATCCAGATGCGCGAGCGGTAACCGATCACATGCGGGTGCATGGTCAGCAGAAACAAGCCCCCTTCGTCGTAAGCGCGCTCGAACTCGCGAAGAAAGATGTCGTACACATCGGTCGGCGCGGTATGCGGCCGCAACCCGGTAAAACGGTTCATGTTGAAGTAGACCGCGTCGTCGCGGATCCACTCCACCGGCAGCTCGACGATGCCGGTCGGTTCGCCGTTTTCCAGCAGCTCGTAGGGGTCGTCGTCGGCCATCAGCGAGGAGTCGTACAGCAGGCCGAGCTCGCGCTGGATGCGCAGCGTGGTGGGGCTGAAGTCCCACGACGGGGTGCGCATGCCGACCGGGCGCACGCCGGTGATCTGCTGCAGGGTGTCCGCCGCGCGGAACATCAGGTCGCGTTCGGTCTCGTAGGGCAGCAGGCTGTTGAGCTCGTGGATCCAGCCGTGGATGCCGATCTCGTGGCCGCGGGCAACCACCTCGCGCTGTTCGTCCGGGTACAGCAGCGCGGCGACGGCAGGCACGAAGAAGGTCGCCGGCGCGTCATGCTGCGCCAGCGCCCGCAGAATGCGCGGCACGCCCTGGCGGTTGCCATACTGGCCCTGCGACATGCGGCCGATGGATTTGCCGCCATCGCGCAGCTCGTTGGTCTCGTGGTCGGAGTCGAACGACAGGGCCACTGCGCACCGCGCACCGTCCTTCCAGCGCGTGGGTATCAAAGGGCGGCCGGCGCGCACCTGGTCGACGCGGGCGCGCCAGGTAGCCTCATCCCAGCTCCACGGGGGGGCGAGTTGCGCGTCGGGGGTGCCTGGGTTCTGCATGGGGATCTCCGGTTTCAGGGATGCCGTGGTACCGGCCGCTCAGGAGCGTCCGCCATCGACCGACAGTATCTGCCCCGATACCCAGCTGGCCGCGCCCGAGGCCAGAAAAACCACCGCATCGGCGATGTCCTGGGGCCGCCCGAGCCGGCAGGTGTGAATGCTCTCGATCAGCCGCTGCTGGCCATCGGCGCCATAACTCTCCCACTGCTTCTGCGTGGCCGGGTTGGACAACACGAAACCGGGCGCCACGCTGTTGACAGTGATGCCAGCGGGCCCGAGCTCCGGGCTCGACATCCGGACCGCAATCGCCGCATCCCTATGAACACCTCCACCGCCCCCTTCACCGCGCTGGACGACCGCATCGGCGCGATCAACGATGTGCTCAAAGGCGCCTCGGTGCTGATGTGGGACTCGCGCACCATGATGCCCGCTTGGGGCGCGGCCAGCCGCGGGGTGCAGATCGTCACGCTGACCCGCGTCGCGCTCGACATGCTGCTGCATGCCGACACCGCCCGCGCGCTGGATAACGCCGAATCGGCGCTGGTGCAGGCCGAGCTCGGCGACCTGCGCCACGCGATGGTGGCCCAGGTGCGCCAGGCGGTAGAGCACCACCGCCGCGTACCCGCTGGGCTGACCCAGCAGCGCACCGCCTTGCGCACTGTGGCGCAGGCGGCCTGGATCGACGCCCGGGCGCGCAGCGATTTCGCGCTGTTCGCACCGTACCTCCAAGAGACCATGGCACTGTCGCGCCAGCATGCCGATTGCGTCGGCTGGAGTGGCCACCCCTACGACGCGATGGTTGCGACCTACGAGCCCGGCGAGACGGCGGTCAGCCTCAAGAAGCTGTTTGCCGAGCTGCGGGCCGGCATCCTGCCGATCCTGGCCCAGGCACGGGCACGGCCGCCGGCCTGGCGCGACTTCCTGTTCCGTGACTTTGCCGAGGACGGACAGCGTGCCTTCGGCCAGCGCCTGGCCGAAGGCCTGGGCTACGACTTCCAGCGCGGCCGGCTCGACAGCACGGTGCACCCGTTCGAGATCTCATTCACGCGCGACGACGTGCGCATCACCACACGCTACAACCGCAACTACCTGCCGGCCTCGCTGTTCGGCACCACGCACGAGACCGGCCATGCGCTGTACGAGCAGGGCGTATCGCCCGCCTACACCCGCAGCGTGTTCGCCACCGACCTGATCGGACTGTACGCTGTGGGCGGCACCAGCTTCGGCATGCACGAGTCGCAGTCGCGTCTGTGGGAGAACCACATCGTGCGCAGCCGCGACTTCTGGCGCCTGCACTTCGCCGAGCTGCAGTCCCACTTTCCTCAGCAGCTGGCCGACGTGGATGCCGAGGCCTTTTACCGCGCGGTGACCCATACCGAGCCGGGCCTGATCCGGGTCGAGGCGGACGAGCTGACCTACGACCTGCATGTGATGCTGCGCGTCGAACTGGAATGCGCACTGATGGAGGGTTCGCTCGACGTGGCCGACCTGCCCCGGGTCTAAAACGACACCATCCGGCGCGACCTCGGCATCGAAGTGCCCAACGATGCGCAAGGCGTGCTGCAGGACATCCACGGGTCCACCGGGTATGTGGGGTCGTTCCCGTCCTACACCATCGGCAACGTGACCGCCGCGCAGCTGATGGACAGCCTGCGCCGCAAAGACAGCGGCCTGGACGCGGCGATCGCCCACGGCGACTATGCGGTGCTGGCAGAGAAATTGCGCAGTGAAGTCTGGCAACACGGCCGGCGCTTCACCCGCGACGAGATGCTGACCCAAACCACCAGCCGGGCGCTGGAGGTCGGGCCTTACATCGCCTACTTGCGCGGCAAGTACGCAGGCTGAGGGGCCTCCCCCTCGGGCGATTTCCGCCCGATCAACGGATCGCGATGACACCCAGTCCGACTGTCGCGGGAACCGTCGCCGGCGCCAGCGGCAACAAGAGGCCGCCCACCGAAATGGCAAACTGCGAGACAGTGCCACTGCTGGCGTTGCCCACATAAACGAAGTTCCCCGTCGGATCAGCCACCACCGAAACCGGCAAATTGCCAGTTGCCACCACGGGTGTCCCTAGCGCAGCCAGGCTGCCATCGACGGCCACCGCATACTGGGACACGCTGTCGCTGTCGCGGTTCACCACATAGAGGTATCGCCCCAGCGGATCGACGACGAGGGTGACTGGCCGACTCTGGGTTGTCACTGCGGCAGCGATCGGACTCAGGCTGCCATCAGCCGCGATGGCAAACTGTGACACCGTGTTGCTCCCACTGTTGGCGACATAGGCGGATCTTCCCGAGGGATGGATCACGATGCTGCTTGGAGTGCTGTCGGTGGCTACAAACGGTGCGGCCATCGGCTGCAGGCTGGCATCAGCAGCCACGGTGTACTGCGAGAGGTTGGCGCCACCGCTATTGGTGACATACGCGTAACGTCCATTGGGGGTCACCGCAACGCTGCCCGGCATGGTGCCCGCATTGACCAGCGCTGTGGCCAGTGGCGTCAGGCCGCCGCCAGCGGAAACGGCGAACTGCGAAACGTTATTGCCGGCGCGGTTCACCACGTAGGCAAAACGACCGGTCGGATCGACGGTCACCGCGGCGGGCGAAAGGCCGGCCACCACAAATGCAACGGGCAACGGTGCCAGGCTGCCGTTGTCGGCCAGCACAAATTGCGAGACCGTGTTGCTGGCAAGGTTCGTCACGTAGGCGAAACCTCCGCCCGGATGCACCGCCATGCCCGACGCGACAGCTCCAGTCGGACTGCTCCCCAGCACAGTCAACAATCCACCCCCCGACACACTGAACGCAGCCACTGTATTGCCTGGCGAGTCGGCGACGAAAACGGCTCGCGTCACGTCGCGGCAGGTGACGGTGATGTTGTTGATGTTGGTCGTCGTCGTTGTACCTTGTCCGTTGGAAACGACGCAGGCCTGGGTGGGGCCGGTCGGCGCACGTGCTACCGTGATCGAATACGCGGTGGCGGCTGGCACTGGCGTCGCAAGTGTTGCTGTGCCATTGGCAGCGATGCCAAGGTCGTCGGCACCCAGGTTTTGCAGCACCAGTCCAGCACCATTCAGGCCGCTGACAGTGATACTTACCTGGAACGGGCCAACGCTGCTGGTGCCACCCGCTTCGTCACCTCCTCCTCCGCAGCCCGCCACCCAAAATGCGGCAAGCAGCACTGCGGGCAAACGTCGTAGGGTTGTTGTCCTGGTGTCCCCAGGGCTTTGATTCGCCGTGTTCTTCGTCATTCTGCAAAGGTAATCCGTTGCGCCGCTGGGGTCCGTGCGCCAAGACACAGAGGCGCCGCTGTCAAGACGATACCAGCAGGGGCTCTGTCCGCAGCGTTTCAGCGCGGAAAACTGTTCGCCAACCGCCCCTTCAGTCCGCCAATCCCCCCGCACCAGGGTGGGCGGGCGGGTTGGCAAAACGAACGCGGTAAAACGTTCGCCGGCCCTGATCGATGAAGCGCAGGTAGGGGAAGGCCCAGGAGTAACTGGCGTTCCATACATCGACCAGCATTCGGCCGTGCACCAGCGTCACCTCGACTTGCCCGTGGTCCAGCGACAGGTCATAAACGAAGTCGCTCACGCGCACCTTGGCCAGGCCATTGGAAAGCGATACGTCCGCTGCGCCACAGTCCAGTGGGCCGCCTGCCGCAGCCGTGCACAACTCGCCGTTGTACAGACCGTCACCCGGAACCCGCGGCAGGACCGCGCAGCCGGTCAGCGCGAGGGCGAAAACGACTCTGGCGACCACGGATACGGCATGCAAGGTTGGCATTCGAGTGATTGTGCCGCACTGGTGGTCCCGAACGGTGACGAGCGCGTAGCCGCTGCCCCGCCCCAATCTGCTGCCGCTTTTTCCAGGTCGAATCAAGCCCCGGAATTCCACAGGGCCGGCAATGCGCGTGCCTCAGCGCAGCAGCAGCGTCTTCCAGCCCCGCTCGGCGGCAATCGCCGCCAGCCGTGCATCCGCATGCACCGCCACCGGCGTATCAACCGCCTCCAGCAGCGGCAAGTCATTGATCGAATCGCTGTAGCCGGTGCTGTCGAAGCCCGCCAGGGTGTCACCGCGGTCGCCCAGCCAGGCATGCAGCCGTGTGACCTTGCCTTCGCGCATGTTCAGCACACCGGTGGTGGCGCCGGTGAACATGCCGTTGGCCAGCTCCGGCTCGGTCGCGATCACATGCGCGATGCCCAGGTACAGGGCCGTCAGCTCGGTCAGGAATCGGTTGGTGGCGGTGGTCAAGACGACCAGATCGCCCTGCTGCTGGTGCACACGCACCAGGTTCAGCGCCGATGCAGGCAGGCGCGGCTTCACTTCGTCGCGCATGAACTGTTGGCGCAAGGGCTCCCATTGGGCAGGTGTGCGACCGGCCAAAGTCGAGACATAGAAGTTGGCAAACTCCGCCGGATCGACCTGCCCGGTCTTGTAGCGCGCCTCGATGTCCAGATTGCGCGCCGCAAACGCAGCCCGCTCCAGCACACCCTGGGCCATGAGGAAATCGCACCACAACACATCGCTGTCGCCGAGCAAGAGCGTGTGGTCGAGGTCGAACAGGGCGATACGCGGGCGCGTAGGCGCGGCGCCAGAGAATGGAGAACCGGGTGGTTGCATGGGGTGGTGGCTCTTTCTAAAAACACTGGCAGTCTGCCTGATCTGTCGGTGGTTATGCTGTCATACCGTATTACGCCAGGAGCCGATCATGGCCGTTTCTGTCCGAATGGACCCTTTGCTCGAGCGCCAATTGGAGCAAGCCGCCAAACGCCAAGGCGTGACCAAATCACAGTGCATCGTGCATGCCGTCGAGCGCGCCCTCGACCACAAGAACCCTTTTGAGCTGATGATGACGCTCAAAGCCGAGGAACAGCGGCCCGAGTACCAGGCACTTGCCAAAGAGTTTGCCGGCGTCGAGCAGCCGTACGACACCGATGGCGCCCGCGCAGAAATCCTGCGCAAACCCGCATCCAAACATGGCAGCAGTGCTGGTTGACGCCGGCCCGATGCTGGCGGCGTTTGGCGCCCGGCAGCCGCGTGCTTCGCATTACCTCGATCTGTTTCGGCGCGCAGCCGACCTGCGTTGGTCCTTGTCCACCACCTGGCCCTGCGTAGTCGAAGCGGGTTACCTGTTGTCGCCACCGCAGCGCTTCACATTCCTGCGCTGGGTCGGTGCCGGCGCGATCGCGGTGTTCCCGTTTCCGCAAGAGGCTCTGGACGACTTCGTTGCATTGATGCAGCGCTACACCCAATCACCCGCACAGAAATGGACCTGGCCGACGCATCCCTGGTGTGACCAGCATCATGACCACCGATGTCCGCGACTTCTCCCGCTACCGGCTGCCCGACGGACGCGCCTTCGACATTCTTTGAACCGGTATTGACTCCGTTTCGTCAATCAAGGGGTTATCGATATGGGTTCCTCATCCAGTGGGACCTTCCACAGCCGAGGTCGGACGCAGGCGTATTCCGGTCTCCGCCGTGCCAGTGGTGGCCAGCACGTTGTCCGTGTCATTGGAAGAACTCTTCGGCCAGGCCAAGCAGGCCTCGCGCGCCAGGTGCGGCCCGCCTCCCAAGTGGCAGCAGCAAGTCAAGCAGATCGCCACACTCCCGCGCGCCCAGCAGCAGGTCGTCATGCAGATGCTTGATGGCCTCCCGGCCTGCGAGGCCCGGTGATGGCCACACCGCTACAGCCGCTGATTCAAAGCCGCATCCTGTCGCTGCGCGGCCAGCGCGTGATGCTGGATGCCGACCTGGCCCAGCTCTACGGCGCGGAGACGCGGGCCGTGGTAAAGGCGGTCAAACGCAATGCCCAGCGGTTTCCGGCCGATTTCATGTTCCAGCTCTCGCCCGAAGAGCGGGATTCTTTGAGATCACAAACTATGATTTCAAACGTTCCCGGCCCCGGCCGTGGTGGCCGGCGCACCGCGCCTTGAGCTTTCACCGAGCAAGGGGTGGCGATGTTGTCCTCGGTGCTGAGCAGCGCGCGCGCCGTCACGGTCAATATCGAGATCATGCGTACCTTCGTGCGCGTGCGAGAACTGGCCACCACGCCGGTGGAGCGCTTGCCCAAGGCCATGCAGCAGTTTGTCTCGCAGATGCTGGAGACCGTGCTGGCGCAAGCCACACCATAAGCCGGCTATCCAGGCCAGCCGCCCAGAGAAGAAAAATCAGGGGAAGGACGTCATGGCCAAAGCAGTGTCAGGCGCACCAGGTAATTCGCTGGTGCCGCGCATCGAGGGCCGCATCCAGGTGCTGCGCGGCTTGCGAATGATCATCGACGCCGACCTGGCCGCGCTGGACGGGGTGGTTACGCGTACCTTGAATCAGGCAGTCAAGCGCAATGCCGGACGCTTCCCCACGGAATTCATGTTCCAGCTCGACGCGCCCGAGAAATCCGAGGTGATCACAAACTGTGATCACCTCCAGAAACTGTGAAGTTTTCTAAGTATTCACGCCTTGCGCAAGTGCCAGGCCTTCGGCCGCGTGAAGGTCTGGATGCCATAAGTCGACATCGTGAGGCCGATGCCCGAATCGCCAACACCGCTCCAGGGCAGGCGCGGGCTCAGGCGGTCGCAGCAGTTCCAGTAGACGGTGCCGGCATGCACCTGCGACAGCACTTTGCGCGCGCGCGCCTCGTCGGGCGTGTAGGCACCGGCCGTGAGGCCATAGCGGGTGTCGTTCATGAGGCGCACCGCCTCGGCATCGCCCGAGACCTTCTGGATGCCGACGATCGGGCCGAAGCTTTCTTCGCGCATCACTTCCATGCTGTGGTTGGTGTCGGCGATCACGGTGGGCGCAAAGCTGTTGCCGGGGCCGGCAAGGCGTGTGCCCCCGCACAAGACGCGAGCGCCCTTGGCCCGGGCGTCGGCCACCTGCGCTTCGAGCACAGCGACCTGCGGCTTGCGCGTGATGGCGCCGATGTAGGTGTCTGGCGCGGTCGGGTCGCCGACCTTGAAGCCTTGCACCGTGTCGACGAAGGCCGCCACAAACTGGTCGTATATCTTCTCGTGCACATACACGCGCTCGACCGAGCAGCAGCCCTGGCCGGTGTTGTACATGGCACCATCGGCCAGCGAGGCCGCGGCGATCTTCGGGTCGGCGTCGTCGCAGACGTAGGTGGGGTCCTTGCCGCCGAGTTCGAGCTGCAGCTTTACCAGGCGCGGACCCATGGCCTGGGCGATCTTTGCGCCGGTGGCATGCGAGCCGGTGAAGAACAGGCCGTCGATGTCCTGCGCCTGCAGCGCCGCGCCGACTTCACCGGCACCCACCACCAGAGCGAAAATATCTATCGGCACGCCCGCCGTATGCATCAGCCGGGCGATCGCCTGGCCGGTCATCACCGCGTATTCGGAGGGCTTGTACAGCACGGCATTGCCGGTGAGCAAGGCCGGGACGAACACGTTGCCACCCACAAACCAGGGGTAGTTCCAGGCCGAAACGTTGACCACCACCCCCAGGGGCAGGTGCTGGATCTGCTCGGTCATGCCGGCATCCTGAAACACGGTCTCGGTGCTGATGGACGGTGCCACCTGCTCCAGGAAAAAATCGATGCGCGGCAGCAGGCCGTTGATCTCGTTGCGTGACAGCGTGATCGGCTTGCCGGTCTCGGCGGTGGTGATGGCGGCCAGCGTGTCGATCTCGGCCACCAGCGCAGCGCGGAAGCGCTGGATGCAGGCCACGCGCTCAGCCATGGGCCACGCGGCCCAGGCCGGCTGCGCGGCGCGGGCGGCCTGGACCTTGGCAGCGACGGAGGCTGCATCGTCGGCCTCGACATGGGTGATGACGGTGCCGGTGGCGGGGTTGTGGATGGCGAGTTGGGTCATGATCAGGGGGTGGTTCGTGCGGCGCGGGCCGCGTTCAGGAAGTCTTGCAAAAGGGGCGCGTCATCCAGGGTACCGTGCTCGGGCTTGTGGAACTCGGGGTGCCATTGCACACCGGCAACCCAGGCGCTGCCGGTATGGCGGATCGCCTCGACCATACCGTCGGCCGGGCATCGCGCCTCGACCACGAAGTGGGCCGCGAGGTCTTTCACGCCTTGGTGGTGCACGCTGTTGATCTTGCGGCCGGGCTGGTTCGCCAGCAGGTCGGCCAGGCGGCTGCCGGGCTCGACCGCCAGCTCGTGGAAGTTGAGGTCGTAGCGGGCTGCATCGCGGTGCGCCAACGCCTGCGGACGCTGGGTCGGGATGTCCTGGTACAGCGTGCCCCCAAACGCCACGTTGATGAGCTGCAGTCCACGGCAGATGCCGAACACCGGCTTGCCGGCCCGGGCAAAGGCATGCACCAACGCGATTTCGTATTCGTCCCGATTGCGGTCGCCGCTCCAGCGTTCCTGTAGCGGCGTCTCGCCATAACTGCCGGGCCAGACATCCGATCCACCGTGCAGCACCAGGCCGTCGAGCCACTGCGCGTAGTCGTCAAAACCGACATCGCCACGGGCCGTCTCGCCAGTCGGCGACGGGATCATCACCGGCAGCGCACCGCCGGACATGATCCAGTGCGGCACCGACTGCTCGACATACTGCAATGTCTTGATCGCAAACGCAGCACGCGCCGTGTCAGGGTAGAGAAAGCAGGCGCTGACGCCGATCTTCGGCCGGTCGGATTGTGCGGCCGCCATTTACATCGCAGCCTTGAACAGCGCCTCGAAGTCGGCCGCGGTACAGGGCCGCGGGTTGGTCTGGTGGCAGATGTCGGCGGCGGCGATCTGCACCAGTCGCGGCAGGTGCTCGGGCTTCACGCCATGCGCTGCCAGCCCGCCGCGAATGCCCACGCTGGCCTTGAGGCTGCGCAGCCAGGGCACGAAAGCCTTGCCGCCACCGGCAACGCCGCACACATGGGCCAGTTCGTCGAACTTCTTCGGCGCCGCGCTGTAGTTCCAGTCCATTACGGTGTCGATCATCAGCGCGTTGGCCAAACCGTGGTGCAGATCGCAGACGGCGCCCAGCGCGTGGGCACACGAGTGCACCGCGCCCAGGTCTTTCTGAAAGGCGATGGCACCCATCATCGACGACATCATCATGTCCGAGCGTGCCTGCAGGTTGTGCGGCTCCTGCACGGCAGTCAGTAGCGCCGCGGCGGCGATACGCGTGCCCTCGAGCGCAATGCCATCACACAGCGGGTGGTAGGCCGGCGAGAGGTAACTCTCGACGTTGTGGGTCAGCGCGTCCATGCCGGTGGCGGCGGTGACCGGCGCCGGCAGGCTGAAGGTGAGCTCGGGGTCGGCGAATACCGTGCGGGCCAGGATCTTCGGGCTGAACACCACCCGCTTGAGGTGGGTGTCGTTCTCGCTCACGACGCTGGAGCGGCCGACCTCGGAGCCGGTTCCGGAGGTGGTGGGCAGGGCCACGAAATACGGCAACGCATGCACGATCGGGCGCACCTGGGGATGGTCCCACACGTATTCGAGGATATCGCCCTCGTGCGTGGCGGCCACGCCGACGATCTTGGCCACATCGAGCGCCGCACCGCCGCCGAAACCGATCACGCAATCCGCCTGGTGCGCCTTAAAGGCCACCGCGCCGTCCATCACCTGGCTGCAGGTCGGGTTGCCGAAGACCCCGGAAAAAACCGCCACGTCCAGGCCGGCCAGATGGGTGCGGAACTCGGCCAGCACCGGCAGCGCGCCCAGGGCCCGGTCGGTCACGATCAGCGGGCGCTTGCAACCGGCGGCCAGCAGGTGCGGGCCGACCAGCTTGCGCGCGCCGGCGCCGAACTGGATGGGGGTGGGGAATGCAAAGGAATGGATGCTCATAAGGGTGTCACGGGTTCGTTCAGATGATTTCAAAATAGCGCTTCATTTCCCAGTCGGTGACGGCGTCGAGCCACTGACGCCATTCCCAGTCGCGGGTGGCGGCAAAGTGGTCGACAAAACCGTCGCCCAGCCAGTCACGGGCGATTGTCGACTGCTGGAAGATGCGCGTGGTCTCGATCAGGGTGCGCGGTGCGCGCGGGATGTGTTCACCGCCGACATTGGTGCCGGTGATCGGCGGCGCAGTGAGCTTCAGGCCCTTTTCGACTCCGTCCAGCCCGGCAGCGATGACAGCGGCCATCGCCAGGTAGGGGTTCACGTCGGCGCCCGGGCAACGCGTCTCCAGGCGGGTGGCCTTGGGGCTGCCGGCAATCACCCGAAAACTCGCGGTGCGGTTGTCCAGACCCCAGGTGGGCTTGACCGGCGCCCAGAAACCATCGACCAGGCGCTTGTAGCTGTTGATCGTGGGCCAGATCATCGGCGCGAACTCCATCATGCAGGCCACCTGGCCGGCGAGGTAGCTCTCGAACAGCTGGCTCATCTTGCGCGGGCGCTTGGCATCAAAGAACAGGTTGCTCTTGCCGTCCGACAGGCTCTGGTGGATATGGCCGCTGCAGCCCGGCAAGCTCTGGTTGGGCTTGGCCATGAAGCTGGGCATGATGCCGAAACGCGCACCGATCTCTTTCGCGCCGGTCTTGAACAGCACCGCCCGGTCGGCTTGCTCCAGCGCTTCAGAAAAGCCGATCGCGGCCTCGTACACCCCTGGGCCAGTCTCGGTGTGCAGCCCCTCGATCGGGACACCGAAGGCCAGCATGTCGTCCATCAGCGCGTTGAAGAAATCGCGGTGCTCGTTCATGCGCAGCAGCGAATAACCGAACATGCCTGGCGTGAGCTGTTGCGCGCCCACGCCCTTTTTGGCAGCCCAGCTGTGGGGTGTTTCCAGAAAATTGAACCACTCGAACTCCATGCCGGTCATGACCTGAAAGCCCATCTTCTCGGCGCGCTTGAGCACCCGCTTCAGCGCCTGGCGCGGGCATTGTGCATGGGGGGAGCCGTCCGCATTGACGAAATCGCCGAGGAAAAAAGGCACCTGGCCGTCCCAGGGCACGTGTCGCGCGGTGTCCAGGTCGAGCCGGGCCAAGGCATCTGGAAACCCGTGCTGCCAGCCGGTGGCGGTGGTGTTGTCGTAGGTGACGTCCATCATGTCCCAGCCCAGCACCACGTCGCAGAATCCAAAGCCCCCCTTCGGGTAGGGCTCAGCCGCACCCAGGAACTTGTCGCGGTGCAGGTACTTACCGCGCAGGATGCCGTCGATGTCGCTGACCGCGACCTTGACCTTGGTCGCGCCGGACTGCTGGATGGCGGTAACCGCCGGATGGACCTTGCTGGTGGAACGGGACGAACTGGCCATGAAGAAAACCCTCGATGTGCGGGAGTTGCTCGACGTATGTCTGCGCATCTGGCGCCACGGCAACCCCCAAAGCCCTGATTCTGACGCAATTGCGGGCGTGTTCGGGCGTGCCGCCTGCGGCCGCGTCAGTAATCCAGTCGTGCCAGCGATCGCAGATGCTCGGGCGTGGTGCTTGGCAAACCAAAGAACTCCAGGTAGGCCGGGATCTGCTCGAACAGCATGTCCGTGCCAACCTGCACCGGGCAGCCACGCGCACGTGCGGCCGCCAGAAACGCGGTCGTCTCGTGCTTCATGACCACCTCGCCCACGAAGGTGCCCGGCGACAGGCGCGACACATCCAAGGGCAACGGGTCGCCTGCGTGCATGCCCATGGGCGTGGCATTGACAACCAGATCGAAGCCTTCGGGATCGTTCGAGCCGGTAGTCACACGCAGCGCAGGGTAGTTCTGTCGCAAGCGGTCCGCCAGGCCCTCGGCAGACGACGCCTGCGCGTCATGGAGATGGATGGCCGCTATGCCTTGCGCGGCCAGAGACGCGGCAATGGCGCAGCCCACGCCGCCGCTGCCCACCACCAGCACGCGCGCACCCTGCAGCCGCAGCCCCTTGCGCAATACGCCGCGCACAAAGCCAGCGCCGTCGAACATGTCGCCAATCAGCCGGCCATCGGCGTCCCGACGCACGGCGTTGCAGGCGCCGGCCACCCGCACCGTCGGCGTGACCTGATCGAGCAGGGCCACGGTCGTGACCTTGTGCGGCATGGTGATCAGCGCGCCACGGATGTTGCTCAGACAGAACAAGGACTTCAGCAACGCCGGGTAAACGTCGGCCTGCGCACCCATGGGCACCACGATGGCATTGATGCCCGCCGCCTCGAAATACGGGTTGTAGATCATCGGCGACTTGAACGCGTGGGTCGGGAAGCCCAGATGCGCGATGATCTCGGTACGGCCGTCGATCATGCGCGCGCCTCCGGCAACGCAGGGGGCGCGCGCACGTAACGCAGGATCATCTGTACGATGTTCTCGCGCCGGTTCGCGACGTAGGCAGGCGACTGGAGGTCCTGCTGAAAGATCAGGCCGAAGGTATGCCGATTGGACACATTGAAGAAGCTCAGCGCAGAGATCGAGGCGTGGATGTCGGTCGCATCGAGCCCGTGGCGGAAAAGGCCGCTGTCCACGCCGCGGTCGTAGATCGTGCGCAGCAAGGTGATGGCCGGGCGGTTCAGCGCCTGGATCTTGTCGCTCCTGGCCAGGAAGCGGCCGCGGTGGATGTTCTCCGACATGACGATGCGGATGTAATGCTCGTTGTGCAGGTGGTGGTCGAACATCACGGTGACCAGGCAACGCAACGCCGCCTCGGGGTCCATGCCGTCGAGCTGCAACTGCAGCTCCAGATCGCGCACCTTGGCATAGCTCTGCTCCAGCGCGGCCAGGTACAGGCCGTCCTTGCTGCCAAAATAGTAGTAGATCATGCGCTTGCTGGTCTGGGTCTGCGCAGCGATCGCGTCGACGCGTGCGCCGTCCAGGCCTTTCTCGCCAAACTCCTCGATCGCCACGCGCAAAATCTCGGCCCGGGTGCGCTCTGGATCATGGGTGCGTGCGTCAAACAGGCGGGCGCCAACACGCAACCCAGCCGCCGCCTTGCGCCCGGCCGGCTTCGGTGTAGTGCTTTTTTGAACTACCTGGTTCATTGTGAATTCGCCCCATATTACCAGTGACAAGGCCAACTCTATGTTGACGACTTACTGCATTTTCAATCACAATGAACTGTCTGGTACAAGCGATCGGTGGCAGTCGATTGCGTGCTAGCATGCACTCCCGGACGCGTTACAGCGAGTTCGTAAATTCCCAACCACGGAGACAAACACCATGCACACCACCGTCAGCCGACGCAGCATTCTCACGGCGGCAGCAGCCGCATCGCTTTCCACCCTGGCCGGCCAGTCCCTTGCGCAGGAAAAGGTCAAGCTGCGCCTGTCCTCGCCCTCGTCGGTCACGGACCAGCGCGCCGTGGCGCTGACCTCGATCTTCGCCCCCGCGGTGGCCGATTTCGCCACCTTCGAGCCGCACTGGAATGCCGCGCTGTTCAAGCAGGGCACCGAGCTCGAGGCGATCTCACGCGGCAACCTGGAAATGTCGATTGCATCGGCACAGGAGCTGACCGAGTTCTTCCCCGAGTTCTCGATCTTCGCCTCGGCCTACCTGCACCGCGATGCGGCACATCAAAAGCGCGTGTTCGAGTCCGAGCTGTTCCAGCCCTTCAAGAAAATGGTCGAAGACAAACTCGGCGTCAAGCTCTTGACCATCATGTACCTGGGCCGGCGCCAGATCAACCTGCGCACCGACAAGAAGATCAACACCCCGGAAGACCTGGCTGGCGTCAAGTTGCGCATGCCGGGTTCGGAGGCCTGGATGTTCATGGGCCGCGCGCTCGGCGCCAACCCCACGCCCATGGCCTTCACCGAGATCTACACCGGCCTGCAGACCGGCGCCATCGACGGCCAGGACAACCCGCTGCCGACCAACCGCGACGCCAAGTTCTTCGAAGTCACCAAGCAGATCGTGCTGACCAGCCACCTGGTCGACCTGAACTACGTGACCATGAGCAAGAAGGTGTTCGACAAGTTCACGCCGGCGCAGCAAGCGCGGGTACAGAAAGCTGTGGACGAGGCAGCCGAATCGGGCCGCCAGAAGCAGCTCAAGCTCGAGGACGAACTGGTGCAGTTCTTCAAGGACAAGGGCCTGCAGGTCTACACGCCCAACGTGGCTGCGTTCCGTGCGCGCGCCCAGAAGATGTACCTGGAGTCCGACCTGTCCAAGGCCTGGCCCAAGGGCCTGATCGAGAAGATCAACGCGCTGTAATCTGCCAGCCGCTGCACAAGGCCGAGCCATGCGATCCTGGTTGCGTTGGTGGCAGGCACGGGCGGATGACGTGGCGGTGCTGCTGCTCACCGCCATGTTTCTGGCCTTCGTGCTGCAGATTGCCGCACGCTACGTCATCAAGTACCCGCTGCCCTGGACACTGGAGCTCAGCCTGACGATGTGGCTGTGGACCGTGTTCTGGGCCTCGGCCCTGTGCCTGCGCAACCGCGACCATATCGCGTTTGACATGCTCTACAACATCGTTCCGCGCAGCGTGCGCAAGGGCTTCGGCGTCGTGTCGGCACTGGCCATCATCGTGGCGATGCTGGCCGCGCTCCCGGCCACCTGGGACTGGATCAACTTTCTGCAGATCAAGAAGAGCGCCACGCTGCGCATCCCATTGGCCTATGTTTTCAGCGTGTTCCTGCTGTTCATGGTCGGCACCATCGTGATTTACGTGGTGCGCCTGCGCCAGATCTTCAGCAACCGGCTCGAAGTTGCGCACAGCGAGGTGCCACCGCCATGACGCTGGCCTTCAGCCTGTGCCTGCTGGTGCTGTTCGGGCTGGCAGCCATCGGTACCCCGATCGGGCATTCGATCATCGTCGGCGCCGTCGTCTACCTGGCGCTCAAGGGACAGGATCTCGGCATTGCCGGAGAGCAGATCATCTACGGCCTGTACGACAGCTTCGTGCTGCTGGCGGTACCGCTGTTCATCGTGGCGGCCAACATCATGAACGCGGGCGCCATCAGCGAGCGGTTGCTGCGCTTTTGCATTGGCGTGGTGGGCCGCTTCAAAGGAGGGCTGGGCCATGTCAACGTGGTCTCCAGCCTGATCTTCTCCGGCATGTCCGGCTCGGCGGTGGCCGACGCGGCCGGCATCGGCAAGGTCATCATCGAGATGATGGTCAAGGACAACCGTTACAGCCGGGGTTATGCGGCGGCCATCACTGCGGCGTCGGCCACCATCGGGCCGATCATCCCCCCCTCGATCCCCATGGTGCTGTACGCACTGGTGTCCGACACCTCGATCGGTTATCTGTTTCTGGGTGGCATCCTGCCCGGGCTGTTGATGGGTTTCGTGCTGATGGTCATGAACACCGTGATCGCGCACCGGCGCGGCTTCGCCGCCGACGAGGTGGTGCCGTTGCGCGAGCTGCCGGGCCTCACCGTCAAGGCCTTTCCGGCGCTGCTGATGCCGGTGATCCTGCTCTACGGCATCTACGGCGGCGTGACCACGCCCACCGAGGCGGCCGCGGTGGCCGCCGCCTATGCCTTCATCCTGGCGGCGTTCTTCTACCGCACGCTCACGCTGGCGTCGGTGCGCGCCATCATGCTCGACAGCGTCAAGTCTTCGGCCTCGGTCGGCCTGGTGATCGGCGGCGCGCTGATCCTGAACTACATCGTGGCGTCGGAGAACATTCCCAAGCTGATGGCCGACGCCATGGTGGGCATGCAGATCTCGCCGATGCAGTTTCTGCTCAGTGTCAACCTGCTGCTGTTGCTGCTGGGCTGCATCCTGGACGCCACGACCATCATCCTGGTCATCATCCCGCTGTTCGTCGTCTCGGCACGGGCGCTGGGCATCGACATGGTGCATTTCGGCGTGGTGGTGGTGGTCAACTGCATGATCGGGCTGATCACGCCGCCCTACGGAATATTGCTGTTCGTCATCAACGGCACCACTGGCATTCCGCTGGTGGAGATCATCCGCGAGATCGTGCCTTTCCTGATCGCACTGCTGATTGCGCTGGCGCTGCTGGTCTTCTTTCCGCAGATCGTGTTGTGGCTGCCGACGCTGTTCGGTTATGCCGGCAACTAGCCCGCTGGCGGGGCGCTCGGCCATCGCCACCGGCGCGGTGCGGGGAGTCGCCGGTGGTGCCGCAGTCCACTGAAGCGGAGGTTGGCAACCCATGTTACTTGCAGAGCTACAGCTTTCCCCATAAAAAGACCGCCGATAGTCACACCGTGGAAACGAAAGGCGGCAGCGTGGAAACCATGCAAATTCGCGACGTCAAAGCAAGCTTTTCGGCGCTTATCGCCGCAGCGGAAAGCCGCCACCCGACCATCATCAGCCGCCCTGATCAGCCTTGCGCGATGGTCGTGCCGCTCGATCGACCTATAGCCGTGCGGTGGCGTTGCATCACAACTCGTCGCAGGGGTATCTGCTCGACACCAGCATCATCGCGCTGCTGGCACCTGGACGGCAAGGTCAAGTGCCGCCTGAATTTGCATACCGGCTACAAACGCACAACACACCACTTTATGTTTCCAGCATTGCCGTGGTGGAGCTGGCACAGGGAATCGCCAAGTTGCGCCGCTCTGGCGGCCTGGCGCGCGACGCGCCATGCAGCGGGTCGGGCCCATGACGGGCATTGTCTGCCCCCCGCGCGTTCACTGCGTCAACGCCAAGACGGGTTCTGCCGTTTTGTTGAAAGGGATTCTGGCCGTTTTGGCTCTGTTGCACGCCGCTGCAAGCTATTCGGCTGTGGACTTGAACAAGGCCACCGCTGCTGACATGGACGGAACCGAGGGCATCGGCCTAGCCCTCGCCGGCGATGCCAAGCCAGCAGCCGCTGCGGCTCCGGCCCCCGCTGATGCCAAAACGGCAGCCAGCGCACCCAAGAAGTAAGCAACTCAGCGATCTTGCACTTTATCCGAGGGCCCGCAACAGCGGGCCCTTGGTGTTTGTGGGCCGGATTACTTTAGATTGGCGGGCTGGCCAGGTAAGCCGGTGTGAAAGTAGCCAGTTTCTCGCCAAAGGTCGCCAGAGCCAGAGCGGCTCGCAGTGCCTTTTAGTGTGTTTATTGGTAGCAGAACCCGACTCCTAGGCCATGCAGCGACTTTGAAGGCGATCGGCGATGATTGAGGACAGGGCTCTTCAAAACAATGATGTTTTGAAACACTATTGTTTTAAAACATCATTGTTGCAGTCTTCTGGTTCTGATGAACTGGAAGGTCACCATAGACTACACCCAAAAAAGCTACGGTCGAAACGCAGAAGTTGCGATCCTGTTGAGTCAGTTCAAGGCGGGAGTCGATATTGCCACGCCGCTTGGGAAAAACATGTGTCCTTGACCGTTTGGTCGAAGCAGGCCCAGCGCAGGGCTGGCATGTTGTCAAGGTGGAGGTGGCGGGGAGCACAAAAACGCGCGGCTTCTTCCGCCAGTTGTGCTCAAAGATCGTCAACCAGCGGCAATGGCCCGAAAGAACTCTCGACTGGTTTTTGCAGCGCCTTGGGCAAGCCATCGATCCGCGTACCGACAGCGCCGGAAATTGGTATCAAGCCTTCATTTCCCTGGACCATGAAACCTACTTCGAACGCCTCATCAAAGTGCTGCACGAAGACAAGGACTATCGCTGGGCATTGCTGATTGACGAGTTGCCGATCTTCTTGAAAGCGCTGCACGATCAAGGTCCGCAAGGGATTGAGGCCGCGCGCAATTTCATGAATCAGATAAGCCGACTAAGAGTCGACTATCCGAAGGTGCGATGGCTCATTACCGGCTCAATCGGGCTGGAACCGCTGGCGCAAGCATGAAACTACATGGGCGTGTTGGCCAAATTCCAGCCCTACAGTCTCGAAACGCTCACGTAAGAACAAGCCCGCGACTTCGTTATCGACTTGGCGCAAACCGGCCGGTTGATGTCGCGGCAGCAGATCACTGCTGCAGAAGCAGACACGATAGTTCATGCAACCGGCTGGCGCTCAGCCTTCTATCTTGAGGCGCTGGCGAAAAAAATGGGAGGAAGTCCGACCGAGCAAGCTGAACAGGCGACAGTGCTTGTTGAAGATGCGATCAAAAAACTGCTGCAACCCATTGAACTACCTACATTTGACGTTTGGAACGAGCACCTTCGAAAACATTACGGTGATGGCGATCGCGCAATTGCATTGGGTGCACTTACCACGCTGGCAAAGCATCCGCAAGGCCTGGGTATCAATGCGCTACTCACCTTAGTGGCACGCCCGGCCTTGACCGCAGAAAATCTGCGCCAACTGCTCATGCGCCTGGATGCCGAAGACCCCGTCGCCGCATTCAGAAACGTCTTACTGCGCCGATGGTGGATGCGATTTCCTCCCGGCACTACATGACGAACCCCGCAACGCGCCGCAATCTGGCAACGCCATGAACTTCACCCATTTCAGTCCACAGGCCTTGAATGAGGAAGACTTCCTCGCGGGTTTCGTTGCTCGACACGACGTGCTGGACTATTTGTTGAGGCAGTTGTGGATGCTTGAGCGGGTCGGCCGCGGATGGTGAAGACCGGCCCTGCGGCCTTCATCGTTCGTTCGAGGCCGACGATGGTGCGCGGCAGTACGCGCAGCGTCAGGCCCAGGTCCTTCATCACGTCGTGCACCACGGAGCTGTGGCAGGCGTACAGGCGGTCGGCGAGTGTCATGGTGGTCTCCTGAGTTGGTTTCGGGTCGCTCGGGCACCGGGTCCGCGCGAACGACCGCGGTTGTCGGGCAGCCGTGGGGGGGGTTCCACCTGCATGTTTTCGGACTCACTGGGAGGGCCTTGCCGGCTCAGGGATGGTGCGTCCAGGCCATTCCGGGAGCAACCCCAGTTCGCAACCCGGGGGGCGGGCCGTGATCACCTTGCCTGCAGAAAGTCCGCGCGCGCCGGTAATTGCCGTCCAGAGCCAGAGGGGGTGCGGGCTTTCGCAACTGCGCGCTGTAAGGTCCTGCCCCGTCAGGCGACTACGCAATCTCTTGCCTCCCATCACCTTCCCTGCTCAAGGACCTTCCATGACCCACCAACTTCTTCGAACTTTCGCGGCCACTGCCGTGATGGCCGTCAGCGGCCTGGCCCAAGCCCTCACCGTCGCGCCCTACAGCGCCCAGGCTCTGGCCAGTGCCCAGCAGGCTGGCAAATCGGTGGCGGTGCATTTTCATGCCGACTGGTGCCCCACCTGCAAGCAACAGGAGAAGGCCATCCTGCAACTGAAGGCCGAGCCGGGCCTGGATATCACCTTGCTGGTGGCCAACTACGACAAAGAGAAAGACTTGCGCTCTGCGATGAAGGTTCGCACGCAGTCCACCCTGGTGGTGTTCAAGGGCACCGAGGAAAAAGCCCGCCTGGCCGGCGACACTGCACCTGACAAGATCCGCGCCGCGCTCAAGGCGGGGCTGTAGTTCTCGCAGCGGCGTTGCACCTTGATAGCCACCCTGCCCCAACTCGGGTTCAGCCTTGCCGCCGGCAGCCTGACCACCCTGAGCCCTTGTGTTTTCCCGCTGCTGCCACTGGTACTGGGCGGCGCGCTGCAGGCCAACCGCTTCGCGCCCTTGGCCATGGGGGCCGGCATGGCGATGTCGTTTGCCGGTATCGGCATGCTGGTGGGCGCAGCGGGCCCTGTCTTGGGATTGGACAGTGACCATGTGCGTATTGCCGGTGCGCTGCTGCTGATTGCCTTTGCCGCAGTGATGCTGGTACCGGCCTGGAGCGCACGGTTCACCCAGTGGATGGCGCCGCTCGCCACCAGTGCCAACGCCGCCTCGTCGCGGCTATCGGGTGGCTCGCTGGGCAGCGCGCTCCTGCTGGGTGGCGTTTTGGGACTGGTGTGGAGCCCCTGCTCCGGCCCCCTGCTGGCCTCCGCCCTGACCTTGGTAGCCACTGAAGGTGGCATTCTGCGCGGCGGGGTGATCCTGGGCATGTTCGGCGTGGGCGCGGCCATACCACTGGTCGCCGTGGCTTACGCCTCGCGCGCTGGCTTCCATCGCGCACGGGGCTGGGTGCTTGGCCGCATCGATCGTCTCAAGACGGTGTTTGCGGTGCTGATGGGCTTGATGGGCATCGCCATCCTCACTGGCGGAGACAAATGGCTGGAGGCACGCGTCAACAACCTGCTGCCCGACGACTGGCTCAACCTGACCGTGCTGTTCTAGCGTCTCGCCGACAATGCAGATGCCGGCAATTGGTTTTGCGAACAGCCTGGCCACGCCCAGACCCCCGCCACCTTGCCGATCGGACCAGCGCCATGATCGAAACCCGCCTGCACATCCCCACCCTGAAGACCGACGACGACGCCAGCGCCGTCATGTTCGAGCTGCAAGACCTGCCCTGTGTGCACCAAGCCGGTGTGGATCTGCCAAGGCAACAGGCCTGGGTGAGGCATACCGCCATGCTTGGCGCCGAGGACATCGTGGTCAAGCTGCAGGGGGCGGGGTATACGGCAGACGTGATTTAACCCCCAAAAACTCCAGTCCGCCGCCGAAGACGCATCACGGGTTGAGGGCAGGCAGGCTAGAACACCCCGCGCCTCGCGTTTTCAAATCAGCAAGGCGGCTCCAAAAATGCCCACCATCATGAACGCCAGCACCACTTTGGCGATCAGTCCCACCATGATCCCGACCCAGGTGGCAACGCTGACTTTGACGGCGCGTGCATGGTCTTTCCGCGCCAGGTACTCGCCCACGGCGGCACCGACCAAGGGCATGAAGAGCACACCCACCAAGCCCATGAAAAGACCCAGTACCGTGCCCACCGCTGCGCCCAGCAGGGCCAGTTTGCTGGCGCCGGCTTTTTTGGCTCCCATGAGCCCGGCTGCGTAGTCCAAACCCCAGGCCAATACCGCCAGCACACTGACCACCACCAAGGTGACCATGCCCACACGCGTGAAGTCGTCTATCCAGGCCCCCAACACGATGCCGCCCCACACCAACAAGGTGCCCGGCAGAATGGGTAGCACGGTGCCCGCCAAGCCCAACACAATCAAGGCAGCACACAAGATCCACAACAAGGTAATTTCCAAGATACGCTTTCGAGGTCAAAAGAAGCCATACACCGTTCATCATTTGGAACGGCCTGAATGAAATTCAAGGGCTGGCCTGTGCAGCTTGTCCGGCAGGATGCAAGCTTTTGACGGCTGCGCGATACTGATGGGCTTTCGTCTCCCTGCAGTTCGCGGGGCTAACACCACAAGCATCATGACAATGTCCAGAATCGGCGTTTTGGCGCTGCTGTTGATCACCGGATTGGTACCCGCGGCTCAAGCGCAGCCGGCGGCTGGCCTGACACCGACGTTCCAGGTTGCGACCGTGACCAGCGGCCTGCGTGGCCCCTGGGACATTGCTTTCGCCCCGGGCGGCGCCATGTTCTTTACCGAGAAATGTCACGGGCTGTCGGTGCGCCAAGCCGATGGCCGGGTGCTGCGCCTCTTCGGCAATGGCGCCGACTACGCACAGCGTGCCGACGATCTTTTTTGCCAGGGGCAGAGCGGTGTGCACGGCGTGGCGGTGGACCCCGGGTGGGCGCAGGGGCAGCGTTTTGTTTATCTGTTCAGTGCCAGCAACCTGGCGACCCAACCGCGCACCAACCGTGTCATCCGACTGGCGGTGAGCGCCGATGTCACCCGCGTGACTGAACGCAGCGACATCGTCACCGACATCGCCTTCAAGGAGGCGGCGTTTTTGGGTGGCCCCGGCGCGCACAGCGGCGGCCGGCTGCGCTTTGGGCCCGACGGGTTCCTCTGGATCACCACCGGTGACAACCGCCAGCCAGACTTGCCGCAGGATCCAAAACGGCTTGGCGGCAAGGTGCTGCGTGTGGACCGGGACGGCAAGCCCGCGCCCGGCAACGCAGCGCCTGCCGGATTCGACCCGCGCATCACGACCTATGGTCACCGCAATCCGCAAGGTATCGCCTTCCGGCCGGGCGGCAGCCAGGTCTTCACCGCCGAGCATGGTCCCAACCACAGCGACGAGGTGACGCTGCTGGTGCCCGGCGGCAATGCGGGCTGGGACCCGCGCAACCGCCCGCAGCTGAACTGCCGCGACGGTTATTGCGGTTACTCGGGCGACGTGCAGAGCATGCCGATGACCGACCTGCAACGCTTTCCGCAGGCGATGCGCGCCGCCTGGACGAGCAACGACCGCAGCGAAGGCATGGGCCCAGCCGAGTTCTTGAACGGCGCGCAGTGGGGCGCCTGGAATGGCGCGCTCGCGGTGGCGCTGATGCGCACGCAGCGCGTCGACCTGCTGCAGCTTGATCGCGCCGGCCAGGTGACGCGCAGGGTCAGCGTGGACATGCCGGCCCTGCGGGTGCGCAGCCTGGTGCAAGGCCCCGATGGCGCGCTGTGGGGCAGCACCGACGACGGCCAATTGCTGCGCATGACACTGCGCTGACTCGGTTTTTCTAACGGCGTCTTTTGGGCCCACCGGGATGGGCCGGCTTGTTCAGTCAGGGCAGGCTTGCCAGATGCGCCTGTGCAGCAGTGGCCAGCTTTTCGTCGAAGGTGGCCAGTGGTGCTTTCAGTTCGGCGGCCAGCCAGAGGTAGGCGGCGTCGTAGGTGGACAGCTGATAACGCAGGGCCAGCGCCAGGACGGGCTCCGGCGCGACCGGATGCAGTTCGACGCCCATCTGGGCGAACAGTTGCAAGCCGTCGGCGGCAATGTCTGAGCGGCCGGCCTTCTGCTTCTTGAACGCAACGCTGACCATCTCGAAGGGCAACAGCGCGGGTGCATGCAACGCTTTGCCGACGACGCGCTCTGCGGCTTGCGCTTGCGATTCTTCCTGGAACACCAGCGCGGCCAGTGCGCTGCAATCCACCACCAGCGGCGACAGGACCTGGTAGCGTGCTGGCGGCTCTGCCACGAACAGACGCTGGCTCAACGGGAGTTCCGGTCGGCACGGATGATGTCCACGCCCCGCGGCACGCCGGTGACGGGGCCCGGGTATTTGGCGTTTAGTTCTGCCACCACCTGCTCGACCGTTTTAAAGCCCTGGCGGGCGATTGGATTGCGTCGCGGGTCAAGCCCGACCACGCTGGCAACCGGGCGCTCAGAGCTTTCCCGCGCAAGACCGACCAGCGCGTCGCCCCGCACCGCCTGCTCAATCAGGAACATGAGCTCCCCTTGCAGCGACCGGTGGTTGCGCGCAGCCCGCTGGCGCAAGGCCTCTGCCCACTGTTCAGGGACATCTTTGACAGAAATGTTGGCCATAACGGATCCAAAATCGATACTATTCGCATTTTGGATCTATTATGAGTGCATGTCAATAGTGTGATGAGGAGAGTGTGGTGAGGCGGGTGGCTGGGGCTTCCAGGTGTACCCGCGGATCACCCCGCCGACATCGGCCGCAGCAACTCCGCCAGATCACTTTCGGTAAACAAGGGCTGCTTGCGCCCGGCGGCCCCGCTGTACACCCCCACGGCGAGCGCCGCCTTGCGCTCCTGCAAAGCAAGAATGCGCTCCTCGATCGTGCCCTGGGCCACGACCTTGACCACCCACACGCTTTGGGTCTGCCCAATGCGGTGGGCGCGGTCCGTGGCCTGGTTCTCGACGGCCGGGTTCCACCACGGGTCGTAGTGGATTACTGTGTCGGCCTGGGGCAGGTTCAAGCCCACGCCTCCCGCCTTGAGGCTGATCAGGAAAAGCGGCACCTGGCCGCCCGTGAATTGTTCGATCAATGCATCGCGGTTCTGACTTTGCCCGGTCAGTTTGACCCAGCGCAACTTGTGCTTTTCCAACTCTGCCTCGATCAGGGTCAACATACTGGTGAACTGCGAGAACAGCAGGATGCGGCGCCCCTCGGCCAGCATCCCGGGCAGCATCTCCATCAGCTGGTCCAACTTGGCCGACACTTTCACTTTTCTGGCGGCTGCCAGTGGCACCAGCCGCGGATCGCAACAGACCTGGCGCAGCTTGAGCAGGGCATCCAGGATGGTGATCTGCGACTTGGCCAGCCCTTTCACACCCAAGGCCTCGCGCACGGTTTTTTCCATGCCCAGGCGAATGGTTTCATACAGATCGGCCTGCGCACCTGAGAGCTCCACGCGCAGCACGGTCTCGACCTTGGGTGGCAGCTCGCTCGCCACCAATGCCTTGGTCCGGCGCAGCATGAAGGGGGTGATGCGGGAACGCAACTGGGCCAGACGCTCCTGATTGCCGAGCTTTTCGATCGGCGCCCGAAACAACTCCCCAAAACGCTTCTGGCTGCCCAGAAAACCGGGCATCAAGAAGTGGAACAGGCTCCAGATCTCCCCCAGATGGTTTTCCATCGGGGTGCCCGACAGGCACACGCGGTGGCGGGTCTGCAACTCACCCACCACCTGCGCGGCATGGGTACTGGCATTCTTGATGTTCTGCGCTTCATCCAGCACCACCAGGTGCCACGGCGCCTGCAGCCAGCGCTCCCGGTCGCGCTGCAGCAACGAATAGGGGGCAATGACCAGATCATGCTGGTCGATCGAGTTGGTCACGCCATGGCGGTCCTTGCCATGGATGACCAGGCTGCGCAATTGCGGGCAGAAGCGCGCTGCTTCGCGCTGCCAGTTGCCCATCAGGCTGACCGGGGCAATGATGAGGGCCGGGCGGGTCAGCCGACCCGCATCCTTCTCCACCTGGATGTGCACCAGGGTCTGCAGCGTCTTGCCCAGGCCCATGTCGTCTGCCAGAATGCCGGCCAGGCCATGGGCGCGCAGGAACTGCAGCCAGCCCACGCCCTGCTGCTGGTAAGGGCGCAAGGTGGCCTGCACGCTGGTGGGCACGGGCACCTCGGGCAACGCGGCCGCGCCACCCAGTTGCTGCACCATCCGGCGCAATGCATCAGCGCCATCCCATACAGCACCCTCCCCCAATGCCGCGCCGGTACGCAAGGCATCCAGCCGGGACAAGCGCAGGCTGCCGCCCGAGAATACATGGTGGCGGTCCCCCACCAGTTCCAATAACGCAGCCATCCACGGCCGCAGGGTGTCAGTGGGCAGGCGGACAAACCCCTTGCGGTCGGCCGCAGGCAGGTACATGAAGGGCGGCAGATTCGGCAAGCCAGTGCCCGGATCGGTGGCGGACGCGCCGGCCTGGGCGATCAGCTCGGGAAGCCAGGGAAGGATGTTGTGTCTCCGACCCTCGATCTCGATGCCCAGGGACAGTTCGAACCAGGGCGAGGTGGCGCCTGGTTCACCACCGGCATCTTCACGGTCCTCGGCCAGCATCTGGACCTGCAGCGCATCGGCACGGGTCACCCAGCCCTGCAGGGCATCGTCCAGCGTGACATGAAAACCGGCCTCGCGCAAGACCGCGAAGTCCTCGTCGGCCCATTGCAGCCAGGCCTGCTGGGACTGGCGGGCCGGGATGCCAAAAACACCCGCACCGACCAGTGACAGACCCAGACTTGTCAGCCGCAGGATGGCACGGCGCTCAGACTCGACATCGCGATGCAGCAAGAGCCTCTCTTGGGGGTTGTCGAGCACTACCGTGGTGCCGGCACCGTCCCACCAACCGCGATGGCCCGCGTAATCGAAGCGCAGCAGGGCCTGTATCAGCCCCTGGTGCGGCACCTCATCCGGTGCCATGGGTACCAGCTTCAGTCGGGCCTGCGGCACGATACCGGTCAATGTGCGCAGCGCTTGCAGCACCGGCGGCGGCGGGATCGGCCCCAGGGCCCGCAGCAGTGCCAACTGGTGGCCCTGCATGGCCTGGGCCGTGAGGGGCGGGGCGCGGAACAACACCGCCAGTCTGGCGGGCGACAGGCCCGGTGCCAGCAACAAGCCGCATTCGCCCTTCGTGTCATCCAGGTACATCAAAGGGTCGGTGTGGCAGATTTGCGCCGGGCCATCGACCACGTGTCCGCGCAAATGCCAGCTGGGCTCGGCGGACTGGGCTGCGCTGGTCTCTTGCCACACCCAATCCAGCGTGCGCGCCGGGCCCCAGGACACCGCCGGACCGGGGCGGTCCTGCGCCCCCTTGACATACAGATGCCCGGTGCTGGCGGCCTGCTCCAGCACTAGTTGACCGGCTCGCCCGACCGGCCGGCAACTGAGGCCGGAGGAGTAGGTGTAGTACGAGTGGGCGCCTTTGGGCATGGAGACGATCAGCTGCAAGACCTCGTGGTCTGCGGTGCTGGCGTTGTCATACACCTCTTGCCCGGAGTTAGGGGCGTAGCGCACAAGCCGAGGTTTGGCCCAATCCCCATTGGCCTTGCGTTTGCACACCGCGGCTTCCAGCAACAACTGCGAACTGCCGCCTCCCACCATCACGACTGACAGCAGGTAGACGTAGTGATCCGACCGACTCTGCGCCTGGCCAGTCTTGGGGACACCTTCTGATTGTGGTGAAGCTGCGCTGGTCGGGTCCAGATCGCGCAACCAGCTCAATAAATGACTTTCTGCTTTCAGGCGCGCGGCCTGCTGTTCACGGGCCAGCGCGGCCTGGCGCTCCGCTTCGATCTGCTCGGCGCTCAGGCTTGGCGCAGCTACAGCAACTGCTGCATTGCCACTCATCAGGCGCAACCCCTGCTGGGCGGCTTTCAGCATCAGCGCCACACCGTGCTTGCATTGCGTCCCTACCGGGCATTCACACAGCGAGTCCCATTGCGCCACCTGCCCCTGCAGCGTCAACGCCAGCTCGATGGACACTTCGTAGGCTTCGCGCTTGCTGCCCTTCACCCCGCCGAGCAGGATCCACCCTGCGCCGTGTTTGACGATTTCGAGATCGAGCACATGCTGGCTGACATACAACGCCAGCCCGCGCTCCCATGTCAGCGGGTCTGTCAACGGGGCCAATGATCGACCGTCGAACCAATGGCCAGGGGGACGGTTGTTGGATTGCATATACGAGACCTTGTCTTGACCGTCCGAGATGCCCTCCATTGTGCCGCCAGCCAGCAGCCGGCAGCGGCACTCGCGCGCGCACGAATCAATACCCCAGTCGCTTCTCCACCACGTTGCGCAGCGGCTCCCCTTGCAGAAACCGCTCCAGGTTGCCGGTGAAGAAATGCATGGCGTCGTCGATCCAGGTCGAGGTATGGTCGGCGCAGTGGGGCGACAGCAGCAGGTTGTCCAGCCCGTACATCGGGTGGCCGGCAGGCAGCGGCTCCTGGGCGAACACATCGAGCGCCGCGCCGCGGATTCGCTTGTGGCGCAGCGCGTCGATCAGGGCCGGCTCGTCGATGACGGCGCCGCGCCCGACGTTGATCAAAACGCCGGAGGGCTTCATGGCGGCGATGGCGTCTGCGCTGACCAGGCCGCGGGTGTCGGGCGTCAGGGGCGCGGCTACGACCACATAGTCCGAGCGGGCCATCAGCTCCAGCAGTCGGTCGCCGCCCAGGGCCTCGTCGACCAGCGGGTCACCCTGCGACTGCCCAGGGCGACGGCGCAGCGCGATGACGTGCATGCCCAGGGCCTTGGCCAGGTGTGCCGCGGAGCGGCCGATGTCGCCATAACCGACGATGCCCATGGTCTTCTGATGGGCCATTTCCACGTCGAACTGTTCCCACCGGCCGGCGGCCTGGTTGCGCTGCATGCGGTGCAGGTCCTTGGCAAAGAACAGCACACCCGCTGCCACGAACTCGCCCAGCGAACGGCTGTAGACACCGCTGCTGTTGGTCAGCGGCACCGGGCTGTCGACCAGCGCGGGAAACAACAGCGTGTCGAGCCCGGCCGAGCGGCTATGCACCCAGCGCGTCCGAACTGCCAGCGCAAACACCTGCTGCAGCAGGTCGCGGCTGGCCGTCCAGACCAGGATGGCGTCGGCGGAGGGGGCAGCGTCTGCCACCGCTTCCAGCGTCGGCCCGACGACAATGCGCACGCGGTCGCGAAAGGGTTCGAGCATGCGCAGTTGTGGCTCGGAAGGATCGGCCAGTACCAGCAGGGTAGGTAGAGCGGTGGTCATGCGGGAGTTCTCCGGGAGATCAGGTTTGTACGGTTGGCAAGTGTGCACCAGCCGCAGGCCTCATGGGCTGGCGAAGGGCACGATACGCCCGGTGACCAGCACATGCTGGCCCTGCAGCACCGGCGCACCCCAGGCCTGCGCGATCACGATGCCGCCAACGCCGGCGCGCACCGGCCAGGGGTCGAGGTCGATGCGATCGAAGTCATGCAGCAGCGCCACCACATCGCCCTGGCGCACCTGTGCCCCGCATTCCAGCAGCGGCTCGTAATGGCCTGCGAAGGGCGCCAAAGTGAAGCAGGCCCGGTCGATCATCTCCGCCCGCACCTGGCTGCCGTCAGCATGGTGTGCGATCGGCGCGATCGTGCCGCGCAGTTGCCCGTGGTGGATAGCCGCGGCCCGCACCCCCTGGCAGCCGTACCGCACGCCGGCGGCGCTGACCGCACCCCCCCAGCCCAACTCGCAGCCCACGGTGATCTTGCCCAGCCGCTCGGCCTCGCTGGACAACAGGCCCGGCGATTCGTTCTGGTAGGTGATGACCAGCGGCGTGCCGAACCAGCGCGCGGTGTCCTCGATGCGGCGCATCAGCATCGGATCGTTCACCGCGTGAAAACTGGTCAAGGGTAGAAACCGCGCCACCTGCCCCCCGGCATGCAGGTCGAGCACCACATGCACATGCGGCCAGATGCTGGCGCGCACAAACGCCGCGATGCGGTGCGTGATGCCCTTGATGCCGGGCACGGTACCGGCCCCGTCGACAAAGGCGCGGTTCAGGTTGACATGGTCGTCCTGCGCCGAGTCCCGTGCACCGGCGCGAAAGGCCGCGGCATTGAGCACCGGCACGAGAATGATGCGGCCCTGCACGTCGGCCAGGTCGAGCGTGCGCATCATCTGGCGCAGGACCATCGGCCCTTCGTATTCGTTGCCGTGGTTGGAGCCAAAAGCCACCAGGCCCTCACCATCCCGCGCCTGCAGGCCGACCATCACCGTCAGCGGAATCAGGTGATCGCCCCAGATCGAGTCGTGCTCCAGGGCGACCCAGTAGTCGCGCCGCCCGGGGCTGTGCAAGTCCAGTTCGTGCGCTTTGCAGATCAGGCGTTCCATCGGGGTCTCCAGGCAGTAACTGCGGCGCGTCAGTTGACGCGGTGCGCAGCGATGAAGTCTTCGTCGACCCACACACCCATGTCGACGCTGTCGGGGATGGTGATGGTGCCGTCGGCGTCCAGCGTGAAGCAGGCCGGCGCGATGCCGCGCGTCAGCGCACTCTGCGACACATTGAACTCGACGAAACGCGCCCGCGGCAGCGTAGCGATCAGTTGCAGCGAGTACCCGGTGAGCAGGTGCGTCAGCCAGGAATGCGGCACCAGGTCGATGCCGGCGGCGGTGGCCATCTGGGCCACACGCCGCGCCACGGTCAGGCCGCCGCAGCGCGACAGGTCGGGCTGGATCACATCCACACAGCCGTCGCCGATGAAGCGCTCGAATTCCCAGTGGGTCGCCACCTGTTCGCCAGCAGCCACCGGCACCGGGCTGTGCGCCCGCACGGTGGCGTATTCGGCGAAGTTCTCGGGGTGGATGAAATCTTCGACCCAGCCTACGCCATAGTCGGCCAACCACTCGCACAGCGCGATGTTCTCGCGCAGGCTGCGCATCGGGCCGGGGCGCGACCAGCCAGCCGGGTACCAGCCGGGGTCGACCAGCAGGTGGCGATCCGGGCCCAGCGCCTCACGTGCCGCCGCCACCAGCTCGCGGTCGCGGCCCGGGTCCTGCCCGAACACGCCCCAGCCGAACTTGACGGCGCGAAACCCGCGCTCCAGGTAATGCCGCGCAGCGTCGGCCATGCCTTCGGGCGTCTCGCGGAACAGGGTGGACGCATAGGCCAGCACCCGGTCGTGGCGCCGCCCGCCGAGCAGGGTGGCGAGTGAGGTGCCCGTGGCCTGTGCCCGGATCGACCACAGGGCGTTGTCGATCGCCGAGATACATTGCATGGCAATGCCGCGGCGCCCGTAATAAGCGCTGCCGATGTAGAGCTTGTCCCACAGGCGGTCGGTGTCCAGCGGGTTCTCGCCGACCAGCAACTCGCCCAGCGTGCGAAAGCCCAGGATCGCCATGCCTTGCCCGGCGATGATGGCCACCGCGGCAGGCCCTAGAGTCTCGACATCGGCCCAGCCGGTCAGGCCCTCGTCGGTCGCCACGCGGATGATGAGTTGCCAGTCACCGTTGTCGGTGGCCTCGGCGCCATTGGCCGATGCATGGTAGGTTTCGCTGCCCTTGAGCAGGATCGGTTCGACCGCGGTGATGCGCATGGGGGCCTGGGGCGCGTCAGAGCGCGTTCGTGGCGGCTTCCGCGGCACTCTTGAAGTAGCGCGTGCCCAGATCGAGCTGCTTTTCGTAGATCGTTGCCTGTCGGCCCGACACCGGGTAGGGCAGGCGCACCGGCACCGCGGTCATGCGCGGCTCCAGTGTCTCTTCACCGGCCACCAGCAGCGACGTCCAGGCGTCCCAGGAGGCGGGCGTGTGGACGATCGGCCAGGCGTCTCCCGCGCGGTACTGGTGCAGCAAGAAGCGCCGGGGCTGGCCCGAGATGTTGGCCGACGAGCCATGCAGCAGCCGCGCATGGTGGACCGTGATCGAGCCGGCCTTGCCGGTGCACATCACCGCCTTGGAAAAATCGATGCCGCTGGTCGATGGGTCGATGCCGCCAACGAAAACGCCATCGGCGTTGTGGTCGTAGATGGGCCCGGTGTGGCTGCCGGGGATCACCAGCATGGAGCCGTTGTCGGGCCTGAAGTCGTCGATCATGATGCCGACGGCGGCCAGGTCGTCGTTGGTGTGCGGATAGAAGGCCCAGTCCTGGTGCCACTCGACCGGCGAGCCGAACCCGGCTGCCTTGAGGTTCAGCTTGGACTGGTCGAAACGCACGTTCGGCCCCCACAGCCGGCGCAACACCGCCACGATGCCCGGGTGCCGAACCATGCCGGCATAGGCCGCATGCTGCAGGTGCGGTGACTTGATGCGTCGCACCCGCGGAGCGGCAGCCGAGTGGCCCGGCTCGAGGTCGAACACGCCGGTATGTTCGGTGGTCTGGCGCGACAGCTCCACAAATTCATCGGTGGCACGGCGCAAGGCGTCGACCTCCTGGGGGCTCAGTACATCCGGCACCACCAGGTAACCGTCACGCTGGTAACGCTGCACATCCTTGTCGTCGATCATGCTGCGGTCTCCTCAAACAGTTGGCGCCGGCGCCCCTGGCAGGAAGCGTTCGGCAAAGTGGCAGGCGACCTGCCGGTCGGCCCCCTGGTCGCGCAGCACCGGCACCTGCGTGCGGCACAGGTCACTGGCATGCGGGCAGCGGGTGTGAAAGGCGCAACCCGAGGGTGGCGCCAGGGCGCTGGGCATGTCGCCGGCCAACCGGGTGCGCGTCTGGCGCAGTCGGGGGTGGGCCACGGGGATCGATGCGATCAGCGCGCGGGTGTAGGGGTGCACCGGCGCGCGGTACAGGCTGCGCTTGTCGGCGATCTCGACGATCTTGCCCAGGTACATCACCGCCACCCGGTCGCTGATATGTTTCACGACCGATAGGTCGTGCGAGATGAACAGGTAGCTGAGCTTCAGATCGCGCTGCAGGTCCTGCAGCAGGTTGATGATCTGCGCCTGCACCGACACGTCGAGTGCCGACACCGCCTCGTCGCAGACGATGAAACGCGGCTGGGGCGCGATCGCACGTGCAATGCCCAGGCGCTGTCGCTGGCCACCCGAAAACTCGTGCGGGTAGGAGCCCGCCTGCGCGGCTGACAAGCCGACCATCTCGAGCAGATCCGCCGCCCGCTTGCGCAATTGCGGGCCGCGTCGGGCCCCCTGGATCACCAGCGGCTCGACGACGATGTCTTCTGCGCGCATGCGTGGATTCAGCGAAGCCTGCGGATCCTGGAAGACGATCTGCAAGGCGCGCCGCGCACCCCGCAAGGCCGCAGGGTCGAGTGCCGCCAGATCGACACCGTCGATGCGCACACTGCCGGCCGTGGGCTCCACCAACCGCATCAGCAGCTTGGCCACGGTGGACTTGCCGCAACCCGATTCGCCGACCAGGCCCAGCGTCTCGCCCGCGCCAACACTGAACGACACGCCATCGACCGCGCGTACCTTGCCAACCTCGCGCGGGATCAGCAGGCCCTGCTTCACCGGGTAATGCTTGGTCAGGCCCTCGACGACTACCAGCGGCGGGGTAGGGGTCAATGGAGTACCTTCGTTCAGCGCACTGCGGTGCCGAGCACCTTCGGGCGGCCGTGCGGCGCTCATGCTCTCACCTCGGTGGCGTCGGCATGGAAACAGGCCGCCTGCTGCCTGCCGCCAAAATCGACCAGCACCGGCTTGGACTGCACACACTGATCGGTGCGACGCGCACAGCGCGGCGCAAAGCGGCAGCCTGGCAGGTTTTCGGTGAGCTGCGGCAGCACGCCCGGGATGGTGGTCAGGCGCACCTCGTCGCGCTCCAGGCTCGGGGTCGAGCCCAGCAGGCCGATGGTGTAGGGATGGCGCGGCGTCGTGAACACGGCATCCACCGAGCCCTGCTCAGCCACTCGGCCGGCGTACATCACGAGCACCCGGTCGGCAAACTCGGCGATCACGCCCATGTTGTGTGTGATGATCACCACCGCCATGCCGGTGTCGCGCTGGATGTCGCGCAGTAAATCGAGCAGTTGGGCCTGGATCGTGACATCGAGCGCGGTGGTCGGTTCGTCGGCCAGCAACAGGCGCGGCGAACAGGCCAGCGCAATCGCGATCATCACGCGCTGGCGCATGCCACCCGAGAGTTGGTGCGGAAAGTCCTCCAGCCGGCGCTCGGGCGTGGCAATCCCCACCCGGTCCAGCAGGCCGATGGCGCGCCTGCGGGCCTCGGCCTTGCCGACGGGTTCGTGGGCGCGGATGGTCTCGGTGATCTGGTCACCGATGCGGAACACCGGGTTGAGCGAGGTCATCGGCTCCTGGAAGATCATGCCGATCGACGGGCCCCGCAAGGCGCGCAGTTCCTTCTTCGGCAAGCCCACGATCTCGCGCCCGTCGAAGCGGATCGACCCCGAAGCGATGCGCCCGGGCGGATCGGGCAACAGGCCCAGGATGGACAGCGCAGTGACACTCTTGCCGGAGCCGCTTTCGCCGACGATGCCCAGCACCTCGCCCGGCGCCACATCGAAGCTGACGCCATCGACCGCGGGAAACACCCCGGACTCGGTACGGAAGGTCGTGGTCAGCGCACGCACGGACAGGATCGGGTCGCGCATCAGCCCTGCTCGATCTTCAGGCGGGGGTCGAGTACATCGCGCAGCCCGTCGCCCAGCAGGTTGACTCCCAGCACGGTGACGGCAATCGCCGCGCCCGGCATGAAGGTGAGCCACCAGGCCTCACGGATGTAGCCGCGCCCTTCGGCAATGAGGATGCCCCAGCTCGGCTGCGTGGGTGGTGCACCCAGCCCGAGGAAGCTGAGCACCGCCTCGGACAAGATGGCATAGGCAAACACGAAACTCAGCTGCACGATCAGCGGCGCCATGCTGTTGGGCAGGATGTGCCGCCACAGGATGTGCCAATGCGTGGCACCCGCCACCCGCGCCGACTGCACGTAATCGAGCTCGCGCACCACCAGCACCGAAGCCCGCAGGATGCGCGCTGTGCGCGGGATGTAGACCACCGCCAGCGCGATCACCACCGTGGTGGTCGACGGGCCCAGTGCGGCGGCGATGCCGATGGCCAGCAGCACCGAAGGAAACGCCATCAAGGCATCGGCAAACCGCATCAGCGGCCCGTCCAGGCGCGAGAAGTAACCCGCAACCGCCCCCAGCAACACACCGAAGATGGCGTTGAGCACCACCACCCACAAGCCGATCAGCAAACTGAGCTGCGCGCCGAAGATCACCCGGCTGAGCATCGAGCGGCCCAGGTTGTCGGTGCCCAGCAGGTGCTCCATCGACGGTGGCTGGAAACGAAAGCGCACCGCCATCTTGTTCGGGTCGCCACTGCCCAGCCAGGGCGCCAGAACGGCCATCAGCACCATGGCGCCGAACAGCACCGCACCGATCACGAAGGCCCGATGCCGCAACAGGCGCCCCAGGGTGCCCAGGGCCAGAGAGCGGCGGACCCCGCCGGTGCGCCCCGCCACCTCAATGGCTCCCGCCGACGCGCACGCGCGGGTCGAACCAGGCATAGGCCACATCCACCAGGATGTTGAGCAGCATCAGCGCCGTGGCCACGAACAGCAGGCCGCCCTGGATCATCGGGTAGTCGCGGCGCAGGATCGCATTGCCCAGGAGCGCCCCCATGCCGGGCACCGAGAACACGGTCTCGACAATGATCGAGCCCGACAGCAGCACCGAGAAGATCAGCCCCACCACGGTGACCACGGGAATCGCGACGTTGGCCATCGCATGCTTGGCGATCACCGCGAATTCCGACAGACCCTTGGCGCGGGCCGTGCGGATGTAGTCCTGGCGCAGCACCTCGAGCATCGCCGAGCGCGTGATGCGCGCCAGCAGCCCGATTTGCAGCATGGCCAGCGACACCGCTGGCAGCGTAGCGCTGCGCAGCCAGCCCAGAAGATTGACCGAGGGCTCCACGTACCCGCCGGTGGGCAGCCAGCCCAGGTGCACCGAGAACACCAGGATCAGCACCAGGCCGAGCCAGAAATTCGGCAGCGAAACCCCGATCAGCGCCACCGTCATGGCGGTCTGGTCGACCCAGGTATTGTGGCGCAGCGCCGCCAGCACCCCGACGGCCAGCCCGGCCACCAGCGTGAGCACCATCGAATACAGGGCCACCGACACCGTGGCCGGAACACGTTCCAGGATCGCATCCTTGACGGGCTGGCCCAGCATCAGCGAGCGGCCCAGATCGCCCTGGGCCAGATTGCCGTAGAAGCTCAGGATCTGCACATGGACCGGGCGGTCCAGGCCGAGGTTCTTGCGGATGACCTCGATCTCGGCGGCCGTCGCGTTGGTACCCCCCATCACGACGGCAGGGTCCCCGGGGACCAGCTTGATCAGGCCGAACGAGAGCAGGCTGACCAGCAGCAGCAGCGGAATGCTCTGCAGCAGGCGCTTGATGAAATACGCCATCATCGCCGCTGCACCCCCAACTGCGCCATGTCAAGCCTGCTGTGCACCATCCGGGCCGATCAGTTGGTCAGCCACACGTTGGACAGGCGCGGCGTGTAATACGCCTTGTAGCCTTCCACGTTGGCGCGTACCGCCTGCGTCTTCGGTGCCACACCGAACGGGATCGCCATCACCTGCTCGAGCGCGATGCGCTGCGCCCGGGCGAAAGCCGCCTGGCGCGCCGCCAGCGTGGGTGCCGTGTTGACCTCGTTGAAGGCGGCCATGTAGGCCGGATCGACCTTGTTGTCCTTGGGCTTGTAGACCGGGTTGGGCTCGGCCATCTGGCGCAGGGTCTGCGGGCCACCCAGCGCGATCACCGTGATCCAGCCGGTGTAGAACACGTTCCAGCCGGTGGTCTCCTTCTGGCTGCGCTGCAGCGCTGCGGGCCAGTCCAGCACCACCAGCTCGGCATTCATGCCGGCCGCCTTGAGCTGCTCGGCCATCACCAGCGAGGTGTTGTACATGACCGGAAAGTCCCGGTTGGTCAGCAGCTCGATCTTTTCGCCCTTGTACCCGGCCTCCTGCAGCAGCTGGCGTGCCTTGGCGCGGTTCTTCTGGTTGAGCAGCTCCTTGCCGGCATCGGTGAAGTACTGCTGGCCCGGGAACTGGAAGCCGGGGTTGAGCTTGTACTGGCCCTCGTGCGCCGCTTCCATGATCTCGTCGAAGTCCATCGCCGCCAGCATCGCCTGGCGCACCTTGAGGTTGTCGGTGGGCGGGTTGGAGAAGTTCGGATAGGCCACGTTCATCCAGAAGGTCTCCAGGCGGGCGAGCTTGATGGCCTTGTTCTCACGCAGACGTTTTTGCGACGCCGCCGGCACGTCCTCGACGGCGTGGATCTCGCCGACCTCCAGCGCCGCGGTGCGGGCCGCTGGCTCGGTCATCATGCGGAAGGTGACCGTATCGACGCAGGCGCGCTTGTTGCCGCCGTAGCCGGCCAGCTGGTTGTGGCGGGTATCGGGCTTGTAGCCGTCGAAGCGGCGCAGCTTGACGAAGCTGTCGGCGCGGAACTCCTCCAGCCTGAAAGGGCCGGTGCCGACCACGGGCAGCTGCTGCGCCGGGGCCTGGGCGTTTTCGGCCGGCACGATGACGATCGGCACCGTGAAGGACGACAGTGCCTCGATGAACAGCGGGCGTGCTTCCTTGAGCGTGATCACAAAGGTGTTGGCATCGGGTGTTGCCCACTTCTCGACCGGGTCCAGGATGGAGCGGTCGACACCGACGCGCTTGTAGCGCTCGAACGATGCGATCACGTCGGCCGACGTCATGGTCTTGCCGTTGTGGAACAAGATGCCCTGGCGCAGCTTGAAGGTGTAGTTCTTGCCGTCCGGGCTGACGGTCATGGTGTCCGCGAGTTCGAGTATCGGGTTCATCGCCTCGTCGCGGGTGACCAGCGATTCATAGATGTTCAGCGCCACATTGCGGGTGGCACCGGCATTCGAGGTGTGCTGGTCCAGGCCGGGCACCTTGGATTCCAGGGCGAAGATCAGGTCACCGCCGGTTCGGGGGCATTGAAACGCCTGTGCCTGCGCCTGGCCGACGGCAGTGGCCAGAACAATTGCCGTGCTCGCCAGGGCGAGGCTCTTCATGGGTATCCGCATCGTGGTCATCTGCTCTACTCCTTGGTTAATTGCCGCCTGCTGGCAGCGTTTCGGTGCCTGTTCAACCCGTTTTCCCCGGAACCAGACTTCTTGCGCGCGGTGATTTCCGACGAGACAGTGGGTGCGAAAACAACCGGCAGCGCGCGCTTGCGCCAGGGAAAACTACCGCTTTCCAGGCGCTTGAGGAGCGCACGTGCGCTTTCCGCACCGAGCTGGAAGGCGGGGGAAAAGACGGTGGTCAGCTCCGGGCTGGCGTAGCGCCAGAAATCGAAACCGTTGAAGCCGGTCACGCGCACGTCGGCTGGCACTGCGCAGCCCTGGGCCTGCAGGAACTTCATGGCGGCGATCGCCATGCGGTCATTGCCACCGATGACAACATCTGGCAGGCCGTGTTGCTCGACATGCAGCGCGAACGCGGCCTGAGTGTCATCGAAACCCTCGTCGCCGCAGTGCACGACGTAGAAGGCTGGCGCGCGGGCCATCTTCTGCAGCACGGCGCGCACGCCGGCTTCACGCCGCTCCATCGCCGCCCAGGGCACCGAGGGCAGCAGCATGACCGCGTGTTTGCAGCTGCGCTGGAACAGGTGGCGGGCGATCTCGGCGCCACCGCCCGTGTCGTCCTGGATCAGAGAACAGGCATCGACCACGCTGTCGGGCAGCTCGTCCTGGATCAGCACCAGCGGCTGGCCCAGTGCAGCGACCTGCAAGATTGTCTGGCGGCGCTGCTCAGCGGCGCCTGAGGTCAGCAGGCAGATGCCGTCGCTTTCGATGCGGCGCAACAACGGCAGCGAAGCCAGATCGGCGAGAGAAGCGCCCTGCAGCACGATCGAATACCCGGCCACCTGCAGCACGTCGTTGAGGCCGGCCAGCAGGGCCGCGGTGAACGGGTCGGACAGGTAATGTGCCGAGGGGTCGACGATGATGACACCGATCGTCATGCGGCGGTTGGTGCGCAACTGGCGCGCATTCGCGTTCGGCCGGTAGTCCAGCCGCTCGCAGGCGGCCAGCACGCGAGCCATCATCTTGGCGCCTACTTGCCCCTTGCGGCCGTTGATGACGTTGGACACGGTCATCGGCGTCGTGCGCGCTGCCTGTGCCACGTCGCGCAGGGTCACGGTTGCACTGGGCAGCGCGGCGGGCTTGGCAGCGGGCTTGGCGGCAGGATTGCGCTGGACCATCAGTGCGACTCCCGCGGCACGTAGTCGCCCGAGCCACCCACCAGGAAGTCCATGTCGACCCCCTGATCGGCCTGGAGCACATGATCGACATAGAGTTTTTCCCAGCCCCGGACATACGGCGATTGCACCGGCACCAACGCCGCGCGCCGGCGTGCCAGCACGTCGTCTGGCACATCGAGGTGCAGGCGACGTGCCGACACATCCAGCTCGATCCAGTCACCGGACTCCACCAGCGCCAACGGCCCACCGGCGGCGGCTTCGGGCGCCACATGTAGTACGACGGTGCCAAAGGCGGTGCCGCTCATGCGGGCATCGGAGATCCGCACCATGTCGGTCACACCGCGCTGCAGCAGCTTGGAGGGGATCGGCAGGTTGCCGATCTCGGCCATGCCGGGGTAACCACGCGGGCCGCAGTTCTTGAGTACCAGGATGCTGTGCTCGTCCACCTCGAGATCGGGGTCGTGGATGCGCCTCTTGAGGTCGTCGGCGCTCTCGAATGCGACGGCACGGCCGCGGTGGCGCATCAGCGCAGGCGTGGCGGCCGACGGCTTGATCACCGCGCCGTTGGGCGCCAGGTTGCCGCGCAGCACCGCAATGCCGCCCTGCGGCTTGAAGGGTGCAGCCACCTCGAAGATCACCTTTCGATCGAAGACCCTGGCGCTAGCAATCGACTGTCCCAGGGTCACCCCTTCGACGGTTGGCTGGTCTAGGTCGAGGAAAGCCGCAATCTCGCGCAACACGGCGGGCACGCCACCGGCGTAATAGAAGTCCTCCATGAGGTACTGGCCCGAGGGCATGAGGTTGACCAGGCAGGGCACCTCGCGGCCATCACGATCCAGGTCGTCGAGCGTGAAGTCGACCCCGATCCGGCCGGCCAGCGCGAGCAGGTGCACCACCGCATTGGTGGAGCCGCCCAGTGCGGCGTTGAGGCGCACCGCATTGGCGAATGCCGGCTTGGTCAGCACCCTTGACAGGCGCAGGTCTTCGCGCACCATCTGCACGGCACGGCGGCCCGCCTCGAAAGATAGCGCCTGGCGGCGCGCATCCACCGCAGGAATGGCGCCGTTCTGCGGCAGCGCCACGCCAAGGCCCTCGCACAGGCTGGCCATGGTGGAGGCGGTGCCCATGGTCATGCAGGAGCCGGCGCTGCGCGACATGGCAGCTTCGGCGGCCATGAATTCCGGGATGCTCATGGTGCCGGCCGCCACCGCGTCCTTGAAGCGGATGACGTCGGTGCCCGAGCCCAGCATGCGGCCCTCGTAGCGGCCCGACAGCATGGGACCGCCCGACACCACCAGGGTCGGCAGATCGACACTGGCCGCGCCCATCAGACAGGCCGGCGTGGTCTTGTCGCAACCGGCGAGCAGCACGACACCGTCCATCGGTTGCGACCGGATCGACGCCTCCACGTCCATGCTGGCCAGGTTGCGGAACAGCATCGTGGTGGGCCGCATCAGCGGCTCGGACAGTGACGTGACCGGGAACTCCAGCGGAAAACCGCCCGCCTCCAGCACGCCACGTTTCACATGCTCGGCCAGGCCGCGCAGGTGGCCGTTGCAGGGGGTGTACTCCGACCAGGTGTTGCAAATACCGATCACCGGCTTGCCGTCGAACATGCGGGCGGCATGGCCCTGGTTCTTCATCCAGCTGCGATAGATGAAGCCGTAGGAATCCTGGCGCGCAAACCATTCGTCGCTGCGCAGCCCGTTGGGGCGCTTCGGATTGACCGGCTTCTTGTCGTCGTCCGCCATGCCGTGCCCCTAGATGGACAGACCACCGTGCCACCAATGGGCGGTGGGGTCGGAGTGCAGGATCTGCTCGATGGTTTCCTGGGTCACCGGTGGCAGGCCGGACCCGGCGATCACCTGGTTGACATTGCGCAGACCGGCGATGGAATCGGCCACCGTGGTGAACGGAAAATCGGTGCCCCAGAAAATCTTGTTGCGGTTGGCGATGGTGTACTCCTGCGCGCAGACCAGGGTGTTCCAGAACTGCCAGGGCCGGTAAAACAGGGCCGACACCTCGCAGTACACATTCGGGTTCTTGCGCGCCACCACGATGCACTCTTCGTGCCAGGGGTGGGCCATGTGCGCCATGACCATCTTCAGATCGGGGTGGCGGTTGGCGATCGTGTCCACGTCCAGCGGGCGGCCATACTGGATCGGCGCATTGGCGCCGTAGGTCGTGCCCATGTGCATGGTCAAGGGCAGGTTGTGCCGGACGAGGTACTGGTAGACGGGCTCCAGTCGCGGATCGAGCAGCGAGACGCCGTTGTAGATGGGGCCGAACTTGACCCCCTTGAGCTTCAGGTCCTCTATTGCATGCACCAGCAGATCCATGCAGTTGGGCATGCGCGGATCCAGGCACGCGAAACCAATGAACTTCTTCGGGTCACGCGCCACCAGGCGGGCGGTCACCTCGTCGTCGCCGTCGATACCGATCGAATCCTTGTAGCGTAGCGAGAAGACGATGGCCCGGTCGACATCGCGCATGGCGTTGACAACGATGTCCGGGTTGGACGGAAGCTCCACCGCATCGGCCCGCGCAAACTGCGTGACCTCCAGGTGCAGCGGCAGGATCTGTGCGTCCTCGTACACGTTCACATGGCAATCAATGATCATGGCTGTGGCTCCTGTTTCACAAAATGCCGTAACGGGCAAACACATCGGCGAGCTTGTCGCCACGGCGCAGATCCTGCAGTGTGCTGCGTTCACCTTTGACTTTCTCGAAGGCCAGGTCGAGCACCTGCTTCTCAATGGCCTGCGGCACGACCACCACGCCATCGGCGTCACCGAAGATCAGGTCGCCGTGCGCGACTGGCACACCGGCGCATTCGATGGGGACGTCCAGGGCCATGATCTTGCCGCGGCCTTTGGAGTCGAGCGGTGCAATGCCGCCATGGAACACCGGGAAGCCCATCGCCAGAATCGGTTTGATGTCGCGCACACAGCCGTCCATCAGTGCGCCGGCAGCGCCACGCACCTGGGAGGCGGTGGACAACAACTCGCCCCAGGGCGCCACGCGGTCTGGATTCGAGCAGGCGAACACCGGAATCTCGCCTGGCTGCAGGCTGTCGATGAGCGCGATTTCCAGCTCGTAGGGATTGACGCCTTCGGGCACGTGGTAAACCTCCATGAAAGCCGCCGTGCGGGCTCGACCGACCATCACCGCAGCAATGTCCAGCGGGCGGATACGCGAGGGCATGGCCTGCTTGGTGACGCCGCACTGGTCCAGGCAGTCGGACAACACGGCCGAGAACAACACCGTTCGGATATCGGCCAGGCTGTAGGCTGGCGCAGGGGCGGATGTGGAAGCGCTCATGGTGCGGGGGCCTTCTGGTTGGCCCGGCGCTGCACATGGATCAGCATCTGGGCGGTGGTCATGTCGGGCGGCACGTCGCGCGGCTTGCGGCCGGTGCCATCGATGATGTCGCGCACATCGGCCTTGGCGTACAACCAGGGCGGCAAGGCTGGGTCGTGTTTTTTGGCAAGGCGCGCCGGAATGGTGGACCATTCCGATGAGCGCGGCTCCCCGTATTGGCCGTAATACAGGTGCATGGTGCGCCGCTGCTGCGAACCCAGCTTGAGCTTGCCGGCATGGATACAACGGGCATGAAACACGAAGGCCGAACCTGCCGGGGCGATAGCGTCGAACTCCATGCCGGGCTGCACCTCTTCGGGCCGCAGCGTGCTGCGCGGGCCATCGTGGGTGCCAGGGATGATGCTGAAACAGTGATCATTCTTGGTGACATCGGTCAGGTAGTACACCACCGACACCACCTTGATCTCGTGGCGCCGGTCGAAGGCGCGGACCACGTCGCGGTGCCAGCCCTTGAGCTCGCCGACCAGGTCGGTCGGGTTGCGGACCATGAGCGACATTTCCTCGAATGCGAGTTTCTCGCCCAGCAGACGCTGCAGGAAGGGCAGGACCGTCGGGTTCTCGATCGTGCTGTCGAACTCGGTCATGTGCGGCAGCACATCGGCAGTGTGGATAAAGGACTCGCTGAAGTGCGACCACTCGGGGGCGAAGTCGGTCTCGTAGCGGCGAAACGCGGTATTCAGTGCCGCCACCTGCGTCGGGCTGAGCGCATCGGGTATGACGACAAAGCCCCGTTCGTTGAATTCGTCGACGGCGGCGTCCCAGCGATCTGGGACTCTGGCAACTGCACTCATGGTGTGGCTCCTGTGGCGGGAGAAGGCGCGACGCTGCGCCGGCGTGTGATGCCGCTGGAAGCCAGAAACGAAGGTTTCAGGCGGGTGCCCAGGCCCGGGCCCTGCAGCGGCGCCATCTGCCCGTTGTGGATCGGAGGCAGCTCGGTAACCACATCCGCATACCAGCCGCGGACATACGCGCGGACGGTTTCCTGGATCATCGCAGTGGGCGCCCAGAACGACAGGTGGGTGCCGGCCACGTAGCCGATCGGGCCGGTGCAATCGTGCGCGGCGACCGGCAACTGTGCTGCGGCTGCCATGTCGCAGATGGCGCGCGCCTGCGTCACTCCGCCGCACCAGCCGGGGTCGAAACACACAATGCCGAGTGCGCCAGAGGCGATCAACGGAACGAAGCTGGACGCCGGGGCCAGTGTTTCCGACGCCAGCAGCGGCACGCGGGTGAAACTGGCCAGCTCGCGCAGGGCACGGGTGTCGTCCATGCGCACCGGGTCTTCGATCCATAGGGGATCGACCGACTCGACGGCGCGGATGATCTGCTTGGCGCTGGTCAGGTCCCACAGGGCGTGCATCTCGACCATGAGGTCCATCTCGGCACCCACGGCGGCGCGGATACGCTGGAACACGCGCAGCCCCTCTTGCACCTGCGCCCCGGTGATGCCGACGCCGCCATTGGCAAAAGCGGCCCGGTCAAAGGGCCAGATCTTCATGCCGGTGATGCCTTCGCTCAGCAGCTCGCGCGCCAGGCGCTCGGGCTCGTGCTCGAAGGCGTGCAGGTCGTCCAGCGGCTGCAGGGCCCAGTCGCGACCGAACCAGGCGTCGACGTCGGCGGAACGTGCTTTGGTGACATAGTGCGGGCCGGCACAGGTGTTGTAGATGCGGATGGTGTCGCGCGCCTGGCCACCCAACAAGGTGTGCAGCGGCAGCCCGCATTGCTGGCCCAGGCAGTCCCACAGCGCCATGTCGAGCGCGGCGGCGGCGCGCATCTCGGCGCCGGACGACGCATAACCGACCGGGTAACGCGTCAGCTCGCGGTTGATGGCGCCGATGCGGGTGGCGTCGCGCCCCAGCACCAGCGGGGCGACGACTTCATGCAGGAAAGCGTCGACCGCACCCGGCGCAAAAAAAGCCTCGCCCAGGCCCACAATACCCGTGTCCGTCTCGACGACCAGCCACAACAGGTTGTCGTTGTTGCTGGAGCGGATTGTTTCGAGCGCGGCGATGTGCATGCGTCGGCGGTGGGTGGGGTGAATTCAAATTTATTATTGGCTTTATCGATATAGGTGTCAACCAAGGGTTTGCCCTGCCTCCTGGACGGGCTGGGGCGGGAATGCAGGCGCGCCCGGTCAGGCCGCTGGCGCAGCCGACACCATCCCCATGTCTTGCAGTGTCAGCGCCACGGCATGCACGGCCTGTTCCATTTCGTCGGGGCCAATGGCGCCGATGCAGCCGACGCGGAACGTCTCGACCGTAGTGAGCTTGCCCGGGTACAGGATGAAACCGCGCGCACGCGCCGCCATGTAAAAGGTCTTGAAATCGTATTTCGGGTCGGCCGGCGCATGGAAGGTGACGATGATCGGCGCCTGCACCGCCGGATCCAGAAAAGGCTTGAAGCCCAGCGCCGCCATGCCCCGCACCAGCGTCTCGTAGTTGCGCTGGTAACGTGCCAGTCGCGCCGGCTGGCCGCCTTCGGCCTCGAATTGCGCAATCGCCTCGTGCAGGGCCACCACCACGTGGGTGGGCGGGGTGAAGCGCCACTGGGTGGTCTTCTCCATGTAGACATACTGGTCGTGCAGGTCCATGGCCAGCGACTGGCTGTTGCCGGCGCAAGCGTCCAGGATCGCCTTGCGCAGGACCACGAAGCCCATGCCGGGCACACCTTCTAGGCACTTGCCACTGGCGGCAACCAGCGCATCGAAGCGCGTCTTGCGCGCGTCGATCTCGAGCGCTGCGAAGGAGCTCATCGCATCGACGATCAAACCCTTGCCGTGCTGCTGGCACAGGTCGGCGATCGCCTGCAGCGGATTGAGCACGCCGGCACCGGTCTCGCAATGGATCAGCATGACATGGGTGATGCTGGCGTCGGCCTTCAGGGCGGCTGCGGTGGCGGCAGGCGACACCGGTTGTGCCTCGTCGAAGGGCAACAGGGTGCAGCGCCGGCCCATGAGCGTGGTCAGGCGCGCGGCGCGCTTGCAATAGGCGCCGTTGTCGAGCACCAGCACATGGCCGTCGCGCGGAACGACGGTCGACACCGCAGCCTCTATGCTGAAAGTGCCACTGCCCTGCAAGGGGACCACCACATGCGATTCAGTGCCATGCACGACGGCCAGCAGGCTCTTGCGCACACTGGCGGTGACGGCATTGAAATCGGCATCCCAGGAGCCCCAGTCCTTGAGCATTGCCAGCTTGGTGCGCAAGGTCGTGGTCAGCGGGCCGGGGGTCAGCAGGATCTTGTCTCTGTCCATGGGGAACCTTCCATTGGCGAAATTCAGGGCCGGTAGCGGCACGGCACCGATTGGACGTTCCGCCCGGAATCTTGTCAATTGTTTTTTGTAGATTGTTGACAATTTGTCCGTTTGTGGTTCCAATGCCTGTATGAGCGTGGCCCCGCACCCGACGATTGCCCTGTTGCAAAACCATTCGCTGACCATGGTGGTGCAGCAGGAGATCGAGCGCGCCATCCTGGCCGGTGAATTCGCCCCCGGCGCCAAGCTGAACGAAGCCGCCCTGGCACTGCGGCTGGGTGTGTCGCGCGGCCCGGTGCGCGAAGCATTCCGCATGCTCGATGAAGCCGGCTTGGTGCGCACAGAGAAAAACCGCGGCGTGTTTGTACGCGACATTCCGATCGACGAAGCCATCGAGATCTATGAGTTGCGCGCGGCCATGGAAGAGTCTGTCGGCAGGCGGCTGGCAGAACGCATCTCGAAAGAACAGCGCCAGGAGGCCGAAGCCCTGGTGCACGCGATGGAAACCGCTGTGTCGGCGCGCGACGCGCACACCTACCACCTGCTCAACCTGCAATTCCACGACCGCCTGGTCGAGATGGCCGGCAACCGCAAGCTGACCTCGATCTACCGCAGGCTGGTCAAGGAGATTTCGCTGTTCCGCCGGCTCAATCTGGACGACGCCAACCAGCTGCCGGCCTCCGCCCACGCCCACTGGGACATGCTGCGCGCCATCGCCAGCGGCGACCCGGAGGTGGCCGGCCGCGCCATGTTCGACCACGCCATCCAGAGCAAGAACCGCATGGTGGACAAGGAAGCGCGCCGCCGCACCGACCCACTGCCTACCCTTGAATCACCCCCGATCACAAAGCCATGACCACACTGCATGTCAACAACCGCTCCTACCGCCTGCCCACCGTCCCCACCGTCGTGGTGTGTGTCGATGGCTGCGAACCCGACTACCTGGGCCAGGCGGTCGGCACCGGCCACATGCCCTGGCTCAAGGGCGCACTCGCCAAAGGCACTGGCCTGGTGGCCGAATGTGTGGTGCCCACTTTCACCAACCCCAACAACCTGTCGATCGTGACCGGCGCGCCGCCCAGCGTGCATGGCATCTGCGGCAACTACCTGTACGACACCGCTACCGGCACCGAAGTGATGATGAACGACGCCAAGTGGCTGCGGGCCCCGACGCTGTTCGCCGCCCTGGCCGAAGCCGGCAAATCAGTGGCTATCGTCACCGCCAAGGACAAGCTGCGCAGCTTGCTGGGCCACAAGATGGCCAAGGGCATCTGCTTCTCGTCCGAGAAGGCCGACCAGACCACACTGGCCGACAACGGCATCGAGAACGTGCTGTCGCTCGTCGGCCGCCCGCTGCCCAGCGTCTACAGTGCCGACCTGTCGGAGTTCGTGTTCGCTGCCGGCGTGAAGATCATGCAGACGCACCGGCCGGATGTGATGTACCTCTCCACCACCGACTACATCCAGCACAAGCACGCACCCGGCACTACGGGCGCGAACGCGTTCTACACGATGATGGACGGCTACCTGGCCCAGCTCGACGCCATGGGCTGCGTGATCGCACTCACTGCCGACCACGGCATGAACGCCAAGGTGGCCCTGGACGGCACGCCCGACGTGGTCTACCTGCAGGACTGGTTCGACGCCTGGCTGGGCACGGCCAAAGCCCGCGTGATCCTGCCGATCACCGACCCGTATGTGGTGCACCACGGTGCCCTGGGCTCCTTCGCCACGGTGTACCTGCCGGCAGAGTTGGATATTGCGGAAGCCTGCCAGCGCCTGCAGAAAGTCCGCGGCATCGAGACCGTTCTCACGCGTGCCCAGGCGGCCGAACGCTTCGAGCTGCCGGCCGACCGCATTGGTGACCTGGTGGTGGTGTCGGAACGCTTCACGGTGATCGGCACCTCGGCCGCACGGCACGACCTCAGCGCCCTTGAAGTGCCGCTGCGCTCGCACGGCGGCGTGAGCGAGCAGCGCGTGCCGCTGATCGTGAACCGCCCGCTGCCCGGCCTGGACCGGCAGCGACGGTTCCGCAACTTCGATGCCTTCGACCTGGCGCTGAACTACGCACAGTAATCCTGTCAACAGGCCTCACCTTTTTTCTGGCGGGCACCCCATGATCGACCAGTTCATCCTCGACCACCAACTCAACGCGATGCGCATCGCCGGCCGCAAGATCGGCGCCGGGCGCAGTGCCGAGCGCACCATCCCGGTGTTCAACCCCTACACCGAGCAGCAGATCGGCAGCGTGCCCAAAGCCACGCTGGAGGAAGTGCGCGAGGCCTTTGCCATCGCGGCGGCCTACAAGCCCACGCTGACGCGCTTCGAGCGGGCCGCGATCCTGAACCGTGCAGCCGCCCTCAGCACCCGGCGCATCGACGAAGTTGCGGCGCTGATCTGCGCCGAAGCGGGCCTGTGCATGAAGGACGCGGTCTACGAAGCCGGCCGCGTCAGTGACGTGTTCCTGTTCGGCGCCAACGAGGTGCTGAAGGACGACGGCCAGATCTTCAGCTGCGACCTCACCCACCATGGCAAGAGGCGCCGGGTCTACACCCAGCGCGCACCGCTGCTGGGTGTGATCACCGCCATCACGCCATTCAACCACCCGGCCAACCAGGTGGCGCACAAGGTGGTGCCCAGCGTGGCCACCAACAACCGCATGGTGCTCAAGCCCTCCGAGAAGGTGCCGTTCTCGGCCATCCTGTTCGCCGACATCCTGTACGAGGCCGGCCTGCCGCCGGAGATGCTCAGCGTGGTGACCGGTGACCCGCGCGAGATCGCCGATGAACTCATCACCAACCAGAAGGTCGAGCTGGTCACCTTCACCGGCGGAGTGGCCATTGGCAAGTACATCGCGGGCAAGGCCGGTTACCGGCGCCTGGTGCTGGAGCTCGGCGGCAACGACCCGATCATCGTGATGGAAGACGCCGACATCGACGAAGCATCCACCCTGGCGGTGACCGGCTCCTACAAGAACTCCGGCCAACGCTGCACCGCGGTCAAGCGCATGTTGGTGCATGAGGCGGTCGCCGACCAGTTCGTCGAGCAGGTCGTCGCCAAGACCCGCGCCTGGAAGCATGGCGACCCGGGCGACAAGACGATGGACATGGGCACCGTCATCGACGCGGCGGCCGCGCAATTCTTCGAGTCGCGCGTGAACGAAGCCATGGCGCAGGGTGCCCGTGTGCTGCTGGGCAACCAGCGCCGCGGTGCGTTGTACGCCCCCACCGTGGTTGACCAGGTGCACCCGGAGATGCTGCTGGTAAAGGAAGAAACCTTCGGGCCGGTGTCACCGATCATCCGCTTCAAGAACATCGACGAGGCCATCCGCATCTCGAACGGCACGGCTTACGGCCTGTCCAGCGCGGTTTGCACCAACCGGCTGGACTACATCACACGCTTTGTCAGTGAACTGGAGGTCGGCAACGTCAACGTGCGCGAGGTGCCCGGCTACCGACTCGAGCTGACTCCTTTCGGCGGCATCAAGGACTCGGGCCTGGGCTACAAGGAAGGGGTGCAGGAAGCGATCAAGAGTTTCACCAACCTCAAGACCTACTCCCTGCCCTGGGCCTGACCCGGTGCCAGCCATACCCCCCGTCGCAACTCCGACGCGCCACACGGCCGGGCCATGGCACTGACCTGGCCTGTCGTGGCGGCCGTGCTGTTTGGCGCCCTGCTGCACGCCGGCTGGAATGCACTGGTCAAGTCGAGTACCGACAAGGCCCTCGACACGGCCCTGATACACCTGCTGGGCTCGGTGGTCGCGATTCCGCTGGTGCTGCTGGTGGGATGGCCACCCGCATCGGCCTGGCCCTTCCTGCTGGCGTCGCTGGTGATCCACGTGGCTTACTACACCGCATTGACCGGCGCCTATCAGCACGGCGACCTGGGCCTGACCTACCCTCTGATGCGCGGCACGGCCCCGCTGCTGGTGGCGCTGTCGGCCACCGTCACCCTCGGCGAAACCCTGTCGCCGTTGTCCTGGGTCGGCGTGTTGTGCGTCAGCGCCGGTGTGCTGGCGCTGGGCCTGAGCCAACAGGCCTTCGAGTCCCCCAAGGCAGTGCGCTTCGCGCTGGCGAATGCCGTCATCATCGCCCTGTACACCGTGGTCGACGCGCTCGGTGTTCGCGCCTCCGGGCAGGCACTGCAATACGTGGCAGCCCTGTTCCTGCTCGACGGCTGGCCCTTCGCCCTGATCGTATTCCTGCGCCGCCGAAGCGCCTTCCTGCCCTACGCCCGCAAACGCTGGCCCATCGCACTGGGCGGCGCCATTGCCTCGCTGGGCTCCTACGGCATCGCCCTGTGGGCCATGACCCAAGCCCCGGTCGCCACGGTCGCAGCCCTGCGGGAGACCTCGGTGCTGTTCGCGATGCTGTTCGGCGTCTGGTTTCTGCGCGAGGCCTTCACCACCCGGCGGGTGCTGGGGACCTGCGCGATCCTGGCGGGCGTGATGGCGCTGCGGCTTGGATAGATTGCCGGTGATTTGCCCAAGGTCCTTTCCGATGCCTCGGTCAAGGCGGGTGGTGGTGGCTCTGGTGCGCATTTTTTGTATGTGCCAGCGCGTCAACCACGGCATCGCCGCTTCGATGCCATCGGCGGCTTCTTGCCCTTTTCGGCAGTTCAAGTTGTTGCTTGCACCGTCCGCTTTGCAGCCGAAGCCGCCGGTGGCGGCCGGCCGGTAAATTCACGGTGTCGGCCGCATACCGGTCATCGCGGCGCGGAGGTGCCGGCCGACCCTACGGCAGGTCTACGGCGGATTGCAGACTTTCACGGGCACGGCTTGTGTCATTCTTGATCGACAATCTTTCGAATGACTGCTGCTCAGGCCAGCGAACCGACGCGGTCGACCCGGAGCAGCCAGCCACCATCCTGAGAAGAAGTCGCTGGCAAGTGCTGGTCGAGTCGGCACGCAGATGCGCGGTATGGACTGTTCGACCGCATCAGGAGGTCTGCCGTGTCAACCACCACTCTGCGCAGAGCCCGGCGGAAAGAAGGATCGACACCACAACATCTGCAGTGACAACGCGCGCGATGGCAACGTTGTATCCACCCACCCAAAGAGCTACCACGACAAAACTGGCGGCGCTGAACAGTCCTGCCCCAAGCACCGTCATCCGGAGCTTAGGCAATGCAATTGCCAGCAGCATCAAGATCGCCAGCATGCCAAACAGGAGGGCGCGGTGCTGTAAGAGGATGGAGGTGTTCGCGTCCGCCACCTCAATGCCGTATAGCCTGCCAAGCGACGTAGTGCCCGTCACCCCGGGTACCGGCAGTAGGTGGATGATGGCCGACACGAGAAGAGCGATGACGGAAACGTACTTCATACAGACAAACTCCAGGATTTGAGGTTCAGTGAGGATTGGTCCAGGGACATGGCCATTTCGGGGGTCGACTCAAGGCAACCCAGAACTCTGGATGGCACGTCCGAGTCCCAGGCGCCAAAGTACATCCGTTCGGCCTGATGGGCATTCGCTCGCTTGTCGCCCCATCGCGGCTGCCATCTGTTGCTTGAAGCCGACCCTAGGATGCCGCTCAAGGACTATCTCAAGCGTTCGAGCTGGTGGATCGAGAAGGCGCGCGCCGACGACATCGAAAGCCGCTGCCTCATGCAGCAGGTGCGCTTCGACCCCTTCTCGCACAGCGACAAGTGGATTCATGTGCAGGCAGATGGCCTCTTCGACCACTTTGATCCGCGCCTTATCCCAATGCTGTGTCGCAAGGAATCGGGCCGCGCGATGGCCACCCTCGATGGCGAAACACGCGCAGCCGTGTGCTTCAGTCGGCTTGTCGGTTGGCGTCAAGGCGAGGTCATGCAGCAGACACGACCGCGCCAGGCCTTCACGGTCTGGCTTCAAGCTGTCGATCTGAGACAGGATCATCGCCCAAGACCAGGTTCGAAGCGTGTGCCTGCAAAGCCAGTCTGGCGTCGTGCGATGCAAGAGTTCCAAGGCCTCTACGACGGTGCGGGTGTCGGGAAAGACGATGCTTGTCAAGTCGATGCGGCTGATTCGCGTGCTCCGCTGGTTCTCGCGCGAACTTGCATGCCGCAACCACTGCTTTAACTGCGCGTGAGCGGTCTGCAGTGCGAACTTGACCTGTTCCGATCTTGTCAATTGACCGTTACAGAGTCGACCCCACGCAGAGTTGCCGATGTACGGGCGCTCTGACTCATGCACTACTGGCTCCAGAATCATGGTCAGGCATCCGGACGAAGCCGTTTGAGCGTGGCTAGGACCAGCGCCACGAATGCCGGCACGATCACAAGACCAAGATCGAGATCGAG
>Ga0105046_10000092_pt1 | contig 93617 bp, 60 predicted proteins | sample MAT03_FD_78385 | JGI IMG/M metagenome (GOLD analysis project Ga0105046, IMG submission 78385) | Freshwater microbial communities from Lake Fryxell liftoff mats and glacier meltwater in Antarctica - MAT-03 (megahit assembly) | ecosystem: Environmental > Aquatic > Freshwater > Ice > Liftoff... | reverse complement strand
GGCGCCTCGACGGTGCTGGGCGTGCTGGTCACGGCACTCGGCGCGTATGCGTTGGTGCGCCGGCCCCACTTTTGGGCTTTCCGGCTGCTGCGCGCGGGCTTCATGGTCACCATCATGTACCCCTACATGCTTCTCGTGATTCCGGTCTATATCGTGATGTTCAAGCTCGGGTTGCTGGGCAGCTACAGCGGCATCGTGTTATTCCTGGCCCTGGGCCCGATCCAGTTCTTCCTGCTCGAGCAGTTCTTCCAGACCATCCCGAAGTCGATCATCGAGGCGGCCGTGATCGATGGCGCCAACGAGGCACAGATCCTGTTCTCGGTCGTGATGCCGATGGCCATGCCGGTGGTGGCCACCGCAGCGATCATCACGTTCCTGCTGAATTGGGCGCAGTGGCTGCCGGTGATGGTGGTGTCGCGCTCGCCCGATACCTATACGCTGCCGGTGGCGCTGATGAACCTCAACGGCGAACTCGGCGTCAACTTCCAGGGCATCATGGCCCTGTCGGTGCTGATCACCATCCCCGTCACCTTGTTCTTCCTGATCGCCCAGCGACGCGTCATGTCCGGCATGACCGCCGGAGCGGTCAAGGGCTGATCCACTTGCACCCTACCATGCCATTGCCGACCTTGGAACCGATCCGCCACGCCACCTTGGCCGATACTCCCGTACAGGCTGCCATCGCCAGCGCCCGTACCCGCACCCTGAATTGGCTGACCTCGATGCAGGCCGAGGGGCAACCAGCGGGTGTGCTGCGCGTCAGTGCGGCACACGATCCCGTGCGTTGGCCCGGAATGCTGCTGCCTGGCACCTACAACGGCACCCTGGCGCGCGCACTGCTTGGCGATCTGAGCCCACTGGAAAGCCCGCAGGCCCGCACTTTGGTCACCTGGCTGCTCGCCCAGCGCCACGCCGATGGCGTGTTCCGGATCCAGGGCATGCACAACGACGCGGTATTCAAGAAGCCCGACCTGGCGGAGACCTGGGGCTACATCGACTTCCATGTCACGAACTACAGCCTGGCCGCCATCGACAGCCTGGCGCCGGGTCTTCGGCCGCAGCTCGATTTTGTACGGCCGCTGCTTGACCCGCTGCACCTCAAGGCCTGGCTAGCCGAGCGGGACTTGCGCGACCCCTGGCTGGAGGGCAACAACATCGTCAACCTGGGCAGCTTCCTGCTTGCGCTGCAGCAGTCCGGCGATGCAGCCACCCAGGCCACGGTGCGCCGAGCGAAGGACATCCTTTTTGACTGGCACGACCGCCTGCAGGAACCCTCGACCGGGTTCTGGGGCGTGGGCCAGCATGCCGATCCGCTGCGCCTGTTGCATGCCATGGCGGGCTCCATGCACAACTACCACCTGTGGTACGCGGCCGGGCGCAGCCTGCCCTTTCAGGACCGAGCCGTTGACTACTGTCTGACCCAGCCACCCCGGGTACACAGCGCCTGCATCGATGTCGACCTGGTGGATCTGCTGGTGCACGCGCACTGGCAGATCGACCACCGTCGCGGCGAGATCCGGCAATGGCTGCGCGCGTTGCTGCCCGAATTACTGGCGTTTCAGAATGCCGACGGCGGCTTTGCCGATGTGCGTGACGGGCCAGGCATTCCACCGCGGCGCCAGGATGGCTGGGTGCAGGGCTACGCAGAGCCGCAGGGCCTCTCGAACACCTTTGCGACCTGGTTTCGCTGGATCGCCATCGCCATGATCGCCGAATGCTTGTGGCCAGGGTGGTCGCCGGCCGACAAGCCCTGGCGGTTCCGCAGCAGCATCGGTATCGGTTATTGCCAGCCAGCATCCGGCAGACCCACTGCACCATGAGCACAGGACCCTCCATCGACCCGTTTGCGCATCTGCACGACGAGGACTACGCGCAGGCCACGGCACAGCCGCTGATCGACGCCGACACCTTGCTCGACTGGTCGGTCCGCTCGCACCAGCGGTTGGACGGCCCCTGGCACTTCACGCTCGACCTGTTCGACGAGGGCCTGCGCCAGAAGTGGTACGCCGATACGCCGCTGCCAGCGCCAGACTGGCCCAAGCCGCGCGACTACGATGCCGGCCAGGGGCAGGTAGTGGACCTGCCATCGTGCTGGTCGATGCTGCGGCCGGAGTGGCGGTACTTCGAAGGCGCCGCCTGGTACACCCGCGTGCTGCAGCACATTGCCGACCCGGCGCAGCCGCGCAGCTGGCTGTGCGTGGGTGCTGCCAACTACCAGGCGCGGGTGTTCCTCAACGGCCATTTCCTGGGCACGCACCAGGGCGGCTCGACGCCGTTCTGCGTCGAGCTGACAGCCCATCTGCAGGACGGGCCGAACCGTCTGCAGATCCAGGTCGACAACCGGCGCGAGCGCCATCGCGTGCCGATGAAGCACTTCGACTGGTTCAACCACGGTGGCATCTACCGCGAAGTGGCCTTGGTGCAACTGCCGGCAGTGTTCATTCGCGATGCCTCGGTGCAACTGGTGCCCGATGGCAGCCTGCGCCGCCTGGTCGCCGACGTGACGCTTTCAGACCCGGTGGACGCCGAGGTCGAGCTGAACATCCCTGGCTTGGGGGTCCGTTGCACCTTGCAAGCCATTGCGGGCCGCGCCCGGCTGGAGTTTGAGGCACAGCCGCGCCTGTGGTCGCCCGCAGACCCGTACCGCTACGACGTGCGCTTCAGCCTGGGCGCCGATGTCTGGACGGACCAGGTGGGCCTGCGCGAGGTCCGCGCTCTGGGCCACCATATTCTGCTCAATGGCAACCCCGTATACCTCAAGGGCATCTGCGTGCATGAAGACGACGTGCTGCTCGGCAAGGTGTCTGCCGAGCACGACGTACGCCAGCGCTTTGCCGACGCGCGCGCGCTGGGATGCAATTTCTTGCGCCTGTCGCACTACCCGCACCACGCCCATGTGGCGCGTATCGCCGACGAACTCGGCTTCCTGCTGTGGGAAGAAATCCCGGTTTACTGGGCCATCGACTTCGCCAACCCCGCCACGCTGACCGACGCGCGCAACCAGCTATGCGAGCTGGTGCGCCGGGACCGCAACCGCGCCAGCGTGATCCTGTGGGGCGTGGGCAACGAAAACGAGGACAGCGACGCCCGCCTGGCGTTCATGCGCGAGCTGGCCGAGACCGCCCGGGCGATAGACCCGACACGGCTGGTCGGCGCCGCTTGCCTGATCAACCGGCACACGTTTTGCATCGAAGACCGCCTGACCGAGCACATCGACGTGATCGGTGTCAACGAGTACTTCGGCTGGTACGAGCCAGACTTCTCGGGGCTGGACCGGCTGCTCAATGGCTCGGCGCCCGACAAACCGGTGATCATCAGCGAGACCGGCGCCGACGCGCTGGCCGGGCACCATGGCCGGGTCGACGAATTCTTCACCGAGGAATGCCAGGCCCATGTCTACGCCCAGCAGATCGAGCGGCTGTCGCGCGCGCCCTACATCTGCGGCATGACGCCCTGGCTGCTGTACGACTTCCGCTCGGAGCGGCGCCAGACCGTGTTCAACCAGGGCTTCAACCGCAAGGGCCTGATCGCCGAGGACAAGAAGACCCGCAAACAGGCCTTCGAGGTGCTGGCACGCTACTACCACCAGCGCATCGACTGACTGCGCCTGGCCCCAGACGAGGCTCCCGGTCGGCCGGCCCGGCAGGTCGTGTCTCTCAGGATAAAGTAGCGCCACACCATGAGAATCCTCGAATACATCGGCCTGGACACCTCGCGCGTTGCCAAAGCCTACCGCAAGGTGACGGATGCCATCGCAGCGGGCGACTTTCGCGCAGCGCAGGTCAAGAAGCTCTCCAACCTGGGCCAGGCCAAGTTTTACCGCGCGCGCCTGGACGACAGCAACCGGCTGCTGTTTTCGCTGGTGCGCCACGGCGACACGGTGTGCGCGCTGATGCTGGAGGTCATAGCCAACCACGACTACGACAAGTCGCGATTCCTGCGCGGAGCCGCCATCGACGAAGTCAAGATTCCCGATGCCGATGTGGCCGAGGCCAGCCGCGAAGCCTTGCCGCTGCGCTACCTGCACCCGCAGCACCTGGCCGTGCACCTGCTGGACAAGCCGATTTCCTTCGACGATGCACAGCAGGCCATCTATGCACTGGCAGCGCCGCTGGTGATCGTCGGCAGCGCCGGCAGCGGCAAGACCGCGCTGACGCTGGAGAAGCTCAAGGCGGCCGAAGGCGACGTACTGTATGTCACGCACTCGGCCTTCCTGGCGCAAAGCGCACGCGAACTCTATTACGGCAGCGGCTTCGAGGCGCCTGCGCAAGAGGCGGTGTTCCTGTCCTATCGGGAGTTCGTCGAGTCCATCCACGTGCCACCAGGCCGGGAGGCGCATTGGCGTGATTTTGCCGGCTGGTTTGCCCGCATACAGCAAAACTTCCGCGATGTGGATGCGCACCAGGCCTTCGAGGAAATCCGCGGGGTGCTCACGGCCGGTGCCAATGGCACCCTGGATCGCGCAGCATACGCGGCACTCGGTGTGCGTCAGTCGATCTTCGCGCCGGATCAGCGCGACACGCTGTATGCGCTGTTCGAGCGATACCGCACCTGGCTTGGCGAATCCGGGCTGTTCGACCTGAACCTGGTGGCCGGGCAATGGATGGCGCGGGCGCAGCCACGCTACGACTTCGTGGTCATCGACGAGGTTCAGGACATGACGCCGGTGCAGCTGGCGCTGGTGCTGCGCAGCCTCAAGAAGCCGGGGCAGTTTCTGCTGTGTGGCGATTCCAACCAGATCGTGCACCCCAATTTCTTCTCATGGTCACAGGTCAAGCAGCTGTTCTGGCACGACCCGGCGTTGGCAGAGCGCCAGCAGCTGCGGGTGCTGGCGGCCAATTTCCGCAATGGCCAGCGGGCCACCGAGGTCGCCAACACGCTGCTCAAGATCAAGCACTGCCGCTTCGGCTCGATCGACCGCGAGAGCAATTTCCTGGTCCAGTCGGTCGGTGGCGATATCGGGGCCGTCGAGTTGATGCCAGACAAGGAGGCGCTGACGCGTGAGCTCGACCGCCAGACGCGGCAGTCCACCCAGTTTGCCGTGCTGGTCATGCGCGACGAGGACAAGGCCCAGGCGCGCCGGCATTTCGCGACGCCGCTGCTGTTTTCCATCCACGAGGCGAAAGGGCTGGAATACGAGAACATCGTGCTGTACCGTTTTGTGTCTGACCACCGGGCCGAATTCAGCGAAATCGTCGAGGGCGTGGCCCAGCACGACCTGGCGCACGAACAACTCGACTACCGGCGCGCGCGCGACAAGAGCGACAAGTCGCTGGAGGTCTACAAGTTCTTTGTCAACGCGCTGTACGTGGCGCTCACGCGCGCCATCCGCAACCTCTACCTGGTCGAGAGCGATACCCAGCATCCGCTGTTCACCCTCATGGGCCTGGCGGAAGGCGCCCAGGTGGCGGTCGCCGCGCGGCAGTCGTCACACGAGGACTGGCAACGCGAAGCGCGCAAGCTCGAGTTGCAAGGCAAGCAGGAGCAGGCCGACGCCATCCGCCGCTCCATCCTCAAGGAGCAGCCCGTGCCCTGGCCGGTGTTCGACCAGGCCCGCACCGAAGAGCTGCTGCACAAGGTGTTTCGCGAGCAGGCGCTCGGCAGCAAGCTCAAGCAGCAACTGCACGACATCGCCACCTGCCACGACGAGCCGGTATTGGCGGCCTGGCTGGTGCAGGAGGCCCGGTTCGACGCTGCCAAGGGATTCCACGACCACCGTGCCGGGCGGGGGCGCAGCAGCTACGCGCTGTACTTTGCGCACAACGCCAGGGAGGTGCTGCGCCAATGTGACCGGCATGGGCTGGAGCACCGCTTGCCGATGAACATGACGCCTTTGATGGCGGCCGCCGCAGCCGGCAATGTGGCCCTGGCCGAAGCCCTGGTCGAACGCGGTGCCGACCGCGAGGCGACCGACCACTTTGGCTACAACCCGCTGCACTGGGCCCTGCGCGAGGCGTTTCGCGACCCGGCTTTCTCGCAAGGGCCATTCGCCAGACTGTACGAATGCCTGGCGCCAAGCGCCGTGGATGTAAACACCGGCGAGCGCTTGGTCCGCATTGATCGCCATCTGTCGGAGTATTTTCTGTTCCAGACGCTGTGGGTGCTGTTCAAGCGATGCTTCACGCACCTGCAGCGCCAACATTACGCGGCCTTCGAGACGCACGCCATCCTGCTGGCCTGGCAGCACCTGCCGGCCCGCGTATTGCGCCCCGAACGCAACAAGCGCCAGCACCTGAGCGGCGTGCTGGCGCGCAACGAAGTGGAGCGCGACTACGTGTACAACCGCGCCTTGTTCCAGCGTGTGACGCAAGGCTGGTACCAGTTCAACCCGAGGTTGTCGGTGCGGCGCAAGGTCGACGGTGCCGAAACCTGGGTGCCGCTGTACCAGGCGCTGAACCTGCCCTTCGTCAAGGAGTTCGCTCTGCAGCAGGTCTGGCACAAGGCAGACAGCTATCTGGCGCAGGTCGGCCTGCCCGCAGGTCCCACCCCGATCGCCGCCGAGCGCGCACTGGCGCGCCAACAAGCCCAGGAAGCGGCCCGCGCGCGGGAAGCCCGGGAGCATCAGAAGGCACTGGAACAAAAGCTGAAGCTGGCCCGCGAGGTGGTGGAGGCGCGGGCCAACAAACCGGCGCCCTGGGGGTCCCGGCTGGCGAAGCAGCAGGAAATCGAGCGTGTCCGACGCGAGATCGAGGCCCGCAAGCGCAGCTGAGCGGGCTGTTGGGGTAACCTTGCAATGGGCCGCTGAGCCCCTTCCACCACGAACCTCCATGGCATCCACCGCTGCAACATCCCCCTATCCCCCGATCGAGCCCTATCGCAGCGGCACGCTACCGGTAGACGCCATCCACACCCTGTACTGGGAGGAATCCGGCAACCCTGCGGGCCTGCCGGTACTGTTCCTGCACGGCGGGCCGGGCTCGGGCACGTCACCGCGGCACCGGCAGTTCTTTGACCCCGCGCACTACCGCATCGTGTTGTTCGACCAGCGCGGCGCGGGCAAGTCCACCCCGCTGGGCGAGTGCCGCGACAACACCACGCAGCATCTGGTGGCAGACATCGAGCAGTTGCGCACGCTCCTGGGCATTGATCGGTGGCTGGTGTTCGGCGGCTCATGGGGCTCCACGCTCGCACTGGCCTACGGACAGGCCCACCCGCAGGCCAGCCTGGGTTTCGTGCTGCGCGGCATCTTTCTATGCACCCAGGCCGAAATCGACTGGTTCCTGAACGGCATGGGCTGGTTCTTCCCGCACGCGCGCGAGCAATTCGAAAGCCTGATTCCCGAGACCGAGCGCCACGATCTGTTGTCGGCCTATTGCAGGCGCCTGTTCGGCGACGATGCGGCCGAGAGCCTGCGGGCGGCGCGCCACTGGAGCAGCTACGAAGGCAGCTGCCTGCAGCTGCTGCCAGCCCCCGATGTACAGCAGAAATACGACAACCCTGAGGTTGCGCTGGGCATCGGGCGGCTCGAAGCCCACTACTTCCGCCACCGCGGCTTTTTCGAGCCCGACCAACTGCTGCGCCAGATCGGCCGCATCCGCCATCTGCCGGCCGTGATCGTGCAGGGCCGCTACGACGTCATCTGCCCGCCCGCCACCGCCTGGCGCCTGCACCACGCCTGGCCCGAAGCCCGCTGGCAGGTGGTGGAAGACGCCGGCCACGCCGCGTTTGAGCCCGGCACCGAGGCCGCGCTGGTCGAGGCTACCAACCAGTTCCGCGACCAGCAGCACTTCCGCCGGACCCGTGATGGCGCATGAGCCGCGGCTGATGCGCGAGTTACGCGCGTTGCTGCACGGGCACCGGGTGGCCGCGCTCGGCACGCTGGGTGCGGACGGTCTGCCGCTGGTGTCGATGGTGCCGTTCGCGATGGATGCAACGCAAGGCTGCCTGGTCCTGCATGTCAGTGGCCTGGCTGCCCATACCCGCAACCTCGTGGCATCGCCCCTGGTGTCTCTGCTGGTCATGCAGCCCGAGGTGCCCGGCGGGCCGGTGCATGCGCTGCCACGGGTCACGCTGGACGCCAAGGCCAGCACGCCCGATGCCGGCAGCACGGGCTGGCAGGCCTGCCGGGACGCCTACCTGGCGCGGTTCCCGCAAGCCCAGCCGATGACCCAGCTGGGAGACTTCCGTTTTGTCGCGCTGCAGGTGCACGCCGCACGGCATGTCGCCGGCTTTGGCGCGGCGCGAACGGTTGACAACGACGAACTGCACAGCATCCTTGTTTCGCCATGAAGCTGCAGCCCGAGTTGCCTGGCCAGTGCATGTCTGGCGCCGAAGCCAGCCATCGCCGTTTTCATGACCGCGCCAGCACATGCCGGGCGACATCGCCCAGGTTCTCGAAGATGCGGTCCGGCTGTGCATCGGAGATGGGCCGACCCGCGTTGTAGCCGTATGGCACGGCCCAGGCGGCCACACCCGCATTGCGGGCGGCCTGCACGTCGGTCAGCGAATCACCCACATGGGCGCAGCGATCCAGGGGCGCACCCAACACACGGGCCACATGGCGCAGCACGCTGGCGTGGGGCTTTTTCTCAGGCAGCGAGTCGCCGCCCACGGTGAGGTCGAAAAACGCCTCGAGTTCGGTCCTGCGCAACACCGCGCGGGCATGGTGGATTTCCTTGTTGGTCACGCAGGCCAGGCGCAGGCCCGCTGCGTGCAGGTCGGCCAGGGCCGGTACGCAGCCCGCATAGGGTCTTGCCTGCGAGCCGGTGGTCTGGGCGTAGCAGCGGCCCAGCGTGGTCAGCAGCTCCGGCCATGGCACCCTGCCAGCCAGCGCCGGCTGCTCCTGTACCAGGCGCTCGCGCAGGCGCCGCACCAAGTCGGCCGTGCCGTTGCCGATCAGCAGCACGATCTCGGGTACCGGGCGGCGCGCAATGCCATACGCCTCCAGGGCCAGGTTGACGGCCTCGGCAATTTCGCCAGCGGTGTCTACAAGCGTTCCATCGAGGTCAAAACAAATCAGGTCGTAAAGCATGCGGCAGTATCGGTCAGCGTGCAGCCGGGGCACGTTGGCGGCGCTGACCGGCTGCCCGCCTAGAATCCGGCCGATGACACCGTACGACCCGCAACCAGCACCGATTGACCGACGCCCTGGACTCCGGACTCTGGTGATTGGACTGCTCGCCATGGCTGCCAGCGCACCTGCCGCTGCACAGCCATCCGAGGCACTGCACCTGCGCAGCCTGGCCGCCACCTGCGCTGCCTGCCATGGCACCGATGGCAAACCGCCGGCGGGCTCGGCCATACCGCGCCTGGCCGGTACCGACCGCGAAGAGTTGCTGGCTCGCATGCGCGGCTTTCGTGACGGCAGCCGCCCGGCCACGGTGATGCACCAGTTGGCGCGCGGCTACAGCGAGCCGCAGATCAGCGCGCTGGCCGGCTACTTTGCGCGCCAGCGCTGAGGCGCGGTCGATGCGCCGGCGCACCCTGGTCCACAGCCTGCTGGGCGGCGGTGCTGCTGCCTTGCTGGGGGCCCGTGCCACCGGCCCGCGAAACACCGGGCACGCCCGTGTGGTCGTGCTGGGCGGCGGCGTCGGTGGGGCTACGGCGGCGCACTACCTGCGGACCTTCTCTGGCAACACGCTCGGTGTGGTGCTGGTCGAGCCGAACACCGCGTTCCTGTCCTGCCCCATGTCCACCCTGGTGGTGGCGGGTGTACTGCCACTGGCCAGCGTCACCCAAAGCTACCGCCCGCTGCAGGTGCAACAGGGCGTGACCGTCGTCCACGACAGCGTACAGAGCATCGACATCGCCCGCAAGACGGTGCAACTGGCGCGTGGCAACGCCATCCGCTACGACAAACTGGTGCTGTAGCCCGGCGTCGAGCTGCGGCTCGATGTCCTGCCCGGGCTGGAGCCGGCCCATGCCAGCGGCCAGGTGTTGCAGGCCTGGAAGGCGGGCGACGAAACGTTGGCGCTGTACTGCCAGCTCGCCGCCATGCCCGATGGAGGCGTGTTTGCCATCACCGTGCCTGAATCGCCCTACCGCTGCCCACCCGGACCCTACGAGCGCGCCAGCCTGGTGGCTGCCTACTGCCGCCAGCACAAGCCACGCGCCAAAGTGCTGGTACTCGATGCCAACCCCGACATCGTTTCAAGCCGACCTTGTTCCGCCGTGCCTGGGCCGAACTGTATCCGGGCATGGTCGAGTACCGGGCAGGGCACATGGAGTCCGTTGATGGCGGCACCATGACCATGCAGGTGGAGTTGCAAGATGCCGTGAAAGCCGATGTACTCACCGTGTTGCCGCCCATGCGGGCCGGTGCCATCGCGGTGCGCAGCGGGCTGGCCAACAGCAATGGCCGCTGGTGCGCCGTCGATTTCCAGACCTTCGCCTCGACGCTGGCGCGCGACATCCACGTGCTGGGCGACGCGATCCGGGCAGCACCGCTGATGCCCAAGTAGGCCCACATGGCCAATGGCCATGCCAAGGTGGCTGCCGCCGCCATCGTGGCCGAGCTGCAGGGCCTGGGGATCAACCCGCAACCGATGCTTACCAACACCTGCTACAGCCATGTCAGCGCCCACGAGGCGATCCATGTCGCCAGTGTGCACGCCTTTGTGCCGGCCGAGAAAACCAACCGCAGTGTCGCCGGCTCGGGCGGTGTGTCGGCGATGCGTTCGGAACTGGAGGCCCGGTATGCATACGCCTGGGCGCAGGCGATCTGGGCCGATACGCTGGGCGCGGCCCGCTGACGTAGCCGCATCGCCGAGGGACTAAAGCTCCGGCCCGTTGTAGTCGGTCTCGATATGCACCGTGCCCGCCGCCAGACGCTGCATCCACACGACCAGTTGGGCACCGAACCGTGCCTGCAGCTCCGGCGATACCACCAGACGCACATAGTCGGGTTGCGACAGACCGTATTCCACGCGGGTCGAGGCACGCGCACGGCCATGTACAAAATCGTCGACCGCCTGGGCCAGCCCCCGGCCGGAATCTGCCACAGCCGAGGCCACGAACACCGCTGGATCGCGCTGCACCCAGTCCAGCACATTGCCGATCTGCCGGATCGGCAACTCGCGGCAAACGCGCGAAACTCCCGGCCGCCCGCCGTCGATCATCGCAAACACCAGGTCGGCGCCTTGCTGCTGTAGGCGGCGCGTGGCCTCGAAAGCAAGGTCAGGGTCGTGCTGCTGGCCGCAGAACGTGCTGACGAAGCGGCAATCGGGTGCCGCCTGGCGCAGCCCGCTGGCAAAGGCGGCGCGCCCCTTCAGGCCAGGCCGCACTTTTTCGCCCGAAAGGTGGGCCACTACACGACTTCTGGAGGCCAGCCCGGCCAGGACGCCAGCCAGGAACGCCGACTGTTCCTGCAGCACCTCGTAGCTGGCAGTATTGGCAGCCAGAAAACTGCCTTGGGTGATGGCGAACAGCGTGCCGGGAAACTCGGTATGCATCTGCTGCACCGGCGTATCGCCCTGCCCGCCATGGGCGACCAGCAGGTCCAGCCCCGCTTGGCACAGATCGCGCAGCGCCTGGGCGCGCTCGGATGCCGCCAAAGGCGCGATCCAGTGCACATCGACCGCATGGCCGGCCGCCCGCACGCGCTCGACGCCCGCCAGGCCGGACTCGTTAAAGCTGCCTTGTCCGGGAGGCCCGAAAAGCGCGACCGCGATGCGGTGCGCGCGATTCGGGGCGCAACTCACAGCGTGGCTCCGGTAGCCTTCACGATCGGCGCCCACAGCGCGGCCTGGTCCTTGATGAAGCTGGCAAATGCCTCCGGTGTGCGGCTTTCGAGCTCGAAGCCCTGGGCCACCAGCTTGTTGCGGATGTCGGGCATGGCCATGACATCGGCCATTGCTTTCATCAGCGCCTGCGCCACAGCGGCCGGCAAGGCCGCCGGCGCCGAGATGCCCACAAAATTCTCGGCCACCAGCGTGGGGTGGCCGAGTTCGGTGAAGGTGGGAATGTCGCCGGCCTGGGCCACACGCCGAGGCGAGCTGATCGCCAGCAGGCGCAACTGGCCTGTGCTACGGTACTGCAGGTTGGCCGGTAGCGCGTCGACCGCTAGTCTGATCTGGCCGCCCAGCAGGTCGGTCCGCATGGGGCCGGCGCCCCGGTAAGGCACATGCAACAGCTTCAGGCCGGCCCGCTGGGCCAGCATCTCACCCACAATATGGCCGATCGATGCGGCGCCGCCGCTTCCAAACGGTATCGGGTCCTTCTGGGCCCGGGCCCAGGCCAGGAAACCGGCAAAGTCGTTGGCTGGCAGCGACGGGTGCACAACCAGCACAGTCGGCACGTCGCCGATGTAACTCAGGTGGCGAAAGCTGCGCACCGGGTCGTACAGAGGTTTGTCCATCAATGCCGGCGCGATCGACATCGGCGCCGAATTCGACACCAGCAACGTATAGCCGTTGGCTTCGGCGTTGGCCACCTGCACGGCGCCGATGGTCGAGCCCGCACCGGGCCGGTTGTCGATCACCACCGGCTGGCCCAGCTTTTCGGACAACGCGGGACCGATCAGGCGGGCGGCAATATCGCTCGCTCCCCCTGGAGGAAAGGTGACCACGAGCTTGACCGGCTGGGTCGGCCAGGCCTGGGCCTGGGCCGCCAATGGCAGGCAGGTCGATGTCACCAGTGCGGTGCTGCCAGCGAGTAGAAAATCACGACGTGTTGTCATCAGAGGGTCCTTGAAAGTATGAATCTGGCAGCGACAGCAGTCGATACCGCTGCCACAGACCCGCCAGCATGAAGCATGCCAAGGCTCATAATTGTGTGCCTTTGCGCGGCGCGCGCGCAAAGGCTCCCATGCTGGACCTGACCCGGTAGCTGAACCATGAACATCACCTCGCTGGAAGCCTTGCGCTCGATGTACAACCCGGCGCGCGAGCGCTCGGTCAAGAAAGAGCTGCAACAGCTGGATACGCATTGTGTCCGCTTCATCAGTCTATCGCCCCTGGTGGTGGTGGCCAGTTCCGGAGCGCAGGCGATGCCCGCTAGTGTGCTGGATGCCTCGCCCCGGGGTGGCGAGCCGGGCTTTGTGAAGGTGCTGGACGCCAACACCCTGCTCATTCCGGACTCACCAGGAAACAACCGTCTCGACACGCTGGAGAACATCGTCCAGACCGGGCAAGTGGGCCTGCTGTTTCTGTTGCCGGGGGTGGACGAGACCCTGCGCGTGAATGGCCAGGCCGTACTGTCAACCAGCGACGCGGACCGGGCCCTTTGCGTCGATGCGAGGCGCATGCCGGCACTGGTGATCCGCGTGACGGTGCTGGCGGCCTACCTGCATTGCGCCAAGGCCCTGATGCGCTCGCGCCTGTGGGACGCCAGCCGCCATCTGGACCGTGCCGCCCTGCCCTCGATGGGCGAGATGATGCGCGACCAGATTGGCGGAGACATCCCGGCCGAGACGCAGGCGCAGATGCTGCAGCGCTACGCGCAAGACCTCTGATGCCGGCACGGGGCAGCGATCAACCCGCCAGACCCACATAGACGTTCTGCACGTCGTCATTGCCGTCGATGGCCGCCAGAAAGGACTCGACCTCCTCCAGATGCCCGGGGCTGAGGCTTGCCGGATCGACCGGGTTCTTCGGCTTGTAGCCCAGCTTGGCGGTGAGCACCTTGAAACCCTGCGCCGGCAGTGCGCGGCTGACCAGATCCAGGTCGGTCGGGGCGGTGATGAACAGCGTGCTGCCCTCCTCTTCGCCGGGCTCCAGGTCCTGGGCCCCGGCTTCGATCGCAGCAAGCTCGGGGTCGGCACCGGCCACCGCGGGCTCGGCCTCGATCATGCCGACATGGTCGAAATCCCAGGCCACCGAGCCGGAGCTGCCGAGCTGGCCCTTGCGGAACAGCACCCGCATCTCGGGTGCCGTGCGATTGACGTTGTCGGTCAGGCATTCGACCATCACGGCCACGCGGTGGGGCGCGAACCCTTCGTAGATCACATGATCGAAGTGCACCGATTCACCGCTCAGGCCGGCGCCCTTCTTGATGGCCCGGTCCAGCGTCTCCTTGGGCATGGATACCTTGCGCGCCTGCTCGACCACCAGCCGCAGTCGCGCGTTGTGCGCCGGGTCGGGCCCGCTGCGCGCTGCGACCATGATGTCCTTGACCAGCCGGCCGAAGAGTTTGCCCCTGGCATTGGCGGCCAGTTCCTTGCCTTTTGCCTTCCACTGTGCGCCCATGGCCGTGTCCTTCCGGTGAGTTGCTGCCGGCGCGCGGTATCGCGCTGGCCGGTGGTTTATACACCCGGAGGCGGCGCCCCGATGGCGGCATCCGGGACAGCGTGCGAGATACTCGAGCGCAGGCCGCGCCTGGTCACAGCCCCGAGGAACCGCCATGGACACCCCACCCCGCAGCGATCCGGTCTGCATCCGCATGCATGCCAACGACAACGTGGCCATCGTCGCCAACGACGGCGGCCTGCCTGCGGGCACGCGCCTGCCCAGCGGCCTGGTACTGGTCGACAAGGTGCCGCAGGGCCACAAACTGGCGTTGCAGAACCTGGCGGTCGGCGACCCGGTGAGGCGCTACAACGTGGTGATCGGGCTTGCCAACCGCGCTATCGCGGCCGGCGGCTGGGTGCACGAGCGGCTGCTGGAGATGCCCGCTGCACGGGCTCTGGAGGGCCTGCCGATGGCCACCGTGCAGGCGATGGCGCCAGAGCCCCTGGAGGGCTATACCTTCGAGGGCTACCGCAATACCGACGGATCGGTCGGCACCCGCAACATCCTGGCCATCACCACGACCGTGCAGTGCGTGGCCGGCGTGCTGGATTTCGCGGTGCAGCGCATCAAGAACGAACTGCTGCCGCGCTACCCGAACGTCGACGACGTCGTCGGCCTGGAACACACCTATGGCTGTGGCGTGGCGATCGATGCACCGGACGCGATCATCCCGATCCGCACCTTGCGCAACATCGCGCAGAACCCGAACTTCGGCAACGAAGTGATGGTGCTCAGCCTGGGCTGCGAGAAGCTGCAGCCCGAGCGCCTGCTGCCTCCTGGCAGCATCCTGATCACGCCCGGCGCAGATGCCGGTACGGCGCTGGACGTGGTCTGCCTGCAGGACGATGCCCATGTGGGTTTCATGTCGATGATCGACCACATCCTGGCCAACGCCCGCACGCACCTCGACCGGCTGAACCTGCGCCGGCGCGAGACCTGCCCGGCCAGCGCGCTGGTGGTGGGCGTGCAATGTGGCGGCAGCGACGCCTTCAGCGGCGTCACCGCCAACCCGGCCGTGGGCGTTTGCTCCGACCTGCTGGTACGCGCCGGCGCCACGGTGATGTTCTCCGAGGTGACTGAAGTACGCGACGCTATCGACCAGCTGACCGCCCGCGCAGCCACCCCCGCCATCGCCGAAGCCATGGTGCACGAAATGGCCTGGTACGACGCCTATCTGGCGCGCGGCAGTGCCGACCGTAGCGCCAACACCACGCCCGGCAACAAGCAGGGCGGCTTGTCGAACATCGTCGAGAAGGCGATGGGCTCGATCATCAAGAGCGGCACCGCCCCGATCTCCGGTGTGTTGTCGCCCGGCGAGAAGCTGCGCGACCGCGGCATCACCCACGGCCTGGTCTACGCCGCCACGCCTGCCAGCGACTTCATCTGCGGCACCCTGCAATTGGCCGCCGGCATCAACCTGCATGTGTTCACCACCGGCCGCGGCACACCCTACGGTCTGGCCGAGGTGCCTGTGGTCAAGGTCGCCACGCGCACCGACCTGGCCCGCCGCTGGCACGACCTGATGGACGTCAACGCCGGCCGCATCGCCGACGGTCAGGCCAGTGTCGAGGACGTCGGCTGGGAACTCTTCCATCTGCTGCTCGACGTGGCCAGCGGCCGCAAGAAGACCTGGGCCGAACACTGGAAATTGCACAATGCACTGGTGTTGTTCAATCCGGCTCCGATCACCTGAGTTTCCTCACTGATCGCTTCACTTGCCGATCCATTCTTTGCCGTAGGTCATTTTCTCTCGCTGCTGCAAGGGGCCGAGGGACCCCTGCGCAGCGCTTCACTGGTGCGTTCGGGCGCTGAACGCGCCGACTGCACTGCGGTGCTTGGTCTTGCGGTCGGTCGCAGCAGAGTCTTCGGTGTGGGTGGCACTGGGGCACAGGCCATCGCGGCCGCAGGCCTGATCGGTTGAACTGCCGAAGGCTGGGATAACGCACACTGTCTGAGCAGAGTGAGCACAGCGAACGGCGCGAGTTTGGCGATGCGACCCGCTGCCAAGCACCGCAGGTCCGTCGGCGCGTTCAGCGCGCGACCGCGCCGACGTGAGCCCCCACCGGGCACCGCCTGCCGTGACGCGGCCCCAAAAGACGGGTAGTTTCAAACCACGCGCAATAATCAAGGCAGCAACGGCAGCAACGGCACCAAAGCCAAGCCACCCGACAAGACAAGCACCCACTTCATGCCCAAACACATGCGCGCTTTCGGCCAGGCGTTTCGTTTCAGACAGATTGCGGCCGAGTCGGCACTGGAGTCCGCCCGTTGACCACCGGCCGCACCGCACTGATCACCAACCTGCTGGGCCAGATCGCCTTCGGGTTGCTGGCCATGACCATCTGCCTGCCGTCGATGCAGGAATGGGGCGCCATCTTCCAGGCCGACCAGACTGCGGTGCAACTCACGTTCAGTGCCTATGTGGTGGCCTATGGCGGTTTTCAACTGGTTTATGGGCCCCTGTCCGACCGCCATGGCCGCAGGCAGATCCTGCTGTTCGGGCTGGCGCTGGCGGGCGTCGGCTCGCTGCTGGCCGCGCTGGCGCCCGGGTTGACCAGCCTGACTGCCGCACGCTTTCTGCAGGGCGCCGGCGCCGCAGCCACGATGGTGATCGGCCGCTCGATGGTGCAAGACCTGTTCGAAGGCGCCGAGCGCACCCGCGTCATGGCCTGGATCGGCATGGTGCTGGGCCTGTGCCCGCCGCTGGCCACCGTGCTCGGCGGCCAGTTGCATGTGCGGTTCGGCTGGCAGTCCAATTTCGTGCTGATGACGGTCCTCTCGCTACTGATGTTCCTCGCGGCCTGGCGCGGCTTGCCCGCCCGCCCGCCCGTGTCGGCAGCCCAGGACACCACCCACTGGCTGACTGCCATGGGCCGGGCCTATGCCCGCCTGGTCCGCGAACCGGCCTTCCTGCTCTACGTGACCATCCTCTCGCTGAGCACCGCCACCTTTTACGCCTTCCTGGCCGGCGCTCCCATCGTGATGCGCAGCTATGGCGTGGGCCCGGACGGTGTGGGCTGGTACATCATGTGTGTGCCGATGGCCTACATCGTCGGCAACTACCTGACCAGCCGATGGGTCCTCGACAAGGGCGAACGCCGCGTGATGCAACTCGGGCAGGCCTGCTCTGTGAGTGGCCTCGCGCTGCTGCTGGTGCTTGGATTTGCCGGCCTGAAGACACCGCTGGCCTTTTCGCTGCCGCTGATCCTGCTGGGCCTGGGGCACGGCCTGCTGGTGCCGCCCTCGGTGTCCGGCACGGTGGGGCTGATCCCGGCACTGGCCGGCTCGGCCGCCGCAGCGGCTGGCCTGGTACAGCAGTTGATGGGCGCCATAGGGGGCTACGCTGTCGGGTTGGTCCCCCATGATGGAGCGGTCAACCTCGGCCTGCTGATGATGGGCTTCACGCTCTGCGCCCTGGCCGCACAGGTGCTGCTGCATCGGCGGCAGAAGTAACCCCACGGGCGTGCAAGCGCGCCGCGTGCCAGACGCCCAGTTTCAGCCGCGAAGGCGCGTCATCTCCACGACCGACAACAGGCCCCCCAGTCGAATGCGCACCCAGGCCTGAAGCACGGCGTCATGCCAGACCCGGTCTGCCGCCAGACACGGCCCCCAGATGCGTACGTCGCCCATCAGGGCGGACACGGCAGCAGGTCCATCGTCGCGGGTGCGCAAGGCCGTGGCCTGCAATTCGCCACGCAGGGGGTCGGACCATTCATACTGACTGCCAGTGGCATCGCAACCCTGCAAAAAACGCATCCATGCCGCCGCTGCCACTGCAAGGTAACGCGGCACCGCGCCGACTGCGCGCAGCGCCAGCAACGAGCCCTGCCAACGCAGGGGAATTTTCTGCGAGTTATCGCTGCAGATCTGCAGGCAGCGGTGCTGCAGCGTCTCATTGGCAAAACGCGCAAGCAAGGCATCGCGATAGGCGTCGAGCCCCGGACGCTCAAGATGGGGTGCGACCTCGTGTGTCATGAGGCCGTGCGCAAAATCGCGCAATGCGGGTTGCGCCATGCAGTCGCTGATCAGCGGCAGCCCCAGCACCGGGCCCATCGCCGCCAAGGCCGTATGCGTGCCATTGAGCATGCGCAACTTGGCGGTTTCGAACGGGCGCACGTCGTCCACCAGGGTCACACCGGCGGCGGCCAGCACCTCGGCATCGGAGGGGTCGGCCAGGTCGCGCTGCAGCACCCACTGCCAGAACGATTCGGTCGCCAGCGCGATGGTGTCGACCTCGCCCGTCGCCTTCAGTGCATCCGCACAGATTTCCGGCGTCGAGGACGGCACGATGCGGTCCACCATGCTCTCGGGGAAGCGGCAACGGGTGTCGATCCAATCTGCCAGGCCAGGTGGGCCGCGAAGTGCCTGCGCCCGCACCAGGGCCCGTAGCTGACTGCCGTTGCCTGTGAGGTTGTCGCACGAGGCCACGGTGAGCCCGGCCAGGCCGTTGCGCCAACGCGTCTGAAGGGCTTCCGCCAGCAGCGTCGCGATGTCTGCGCCATAACCCTTCTCGGTGATCGTCAGCGTGATCCAGCGGGTGGCAGGCGCAGCCATTGCGGCCACCACGCGGGCCCGCTCGGTGGCCAGCACGGCGCAGTCGCGAATCGACTCCACCGCCACCCATTGGCTCCCCGCGGCGTCGGCGACCCGCACGTGGTAGCGCTGACCCTGTGCCTGCAAGGCGCGCGCTGTCGCCGGGTTGTGCATGGCCACGCCATAGACACCCCAGCGCGAATCACCGCCACGAAGCAGGGTGGCGAACACCATGGCCTGGTGCGCACGGTGGAAACCACCCAGGCCCAGATGCACCACGCCGCAGGCGGCGGACGGCGGCTGCCTATCGTCCAGGGTGTCGGCCATCGTCGTCCTGGACCAGCCGCCGCTGGGTTGCGCCATCGAACAGATGCACCTGGGTCAGGTCCACCGCCAGATGCACCAGATCACCCGGGCGCGCCGGCGTGCGTCCGGCCACCAAAACGGTCAGGGTGTCAGACCCCACTTGCACCAGCAACTCGGTCTCGGCGCCGGTCGGCTCGACCACCTCCACGCGGGCTGGCACCCCTTGGCCATCGGCGGCCAGCCGCAGGTCGGTCGGCCGAATGCCATAGGCCAGGGGCCGCCCTGCATGCGCAGCCTGGGCGGGCGCTACCGGCCAGTCAGTGCCAGCAGTTCGAAACAAGGAGGTGCCGGGCTCGATCTGCCCCTCCAGAACGTTCATCGACGGCGAGCCGATGAACTGGGCTACAAAGCGGTTCACCGGGCAGTCAAACAGATCCAGCGGCGAACCCACCTGCTCGATGCGCCCGTCGCGCATGACGACAATCTGGTCGGCCATGGTCATGGCTTCGATCTGGTCGTGTGTCACGTAGACGGTGGTGGTTTTCAGGCGCTGGTGCAACTTCTTGATCTCGGCACGCATCTGCACGCGCAGCTTGGCGTCCAGGTTGGACAGTGGCTCATCGAACAGGAACACCTGCGGATCCCGCACGATGGCGCGGCCCATGGCCACGCGCTGGCGCTGCCCGCCCGAGAGCTCGCGCGGAAATCGCCCCAGCAGCGGCTCCAGGTCGAGGATGCGCGCTGCGTCCTCCACGCGGCGACGCTTTTCGTCGGCACTGGCGCGCGCCAGGGTCAACGAGAAACCCATGTTCTCGCGCACCGTCATATGCGGGTAGAGCGCATAACTCTGGAACACCATGGCCATGTCCCGCTCCTTGGGCAGCAGGTCGTTGACGACCCGATCGCCGACACGGATCTCGCCATGGGGGGTGTCCTCCAGACCGGCCAGCATGCGCAGCAAGGTGGACTTGCCGCAGCCAGACGGCCCCACCAGCACGGTAAAGGAGCCGTCCGGGATGTCGATGCTCACGTCGTGCAGCACCGCAACCGGACCGAAATGCTTGCGCACCGACTGAATGCGGATGGCAGCCATCGCCATCAGCCCCCCTGCAGCGCGATACGCGCGCCACTGCCGATCGAAGCCACCATGGCCTCCAGCACCTGCATGGCCCGCGCGCCGTCGGCAGCCTGCGGAGCCTGGTGGGGTGCCCCGTCAACCGCCCGGGCGAACTCGCGCAGCAGCGCGCTGTAACCCTTGTGGTCCTCGTTGGCTGCGACCGTGAGATTGGGCTCCCAGACCAGGGTGTCCTGCCCGTCGATCAGGGTGGCCAGGGGGTCGTCGACCTTGAACTGCGGCGCGCGGTAGTAGCGCACCTCGTGCACGTTGCGCACCTCCACGCGGCGGTGGTCGCCCATCACCTGCCACCACTCCATGGGCGTGGCGCGCGACTGGTGCGTGCCCATCACCAGCGTGGCAATCGCACCGCTGGCAAATCCGAAATCCACATGCAGCAGCAGCTTGCCTGGGGCGAGTTCGTGTTTACGCACTGCCAGTGTGGTGGCGGGCTCGCCGATCAGGTGCGGCACCAGATCCAGGTAATGGACGCAGTGGTGCAGGTAGAAGCCGGTGTAGTCGACATCACCCGCGAAATAGGTGGGTGCCGTCATGTACTCGCCCAGAAAGCTCACCCGGGCACCGAACTCCGGCGCGCACAGGATGCGGTGCGCGATCCGGTTGGCAGTCGAAAAGCGCTTCATGAAACCCATCACCACAGGCACACCCTGGGCCTGTGCCAACCGCGCCAGCGCCGCGGCGTCGGCAGCGTTGGCCGCCGGTGGCTTTTCGACAAACACGGGCTTGCGGCCCTGCGCACAGGCACTGGCAATGTCGAAGTGGGCCTGCGGACTGGCCGATACCCCGACCACCTCGAGATCCGGATTGGCGACGACCGCGCGCCAATCCTGGGTTTGGGCGGTGACACCAAAACGCTGTGCGGTTGCTGCCAGGCTCGCGGCGTTGATGTCGCAGAGCTGCACCAGCTCGAAGCCGCAGCGCCCGAGCTGCGGCAGCAGCATTTCGTTGGCATGTTTGCCGCATCCAATCCAGCCGATGCGTTTCATGCCCGCTCCTCCCGCGCCAGCGCCAGCGCCGCGCGCAGGAAAGCTGCGCTGCTGACGAGCTGCGGATCCTGGTCTTCTGTCGGCGCGCGCCACTGCGCCAGGCCCACGCCCAGCCGCTGTTCGTCGCGCCGGAACGGCTCCAGCGTGATCGGCCCTTCGTAGCCCACCCGCACCAGTGCCCGTGCCACGCCGGTCCAGTCGATATGCCCGGTACCGACAAAGCCGCGGTGGTTCTCGTTGGCCTGGAAGTGCACCAGATGGGGCGCCGCCCGCGTGATGGCCAGTGCCAGGTCACCGTCTTCCATGTTCATGTGAAAGGTGTCGAGCATCAAGCCGACCGCAGGCGAATCGACGCGGCGCACCAGCTCGATGCCCTGCAGGGTGCTCGACGCAAAGTCGGTCTCGAACCGGTTCAGCGGCTCGACCGCCAGCCGCACACCGTGGTCGGCAGCACGCCGGCCGGCGCGCTGCAGCCCGGCCACCACGCGCTCCACGCGCGGCAGGCGCAGGGCATCACTCGCCGGCGTGGGTGGGCGCCCGGCGAACACCAGCGGAGCGCCGTACAGCGGGCCGCCGACGATGTCGGCGCCCAGGGCCACCGCTGTGTCGACACAGTACTCCAGGTAGGCCACACCCGCCGCGTACGCCTGCCGATCGTCGCTGGCCAGGTCACGCTGCAGGTTGACCCGCGCAGCCAGCACCACCTGCAGACCCGCATCGCGCAGGGCCCCCCGCGTGGCCGCCAGGTCGAGCTCGCCAGGCTCCGGCACCAGCAGTTCGACAAAGTCCATGTCGGCTCGCTTCATGCGCGCAAACAGCCCGAAGTGCTCGACCAGGAACGGCCTGGCATAAAACATCGAGATGACACCCATGGAAGGATTCATGATTTGACTGCTCCTGCCGTGAGGCCACCGACCAGACGACGTTGAATGATGAGAAAAAGTAGCGTCACGGGAAGGGCAATCAGGGTTCCGCCGGCTGTGAGCAGGCCCCACTGCACCGTGAATTCGCCAATGAAGGACTGCAGCGCGACCGTCACGGTCTTGATGTTCTGGCCCGACAGCATCATCGCAAACAGGTATTCGTTCCACGAGTTCACGAAGATGTAGATACCGGTGGTCACGATACCGGGCATGGCCAGCGGCAGCACCACATGGCGGATCGTCTGCCAGCGCGAAGCCCCATCCATCAGCGCGGCCTCGTCGAGTTCGGCGGGCAGCGCGTTGAAGTAACTCGTCATCATCCAGACCGAGAACGGTATGGCAAAGGTGGCGTGGCCCATGATCACGCCGATGAAGGTGTCGATCAGCCCGAGCTGGCGCATCAGCACGAACAGCGGGATGATGAGCAGCACCACGGGCACCATGTTGATCACCAGGAAAAACACCAGCAGGCCCCCACGGCCGGTGAAGCGGAAACGCGAGAAAGCATAGGCTGCCGGAACGCTCACGCCCAGGCCCAGAACCACCGCTCCCAGCGCCACGACCAGGCTGTTGAAGAGGTTGTGCAGGAAGCTGGTACGCGCCAGCAGCACTTGGTAATGCTCCAGCGTGGGCGCAGTGGGCAGATACTGCACCGGAAAGGTGGCGATCGCGTTGTCTGGCTTGATCGAGGTCAGCACCATCCACAGGTAAGGGGCGATGGCAAAGACCAGGATCAGCAGCACCGGCAGCTGGACCTCGAGCAGCAGGCGCAGACGGGAGCGGCGCACGATCATGCCAGTGCCGACCTGGCCACGCGGCGTACATAGGTGGCCACCACCACCAGCAACAACAGCGTCATCAGCAGCGAGAGCGCCGATGCATAGCCGAACTCCATGCCCGAGTACGCCTTCAGGAAGGCGTACAGGGGCAAGGTATGGGTCGTGTACCCCGGCCCGCCACCCGTCATCACCAGGATCACATCGAGCGAATTCGCCACCCAGATCATGCGCAGCAGCAGTGCGGTGGCGATGACCTCGCGCAGCGCTGGCAGCGTGATGTAGCGCAGCATCTGCCAGCGCGTGGCGCCATCCATGGCGGCGGCTTCGTAGTGCGTCGCCGGAATTGTCTGCAAGCCGGCCAGGATCATCACCGTGAAGAACGGAAATCCCTGCCACACCAGCGCCAGGATGACCGCCCCGAGCGCGGTCGAGGGTTGCGCCAGCCAGGCTACGGGCGCGTCGATCAGCCCCGCGCGCAGCAACATGTCGTTGAACACGCCTAGGTTCAGGTCGTACATCCAGGTCCACATCAGGCCGATGATCACGCTGGGCAGGGCCCAGGGCACCACGACCAGCGCACGCGCGACGCTGCGGCCCCAGAAGGTCTGGTTGAGCAGCAACGCGGTGACCAGTCCCAGCAGAAACTGCAGACCGACTGCAGCGACCACCCACACCAGGGAGTTGCCCAGGCTGATCCAGAACAACTCGTCGCGCAGCAGGATGTCGGCGAAATTGCCGAGTCCAACAAAACGGATGTTGTCCGGATCGAACAACACGAAATGGTGCAGGCTCAGCCAGACCGTCTGCAATGCCGGATACAGCACCACCACCGCCGTCACCAGCAGCGCGGGCAGCAGGAAGGGGATGTGCTCGGACCGGCGTTGCATGGTCATCGACAACGATCAGCCGTGGAAGTGCTTCTCGATGGCCTGCATCATCGCGTCGGGGGTGATCTGCCCCAGCAACGCGCGCTGCATTTGCTGCGGCCACACCGTACGCGTGAAATCAGCCGTCTTGGTGTCGTTGGGCAGTGTGCCCATCAGTCCGGTGGACGCTGCCGTGGCATCGACAAACCGCTTGGGGTGCAGATTCCATTTGGCAGCGCCACTGGTACTCACGGTGAGCTGACCGGTGAAGGCGTTGAAGGCGACGTTATTGTCGGCGCTGGACAGGAAGCTCGCCCAGCGGAACGCTGCCTCCTTGGCCTTGCTGGCAGCAAACACCGCGTTGGACTCATCGCCGAAAGACGTCCAGCCCTTGCCGTCCGGACCCATCGGCACCGGCACCGCCGAGACCTTGTCACCCAGCGCCTGCACCATTTCGTTGGCCGAGCCGATGTGGTGGATGGTCATGGCCGTGCGGCCGGCCTTGAAGTTGTCGACGATCTGCCGGAAGCCGTCGGTAGGCGCCGAAGCGGGAAACAGCTTGTGCCGCGTGCCCAGTTCGACAAACCAGCGGTTGGCTGCCAGCGCCTTGGGCGTGACCATGCCGCCACTGTCAAAGGTGGCGCCGCCGCCCAACACGAAACTGCCCCAGTGGTCATGGCCGCCACCGCCGCCGCGCATGCCGAAGGCGGCAACATCGCCCTTGTTGACTGCCAGTGCGGCTTTCAGAAAGTCATCGAAGGTCCTGGGTGGCTGCACGCCGGCCGCCTGGAACAGGTCGGTGCGGTAATAGAGATACAGCACCACATACTGCAGCGGCAGGTAGTAGGCCTTGCCATCGTTGGCCTGGTGCATCTTCCACAGATTGGGGGCGATGTCGGACTTGCCGGACCACTTGTCGATCATGCCGTCCAGCGGCTCGAGCGCCTTCATCTGCAGCAGGCGCGACTGGTTGCCGAGCTTGACCATGGCGCAATCGGGCCCGTTGCCGGCCACCAAAGCGGCGTACAGGCGGGTGTAGTAGTCGTTGCCGCCACCCCACGGGATCGACTCGGCCTGCACCTTGACACCCGGGTTTTCCTTTTCGAACTTGGCTACCAGTTCTGCCGGTGAAGCCTGCGGATTGTCGAAGTGGTACCACCAGCGTACGGTGGTCGGCGCCTGTGCCTGCACGCGGCCGATCATCGGCGCCGCGATTGCAGCGGCCGAATAAGTCATCAGGGTTCTACGCTTCATGGGGGTCTCCTTTGCGGGGGTTGGCCGGTGCACCGGCATGTTGTCGTGAACGGACGAAGGCGGCAGCATCCTCGAAGGCCTGCTGCGCCTGTGGCAGGCGGGTAGCCATCTGCATGAAACCATGGACCACCCCCTCGTAGCGGTGGAACTCGAACGGTGTGTTGGTGCGCGCCAGCTTGTCGGCCAGCGCCAGCGTGTCATCACGCAGCGGGTCCAGCCCGGCCGCATTGAGGAACAGCGGTGGCAGGTAGTTCAAATCGGCGCCCAGCGGCGACACACGGCGGTCCTTGGGGTTGCGCATGCGGCCAGACAGGTATTGATCGCGGTACCAGTCCATGCGCGCGCTGCTCAGGCCGAAGGCGCCGCTGCCACACAGGCGGTGCGACTCGGTCTGGTGGTCGCAGTCGTAGACGCCGCAGAACAGCAGCGCCGCATCGGGCATGGGCTCACCCAGGTGGCGCAGATCCAGCATCATCGCCAGCGCCAGGTTGGCGCCGGCCGAGTCGCCAGCGACAAACCAGGGGGTCTGCGCGTCGGACAACGCGCGCAGCCGGCACCAGGTCCATAGGCAGTCGTTCAGGCCAGCCGGGAAGGGATGGTCGGGCGCCAGCGCATAGTCGACTCCGATAACCTCGCAGCCGGTCAGCGCGGCCAGCCGTGCCATGGCGTCCAGATGGGTGCGGTGGTTGCCAAAGGCCCAACCGCCGCCGTGCAGGTACACGATGCAGCCCTTGGCCGCCTCATGGCTGGCGCGGTGGCGCACATACAAAAGTCCGATGTCGCGGCCGATGCCACCCGCTGCATGGCGGGCCGGCACGCTGTTTTCGCGCAGCGCGAACTCGGCCAGCGCGATCTGGTTCCAGCGGGCATTCACGCGCTCGAATTGCGCCAGCGCCTGCGCGCGCGGCAGTTCGGTGATCAACGGCAGGCCCGTGTCCTCACGCGCCACCTCGTCGAACAAGGCCTGCTGTGCCGGCGCCATCGCCAGCACCGGCAACCCGGCCACTTCCGGTACGCTGTCGGCGTCGCTTCCCACCACACTCTGGATATGGTGTCGCAGCACCCGCTGGGCCTCGGCAACGTCGGCGTGCTGCAGCGCCCGCATGATGGCCCAGTGGCGGGTGGCTGTCTCCATCAGCGTACGCGGCGCACTGGTCAGAGAGATCTTGTTGCGGTGGTTGTAGAGTGAGCAGCGGACCAGCACCGGCACCAGCGCCGGCATGTCTGCAAGCCGGAACAAGGTGGTGTGAAACGCCTGGTCGAGCTCGAACAATGCGTACTGGTCATCGGCGCGCGCCATCTCCTCCATCTCGTGCACCAGACGGGCGAGCGTCTCGAGGTGCGTCGGCTGCAATACTGGCAACGAATGCGCCACGGCCTGGGACTCGAGCTGCGCCCGCAATTGCAAAAAAGCCTGGGCCTCGCGCGCCGACACAGGCGACACCACACTGCCCCGGTAACCCTGCCGGACGACCAGACCCTCCTCCTGGAGCCGCAGCAGCGCTTCGCGCACCGTGCCCTGGCTGCAGCCCATGGTGGTCGCCAACTCGAGTTCGGTGATGGGCTGCCCATCGCGCATTTCCGACAGGATGATGCGCCGGCGCAGCGTGCGGTAGACCTCCACGCGCTTGCGCGGGACAGCCACTTTTTCGGGCACGTCGTTCGGGACCATCGGGCGAGAATATCATTATCGATAACAATTTTTACTCGTTATCGATAATTCAAGGGTAAACCCTGATCGCTCGGACCACCCACCTCCCCCCGTGCTTCAGCGCTTGTGCTGCACCCGCCAGGCTGCAAAGTCGGTGCGGCTCTGCTCGTCGGTCGGCGGGTAGAGCCCGAGGATCGAACGCCCTTCGAGCACTTTCTCGGAGACGAAGTCTTCGAAGACCGTCATCTCCACCGCCTCGGCGGCGATCTCGTCGGCGAGATGCGCCGGTATCACGACGACGCCTTCGGAATCGCCGACGACCACATCACCGGGCCACACCGCTGCGTCGCCGCAGCCGATCGGCACGTTGATATCGAGGGCCTGGTGCAGTGTCAGGTTGGTCGGGGCGCTGGGGCGGTGGTGGTAGGCAGGTATCGCCAGGGTCGCGATCTCGGGCGAGTCGCGAAAGCCGCCATCGGTCACCACGCCGGCGACACCGCGCTTCATCAGGCGGCTCACCAGAATACCGCCGGCCGAGGCGGCCCGGGCGTCCTTGCGGCTGTCGATCACCAGCACGGCGCCCGGCGGACATTGCTCGACGGCCACGCGCTGCGGGTGGGTACGGTCCTGGAACACGCCGATCGGGTTGAGGTCTTCGCGCGCGGGGATGTAGCGCAGGGTAAACGCCTCGCCCACCATGTTGGGCAGCCCGGGGTGCAGCGGGCGCACGTCCTGGATGAACTGGTTGCGCAGGCCGCGCTTGAACAGCGCGGTGCACAGGGTGGCGGCGCTCACGGTCATGAGTTTCTGGCGGGTTTCAGCGGACAAGGGCATGGGTGTCTCCGGTAATGGCCGGGTGGCAGCGAGGTAGTCGGGCCCGGTGCAGCTCAGAAAATGTCCGGCTCGGCCACCGGGGCGCCAAAGCTGGTTTCGAGGTAATCGAAATCGCAGCCGTCGTTGGCCTGCAGGATATGGCGGCTGAACATCCAGCCGTAGCCGCGCTCGTACCGCGGCGGCGGTACCACCCAGGCAGCGCGGCGGGTCGCCAGCTCGGCATCGCTCACTTCCAGGTGGATGCGCCGCGCCGGTACATCGACCGTGATCCGGTCGCCGGTCTTCACCAGGGCCAGCGGGCCACCGATATAGGCCTCGGGCGCCGCATGCAGGATGCAGGCGCCATAACTGGTGCCGCTCATGCGCGCGTCGCTCAGGCGCAGCATGTCGCGCACGCCTTGCTTGACAAGCTTGAGCGGGATCGGCAGCATGCCCCATTCGGGCATGCCGGGGCCGCCCTTCGGGCCGGCATTGCGCAGCACCAGGATGTGGTCGGCGGTGACATCGAGATTCTCGTCCTCGACGGCTTTCTTCATCTCGGGGTAACTGTCAAACACCAGCGCCGGGCCGGTGTGCTTCAGGTAGCGTGGTGCACAGGCACTGGGTTTGATCACCGCGCCACCGGGCGCGATATTGCCGCGCAGCACCGCAAGGGCGCCTTCGGCATACAGCGGGTTGTCCAGCGGGCGGATGACATCGTCGTTGTAGACCTCGGCACCGACCACGTTCTCGCCGATGGTGCGGCCGGTGACGGTCATCGCGTCGAGCTGCAGGTGCGGCGCCATCCGGTTCATCAGGGCCGGCAGCCCGCCGGCATAGTAGAAGTCTTCCATCAGGTACTTCTCGCCCGAGGGCCGGATGTTGGCGATCACCGGCACACGGCGGCTCGCAGCGTCGAAGTCGTCCAGGCCCACGGTGCAGTGGGGCCCGGCGCGGCGCGACATCGCCACCAGGTGGATGATGGCGTTGGTCGAGCAGCCCATGGCCATGGCCACTGCAATCGCATTGTCAAAATTCGCGCGCGTCAGCATGCGCGCCGGCGTGAGGTCTTCCCAGACCATGTCGACGATGCGCCGCCCGCAGGCGGCCGCCATGCGCGGGTGGCTGGCGTCGGGCGCCGGAATGCTCGACGCGCCGGGCAGCGTGAGGCCAAGGGCCTCGGCAATGCCCATCATCGTGGCGGCCGTACCCATGGTCATGCAGGTGCCGTGGCTGCGGGCGATGCCCGCCTCCACTTCCAGCCACTGCACGTCCGAGATCTTGCCGGCGCGCCGGTCGTCCCAGAACTTCCAGGCGTCCGAGCCGGACCCCAGGATCTGCCCCTTCCAGTTGCCGCGCAGCATCGGCCCGGCCGGCAGGTACACGAAGGGCAGCCCGGCTGACAGCGCGCCCATCACCAACCCCGGCGTGGTCTTGTCGCAGCCGCCCATCAGCACTGCACCGTCGACCGGATGGCTGCGGATCAGTTCCTCGGTCTCCATGGCCAGCATGTTGCGGTACAGCATGGTGGTGGGCTTGACATACTGCTCGGCCAGCGAGATCGCCGGCAGTTCGATCGGAAAGCCGCCGGTCTGCAGCACGCCGCGCTTCACGTCTTCCACGCGCTGCTTGAAATGGGTATGGCAGGGGTTGATGTCCGACCAGGTGTTGATGATCGCGATCACCGGCTTGCCGGCCCAGTCCTCCGGGCCGTAGCCCATTTGCATGGCGCGCGAGCGGTGCCCGAACGAGCGCAGGTCGTCGGGTGCGAACCAGCGCGCACTGCGCAGGGATTCGGGGGTTTTGCGGAGGGTCATGGGGGCTGATTCTGGCATGCCTGCAGCGGTCAACCAGCCATGGGGCAGCGGCGTTGCTACCATAACGATCCGACGCAACCTTTTCAGGGAACCCACACCATGACAACAATCCGATCCATCTGGCGCGCCTGGATATTCGCCCTGGCCTGCCTGGTGGCAGCCGCTCCAGCCCTGGCCCAGGCACCGGCCATCTCCAGCCTCTCGGTCGACCAGGTGGGCGAACTGGTGCCCGGCACCGAGCTGATCTTTCGCGCCAGCGGCACCCCCAACGGTGTGTTGCGGCTGAAGCTGGACGGCGTCGCCAGCCTGATCGAACTGCCTCAGTCCCGGCCAGGCACCTATGAAGGCGCCTACACCATCAGCATCAAGGACAAGGTCACGGCCGACAGCAAGGTGAACGCCACGTTGTCGGTTGGCGACCGACAGGCCACGGCCGTGCTGGCGCAACACCTGCTCACGGCAGAGGCCCATGCCAAAGCCACCGCAGCCGCCAACCCGGCACCTGTCATCAGCCGCTTCGAGACCGGCAATTCCGGCGCACTGTCGGGTGGCAACGAAGTGAACTTCACCATCAATGGCACTGCAGGTGCCAAGGCCACGGTGTCGCTCGATGGTGGCAAGACCCAGGTTGCGCTGACAGAAGAGAAGCCTGGCCTGTACACCGGCAAATACACCATCAAGACCCGCGACCGCCTGAACGATTCGACCCAGACCCGCGCCACGCTGGAGATGGGCACACGCAAGGCCACGCTGGTCAAGCCGCTGCTCGCAGGTGCAACCGTAGCAGGCGCGGCAGCCCTGGCGGCGGCCACGCCGAAGTGCGAGGGCTGCGGCGTGGTGCAGTCGGTCACGGCAGTCAAGGTCAAGGGCAAGCCCAACTACGTCGGTGCGATTGCGGGCGGCGTGGCCGGTGGGGTGCTGGGCAACCAGGTCGGCAAGGGCGACGGCAACACCGCCGCCACCGTGATCGGTGCCGTCGGCGGCGCCGTCGCGGGCCGCGAGATCGAGAAGCGCGTGCGCGCCGGTACGGTCTACGACGTGGTCGTCAAGATGGACGACGCCAGCACCCGCACGGTGCGCTTCGAGGCGCAGCCGGCGTTTGCCGCCGGTAGCAAGGTCAAGGTCAGCGGCAACACGCTGGTGGCACGCGAATAGGTCTGCCCACCTGCCAGCGCGGCGGCGCGCTGGCAGCGCGAGATCGTCTTAGCTGCCGTCACGGCATGCCGCCGCGCAGCCACCAGACCAGCCCCGGGACGAACACCAGGCAAAGTAAGCCCACCGAGAGGTAGTTCCCGCTGGCCGGATTGAAGTCCTTCCATATCCGCGTCCACCTGAACCGCATGATGGCGCGGCCCACGGCGATGTCGAACGCGGCCATGAACACGGCGATGCCGAGACCGAGGTACAGGTGCGGCGCGAGGCCGTTCAAGCCGATACCCGGAACCAGCAGCCAGCAGACCCCGATGGCCAGCAGCGTGCCGGACACCACACTCAGTTTGGTGGCCCATGCCTTGCCCAACTTGGGTGCCACCAACACAGTGCGCACTATGCCATGCAAGGTCTCGGCACCCGCCAGCACGACGCACAGCGACACGATGTGAACGGTCTCGGATGAAAACATGATTTCGGGCAGTGAACATAAATCGGGCCTGTTTCACTGGAAGGTTTCGGTAGGTCCGTCGAGGTTGCACGGGCTGCTCCTTCGGCGGGTGTGGCGACAGGGTTGCCAGATGATATGACGCCGACGCTGCCGCCAGCGCGCGAACCGGCATGCGTGTGGGCGCCTGACACAGCGCCCCCAGAATGACAGGAGCATGACATTCCCGTTGCGCCAGCCCGACTTCAGCGAAACGCTTGTCAGGGTCGACTGCGCCATGATTCAATCCGCTTTGAGAATGCATGCCCCCATGAAAATCGCCCTCACCCGACTCAGCCTTTCCTGGTCACTGGCTCTGGCCTGCCTGACAGGCGCGCCGACGCATGCGCGCGACCTGCCCGGGCCTCCTGGCATCGAGATGCCCGAGCGCCTGACACAGGCGCGGGCTGCGATCCAGGCCAGCGACTGGCGCGCCGCCATCTCGAGCTTGCTCGAGGCGGCGAGCGTAGAACCGGCCAACGCCGATGTCCACAACCTGCTGGGCTACGCTTACCGCAAGCAGGCCCAGCCGGACCTGGCCCGCGCCATGGAGCACTATCGGCTCGCGCTGCGTTTCGATCCCGCGCATCGGGGAGCTCACGAATACATCGGCGAAGCCTATCTGATGCAGGACCAACTCGAGCCCGCGCTGCGCCACCTGGCCGACCTTGAACGCCTGTGCGGCAACCGCCAGTGCGAGGAATATGCCGATCTGGCCAAGGCCGTGGCCGACTACCGCGCACGCCGGCGCTGACAACGGGGAACGATCTCAGGCATTGCCTTTCGAGATACGAGCGTAAAAATACTGCTTGGCGAACTCGGCGGCAACCACATAGGCCAGGGTCAGGCCGATCATGGCCAGCATCAGCGGCCAAGGCAGCGGGACAAAACCCATCCAGCCGGCAAATGGCAGGTAAGGCACGGCGATGGTCACCAGCACCACCGCCGCCGTGCTGGCCAGCAACCAGTTACCGGGCCGACTCTGCCAAAACCGGCGCCGCGTGCGCACCACCAGCGCGATGACCAGTTCGGTCAGCAAGGACTCGATGAACCAGCCAGTACGAAACTCCTCGGGTGCGGCGCGGAACACCCACAGCAGGATGGCGAAGCACAGTAGGTCGAACACCGAGCTGACCAGGCCGAACAGCACCATGTAGTCGCGGATGAACACGGTGTCCCAGCGGCGCGGCTTGGCGACCCATTCGGGGTCGACGTTGTCTCTGGCGATGGTGGTGGCGGGGATGTCGGACAGGAAATTGTTCAGCAACACCTGCGAGGCGAGCAAGGGCAGGAAAGGCAGGAAGACCGAGGCCGCCGCCATGCTGAACATGTTGCCGAAGTTGGCGCTGATGGTGGTCAGGATGTATTTCAGCGTGTTGGCAAAGGTCAAGCGGCCTTCGTCGATGCCCTCGCGCAGGATGCCCAGATCCTTGCGCAGCAGGACGAAGTCGGCGGCATCCTTGGCCACATCGACCGCCGTGTCGACCGAGATGCCGACATCGGCGCTGTGCAGTGCAGGCGCATCGTTGATGCCGTCGCCCATGTAACCCACCACATGCCCGCTCTTGCGCAACGCCAGGATGATGCGCTCCTTCTGGTTCGGGTCAACCTCGGCGAACACGCTGGTGCGTTCGGCCGCATGCAGCAGTGCCCCGTCGCTCATGGCATTGAGCGCCTGCCCCGTGATCAGGCCCGTCACCTCCAGCCCGACGGTGTCGGCCACGTGGCGCGCCACCTTCTGGTTATCGCCGGTGATGATCTTGAGCTGTACGCCTCGCTGCGCCAGGTCGACGATCGTCTGGTGAACATCTTCCTTGGCCGGATCGAGAAACAGCAGGAAGCCGGCAAAACACAGGCCGGTCTCATCGGCACGCGCGTACGCGCCCGGGCGCTCCACCACGGCACGCGAGGCCACGCCCAGCACCCGGTAGCCCTTCTCGCTCCACGCGCTGTAGAGCGTGCCGATACTGGCCCGCGCCGTGTCGTCCAGCGGCTGCGGGCCGCCCGCGCCCTGCACACTGGAGCAGATTGCCAGCACGTTGTCCAGGGCACCCTTGGTGATGAGCGTCGGCGGCGCACCGGCTGCATCGATCGCGACCACCGACAGGCACTTGCGCACAAAATCGTACGGGATCTCGTCGACCTTGCGCACTGTGGCCGTGTCCACGGCAGCCTGGGTGGCACCGGCGCTGACGGCTTCGTCCAGCGGATTCGCCAGCCCCGTCTGCAGCCGTGCGTTGATGGCAGCAAGACGCATGACCTGCGCACTGGGCTGGCCCCCCGGGTCGAGCGCACCATCGAGTTCCACCACGCCAGCGGTCAACGTACCGGTCTTGTCGGTGCACAGCACATCCATGCTGCCCAGGTTCTCGATCGCATTGAGGCGGCGCACGATCACGCCCATGGTCGCCATGCGCTTGGCACCGTGCGACAGGGTGATGCTGATGATGGCGGGCAGCAGCTCGGGCGTGAGGCCGACCGCCAGTGCCAGTGCAAACAACAGCGACGCGATCGGCGGCTTGGCCATGAAAATGTTGATTGCCAGCACCACGATCACCATCACCAGCATGATGCGCGTGAGCAGGTAGCCGAAGCGCTGGATGCCCAGTTCGAAATCGGTCATCGGCGCGCGCAGGGCCAGCTTGTCGGCGATCTGCCCGAACACGGTGGCGCGCCCGGTGCTTGCCACCAGCACGCGGGCGGTACCGCTGCGCACGCTGGTGCCCATGAAGACACAGTTGCTGCGCTCTGCCAGGCCCGCGGCGGCCGGCAGCGTGCCAGGGCGCTTTTCCACCGGGAAAGTTTCTCCGGTGAGGACTGCCTGGCTGACGAAGAAGTCCTTGGCCTCCAGCACCAACGCGTCAGCCGGGATCAGGCTTCCCGCCGACAGCAGGACCATGTCGCCAGGCACTACTTCGCTGGCGGGCAGGGTCTGCGCGGTGCCCGCGCGCAGCACGCTGGCCCGCACGGTGATCTGCGACCGCAGCCGCTCGATGGCATTGCCGGCCACCGTCTCCTGCACGAAGCCGAGCAAGGTGCTGCCCAGCACGATCACCAGCACCACGGCCGCGTCCACCCATTCGGACGCGACCAGCGACACCATCGACGCAAAGATCAGGATCAGCACCAGCGGGCTCTTGAACTGGTTCAGCAGCAGGCCCCATGCGCCTGATCGTTTGTGCGCATCGAGCGAGTTGGGCCCGTACTGCGCCAGCCGCTGCCGCGCCTGCTCGGGCGCCAGCCCGGCGACCGGCGACTCCAGCAACTCGCGCAGCCGGTCGATTGACAGGCTCCAGTAGTCTGTCGGTGCAGCTGCTGCTGCAGTGCCGGGGTGTGCGCAATCGCCGGCGACTGGTTTCATCAGCGGTTCCTGCCCATCTCTGAATTGTGGGCCGCGGCGGTGGGATTCGGCGCCAACCCGTTTGACTTGGATCAGGGCGGTGGGAACTTCTGCAACACGACCTTCCAGACCGCTGCGCGATGCAGGCCCGGCAGCATGTCAACGTGCTACACCGCCAATGCGGCGGCAGGAACCGCAGGGCTGGTCCCTCAGCCGCCGGCTTGACGCTTCGACACCAGGGCTGCCAGCCGCTCCAGATCAGGGTCGGCCATGCCGCAGGCACGCAGGCCTTCACAGGTGCGAAACAGATAGTCAGCCGCGCTGCCCAGAAATCCGCCTGCGGTGGCCAGCCGCTCGATCACCTGCTGCTCGTCCAGATGGCCCGCGTATTGTTCGCACCCGGTGTTCATGGTGAAGGCCAGCGCACTGCCAAAATGCGCGCCGTGCTCGTCGTGCACGTCCACCCAGCGCGGGTGATAGGCGCCAGAGACCATCTCGCGGCGCCACAACAATTCGAATTCGGTGTGCAGGATGGATTCGTCGATGCGGTAGGCGACACCGGTGCAGTGGCCGCCTGCGTCCAGCCCCAGAACAAGACCGGGATTGTCCGTCGAGCCACGACCGGCACGCACCGACAGGCAGAACGAGCGATGCCAGCCCTGGATGCGTGCAACGCGCCGCTCGACGCTGTGCACCGTGGGATTCCAGATCAAGGAGCCATAACCGAACAGCCACGCTTCACCCGGTGGGCGCTCAGCCAGTACCGACAGCAGCGACTCGTGCCGCTCGGCATCGGTCAGCAGACGCTGCGAGGGCGCCTCGCGCGCCAGCAGCTCGACAATGCCGCCGGCTTGCAGGAAGCTGCGGCTGATCACATGGTCGTCTGCCGCAGCGGCAGCTGCTGCGGGGAGCTGGCGGATGACCGGGGTGTTGCCTGCCATAGGTGACTTGAATCCAGCTTGGGCCTGGGCCTGGCTCAGGCGCAGGCGGATTTGCGCGACTTCTTGTTCATGTACATGGCCTGGTCGGCCTGGGCGAGCAGCGTGGCAATGGAAGGGTGGCAGGCCGCGTTGTAGGCCACCAGCCCGACACTGAAGCGCACGTCATAGCCGCGCTGCGCCTGCTGGTTCTTGTCGTCCAGAGCCCTTTGCAGCCGCTCGATCGCTTCGGATGCCTGGCCATAGTTTGCGTTGGTCAAAAAAACGACGAACTCGTCGCCGCCCAACCGTCCGATGACATCGCTGTCTCGAAAGACGGTGCGAAGCAGTTCGGAAAATGCAGTCAGAGCCCGGTCTCCCTCGGCATGCCCGAAGGTGTCGTTGATCTGCTTAAAGTCGTTCAGGTCGAAAAACAGCAGGGATGCGGGTTTATCCAGCCGCTTGCAAACCGCCAGTGCGTGCTGCGCAAGCGCCTCAAAGCCACGCCGGTTGGAGATCAGCGTGAGTTCATCGAGGGTCGCCATCTGAATGGCGGCGATTTCCTGTTCGGCCATGGCTGCCAGGTCGCGCAGCAGTTTGAGGTCATCCGCGTCCATTTCCCGTGGCACGACATCGATCAGGCACAAGGTCCCCAGCTTGCTGCCATTGGGCACGGTCAACGGGCAACCGGCATAGAAGCGAACGTTCGGGTCACCCGTCACCAGCGGGTTGTCATGAAAGCGTACGTCCGCCAGGGCATCGGGCACCATGAGGATCTCATCGCTCAGGATGGCATGGCCGCAGAACGACACGTCCCGCGGGGTTTCGCTGGCGGCCAACCCGACACACGACTTGAACCACTGCCGGTCAGCATCGACGATGCTGACCAGGGCAATCGGCACGCCGAAAAGCCGCTTCGCAAGGCGCGTGAGGCGGTCAAAGCGCTCTTCGGCCGCGGTGTCCAGGATATTGAAAGAGCGCAGTGTCGTGATACGGGAGTGCTCGTCAGCGGGCTGGGCGGGGATTTGCATGGGTCCAATGTACAAGGCGGAGTAGCGCCCCACCATCAGGGGAATGCCTGAGCCCGCCACGAAAAAAGCCTGAGGGCGCCGACCGGCGCAGGGCTCGGCGAGGCCAGGGCGGCGCGCATGCCAACTCAGCTTCTCTTTCGCGCCACCCGGGCGTTGCCCCGTGGCCGGGCTGCCGGCTCGCGCTGCCGCTTTGCCACCTCCTCCAGCCCCATCAGCGTCTCCGCCTGCGACAGGAAGCGGCGAAGGTAGTCCGGCGAGAGGCTGCGCATCAGCGCCAGCGAGCGCAGCACCAGGCGGTGCGAATTCAGCGGCCCTGCGTTCTCGGGGCCACGCTCGACTGCCGCATCGACCTGCTCCACTGCGGCGATACGGCTCCAGGATTCGCGAAAGCCGCGCAGGCTGCGCAACTCGGAGCCATCGTCAACCTGCTCTGGCGCCGCGCCCAAGGCGGCGGCCGCGTGCGAGGCACTGCGAATGTAGTGGTTGAGCGCGGCCAGCGGCGGATCGGCAGGCGGGCCCGGCACAGGTTGGGCGTCCGCGCGCCGACAGGCTTCCCTGCAGCGTCCCTCCAGGTCGGCCCAGGCCATCTGCCAGCGCGGTTGCAGCACCGCTTGCACCGCTGGCGGTGCGGTGGGCATGCGCCGCGCGAGAACCGCAAGGTAATGCAGTCGCACCGGGTCGATCTGCTCGGCCCCAGCGTCGCGCAGCGCGGCCAGCAGCGCCTGCGGAGTCACGGCACTCGCCTTGTGATCCGAGAGCGCTCTCTCAGCCATTGCCCGCCGGTTTGGCTGCCGGCGCCTTGGGCACCGGCGCCATCTCCACGCGCCGGTTCAGCGCACGGCCTTTTTCGTCTGCGTTGGACGCCACCGGTTGCTCGGCGCCAAAGGCCGCACTGAACAGGCGTGCGGAGGGCATGCCCTCCTCGATCAAAACCCGGGTGACGGTGAGCGCGCGCTGGGCCGACAGCTCCAGGTTGTCGGCAAAACGCGGGTTGCCGCCCTGCACCGGTTTGTCATCGGTGAAGCCGCTCACCATCAGCATCTCGTCGCGCTCACCGAGGTAGACCGTGAGCGGCGGCACCAGGCTCTTGAGCAGCAGGCGGCCCTCCGGTCGCAGCTGGTCGGAGCTCAGCGCGAACAACACGCTGCCGCTGATGCCGATGCGTCCGTTGTTGAGCGTCACGCGCCCGGTCTGCAGCGGAATCGCCAACGCCTTCTCCAGTGCCATGCGGCGCTGCTCCTCCATCTGGCGCTTCCGGATCTCGGACCCGAGATTGGCCACCAGATCCATCTGCACCACCAGCACGCCCACCAGGATCAGCACGAAGGCTCCGAGCAGCCCCGCCATCAGGTCGCCGAAGACCGCCCACACCGGCGCGGTCTGTTCGACTCCCTCGTCACGGTCGTCCACCAGATCGGTCATCAGGCGCCCCCGGCGGGCTGCGCGGCCGGACGGCCGTCCCGACGACGCAAGCCTTCGACGATGCCCTGTTGGGACGCGATGCTGAGGTCGATCACCTCGCGTGCCTGCGCCACGTAATAGGCCAGTTGCTCGTCGCTGCGCGCCATCGACTGCCCGATCGCACCCTCGACGCGCTGCAAGGTTTCCGTCAGCCGCTCGTTGCTGGCACTGAACACCTGGATGCCATGGCCGAAAGCCTCGCCCAGGCTGGACAACTCGACCGCACTGCCGCCCACCTGCGTCGCCACCTCCTGCGCGCGCGCCAACTGCGTCGCCAGTGTGTCGGAGAACTGGGCTCCGCTGCGCTGCAGCGAGGCGCCCGCGGAGGCCACCAGGGTGTCGATCGCCGTGCGGTGCTCGCCGGCGGTCTGCTGCAGTGTCTGCAGCAGACCGCCGATGTGTTCGACCAGCTGCATGCGCTCGCGCAGGGCCTGGTTGTCGCGCTCGGTGAGACGGCTCATTTCCTGGCGCAACTCGGTGATGACACCAGCCGCCGCCTGCGGCACTTCGGATGCGGTCTGCAGCATGCGCGTGAGCGGCGCCTCCAGCGCAACGCCGAGCGTGGCCAGCTGCGTCGCCAATGCCGCCTGCAATATACCCAGGCGCGCCACGGCAGCCTCTCCACGGGCTGCTTCGTCGCTGCGCAGCAAGTCCAGCCGGGACAGGGCCGCATCACCGCGCGCCGCCTCGTCGGCACGCAAGGTGCTGATCTCGCTGCGCCACAAACCAGCCAGCTGCTCCATGCGAGCGGCCTGCTGCGCGACCCATTGCGCTTCGGAGGCGGTGCGGGCGGCCACCAGCACCTCACCGGTGCGCGCCTGTTGCGCCAGGCTGGCCTTCCAGGTGTCGGCCACGGTGCCGGTAGTGGCGCTGAACTGCGCCGCAAGGCCTTGCAGATGCGCCTGGGCGTCGGCGCGTGCGCATTCGTGCAACTGGCGGGATTCCTGGGCCAGTTCGCGCAGGGCCTGTGTGACGACCGGCGTGAGGCTTTCGCCGGCAGCGCGTGCGCCGGCTGCCAGGCTGTCCTTCAAGGAGGCGGCCACCGAGCCCGCCAGGTCGGTGTAGGCGTGCTGCGTCTCCCGGTGGAATTGCGCCTGTTGTTCCTGCAACTGCGTACCCAGCTGCTGGCTGCGCCGCTCCAGGCCGTCCATCATGGCCTGCAACTGGTCCACCACCGTCGGCAGCGCCCGGGCTTGAGTCTGGATCGCCTCGAAGGTCTGCTGCTGCTGGTACCGGTGCGAGAAGGGCAGTAACTCTGCCGCCAAGTGGCGGTCCAGGGTACGCGCCGCGTCGCTCCGTTCGCGGCGGCTGATGGCCGACAGCAGGCCGAGCATCGCCGAGGTGGCCACACCGGCCACGGAGGTTCCAAAGGCCAGCCCCAGACCCTTGATCGGCGCTGCCAGCGCCGACCGGATGGCCTGCAGGTCGGTGGAGCCTTCCAGGGCAAAGACCGCACCCTTGAAGGTCAGCACCATGCCCAGGAAGGTGCCGAGCATGCCCAGCATGACCAGCAGGCCCACCAGGTAGGGCGTGAGGGCCGGCCCAGGCAGGGCGACCCGATCGCCCGCGATGCGCAGGCGCACCGCGTTCTGCAGCGGCGTCGGCACCGTGCCAAGCCAGTCGCCTACACCGGCCAGCGGCTGGGGAATGTTCGCCAGGGCGGCCACCAGGCCGGACGTGGCGGCCCGAAAGCGCCAGAGCTCACGCGCGCCGATCAGGTACACCACGCCGATCACCAGCGTCATGGCCAGCGCTATGCCGCTGGAGCCCGCAAAACCCGCGCCGACCAGGACCACGGACAACAGCCCGAGGCCAAAGGCCACCGCCAGCACCAGATGGGTCATGGGCTGGCGCTCCCGCCGCCACCGCTGTGGCGGGCTGCTTCCACCAATCCCACCACTGGCTCCAGGCGCGCCTCCAGTTCGGCCAGCAGCAGATCTTGCATCTCGCGCGACCAGGCTGGCAGATCGGCTGCACCGCCACCGCGCAGCTGCGCACAGCGCCGCTCCAGCAGGGTGGGCAGGTTCGCAAAGGCCCTTCTCGCCCGCTCGGCCAGCATCGGGGCCAGCACCGCATCCAGAGCCGCCAACTGGGCGAGTTCCCGCGAGCTGGCTGCGAGCCGTTTGCGCACGTCCGCGCGCAGCGCATCGATACGCAACTCCATGCGACGCTGCAGGTCCAGGTAATGCTTGTGCAAGGGAGCAAATGCAGACCCGGCGTCCGGCTCGGGCGCCGCGGTATCCGGCACTGGCAAGGGGTAGCGCCCACGTCGGGCCACTGGTGCGGGCGCCAGACCGGCCTGGATCTGCTGCACCAGCGCGGCATGCATCCGCCGAACTTCATGCGCCACCATGGCAGCGGTCGGCACCGGTGATGGTGCCGTGGGGCAAGCCAGCGCCAGACCCTGGATGGTGCGGTGGGCGCCATCGAGCACGATCGCGTCACGCACACTGAGCCACTGGCTCATGTGCTCGACAACATCCTGGTGCGGTGGCCCGGTGCCTGCCGGGTCCCATCGGCCCAACACGCGCACCAGTCTCGAACTGCTGAAATTCCTGCGCAAAACCAATCCTTCGCCCCCGGGGTGCGGGGCCATCAACGTTTCAACAGCCATCCATGGTGGAACCAGGCCTGGAGGGCCTGCATCGGCGCCGGCCCAGGGGCGCATGCGCCTGCCGGCGGAGCACCCACAGCCCCGGGGGCACGGTGATCCGACGAAACGGATTATCCCTGATGGATTCCGGCAGGCGGCAGACCCTTCAACTGCTGTGCCAGCGCGCCTTGCACACGGCCCGGTTCGTCATCGAACAGGGCATGGATCCAGCCGGCCTCGCGCTGACCAATCGTGTCAAGGAACCGCGCGACACCCCCAGGCTGCGCAGCCATCCCACCGAAGGTATCGAAACCCATCGCCAGAAAGTGCTGCAGGTCCCCCATGCCAGCTGCCTTGGCCGGTGCCTGCATCAGCCGCAGCATCCAGCCAAGCGCCTTCTTGCGGGTCAGGCGCCCCAGCGCCTGACCGACGGACACAACGGTCTGCAGTTGCCACTGCCGGTCCGCGCGCCGCCCGACCGTGCGCCAGATGCGAACGTAGGCATCGATGTCCAGCTGCGCATCCGGGCGGCCCTGCTCAGTCACCCGGTCCAGCCAGGCCTGGGCCATCGCATGGTCCAGTGCCTCGCTGATCGCGTGCAGTTGCGCCACCTCGACGGTGGCGGCCACCACGTCCTGCGGGAAGGTCTGCTCGATCGTGCCGGCGACCCGGGCAAACTGGCCATCCCGGTGGGCGTAGTCCCTGCCACCGTACAGTTCCTGCAGGAAAAAAAGCGTGGCCGGCCCCGTCACACGGTCGGCCGCCAGATCGGCATAGGTGGCGGCGAAGCGGCGCGACTGGAAGTTGCGCACGCCCTCCAGCGCCGACCGAAGCGCGGGCGTGCCAGCGGCCGCGGCACGCAATTCGGCGACGCGCGCCAACGCAGCGCGGATCTGTTGAGCGGGATGCATGGCAGAAGCGTACTGCATCCGGCGTCAAGATTTCGACGAGCACCCTTCGGTCACAGTGTTGCCAGTGACCAGCGAGATGCTGGCGATCAGCCGGTCTCTTGCGCTATCTCTCAGTGTGGTCTGATTCGCGCCCACCCTCAGCCGCTGACGCGGAAATCCGACGTCCCCACCGTCGCGCGCAAGGTGGCGGCAAGGGCCTTGCGTCGTTCGGTCGCCTCGCGCGAGCCATCAAAACCTGCAGCGGCCTGCGCCATGGTGCCGGTGAAGCGCTCGCGTTGAGCCGCATCGGTGAAGAAGAAGACCCGCGCGTGTGTATAGCCTGCGCCGGAGTCTTCAGGCCGCATCGCGTGCATGTGCGCGAATACGCCCGCCGCGTGGGCAATGGCGTCGATTGGCTCGACCACCTCGTGCAGGTAGCGCTCGTAGGCAGCTTCGTGGCCGGGCAGCGCGCGCACCTTGAAGGCACGCGCACAGGTGACTGCGGCCATGCCATGGGTGGTGGATACGGTCATGGCACAGCTTTCATGACAGTTCAGCGGGGGAGCGCAGGCGGCGATGCCGCAGTGCGGGCACCATCTTGCGCACCGCCTGCGTGCGCTCGCCGCTCATCTCGCCAACGACCACCCCTTCGCCCAGTGGCAGGCTGGCGACGACCTCGCCCCACGGATCGATCAGCATGCTGTGGCCGAAGGTCCGACGCCCATTGGCATGGGTGCCGCCCTGGGCCGCGGCCAGAACATAACATTGGTTCTCGACCGCGCGGGCACGCAGCAGCAGTTCCCAGTGGGCCCGGCCGGTGGTCTCGGTGAAGGCCGAAGGCACGAGGATCAGATCCACCTCGCCCAGCGCGCGATACAACTCGGGAAAGCGCAGGTCATAGCAGATCGACATGCCGACGCGCCCCACATCGGTCTCGGCCGCAACGCACGCACCCCCGGCGACCATGGTGCGGCTTTCGTCCATGCTGCGTTCGCCGTCCTGGAAGCTGAACAGGTGCAGCTTGTCGTAACGTACCACCACCTGCCCTTGCGGATTGAACAACAGCGCGGTGTTGGTCACCTTCACAGGATCAGGGGTTTTGAGTGGCAACGAACCGCCCGCCAGCCAGATGCCGTGCTGGCGTGCCTTGCTGGCGAGCAGGTCCTGGATGGGGCCGCTGCCCGCGTCTTCGGCGATCTGGAACTTGTCGGTCTCTTTCAAGCCGATCTGGCAGAAGTACTCGGGCAGCGACACCAGCCGCGCACCTGCTGCTGCGGCCTCGTCGATCAGCCGCGCAGCGGCGCCGAGGTTCTCGTCCCGCTCGGGGGTCGACACCATCTGGACCGCTGCGACTTTCATGCGCCCATCCTGCGTATGTGGTGCAACATCGGTGTACCTGTCATCAGTCGAGTTGCGCGTTGGAGTCGGTGACGATCTTCTTCCAGAGGGCGGCGTCACGCTGGATCAGTTCGCCGAACTTCGCCGGGCCTGCGCCGACAGGCTCGGTCACCTGCTTGACCAGCGACTCGCGCACCGCGGGTTGCGCCAGCACCTCGGCCACGGCGCCGCTCATGCGGTCTACCACCGCCTGCGGCGTGCCCACCGGTGCGCAGATGCCGACCCAGCCGGTGAAGGCCATGTCGGCCAGGCCCTGTTCGGCGAGCGTAGGCACATTGGGCAGCTTGGACAGACGCGCGCTGGTGCCCATAGCCAGACCCTTCACACGGCCCGCTTCGAGCAGTGGCAGCGCCGAGATCAGGCTGTCCATCATGATGCTGACCCGGCCGCTGCCGATATCGATGTAGGCCGGGCTGGTCCCCTTGTAGGGCACGTGCTGCATGTCCAGGCCCTGCTTGGCCTTGAGCGCCTCGCCGGCCAGATGCGGCGTGGTGCCGTTGCCCGACGAGGCAAAGTTGAACTTGCCGGGCTGGCTTCTGGCCAGCGCGATGAATTCCTTGAGCGTGTTCGCTGGCAGATCCGGCGCAGCGACCCAGACCGTCGGCGTGTTGACGATGTGGCTGACCGGCACCAGGTCCTTCACGCCATACGACAGCTTGGAATACAGCGCCGGTGCCACGGCCACGTTGCCGGTGGCGCAGATGCTCAGCGTGTAGCCATCCGGCGCGGCCTTGGTGACATAGGCCACGCCCAGTGTGCCGCCAGCGCCCGGTTTGTTGTCGATCACCACCGACTGGCCCAGCAACTGCTGCAGGCCCGGTGCAATCTGGCGCGCCACCAGGTCGTTGCCGCCACCGGGCGGGAACGGCACCACCAGCGTGACAGGCTTGTTGGGCCAGGCCTGCGCCAGAGCAGGCAGCGGGAGGCTGCCGGCAAGCGCAGCAAGGCCTGCGAGCGTCATCAGGTGAAGGCGTGTGGGCATGGGGGCTCCGGAGGTGGGGACAGCGGGCAGTGTACTGCCGGCATACTGACCGTGTTCGCAGCGCTGGCGCGGGCAGGCACTTTGCACAGGATCTTGCCGACCAATGGGACGCTGCGGCGATAAAGATCGACAGCGTCGCAGCCATGACCAATGAGCGCACCGGGCTTCTTCCATTGCTTGCAGCCCGCATCCTGCAAACCGGCACGCAGCGCGTCCAGCCTGATGGAATGGCTGGCCTTCGTTTCGGCAATCAGGATGCTGACGGGTGACCACGGTGAAGTGATGTGCTGTGGATGGTCTGCAAGAACCGGCTGGCCAGGGCACATCCGCGCCAGCGTGCCCGGCCTACTTCAGGCTGCTCGACAGGAAGGCCCGCAGCCGCTCGCTGCGCGGCTGCTGCAGCACCATGGCCGGTACGCCCTCCTCCTCGATCTGGCCCTGGTGCAAGAAGACGACGTGGTTGCTGACCTCGCGCGCAAAACCCATCTCGTGGGTGACCACGATCATGGTGCGGCCGTCCTCGGCCACCGAGCGCATCACGCGCAGCACTTCGCCCACCAGCTCCGGGTCGAGCGCCGAGGTGGGCTCGTCGAACAGCATGACCTTGGGCTCCATCGCCAAGGCGCGCGCGATCGCCACGCGCTGCTGCTCACCTCCGGACAAGTGCGCCGGGTAGGCGTCCTTGCGGTGGAATACGCCGACGCGCTGCAGGTAACGCGTGGCGCGCTCCAGGGCTTCGGCGCGCGGCAAGCCCAGTGCATGCACAGGCGCTTCCATCACGTTTTCCAGTGCTGTCATGTGGGCCCACAGATTGAAGTGCTGGAACACCATGGACACCTGGCTGCGCAAGCGCTGCAACTGAGCCGGATCGCGCACCTTGAGCGTGCCCTGGGCATCGGGCACCAAGTCCAGCGCCTCGCCATCGAGCAGGATGCGTCCGTCATTGGGTGGTTCCAGCAAGTTCAGGCAGCGCAGGAAGGTGCTCTTGCCCGAGCCGCTGGAGCCGATCATCGAGATCACGTCACCCGCATGCGCGCGCACGCTGACGCCCTTGAGCACCTCGTTGGCACCGAAGCGTTTGCGGATGTTGTCGGCTTGCAGGACAGGGGTGGCGGACATGGTGGCTCGCAGTGTGCAGAGTTGGCAGGATTCAGGGGCTGAGCAGGGGCCCGGTGCGGTTGAGCGTGACGCCCGCGATCTTGCCCAGACGTTTGCCGGCATGGGCCCAGCGCGAACCGCAGCGGGCGTACAGCACACCGGCAGACTGGCAGCGCACGGTCGTGATGGCGCCACTGGCCGGGTCCACCAGGTCGGCGATGGCGTCGCCGGGCGCTACCTGCTCGCCACTGCGCCGGTGAAACACGATCACGCCGGCATGCGGCGCGGTGAGCGGCTCGGAGCCGGCCAGCGGGGTGGGGTCGCAGATGGGTGCGGGCAACGCGCCGGGGGTGCCCGCCAGCACACCGCGCTGGCGCAGGAAGCCGACAAGGCCTTGCGCATCCTGCCGGGCCAGCGCATGGTCGGTATCGCATTCGCCGCGCAACTCCACCGTGGCGGCAAAACAGCCCAGCGCGATGGGCCACTGCGGAAGCGCCTGCTGCAGCGCAAGCCAGGGCCGTGTACAGGCCTCGTCGAAGGGTGAGCCACCCGAGTCGGTGGCCAGCAGCACGGCACGCGCGCCCAGGGCTGCGCCGAGCTGCTCGGCCAGGGCACGCTGCGGTGTCAGGGCGTACAGGTGCATCACCGCGTCGGAGTCGCAATGCAGGTCCAGCACCACGTCGGCGTCGATGGCCAGTTGCAGCAGGTGGTGCTTGAGGTGTTCGGCGCTGGTGGCCGCCTGCAATGGGCCGGCAAGGCGTCGCAGCGCTGCACGGATGGTGCGGCTGTTGTGGGCGGTGTCATCGGTCAGGTGCTTGCGCACGGCGTCCAGCAGCGCTGCCGACAGGTCCGGAAAACCCCGGTTGAAGTTGCCGCCATCGGCCAGGTCGAAGCGCCCGTGCGGCTGGCCCAGCAGCAACTGAGCCAGCCCGAGCGGGTTGGCAAACGGCACCAGCACCACCTCGCCACGCAGCGCGCCTTGCGCTTCCAGCAGCACCAACTGCGCACGCAACTGCTGGACCACCAGCATGGCTGGTACCTCGTCGGCATGCATCGCCCCCTGAATGTAGGCTTTGGGCCCGGCGCCGGGCGTGCCGAACCGCAGCACGGTCAGCGTGTGCCGCGTGCCGGGGGTGCTGCCGGGGATATCCAGGGTCTCGGTGCGCATAGTGACAACGTGGTGTGCGTGCAGTGCCGGCGCTCAGGCCGCGGCAGGTACTGCCTGCGGCAAATCCACCTGCGGCCGCAGGTGCCGCAGAAAACGGCGCTCCAGCAAGCGGAACACGCCCACCAGCGAGAACGTCAGCACGAAATAGATGACCGCCGCCACGCCAAAGGACTCCGTCACCAGCAAATGGTTGGCGTTGACATCGCGAGCCACGCGGGTGATGTCCACCAGGGTGACGGTACTGGCGATGGCGGTGGCATGCATCAGGCCGATCACCTCGTTGCTGTATTGCGGCAAGGCGCGGCGCAGCGCGCCGGGCAGCAGCACACGGCTGTAGAGCTTGAATCCGCCCAGGCCATAGGCACGCGCAGCCTCGATCTCGCCCACCGGGGTGGCCTTGAGGGCGCCGGCGAAGATCTCGGTGGTGTAGGCGGTGGAGTTGAGCGTGAACGCCAGCCAGGCGCAGAACCAGGCGTTCTTGAGCAGCACCCAGGCCGCACTTTCGCGCACGGCTTCGAATTGCGCCAGGCCGTGGTAGATGATGAACAACTGCACCAGCAGCGGCGTGCCGCGCAGCACATAGGTGTAGAGCCAGACCGATCGGCTGAGCCACCAACTCGGCGAGACCCGCGCCACGGCCAGCGGCACGGCCAGCACCAAGGAGCTGGCCAGGCTGATGGCCAGCAACACCAGCGTGGTGCGGATGCCGCCCGCGTACTGGGGCAGGCTGTCGATGATGATTTGCCAGTCCATGGTGTGACCAGCGTTAAAACTGCACCGTGCGCACGCCCAGGCTGTAACGCGCCTCGACGCGCGACAACAGAAAAATCGAGATGCTGGTCAGTGTGAGGTAGATCAGCGCTACCGCCATGTAGAAAGTGAAGGGCTCTCGCGTCGTGGCCGCAGCCAGGCCGGCGCGATGCACCATGTCGTCCAGGCCGATCAGCGACACCAACGCGGAGGCCTTGATCATGATCAGCCAGTTGTTGGCAAAGCCGGGGATGGCGTGGCGCACCATCTGCGGCAGCACGATGCGGCGCATGACCTGCCCCGGCGTCAGCGCAAAGGCGAGACCGGCCTCGGCCTGCCCGCGTGGCACCGCCAGGATCGCGCCGCGAAAGGTCTCGGTGAGGTAGGCGCCAAAGATGAATCCCACCGTCATCACGCCAGCGGCAAAGGGCGGGATGTCGATGTAGCCCCAGCCCTGCGCATCGGCCAGTTTGTTGATACCGATCTGCCCGCCGTAGAAGATCAGCAACATCAGCACCAACTCGGGCAGCCCGCGGATCAGCGTGGTGTAGACCTCGGCGATCCAGCGCGCCGCGCGCGATTTCGACAGCTTGGCCATCGCCCCCAGCAGGCCGAACACGCAGGCAATGGCCAGCGAGGTGGCCGACACCTTGAGTGTCAGCACCAGGCCTTCCAGGATGGCGGGCAGGTAGCCGTGCAGCATGGAGGACGCGGGGGTCGGGCGGGGTGGCCTTATTCGCCGCGGATGTTGACGTCGAAGTACTTGTCGTTGATGGTCTTGTAGACGCCGTTGGCGGTGATCGCCTTGAGCGCCACGTTGACCTTGGTGCGCAGCGCGTCTTCACCCTTGCGCATGGCGATTCCCACGCCGCCACCCTGGGCCGCGCCACCCAGCATGACCGGCGCGCCGAGGCGGCTGTAGCCGGTGCCCTGGGGCGATTTCAGAAACGCGGCGGTGGCTGCCAGCGAAGAGCCGAAACCGATGTCGCCGCGGCCGGCGGCCAGTTCCATCGTGACCTCGGCTTCCTTGGCCACTTGCAGGATTTCGCTGTCCTTGAAGTTCTCCTGCAAAAACCGCGCCCGTGGCGTGTTGCGGGTGACGATGATCTTCTTGCCCTTGAGTGCGGCGGGCGTGACCTGGCTGAAGCTGCCGGTCTTGCCGATCCAGGTCGAGGGGATGTCGTAATAGGAGTCACTGAAGTCGGCCGACTTCTTGCGGTCTTCGGTGATCGACATCGAGGCCACGATCAAGTCGAATTTCTTGGCGTTGAGTGCCGGCATCATGCCGTCCCACTCCTGCGAGACCATGGTGCAGTCGGCCTTGATGTGGGCACAGATCGCGCTGGCGATGTCGATGTCGAAGCCCGAGAACTTGCCGTCCGGGCTCATCTGCGAAAACGGCGGGTAATTGGCCTCCACACCGATGCGGATCTTGGACCACTCAGGGGCTTGGGCCAGGCCGGCCTGAGGCACGGCGAACGAGGCAATCAGAAGGGATGCAAGGGCATATCTGCGAATCATGGCGGGCTCCGGTGGAAGTGGGGGGACAGGAAGAATGAACGTGTGGCAGCAATTATGTACAAAGATTTTCATAAATGCAATATATGAAAATATAAGTACAAACCCGGGGCCTGTGACAGCGCTGGCGCCGCCGATAATCCGGTCCGTACACCGCATGAAACGCGCCCGTCCCGCTCCTCCCCGCCCATCGACCGCCCCGATGGAGACGCGCTTTGCCGAATCAGCGCTCGGTCTGGCCTTGCGCCAGGTGCTCGGCGAGTCGAAGGGCTCCAACGCCACCATCGCGGATTTCCTGCTGCGTCACCCGGTGCGCGCCACGGCCTGGGGCATCGAAGAACTCGCCACACAGACCGGCACCTCCACCGCCACACTGAGCCGCTTTGCACGCACGCTGGGCTTTGGCGGTTATGCGGCGTTGCGCAGCGGCATCGCAGAGGCGCTCCAGGCCGCCTTGCAGCCGGTGTTTCATCCGGTCGAGAAATTGCGTGATGCGCTGACCCGCGCGGACCCGGCCATACCGGACGCCAACCCGGTCATCGCCGAAAGCCTGCAGGCGACGCTGGAAAACCTGGGCAGCACAGTCAGCGGGCTGGACGCCACCCAGCTGGTCGCGGTGGCGGCGCGCATTCTCGATGCGCAGACCGTGTACACCATGGGTTTTGGCCTGAGCGCGCACCTCGCAGCCATGCTGTCGCTGCACCTGCAGCCGTTTTGCCGACAAGTGATCAACGTGGTCGATTTCGGCGGCACCGAGGTGGCCGCCGGCCGGCTGATGAACATCGGTGACGCCGACCTGCTGATCGCGATCTCGTTTCCGCGCTATGCAAGCGACGCCTTGACCCTGGCTCGGTATGCGCGCGACCGCGGCGCCCAGGTCATCGCACTCACCGATTCGATGGCATCGCCGCTCGTGCCGTGCGCCCACACCACTTTGCTGGCCAGCGCATCGCATCCGGTGATGTCGAGCAGCAATGCCGCCGCAATGGTCGTGATCGAGGCGCTGGTCACGGTCCTGATGCTTAGCGGACAGGGCCATGTGCGCCAGGCCGAGAAACTCACCGAAGCGATCTCCGCCTATCTCTACAACGAGAAACCGACGGATGACGCGATGCGCCGGCGGTTGCGCAGACGATCAAGTGCTGGGGGCTGACATCGGATGTGGATTGCCCGTGCTGGTTCAGCAACCCATTGCAAGCGAATAAAGAGGGGTGCGGGAAAGCCCGCCTCCCGGTTGTGATTCCAGTGGCCCGCTGCGCGAGCCGGAACCTTATTTCGGCATGATCACGGTATCGATCACGTGAATGACGCCGTTGTCTGCAACGATGTCGGTTTTGGTGACATTGGCGTTGTCCACCTTCACGCCGCCCATCGTCGACACGGTCAATTCGGAGCCCTGCACGGTTTTCACCTTGCCAGCCTTCACATCGGCAGCCATCACCTTGCCGGCGACCACGTGGTAGGTCAACACCGCGGTGAGCTTGGCCTTGTCTTTCAGCAGGGCATCCAGATCCGCCTTCGGGATCTTGGCAAATGCGGCGTCGGTCGGCGCAAACACGGTGAACGGGCCTTTGCCCTTCAAGGTGTCAACCAGACCTGCGGCGCCGAGAGCCGCTGCCAGAGTCTTGAAAGTGCCCGCGCCAACGGCGGTGTCCACGATGTCTTTGGCTTGGGCCGAAAAAGCCATACCAAGGGCGAGCGCGGAAGCAATGAGTGTCTTTTTCATGAGGGTATCCCAGGGTTATGTACTAAAGCAGTACGTCCGCCAAAAATCTGGCGCGGGTGAAATGTAAACCAGAAGGTCTCTTCGTGAACTGTAGGGTCTTCCGCAAAACCTGAAGGTAACTCTACGTAAAATCGCAGTGCCGCTCAAGACCTTGCAAACGGGTGCCATGTGCGGCTACTCGAAATGTGCTGATCAGCGCAGGTACAGGCCGTCTGCGCTGCTCTTGGCCTCATGCTTGGCAAGCGCTGCTTCGCTGGCAACCTGCTCAGCCGACATGAACTGTCCCGGCTGCACCACCACAGCCCCGATCGCCAGGGTGGTGCAAGGAAAAAAGCGCAGCACACCGTGGCGGTCCTCGGCCTCGATGCCACCGCGCTCGCGCGCCTGTTCATCGAACAGCGCGCGCCCATGCTCGGCCAGCTCGGCAATGATGCGTAGGCAACACGCATGCCAATCCGAACTCTGGAACAGCACGATGAAGTCATCTCCGCCCACGTGGCCGACGAAATCGTGCAGCGGATCACAATGCGCCGACACGATTCGGGCCAAAAGGCGAATCATTTCGTCGCCGCGCCAGTAACCGTAGAGGTCGTTGAAGGGCTTGAAGTGGTTGAGGTCCGCGTAGCAGGCGACGAACGCAACCTGATTGGTCAGAAGCCTTTCGATGTGCTGGGTGATCGGCACATTGCCCGGCAGCAGCGTCAGCGGGTTGGCGTGGCGCGCGGACTCGATGCGACTTTCCGTGACCGAGCGCACCAGATGATCGCTGGTGCCCAGCCCCACGTAGCGCCCGTTTTCAGTCACGATGAAACCGTCGGCCAGATACCGCTGGTCGTCCGAAGTCAGGATGCCGATCAGCTCGTCGATCCGGTGGTCGCGCTCAATCAGGCGCGGCGACAGGTTGGCATGCACCATGCACGGCTTGCGGCCCCACACCTCACGATAGTACAGCCGGCTGTATTCGTTGATGAACTTGACGCGATTGATGATCGCCACCGGTCGCCCCGCATCGACCACGGCCAGCGCATGCAGGTCGGGATGGGCCAGGAAAATCTGGGCCAGTTCGTCATTCGAGGTGAAAGGCGTTGCCTGGGGTGCCTCCACGACCGGCATCAGGCGAATGCTGTTGCGCTGCACGATACGGCTGAGTTCCGGAAAGACGGCAAGTCGGTTGTCGTTCAGCAGTTCGGATGCCTGCGGCAGGATCGCCGTGCGCGGCTCGGCGTCAGGGTGCCCCAACAAGTAGCCCTGACCATAGGGAATGCCCATGTCGCGCAGCACGCGCAGATCCTCTGGCGTCTCGATACCTTCAGCCACCAGTGCCGTCTGGAAGATGGTCGCGATCTGCTGCAGGGCCTGAATGGTCTTGAGCTTGTCGGCGTGGTGGCTGATGTCCTTGGTGAAGTACTTGTCGATCTTCACGTACTCCGGATGCAACTGCGACCACAGGCGCAGGCTGGAGCGGCCGTCACCGAAGTCATCCAATGCCAACGACAGACCGGTACCACGCACCGCGTCCACTACCCGGGCTAGCCGGTCCATGTCGCTCACCCGATGGTGTTCGGTGATCTCGAGCACCACCATGCGCGGCGCCACACCGAGGCTGGACAGCATCGCGAGCAGACCGTCCTGCCCCCAGACACGCACGACCCGCACCAGCACGTCGGCGCTGATGTTGACAAAGATCCGCCCGGGCTGCTGCTTTCGGCCCCAAGTGCGCAGCTGCGTGAACGCACAGGCGGTCTCGAATTCGGCGTTGAGACCTTCCTGGGATGCGGCCTTGAGCATGGCGGTGGGCGCCTGCAGTTGCCCGCCCTGCGGGCCGCGGATCAGCGCCTCGTGTGCAAACACGGAGCCCGACTTGAGTGAGGCAATGGGTTGGTAGACAGGCGCAAGGGCCGTCCCGCGCAGCAGAGCCGCCAGCGGACCCGTGCCGCGCAGCACCTTGCCCGTACGCACGTGGAGCAGCCCCTGGGGGAAACGCGCTGCGCGCAGGAATACCGACGCACCCAGACCTTGCAATGGAGATTCCTTCGTCAATGTCCTGACACCGCATCCATAAATCGCGCCACCGCACCAGGGCCATCACACTACCGCGCGCGGATGACGGCTTGGTGACAGACGCTTACGCGCAGCGGCAATCAGTCAAGGCGCCTGCTCCTTGCCCCCCTTCAACACGGTTCGACGGTCGGTCAGGGTTCGGCAAACTGTTCCGAAAGATAAGTGCTGAATACGGAAGCCGGCATCGGCTTCGCGAAATGGTAGCCCTGCAGCATGTCTACATCCAGGTCACACAGTGTCTGCGCGATATCGGCACTCTCGACCCCTCGGCAACGGTTTGCAAACCTAAAGCGCAGGCGATCTTCACCATGGCCTGTACCAGTTGTGCGCCCCGCGCGCCTTGTACCCGCCGGACAAACGCGATGTCGATCTTGATCTTGTTCGCGGGCCTATCGTGAAGTTGCGACAAGGACGAACAACCGGTGCCGAAGTCATCCACCGCAATGCCGAAACCGGCCTCGCCCAGCTCGGCCAACCGCTTGACGGTGTGCTCGGCATCTTCCATGGCCACACGCTCGGTGATCTCCAGGTCCACGACGGAGACGGGAATGTCCAGGCGGTCCAGGTCCACCGGCAGGTCCGCCGTGAAGGCGGGCGAGAACAGCTGGCGACGCGAAACGTTGACCGACATCCGCAAGTCCCAGCCCTTTTCGCGCCAGCCGTGCAAGGCATGCACCGCCTTTTGCCAGGTCTGCTGGCCGAGTTCGCGGATCAAACCCAGGCTTTCCGCCATGGGCACGAAGGTCGCCGGTGAAACCCACCCATAGGTTTCATGGTTCCATCCGAAACTAGGTGCTCCGGCAGTGGGTCCGGTCGGTGTCACGGCTGCCGCGACTCAACTGCGCAAAGGCATCACATGCACCAGATCAAGATCGAGCCTGACGCCCAGACGGGCGCCGGGTTGCAGCGTGCGCCGCTGGGGGCCGGCCAAGGTCAGGGTCAGCTCGGCGCCGGGCAGGCGCTCGACCGCCAGCGTGGCCAAGGTGATCTCGCCCAGGTAGCGCGCATCCGTCACCTGCACCGCCCACTCGCCTGGCGCGGGCCTGTCGGGCGCGTGGTCCAGCAGGGTGATGGCATCGCCCGGGATGACCCAGGTGACTCGCTGGCCCGCTGGCAGCTTGCCCTTGTCGCGCACGCACAGCACCGGCCCTGCACCGGGGTCGCCGCCTTCGACGACCCATCGCAGTTGGCCCCTGCCGGTCTCGGGCCCGGGGCCGATCCATTGCCCGCGCAGGCGATTCTGGATGCCCACCAGATCCGCCACACGCGCATTGCGCGGCGCACGGTGGATGGTGTCCGGCGGGCCCTGCTGCAACACCTGCCCGCCGTCCATCACCACCAGCCGATCGGCCAACAAGCGCGCTTCCTGCAGGTCATGGGTCACCAGCACGATGGGAATATGCAGATCCCGGCGCAGGTCGGCCAGCAGACGGTACAGGCTACGACGGCTCATCTGGTCTACCGCCGAGAAGGGTTCGTCCAGCAGCAACAAGCGGGGTTCGCGCGCCAGCGCGCGAGCCACGGCCACGCGCTGCTGCTGCCCGCCCGACAGATCGGCCGGCCGGCGCGCCTGCTGCTGCGCGGTCAACTGCACATGGTCAAGCCAGTGCCGGGCTCGCGCCAGGCGCTGTGGCCGGCCCAGGTGCAGCAACGCCAGCGCCACGTTGTGTACGGCGTCCAGGTGCGGCATCAGTGCATAGTTCTGGAACACCAGCCCGACATGGCGCCGCTGCGGCGGCAGGAACACATGGGCTGCGCTGTCGCACCAGGTCTCGCTGCCCACCCGCACACGGCCGCTGGCCGGGCGCATCAGACCTGCCAGCACCCGCAACATCGAGGTCTTGCCCGCACCGGAGGGCCCGACCAGTGCCAACAGTTCGCCCGCCTCGCAGCGGAAGCCGCCTGCCAGCGGCATCGGCTGGGTCTGCGCGATGTCAACCACCAGTGCACGGTCATCCGGCGTGACACCACCCGTCATCGACGCACCGCCAGTCGTGCCGATGCGAAAAACGAGGCCGCTACGGCGCCCAGTGACAGCAGCAGCAGCAGCAGCGCCATGCGGTCGGCGCTGGCCAGGTCGAAGGCCTGCACGCGGTCGTAGATGGCGATCGCGATGGTGCGGGTCTCGCCGGGAATGCTGCCGCCCACCATGAGCACCACGCCGAACTCGCCCAGCGTGTGCACAAAGGTCAGCACCATCGCCGACAGGATGCCGGGCCAGGCGAGCGGCAGTTCGATGCGCCAGAAGGTTTGCCAGGCCGACAGACCGCTCACCGCAGCGGCCTCGCCGAGCTGACGCGGGATGGCCTCGAACGCGCGTTGCACCGGCTGCACCATGAACGGAATATTGAAGATCACCGACGCCAGCACCAGCCCCGCAAAGTTGAAGGTCAGCTGCAGGCCCAGGTGCTCGCCTGCCCAGCGTCCGATGGGCGAATTTGCGCCCATCGACACCAGAAGGTAGTAGCCGAGCACCGTAGGGGGCAATACCAGCGGCAGCACGACCAGGGCCTCGATCCAGGCCTTGCCAGCGAAGGCGGTGTAGGCCAGCCAACGTGCCAGCATCAGCCCCATGGGCAGCAGCACCGCCAGCGTGACCGCCGCCAGCTCGAGCGACAGGATCAGGGCTTGCCAGTCCATGGGATCGCGCTCAGACTGGCCAGCCGGCGCCCCGGCCTGGCAGGGGTGGGTGCAGCGTCATTGCCGGGGCATCGAGAAGCCAAACCGAACCATGATCTCCTGGGCGCCGGGGGTGCCGATGTAGGCGTAGAACGCCCGCGCGGCGTCAGGGGCGCCCTTGACCAGCACCATGCGCTGCTTCAAGGGCTGGTGCCAGCTCTCGGGGATCAGCTGGAAACTGCCCAGCTTCGCCACGGCGGGCGCCAGAGCCAGCGAGAGTGCGATCACGCCGCCCTGGGTCGACCCGGAGGTGGCGAACTGCGCCGCCTGCGAGATGTTCTCGCCCAGCACCAGCTTGCCCTGGATGGCGTCCCACAGGCCCGCATGCTGCAGCGCCTCCTTGGCGCGCGTGCCATAGGGTGCGTGCTCCGGGTTGGCGATGGCGAACTTCTGCAAGCGCCCGTCTTTCAGTGCCGCCGCCAGATCCTTCAGCTCGCCGTCGGCTTTCAGAGGCGAGCCGGGCGGCACCATGATGCCAATGCGCCCCACGGCATAGGCGCGGCCGCGGTCGACGGTTTTGCCGGCGTCGGCCAGCTCAAAGACCATGTTCTCGTCTGCCGACATGAACAGATGAAACGGTGCTCCCTGCAGGATCTGGGTCTTGAAGTTGCCCGAAGATCCGAACACCAGACGCAACGGGGTGCCGGTCTCGCGCGCAAAACGGGCGGCAAGCTCCTCGAGGGCGAACTGCAGGTCCGACGCAGCCGCCACCGTGGGCAATGGCTGGGCGTGGGCCCGAAGCGCCAAGCCCAGCGGTCCGGCGCCCGCTGCAAGGGCAACCAGCAGGCAGCGGCGGCGCACAGACATCACAACAGGCCTTTCAATGGGGACGCCACGGGCACCTGCATCGAAGGTGGCACGGACTGGAATTTTCGGAGAAGTGTATCCAATCACGGCCACGATCGCGGCCTATTCCGGCCGGCGCCAAGCAGGCCGTGGCGCTGGGGTAATTGGAGTTGTACTTCCAGCCCAAGATCGACGCACAAAGCCTGAAGGTAACCGGTTGCGACGAGTTGCAGGGTTTCCTGTGCTGCATGCCGGTGAATGCCGCGGAGATTCAGCGCCTGGCCACCAGCCTGCTCACGCAAGGCAGGCGGCGTTTCGCGATTTGCTGTTTGCGACGGACTTTCAGGGGGAACTGGCGGGAAGGGCGACGCAACCTGGGGCGTCGCGGGGGTAGTCGGGCGGATGGCGCGCGGCCCCCATCGCCGTGCGGAACACGTGTGTCAGGTACACGCTGATGTGTTGCTCGCCCGAACTCACCTGCTTGTCCAGCACCAGGCGCAGGCCGATCACCGCCTTGATCGACCCTGGACAGGGCCCGACTCCCCTGCGGTTTTCAGGCGGACCGCACCAATGCCATTTCTGATGGGGCACATCGCTCACGCGAACTTCCACTTCATCCAGGCAGCCGTATTGAAAAAACTGGCCACAACGCTGCCTGGCGCCACCAGGCCGTCGCAGGCTGTCCGCAATTCTTCTGGCAAGTGCATGTCTGCAACGGGCAACGCGTGCAGCAGTTGGGCCAATGTGCGCGGCCCGATGATGGGCGCTGTCACACCGGGTTGGTCCTTGACCCAGAGGTAGGCGAGTTGTGCCGGCTCATAACCTGCCGCACGCGCAAGCGCGACAAACTGCAGGCCGACCTCAATGCCGCGGCGGGTCACCCGCTCGGCGTAAATGCCACCGCGCAACATGGCGCGGCTGTCAGCCGGCGGCGCGTCTGCCAGCCCGTAACGACCGGCCAGCATGCCCATCGCCATGGGCGACCAGGTGAGCAAGGCAACCCCATGCTTCTGGCAGGCCGGCACCAGCTCATTTTCGATGCGACGGTCCAGCAGGTTGTAAGGCGACTGCTCGCAGGCGAACCGGGCCAACCCATTTTGTGCACTGGTGCACACGCCCTCGACCACTTGCCAGGCGGGCGTGGTGCTGGTGCCAATGTAGCGAACCTTGCCCTGCGCGACCAGCGTATCCAGTGCACGCAGGGTTTCGTCCAGCGGGGTATCGGGGTCGGGCCTGTGGGTTTGGTAGATGTCGATGTAATCGGTGTTCAGGCGGCGCAGCGAGTCTTCGCAGGCCCGCAGAATATGGTGCCGCGTAAGACCCCGGTCGTTGACTCCCGGGCCCGTTGGATAAAACACTTTGGTGGCGATGAACACGTCATCGCGCCGCTGGCGCGTAGCGAGCCACTTTCCGATCAGGATTTCTGCCTGGCCGGCGGCATAGCTGTTGCTGGTGTCGACCAGGTTGATCCCTGCATCGGCAGCGGCATCCAGGATCGCAATGCTTTCGAGCTCGGGCGTCGGGTTCACCAGGTTGTCGGTACCCAAAACGAGCGCTGAAACTTTCAGACCGGTGCGGCCAAAGGAGCGGTATTGCATGGTGCTATTGGCTGCTATTGGCTGCTGTAGCCACCATCCACATAGACCATGGCGCCGGTCATATAGCTGGCCGCATCACTGCACAGAAACAGGGCCACCCGGGCAACTTCCTCCGGCTGCGCAAGTCGTCCCATTGGCACCACCCGCTGGCCCATTTCCAGCGCCTGCAAGTCGGTGAGCGGTGTGGTGCGTCCGGCCGAACGCAACATCGGCGTATCCACCTCGCCAGGGCAGACGCAATTGAAACGCACGCCATCGCGCGCCAACTCCAGGGCAAAGGTCCGCGTGATCTGGTGGACCGCACCCTTGCTGCTGGCATAGGCCAACGCGCCAGGGCCGCCCAGCTCACCCCAGATACTGCCAAAGTTGACGATGGAACCGCCCCCCTGGCCACGCATATGGCGCGCAGCCGCACGGCTCATGTAAAACACGCCGCCCGCGTTGACGGCCAGGGCTCTTAGCCATTCGTCGTCAGTGGTGTCTACACCGGCTTTTCGCGCGATGATTCCCGCAGCGTTGACCACCGCATTGAGGCGCCCGGTACGCTGGACCGCAGTGGCCACCGCTTGGTTGCAGAACTCCGCCTGGCTCACGTCACCCACCAGGGCCGTCGCCCCGATCACACGCGCGGTCTGCTCTGCCAGCTCTGCATTCGCATCGACGATCAGCACATCTGCACCAGCGCTGGCAAACAAGCCGGCCACCTGGGCACCCATGCCACTGGCTCCACCGGTGACCAACGCGGTGAAGTGGCTGAAATCAAACTGGATATTTTTCAAACGGGATCCTTGTCGAAGGGCTGAATCGTGCCCGGTTACAGTACTACCGGATTTTTTGGTCCGGATGTGGGTTGGTTCGTGCGTCTCCAATTGGCACACCCTGTGCGCCGCCCCCTACTCCACCCGCCCCGCAAACGCCAGCAAATCCTTCAGCTGCTCATCCGCCCGCAGCAACTCGCTGCGGATCTTCGCATGTCGGCGCTCCGCGATGCGCTGCGCCAGGCTGACCAGCGGCGACCCCAGCCAGGCCGGCAGCGGCCGGCCGCTGCCCTTCCAGGGACGGAACAAGCCGGCCGCAACCCGCTTGAACGCATGCGTGACGATCTCATCCTCCAGCGACACGATGGTCTGGTAGCTGCCGGTGTCGCCCTGGCGGCCGCTGCGGCCGAACAGCTGGCGGTCGATGCGACGCGCGTCGTGGCGCTCGGTGGCCAGCACATGCAGACCTCCCAACTCGACAACGCCGGGGCCCAGGCGGATGTCGGTCCCGCGGCCCGCCATGTTGGTGGCCACCGTGATACGGCCCAGCTCGCCGGCGCGGGCCACGACCTCGGCTTCTTCCTGATCCTGGCGGGCGTTGAGCACCTGGTGGGGCAGGCTCTCGGCATGCAGCAGTTGGCTCAGATGTTCGGATGCCGACACCGAGCCCGTGCCCACCAGCACCGGGCGGCCTTCGGCATGCAGGCGGCGCAGCGTGGCCACGATGGCAGCCCATTTTTCATCGGCGGTCGCAAACAGGGCGTCGGGCAGGCGTTTGCGCTGCACCCGGCGGTTGGTCGGAATGGTGACCACTGGCAACCGGTACACCGCCCACAGCTCGGAGGCCACTTCGCGCGCGGTGCCGGTCATGCCGGCCACGCGCAGGTAACGGCGGAAGAAGCGCTGGTAGCTGATGCGCGCCAGCGTTTCCTGCTGCCCGGTGATGGAACAGCCCTCCTTGGCCTCGATCATCTGGTGCAGACCGCGCTCCCACGAGCGGTCGGCCATCACGCGGCCGGTGTATTCGTCGACGATCTGGATCTTGCCGCCGCGCACCAGGTACTGCTTGTCGCGGTGGAACAGATACAGCGCGCACAGTGCGCGGCGCAGCAGCTCCTCGCGCCGGCGTGGACCCACCCACACGCCGCCAAAGGGCTGGGCCAGCTCGGTGGCGCGGCGCTTTCCGCGGTCGGTCAGTTCCACCTCGTGCTCACGCGGCCGGATCGCAAAGTCGCTGCCGCTGGTCAGCTGCCGCGCAATGCCGATGGCCTCGGCATATACCTGTTCTTCCTGGCTGGTGTCGGCCACGTTGGAGATGATGAGCGGGGTGCGCGCTTCGTCGACCAGCACGCTGTCGACCTCGTCCACGATCACGAAGCACAGGCCGCGCAGCAGCAATCGGCTGGTACGGGCCTGGGCGGCATGCAGGCCCTCGATCTGCAGGTGCATGTGGCGCTCGTCGCGGCCCAGCATCAGGCGATCCTTGAGGTAGTCGAACACCAGTTGCTTGTTGGTACCGTAGGTGATGTCGCAGGCATAGGCTGCACGGCGGGCCTCGGGCGCCATGCCTTCGGTGATGGTGCCCACGCTCAGGCCCAGAAACTTGTACACCGGCTCCATCCAGGCCGCATCGCGCAGCACCAGAAAGTCGTTGACGGTGACGATGTGCACCGGGATGCCGGCCAGTGCCGCCGCACACGCGGGCAGCGTGGCGGTAAGGGTCTTGCCCTCGCCGGTTTCCATTTCAGCGATCTTGCCATCCAGCATCACGCGGCCGCCCAGCAACTGCACATCGAACGGACGCATGCCCAGCCGACGGCTGCAGATCTCGCGCACGTAGGCAAAGCTGCGCGCCACCAGCGCGTCGTCCAGGCCCTCGCTGTACAGGCGCCGGCGCAGCTCGGGGATACGCTCCTTGAGCTGCCGGTCGGTCAGCGCGCCGAGGTCTTCTCCCTCGCGCTGCACCTGCGCCAAAAAGGCGCTGCCACCCGGGCTGCGGCCAAAGGCACGCTGGCGGATGAAGCCCGCCATGCGGGCCGCCGTGCGATCGAGCCAGCTGTCTCGCAGGTCCTCGCGCTGGGGGTAGGGGCCCAGCGCAATGCCGGGCCGCAGCGCCGAGGTGCTAGACATTGAACTGCCTCAGCAGCAACCGACGGAAGGCGCGGTAGATCTGCACGCCGACCGGCTTCTCGGCATGCTCGAAGCGCACATACACCCGCGCGCCCAGGTAGTCGGAGCGCACCTCCGGCGGCAGTGCCAGCTCGAGCTGGAACACCTGCCGCAAAGTGGTCACGCCCTGCTGGTCGCGCGGATCCACCGCAATCGGCCCACCGCCGGCCGTGCCCAGCGCAGCCGTGGGAATCTGCGCCGACCCACCCGGCACCTCGCGGCGGATCCGCGCCTGCACCGGGCGCGCATCCCAGCCGGCCAGCATCACCTGCACGCCGCGGGTGTCCTGTCGGACCAGCGCAATGTCGTCCTGCAGCAGGGCCACCCGCGCCGTCAGATCGCGCGGCTCGACCACGTACCCCACCAGCTGCCCCTTGGTGATGAAGCGGCCCGGCAGGTCGTTGGCATTGGGCACGATCAAGCGACCATTGGCCGGGCTGCGGAACACCAGGCCGTCGACCCGTTCGCGCGCGCGCACCAGATTGGCCTGCGAGGCGATGATCTCTTCGCGCACCATGGAGGCCTGCACGCGGTCGGCCGTCAGCAGGGCCAGGTACTTCGCGTTCAGCTCGGCCAGCTGCGACTCCAGCACCGCCACCCGGGTGGCCAGAAACGGCTCCTCGGCCTGGATCAGCGGCTGGCCCTTGCGCACCTCGCTGCCCACCGGCGCCAGCAGGCTCACCAGGAAGCCGTCGGCGCCGGCGCGCACCTGGGCTTCCTCGGGCACCCAGATCACGCCCTCGGTGCGGGTCCAGCTCGGCGCCGGCACCCAAAACAGCAAGCCGCCCGCCGTCAGCAGCAGCACGATGCTGGTGAACAGCGCGCGCCCCCGCTTGCGCTGCACGTCGGGGCTGCGGAACAGGAAAGACAGGCTCTTGCCCACCGGCATCAGCACCTGGGTGGACAGCGCCCAGATCGCCAGCAAAACGCCGATCACGAAGAACTTGCCAGCAATGAAGGTGATGATGATGAACGAGATGAAGATGCGGTAGAAGAACGACGCGATGCCGTACACCAGCATCCAGGCCCGTTCCCCGGTGGAGTGGGCCGAACTCTCCGCAGTCTTGATGCCCAGCACATACCGCTGGATCAGGTAGCCCAGGTAGGTGTTGGAGCGTGCGCCCAGGTTGGGGATCTCGATCGCATCGGCCAGCACGTAGTAGCCGTCAAACCGCAGCAGCGGGTTGCCGTTGAACAGCAGCGTCGAGACACCGCTGATCAGCATCACGTTGTAGGCCACCGCGCGCACCACACCGGGCTCGACCATCAGCCAGACGAACAGGGCAATGGCGCCGAGGAACAGCTCCACCGCGATTCCCGCCGCACCCACCACCATGCGCTTGCGCTTGTCGCGAAAGCCCCAGGCCGAGGACGCGTCCACATAGGGCACTGGCGAGAACACCAGCAGCATGAGTCCGATCTCGTGCACCTCGCCGCCCCAGCGCCTGGTGGCATAGGCATGGCCGAGCTCGTGCAGGCTCTTGACCACCGGGTAGACGAACCACAGCAACACCAGGTTGGCAGGGTCGAGCACACGGTCGGTGATGTTCTCGGTCAGGTCCTTCCAGTGCGAGGCGGCCAGCACCGCGCCGGTGCCCACCACCAGCAGCCACACCACGGCGCCGAACCAGCCAAAGAGCGGGTCCACCAGCGGCATCGTGCGGCGCAGGAAACGGTCGGGATCGAACAGCGGAAAGCGCAGCGCCAGCGGCGTCCAGAGGCGGCGGCGCCAGCGCATGCGTTCGTGGCGCTCATACCGCCGGAACACCTCCATGCTGTCCGGCGGCACATCGCACAGCAGTGCATCGGCCGCATGCAGCTGGCCCATCAGGCGGATGGCGTCTTCCTGGGTCGGCGCCTCATCGCCCAGCTGGGCGCTGGTGGCATCCCAGATCTGCTGCACGGTGCGCTCGCCGTCCATCAGGCCGATGAAGTGGTGTGCGGCCGGCGTGAAGCGGTGCGATCGCTCGGCGGCCTGGTCCTGCAGAACGAACCAGACTTCGTCGCGGAACGACTGCCGCAGGATGCGCGCATGGGCGCGGATGCGCGGCTTGAGGTTCGCGACCCGGTACCACGAAGGGCTGAACAGCGACTCGCTCATCGCAGCAGCCTCATGGCCACCAGGACCAGACCCACATGCGCATCCAGTGCACCAGCTTGTGGGTCCAGATCCACAGCAGTTTGCGCTGGTCGACCTGGATCTTGCCCACACCCTCCATGCCTGGGCGCAGCTTGGCGATATCGCCTTGGGCGCTGGCCTCGACCCGGAAGAAGTTGCGGCCCTGGTCGACCACCGAGACCGGGGTGATCTTCTCGATCACCACGGTGATGGCCTCGTTGGGCATGCTGGTCAGCGCGAGGCGGCCGGTCTGGCCGGTCTTGACCGCGCCGATGTCGCGCTCGTCCACCTTCATGATCACGCGGTAGCTGTCCAGCGGGGCCAGTTCGAACAGCGCATTGCCGCGCTCGACAGCCGCCCCGAGCGACTGGCTCAGATCGCCCTTGACAACCACCCCGTCGAAAGGCGCCAGCAAGCGGGTGCGCGCCACCTGCTCGTCCACCAGCGCCATCTGCGCCCGCACCTGCCCGGCCTGCGCCTCCAGGATGCGGGCCTTGGCGCGGTTGCCCTCGGCCACCGCCTGGCGACGCTCGCTGCCCTGCTGCGCACCCTGGCTCAGGAGCTTCTGGCGCTCCAGGCGCAGGTCGCGGTCGTCCAGCACGGCCATCACGTCGCCCTTGCGCACCACGTCGCCAGCCCGCACCCGGGCCTCGACGATATAGCCCTGCATGGCGGCGGTGACGGCGCGCTGCACCGAGCCTTCGAGGTTGGCGTCGGCCGTGATGACGTAGTCGCCCTCGACCACGGCGAAGAAGGTGACCACCGCCGCCATCAGCAGCACCCAGAGCTTGAGTGCGATATGGCGTGGTCCGATCAGATACCCCAGGTGGGTGGCGCCGCTATCCACGACCTTCTGCACCAGCCAGCGGTCCTCCCTGCGCTTGACGTCGAGCATGGGGCCCACCAGCAGGGCAGCGTGTTCACACAGCTCCACCGTGCGCGCGTCGAATTCGGTGCCGGTGGGCAACTCCAGCACCAGGGCCCCCAGCACCTTGGGGCCGGCCGTCAGCGGAATGGTGCACACCGCGCCAGTGCCGTGTTGCTGCAGCAGTTCGGCATGCGCGCGGGTCACCTGGAACGGCCCGTCCTTGCGCGCCGGGAACGCCACGGTGGCCAGTTGGTCGGCGGCCTCGTCCATGGCGGCTTCGATGGCGCGGACCAGGTTGGTCTTCTTGGCAAAGGCCGCGCTGTGCGACAGCGCGCGCACATGGATATGGCGGCCCTTCATGAAGCCGATGCTCACGCGCTCGCAGTTGAAGATGGTGGCGAGTTCGGTCGCCACTGCCGTGGCCGCTGCCTGAAAGCGCTCGTGCTGCAGCGACGTGGCGATGAGTTCGAGCACCGTGACCAGCCGCGCCTTGCTGGTGAAGGTCTTGCGCCGGGCCAGCGCCTCCAGCCAGCCGATGCCCCAGCCGAGTTGCTGGATCACGTCGCGCAGCGCGGATTCAGAGCGGCCTTCCACCTCGAACGCAGCCGCACCGTACAACTCGTCGTCGACCAGGATCGGGTGCGCAAAAAAAATCGGGTCCTGGCGGCGCGCGGCGCGGGTGACGCCATCGACCGCCACACTGCGCTGCTGCAGCGCCTGCTCGACCACCGCCGCCAGACGCGGGCTGCCTACCACGCCCTCGGGCCAGATGGCCGCCGGCGTGAAGTGGGCCGACCCGTGCGGCCGCAGCACCACAATGGCCCGGATCACGCCGTCGATGGCACCACACTGGATGTCGAGCCAACTGCCTGCAAAGGCATGGGCATCCGAGGCGTGGGCCAGCCGCGCCCAGGCGGTGGATTCAAAACTCTCGGGGTTGCTGTGCCCAGCGGCCTTTCGGGCATCGCTGATCAAGGTGATTCCGTCGTCTCCTGCCACGAGTGGGTCCTGGCCTTAGCAATGTTGGGGGTGTGAAAAAAACGGGGTCAACGCAGGGCGTCGCCCACGCGGAGGATGTCGCCTTCGGCCAGCGTGCCAGCCGCCTGCTTGAGCCGCATGCGGTAGATCAGGTAGTCGTAGCGCGATTGTTCATAGTCACGCTTGGCCAGGTACAGGTCGCGCTGGGCATCGAGCACCGGCAACAGTGCGAACAGGCCGGCCTTGAGGCCCTCTTCCTTGGCTTCCAGGGCGCTCTGCTGCGATAACACCGACTGCTTGAGCGCCTGCACCAGGTTGACCGCGCCCAGCGTGCCGTCGTAGGCCGCCCGCGCAAGACGTTCGACACCACGGCGCTCCTGCTCCAGGTCTTCCTGGGCCTTCTGGTGGCGGAACACCGCCTCTTGCGTGACCGCGCTGGTCAGGCCGCCTTCGAAGATCGGCACCGTGAGGCGCAAAGACAGGTCGGTGGTTTCGACAATGCTGCCGCCGCCAAAGAGCGTGCTGCCCGTGTCTTTGCGGTTGCGGCTCAGCAGCAAGTTGACCGAGGGAAAATGGCCCGCCCGCTGGCGCTCGATTTCCTGGCGCGCCACCTCGACCGCAGCGGTCTTGGCGCGCAGCCCCAGGTTCTGCGCCAGCGACGACTCGACCCACTGGTCGGCCGAGGCCGGGTTGGGTGTCTCGAGCACGAAGTCGTCTTTCAGGGTCTGCACCTTGTCGATCGCCTTGCCGGTAATCTCCTTGAGGCCCTGGCGCGCATCGCGCAATTTGTTGGTGGCTTCGACCTCGCGTGCCTGCGTCACCGCGAAGCGGGCCGCTGCATCGTACTGGCTGGTGATGGTACCCAGGCCCATGTTGAGCCGCTCGCGGGCCAAATCGAGCACCTTGCCCACGGCAACGCGCTCGGCTTGCGCCAGCGTCAGGCTGTCCGACGCGGCCAGCACCGACAGATAAGCCGCGGTGGTGCGGATCTGCAGGTCCTGCTCGGCGGCGAGCAGGCCGAATTCGGCCTGTTGCACCACGGCGCGGGCTTGCTCGAGGCGGACCACCAGGTCCCGGCGAAAGATCGGCTGGTTGATCGACAGCGTGTCACTTTGGGTCGGGAAGGTGGTGGAGCCCGCGCCGAAGATCGGGTTCTGGCTTTCAATGATGCGCTGGCGCGTCCGGGTGCGCTCGAAGTCCAGCTTCACCGTGGGCAGAAAGCCCGCCCTGGCCTGGTCGAGTGCCATGCCGATGGCACGCGCCTCGGCCTGGGCCGAGCGAAAACGCGGGTCGCTCTGGCGGGCCAGGTCATATACCTCCTGCAGCGTTTCACCCAAAGACGGCACGGGAAGCAGCAACAACGCCGACAGCAAGCCGACATGTGCGAAACCTGATCGGCCGCGCCGCCCGCATAGAAATGGTTGTCCAGACACGAATACATCCTCGGTGGCTGCCGTACCTGCACGGCGGTCTGGAGGCACTGAGTTTCGATGCTGACCCCCGGATCCGCTGCAGTCTACCGCAGTGTCCGGGTTTTTACACACTGTTCACCAGAGTCTGGGAGCTTTGTCTGTGCGCTGGCGCACCCACAGGCCGTGCCTCACTTGCCAAACGCCACGCTGCACTGAATACCCGCCGGGATCTTGTAGTCCGGGTTGGGCAACTGCAACCGCACCCCCAGGGTGCCGCTGGCGGCGTCGATCACCCGGTCGACCACGATCACCTGCGCCTGGTAGTTGCCGGGCAGGAAAGGCGCCAGACTAACCCGTGCCGGCATGCCCACGCGCAAGGTCTTGAAGAATCGGGCCGGAACCACTGCCTCGATGTGCAGCGGGTCGATCTGCGCCAGCTTGAGCACCACCGATTTGTCGCTGCGAATGAATTCGCCAGGCACGAGGCGTCGCTCGACCACCACGCCGTTGATGGGGCTGATGATGGTGCGCAACTTGAGGGTTTCTTCGTCGCGCCGGAGTTCTTCCTCGCGCAGGCGGACCTCGGTCACGAGTTCGTCCTTTTCCTGGGTCGAGATCAGCTGCTTCTGGGCCAGGGTTTCGCTGCGCTCCATCTTGCGTCGGCCGAAATCCACCCGCGCCCGCGACAAAGTGACCGCCGCCGATTCCACACCCGACTGCAGCCGGGCCACCACCTGGCCCTTGCGCACCGGGTCGCCCCGGTTGACGCCCACTTCGTCGAGCACGCCATCAACCGGGCTGCCCACGCTGACCACCATCGAGGGCTCCACCAGGCACTCCATGCCACCCTGGGCAGCCATGCCGGCGGGCAGTGGCGGCAGCGGTGCCGGCGGGCGCAAATCGATGGCACGGGACTCGCCCGCCAGAGGCGGGAGGTTGACCTGCGCCGATGCGCCTTGCACAACAAACGCCGCTACCAATCCTGCCGTCCATATCCTCATGCGTGCTTCCTGACAATTCGGGGTTCCGGGGGGTGCCGCCCGAGGGCGCCCAGGCCCACAGTGTCGGCTAAGTGATACTAACACCGCGCCCGCTGGAGGCGCGACGCAGCCGCTCAGAAACCACGGACATCGGGCGGGCGGCGTGCAGGCAAGCCAGGCCCAGCAAGAAGGCGCCCAGGTCGCCGCGCAGGGCCAGGGCTGCGTCGTCGTCGAGGTCGTCCGGGATCAGGGCCGCCAGCACGTGTTCCAGAGCGGCGAATCTCAGTCCGGCCACGAAGATGGCCCCGGCGCCTGCCTGTGGTGGTGGCACCTCGGCATCGCCTGACTCCAGCAGCGGCGCATGCGTCGGTGCCTCTGGCTCGCTGACGACATCGGAGGCAAACAGGGCCTGGAACTCGCCAGCCAACAACAGTGCACGCGCCTGGGCCCCCAGCGCGAAGAGCTTGCGGAACAGATCCATGTCGAGCAACGGATCCGACTGGTCGATCGGATCGAGCAGGGCTGAGAATTCCTCCACCCGGTCAAAAAAGTCCTGCAACAGCGCCTGGTCTTCGCCCGGCAGCGCATTGAACAACTTGAACAAGGCCTCGGTCACCAGATCCTGCATATCGCTGAAGATCGAGGTGACCAGGCCATTGACCAGGGTCACGGCGGCATTGCTGCCGAAGATCAGGTCTTCGGACAGGCTGCCAAAGAACAGGTCGTTTCCTTGGCCGCCCACCAGCACATCGTTGCCGGTACCGCCGTCGAGCGTGTCATCGCCGCCGAACTGCACGTCGATGGAGACGATGTCAAGCCGGGTGCCACCGACCGACACGGTCACACGGCCGCCATCGCCGAACACCACGTCGTTGCCGGCGCCCGCACGGATGGTATCTCCCAGGGCGCCACCGGCGGCGATGTCATTGCCGCCCCCTGTGCTGATCGTGTCGCTGCCACCGAGCAGCGGGTCGCCGGTCACCACCTGCTGCAGCGCGCCGGTGCTGTCGTTGGTGATTCTGCCGTTGTCGCCCAGCACCACGTCCACGCCATCTTGCGTGGTGATGGTGTCGCTGCCGACGCCCCCGATCACCAGGTTGTTGCCGCCGCCGGTGTCGATCATGTCATTGCCGCCGGTCTGGGCCACGGTATCGGTCGACTCCACGGTGGTCAGCACGGCGCCGGTGAAGCCGATCTGGCCGTTGTCGCCCAGCACGGTGTCATTGCCGGCGCCGGTGGTGATGCGGTCGTTGCCAAAGCCACCCAGCACGATGTTGTTGCCATCGCCGGTGGTGATGGTGTCGTTGCCACCGTCATCGCGTTGGATGGTCTGGACCACGCCCAGCGTGATCGGCTGGCCGGGCAACTGCGGTGTGTTGCCGGCCCCGGCGGTGATACTGCCGCTGTCGCCAATGACCAGGTTGTCGCCTTCGCCGGCGTCGATGACGTCGTCCATGCGCCCGCCGATCACGATATCGCTGCCGCCACCCGTAAAGATCGTGTCCGCGCCGCCGTTGGCAGTGGTCGAGGTGCTGGTAATGGTGTCAATGTCGGTCGAGTCGCCGTCGATGCCCACATAGTCGACGCGGCCGTCGTCACCCAGCACGATATCGGCACCGGCGCCGGTGGTGATCCCATCGCTGCCGGTGCCGCCCACGACGATGTTGTCGCCATCGCCCACGTCGATCAGGTCGTTGCCACCAACCTCGGGCAGCGTCGAGCCGAAGCCGGTCAGCAGGCCGCCCACATCCCACTGGACGTCGCCGTTGTCGCCGATCACGATGTCCTGGCCAGCGCTGACAGCGGGGGCCGGGTCGGTGCTGCCGGCGCGTGGCGGCTGGTTCACGCGGTCATCGCCGACCCCGGCCAGCACGATGTTGCGCGTGTTGCCACCACCGCTGCTGATCACGTCGTTGCCGCCCGTGGCAGCGGTCGTGTCGGTGGTCTGTGCACCGGTCAGGATCGCCACACCGTTGCTGTCGGTGGTGTAGGTGAAGACACCGTTGTCGCCCAGGATCAGGTCCTCGCCGACACCGGCCTTGATCACGTCGGCGCCGAAGCCGCCGACCACGATGTTGTCGCCGTCGCCCACGTCGATGATGTCGTCGCCACCGAGCGCGGGTTCGGTCGTGCCGAATTGGCGGTACACGCCGGTGGCCGTCCAGTCGATGCGGCCGTTGTCGCCCAGCACCAGATCGTTGCCGCTGCCCGTAGTGACCGTGTCGCCGCCCAGGCCGGCAATGACCACGTTGTCGCCGTCTCCCGCGGTGATGATGTCGCTCGCGCCAGTGGCTGCGGTCGGGTCGGCGGTCTGCGCGCTGGTCAGGATGGCCACGCCATTGGCATCGGTCGTGTAGCCGAAGGCACCGTTGTCGCCCAGGATCAGGTCGCGGCCGGCACCGGTCACGATCGTGTCGGTGCCGAAGCCGCCGGCCACGATGTTGTTGCCGTCACCCACCTGGATGTCATCGTCGCCGCCGACTGCCGGGTAGGTGGTGGCAAACGCGCTGTACACACCGGTGTCGGTCCACCGAATGCGGCCGTTGTCGCCCAGCACCAGGTCATGACCGCTGCCGGCGATGACGGTGTCGCCACCCACACCGGCCATGACGACGTTGTCGCCCTCGCCCGCGGTGATGAAGTCACCGCCACCGGTGGCGGCCGAGGTGTCCGAGGTCTGTGCGCTGGTGAGGATGGCCACGCCGCTGGCGTCGGTGGTGTAGCCGAAGCCGCCGTTGTCGCCCACGATCAGGTCCTGGCCGGCGCCCGCCACGACGGTGTCGACACCAAAACCGCCGGCCACGACATTGTTGCCGTTGCCCACCTGAATGTCGTCGTTCGCGCCCAGCGCCGGGTCGGTGGTCCGCACCTGCGACAGATTGCCGCCAGACGTCCAGATCACCAGGCCGTTGTCACCCAGCACGAGATCGTTGCCGCTGCCGCTGGTGACCTGATCTGCGCCCACACCGGCAATCACGAAATTGTCGCCTTCGCCCACGCGGAGGATGTCGTCGCCGCCGGCGCCGTCGACCACGCCGGTGGAGCGTGCTGTCTGGGGTTGGGTCGTGCCGGCAATGAAGGTCACCGCGCCGTTGTCACCCAGCACGATGTCGGCGTCCGCGCCGGTGGTGATGCTGTCGTTGCCGAAGCCGCCGACCACGATATTGGCACCGTCGCCCACCACGATCACATCGCGGCTGCCGGCACCGGTGCTGGTGTTCACGAGCAGCACCAGTGCCCCGCTGTCGTCGCCCACCAGCAGGTCGGGGTCGCCGTCGCCATCGATGTCGCCGAAGACCGGCATGCTCAGGGTGCCGCTGGTCGTGCCGTCCAGCGGGTTGTTCATGCCCGTGCGGACCTCGTAGGCCGGCGCAGTCGCGGTTCCCGTGTTCTCGAAGAAGCGCAGGGTGCCGCCGATCTCGCCCACCACCAGGTCGAGGTCGCCGTCGCCATCGATATCGATCAGGGCCGGCGCACCCATGTTGCCGACGTCCACGCCGCCCAGTGGGTTGGCGCTGCCCGTGCGCGGCACATAGACCGGCACCGTGGCGCTGCCCGTGTTCTCGAAGTAGTTCAAGGTGCCGTCGGCCTCGCCCACCACGACGTCCAGGTCACCGTCGCCGTCGAGGTCGGCAAAGACCGGCGCGGCCATCGAGCCGACGTCTACGCCAGCCAGTGGGTTGTCGCCGCCGGCGCGCTGCACGAACACCGGGGCGGTGCCGCTGCCGGTGTTCTCGAAGTAGGCCAGCGTGCCGTCGGCAGCGCCGACGAAGGCATCGAGGTCGCCGTCACCGTCGATGTCGGCGAAGACTGGGGACGCCAGGTCGCCCAGGTCGAACCCGTCCAGCGGGTTGGCTGCGCCGGTGCGCACTTCATATACCGGTACCGTGGTGCTGCCGGTGTTCTCAAAATAGACCAGCGTGCCGTCCTGGGTGCCGACCAGCAGGTCCAGATCGCCGTCGCCGTCCAGGTCGGCCAGCGCTGGCGCGCTGTGGCCGCCCACGTCGATAGCACCCACCGGGTTGCCAGCGCCGCTGGACGGATTGAAGGAGACGACGCCGGCATTGACGCTCATGAACGAGTCGACCAGCCCGTTGACGTCCCAGGTGACGCGCCCGTTGTCGCCGATCACGATGTCGGCACCGGCGCTTGGCACGGCGCTGGCCGAGAAGGCCTGGGTCGGGTCGTTCACATGGTCTGCGCCCATGCCAGCCAGCACCACATTGGCGCCGCCGCCGGTCACGATGGTGTCGCCCCATGTCGGCTGGTCCAGCGTGTCGGTGGTCTGGGCCGAGCGGATCCGGGCCGAGTTGGGCCAGAAGTCAAAGCGCGCGTTGTCACCGGCAATGGTGTCGTCACCCGCACCCGCCAAGATCTGGTCGGCGCCCGCACCGCCCACGAGCAGGTTGTCGCCCTCCAGGCCGATCAGGGTATCGCTGCCACCCACGGTGTTGTGCGTGCTGGCGATCCAGTCGGGCAAACGCACCAGGCCATCGACCCGGTCGCCGGGGCCGCCACCGCCCTGCCGCTCGAGCACCACGCCGCTGGTGGGGTCGCGCCGCACCAGCTGGCCGCGATCGCCGAACAGGATGTCGTTGCCCGAGCCGCCAGTGATCCGGTCATCGCCCTGGCCACCGAACACGATCAGCGGCAACGTGGACGCGAACGGCGTGCCACTCACCGGGTGGTTGCCGGTGCCGAAGACCTGGTCGTTGTCGCTCAGCGCGGCGTAGTCGTTCCAGGGGCCCTGGGTATTCAGCACCAGCAGGCCATCGCGGGTGTCGCTGCCGTTGGCTTCGGTGCTGTCCAGATCCAGGTAGACGATGTCGTCGCCCAGGCCGGTGTTCACAGCGGTGATGGTGCGCACACCGGTGCGGTCATGGGTGCCGTCGATCCAGAGGGTGTCAGCGCCAAAACCGGTCCAGAGCGTGATGCCGTTGGCAAAGTCGCCGGCCGCATCGGCACGGTAGGTGATGGTGGCCTGCGCCTGGTCGACCCAGCCAAAGCTGTCGACGCCGCCCGTCAGGTTGCGCAGCGCGATCTCGGCATCGGCCGGCTCGCTGGCGAGGATGCGGTCGGTGATGATGATGTCGCGGTTGTCCAGCGTGCTGGCCTCACCGCTGATCATGAGTTGCGCAATGCCAGTGCCGGCGTCGATGTGCAGCGCGCCATTGATGTTGTGCAGGTGCCCGCGCAGGAAGTCGGGCAGCGCCGCGTCTGCAGCAGGGTCGAAGGCCACGTTGGCCGCCGAGGACACGTAGATGCGGTCGTCGCCGGCGCCCAGCGCCACACGGGTATCGGCCGTCGTGCCCTGGATATTGAGGATGTCGTCGCCCGAACCCAGCGTGAGGTTCAGGTTCTCGAAACCGTCGTAGTGGATGCCATCCACGCGCGTCGCGATCAGCGCGGCGCCAGCCTCGACGTCGCCTGGCCGCGCGGTGCCGTTCACCGACAGCGTGGTGGTGAACACATTGCCAGCGATATTCTCGATCTGCAGTTCGCCACCGATCGCCGTGGCCTCGAACTCCGGTCGGCCCAGGCTGTTGATACGGTCGGCCAGCGCACGCGCCACGCTGGCGTGGGTGGCGTCGGCAGCCGCGACATGGCTGAACACCAGCGCTCCGGTGCCGGGCTGGCCCGAAGTGGCGCGGCTGGTCGCGCTCTCCAGGGTCACGGTCCAGGTAGAACCGGCCTGCGGCTGACCGGCAGCGGCAATGCCCGGCGTGGCAGCGAAGACCGTGCCGTCGCGTCGCACGACCAGCACCACCGCATCCTGGGCCACGGCAACGTAGTCGACCGGCGCGCCTGCATTGATCGCCGCCGCCAGGCCGCTGGCAATGCTGGCCAGCGTGCTGCTGCCCAGCACGGCAAAACTGTGCGTGCCCGGCGTGGTGGCGCCGTCGGACAGGGTAACGGACCACACCTCACCGGCTGCCGGGCTGCCCGAGAGCTGGATGGCGGATTCGGTCGGGGTAAAGCGGTCGATCGACTGCACGCCCACGGCCATACCGGCCACAGTGGCGCTGGTCTTGAACACCCCGCCATCGCGGTTGACGATCACCAGCACGTTGCCGTCGTTGACGGCGGCGAACCCATCGGCCGCCGACGCGTTGATGGCGGTTGCGAGCTGCTGTGCAATGGCTGGCAGGGTGTCCCCGGTGAGCACCACGTGACGGTGGGTGCTAGACACCCCCCGCAGCGAGACCGTGACGCTCCAGGTCTGACCGACGACAACGGCCCGGCCGCTGAAATCGACCGTGGTGGCACGCGGCGCGGTGGCGTCGACAGCCGCCACCCCGGCGGTCTGGCCCAGCGTCACCGTGGTCACCAGCGCCTCGTGCTCATCCGCACCCGCGATTTCCTGGGTTGTCAGCAGCCGGGTGTCGATATCGTGGATCGACAGGTTGCGGTACGCGCCCTGGAAAGTCAGCAGGAACACGTTGCCGACCTGGCGCACAGCCACGTTGTCGGTGTACGGGCGCGATGGGATGCGGGTGGCGAAGTCGAACGCGGCATCGATGTCGATGGTCGAGCCGTTCGGATTGAGCAGGCGGCTGACCGCCTGGTACAGGTCCAGGGCACTGGCGTTGTAGGCGATCGGGGCGGTCTGCAAAATCTCGAATACGCCGCTGCTGTTCTCGATGCGGAAGGACAGGGTAAAGCTGCCGCCGGTGACATTCGGGTTGACCGTGACCGTCTGCAGTTGGTTGATGCCGGCGTTGATCGTGGCACCGTTGCGCAGCGTGGCCGTCGCCAGGTCGACCGACGCGTCGGGGTTCGGCACCAGCCCGGCAGACGAGACGGCGCGGATCGGGTCTTTGTCCAGTCCCGCCTGGTCGCGCACGAAACGTACGGTGTAGGTGATGTCACCGGTGCTGCGTATGGCCGTCACCGCGAGGTCGTCGAAACCGTACAGCGCCACCAGCTGCGCCTGCAAGCGCTCTGCAGCCTGTGTGGCGGTCAGGTCGGCCAGCGGGAAGTCAATCGCGACCTCGGCACTGCCCGCGCTGCGCGTGATGGCGCCGGCCTGCAGGCGGGTCTGGAAGATAGCGCCCTGGCGGTCGATCAGGATGATGCGGGTGCCATCGACCAGCGTGGTGTAGCGTGCGGCGGCGGCGTCGTTGCCAACCATCCAGGCCAGCGCCGCGGCGAAATCGGCCGTCGACGTCAGCGTGCTGCCATTGACCACGTCGCCCAGTTTCACCGCGTAGAGCAGCTCACGCGCCATGCCATGGTGCAGGTCGCTGATGCGCAGACGCCAGACCTCGTTGGCAACCGGTGTTCCGATCAGGTTCACCAGCGTGGTGGTGGCAGCACCGGCATCGATGCGGGTCACGGCCACCGGCACCAGGCTGGCCGAGGCTGCCAGCTGACGGCCGGCGATGTCGACCACGAGCAGATGTCCATCGGCGGTGGAACGGGCCATCAGGCCGGCCAGCACTGCACCCGGCAGGGCGGCTGCCGCATTGATGCTGGATGCAAAGGCGTCGGCGATTCGGGCCCAGTCCTGCGCCGTGGTGACAGCCTGCTCGAAGGTGGTGGTGGTGCTGCCCACCTGCAGTTGCAGCGTCCAGCGTGCACCGCTGACCGGTGCACCGCTGGCGACCGCACTGCCCAGCGGCAACACGGTAGTGACCGGGTTGGCACCGGCGCTGGTTCGACTGGCCACGACGGAGGGCACACCCACTGAGCCGCTGATGACCTCGAGCGTTGTTCCAGTGGCCTGCGCCGTGAAGCTGGTGCCGTTGCGCAGCGCGGCAGCCAGCCGTGCGACCACCAGCACCAGGTTGTCGCCCGGCGCCACGGCCACACTGCGCGTGGTCAGCGCGCCGGCGATGCCGACGCTGACGGACCAGGTCTCGCCGACCTGCGGCGGCAGCAGCACCGAGCCGAAGGACACGCTGACGCGGTGGCCGATGCGCACATCGATGGCTGGCACCAGGTCGCGGCCCTGGGCATCCTGGCCACGCACCACCTCGACGGCACCGGCCGGGCGCTGCACCGGCACCACGGTGGCGGCGGCGCTGAACGTGTTGCCGGTACGGCTGGTGATGATGAGCGTCAGGCCGTCGGTGATGGCGGTGTAGCCTGCCGCCGCGTCCTCGTTGATCACGGTGGCCAGCGCTGCCGTGATGGCCTCGCGGGTCTCGACGAGGCCGCTGCCCTGCTCCAGCACGACGGCATGGCCGTAGGTGCGGGCTGCGCCGCCGCTGGTCAGCGTGAGGCTCCAGCTCTCGCCCAGCCGCGCCGTGCCGTTCAGCGTCAGCATCTGGGTCGGGGCCGGTGCCACCACCTGCGCGCTGCCGCCGCGGCTGCCGTCGGCCAGGCCGATCGCCAGGCTGGCGGTGAAGCTGCGGCCATGGCGGTCGACCACCACCAGCTCGAAGCGGTCAGGCGCGCTGGTATTGCGGGCAATGGCCGTGAAGCCGCTGGCGGTATCCGCATGGATGGCGGCCGCCAGGCCCGTGGTGATGGCCGCGATGCTGTTGCCGGACAGCACCCGGTAGCCGAAGGCGAACTCGGTGTCGGTGGTGTTCAGCACGGCAAACCAGGTTTGGCCGGCGATAGCCGTGCCCAGCGGGTTGAAGCTCAGCAACCGGCTGGTCGGCGTGGTCGCGTCCACACCGATGCGGGCGGCCGGTGCCACCGTGAAGGCGGGTGTGGCAATTGCCTGGTTGTCGCTGCGCACCACCACCAGCAACGCACCGTCGCCGAAGGCGCTGTAGACGCCGCCGACACCGGCATTGATGCGCCCGGCCAGCGCAGCCACGATCACGGCAGGCGACTCCACGACATAACTGACGCTGGTCGCGCCCAATACCAGGCGCCATTCCTCACCGATGGCGGCGGTGCCGGCCAGCGTGAAGCGCGTGGTCGTGCCGTCGACCACACGGGTGGCGCTGCCGGTACCGGCCGGATTGGCGATGATCGACAACACCGGAACCAGGGTGCTCGACGGGCTATTGGAATCGCGCAACACCAGGGTGTTGCCATCCACGCTGGCCACGAAGCCCAGGCCGGCGGCATTGATGCGGGCTGCCAGACCGGCGGCCACCTCGGCCAGCGGTACGCTGTCGCGCACGCCATGGCTGTAGGTGCTGGCGCCCAAACGGATGCTCCAGGTCTCGCCGGCCTTGGGGATGGCCGTGGGCGCCAGCGTGACAACCCGCGCATGGTTCGGTGTGGCGGCGTCCGGGCCGAAGCTGTTGCGCGGCGCCACACTGGCCGTGGCGTTGGCGAACGCACCTGTCAGCGGCACCACGATGACCCGGCCGCCTTCGTAGGACGCCGAGAAATTGCCCTCGGTGGTGACCACGGGCACCAGCACGTCGGCATTGCGTAGCAGGCTAACCGCCGGCAGCACGTCGGTGGCATTGGCCAGCAACAGGCTCGCGCCGCTGGCACGCGCGCTCAACGCGCTGCCGCTGACCGCATTGAGGCCCTTGGCCAGACCGGCCAGCACGTTTGCCAGCGCGTCGCCGGCCTGCGCCGAGTAGATCGCCTCGAACACCGTGCCGCCCAGGCTGACCCGCACGGTCCACACCTGGCCGGCCAGCGGCGTTGGGGCGGTAACCGCAGCACGTACCACGTAGGCGGTGGCGTTGATCGAGTTGGCCACTCGCTCGGCGATGGCTTCGAGCGACTCGACCCCGTAGCTGACCGTGGTGGCGCCCAGGCCCACGCTCCAGGTCTCGCTGTTGCGCGCGCTGCCAGCCAGCAGGAAGCGGGTAGCCGCACCGCTCACGCTGCGGGTCACGCTGCCGCCGATCGTCGCGCTGGAGCCGATCGTGAACGACAGCACTGCGCCGGACGTTTGGGTATCGGTCACGATGAGTGCATTGCCGTCGACGCTGGCGACAAAGCCGTTGGCGAGTGCGTTGATGCGCGCAGCCAGGGCTGCAGCGACCTCGGCCGGCGGCACCGTGTCGCGCACCTGCACGGCATGGCTGCTGCTGCCCAAATTGACGGTCACCGTATCGCCGACACGCGGCGTGCCGGCGATCAGCACCGAGCCGGTCACAACGGCCGTCGCGGGGCCAGAAACATTCAACCGGGCCGGCGCGGTGAAGCTGACGCTGCCGGCCACCACCATGCTGTTGCCCCGTGCCACCGCGTCCAGCGCCGTGAGCGTGTTCACCTGGGCGGCCAATGCGGCGAGTACGTCCGCCAGTGACTGGCCGGCCTGCACGACGTGGCTGCGGTCGATACCAGCCACGGTGACGGCCCAGGTCTCGCCTGCGACCGGCAGGCCTTGTGCCTGGCCGACGGTCGCGCCCGCCAGGGTGACGGAAGCCGTGTCGGCAAAACTGCGAACGACCGCGTACGCCAGAGCGAACCCCTTGCCTGCATCGGCCGCGTCGGTCGTCACGCGCAGCATCGACCCGAGGATGTCCGCGCGGTAGCTGGCCAGGCCGTCGACAGCGGCCCGCAAGTCGGCCATCAGTTGCGCCACTGTGGACACCACCGTCACTTCGACGGTGCGCAGCACGCCTGCCATCGTCAGGTTGAGTATCCAGCGGTCGCCGACCACCACCGGGCCCCAGACCTGCAGGTCGCGGCTGCTGGTGGCTGCGGCGTCGTTGATCGTGCCATTGGGCGCCACAGTGGCCAGTGTAAAGGCGCGCCCGGCGTTGGCCCCTTCGGTGGAGATCGTCAGCACGGTGCCCGTGGCCACCGCTGTGTAGCCGGCTGTGGCGCTGATCGCGTTGGCCAGGCCGTTGGTCAGTGCGGTCAGGCTGCTGCCCGCGCTGGTGAAGCCCACGACGGACTCGATGCCGGCCACGGTCAGGGTCACGGTCCAGCGGTCCAGCGCCGCCACCACACCCTGCAAGGCGAAGTCGCGCGACACCGACAGCGCCGCTGGCGCCTGAGACAGCAGCACGGTGAATGCGCGGGCTGCACGGTTGACCACCAGCAGTTCGGCGCCGTGGGCCGTGGCCAGGTAGCTGTCGCCAGCCGCTGCATTGATCGCCGCTGCCAGCCCCGCAGCCACATCGGCCAGGGTGGACCCCGTGGCAGTGAATCCGAAGCGCGCCGGCTCGGCCTGGCCAGCCACCTGCAGGCCGACCGTCCACACATCTCCGGGTGCGACACTGCCAGACAGCGTGCTGCGGGCGATCGCAACAGCGGCGGTGGTGCTGCCGATCCGGTTGGCCGGCGTGACCGCCAATACCGGTGCACCGGCGGCGGTGCCGGTGTGCTTGGCCACGATCACCTGGCTGCCCTCGGCAACGGCCGACAGGCCGCTGCTGGCGTTCACCAACCGGGCCAGGCCGGCCGCGATGTCGACCAGGCCCATGCCGGCGACCACTGTGAACGGGTGTGCGACGCCATCGAAGCCCAGATTCCAGACATCGCCCGCCACCACCGCGCCGGCCAGGCCGATCGACCAGCTGCCGCTGGTGCTGCCAGTGACGGCAGTCGCGCCACTGGCGCCGCCCTGGGTGATGGACGGTGTGCCCACCACCAGCGCATTGCCGTCGTGGCGCACGATGGTGAGCTGGGCGCCCACCGCCACCGCGCCGTGGCTGGCGCCCCGGTTGGCGTTGATGCGCTCGGCCAGGAGCGCAGCAATCGCGCCGACCGAATCCACCAGCTGCAACTGGCCATCGACCACCACGCGGTCGGTGCCGACGGTCACGCTGGCGGTGTAACCGTCGACCATGACGCTCCAGACGGCGCCGGTGACTGGCGCGCCGGTGAGCGTCAGCACGCGCACCTGGGCGGTGGCGGTGTTGATCGTGCCCACACTGCCCGGGCGGCTCACCTCGGCGCTGAGTGCCGCCAGCGGAGCGCCTGCCGTCGCGACGACCACAAAACTGTCGGCTGCGGCCGTCGCCACTGCCAGGTAACCTGCCAGCGCGTTGGTCCGGAACGCGAGCGCAGCAGCGAACTGCGCCCGCGTGAGCACGGTAACACCGTTCACCAGGTCACCATGGCTGACGGCCACCGAGGTGCCGCCACCGAGGGCCACGGTCCAGGTCTCGCCAGCCTGCGGCGTGCCGCTCAGGGTCAGCACAGCGCTGTTGACCGGCGACACCGTGGCCGAGCCGGCAAGTCGTTCCGGCGTGCCCCCGCCCGAACCGGCCAGCACGATCTCGAAGCCTGCCGTTACCGATGCGCCCAGGCGACTGGTGAGCACCAGGGTAGCGCCGACAGGCGTGGCCACCACATCACCGCCCTGTGTGTTGATGGTTGCGGCCAGGGCGAGCGCGATTTCGGCTGGCGTGTCGGCCACAAACAACTGGCTGCCAACCGTGGCCGTCTGGCCCACCACGACCTGGAACACGCTGCTGCCATTGACCCGCAGGCGCCAGGTGTCGCCAGTGGCCGGGTCACCGGCCAGCGTGACGCTGACCGCATTGCCGCCCACCGGCGCGGTGATGACACCAACCGCGGGCGTCGCCAGGGCCACCAGGCCGGAGGCCGTGAAGGCCGCGCCGCTGCGGTTGGCCACCACCAGGGTGCCGCCGCTGAAGAACGCCGTGAAGCTCGCGGGCGCACCGGAATTGATGGCGGTCGCCAGCGCGCGGCCGATGCTGGCAAGGGCCAGTGTGGCGCCATCGATCGTGACACCGTAGGCCACGCCGTTCACCGTGACGACCCAGCGGTCGCCGATCACTGGCGTGCCAGCCAGCTGGAACACCACACTGCTGGCGGTCTGCGACGTGCTGACGGCGGTACCGGCCGGCTCGACCGCCACCGCGGCCGTGAACAGACGGCTGCCCGCCAGGGTGAGGCCGCTGCCGCCGGCGGTGGCACTTAGACCGGACTTCGCCGGGTCGGTGGACGCGGCCAGCGCAGCCGCCAGGCCGGTGGCGACATGCGCCAGGGTGTCGGCAGCGCGCACGGTGTAGCGCACCGACGTGACCGCGCTCACGCCTGGCACGGTGGTGGCAACCGAAAGATCCAGGGACCAGGTCTGGCCGGCAATCGCGGCTCCGCTGAGTGCCACTGTGCCCGACAGCGCCGCCGTGCCCATGTTGGACGCGCTGCCCGCGCCAGGCGCCACCACCTGCACCGTCAGGCCGGCGGGCAAGGCAGCACCACTGCGGTCGACCAGCAACAAGGTGGCCCCTTGCGCGGATGCAGCAAACCGCGTCGAGCCCGAAGCCGTGACCGCGGCGGCGATGCCCGCAGCAACCTGCGCCGGCGGATCGACCGTCACCTGCACCACCACCGGATTCCCGGCGCCCAGCGCGGTCAGGGTCAAGGTCCAGACCTCGCCCAGCGCCGCCGAGCCGGCCACTGCCAGGTCGAGCTGCTGCTGGCCTGCCAGCAGCGCGGAGTCGGCCACCAGGGCCGGCACGCCGCTGGAGCGGGAGAGCACCGCACGGAACTCGGCGCCAGCAGAGCGGATGACGAGGTTCTGGGCGCCAACCGGCGCCGATGTGTCCTGGCGGAACTCGGTACTGGTGGACGTGGCCGCGACCGTCGCGCCGGACAGGCGCACGCTGTAGGCGCCCGGCAGGGCCGCCAGGGCATCGCGCAGACCCAGCGCGACATCGACCAGGTTCCCGCGTACCGTGTAGCCGTAGGCCACGCCACCCAGCGTCACCACCCAGCGCTCGCCCGCCACCGGGGTACCCGCGAGCGCCAGTGCCACGGCCCTGGCGTCGGTGTTCGCGGTGACCGAGCTGCCGGTGCCCGCGTTGGCCGCCAACGTGATCGACAGGCTGATCGTCGGCAGCGCCGGTGCAGCGCTGCGGTCGACCACCACCACCGTGGTACCGATGGCAAATGCGAGAAAGGTACTGCGCGATGGATCGGTGCTGACTGCGAGCGCCAGTCGACCCGCCATCGCGGCCAGCGTGTCGCTGCTGCCCACCGTGAGCACGTAGGTACGGCCACTGATGGTGAAGCTCCAGAGGTCGCCGGCCACCAGGGTACCGGTCAAGGTGACGGTGGCCGTGCTGCCGGCGATCTGCTCGAACGCGGTGGCCGGGGTGGTCGCGCTGGTGACCAGCTCGAAGGCAACCTGGAAACCCGTGCCGGCGGCGTTGACCAGGGCCACCAGGGCACCGTCGGCTGCCGCGGTGAAGCCGCGGGTGCCATCGAGCAGCCCGGCCAGCGCGGCCGCGATACGCTCGACCGTGTTCACCACCACGCCATTCACGGTGCTGCCCACGACCACGCTGGTGCGGTGCTCGCCGTCGATGACGATGCTCCAGCGGTCACCGGTCACCGGCGTGCCCGACAGGCTGACCAGGGTGGTGGCAGCCGTCTGCGCATCGATGCTGGTGTCGGCGATGCGCAGGATGTACACGCCCGCAGCAGCCTGCACACGGATGGTCTGTACTTCCGACACCGAGGGCATGCCCAGGCCGGTGATCGTGGAGCCGGTCAGGGTGCCCGCGCTGCCGCCGGTCTGGGCGCGGTCGTCCACATTCAGGGTGTCATTGCCGCTGCCACCCACCAGGGTCAACAGCGCGCGTACCGTGCCCAGCAGGTTGCCGGCAGGCAGCGCGAGATGGGGCACCGCCTCGCTGCCGACCTGGAACACGTCGTCGCCACCCCGGGCGTCGATGGTGGTGTGGCCGTCGATCGACTGCACGGCGAAGGTGTCGGCCGCCGCGCCGCCGGTGATGCTGGTGCTGCCGGTGTGGGTCGACAGCACCTGGAATTGATTGCGGCCGCTGCCCAGTACGATGCTCAGCACTTCGAGGTCGCGGTAGACGATGCCGCCGGCCAGCGTGCGGCCGGCAATGACCGTGTCGCCCGCCATGCCCAGGCCGGTCAGGTGGTCGGCGGTGAGCACGCCCGTGTCGTCGGCCGGGCTGTTGCCATTGAACACGTTCAGCGTGTCGACCTGCACCGACTCGTCGACCCGGGTATTGAGGTTGACCGGGCGGTAGAAATAGCTGTTGCCGGTTTCGGGGGCGTTGGACTTGCGCGTCTCGATGATCGAGACCTGCCCTACCGGCGTCACTTCCACCTGGGTGGTGAAAGTTTGACCGGCCAGGTTGGTTACGACGACGCTGCCGCCCACAGCGACCGCGCTGAAGGTCACGATGCCGCCGGCGACGATGCTCTTGGTCAGTTCGCGTGCCACGTCAGCCAGGGTCTGGCCGGCGCTTACCACCTGGGCGTGGGTCGAGGTGAAGGTGCCGTCGTCCAGGATCAGGGTCCAGACCTCGCCGGCAAACAGGGTGTCGGCCTTCAGGTCGACCACGCTGGCCGTGGCGCGGTTTTCTGGAGCAGCGGTATTGGCCAGCGCGAACACCGTGCCGTCGCGGTTGACCACGAACAGCGTGTCGCCGTCGGCCAGTGCGGTGAAGGCACTGGCCGCATTGACGTTGATGGCTGCGACCAGGGCCAGGACCACATCGGCCAGGGTGTTGCCGTTGATCGCGACATGCACGAATTGGCTGGCCGCATCGCCCACCCGCAGCAGCACCGTGAAGGTCTGGCCGGCCGTGATGCTGCCTGGCACCGTGAGCGTGGCCGCCTGGGCCGCCGACTGCAGGTCGACACCGGAAGCCGCGAAGCGCACATCGGCCAGGAAAGAGGCAGAAGCCGGCGCGGCAATGCGGTACTGCGGGTCGGCTGCAGCGCCAGTGGCATCCACGATCACCAGCGTGCGTCCCTCGTTGGCAGCGGCAAAGCGGTCGCCCGCCGCGTTGATTCCCTGGGCCAGCGCGGCCGCGATGTCGGCCGTGGTGTCGCCGGCCACGACGGTGTGGCTATAGAAGGTGTCGACGCCGCTCACGACGACCTTGACACGCCAGACCTCGCCCGCCACCGGAGCACCGGCCAGCGTTGCGCTCCAGGCGCGCGGTTGCGTGGCGTCGGCCACCAGGGTGCGGTTGTCGCCGGCCGAGCCATCCGCGGCCAGCACGGCCACCTGGGCCGTGAAGGCGCCTGCGGTGGTCTTGACCAGCACCAGGCGGTCCCCTTCGACCGATGCCACGTAGCCGATCGCTGCCGCATTGACCCGATCCGCCAGGGCCTGGGCCACCGTGGCCAGGCTGTCCTGGGCCACGACGCCATAGGTAAAGGATGTCGCCACGGTGCCGGGGTTCAGGGTGAGCGTCACGCGCCAGGTCTCGCCCGTCACCGGCGCACCCGACAGGCGAACCGAGGTGGCGCCACCCGCAGCAGTGGCCACGTCGTACAGGTCGGCGGTGCCGTCGATGGCCGGGATCAGGCGCGAGCTGGTGGTGAACGTTGCAAACGATGCACCGCTGCGCTGCACAATCACCAGCGCATGGCCCGACGTGATGGCATGGAAGCCACCGGGCATGGCATTGATGCGGTCGGCGAAGATGGTGGCCAGGGCCGGTGCCGAGTTGGCCACGACAGCCAGCCCGCCGACATCGTAGTTCTCGCCGATCGACAGGTCCATGCGGGTTCCGTTGACGGTCAGGGACCAGACCTCGCGCGGCTGCGGCGTACCGACAAAGGTGACCGTGGTGGCACCTGCAGAGCCCGCCACCACACTGGCCGGCGTGGCCTGGGGCTGCGGTGTGATCGAGAAATCAGCGCGCCACGGGCTGCCATCGCGGCTCACGATCGCCAGTTGCGTGCCCTCGGCCACAGCGGTCAGCACCGCAGCATCGGAACGGGCATTGATCGCCTGTGCAAAACGCAAGGCGAGCGACGCCAGGCTTTCGTTGGTGCCCACGGTCAGGTTCAGGGGCGGCAGCGTGCCTGCAGGCCCGGTCAGCCGGATCGTCCACACATGGCCGGCGGTGGCGGTGCTGTCAAAGTGGTCCATGAAGGCCACCGGCGTGCGCTCGCTGATCTGGAAGCCGCTCACGGGCGTGACCACCAGCACCGGTGCCATGACCGCGCCACTGAGGTCGGACACCAGCACCCGGTTGCCATCGGCGGCGGCGGTGAATCGGTTATAGGCCCGTTCGGTGACATTGGTCCCGACGCCGTTTTGCACCAACTGCACCGTCCAGGCTTCGCCGTCCACGACAGAGGCACCCGCAAAATCCAGCCGCACGGTCGTGGAAGACATGGCCGTGGCGGACAGGACACTGCCGTCCGGCTGCCGCAAAGACGCTGCCAGCACCGCACCGGCGCTGCCACGGATGTCCAGACGGGACCCACCCACGACGACGGCGCTGTAGCCGGCCAGCCCATCGATGACACGTGCCAGGCGCGCCACCAGGCCTTCGAGCCCGTTGTCCAGGCGGACCGCCTGGGCCAGCGCTCCGGCGATGTCAGCCAGCGTGTCGGTGGTGGCGTCGACCCGCACCGTGTAGCTGCGACCGGCCAGCGTGAGTGTCCAGTCTTCGCCGGCCAGCGGCGCGCCGACCAGTTCGACACTGGCGCGCGTTGCCACCGTCGAGACGCCGCGCGGTGTGGCCGCAACGGCCTGCAGCACGGCAGTGAAAGCGGCACCATCGGTGCGCACCAGCACCAGCGTCTGGCCTTCGGTCGTGGCGGCAAACAGCGGCGCCACGCTGTTGAGCCGCACCTGATCGGCCAGCGCCGCCGCAATGCTGGCCAAGGTGCTGGAGCCGGTGACCAGGGTGGTGTAGGTGCGGCCGCCCAGCACCAGAGACCAGGTCTCGCCCGCCACCGGGTTGCCGGTGAGCCTGACCAGGGAGGCGCGGGCCGTGGCGGGTTCGACGGTAGCGGTACTCGCCGGCTGCACTGCCAGGCTGGCACCGAACACGCCCCCGCCGACCCGCCACAGCTGCAGTGTGCTGCCATTCACTGACGCAGCAAAATCGGACGTTGCGTCGCTGTTCACGGCACCCGCCAGGGCCGCCAGCACAGCCGCCAGCGTGGCGGAACCCGATGGCACGACGACACTGAAAGGCAACACGCTGTTGCCGACCGTGATGCGCAGCACCCATGCCTCGCCCTCCACGACGTTGGAGGCGCTGACCGGCAGGCTCAGGGCGCTGGCCAACGCGCTGTCGATGGTGGCAGCCGACGTCTGCACCACCGTCGGGCTGGTTGCAAAGGCAGCGCCGTTCTGGTTGACCAGGAAAACATCGCCACCCCGCGCGCTGGCGATGAAGCTGGCCGCATCCGGATCGGTCGAGTTGTTCACCAGCGCCGCCAGCGCCTCGGCAATTTCGGCCGCCGTCTGCACGCGCAGCGCGCTGGTGGCGGGGTTGCCATCGGCATCGACCAGCACCACGGTGTGCACGACAGCCACGCCGTCGCCGCCGATCGTCAGCACCAGGCGGAACTGATCACCCGCCTGCGCCAGGCCGCCGACCTGCAAGCTTCCGACGCTGGCCGCTGCCGCCGGTGCGGAAATGGCACCCGCCGGTGCCACCCGGAAAGCGCTGGTGAGCGCGGTGCCGGCCCGGTTCACGATGAACAACTGCACACCCTCGGCAAGCGCCGTAACGTCCGGCTGCGCCTGTGCATTGATGGCGGCTGCCAGGGCGGAGGCGATCTCGGCCAGGGTCGGCAGGCGCATGCCGCTGGTGGCCGGGTCGCCATCGGCATCGACCAGCGCGACGTTGTAGCTGGCGGTCTGCAGCCGGCCGCTGCCCAGGGTGATGTCGACGCGCCAGCTTTCGCCCGCCACGGCACTGCCGGCCATGACCAGCGTGTTGGCAACGAGCGTCGGCGCACCGGTGGCGGCGACAAAGTCGCGCGCAGCCGGGTGCGTGACCCGCACCAGTGAGAACGACGGGCTGAAGGCGGTGTTGTTGCGGTTCACGATCATCAACACGCCGCCGTCGCCGATGGCCGTGTAGCCCGCCAGCAGGTCGCTGTTGTTGATGCTTGCCGCCAGTGCGCGGGCGACAGACTCGCGCCCTTCCCCGCTGCCGACGATCCGCAACACGGTCACGCCATCGAGGTCGACGCGGTAGGTGTCGCCCGTGACCGGGGTGCCGCTCAGGTTGCCGATGGCCACGCTCGCGGTGGCGACCGTCGCGGTGGCGAACGGTATGGTCCAGTTGGCACTGCTGGTGCCAGCCGCCTGAACGCTGGCGCTGAGCGTGGCCGCGACCGGGCCGGCGACCACCAGGCGGCTGCCCTCGGCGGTGGCCGCAAAGCCGCCGGCACCGGCGCTGATCGCGCGGGCCAGGGCCTGGGCAATTTCGGCGAGGGTGTCGACGACCACCGTGCCATTGCCCAGGTCGATCCGATCGCCGACCGTGACGCCAAATGGGGTGCCGGCACCGATACCGACTTGCCAGCGGTCGCCCGTGACCGGCGTGCCGCTGAGGTCGAGGGTGTAGGCAACTGGCGTGGCGCTGTTCACCAGGGTTGGCCCCGGGGCCACCGCCAGGGTCGGCAGGAAGCTGCCACCGGCCTTGCGGATCAGAGTGACGGTTTCGCCGTTGGCCACCGCGGTGAATTCAGCCAGCGCGCCGCTGCCGCGCACGGCGGCGGCTAGCGCCTGGGCTATCCCGGCGAGGGTGTCGGCGACGATGCCGTTGACGGTGGAGCCTACCGTCACCTGGACCGTGGCCGAGACCGCCGCCCCCAGGGTGTTGGTCCAGTCGACCCGCACCGACCATTGGTCGGCGCTGCGCACGGCACCGGTCAGGCGAATACCGAAAGCGGACGCACTGGCAGACACTGGGGTGCCGGTGGTCACCGAACCGGCCGCCGCCGCGACGGCGGTGGTGGTGAAATTGCCCGGCGTGCGCTTGACGATCAGCAAGTCGTTGCCACTCACGAACGCGGTGAAGTCGGCCAGCGCCGCTGCACCGTTGATCTGCGCTGCGAATCCGGTGGCCAGCAGACCCGGCGCCGCGGCGACCTGGCTCAGTGACTGGCCGTTGACCGTCAGCGTCCAGATCGCGCCGGCCACCACGGTGCCGCCGAAGCTGACACGGGTGGTGCTGGCGGAGGTGGCGTCAGTAGTGGCGAAGTTGCCGACGGTGAAGGCGCTGCCGGCCGGGTTGACCAGCACCACCCGCGCGCTATCCGCCGATGCGACAAAGGCGCCCAGCACATCGATCTGCTGGGCCAGACCCACGGCCACTTCGGCCGCCGTGCGGCTGCTGGCACCGGCGCTGTAACTGACCGTGGTGGCCGCCCCGCCGACGATCAGCACCAGGCTGGCCGAACCGCCGCTGGCCAGGCCGGCACCGACGGTGACCACGGCGGATGTGGCGGTGTCGACGTCGATCGTGGCCCCCGACACCCGTGCAATATCGAAGGCGGTGGCAAAAGCCGTTCCGTCGCGGTTCACCACGACCAACTGCGCACCTTCGGCGGCAGACGCGAAACGGGCCCCCTGCGCCGAGTTGTCAGCATTGACCCGCAGGGACAGCGCCTGGGCCAGTTCGGCCACCGTGTCGAGCACCACGGCACCAGCACCCAGGTCCATCGAACTGCCCACGGTGACGCTGAAGGCCACGCCACCGAGGGTGAGCTTCCAGACCTCGCCGATGGCCGGTGTGCCATTCAGCGTGATGATGGCCGTGGTGGCCGCATCCTGACCGAACGCCGCTGCCTGGGTGGCGAAGGCGGCCTGGAACCCACCGGCGGTGCGGCGTACCAGGATCAGCTCGGCGCCTTCGGCCAGCGCGGTAAAGTCGCTGCCCAGCCGGATGTTGATGCCCAAGACCAGTGCACGCACGATGTCGGCCACGGTCTGGCCGGCAGCTACCGCGTGCGAGACGGTCTGCGAAAGGGCCAGGCCGGCGTCCAGGTAGTCCAGACGGACGGCCCAGGTGGCACCCACCACCGGCGCACCGGACAAGGTCAGCAGCGCGACGCTGGCGGTACCCGACAGACCGGTCTGGTCGGTGTCCACCACCAGCAGCTTGGCCAGCGTGAATCGGTGGCCCGCCTGGTTGAGCACCACCACGGTCGCGCCATCGGCGACTGCGCTGTAATCGGCCGGCGCACCAAGCTGGATCGCGGCCGCCAGGCCGGCGGCGGCATCGGCGGCCGATTCGGCGCCCTCGCCGGTCGCGTTGGCCTTGACCTGGTAAGACAGCACGGTGGACAGGTCGTCCCCCACCAAAGTGACGGTGAAGGTCTGGCCCGGGGTCAGGACCTGCGGCAACGTGGTGGTGCGAACCGTCGGCGCCACGCCCACGGCCGGCTGACCCGCCGGCAACAGGCTGATGGCGCTGCTGAAGCTGGCACCCGAACGCTCGACGATCACCAGCCGGCCACCGACGGCCAAGGCGGTGAAGCCGTCCTGGGCACCGCCGTTGATGGCGGCGGCCAGCGCAGCGGCAACATCCACCAGGGTTTGCAGGGTCCGGGGGGTGGCGCTGTTGTTGTCGTCATCGACCAGGCTTACGGTGTGGCGAACGGTGACGGTACTGCCACCGACCGTGAGCGCGACCTGCCAGACCTCGCCGTTCACCGGCGAACCCGTCAGCGCCCGGCTGTGGCCCGCGGCGGCTTCCAGCACCATGCTGCCACGCGCGGTGCCACTGCTGGCGCTGACCAGCAGCACCGGCGTGAAGGCCGCAGCGCTGGTGTCGGCCAGCACGAGCGCACTACCGTCTGCCGCGGCGCGCGTACCCACCGGTGCGCCAGCGTTGAAGGCATCCGCCAGCTGGCGCGCCAGGCTGCTGCGGGTGTCGCCCGCCAGAACCGTGGTGCTGAAGTCGGCACCGCCGAGGCGGATGGTCCAGCGCTCGCCCGCCACCAGGTCGCCGGCGAGCCGGATCGCCCAGGCGCTGGCGGTAGCCGGTGCCAGTGCCGAGCCGTTGGGCGCGCTGCTGGGTGTGAAGCCGGTGCTGACGGTGAAACTGGCGGAGCGGTGGGCCAGCAACAGGGTGGCACCGTCGCTGGTGGCGACGAAGACATTGCCGGGTGCAGCCTCGATGGCGGCCGCCAGGCGAGCGGCGATGACCTCCAGCGACTCGACCGTGTAGCTGTAACTCAAGCCGCCGATGGTGACGCTCCAGGTCTCGCCCAGCAAGGCATTGCCGGCCAGTGTGAGCCGGGTGACAGTGGGCGACGACACCGAGCGGCTGACGCTGCCGCTGGCCGGCCCCAACGCGTCGACCCGCCCAGTGGCCACGAAGCCGGCCGCGGCAGCATTCTCGATCACCAGCGTGTTGCCGTTCAGGCGCGCGGTGGTACCGCTGTCGGCAGCGTTGATACGGGCCGCCAGGCCGTGGGCAACCTCGGTCAGCGACACGCTGGTGCGCACCAGGTAGTCGACCTTGCGTGTCACCAGGCCCGTGCCGTCGTTGTGGCGCAGCGTCACCGACCAGGTGTCGCCCGCCACCGGGGTACCCGCCAGCACGACGCTGCCGGCAAAACTGGCAACCGGGTCGGGGGTCAGGGCGGTCGAGATCGGGCTGATGCTGAAGCTCGTGTCTAGCGTGTTGCCGGCGGTATTGACGATGATCAGCGCCACTCCGACGGCACGGGCCGACAAATTGCCGGCGGTATCGGCATTGACCCGGGCGGCCAGCGCCGAGCTGATCGATTCGAGCGTGTCGCCCACCAGCACCAGGTGGCTGAAGCGCTTGACGGTACCCGCGATGTCGAGCGCCACTGTCCAGGTGGTGCCGGCCACCGGGGCGCCGGACAGGACCAGTGCGCTGGTGGCCTCGGCCGGCCAGGGCGCGTCGAAGCCGACCTGGTAGCCCGACACGACCGGGCGGAAATCGGTCGGCGCGCGGTCGGCCAGGTTGAAGTTCAGGTCGCCGATCTGGCTGGTGCCGGCCGCCAGGGCCGATGTCGCCTTGACGCGGTAGGTGGTGACCAGCGTCGTGAGCGGCGTGCTGCTGGTGGCCGGGTCGGTGATGGTCAGCACCCAGTCCTGGCCGGCCGTGACCGACGTGACCTCGAAGGCGGCCATCGTCCACTGGTTGGCGAAGATCACGGCGAAGTCCTGCTTCGGTGTGCCGCCGACCACCGTGCTGCCGCTGGCGCCGACGGTCTTGCCGATCTTGAGGGCGACCCGGTTGCCGGCCGCGTCGGTGGCCCACAGGCGGAGCTTGGCATTGCCCACGATGTCGACCATGGACTCGGCATGGTAGGTAATGCCCTCTGCCACGCGGCCATTGAAGTAAGCGGCCCAGTCGGCGACGATCTTCGACAGTGCCCGTGCGTCGGCCGTGACCGCGAAGGACCTGGACTGCGCCGCCGGCGTGCCTGCGGGGTCGACCGACAGGCTCCAGGTCTCGCCGATGCCGGCCACTCCCCCCAGCGTGACGACGGCCTCCAGCCATTCGAGGTTGGTCGGCAGCGCGCCGCCTGGCTGCGACGGGGTGCCACTGAAGACCACGTTGCCGCCCACGGCACTGCTGCCATTGACCGTGAGCGACACACCGAATGCACGGTCGCGACCGATCGAGAAGATCTCCTGAGAGACCGACTTGACATCGAGGTAGCGCGCGACGGCCGGCCCGTCGAGCCAGGTGAACTCGAACGGGAATGCGTTCATGCGCGGATCGAAACCCGGGCGTTCGCCATAGACCGCATTGAAGTGCGAACCCGCACGGTCGGTCATCACGCCATTGCCGTTGGTATCGACCGTGACCACCCCGACCGAGCCGTCGGCCTGCGGGTCGTTGGTTTCCTCCGGCAGGCGGAACGGGTTGTTGAGGTACCGCTCCTCGCCGGCCAGAGACCCGCCGACCACGGTGAGCGGGCCGCGAATGCCGTTGACGCGCTCCTCGAAGGCCGGGAACACCAGCGCATCGCCGCCGTCGATGACCTTGTCGTCGATCGCCATCACCGTCACCGTCTGCAAGGTCGACCAGGTCGACGGTGTAAACAGCAGTTGGGCCACGATCGACGCGCGTGCGTCGCTGAGGTACCCGTCTTCGGTGGCGCCGGCGGCGCGCTGCGTGGTCTTGGTCAGGCCCACCGTCACCCGGGCGTCGATGTCCTGTGCCAGGTCGGCATTGGCATTGGCAAGGGTGATCACGCGGCCGTTGACCGCGGCATCGAAAAGCAGCTTGGAATCGGCACCGACCAGGGTACTCACGATGGTGCCCAGGCGCGAGGCCACGGTGGAGAGCGTGTCGCCAAACACCGTGGTGTAGCGCGCGGCTGTCACAAGCGGCGTATTGGCGCCGTTGCGCAGGTCACGCAGCTGCAGGTTCCAGGTCTGGCCGGCCACCACCTCGCCCTGCAGCGTGACATCGAGCGATGCGAAGCGGCTCTGGGTGGCCGGGATCGTGGTGCGCTGGATGCTGATCTGGGCTGTGCCGTCTAGCGCCTGGCGCACCTGCATGCCCGAGGGCGTCGGCGTCAAGACGTTGACTGCCGGGTCGGTGTCGATGCCGATCGACATGACCGCATAGAAAGCGTTGCCGGCGGTGGTCGACGTGACCAGCAACTGCGGTGCCTCGCGGCCGATCGCCGTGCCGCTGGCGACGCCAATGGCCAGCGTGGCGGTGAAGGCGGTGGTGGCGCCCGGGTCGAGGATCAGCACAACCTCGCCATCGGCGACGGCCTTGAAGCCGGCTGCAGCATTGGCATTGATCGCCGCCGCCAGACCGGCCGCCACGCGGGTGCGGTTGTCGTTGGCCACCGGGGTGTAGACAAACGGCGTGGTGATGCCGCCAGCGGTGAGTGCCAGCGTCCAGGCCGTGCCCTGGATGGGGGTGGTGGCGCGCTCCGCCAGGTTGACTTGCAGGCCGGCAGTCACCAGTGCGCTGTAGCCGCGCGCAATGCTGACGGCGTTGACTGCGCTGGCCATGTTATTGGCGACCGCCGTCAGCGTGGCGCCATTGATCACGAAGGCGTCGCCGTTGGTCAACTGCAGCGCCGTGCGGTCGGCGAGATCCAGGGCACCATCCGACAGCCGGTTGAAAACGGCATCGATGAAGGCGTCGACGCTGAGCTGGGTCGTGGCAGCCCGGTTGAGCGTCAGCACCCAGTAGTCATTGACCGACGTGCTGCCGCCGAACTGGATCAGCGCGCGGTCGGTCGCGGTGCGCACCTGCACCGCCTTGCCTTCGCCGTAACCCGCATCGGGGTTGAAGGCCTCGCTGCTGTTGAGGGTCCGTGTGGCGGCTGGAGACACGTTGACAACCACGTTCTGCGTGGGCTGGCTGGTGAGCACCACGCCCCAGCTGTCGGTGACCGGTGCCTGGGTGAGCCAGGTCGTGTTGTAGGTAGAGGGTCGGCTGTCGGACAGGCGCGAGGTGATGTCGTAGCGGCTGTCGAACAGGGGAATGGCGTCCCAGTTGCCGAAGCCAGCGACCTTCAGGTAATAGGCTTTGGTCTCGGGGTCGTACTCTGCGATGGTGGCGCCCTGGCCCTGGCCTACACCCTCGACAAACTGCAGGGTCTTGCCGGTCAGCTCGACTGCGTTCGGATTGACGGCATGGCCCTGCACCGAGATGATCAGGTCGTAGCTGATGCCATCCCACACGCCTGGGTACACATACTGCGGGTAGAACTTGTCGTAGGTGATGACCGACGACACGCGAATGGCATAGTTCGCTCCGCCGCCGGGCAGATTGGTCAATGTGTGGTCCAGCAGCGGGTCGTAGTTGGTGACGCTGCCCAGGTCGACCGGGCGAGTCTGCGATGGCGTACCGGGCAGGAAATAGTCGAAGGCGCCTGGCACCACGGCACCAGCGGGGTCGAGCAGTTCCAGCCGCGGGCTGATGACGTAGCTGACCCGCTCGAAGATCGGCACCTGGACATACACCGGCCGGACATCGAACACCGGAAAGATTCCCAGGATGTAGCGGCTGATGTAGAGCTCGTTGTGGCTGAACACCGATTTGTAGCCGGTGAGCACGTCGAAACTGCCCGTCACCAGGCGGGTCTTGTCGATATCGGCCACCACCTGCACATCGCCGCCGCGCGATGCCTCGATCGTCATCGGGTTCAGTACATTGCCACCCGTCGGGCCGAGGGCCTGGTCCTCGATGAGAATTCTGGGCGCAGCACTGGACGCGGAGATCTTGCGCGCCTTGTACAGGGGGCTGGCATCGATGGCCGCAGCCAGGCCCGTGGCTACCGTCTGCAGGTTGCGCTCGCCTTCGGCGGTACCTGCCAGCAGGTTGGTCGGCACCACATACTGGTACTCGACGCCGCTGAGCTTGACCTTGAACACCTGCCCACCCGACACCGTGCCCAGCGAAGCTGGCAGCTCGAACACCACCACCGCATAGAACGGGCCCGTGGCAGCGACCGTGGATTTGCTGCCGTAGGGCGACTTGCGGGTCAGGCTGAAATCGCCGAGCTCGACCAGACCGCCGTCGGTCGAGACCACCTCGATCACGCCGGTGGGCTGGCCGGCGCCATCCAGCAGCACCACGGCCGTGAGGTTGACGGGCGCATCGAGCTCCTGGCGCAGGAACTCCAGCAAGGATGCCAGCGGCGTCACCCCCACAACATGGTCTGCAGCCGTCGAACTACCTAGCTTGAACGACCAGACGTCGCCGGCACGGTTGTTGTACGCGGCAATCGCGATCGCCAAATTGACCTGCATCTTCCAGTCCAGTGCGACGCTGCCACTGATCGTTGCGTTGCCGCTCACGGCGGGCGTGGTGATGGTCAGGCCGGTGACTGCGATGGCTGCCGTGCCGGTATTGCGCACGACAAACAGCGATGGGCCGAACGCGAAGCCAGCGTAGGTGCCGGTGGCAGTGAAGTCGGCGTCCTGTGCCAGAGACACCGACATGTCGGTGCCCGTGTAGTTGTTGGTTCGACTGTTGGTCGACAGCGTGTTGCCGGTGACCACCACCCCATCCGTGAGGCTGAACTGCCATGTCTCGCCCTCGCCCACAGCGCCGTCCACCAGGAGCCGTCGCGCCGCGACACTGGCCACGGTTGCGGTAGCACCTTCGCGTACCTCGACCAGCGTGAAGCCGGTGATGTTCAGCCCGGGGCGAGTGATCTTCAGGTTGTTGGACGCAAAGCTCCCGGTCCAGTTCGGGCTCTCGGTCAGCGCATTGATCGCCGCGGCCAGATCGCTGCCCGTGATGGCCGCGTTGGTGGTGAATACCGTACTCAGCGTGATGTCCCCGGCGAGTTCCCAGCGCAGGGTGGCAGGCCCGATGAAGGTGGTGGTGCTCAGGTTGGCTTCATTCGGGCTGGCACCGTTGTCGACCGTCGCCGTCACGCTGCGGGTCAGGGTCTCAAGCAGCGTGGGCGCAAACACAGTGCCGTCGTTGCGCACGATCAGGAGGCGGTCGGTCCCCGCGTCATAGATGGCGTTGAAGCCGGTCTGGGTATAGATCCAGTTCACGACATCCACCGCCGTGGTGTCCTTGTTGGTGTTGAAGTTGAAGCGCTGGGTTGCCGAACTGGCCGTGAGCTTGAGTTCCCAGCGTGCTGCTGGGTTCTCGGTGAAAGCTGCCAGGCTCAGGCTGCGCGCAGCCACTGCGGTATCGGTGATGCCGGTCGAACGCTCTGGCGCCTTGGTGATGAGGAACTCGACCCGGGCGTTGACCACATTGCTGAACGTGACCTCGCTGCCGGTTCCACCAGCCCCGCTGAGCGTCCGGAAAGCCGCCGCGACCTGGGCGGTCTGGTCGCCGATCAGTGCCAAGTAGGTGCTGGTCAGGCTGCCAACCTTCAGGAACCATTGCTCGTTCTGGTGCACGTTCCCTGCCAGCACGATTCGCAGGTCGGTCCAGGCGATGTTTTCC
>Ga0105046_10000091_pt1 | contig 95651 bp, 79 predicted proteins | sample MAT03_FD_78385 | JGI IMG/M metagenome (GOLD analysis project Ga0105046, IMG submission 78385) | Freshwater microbial communities from Lake Fryxell liftoff mats and glacier meltwater in Antarctica - MAT-03 (megahit assembly) | ecosystem: Environmental > Aquatic > Freshwater > Ice > Liftoff... | reverse complement strand
CCCGAAGGACGAGGACGCAGCGCTGCGCTTTGCGCAGACCACGTTGGCGCTCTTGAGAAACCAGGGCCTGCGGCAGCAGCTCGGCAGCGAGGCGGCCAACCTGGCGCGCCGCACCGCGCACCCCGACGTGGTGCTCGGCCGCTTCGAGCAGATCTACAAGGACGCCATCCGCCATCGCAAAGAGACGCTGCCGGTGCCGCTCGAGAAGCGTTCGCGCCTCGTGCAGCTCGCGTCGTTCTCGCGCCACTACGCGGCGTGGGCCTGGTGGAATGGTGCCGTGCTGGCGCTCGGACGGACCGCGGCCGGCCTCGGTGCGAGCCGGACCAGTGGCGCCATCCAGCACGCCGAGGCGCAGAAGATGGTCGAGCAGGCGATGGCCCAGCGACCGATCACACGTCCCGTCGCGCGCCCCGCAGCCTGAGTACAGCTTCCCTCAACGTGGCGCGCTGATCATATCGCAGCCGAGCGGGCGCCAAAGGCGAGCGCTCGTTCGGTAGCGATGCCTCGCGCTCTCACGTCAACGTTTACCCCCGACGTGACCAAGCGCTTGCCAAGTAGGGGTCGCTCCCTATAGTCCCGGCCCCAATGGGGCCTGCCGCGGAACCACCACGGCCCCCGGACACGGAGCGACGCGATGACGCAGGCGACCGGCAACTTCACCAAGCGCGTTGGCGATTACGACGTCGATGTGCGCGGCAAGGGACGTCAATTCAGGAACGACTTCCTCGAGAAGTTCAGCCACTGCCACGGCCTCGTGCCGCTGTTGCTCTACTCACCGGTCGCGATCTTCTGCCTGGTCGTCGCGGTCGTGACCTACGCGTTGCCGTTCGGCCAGATCGTGGCACTTGCCGCAGGCGGCACCTTCTTTTGGACCTTCTTCGAGTACTGGATGCACCGCGAGGTCTTCCATTGGAAGGGCATCGCGAAGGTGCACTACTTCCTGCACGGAATCCATCACATGTACCCCAATGACAAGGGGCGCCAGGTGATGCCGCCGAGCGCGTCGCTGGTGGTCGCTATCCCGATGTGGTTTGTGCTCCAGCTCTTGTTCGGCACGGCGCTCGCGCTGCCGGTGTTCGCGGGCTTCGTCGCCGGCTACGTCTGGTACGACACGACCCATTTCTGGACCCATGTCGGCAAGGCGTCGAGTCGCTATGGCAAGTACCTGAAGAAGCACCACATGTTGCACCACTTCAAGTCGCACCAGCGCGGCTTCGGCGTATCGACGCCGATGTGGGATTGGGTCTTCCGTACGATGCCCGAGCGCGATAACAACGACTGATGATGAAGCTCACCTGCACTGCCTTCGTGATGTGTCTTGTCAGCGTCGCCTGCGACGAGGACCCGCTGCGGAACGTGCTCGACGTCGCGGGCGTGAGCGACACCGTGCCGGTCCTCGAGACGACCCTCGGCGCGCCCGATGCGACGCTGCCGGACACGCAGTTGCCGGACACGCAGCCCGTCGATACGCAGCCCATCGACACACAGCCCGTCGACACACAGGTCGCCCAGGACACCGGTCCCAACGACGACACGCAGGTCGCTCAGGACACCCAGGACACCCAGATCGGGGACTCGCAGCCGCCAGACACGCAGCCACAAGACACGCAGCCCCAGGACACGCAGCCCCAGGACACCCAGTCCCAGGACACCCTGCCGCCAGACGCCCAGCCAGACACCCAGCCCGACACGGGGCCGGAGGTGACGCCTATCGACAACGGCCTCAACGCTTCCTGGATCGGCGGCACGTGCGCAAGCCCGGCGGACTGCGACCACCCGGCCTTCACCGAGGCCGAGCTATGCCAGACCAGTGACTTCCCAAACGGCTTCTGCACCCAGGCCTGCCGTCAGAGCGCGAGCTCGGGCGCCTGGATCTGCCCCGACGCGGACACCGGCGCCGGCACCGTCTTCACGACCACGCGCTGCATCAGCGCCAGCGGCACCCCGCGCTGTGTCGCCGAATGCGACTACGGCAAGTCGGTCAGCGGCTGCCGCCCCGGCTACGCGTGTGTGCTCCGATCGCGCCACGGCCAGCCCGACAGCGTCTTCCCGGTGTGCCTGCCCGAGGCCGCGCAGCGCTGGCCGGGTGAGCCCGCGCTGACCGACGACATCGGCCAGGCCTGCGACGCGCCGTCGGACTGCGCCAACCGCAGCTGCCTCGGTCTGCCCGGCGGCTATTGTTCGAAGGCGTACTGCGACACGACCGGCTGCCCGGGCGCGTCGACCTGCTTTGGGCTCTCAGCTGGCGAGAGCGCCTGCCTCCGGGACTGCGGGGTCGCTGGTGAATGTCGCACAAACGAGGGCTACGAATGTGACAGTGACGGCACCTGCTGGCCCGGCAACAACGCCCCGACGTGGAACCCGAACGTCGGCGTGAATGACTGCTCGACCGCCTGGGGCAATGCCGGCAGCGGCCTCTCGGCATGCGACGCGACCAAGGACGACTATGTCGTCCTGCGCAAATCAGCGCGCAATCTGGCACTCTGCAATAAAGGCAATATCGTCGCCAATTACCAGATGGGCCTCGGCTTCGCGCCGATCGGCGACAAACAGGAGGAAGGCGACGGCAAGACCCCCGAGGGCGTCTTCTACGTGCCGCAGCTGGTGCCGGACTCGGACTACCACCTGGCCTTCCTCGTTTCTTACCCTGACAAGGCCGACGCCACCCGCGGCCTCGCCGGCGGCATCATCACGCAGGCGCAGAAGAACGCGATCGACACGGCCCAGACGCAATGTGGGACCCCGCCGCAGAGCACCGGGCTCGGGGGTTGGATCGAGATCCACGGCGAAGGCGGCGAGAGCGACTGGACGCTCGGCTGCGCGGCCCTCGACAACGCCGCGGTCGACGTCCTGTGGGCGACCCTCGGGGTGCGCGACACGATCGTCATCCTGCCGTAGACTCGGCCGGGACTTTGCCCGCCCACCGTATCGCCTCGGGCTGCCGTTGCTGGGCCGTTCGGAGCAACGAGGAGAATCAGTTTGAACATCGCAACGATGACGCCCGACACCCGGAAGAAGCTCGTCCAGATGGCCTGCATCGCGGCCTGGGCAGACCTCGAGATCCACGACAACGAGCGGCGTGTGGTCTACGATCTCGCGACCCAGCTGGCGCTGCCGGGCGAAGACCTGGAAGACGTCGCGGGGTGGATGCGGTCGCCCCCGCCGGACTTCGATCCCTATGAGATCCCGCACGAGCATCGCGCCGCATTCCTCGAAGCGTTCCTCGAAGTGATGACCGCAGACGGGCGGGTCGACACCGAGGAGTCGGAGACGATCCGCCTCTTGCGCGAGCTCGTGATCTGACGATGCTCGCCCTCGCCGTGCTAGCCGCCGATGGCGGCTTGTCAGTGCTCATCGGGCTCGGGTTCGTCGCGGTGATCATTTGGTGGGTCGTAGCCCTCGTGAGCAACGAGAAGCGGCGCAAAGCATGGGTCGAGGTGGCCGGACGCCTAGGGCTGACCCTCGTCAAGCCCGACCATCTGATAGGCGAGCTCGACGGATCGAATGTCGTGGTCGACATCATCACGCGCGGCTCCGGCAAGAATCGCCGCACCTATACGCGCGTGTGCGCGAGCGGCGGGCTCCCCGATGATTTGACCCTGGCGCGCGAGGGCTTCTTTTCCAGCTTCACAAGCGACCATGAGACCGGCGACAAACGCTTCGACAGCGCTGTTCGCGTGAAAGGCGACGAGGGCCTGGCGTTGGCGGTGCTCGACGAGCCGATACGTGCGATCGTCGCCAATGCGACCTTGGAGGGCTGGGTCTACCAGGGAGGCATCTGGCTCTACGAGGTGCAGCGCCGGCTCGGCGCTGAGATCGAAGACAAGCTGCGGTCCGGTGCGGCGCTCGCGCAGACGTTGCGGGGCGCGGCACAAAGCGTAGCCCAGCGGCTCGCAGCACGGGTCACGTCCGATCCCGACACGGGCGCCCGACGCCGCGTGCTCGAGTATCTGATCGAGCACTACCGGGACACCGAGGCGCTGCGTCGGGCGCTCGACGCGGCACGGTCCGACGTGGACGCGACGGTCCGGTTCATCGCGGCCCGCGAGCTCGTCGACCTCGAGGTGCTCGCAGCGATCGCGCGTGACCGTGAACTACCCGGCCAGCTTCGGGCGGATGCGCTGCGCGCGGCGTGCGCGATGCGCAAGCACCCGACCACCCTGCAGCTCATCGACGACCTGCCGGCCGAGCTGTCCGAAGAGACGACCGCGCCGGCCCTCAGATTGGCGCTCGCCTGGGCGCTCGGCGTCGTGCCAAACGCGCGCGCCGAAGCGACGCTCATCGATCTCCTCGAGTCGAAGGGCGACGAGGTGCAGCTCGAGGCGATACGCTCGCTCGGCAACGTCGGCACGGTCGCGGCGGTGCCCGCGCTGATCCCGTTCCGCGATCGCTTCATGGCGTTTGCGATGCAGTCGGCCGGCGTCGCGAAGGACGCCATCCTGCAGATCCAGTCGCGTGCTGGACACGCCGCCGCCGGCGCGTTGGCGCTGGCCGAGGTCGAAGGCGGGCTCGCGCTCGCCGCCGACGAGAGCCCGGCGAATCCCTCCGAGCACGCCGCTAGCGAGCCCGCCGAGACATGAGGCGGGGAGTGCATGGGGCTCGTGCGCGAGCGAGTATTCCGGTTCAGCGTACGCGGCCGAATATCGACATTGATCCGGTCGCATAGCCGGCAGATGTCAATTTCGATGAGGGTCCCGGAGTGGTATAGAATCGAGGCCACCTGGCACTCACACCCGAACCCATGGAACCTATGCGTATCCAGCCCCTGCTTCTTTCGGTGTCCTTGTCGCTGCCCCTCCTCTTCGCGTGCGGGGACGACGCCTCGTCGAGCGGCAAGGCCCTCTACGCGGGTCGCTAGCGGCGCGGCGTGCGAGAGCGACATCGAGTGCTCGAGCGCGAGCGGCGTCCTGGCGTGCAACTACAATAGCAGCACCTGCGTCGCCGTCGGAACGACCGAGAACGCGGCGAGTGGAGTCACGTGCGGCGAGGTCTACACCGCCACCACGATGACGATTGTGACCTGCGTCGCCGGACTCGCTTGCGACGGTAGCGGCGAGACCTCCGTTTGCGCGGCGGTCGTGCCAAAGGGTGGCACCTGCCGTGGCGACTACACGCCCTGTGAGCTCGGTAGCGTGTGCGTGCGCAGCGATGCCGAGGCCGCGAGCGGGACCTGTGGTGAGTTCCCGGTTGTCGACACTGTCGGGGCCACCTGCGACGAAGACTTCGGGAGCGCGAGCCGGAAATTCTGCAACCCCATCAAGGGCCTCGGCTGCTATCAGGGCAAGTGCGCCAAGGTGGGTGACGGCTCGATCGGGTCGCGCTGCTTCGAGGCCGACCTTCCCGACAGCTGTGTCGCTGGCGCCTTCTGCGACGGTGCGAGCAACACCTGCCTCACGGCCAGGGCCAACGGCGGAAGCTGCGAGCGCGACAATGACTGCGCCAGCAACTACTGCGACTTCGGGCAGGGCGAGCCGGTCTGCGCGGCGCCGAGTTGCCAGTAAACAGTGTCGCCTGGCTTCGGATCCAAAGCGCCGGTTCGTGAGCCGTCGAGGCTCACGACTCGTCGCGCATCACAACAGGCGCACGACCGGCTTCTCGCTCATCAAGAGACGATTGGCGTGCAGGTCGCGCACGGTCGCGACGAGCCAGCGCTCCGCATTGACGCCGAATGCGATCTCGAGACGCGGCCGCTTGTCGCCCGGCTCGTGCGGCGGCTCTAGCTCGCCGAGCGTCGGGTTGTCGGCGTTGAGCGCAACGACGATCCGCTCCTCTGCCGCCTCGCCCTGCCCGCCGATCTTCTTGAGTGCGCCGGCTTCGTCCCACGCGAAGCGGCGCTCGTCGGGCTCGGCATGGCCTATCTCGGCGATGACGAGCTTGAAGAGACGCTCGGGCTCGCCGAGCGCGCAGGTCGGCACGAGCTGCCGCTTCCACAGGTCCATCGCGGTCGGCACACGCGTGCCACGCGGCACGACCAGGGTATGGCGCGGGTCGTTCGTGCGCGGGTCGTAGGTGAGGAACGCGTAGTCGTGAACGATCAGATCGCTCTGCGTGAGCGCGCCTGCCGCGTAGGCTGCCGCGCCATACGCGACCGCCTCGAACGGCTGCCAGGCGCGCACGCGGTCACGTCCAAAGCGCGCCTCCATTTTCGGATACACCTCGGGCAGGAGCGTCGAGCCGCCGACCATCAAGACCTCGTCGATTGCGGCGCCAGCGCGGCGCGCATCGGCGACGACCGTGTCGACCATCGCCTCGATGTCGCGATACCAGCCGCGCTTGTCGAGCACGGCGATGATGTCGTCGCGACGGACCTCGAGGAGGTTCGCATCACCGCGCACACGCGCCTCGAAGGCGCGCATGTCCTCGGGCGGGGTCAGGTAGAAGGCGTCTTTTTCATTGAAGAAAACGCTCTCCTTTACGCGCCGCGCCTCGTCGAGCAGCATGAGCCACCAGAAGCGCGACTCTTCGTTTTTATCGCGGTCGCGGAGCGGGAATGACAGGCGCTCGCAGAACTCCTCGGCAAGCCAGCGGTCGACGAGATTGCCACCGAGCTGCTGCCCCTGCTTGGCGACGACCCGCGAGCTGCCCTGCTGCATGCCTTGGTAGTCGAGCTCGACCACGGCTGCGTGCGCGGTGCCGCCGCCGATGTCCAGCACGAGCACCGTCTTCTTCGCGCCGATGCCGATGCCGTAGCCGATGGCGGCGGCGACCGGCTCGTCGAGGAAGCGGATCCGATCGATGCCGAGGTCTTTGCCGATGGCGATGATCTCGGCGCGAAATGTCTCGTACGCGTCGACCGGGGTCGTCACGACGAGGTCCTCGATGCGCTCGTCGGTCGTCAGCTCGACCTCGCGCATCAGCTCGCGGATGAACACGCGAGCGCAGTCGCGCGCCGTGAAGACGGTGTTGCCAAGGCGCGCGAGCGGCTTCATCGGCGAGCGCATCAGCGCGGCCTTGAAGGTCGGCGCGAACTCGGGCCGTGGGGTGCCCACGTTCAGCTCGAGCGCTGGCCGCCCGATGATGCCGTGTTGCCCCCAGAGCCGCGTGCGGAACAGCGGCCACTTGCCGAGCTTGCCCCAGAAGCCGGCTGGCTCGCGCAGCTGTACGACCGATGGCACGAGGCGCGGCGCTTCCAGAGACTCTGCGAAGCCTTCGCCCGAGTCGACCGCCGCCTGGCGACAGATGTTGTCGAGTGCCAGGAACTTCGGCCGGCGCGCGTTCGCGTCCCAGGTGGCCACGCCGCTATTGGTCGTACCGAGATCGAGCGCCCATGAACCCATGCGCTGGTCATGCCTCAAGCCCGCTCGCATTGCCAGACCGGCCGTCAGCGGCGGCCAGCAGGTTTACAGCGCCTACACAGCGCACACGGCAAGAGCCGCCCCCGACCGAGATTCCAGGCGGGTCCGAAGCATCGGCAGGGGGCGGCATGGCCGTTGCTCTCTCAGGAGGTGACCGTTCGACCCTTCAAGATCCCACGACCCTGGGGAGGCCCTCATGACCCGGTTCTCGTTGAGTGCGATGCTCACATCGCTCGCCTGTTTTACACCGCTCGCCGCCTGCGGCGACGACGACAGCTCTTCCGCTGGGGTCAGCGACACCCAGGGCGGCTGCGGCAGCGGCTGCTCGGTGCCCGACGGCACCACGTCGACGACAGCCGACACCTCGGTGGCGAGCGAGGTATCGGCCGAGACATGGTCGCCGTCCGAGGACGCCTGGCAGGGCGCGGACACGGCGGTTCCAGGGGATACGGGCCCGACCGGCAATACCAACGTCAGCTTCGGTGGCGCCCAGGACTTCGGCTACGTGCGAGCCCTCATTGAGGCCGGACGTGTGCCGCACCCGAGTGACCTCGACCCGGCCGGATTCTACGCGGAGCACGCGACGCCGCTGCCGGCCCCGGTGTGCGGCGAGCGCCTGTGCGTGCAGGCGATGCTCGGCGTGATGTCGAACCTCCTGAACGGGCAGAGCTGCACGATGCTGCAGCTCGGCCTGAACTCGCCGATCGTCGTCGCCGAGGGTGATCGCCCGCCGCTGACATTGGCGGTGGTCGTCGACCTGTCGGGCTCGATGGTCGGTGGCGACAAGATCGACTACGTGAAGATCGGCCTCGAACGGCTCGTGAGCGAGCTCAACGATGACGACCGGATAGCCCTCATCACTTACGAGACAACCGTCAGCGTCGTGCAGCCGATGACCGCCGTGCGGGGCCATCGCAATGACCTCCTGACGATCGTGCGCGGGCTCCAGGCGAACGGCTCGACCAACCTCTACGACGGGCTCGAGCGAGGCTACGACGAGATCCTGGCGAACTACGACAGCGGCCGCCAGAACCGGCTCATCCTGTTGTCCGATGGCAACCCGACGGTCGGCATCACCGACACCCCGCGCATCCTCGAGATGAGCGCCGGCTACAACTCCGACGGCGTCGGCCTCACGACCGTCGGCCTCGGCACGGACTTCAACCTGGCGCTCATGCAAGGGCTCGCCGAGCAGGCGGACGGCAACTTCTACTTCCTCGAGAGCGGCACCGCGGTCGACGAAGTCTTCACCGAGGAGCTCGCCTACTTCACGCTGCCGGTCGCCTTCGACGTGAAGCTGGAGGTCAGGTCAGGTGACTTCTATCAGGTCGACGGGGTCTCGGGCACAAAGCGCATGACCCTTGCGAATGGCGACGCGAAGCTCGAAGTGCCGAGCGTGTTCTTCGCCCATCGCAAGTCAGCCGATGACGTGCACGAAGGACCCGACGGGGTCGGCCGGCGAGGCGGCGGCTCGCTGCTGTTGCTCGAGATGATGCCGACCCCCTGGAACGGGGTCACGCCGGCCGAGGGCGATGTCGCCGAGGTGGTGCTGACGTTCCGCGAGCCGGGCTCGGACGCACTGAAGGAGGACCGCGTGCTCGTGCACTATCCGCATGCGCCGGGTGAGATCCTCGAGCAGGGCTACTTCGAGGGGCCGATCGTCACCAAGAGCTTCGTCGTGATGAACCTCTACTTCGGCATCGAGACGGCCAGCCTGCTGTTCCATGGCGGCCAAGCGCGCGAGGCGCGTGACTTGCTAGAGCAGGTGATCGCGGCCGCCGCTGACTACGAGGACTCGGCCAACGACGGCCAGGGCGACCTCGATATCCGGCTCGATATCGAGATGCTCGACGATCTCGTCGCCGTCATCGAGGACCTCGGACGCCTGAACGAACCGCCGCCCGCGCCGCCTGCGAACCCGTGGCCGTGCGACTGACGATCTGAGACCTATCAGAGCCCTTCAAAGAGGCTGTCGATCGCGACCGATACATCGGGGAAGACCACCAGCGAGAGCGCCGTGCCGACACCGATGGGATAGGGGGTGTCGGTGCGGTAGTCGCCGTCGGCCGGGTCGCGCAAGACGTGAACGACGCGCCTGGCGACGTCGATGACCCAGTACTCGGGAATGAGCGTCAGCGCGTAGAGCCGCCGCTTTGTGACGAGGTCACGTTTGCGCGAGGAGCGCGAGACCTCGCAGACGAAGTGCACATGGGTCGGGTGGTCGTCAGTGAGGTCGTCCTGCGGGTCGTAGACGGCAACGTCGGCCTCGGGCTCGGACTCTTCGGCGCCGACGATCGGCGAGTGAGATTGGACGAGTGCGCGCTTGTGCAACGCCAGAATGAGGAGCGAGGCGAGGCGAGCGGTGATGCGGCTGTGCGGCGGCTTTTGAGGCGACATCTCGATGAGCTCCCCGAACAACAGCTCGAGGCGCTCGTCCTCGAACACGCCCTCACCCACGAGGATGTCGAACTCGCTGCGCTTCAAGCGTCGGCGCGGCAGTTCCTCGGGCTCCTCGACGTCCGGAACGACTCGCACCGGCTCACCCCGAGGGGTGACGTCGGGCGCTATCTCTTGTCGTGCGACCATGCTGGAAGTCATACCGTGAGGCGGCGCGATGAGACAACTACGAGGCCGGCTCAGGCGATGTCGTAGTGCGAGAACGTCATCTGGAACGCAGCGCGTCCCTGCGACATCGAACGCAGCTCGGTCGAGTAGCCGAACATGCGTTCGATCGGGACCTGCGCCTTGATGTGCGACACCTGCGGCGTGACCTCCTCCATGTTCTCGATGCGGCCGCGGCGCTGATTGATGCTGCCGATGACATCGCCTGTGTACTCGGGCGGGGTCGTCACCTCGACATTCGCGATCGGCGCCAGGCGCGCGGGCTTGGCGGCCTGCATCGCTTTCCTCAGCGCGCCCGAGGCGGCGATGGTGATGCCGACCGGCTTCGTGACGCCTTCTTTCCAGCCGACGTGCGTGACCGTGACGTGCACGTCCTGCGTCGGGTCCCCGGACAACACGCCCGAGTTGAGCTGGTTATCGAGCCCGAGCTTGATGAGCCGCTTCGTCTCCTCGGTGAACCACGGCACCACCGTGCCCTCCCGCGGGAAGGCCCACTCGATCACGTTGCCGGTGCCACGCTCGAGCGGCTTCACGCTCACGCCGACGTTGCCGTAGAGGTAGTCGCCTTCGGCCTGACGCTCGAAGGTGTCCTCCTCGCTTGCGTTCGCCGTGATCGTCTCTCGGTAGACGACCTGCGGCTTGCCGATGCGCGCCGGCACTTCGAACTCGCGGCGCACGCGATCGGCCAGCACGTCGAGGTGGAGCTCGCCCATGCCGGAGATGATCGTCTGGCCGGTCTGCGGGTCCTCACGCCAGCGGAACGTCGGGTCCTCGTCTGCGAGTTTTCCAAGCGTTTCCAATAGCTTGTCGCGGTCGCGCGTCTGCTCGGGCTCGATCGATTGCGAGATGACCGGCTCATAGGCATCGATCTGTTCGAGCAGGATGGGCTTTGCCGGATCGCAGATCGTGTCGCCCGTCTTCGTGTGCTTCAAGCCGAGCACGCCGACGATATTGCCGGCGGTCACCGACTCCTTCCGCTCGCGTTGGTTGGCGTGCATCAGGAAGATGCGCGAGACCTTTTCTTTGATGCCTTTGCCCGGGTTCAGGATCTCCATGCCGGCCGTCAACGTGCCGGAGTAGAGCCGCACGAACACGAGCCGCCGACCGTCGTCGCCCATCATCGCGACCTTGAACGCCAACCCCGCGAGCGGCCCCTTCGGGTCGTGCGGCCGCTTCTCGGGCGCGCGCGTGATCGGGTGCACGCCGTCGATCTCGGGCACGTCGTCGGGCGAGGGCAGCCACATGACGATGGCATTCAACAGCGGCTGAATGCCCTTATTGCGGAGCGCCGCGCCACACAGGACCGGCACCAGCTTGTTCGCGATGACGGCCCGCCGGATGCCGGCGTGGATGTCGTTGGTGCTCAAGGCCTCAGGCGTCTCGAGCCAGGTCAGCGCGAACTCGTCGTCGGCGATGGCGATGCGCTCGAGCAGGATGTTGCGAGCGCTCTCGACGTCGTCGACCATGTCGGCCGGGACCTCGACGATCTCGAGCGAGACAGGGTCGTCGGGATCGTCCCAGACCCACGCGCGCCGCTCGACGAGCTCGACGATGCCGCGGTGCTTGCTCTCGGTTCCGATCGGCAGGGCGGCCGGCGCGCAGTGCTCGCCGAAGCGCTCCTCCATCATGTGGAGGCTGCGCCAGTAGTCGGCGCCGATGCGGTCCATCTTGTTGATGAAGCCGATGCGCGGGACCTTGTAGCGGTCGGCCTGGCGCCACACCGTCTCGGTCTGCGGCTCGACCCCGTGCACGCCGTCGAACACCGTCACGGCCCCATCGAGCACGCGCAGCGAGCGGCTCACTTCGATGGTGAAGTCGACGTGGCCCGGCGTGTCGATGAGGTGCACCTCGGCCTTGTTCGGCAACGCGATGGTGCCCGCGAGGGCCGGCGGCGACTTCGGCGCGACCTCCCAGTTGAACGTCGTCACGGCGGACGTGATGGTGATGCCGCGCTCGCGCTCCTGGACCATCCAGTCCATCGTCGTGTCGCCGTCGTGCACCTCGCCCATCTTGTGCTCGCGCCCAGACAGGTAGAGGAGCCGTTCGGACACGGTGGTCTTACCGGCATCGATGTGGGCCATGATGCCGATGTTGCGGATGTGCGCCATCGCGCTTTTCTTCGGTACCGGGGATGGGCTCGCCATGGCGCGGAGTAGAACCACCGCACTCATCCAAGGTCAACGTGATTGAAAGGCTACTTCGAGCTGAACCAGTCGTCGCGATGCCGGAACAGCACGTTGAACGTCGTGAGCGATCCGTGGCACTTCGAGAGGTAATCGAGCAGCGTCGTCTTGTCGTCGCCCGTCAGCTTCGGGTGCGCCTTGAGCGAGCGCTCGAGGTCGCGCATCTTGCGCTTCAGGCGGCACACACGGTCGAAGAGCAGGTCGATCGAGATGTCGATCGCGTCCTCTCCGGAGGCGGGCGCGCCCTGGATCCGGCAGATGCCGCCGACGAACTTGGCCGCCAACTCGACCGACTCGCGCGGCGCGTGGCGACGCAACAATTCCTCCAGCGGACGACGCGTCGGGCGGCGCTGACGCCAGCCGCGTGCGCTCGGGCGGAACAGCGAATTGAAGCCGGTCAGCGCGCCGTAGACGCGCGTAATCGGCACGTGCAGCTCGATCTTCTCGAGGTTGCTCAACACGTCGTGGGCGTTGACCTTCTGCTCGAGCACCCGCAGCCGGTCGCGGATCATTACGAATTTATGAAAGAAGGCATCAATTTCGAGCTCGTGTGCCTTGAGCTCCGGGTCGGCCGGGCGCAACAGCATGAGCCCGCCCGAGTACTCGCTCAGCGAGATGTCCGAGAGCGCCGCGAAGCTCTCGACCACATCGAGCATCGCCTCTTCCATCTGCTGCGGATCGACCCCGCCACCCGGATCCGCCAGCGCCCCCGCGATGGCTCCCGAAGCGGCCGCGGACGGTGCCGTCGGCGCCGGTGCGTCGTCGCCGTCGCCGCCATTTCCATCAAGCACGCTCCGCTGAGCAGTGCCGCCAGCAGGCGGCTGGAAGAATTGCCGGGTCGCTTCGGAGACCACCTCGACCTCGTCGCCGTCGCGCCGTCGCTTGATGACCGTGCTCGGCCCGTCGTCGCCGAGTGGGCGGCGCACGACGCTGCCGACGTCGACATCGACCGGGCGCCGCTCGGCGCGGCGGCTCTCGGGGACGTGGGTGCGGACCGCGAGCACGACCTTCTCTTCGAAGCCGTCGAGCGGCTTGAACTCGTGGCAGGTCGAGTCGTTCGTCGTGCGCGAGGCGTTGCGCGGGTACATCTTGCAATGCCCGTAGAGCACCGGCGCCTGGCCGAAGTCGCGCGTAAAGTGGCTGCAGGCGCCACAGGTGCCGTTCTTGCGCCAGGTGTCATCGCTCATGCCCGAGCCTCCGCGCGCAAGCTAAGGCCTCGCCTGCCGACCTGCAAGCGCACAAGGCCGATCACGCCCTGACATTGCAACGTCAGCCGACACGCGTCCCGCTCGCCTTGTCGTTGGCGACCGTGACGCGCACGGGTGCCAATACGCGCTCGAGCTCGGCCGGCGTGATGGCGACGAGGAACCCGCGCTTGCCGCCGTTGATGTAAATGAGCGGCGCCTCGAAGATGGTCGCCTCGGCGTGCACCGGCAGCGGCTTCTTCAACCCGAACGGGCTCGTGCCGCCGACCTGATAGCCGGTGTGGCGCTCGGCCACGTCGGGCGTGCATGGGTCGATGCGCTTCTTGCCGACCTGGCGCGCGAGCTCTTTTGTCGAGACGGTGCAGTCGCCGTGCATCAAGACGATCAGTGGCTTCTTCGCCTCGTCCTCGAACACGAGCGTCTTGATGACGACATGCTCTGCGACCCCGAGCTGGGCCGAGCTGTGGCGCGTACCGCCCTTCTCTTCGTAGCTGAAGACGTGCCCATCCCAGGCGACCTTCGCTGCGTCCAACGCGCGCGTCGCGAGCGTCGTCGGAAATCCCTCGCGTGCCATTGGCCTTGGCCTATTTCTCGGCGTAGAGCGCGAACCAGGCGCCCTGTGGATCGCAGCAGGTCGCCATGCGACCGCCGCCGGTCACCGCGACCGGTCCGTGCATGACCGAGCCACCGAGTTCGCGCACCTTGGCGACCGCGACCTCGCAATCGGCGACGTTGCTGTAGTGCAGCCAGGCGGTCGGCATGCCGGGCGGCGCGCGCATCATGCCGCCCATCGAGTTTGCCTCCTGCACGAGGCCGAACATCTGGTAGTTGCCCATCTCGCCCATGTCCCTCGCGTTGGTCTTCACCCAGCCGAAGAGCTCGCTGTAGAACGCGTGCGCGCCCTCCGGGTCGACAGTCATCAGCTCGGACCAGCTGAACTCGCCGAGGCTGCCGCGCGGTTTGGGTGTGAACACCTCGTCGGGGTCGGCGCTCTGGTAGACGCCGAAGACCCCGCCTTGGGGATCGGCCAGGATCGCGAAGCGCATGCCGCCCGGGGCGTCGGTTGTCGGCACGAGGATCTTGCCGCCCAATGTGGCCGTGCGCGCGACGGTGTTGGCGACATTCGCGACCTTGACGTTGCCGGTCCAGCTCGACGGCTCGCTGGCCCCTGCCTCTAGCTTCGTCACCCCTCCGACCGGGCCGCCCGGCGCGACCCACATCGTATAGTCCCCGCCGCCTTCGAAGGGTGCGGTCGTCCATCCGCAGACCGCACCGTAGAAGGACTTGGCGGCTTCCGTGTCCGCCGTGGTGAGCTCGAACCAACTGAACCGACCTGCCTCTGCCATGTCATCCTCCGAGTAGGTTGCGTCCCCCGCGTTTTCAGCGGACGACGAATGTGTCGACGACCTCGCCGCCGGGGCCAATGAGATCGATCTGGTCACCGCTACGGTCAATGTAGAAGCCATCACCCGGCACGCCGAGCTCGAAGTCGAACTGGTCGACCGCGGTCGGGCCGCCAGGTGCAATCTCGCTCACCGCCGGCGCTGGGGTCGAGGCACGAAGCCCATAGAGGATCGTCGCAGCGACGATCACACTCTCGTCGATCAACGCTTCGCAGTCGCATCGCTCGCCGCGGATCGCATAGCCCTCGAGGTCGAAGCTGGCAGCGCTCGCGTTCTGGATGGCGACCCATTGGCCAAGACCCGAGGGGCTCGCGTTGACGCCCACCGCCGTGATCGTCAACGCGCCGACGGGACAAGGCGCTAGCGGCACGTTGAGGCAGCCTTCCTCCGCGTCGCAGACGTCCGCCGTGCAGGGGTCGTCGTCGTCGCAGGTGACCGCGCCGGGCTTACACACGCCGGCCGCGCACACGTCCCCTGCGGTGCAGGCGAGCCCGTCATCGCAGGCCCCGCTGCGCGGCGTGAAGCGGCAACCGAGCGCCTGGTCGCAGGCGTCGGTCGTGCAGCTGTTGCGGTCGTCGCAGACGATCGACAGACGTTGGCAGCCGAGCAGCGGATCGCAGCTGTCGATCGTACATGCATTCGCATCGTCGCACGACAGCGCCGTGCCGCGGCACTGCCCGAACTCGCAGACGTCGTCGCTCGTGCAGGCGCTCTGATCGTTGCAGCCGCCGGACACCCACGAGTGCTCGCAACCCCACGTTGCGTCACACGAATCGTCAGTGCATGGGTTGTCGTCATCGCACGGCGCAGGCTCGATTGGCGCGCACACCCCCTGGCCATCACAGCTCTCGCCGATGGTGCAGCGGTCGTCGTCCGAGCAGCTCTTGCCGGACTGGTAGCTCGTATCGAGCACGCAGCCGGTCTGACGCTCGCAACGGAAGGCGGCGCACTCGCTGTCCCACGGGCACTTCAACGCCGGGCCGGCGCGGCAGAGGCCCCCCTGGCAGGTGTCGGTGGACGTGCAGGCATCGCCGTCGTCGCAGCCGATGCCATTCAAGAGCGCGAGCTCGCAGGTGAGACCGTCGGCGCCGCAGGTCACCGCGACGCACGGGTCGTTCTCGGCGCAGCCATCGCCGGGACCGGCCATGCACACCCCGTCGGCGCAGAAATCGCCGGCACTACAGGCACTTGCGTCGTCGCATGGGAGCGCGTCATCGGGCGTGTTGGTGCACGCGCCGTTCGGCGCACAGCTGTCACGCGTGCACGGGTTGCGATCGTCGCAGGTCTCGCCGCCAGGGCGGCAGATCCCGACCGAACAGCGGTCGCCCGCCGTGCACGGATCGCCGTCGTCGCACGCGGCCAGGTTGGCGAGCCAGACGCAGCCGATCGCTGCGTCGCAGGTGTCGTCGCTGCAGACGTTGCCGTCGTCGCAGACGAGCGGACCCAGGGGCAGACAGCGCCCGGAGACGCAGCGATCGTCCAGCGTGCAGGCGTTCGCGTCATCGCACGGGTCACCTTCGGCGAGGCCGTCGCAAGGGCCGGGCGGGGCGACATCGACATCGGCTGCGACATCGCCATCGGAAATCTCGTGGGCGACATCGGGCTCGCTCGTCTCGGACCTGACCTCGCTGTCGTCCCCGACATCAGGGGCATCGTCGACCTCGTTGGCGACATCGCTGTCGTCGACTTCGGCATCGTCGTCGGGCTCGACCTCGGGCACGTCGGCACCGACCTCGCGCCCGGGCGCCGTGCCCTCTAGCTCGCTGCCGCAGGCGCCCACGACAAAGGCCAGGCACAGCAGCGCCACAAGCGGCAACGGTCGAAGAGACATGGGCGAGGGTGCGGACACGGCGGCATCCTATGCTGGAGCGCGCGCTGCCTCAACCGCAGCATGAGGCGATTGCCCTCGAAATTGGCCCCAGCCCGGGGTTTTGGCTTGATTACCTATAGAGAGTCGCTATGGTCCCGCGCCCTCAACTGAACCGGGCGAGCATCGATGGCCAAGACCGACTACTACGATGTCCTCGGGGTCTCCCGCGACGCCGATGCAAGCGCGCTCAAGAACGCGTTCCGCAAGCTCGCGATGAAGTTCCATCCCGACAAGAACCTCAACGATCCCTCGGCCGAGGGCAAGTTCAAGGAGATCAACGAAGCGTACGGCGTCCTGTCCGACGAGGACAAGCGGGCCCAGTACGACCGCTTCGGGCACGCCGCGTTCGAGGGCGGCGGCGGTCCTCCGAGCGCTGGGGGCAGCTTCGAGGACGTGTTCTCGCGCTTTGGCGATATCGGCGACATGCTGGGCGAGCTGTTCGGGCGCCAGGGCGGCGGCTCGCGTGGCCCGCGGCGCGGGTCCGACCTGCAAGTCGGGGTGCGCATCAGCTTCGAAGACGCGGTGCGCGGCAAGAAGGTCGACGTCACCTACGACCGCCACGATGTGTGCGGGACCTGCACCGGCAGCGGCGCCAAGGCCGGCACCAAGCCGCAGAAGTGCAAGACATGCGGGGGCCAGGGGCGCATCGCGCGCCAGCAGGGCTTCTTCATGGTGCAGACCACGTGCCCGGTGTGCCAGGGCTCGGGCGAGACGGTGAAGGACAAGTGCGGCGACTGCGCGGGCCACGGGGTCAAGCGGGTGCAGCGCACGTTGTCGGTGAAGATCCCCGCGGGCATCGACGACGGCATGCGCATGCGCGTGCCGAGTGAAGGTGAGACGGGCGGGCCCGGCGGCCAGCGGGGCGATCTGCAGATCGTCATCCAGGTCGAGCCGCATCCGACGTTCAAGCGCGACGGGGCGCACGTGCATCTGCAGCGCGAGCTGACGTTCGCGCAGGCGAGCCTCGGGGACGAGCTCACGGTCGCGACGGTCCACGGTGAGGAGCGCGTGCACGTGCCGCCCGGGACCCAGCACGGCACGGTGCTGCGGCTGCGCAATCGCGGCCTACCGAGGCTCGATGGCCAGGGCAATGGCGATCAGTTCGTCACGCTGAGCCTCACGGTGCCGACGATCCTCACGCGCGAGCAGGTCGAGCTGATGCAGAAGCTGCGAGCGACCGGCCTCTGAAGCGGCATCACGAAGACCGCGAATTCGCGTGGGCAGCCTCGCTCCGCGAGGGCTTCAGTAGAGGCTTCGCCAGGCTCGCGAAGGCCTTCGCTCGCGAATCTGCTATGCTGCGGGGCGATCAATGGACCCGATGACTCCCGATCCTGCCGATGTGGCCCTGCGCGAGCGCATGGCGATGGCGCGCGAGCCGACAGCACCGGCGCCGGAGGGGTTCGTCGTGAGCGCGCGCCGGGCGCCGGTGAACTTCGGACACTACCAGCTCATCCGGCGCGTCTCGATCGGTGGCACCGCGGAGATCTTCAAGGCCAAGGCCTTTGGACTGATGGGCTTCGAGAAGATTGTCGCGGTAAAGCGCCTCCTGCCGCACGCCGAGGAGGACCCGGAGCTGCTTCGCCACTTCATCGCCGAGAGCAAGCTCGTGGCGTTGCTCGACCATCCACTCATCGCGCGCATCTACGAGGTCGGCCAGGTGCGGCCGAGTGGCCAGCCCGATGGGGTCGCCGGCACCAACTACCTCGCGATGGAGTACGTCTACGGGGTCGACCTGCAGGAGCTCCAGCGGGTGCTCGGCGAGCAACCGGTGCGTGCGGCCGACCCGAAGCTCGTGTGTGCCATCGGGATCCAGGCGGCGCACGCGCTCGACTACGCGCATCATGTGGTCATCGACGGGCGGGCGCTGGCGATCGTGCACCGTGACGTGTCGCCACAGAACCTGATGATGAGCGCTTCGGGCGAGCTGAAGCTCATCGACTTCGGGATCGCCAAGTTCGCGGGCAGCGAGGATCGGACCAAGACCGGCGTCGTGAAGGGCAAGCACGCCTACATGAGCCCCGAACAGGTACGGCGAAAGCCGCTTTCCGGGCGCAGCGACCTGTTCTCGCTGGGCGTCATCCTGTGGGAGCTCGCGTGCGGGCAGCGGCTCTTCAAGTGCGAGTCGGTGCTCGAGACGCTCGAGCGGGTCGAGGCCGCCGAGGTCGAGCCGCCGTCTCTGAAAGTCGCGCTGCCGGAGGCGCTGTCGCGCTGGATCATGCAATGCCTGCAGCGCGCACCAGAGGACCGCCCCGAGCGCGCGGGCATCGTCGCAACCGGGCTCGAGGCGGTGCTGCGCGACCTCGACCCGGACGGCTGGGACCACCAGGAGGCGAACCCGGGCATCGCCCAGGCGATGACGATCGTTGCCCAGGCCTACACGCACCTCTTCGGATCGTCGGGCATGCGCGAGGACGACCTGACGATCGACGAGTACCATCAGGCGTTGCGCGCGGTCGAGCTGGGCGACGACGCGCAGCTGCAGCGGCGCAACCCGAGCGACATCACGATTGTGCCAGACACGAGCGACCTCGCCGAGTACGTCGCACGCCTGCGCGAACGTTTGCCGATGGCGACGCCGGACCCGATCGCCGAAGAGACCCCTTCCCACGCTGAATCGGCCCCGCCCGACGCCCCCCAGGGCGCGGCGACCGTTGGCCAGACCGTAAACCGGTGACAAGGATGCGCATTTGACCCTGCCCTTAGCGAACGTTCCCTCGCCCCTGCCAGAGCCGTCGCTTGCCCGCCTCGACAATGGTCTACGGGTCGTCGTGACATCCCAGCCGCATCTATCGTTGGTCTCGATGATCCTGCTGGTGCGGGTCGGGTCGCGCTACGAGGATCCGATCGACAACGGGCTGTCGCACCTGCTCGAACACGTGCTGTTCCGCGGCTGCGCGGCCTACCCCGACACGCACAGCCTCAACGCCGCCATCGAGAGCATCGGCACGGCACTCGATGCCGCGACCGCACCGGACTACACGACCTTCGAGGCGGTCTGCCTGCCCGAGCGGCTGCCCGCAATGCTGGCGATCGTCGGCGCGATGATCGGGCGACCGAACTTCACCGGTATCGACGTCGAGCAGCGCATCATCGCCGAAGAGCTGCAGGACGAGATCGACGCCAGCGGGCGCGATATCGACCCGGACAACCTCGCGAAAATGAAGCTATTTCCGGGGACCTCGATGGGTCTCAAGGTCGGCGGCACGCTGGCCGGCATCAAGCGCTTTGGCGAAGCCGACTGCCGCCGCTGGCATGAAGGCTTCTACGGCGCCGCCAACATGGTCCTGTCGATCGCCGGCCCGGTGCAGCTCGCATCCGTACTGGAGGCGGCTCGTAAGGCCTTCAGCGAGCTCCCGATGGGCGCCCTGCAGGGCCCCAAGCCAGCCAGCGCGCGCTCCGACCTGCCTGCGTTCGAGTACACGAAGCACGCCGGCACGCAGTCGGACTTGCAGCTCTCCTGGGTGTTGCCGCCGGAGTCGCACCCGGACTGGGCGGCCCTGTTATTGGCGCAGCGGCTCCTCGACGATGGCACCTGCGCGCGCCTGCGTCATCGGGTCGTCGACCAGCTCGGCCTTGCCTATCACGCCGGCGCCGATCTCGAGGTCTACGACGGGCTCTCGATTTTCACGGTCGCGACCCAGACCCGGCCGACCCAGGCGGTGCAGGTGCTCGACGCGATCCACGCAGTGCTCGACGAGCTCGCCGAGACACCGGCGCCCGAGGCGGAGCTCGCCCGCATGCGCAGCCGCATCGAGCTCGAGATCGCGGGCCTGCGCGACTCGTGTGGCCAGACCGCCTACTGGCACGGCCTGGCGGAGCTGCATCCCGGCACCGCCGCGATCGCTCTGCGCTGGAGCCGGACGCTCGCGGTTACGCCCGAAGCGCTGATGCACGCGGTGCGTGAGCACCTCGACCGGAAGCGCGTGCAGCTCACCGCGGTTGGGGACCTCGAGCCCGTGTGGCGGGCCGCACTGCGCCACCGGGTGCGGTCGGACAGCGCGACACGCACGGCAGCGGGGCGCTGATCCACGACGACCTTTTGCTCAGCCGCCCGGGTGCGCTTGTGGGTCGTCATTCAGATCCAATATAGTCCTCGAGCGTATTCGCAGATACACTGTGGCCGGGATGGGGCACCAGACCCGGAAGGAACTTCGACGATGACAGCAGCACAACGAGTGGACGTCGGCGGCGGCAACGACCTCTGGCACTATGCGGTCGGTAGCGAGCGCAAAGGGCCTGTGCCGCGCACGACGATCGCCAAGCTCCTCGCCTCGGGCGAGATCAGCGCCGAGACCTACGTGTGGCAGCCGGGCATGGACAACTGGGTCCATCTCGTCGATGCGCCGCCGTTGAAGGCTCTCGTCGCGGGGCTCGAGGGCGACGGCCATCCGGAGGAGTTCGTCGAGGAGGACACCGCGTTCACTTCGCCCGCGGATCTGAAAGCCGTGCACATTGCGCTCGACTCGGACGACGACGAGGAAGAGCTCTCGGGCGACACGATCGTCGAGGCGATCCCCGTGGCGCAGCCGGCTAAGAGCGGCACACCGGGCGGACCACACGGCACGGTCCGAACGGGCAAGAATCAGAAGGGTGGCAATACGATCATGGGCACGCCGGCAGCGGCCCAGGCGGCGGCCCAGGTCGAAGCGAAGGCAGCCGCGGCGGCCCGTGCCGAGCCGGCGAAAGCCGCGGCACCCGCTTCGGCCAAGGCCACACCGACCGGATCGATGGCAGCTCAACCCGCGCCTTCCGCGAGCCCAACCCTGGCGAAGGCGGCCGTATCGCCTGCGGCTGCAGTTGCGGGCAAGCCCGCCGTAGCGCCTGCGGCTGCTGTCAAGCCCGCAGCCAAGGCCGACTCGGGCCTGTTCTCGAACGTCGCGAGCTCGACCACCGGATCCGCCGCGGCATCGGGCGCCGACCTCTTTGCGAGCGGCGGCGACGACGACATCTTCGGCGGTTCCGAACCGACCTCGGAAGCCGAGGACATCGCGGGCGTGCATGGCCGACGCCAGTCGTCGGTGCTGTTCAGCCTCGACGAGCTCGGGCGCGAAGAAGGCAAGAAGGGCGGTGGCGGCAGGTCCCCGGGCGGCAACGAACAGTTCGTGACCGACTCGTCCGGCCTCATCGACATCAAGGCGATCGCCACCAACGAGAGGAAGAGCGCGGACCACGACCCGTTCGGCGCTTCAGCCCCGAACCTCGTGCTCGCGCCGCGCAACAGCCCGGCCGCGATGACGGTGCCCATCGTCGAGCGCAGGCGCGGCAACGGTCCGTGGATCCTGGCGGCGGCGGCTTTGCTGTTGATCGGTGGCGGCATCGTGGCGTTCATCCTTTCCAGCGGCAAGACCCCGACGCCGGTGGCACCACCGGTCGTCGCCGCGGCCGAGCCACCAAAGAACGAGCCCGCGACCAAGGCCGAGCCCCTCAAGACCGAGCCCGTGAAGGATCCGGCCGCCAACAGCGGACAGCCCGCGACTCCGAACCCGACCGAGGTCGCGAAGGTCGAGCCGGTCAACCCGACCACGAACACCGATCCGACGAACCCAGGCACCAACGCGGCTGGCACCAATCCGGTGGGAACGAATCCGGTGGTCGCGAACCCGGTCGTCGCGAAACCGGTGGTCGCGAACCCGCTCGTTGCCAAGGACGACAGGCCCAAGACCGAGGTCAAGAAGGACGACAAGCCCAAGACCGAGGTCAAGAAGGACGACAAGCCCAAGGAGCCGGTCGTGGTCGTGGCACCGCCGACGAAGGCCGATCCGGCCAACACCAACAAGGTCAACGACCTCCTGAACAAGCTCAACAGTGGCGACAAGACCGACACGACGGCCCCCGGACCAACCGACTCGGCGGTTCCCGATAAGCTCTCGGCCGCGACCGTACGCAACACGATCAAGGGCCGCTTTGGACGCTGTGGCGGGATGATCTCGAACCCGAGCGGCTCGGTCACGGTGCAGACGCAGTTCGTAATCTCCTCGTCGGGTGTCGTTCAGTCGGCGCGCGTCTCTGATGGTGGCGGCACGTCGCCCGACGTCCAGCGCTGCGTCGTGAGCGTCATCAAGGAGACGAACTTCGGCAAGTTCAAGGAGCCGACAATGCAGGTGAACCTGCCGGTTCGTCTGCTCTGATTCCGAAGGCTTCCGCATCGAAAGGGCGCGTCGATCTTGTGATTGACGCGCCTTTTGCTTTTGGCTAGGGTCCCGCTCCCTCGCGCCCAGGGCGGTCGCGAGGCAGACGAAACCCCGCTGACGAACACGTTTCGTGGGCGCACCCGGCAAGACCGAGGCGGCGCTCCAGGCCATCAGTCCAGGCTCCGCCATTCGCGGAGGCTCAGGCCATGGGCGGGAAAGCGACAAGGGATACGACGATGCGCGGTATTATCGGTAAGAAGCTCGGGATGACGCAGGTCTTCGATCAGGAAGGCAACTCGATCCCCGTGACGGTCCTCGAGATCGCCCCCAACCATGTGCTCCAGGTGAAGACCGCCGCGGGTAAGGATGGCTACAACGCCGTCAAGCTCGCGACCGGTGAGGTGCGCGCGAAGACAATCTCGCGTCCCGAGCAGGGCGTCTTCAAGGCCGCCAAGATCGAGCTCCAGCGCACGATCATCGAGTTCCGCCTGACCGACGCGGAGATCGCCCAGTTCAAGCAGGGCGACGTGCTCGACGCGTCGTTCCTCATCGAAGGCGCGCTCGTGCACGTGAAGTCGGTGTCGAAGGGCAAGGGCTTCGCCGGCGTGCTCAAGCAGCACCATATGAAGGGCGCCAAGGAGTCGACGCACGGTACGCACGAGTATCGCCGTCACGGTGGCTCGGTCGGCATGGGCACCTACCCGGGCCGCGTCTTCAAGAACAAGCGCATGCCGGGCCAGATGGGCAACGCCAACACGACCATCCGCAACCTCAAGGTGATGGGCATCCACACCGACGAGCGGCTGCTGCTCCTGTCGGGCTCGGTCCCGGGTGGCAATGGCTCGACGGTCCGCATCTTCGAGACGAAGCCCAAGAAGGTCGTCAAGAAGATCGTCGCCCCGACCACGAAGAAGAAGTAGTCAACGCACTTCTGCGATGAAGAGCCCTGGCTTCGGCCGGGGCTTTTCTTTTTCAGGGCTGCGTCTCACCCGTGAACGCGAGCGCGACCGGTCCCTCCATGAACGCTTCGGCGAAGTCGGGGGCGATGGTGATGACGAGCGTGCCGCCCGGCAGCTCGACCTCGACGTCGCGGCCGTGCGCGATGTAGCCAAGCCGCAGGGCGGCGGCGGTGGCGGCGGTGGCGCCGGTGCCGCAGGCGTGGGTGAGGCCGCAGCCGCGCTCCCAGACGGTGACGCGCAGGCGCGGAGCGGTGCCGTCGCGGCCGTCGTCGATGACCGCGACGAACTCGATGTTGGCCTTGGCGGGAAAGGCGGGGTGCACTTCGAGGGACGGGCCGAAGGCGAGCGCGGTTGCGCGCGAGGCGTCGCCGAAGACCGCGAAGTGCGGGTTGCCGGTGTTGACGGCGACCCCTTCGAACTCGCGCTCGCCGAGGCGGACAGCGACCTGGCCCGCGGCGCCCGGCCGGGTGTGATGTGGATCGAGTGGGATCTCGGCGGGCGAGAAGCGTGGGCGGCCCATGGCGACCCGGACCGAGGCGACCTTGCCGTCGGCGTCCGGGGTCCAGCGGCACGCGAGGGCGCCGGCCGGGGTGTCGACGACGAGCGGGTTCCGGGTCAGGCCGAGCGCGTCGACCGCGTGCTTCACCAGACAGCGGATGCCGTTGCCGCACATCTCGGGCAGCGAGCCGTCGCTGTTGACGAGATCCATCGTGACGTCGGCGCCGGGCGAGGTCGGTGGGGCCACGCGCATGAGCCCATCGGCACCGATGCTGAACCCGCGCTGGCACAGGCGAACGGCCAACTCGGCCGTTATCTCGGCGGCACTATCGAGCACGATGAAGTCGTTTCCGAGGCCGTGGTACTTGACGAAGCGCATAGGGTCTCCAAGGGTGCCAGGGACTTCGGCAAGATGGCGAAGCCTGGACTGTGGACCGGTCGGCAGGATGGCGAAGCCTGGACTGTGGACCGGTCGGCAGGATGGCGTTGCCTGGACTGTGGACCTGTCGGCAGGATGGCTTTGCCTGGACTGCGGACCGGTCGTGGAATGGGTCCCCGGGCCCTGGGCGTTCTGGAACGCCGCTCTCGCGGCGTGGCGTGCGACTATCTACGAGGACGAGCGATGACGAAAGCTCCTGGATCGAACCCATTCATGAAGGGCCTTGGTATCGCCTTCGGCTGCCTTGGCCGCGGCGCTACCCTGGCGGGGCTTGCCGCGCTGGCGCTGATTGCGAGCGGCGCGCAGGCGGCCGACGACAAGGACTCGTCAGGGCGCCTCTTCACGTGGAACCTGACGCACGGCAAGGATTCACTCGGGGTCGAGAGCCTGCGAGTGGTCGAGACCGACACCGGGTCGTTCTTCGCGTCGGGCGAGCTGAAGCTCAAGACGGGCAAGAAAACGCACCGCAAGAGCCACCTGCAGCGCGACGGCGACGGCAAGGTCATCAAGTACCAGCGGGTCGAAGCCGGGCTGAAGGGCGCGGGGCTGCGGCTCTTCGAGTGGCAGGGGCAGATGCGCCTGGCGCCGATCAACGCTGCCGGCAAGCCGTCCGATGTCGGGTCGCTGGCGAGCGGGCGCATCTGGGACGACGGGCTCTGGCACCTCTATAAGACGTGGGGCCTGCCGAAGGCGTGCGAGGGCGCGAGGCTCGCGTACTTCGATGTGTCGGCGAAGAAGGCCGGCGAGGCGAACCTGCGCTGCGTCGGTGCGCGCAAGGTGTACGACGACAAGCAGAAGGCAGTCGACGTGAACCGCTTCGAGATCGGCGGGGTCGAGGGCGAGGCGGTCGAGCTCTGGGTCGACAACAAGGGCGAGCTCATTGGCGGCAAGAGTGAATCGCGTGCGATGCTGCGCGCGAAGTACTCGCTCGAACCGGGCAAGGACGGCGAAGGCGGCGATGTGCCGCTCGATGACGAAGGACGGGACGCCATCAAAGACCGCGGCGTCGGGGAGTGACGATCGTGCAGCACCTCTTCCTGATGGATCCGATCGAGACGGTCCGCATCGACAAGGACTCGACGTTCGCGCTGATGTGCGAGGCGCAGGCGCGAGGTCACGAGGTGCTGTACGCGCTCGTGCCCGACCTCTACCTGAAGGCGGGTGAGGTCCGCACGGTGGCGCGCAAGGCGACCCTGCGCAAGGTGCAGGGAGCGCATGCCGAGCTCGGGCCGGCGCTCGACCTGTCGCTCGACGCGATCGACGTCGTGTGGATGCGCAAGGATCCGCCATTCCACATGGGGTACATCTTCAACACCTACCTGCTCGACCAGGCGGAAGCGCGCGGCACGCTGGTGCTGAACGGGCCCAAGGGCCTGCGCGACATGAACGAGAAGGCCTGGGCGATGCGCTTCGCGGACCTCGTGCCGACGTCGCTGCTCACGCAGGACATGGCGCGCATCCGTGCGTTCGCCGACGAGCTGCAGACAATCGTCGTGAAGCCGCTCGACGGCAACGGCGGGGAAGGCGTGTTCATCGTGCGGCGCGACGACCCGAACATCGGCGTCATCATCGAGGCGAGCACCCAGCAGGGACAGCGCAAGGTGATGGCGCAGCGCTACCTGCCCGAAGCGAAGCTCGGCGACAAGCGCATCATCCTGGTCGAGGGCGAGCCGGTCGGCGCCATCTCACGCGTGCCGCAAGGGGTCGACCACCGCGGCAACATGCACGTCGGCGCGCGCGTCGAGCGATCGACATTGACCGCGCGCGAGCGCGAGATCTGCGAGCGCATCGGTCCGGCGCTGCGCGAGGCGGCCCAGGTGTTCGTCGGCATCGACGTCATCGGCGAGCAGCTGACCGAGGTCAACGTGACGAGCCCGACAGGGATCCACGAGATCAACGCCTACGACGGGATCCGGGTCGAGGCGATGATCCTCGATGCGGCCGAGCGGCGGCGGGCCGCGAGCTGAAGCTGAAGCTGAAGCTGAAGCTGAAGCTGAAGCTGAAGCTGAAGCTGTAGTTGGTCGGAGGTCGGAGGTCGGAGGTCGGAGGTCGGAGGTCGGAGGTCGGAGGTCGGAGGTCGGAGGTCGGATGTCGAAGCTGATGCTGGTCGTGCTGCTCACCTTGGCGTGGATCGGGGCTGTGCGCGCGGACGACCCGACACAGAGCATCGAGCGCGACAAGCGCCTGCTCGAAACCTACCGCAGCATGCTCGTCGACGAGCCGGCGCAGGAGTACGCGTTCCGGCGGCTGCTCGAGACGGCGCACGTCGTAGGCGGCGTGGTAGGCCTCGTGCAGATCTACAAGACCCAGGTCGAGAAGGGTCCGCAGGACTACGCGGCGTGGCTGGTGCTCGGCAACCTCCAGCGCACGGCCGACAACGGCGAGGCGGCGCGTGACGCGTTCGCGCGGGCGGCGACGATCGCGCCGACCCGGGCCGATCCACATCTGTTGTTGGCGGCGTTGCACCGGGACAAACGCGAGTTCGCCGAGGCGTTCGCGGCTTACGACCGCGGCATCGCGCTCCTGAAGGACCGCGAGGGCAAGCAGGAGGCATTGCGGGCCGCGGCCGAGGCGGCGATCGAAGCGAAGCAGGCGGCGCGGGCCGAGGCGTATTTCGAAAAGCTCGCGCAGACCGAGCCGCAGAACCTGTTCCTGCGCATGCAGGCCGCGAGTGCCCTGGCGCGACTCGAAGAGCCGGCACTTGCACTCGAGAAGTGGCTCCAGATCGAGGCGAAGGCTGGTGGCCAATTGCAGCACCTGGTCATCATCTGGAAGGAAGTGGCCGAGCTCCAGGGGCAGCTCGGGCGCTACGCCGACGCGGAGGCGACGTGGAGGAAGGGCCTGGAGAAGCTACCAGCGACGCACTACGAACGACGCACCTTCATCGAAGGGCTGGTCTCGATCCATCGGCGCCAGGACCGCTTGCGCGAACTCATCACGGAGCTCGAGCCGAAGGCCGAACGCGACGTCGAGCTGATGCTGACGTTGGCGCGCCTGCACGAGGAGCTGGCCGAAGACGACAAGGCGCTCGCGTACTATCGCGAGGCACAGAAGCGCAAACCGTCGGACGAGGAGCCGCGCATGGCGGCGCTGCGGATCCTCGAGCGCACCGGCCGGCCCGAGGAGATCCTGGCCGCCTGGGTCGACCTCGTGCGCGCCTTTCCGCGCGAGCCACGTCACGAGCTCAAGCTGGCCGAGCTCTACTTTCAGCATAGCAAGCCGAAGGATGCGGCCGACCTGCTGCGGCGCATGTCGCGCGCCTATCCGGCCGATCCGGGCGTGCACGCGCAGCTGGTCGACCTGTGGCTGCGCTACGGTGACAAGGCAGCGCGCGCCGAGGTCGAAAACGAATACAAGGTCTTACAGCGGCTCGAGCCGAACGAGGCCGGTCACGTGGTGAGCCTCGGCGAGTTCTACTGGTCGAGCGGCGACAAAGAGCGCGCCGATGCGACCTGGCGGCGGCTCCTCAAGATGGGTAAGCGGGCGGGCGAAGGGCACTTCATGCTGGCCGAGACGTTGGCCGAGCACGACCAGCACGAGGCGGCCCAAAAGGAGTTCGCCGCGGCGATAGCGGCCGAGCCTGACAATACGCGCTATCGGCGAGGGCTGGCGCTGCTCTACGAAAAGACGGGCAAGACCGCCGAGGCGCTCGACGAGTGGATGCGCGTGAGCGAGCAGGCGAGCGCAGAGCGCACGACCACCGTGACGCGCGAGGCGCGCGAGCACATCATCGCGCTCTGGGAGAAGACGACCCGGCTCGATGGCGAGATTGCCGAGCTCACGCGCAAGTTCGCGAACGAGCCACCGGATCTGGCGGCCGGTCGCTTCCTGGCAGTGGCGCTCCTGAGGCTTGGACGTGTGGACGAAGCACGCGCGGCGCTCGAACGGATGGATGCGGTGGCGCCCGATGACGCCGAGACGCTGGCTGGGCTCGAACAGGTCTACACGCGGGCGGGCGAGCCGAAGAAGGCGATCGCCGTGCTGGAGCGGCTCGCCAAGGCGAACCCGCGCGCGGCCGTCGAATATCTGCATCGTGCGGCGGAGCTGGCCCTCGGCATGGGTGACGAGGCGTCGGCGCTGAAGGCGGCGCGTGCGGTGGTCGAGCTGGCGCCGGCCGATGCGAACGCCCACGCGCGCGTGGGCGAGCTGTACCTGCGTATGGGCTATCGCTCGGAGGCGGCGGAGTCGTGGCGCCAGGCATTGGTCATCGAGCCGCGCAACTTCCCGGTACGCTTCAAGCTGGCATCGCTCTATCGGGACATGGGCAACCCGGCGCGTGAGGAGCAGGTCCTGTCCGACATCGTGCGCGAGGCAAACGAGGGCCCCGACATCCTGCGGGCGGGGCGGCGCCTCCTGCAGCTTGCGCTCGCGACCGGGCGCCTGGCCGAGATCGAAGCGCTGCTGCGGCCGCTGGTCGATCCCGGGCGTGGTCAAGGGCGCGGGCGGGGCGCGCAGCTGCGGCTCGTGGTCGATGTGTATGGCCATCTCGCGCAGGCGCTGCGCTTCTCGGACGAGCCGCGCGAGGCGCGCGAGAAGAAGCTCGCGGAGCTCGGTGAGCGGGCCTTGCGACCGCTGCTCGAAGCGCTCGAGGACAATGACATCGCGACCCGGGCACGGGCGATCGAGAGCCTCGAGCTGACCCACCCGGCCGGTGCAACCCCGGCGTTGGCACGGCTCGCGGCCGAGCCGGAGTCGATGGCCCAGGTCGAAGCGATCTCGGCGCTCGGGCGCATCGGTACGGCCGGCGCAGTCGCGGCGCTGGGCCGCCTCGTGCTTTCCCCGCTCGCGCAGACGCGTGAGCTGGCGTTGTGGGCGCTCGGCTTCGCGGCGACGAGCGACGCGACCGCGGTGCTCGACCGAGCGCGCGCAGGCACGCCGCGGGACCGATCGATCATCGCCGCGGCGATTGGCGTTGGCCGGCATCCGGACGCGCTGCCCGTGGCGCTGAACCTGGCGCGCGATCGATCGCTGGACGTGCGCGAGACGGGCCTCTGGGCGCTCGGGCGGCTGCGGCGGCCGGAGGCCATAAGCGAACTGGCCGATCGCCTCGCGCGCCCGTCGACCTTGCGCGAAGCGCAGATCGCGGCCTGGGGCCTGGGACAGATCAGCACGCCCGACGCGCGCGCCGCGTTGGTCGACCGGTTGTGGCTCGGCACGCCGACCGCGGCCGATGACGCGATCTGGATGGCGCTGGCCTATGCGCCCGAGCGCACCGCGCGCGACGAGATCGTCGACGCGACCTACGCGGCGTTGGTCGCCCGCGATCGCAGCATCGTGCAGCCGGTGCGCCCGGCACTGTATCAGCCGGAGATGCCGGACCTGCCGCCCGAGGGCGACGTGCTGGCGCCGCTCATCGGCGAGCCGGGGCGCGACGGGCCGCTGCTGACGCGCATCAAGGTTATCCTCGAACGCCCCGAGACCGCACCCAAGCTGGCCCTGGCCGAGGCGCTACTACGACAGATGCGCCCGCTGCGCCCGCTGAGACAGATGCCACCGGCCGCGGCGGACGGCCGCAACCAGCGCGGCAGCGCGGACGGGCTCTCGCTCTTGCCGCCACAGCTCGGCGATGGGCGCGCGGCGACGTTGAAGCTGCTTGCGGCCGTGGCCGAGCCGCTCCTGGCGAGCGCGGAATCCGAATCCGACCCGCGCACGCGCGACGCCTGGCTCGTTGTCCTGGCGACCTGGGGCGACGCGACGGCGGCGATACGCGTGCGGGCGCTGGCGCTCGCGACGGTCGTGCGTGCCGATACGAGCGACCCGCTGCGGGGCGCGCTGATGGTGCTTGCTGGCGATGAAGGGCTCCTCGCGGCGCTGACCGGCGGAAAGTCCGGGGTCACCCGCGAGGCGCTCGCCGCGGCGCTGACCCGCGCGGCGAGCGCACCTTCGCCGGCGGTGCGGGCAGCGCTCGCACGCACGTTGACGACGCTTGGCGACGCGGCCGCGCAGACGACGCTGGCCGAGCTCGCCCAGGATCCGGTGCCGCTTGTGCGGATCGCTGTCGCCCAGGCGATCGCCGACCAGCGGCTCGCGGTCGACGCCGCGCTCGTGGACGACCTCTTCGACCTCGTGCGCGACCCGTTGCCCGACGTCAGCGTCGCGGCGGTGCACGCGCTCGTAGCGCAGGGCCGGCCGGAGCTCGTCACGCGTCTCAGGGCCGATCCGACCCCGCACGTGCAGCGTGCGCTTTGGCAACGCGAGGCGCCTCCCCAATGAGCGACGGTGAGCGAAGGGTGCCGACTTGACGCGCGGTCCGGTCGATCGCAGTGTTGCCGGCAGCCTCCGGCCAGCCCTACAAGGAACTCGTGCGCACGCCCAAGCTCATGCTCATTCGCGGTGACGGCCAGGACGGCACCATCTTCCCGCTCGAACGGCGGGAGGTGAGCCTCGGCCGCAGCAAGTGCGACATCGTCTTCCCCGACGACCCAGCGATCTCGCCGCGCCACTGCAGCTTCCACGTCGCCGACGGGCGCGTGCACGTGCGCGACGAGGGCTCGACCAACGGTGTGTTCTTGCGCATCCACACCCCGACCGCGCTGTCGGACAACCAGATATTCCTTTGCGGCGAGCAGGTCTTCCGCTTCGAGCGCTTCCGCCCCGTACCCGTGACGATCGGCGTCGACGGCGCCGTCTTCGGCGGCACGCCGATCTCGCCCTGGCGCTTCCGCGTCATACAGATCCTCGCCGGCGGCCACATCGGCCTCGCGTTCTGCGCGCGCAAGCGCTCGATGACGATCGGCCGCGAGGACTGCGACATCAACTTCTATTCGGACCCCTACATCAGCCACTACCACGCGCGCCTCGAAGAGCGCGGCGGGCAGTACGTGCTGACCGACCTCGACAGCCGCAACGGCACGTTCGTGCGCATCCAGGAGCAGGCCCTCCTCGAACCGGGTGACCACGTCTTCGTCGGCCGGCAGTTGATGCGCCTCGAAGAGGCATAAACGCCTGCTTCAGGTGACGACTAGCACCACGATGACCGCGGCCGCCGCCGCGACGACGCCACCTACAGCCAACCACAACCAAAGCCGCTTCTTCGGGGGCGTCTCGGATGGCTCGAGTTCGTTCGCAAAGGCCTCGGAGCTGCCCTCGAGCTCGGCAACCGCCTGGGCGCCGGTGTACGGCTTCACGGCGACGGTGATCGCCTCACGCCCTAGCGGCGCATTGGGCGCCTTCGTCCCCGAAGACGGCCCGCGCAAGGCCGGCGCCGGTTCCAGTGCCTTGACCTTCTGCGCGATGGTCTTCGGGGACGACGCGACGCCCGCCGTTCCCCCGGGCGGGGTCTTCGGCGGCCGCACATCCTTCGTCTGCGCCTGAACGCGCTTGCCCAGATCGCGCCCGAGCGCCTCGGGGACGGTGTCCCCCATCGACATGTCGGTGGCGGTCCCGGCGACGGCGGCCTTCGACGTGTCTTTCGCGCGCTGGGTCGTCACCGCGTCCTGCGCTGCGACCACGTCCGAGGCTGCATCCGAGGCCGACAACGTGCCACCCTTCGGCACGATGCTGGCGGTCTGTAGATCGATTGCGTTGACCAGGTCCGAGATGGGTCGCATGTCGACCATCGTCGCGTCGTCGCTGTACTTCGACTCGACCTTCTCGCGCCGCTGCGCCGCCAGCTCGCGGTCGATACGCTCGAGTTCAGCGTTCACGTCGAGCGCCGACGATGGCCGCTTCTCGCGGTCCTTCTCGAGCAGGGTCAGCACCAGCCGATTGAGCGCCTCCGGCATATCCGCGCGCAGCTCGATCGGCGGGCGCGGCAGCTCCGAGATGTGCTTGGTCACGACCTCGATCGGCGATGGCGCATCGAATGGCAGATGGTCGGTCGTCAGGTGATAGAGCATCACGCCGACCGCGTAGAGGTCGCTGCGCGCATCGAGCTTCATGCCGCGCGCCTGCTCGGGACTCATGTACTCGGGCGTGCCGCAGACGATGCCGGTGCGCGTCTGGAACGAGCGGCGCGAGCCGGGATTGTTCTCTTCGAGCTTGGCGATGCCGAAGTCGACGACCTTCACGTGGTCGCGGACCGTACGCCGGTCCTCGATCATGATGTTCTCGGGCTTCAGATCGCGGTGCAGCACGCCGTTGGCATGCGCCTCGTCGAGGGCCTGGCACACCTGCTTGACGATACCTATCAGGCGACGATGGTCGATTGGATGCTCGCGCTCGAGCAGCGTCGCGAGATCGATGCCCTGGATGTACTCCATCGCGATATACAGCGAGCCATCGTCGAGCGCCCCGAAGTCCATGATCTGGACGCAGTTCGGGTGATTGAGCCGACTCGCCGCGCGTGCCTCGCGATGGAATCTCTGGATGAGCTCCGGGTCGGTCAGCAGGTGCCGATGCAGCACCTTGATAACGACCGCCTTGCCGAGCGCGGTCTGCTCGGCCTTGTAGATCGTGCCCATCGCCCCCGAACCAAGGACCGACGCAACCGTGTACTTGCCGACGAGGGTCTTGCCGACGAGCGGGTCTTTCGTCTCCGCAGTGCGCGAGGTATCCGTTCCGCAAGAAAGGCAGAACCTGTGCGACTCAGGCACAGGACTACCGCAGTTCCAACAGGTCTTGGCTGCGGCCTTGGGGGCAACGGGTGCGATGGCTCGGACTCCCCGGGTCGTTCGGCTGGGGCGCAGTGTAGCACAGTTGCCAGGCGGCGCGAGTCGTCCCGATGGGCAGCTGCAAGGCGCGTCACGACGCGGAAACAAGCGGACGAAACGACAAACGCCGGGCCCGACCCTGAGGTCAGATCCGGCGCGAGGTTCGCGTAGGCGCCGCGCAGCGTTTGCTGGCGCGGCCGTCAGGCGACGATCAGAAGTAGAAGTGGAACGAGGTGCCCCAGGTCCCAACGTTGCCGAGCGAGACGTTGGTCGCGTCGCCACCGACGTCGATACCGAGGCCGACGTGGCCGGCCACCGAGAAGAAGTCGGTGAAGAAGTGCTCGACGCCGAGCACGAGGTCGATCACGGTCGAGTCGGCGTCGATGAGGCCGAGGCGCACACCGGCTCCGGCGTACATGTTCGTGTCGTTGGCGCGGGCGATATTGTAGAGGATGCGCAACCCGAGGCCGAAGCCGGTGGTGCTCTCGTCCGGCCCGTCGCCGTCCTGGTCGCCTTTGATTTCGAGGCCGAGCAGCGCCTGGATGCCGAGGTCGGCGATCCAGTACTTGAGGCTCAGACCACCGGGCACGCCGCCCAGGTTCTCGAGCTGTCCGCCGGCACCGAAGCGGCCCTTCATGTCCTTGGCCGAAGCCGTGCCCGCCATGGCGAGCGGGGCGATCGTAGCAAGAGCGAGTGCGAGCTTCTTCATCATGATTCTCCTTGGTAGGTTTCTGGTCGCGCCGGAGGCCCATGGCGAAATGCCGGGAAGGGCCTCGGGTCGTGCGCCTCTGAGCGCTTCTTTCGTGCGACCGGGGCGGACGCTAGCCCGCACGCGCGAACTGTCAAAATTGTTCCGGACCCGCCTGCCGAGCGGGCGTCCGCTGGGTGTGTAGACGTCTTTGCGCGTCATGCGACAGGGGCCCACATGGCGCGTGTGCCGCTGCCTCCTGGCCTTCGCAGCCGCGTCATCAGCATCGCGCGAAGCACAGTGCGCGATCGCACCCGAGCGCGAATCGGATCACGCGCCCGCCTCAGAAGTAATAATGGAAGGCCAGGCCCCAGCTGCCGCTACCGAGGCTCAGGAGCGGGTCGCCGAACTCGCTCGTGAGCTTCACTTCGCCTGCGACCGCGAAGACCTCGCCCAGGAAGATCTCGGCGCCAAGCACCAGATCGAGGTAGCCGTCGTTGCCGCCCGGCCGCTCGTGGCGCGGGTTCTGGTTGAGGTTCTTGGTGGCCTTGCTCGCGCGTAGGACCGACGACACCCCGGCACCGACGTAGAGGTTCGTGAGGCGCGTGCGCGTCATCGAAAACAACACACGCACCGCGGGGCGGTACTCGACGTAGCCGTACGTGTCCGCCGTCGAGTGCTGCGCGGCGAAGCCGAAGAGGCCCTGCAGGCCGAGGTCGGAGACCCAGTACTTGAGGCTCAGGTAGCCGACGAGCGCGGGATCGGGCGCCTCATCGGTCGGACTATCGAGCACATAGTCGTAGGCGTAGTTGTCGCGCGTGAAATAGCCGCCGAGCCCGAGGTGCCCTTTCAGGTCACGGGCGTGGGCGCCGCCGCCGCCCATGAGCAAAGGGAGGCAGACGGCTGCGAGGGTGGCGGCGATTGAACGTAGCACTGGGCGAGCCTACGGGGGCACGCCTCGCTGTCAACGTTTGATGTGCGCGCCCGGGCTCGCGCCGTCCGTGTCATGCACGAGCCACACACGCGCAAGGCGGTCATGCAGCGTGCGGCGCTCGGGATCGAGGAGGGCCCACCAGGCCCCGAGCCCCGCCAGCGCGAGCGAGGGGATGCGCCACAACGCCCATAGCAGTAGGCGGCCAGCCCCCGGTCGGCGCCCATCCCCCGCGAGCATCACCACATCGAGCGCACGCTTGCCTGGGGTGCGGCCCGCGAAAGCGAGCGGCCAGGCGATCTGCAAGCCGATGAACAACGTGAGCGACAAGAACGCGCGGCCTGGGCGATCGTGCAGGTAGTCGACGATCTGGTCGAACAGGTTCCAGGGTGGCAGCTCGAGCGGCTCCGGATCGGACGCGAGCAGCGCCCAGGTGCCCAGCACCCAGAGCGTCGCCGGCACCGCCAGATCGATCAGCGTCGCGAACGAGCGGCGCCAGAGCGGGGCCGCTTGATACGCGCCCACACCCACACCCACGCCCACGCCCACACCCGTGCCCACGCCCACGCCCGCGCCCCTCACCGGCCCGTCATCCAACGGCGGCCAGGCGTGCCCGCTCATCGCACGAACACCTGCGTCGTCGCGATCGTGCTCTCGATGTGCGCCGCCTCGCGCCCGCAGAAGTCGGCGATCGCCGCGTGCAGTCGCGGCTCGAACAACAGGTGCGCCGAATGCGTGCGATGCGGCATGAACCCGCGCCCGAGCTTGTGCTCCTCGCCACCCGCGCCCGCCTCGAAGCCGATGACACCGCGCTTGATACAGTCCTCGATCGCGGCGTACGCGCAGACCTCGAAGTGCAGGCTGTCGACCTCGTCGAGAGCGCCCCAGTAGCGACCGAAGCGGGTGGCTCCGGGTGTGCCCGCCGGAAGGCTCTCGAGGTTCAGCGAGCCGCCGACGATGGTGTCGCCACGGCACGCGACCATCAGCTGTAGATACGGCCGCATGCGCTGCCACAAGAGTTCGAAGAAGGTGCGATTGAGGTAGCGGCGCCCCCACGCAAAGCGCGCGATCGTCGCCTCGTAGAAGTCGAACGCGGGCCCCGTGAGCTCGTCCGTGACCGCGTCACCGACGAGGCTCGTCACCGTCACACCCTGCTCGCTCACGCGCCTCCGCTCGCGCCGGATCTGGTTTCGGCGCTTGCTGTCGAAACGGGCGAGGAACGCCTCGAAGTCCGCGTAGCCGGCATTGTCCCAATGGAACTGACAGCCGAGGCGATGCGTGAAGCCCAGCTCCTGCGCGATGCGCAGCTCGGCCTCGGTGCAGAACAACAGATGCACCCCCGAACACCCCATCGCCCGCGCCGCCTCGACGGCGCCTACCAGCAACGCGCGCCGCACGCCATCGGCCGCCTCGGGCGCCACCCCCGGCGCCACCAGCAGGCGTTCGCCCGACACCGGCGAGAAGGGGGCTGCCAGCACGAACTTTGGATAGTAGCGCGTGCCCATGCGCTCGGCGGCCTCGGCCCAGGCCCAGTCGTAGACGAACTCGCCCATCGAGTGCGCCTTCACGAACGCCGGCGCGAGCCCGAGCGAACCGCCTCTCTCGCCGGGCCGCCCCGGCGCGCGTGCCACGAGGTGCGTCGTCACCCAGCCCGCCCGCCGCCCGAGCGAGCCCGACTCTTCGAGCGCCGACAGAAACCCCCAATGCAGAAACGGGAGCGCGCGGCGCCCGACCGCGATCGCGTCCCAGGCCTCCCGGCCGAGCTCGCCGACGCTCGCGAGCCCCGTCACCGATACCGCCGGGAGCGCGCCCGTCATCGTGGCGACAACACCTGCTGACGCAGGAGATCGGTCGTCGTCTCGGCCAGCCGCTCGACCGAGCCGCGCACCGCGATCCGCTCACCAACGCGCCCGAGCACCGTCGGAACCTCGTAGGTCAGCTCGTAACGCACCCTCGTGACGACGTCGGACTGCTTGGTCAGGGTCACCGTCTCGGTAATCTCGTTGAGCTCGGACCCGCCCTGCGGCTTCACGTGCCACGAGAAGCGCGCCTCGTGATCGAGCGCCAGCACGACCAACTCGGCCGGGACCGTGTAGCGCTCCAACGCGAGCGTCGCCCGATATTGCGCCCCGACCGCCAGCGGCCCGCCGCGCCCGATGGGCTCGGCGTCCGCGATCCAGGGGCTCCACGTCTTGCGACGCGGTAGGTCGACCATCAGTTTCCAGACCGCATCCGGGGTCGCTGCAATCGTCACCTCGGACGCGATGACGACGGTCGACGGCGCCGCCGCGGCCCACATCAGGAGCAGCGCGGCCGACCCCAACACCAGCGTGAAGAGCCCGCCGAGAACGATCACACCCGGCCGCAACACCGGCCCGGGCACGTTGTTCGGCCCGACCCCACGCTGGTCACGCGGCACCTTGAGGTGCCGGAACGTCGCCGCCGCGATGAACGCGGGCAGGATCGCCGGCAGCGCCCACGGCCCCGGGAACCCCCACAGCAGCGAAGGGATCGCTATCAACAACACCAGTACGACGAAGAACGGGACCAGCATCAGAGCGTGAGACCGGCCGCGACGATCGCCGGGAACACCTCGCTCACGGCCTTCTCGACGTCCTCGGCGAAGTCGATCTCGGTCCACGGGAAGTCGCCGCAAGGCACATATCCCGCGACCTTTTCCTTCATGAAGCGGTCGAGCGCCGCCTCGTACTCGACCCGGTCGATCCCGTCCGCGACCATCGCGTCCATGATTTCCACGAGCCGCACCGAGTCGTGCTTATCGAGGCGGAAGAAGCCGACGCCCTCGCCGGCGAGATCCCAGCCGCTCTGGGTGGACGCCTCGCGGCTCCGCGCGATGTGCAGCGCGCGCTGACCGGTGACGCACACCATCATCTCTTCGCCGGTCGGCACGGTCGTCTCGTCGATGAGGAAGCAGTTCGCATGCTCCGCACGCACGAGGCGCTCCATCAGCTCACGCGGATAGAGCACGTCGGCATCCATGATGACCGTGTCGCTCTCGACGAGGTGGGCTTTGGCGGTACGCAGCGAGAGGATCGAGCCCTTGCGGTACTCCGGGTTGACCTCGAAACGCACGTCGAACGCGCTGCCGGTTTGTGCCTTCCAGGCGTCGACGGCAGCGCGGATCTGGTCTTCGAGGTAGCCGACGACGATGACGAGGCCGGAAATCTCGGGGATCTGCGAGAGCAGATCGAGGTGATGCGCGAGCAATGTGCGCTCACCGACTTCGACCAGGCACTTGGGGTGGTGGTCGGTGAACGGGCGCAGGCGATCGCCGACACCGGCAGCGAGGAGCACGGCGCGAATCGAGGACTTGGCGGGCTGGGTCACAGGGGCCTCCGGGGCGGGCAGACAGTCGCCCCGCATCTAACAACAAGGATCGGGTCGAGCAAGCGCGAAGCCGCATGGGAAGCGGCTTTCGCCCGTGTAGCGCAGTGCGCAGCCGCGGACTGGCATGAGCCCTTTGGCGGCAGGGCGGCCAAGCGAAAGTTCGAGTTTCAAAAACCACCACGCGCCGATTGCACCGAGATCGCGGGAGGCGTACCCCGTGATGCTAGGTGCACCTTCTGTCGTCGGAGGCTCGATGAATCGCTGGTTCCAGTCTGTCTCAGGGATGAGTGTTTTCCTGGCTTTAGGCTGTAGCGAGAGCGCTCGCAACGCGGACAACCCACTCGGTCTGAAGACGGCCCCCATCGTCAACGGCCAGGCCGAGACCGGTTACCCCCAGGTCGGCGCGCTGACGACGTGGTTTGGCAACCAGTATGGCGGCGCATTCTGCACGGCGACGCTCATCCGCCCCGACTGGGTGCTCACGGCGGCACACTGCCTCGAGGACAGCCAGGTCAACCAGACCCGCTTCTACATCGGCAACGACGCGAACGACCCGAACAGCGGGACCTTCTATCGCTCGCTGGAGTTCAAGATCCACGAGCAGTACGACGCCCAGCAGCTCAAGAACGACATCGCGATGGTGCGCCTGCAGACCTCCGTCACCAACGTGACGCCGATGGTCTACAGCCTCGCCAACCTCGTCCCGTACGAGGGCGACGTCGCGTTCTACGTCGGCTTTGGCGCGACTGAAGGCGTCAACGAGACGGGCGGCGGCCTCAAGCGCTCGACCAGCTTCCCGATCTCGAACGTGTATCAGCAGCAGTTCGACAGCGACTACTCGGGCACCGGCACCTGCTTTGGTGACTCGGGTGGGCCCTCCATCCTGACCATCGGCGGCGCCCAGAAGGTCGTCGGCGTCACCAGCGCCGGTGCCGCCTGCAACGGCCCCAACTGCGACCCGTGCCAGACCTCGACGTTCAGCACCCGCGTCGATGCCTACGCGGCGTGGATCGCCGGCAAGCTCAACGAGCCGGCCCCGACCTGCCAGGACAACGACGCGATCTGCGGCTGCGCCGAGGCCTGCCAGGCCGACGGCACGTGCAATGATGCCGTCTGCCAGATCGCCACCTGCGGCGAAGCCTACAACTGCCTCGTCAACTGCGGCGCAAACCAGTCCTGCCAGGAGCAGTGCTACACAAATGCGGCGCCAGCGGCGCAGACCCAGCTCGACGCGCTGTTCCAGTGCCTCGAGACGAACTGCGACCCGAGCCTCAGCGAGGCGGCCTACGCCGAGTGCGCGTCGAGCAAGTGCGGCGCCCAGACACAGGCCTGCTTTGGCGGCACCGTGACGACCGGCAACGACACCTGCCAGCAGGTCTACGACTGCTTCAGCGGCTGCCAGGCCGAGGCCTGCTATACCGCATGCTACGGCGACGGGACGAGTGCGGCGCAAGGGCAGATCGATGCGATGTACACCTGCTTCGACAGCAAGTGCGGCACCATCGAGGACCAGGACGCGTGGCTCACGTGCGTGCAGGCCAACTGCAACACCCCGCTGACCGCGTGCTTCGGCGCCCCCGAGAGCTGCAACCTGAGCGGCGGCTCGTGCGACGCGGGCACCGCGTGCTACCCGACCACGACCGACGGCTTCAACGGCTGCTTCGACACCGCCGGCAAGGCCGTCGGGGCCGCCTGCGACGACGCCGCGACGGACCTCGAGTGTGTCGATGGTTCGGCCTGCGTCGCTGGGACGTGCGCGCGCTTTTGCACCTCGAACGCGGTGTGCGGCAGCGGCACCTGCGACATGGACACCGGCATCCCAGGTTTCGGGCTGTGCGGGGGCGGTGGTGAACAGCCCTGCACCGACACCGACCGCGACGGCACCTGCCAGGCGGACGACTGCAACGACAACGATGCGGCCGTCCACCCGGGCGCCGCCGAGACATGCGGCAACGGCAAAGACGACAACTGCAACGGCCAGACGGACGAGGGCTGCTCGACCAACTGCACCGACAACGACGACGATGGCTACTGCGCGGACGTCGACTGCAATGACGACGACAGCACCATCAACTCGGCCGCGACCGAGCGCTGCGGCGACGCAACCGACAACAACTGCAACGGCCAGAGCGACGAGGGCTGCGCCAGCTGCACCGACGCGGACGGCGACGGCTACTGCGCGGGCGCCGGTGACTGCAACGACAGCAACGCCTCCATCCACCCGACGGTCGCCGAAACATGCGGCGACGGCGTCGACAACAACTGCAGTGGGCAGGCCGACGAGAACTGCGGTGTGACGCCGGTGACGCCGGTGCCCCAAGGCGGCAACAGCTCGGGCGGTTGCGCCGGCGGCCAGGAAGCCCTGCCGCTGCTGGCCGCGGTGGTGGGCCTGGGCCTCGTGGCGGCGCGCCGCCGTCGGGTTTGCGCTTGGGGACTGACCGCACGACCGTGACCGAGCCGTTTGGACGCCTTGGTTCGACGCAGGTCGCTGCGACGCGAGCTATTCCAACGGGTCCACCCAGCACAGGACACCCGTGCCCCGGCCGCGTTACGCCGACACAAGGGCTCGCTCACGGCACTACCGCCCCGTTTACGCGCATGCTCTCAGCAAGATACGAGCGCGCGCTGCACGGTTGCGTCGTCCCAACAGGCTCGGGGTGCAGTCACTGGCCGGCGAGACTACTCCGGAGATTCTGGCGGTCGCTCCCACCATTTACCAGTTCCGGGTCCGGCGCTCGCGCGAATGCGCCGCGCTACTTCTTACTTCGCGCCGGCGTAGGCGACGAGCTTGTCGATGTCGACCCAACCGTGGACCTTGCGGAGTGTGGTCCCACCACCGCCGACGACATCCCCCGAGTTGCCCTGGTAGAGCCCCGGGGCGAGATTCTGCGCCTTGCGCTCCTCATCGGTCAGGATGTTCTTCGTCACCTTGTTCGCGGAGTCGCCCAGCTCGTGCCCCTGCCCCGAGTCCATCGTCACCCCACTGCGCTCGTTGATCGTGTGCGCGACGCAGACGTGCGCGAACGCGTCGCCGGTCGGGAAGTTCGTGACGATGACGTCTCCCGGCTGCGGACGACCCGCGCCGGACTGATAGGTCGAGCAGCCGAACTCGAGCCCGAACTTCTCCAGGCCGTCCTGGGCCTTGCCGTTCGAGGTCAGCCACTTCGTGATCTTTCCGTCTTGGGGGTCTTGAGGACCGCGAACTGCCGCATCAGCACACCTGGCAAGAGGCCGCACGAGGTGGCGCCATCCTTGGTCTTCGTCGCGCCATCGAAGAGGTTCGTCGCGTTTGAGCCGTGCTCGTTCTTCGGCTTGCCCCCGACATAGCTGGTCCCAGCCTTGTTGTAGCCCGAGTGCCCCGAGCCCAGGCGCCGCTCGCCCTCGCAGATCATCTTCTTGCGCGCCTCGCTCATGGCCGGGTCCTTGGGATCCGAGATCGGCTTCGCGCCGCCGTCGCCTGCCTTGACCTGGTCGCGCACCTCCTTGCCCACCTCCCCTCCAGCCACGGGCGTGAGGCCCTCCGGCGCCTTCGCCTCGGCCTCGGGCTTCGCGGTGGCCTTGGCCGCCCGCTGCTTCTTGAGCTCGCCGAGCTTCACCTCGTCCTTGTTGAGCCTGTCCACCAGCGTGCGCAGCGGATCGCCCTCCTCGCCGTTCACGTCGTCGATAAGCCACTCCGAGTTGCCCATGCGGGCGACCTCTTGCAGCACGTCGAGCCCGTTCGAGCTTTGCAGGATCTGGCGGATCTTCGCCTCGTCCTCGTCGCCCGTGTCGCCGCGAACCAGATTCGTGATCATGCTCGCCTTCTCGAAGGCTGACGCAATCTTGAGGTGGGCCGGGCCGATCGTGTCGCGCACGTAGTCGTCGTCGCCGCCCTGCTTGGCGGCTTCAGTGATCTCGCTGCGCAGCTTCGCCTCGCTGGTGGTGCCCGGGGCATCGCCGTCCTTTCATCTGCACCGGCGCGTCCGGCGAGAAAAGCGCGACCTGCTCGTCGTAGCCTTTGCCGGTCAGGCTCTGCTCGAGCTGCACGCGTCCGGTCGTTCCTGGGCTCGGCGCAGTCGAACCCTTGTTCGGTCCGCTCTGCGTCGTACCCGAATTCTCACCATCTTGGCGTTGTTCTTGGCGAGTGTTGCTCATGGTGGGCCTCCTGTTTCGGGGTGCACACGCTCATGAAGACCTCGCGATGCGAGGCGCTTGGACGCGACATCATTCGCGGAGGCCTTACGATCGATGCGAGGCTACGCGCACGAACGCGTTCTCGGTTCATGGCGTGCTTTCCCCATTCAGTCGTAGTGGACGAAGCGTAGCCGATGTCGAGGGCCGTGCCGCGTTCGACGCACGCTCACCGCTCGGAGCGGCCCAAATGCCCAAACAAGCCGATCCGACGACACTTCGGCGGCGAATTCAGCGGAGCTCCATCAAGTCAGGGAAGGTCATCATCGTCTCCTCCGCGGGCAAGATGTCGCTCTGGGAGGCGGGCGTCCAGACCACCTCGGCGGCCAGGACGTAGGGCGCCGACAGGCCCCCCAGGCGCTCGAGCGCGAACTTCAGGTCCTCGGGCGAGACGATCTTCTCGGGCAGCTCGGGCGCGTTGTTGTCGACGCCGACGACCAGCGTGACGACGAAGAACTCGTTGATGCCGAAGTCGCCGTCCTCGTCGGTGAGGCCGTCCTTCGACTTCTTCTCGCGCGTGTTCTCGATGGCCTTGCGCCGGCCCTCGACCCGCAACACCTCGCGATCGAACGTCGAGCGCGCCTCGGTCGTGAGTGAGCGGAACTTCTGCTCCGACTCGGCCGGACCGATCTTGCCGGTGCCCAGGAGCGACGCGTGGGTGACTTTGTCGCCCTTGCGCCGCAGGTAGAGGGCGATGTTGCGCACGAACACGGCGAGCTGTTCGGGCGAGTCGAAGTCCGAACGCCGAACGATCCCCTCGAGCTCTTCCCACGGGCGCTCGCCCGGCTGCCCGATGCCGAACCTTATCCGGTAGACGCGCGCCTTGTCCTTCGAACGGTTCATCGCCCAGCGGACGAGCGACATGACCGCAAACAGGAAGAACATCACCATGATCGTCTGCGGGCTCATGTAGCCGCAGAACATGATGCCGCCACCGCCAAAGCCGCCACCACCGCCGCCGAAGCCGCCGCCGCCACCGCCGCGACTGAAGCCACCGCCACCGCCCGAGCCGCCCGAGCGCGCGAGGGCTTCGTCCGCGAAGACGACCATCATCGCGACTAGGAACAACGAGAACAGGATCGTCGCCCACGGCCAGTCGACCACACGAGCGAGCCAGGAACGAGGAGCTTGGGCGTTGGATTTCACGCCAGCACTATGGTGACTTTCGGCACCGAGGACAAGATCGCGTTCTCGACCGGCCGTTGCTTAGAGATGCGGCACGTCGACGCCCCGCTCGCGCGCGACCGCCATCGCCTCGGGATAGCCCGCGTCCGCGTGCCGCATCACGCCGAGCGCCGGGTCCGAACGCAGGACGCGCGCGAGGCGCTGCTCCGCTTCGGGCGTGCCGTCGGCGACGATCACCACGCCCGCGTGCTCCGAGTAGCCGATGCCGACACCGCCGCCGCCGTGGACGCTGACCCAGCTGGCACCGTTCACGGCGTTCGCGAGCGCGTTCAGGATCGGCCAGTCAGCGATCGCATCCGAGCCGTCGCGCATGTCTTCGGTCTCGCGATTGGGGCTCGCGACGCTGCCCGAGTCGAGGTGGTCGCGCCCGATGACGATCGGCGCCTTGACGCGCCCGTCGCGCACGAGGTCGTTGAACAGCTTGCCGGCCTTGTCGCGCTCGCCGTAGCCGAGCCAACAGATGCGGGCCGGCAATCCCTGGAACGCGACCCGCTCCCGCGCGAGCGTCAGCCAGCGACGCAGCTGTGCGTCGCCTGGGAACAGCTCCAACAGCGCAGCATCGGTCGTATAGATGTCCTCGGGGTCGCCCGACAACGCCGCCCACCGGAACGGGCCCTTGCCCTCACAGAACAAGGGCCGGATGTACGCCGGCACGAACCCAGGGAACGCGCGTTCGACCCCGGCCAGGCCGCCTTCGACGGCGCGCGCGCGGATGTTGTTGCCGTAGTCGAACACCTCGGCGCCGCGCTCGCGGTGGGCGATCATCTGGCGCACGTGTGTGACGACCGTGCGGTAGGCGGCGGCCATGTAGGCGTCGCGGTCGTCGCGGCGGAGCGTGACGGCCGCTTCGAAGCTCATGCCATCGGGCACATAGCCCTTGTGCATGTCGTGCGCGCTGGTCTGGTCGGTGACGATGTCGACCGCGATCCCTCGTTCGAGCAACAGCGCGTGCAGCTCGGTCGCGTTGCACTGTACGCCGATCGACACGGCCCGCCCAGCGGCCCGGGCGGCGCACGCGCGCGCGATGCCGTCGTCGATGCCGGTCGCGACCTCGTCGAGGTAACGCGTCTCGAGGCGCTTCTCGATACGCGTGCGGTCGACCTCGGCCACGAGGCACACGCCGTCGTTCATCGTGACCGCGAGCGGCTGCGCACCGCCCATGCCGCCAAGCCCCGCGGTGACGCTCAGGGTGCCGCGCAGGCTGCCGCCGAAGCGCTTCTGAGCGATGGCGCCGAACGTCTCGAACGTGCCTTGCAGGATCCCTTGCGTGCCGATGTAGATCCACGAGCCAGCCGTCATCTGGCCGTACATCGTGAGACCCTTGTTCTCGAGATCCCAGAAGATTTCAGCCGTTGCCCAGCGCGGCACGAACAGGCTGTTCGCGATGAGCACGCGCGGCGCGTCGGGGTGCGTCTTGATGACGCCGACGCACTTGCCCGACTGCACGAGCATCGTCTCGTCATTGCCGAGACGCACGAGCGTCGCGATGATCACCTCCAGGCATGCGTGGTTGCGGGCCGCCTTGCCGTTGCCGCCATAGACGATGAGCTCGGCCGGGTTCTCGGCGACCGCGCGGTCGAGGTTGTTCAGGAGCATGCGCAAGGCCGCTTCCTGCACCCAGCCCTTGCAGCTCAGCGTCGCGCCGGTCGGTGCTCCGACGCCGGCGGCCAACGTCGGTCCGGTCGCATTGCCAAGAGTCGTCGTCGTCATGGTGAGGTTTCCTCGATCGGTTGCTCGACCGGGCGATCGGGCAGCATTGGACGCGCGCGCCCGACCCACGCTTCGTAGCCGACCATCGCGAGCGTTCCAACGCTGGCGCCGACGAGATCCGCCAACGCGTCCCATGCCTCCGGCGTGCGCGGCGGCACGAGCCCCTGCAGCAGCTCGACCGCGATCCCCCAGAAGCCCAGCGCCACGACCAGCGCCAGCGCTCGCCACTTGCGGCGTGTGCCACGCGGCCCACGCGCGAGCGGCCACAACGTCACCGCCAGCGCAAGCCACGCCCCGACGTGCACGACCTTGTCGAGATGCGGCCACAGCGCAGGCCCGCCGCTCGACTCGATCGGATACAGCATGATGACCGTGACGCCAACGAACGCGAGCGCTGCCAACGGCCAAGCGCGTCGCCTCATCCGCAGCCACACCTCGTCGTCGTCCATCACATCTTGTACTTGCCGAAGTCCTCGGGCCCGAGGTCTTCGAGCTTTACATCTTCGGCAAAGAACGAGCGCGGCCCGCTGTCGACCGACGACGCCTGCGCCTCGGACGGCTTGGACGCGTCGGGCGCCACCTCGGTGCCTTCCTCTTCGGGTGCGAGTGCCCCCGCTTCGGTGATCACTGCGCGCGCCACCGCGATCGGCGCCTCGGTGCGCAGCGCCAACGCCAGCGCATCCGACGGCCGCGAGTCGAGCACCAGCTCACCGCCGTGCTCGTCGACGATGTGCACCTCGGCGTAGAACGTGCCACTCTCGAGGCGCGTCACCAACACGCGCGCAATCCGACACTGCACTGCCTTCAGCACCGAAACGACCAGATCATGGGTCATCGGACGCGGCATCGTGACGCTCGCAAGAACCGTCGCAATCGCCGTCGCCTCGAGCCCACCGATGAAGATCGGCAGGTATAGCCGCGGCTCCTCGATGCCACGCAAGATGACGACCGGCACCTGTGAGCTCGGGTCGATCACGACCCCACCCACGCGCATCGCCACCACGTCGCTCACCTCTGAGCCCTCCGCCATTGGCAAGCGGTACCACTTCGCGAGCGGGTCGTCACGCTTCGCCCGCCTTCGTAACGTCAGCGCGCCTTTCGCACCGCGACCTGCACGCATGAACCCGCGTCCTTTTCGTAGCCGAACTTGAAGCCTAGCGGCTTGATGCCCTTCTTCTCTTTGTAAGCGGTCGCCAGCTCGCGCTGTACGCCTTCGGTCCAGAGCTTGTGGGCGCGTTCGAAGCGGCCATAGAGGGTCACGTCGAAGCGCTTGCCGAGGTCCTTGTAGTCGAGGCCGGTCTCGTCCTGCACGATGACGGGTGCCTTCTCCAACAGCGTATCGCGCACGATCGAGAAGAACGCCTTCTGCATGAGGTGCGACGCAGCCTTGGTGAAGACCTTGTGGCTCGCCATGGTGCCGAGCCAGGTCTTCGCCTCGGTGTGTTTGTTGAGGTAGTCGTCCGACAGGTCGAGCCACAGGTAATCGACCAGCACGGTGCGCCCGTCCTTCTTCAAAGTCAGGCGGACGCTGTCCCAGGTGGCGACCGCGTTGGCGTCGCCTGGGTGGCGCTCGACGTCGCTGCCGTCGGCCTTGATGCGGATAGGCTCGATGCTCGTGAGGCTGAATCCCTCGGCCGCCGCGAACGCCATCAGCACCGGGGTGATGCCTTCGAGCTGCTTGCCCTTGCCGGTGTCCGCCTTGAGGTCATCGGTGCGGAAGAAGCCGCGCCGCGCGAAGTCGACCCAGCCGCGTTCGACGAGATCGAGGTAGGCGTCGAGCTCGGTCGGGTTCATCGCCGCGAGCTGCGGCACGCGCCCACCGGTCTGCAACGCGACCAGCACGTAGCGCCCCGCATCGGGGTAGAGCTGCATTGCGGTCGGCAGGTCGGGGCCCGCAAACGGATAGAAGATCGTCTCGCCCGGCGTCTGCTGCAGCTCGGTCTTCGCCCAATTCAGCATCGGCGTGCCGATGGCCTTCATGTACTTGGCCCACTTCGCACTGGCGGTCTTGGCAAAGGCAGCGACCCGCTTGGCCTCGCCGTCCTCGTTGGCAATGCCGCCCGCGTCCGATGCGAGCCCCGCCAGGACGCGCGCGACCTGGTCCGGATCGGCCGCGTTTGCGCGTGCGCCGCCGCCTGCGAACGTCGCGAGAGAACCAACCAGCAACAACGAGAGAGCCAACGACCACGACTTCGACATGACGACCTCACCTTCGTACAACGGGCCCTGCAGTCCAGGCTCCGCCATCCTTGCGACGGACCCACAACAGCCCATCGCCGCGCTTTCGTCCGCGGACCCTAAGTCCGCGTCAACAAGGCCGCCAAAAAAAGGGCGCGTTTCGCGACGCGTGGAACGGCGTCAGCGAGCGACGGCGCGACCAGCGAACGGCGCCGAGCTCGCGGCTGCACCTCGATGGTCCCTGCGCTCAGGTCCCCTTCACGAGCAGCCACGCCTCGCTGCCGAACAAGAGGAACAGGCCCGCCAGGATCCACGGCCACAGCACGGTGCGCCCGCGCTGGTCGGCGACCCCGACCGGGTCTTCTTCGCCCGCCGCCACATCGAGCGACGGCAGAACGCCATTGTCCTTGGTCACCTGGCTCGCGATGTCGGCCATCACCGTCGGGCTGACGACCCGCAGGTCGCTCTCGCGCCGATCGACGTTGACCGCGAACGGAAGCGCCCGCGCCCGCTCACCCGCGCGCATCACCGAATACTGCCCGGCCATATCCGGCGCCCCGATGAACACCGTCGCTGCATCGTCGGCCGCCTCGACCGGCGTCTCGCTGCCGTCGGGCTTCACCAGCACGAGCGGCCCGCGCCCGTCCGGCACCTGCACGTGCGCCTCCTCGCCGACCGCGATCCCCGGGCCGCCCGGCCGCTCCAGCGTGCGCGCGAGGTAGGCGCAGATCCGCTGCATCAGCGGCGGGAAGCTGGTGCGCAGCGCGAGGTCCGCCCAGTCGCGGTCAACCGTCGTCGTCAGCAGCACGACCCGACCGCGACCCAGCGGCGCCTCGACCAGCGCGGGAATGCCACCCGTGAAGCTCGCCAGCACCTTCGCATCCGGCCGCCCCGCGGTGTCGACCAGCACATGCGAGAGCACGTGCGCCTTGAACAAGCTCGCGTCTTCGAGGCCGTCGAAGATCTTGAAGATCGGGTGTGTGAAGTCGACGCTCGCAATCCCGAGCGACGACAACACCGCGCGTGGGTCGCCGGGCTTACCGACGCTCTTCACCTCGCGCACCGGGAACGGTAGGAGTCGCCCGTAGCTCGCGTTGATTTGACTGATGGCAACCCCGCCCTTGGCCGCTTCGCCGGTCGCGTCACCGCCTGCCCACTGGTCGCCGGCCGTGATGAACACGCCGCCGCCACGCTCGGTGAACTGCTCGAGGAGGAGCTGCTGCTCCTTCGTGAGCGACCCGACGTTCGCCAGGACGACCACGTCCGCCGCGTCGACTCGCGCGGTCGTCAGCTCGGTTGTCTGCACCACACGTGCATCGATCGGCGTTTCCCCAGGCGCAGTTGCGGCCAGCGCCGCACGCAGGAAGAACAGCTCATCGAGCCAGTCGGTGCTGCGCGGCGAGCCGTTGACGACCAGCGCCTGGACCGACCGCCGCGCGCCGACCACGAAGTAGAACGCGTCGTCCTGGTCGAGGCGATTGTTCGCCGAAGCCGCGACCGTGACCGAGCCCTGGCTCACGCCCGGCGTCCACGTCACCTTGAACGGCACCTCGCGCGACCCGCCCGCCGGCACCGTGACGACCTCGGCCGCGACCGTCGATCCCAGGCGCAGCTCGACCGTCGCCGACGCCTCGGCCGGCCCGAAGTTCGCGACCTGCGCGGTGACGTCCAAGGCCTGGTCACCGGCCGCGTTCGCCGCGCCGGGGTCACCGATCCGCACGTCCATCGTCGCGAGATTCGGCGTGACCGCGGCCGCCTCGTCGATGGGCTTATCGCCATCGCGGCGCACGTCGAGGCTCGTCACCGGCACCCACGTCCAACCGGACGCAAGCGGCTTCCAGGCGTGTGCGGCCATGTCCGACAGGACGTGGATCCGTCGCTCGCGCTCGCCCGACTCGGACAGGATGCGTCCGGCCTCGGACATCGCGCCCTCGAGGTCGGCGCCGCGCCCGCTCGGCCCCGCCGATTCGATCTGCGCCAGCGCACGGGTTGCGACCTGATGGTCATACGTCAGCCCTGGCGTCAGGAGCCGCGCCGGCGCGCCCATCGCCACGACCGCGAACGACGTGCGCGGCCCGCCCGCGTCGATCAAGGACCGCGCCTCGGCCAGCGCCCGCTCGATCGCGCGCTCGCCACTCTCGTCGGATGCCTGCATCGAGGCGGAATCATCAATGAGAATAGCGATCGCGCCCGGCTCGGAGACCTCGCGCCCGGGCGCCGTGTCCGGCTCGAGATAGGGCTTGGCCAGCGCGAACGCCAACGCCAGGATCAGCGCCACACGCAGCGCCAACACCAGCAGCTGCTTGAGCTTCAAGCGACGCGCGAGCCGCTTGTCGCTCATCAACAGGAACTCGATCGCCGCGAAGCGTCGGAGCTTCGCGCGCCGCCGATTGATGAGATGGATGACGATCGGCACGATGCCGAGCAGCATCCCGACGAGCAGCCCGATGTTGCCAAATCCCATCGTCAGCGCCTCGCCAGGGCGGACATGCGACCGGCCTCACCGCGCCGATCGCGAATCAGCTTCAAGACCACTTCGCCCGGCGGAATGCGCGTGTCGACGAGCTGATAGCCGGCCTGTGCTTCGAGCGCCTGTTTGCGCACGCGCGCCTGATGCTCACGCATGCGTTCGAGGTACTCGCGCCGCACGATCTGCGGCTCGACCAGCAGCTTCTGGTCGCTCTCGAGCCCCTCGAACAAGGTCATCTCCTTGAACGGGAAGTCGAGCTCGTCGCCGTCCAGCACCTGCAACACGACCACGTCGTGACCGCGCCCGACGAGGTTGCGCACCATCGCGAAGGCGCGCTCGTCGTTGCCGAAGAAGTCCGAGAACACAAGCACCATGCCGCGCTTCTTGTGTTGCTCGACCATCACCTGCAGCGCCGCGCCGATGTCGGTTCCGCCGCGCACCTTCGACTTCTCGAGTAGATCCGCCATCGCCGACAGGTGCGTCATGCGCGAGCGGGGCGGCAATACCTCGGCCACCTTCTGGTCGAACTTCAGGAGCCCGACCGCATCCTGCTGTTTCAACAACAGGTACGCGAGCGTCGTCGCGACCGTCGCCGCGTAATCGAATTTCGACAACATCCCGTCCGCGCCGTAGCCCATCGAGGCCGAGCCATCGATCACCATGAACGCGCGCAGGTTCGTCTCGTGCTCGAACTTCTTGACGTAGTACTTGTCGAGCCGCCCGTAGACCTTCCAGTCGACGTGCTTGATCTCGTCGCCCGGCGAGTACTCCTTGTGCTCGGCAAATTCGATCGACGCGCCCTGATGCGGGCTCCGATGCATGCCCTGCAGCACCCCGTCGACCACCGACTTGGCGCGCAACGACACGCCCTTCAGGCGCGCGAGCGCCTGCGGGTCGATAAGCTTCGTCGGAGCCCTGGCGTCACTCACAGGTTCGAAGCCGGCACCGATTTGATGATCGCGTCGATGATGTTGTCGGGCGTGACCCGGTCGGCCTCGGCCTGGAACGACAGCAGCACACGATGCCCGAGCACCGCCTTGGCCAACGCCCGCACGTCATCGCGCGACGCATGCGGCCGCCCATGCAACGCCGCGCGCGCCTTGGCGCCGAGCACCAGGTATTGCGAGGCGCGCGGCCCGGCACCCCACGACGCGTACTGCTTCACCTCGGCCGGCGCATCCGGTACGTCGGGCCGCGTCCTACGCGCCAGCTCGACCGCGTAGCGCTGGATGTCGGGCGCCGCGACGACAGACAGACAGACCTCCTGGAAGCGCAAGAGCTCCTCGCGCGACAGCACCGGCTCGATCGGCTGCTGCACCGCGCCAGTCGTGCGCGCGACGACCTCGAGCTCCTCTTCGAGGCTCGGATAATCGACCTTGATCGAGAACATGAAGCGGTCGAGCTGCGCCTCGGGCAATGGATAGGTGCCCTCCTGCTCGATCGGGTTCTGGGTCGCGAAGACGAGAAACGGCGGTTCAAGCTGGTAGGTCGTGCCCGACGCGGTCACCCGCTTTTCCTGCATGGCTTGCAACAGCGCGGCCTGCGTCTTGGGCGGCGTGCGGTTCACCTCGTCCGCGAGCAACAGATTCGAGAACACCGGCCCCTGGATGAACTTGAAGAAGCGTCGTCCGGTCGCGTGGTCCTCCTCGAGCACGTCCGTACCGGTGATGTCAGACGGCATCAGATCCGGCGTGAACTGGATCCGGTTGAAGCGCAGCGACACCGACTCAGCGAGGGTCTGGATCAAGAGCGTCTTCGCCAACCCTGGCACGCCGATGAAAAGCCCATGGCCACCCGCGAAGAGCGACGTCATCAACAGGTCGATGACCGCGTCCTGGCCGATGATGCGCTTGCGCAGCTCGCGCACCACACGCTCGCGAGCGCAGGCGACCAGATCCACATCCGCCATCGTGACAGGCTCGCGCATGCGCGAAGCATCACCCCGCAGCATGGGCACGGCCTGAGACTGAGCGGGCGACGGGGGCGGCGGCGGCAACGGCGGCAGACCCGTGATGTTCCCAGTCACATTCGATTCGTCGGTCATCGGACTCTCATTGGATGAGCTTGTGGAAACGGCGCTCTTCGGCGGCCTTGTCGCGTTCGCCGAGCGCTTCGTACACCGTCGCCAGGGTCTCGTGCACGTCCGGATCGAACGGGTTGATGGTCAACGCCTCTTCGAGGTGCTCACGCGCCTCGACCGTGCGCCCGAGCTTGGCCAGCGCCTGCCCGAGATACACGTGCAGGACGACATGGCGCGGATTGTCGGCCAGCGGCTTCGACAGCTCGAGGGCGGCCTCTTCGTAGCGACCCGCCTTCAGGAGCGCGAACCCGAGCTTGCCCTGAACGAGCGGCGACTTGTCGCCGACATGCGTCGTCGCCTTGCGGTACTCCTTGATCGCCGCTCCCCAGCGCTCGCGCAGACGCATGCGGTCACCGAGCCAGACGTATTCGCGCGCCCGATCGATCTTGATACCGGCCAGCTCGTCGGCCTCGGTGTCCTTGCCCTTGAACAGCAGGCGGACCTGGAAGTCGGCGTCCATCGGTCGGTAGCCCTGCGTCTTCAGGAACGCTTTCCAGCTCTTCTCGAAGCGGTCCCACGGGATCCCTGAGACGGCCGCGACGGCATCTCGATCGCTCTTGCCCGCCCCCATGGCGGCCACCAGCTCAGCCGCGACGTCCTTGCCGCGCCGCTCGTTCAGGAACGCGATGACCGTCCACACCTCGGCGAACGCGGTCGCGGTCGCCTCCTGGCTCGGCAGCTTCGCCATCGACGGCGACATCGCCTCGAACGAGATCAGCTGCTCTTTCTCGAGTGCTTTCGCTAGGAAGGCCTCGCTGTGCCGGTCGAGCTCGGGCCGCGCCTCGGCCTTCCACTTCACCTCGTAGTACTTGGCAAGCCCCTCGTGCAGCCAGATCGGCACCTGGTTCTTCGACTTCTTGGTGATGAGCAGGTGGATGAACTCGTGCGCGATCGTATCGAGCCAGTCGTACCCATAGACGAGGTCACGCGGTGACGTGACCATCAGCCGGTTGTACTTGCACAGCGCGATCGTGCCCGACGTCCGGATCTCCGCCACCGTCAGCGGGCTCACCTGCCCCAGCACATCGACGGTCGGATAGAACTCGATGCGGACCGGCACCTCGGGCGTGAACTCGAAGATGCGCGTGAGCTCCTTCCAGGCCCGCCCGAGCGCGTCCTCCGCATACGGCACGAGGATCTGATCGACCCCCGGCGCGTACGACAGGACGAACGCCCCATCGGCGGTCTTGTGATGCACGTAGTCCTTCGTGGCTTCCGCGGTCCGGGTCGCAATCTCCTTCAGGTGAAGCACGATCGGCTCGGGCTGCTTCGCCGCCGACTGCGTCAACAGCGCCGCCGCCTCCTTGTACTTGCCCTCGAGCAGCAACAGGTGCCCCGTCAGGTACAGGTTCGTCACGTCGCTCGCGTCCTCGGCGTTGAGCCGCTCGATCATCGCGCGCGCAGCGACGATGTCCCACGCGTTCAGCGCCTCGTCGGCCTCGCGCTGCTGGGGCGACACCGCGTTCGCGACGCCACCGACGAGCAGGAGCAGTAGCAGCAGAAGGCCCCTCATTTGGTCAGCTCCTCGTAGAACTTCCGGATCGCGTCGCGGTAGGCATCCGGCGCACGCTCACCCATCGCCTTCAAGATCTCCTCACGCAGGTTGCGCGGCGACGCGTACGGGTCGTCCTTTGGGATCCCGACCTTCGCCTTCGGATCATTTGGACCGGTGTTGTCCTCGCTCTGCCCGTTCTGTTGCTGCTGCTTCTTCATCTGCTCATCGAGGCTCTGCTGCGCCTCCTGCAGCTTCTCGAGCGCTTCCTGCTGTTTTTCCTGCGCGCTCTTGGGCTTCTTGCCCTCGAGCTCGCCCTTGGCCTCGCCCATCGCCTTGCCCGCCTGCTCGAGCGCGTCCTCCATCGACTCGCCGACTTCGGGCATCTCCTCCGAGACCTCCTTCATCTTGTCCTGGAGGCGCTTCAAGCGCTGCTCGAGCTCGCCCTGCTGCTTACCGAGCTGGCCCATCTGCTGACCTTCCTTCGGCGTCAGGCCCTCGCCCGGCTTCGGCTGCATGCCCGCCAGCTTCTCGCCCAGCGCCTTGGCCGCCGCCCCCGCTTCTTTCAGGTGATCCATCGAGTCGCGCAGCTCCGAGAGCCGCTCGCGATCCATCTCGCGCGCCTCGCTCTCGCCGATCTCCGCACCGAGCTGCTCGGACCCGCCCGACACCTCGCCCGCCTTGCCCTGCGCCTCGCCCGCCTTGGCGTTCTCGATCGCCTGCTCGAGCTCCGCCGCCGCGCCCTCGAGCTTCTCGAGCGACGCCTTGTCGTCCGGATGCAGGCCGCCCTTCTTCGCCTGGCCGAGCTCGTCGCGGATCCTCTTCGCCTCGCCCTTCATCTCGTCGAGCTGCGCCTGCGCCTTCTCCATCAGCTCCTTGCGCTGCCGTTCGTCGATCTCGTTGCCCGCCTCGTTCGCCTCGCGCTGCAAGCCGCGCTGCCCGTTCGCGAGCTGGTCCAACTCTTCTTTCGCCTCCGACAGTTTGCGCTTCGACTCGCTCGAGCCACCGCCACCGCCGATGTTCTCGAGGTCTTCCTGCAGGCCCGCCATCATCTCCTGCGTCGACTTCGAGAGCTCTTCCAGAAGCTTCATCGCCTCGTCGACCTTGCCCTCTTCGAGCAGCTTCTGGATCTGCTGCATCTTGTCCTGGAGGCTCTGTGCCTCCTCCTGCTTGTCGGACGGACGCTGCGCCGGGTTCTGGTTCTCGTAGGGCGTCTTCTCCTGCAACTTCGCGAGCTTCTGCTGAAGTTCCTGCAGCTTTTGCTGCAGCTTCTGAAGCTTCTTGAGCGCGGCCTCACGCGCGGCCGGATCGTTCTTGTCCTTGAGCTCTTTCAGGAGCTCCATCATCTCGTTCTGGGTCTCGAGCATCTCGCGCCCGGCCTCGAGGATCGCGTCTTTCAACGCCCCATCGATGAGCTTCTTGAGCTGCAGGATGCCCTGCTCCAACACCGCCACCGACTCTTCATTGGTCTGCTGGAGGAGCGTCACCCACACCCGCGGCTCGACCAGGTCCGGATCCTCATCCCACTTCGCCAGGTGCGCCCGTTCCTGCTCGTTCACACCGGTCAGGCTGTCGCGAATCGTGCGCAGCCCGTCGCGCAGCCCTTCAGTCGCCAGCGGGTCGGTCGACAACAGCCCCGAGAGGCGGTCCATCTCGGCCAGCACCGCGGTCGTCAGCGACAACATCCCGGCATGCGCCGCGGCGAACTTCGCGATGAGGTCGGGCCGTCCCTTGTCGACCTCGCTCTCCAGACGCTCGGCCAGCACGTCGAGCATCTTCTCGACCAGCGCCCGCAAATCCGACAGGATCTGGTCGTGCTCGTCCGCCGGCGAGTAGAGCGTCAGCTTGCGCGACGCGCTCTTGCCGATCCCAGGCCCCGAAACGTCGTTCTGGTCGGCCCCCTCAAACCACACGTCCGCTGACTGCCCCGGCTCGAGCCCGAGCTTGGCGACCTCGACCGTGGCATCGTCCTTCACGAGCGTCTCGCCGGCCGCAGCACTCACGACCCGCCGCGCGAGCTCTTTTCCGTCCTCGCCCTGAATCACCAGCTCGACCTTCTCCAGGCCGAGGTCGTCGCTCGCCTCGAAGAAGAACGCGATTTCACCCTCGGGCTTCACCTCGAGGTCGGTCTCGGGCAGGAGCAGCGTCACTTCCGGGGGCTGGTCGTCCTTCGCGGTGACTTTGCGCCAGACCCGCTCTTTGATGAGCTCGCCGTCTGGATCCGTGAGCACGATCTGATACCGGTCGTTGGCGCCCACCTGGAAGCCGCCCCGCACGGTACCATCGGTCTCGAGCTCCAACATCCAACGCGCCTCGGGGTCCGACTCCAGCACCAGCGCCGCCGCCGTCGCGGGGTACAGCACCGTGCCCGAGAACTTCACCTCGCTGCCCTTGAAAGCCTCGACGTCGCCCGCCGAACGCGGAATGCGCCGCGGCTTGAGGTGCGTGTAGGCTGGCGCCTTCACCTCGACGTCGAGCTGGCTGACCGCCACGTCGACGACCCGCCCATCGCCGTCGGTGTCGGCCGGTGGCGAGCTCGTCAGGTGCACCGCGCCGCGCGCATAGAAATCAGGTGCCGCCAGTGCCACGATGCCGAGCGCCAGCACCGCTCCGAGCGCGCCCCAGCGCAACCTCCGGAGCCGCAAACGATCGGGCAGCCCTGTGACCCGCACGAGCTTCGTCTTCTCGGCCGTACGCGTCGCCGCGGCACTCGCCAACGCTGGCGAGAACCCAAGGGTGTCGGGCGCCTGCGCCCGGATGAGGGGGGCTGCCTGCACGGCGGTCACAAGCCCGGACTCGAGGCCCGGCACCTTGTCCTCGACCCACAACGCCAGCTCCGCGTCGTCTCTGCGCGCGCGCCCAGGCAAGACGCCGAGCCACCAGATGAGCGCGCCCGCGCCCGCGACGCCGAGCCCGAGCGGGACCCAGCCCCAACGGCCGGGCCCGACGCCGAGCGCCGAAGCCACGCCGAATCCGAGCACCACAGCCAGGGCTATCGCGACCAGGGTCGCGAAGAACACCTCGGCGCGCGCGACTTTCGCCAGCTCGCGCCGGACCTCGGCTAGAAAACGGAGGGTCGCGTCGAAGGGTTCCATGCTCGCTTTTTTGGCGGCGCCGTCGCACCGCAACATCCCCAGGTTCAGTCTAAATGTCAGGTACGCAGCAGCTTCGTAGCACGTTCGCGGGCTCGTCCGGGGCGGGAGACTCTCGGGCTAGCCATGAACTCGAGGGCAAGCGCCGCCGCACCCCGGGCATTCCCGAGGGCCGCGTATCATGGCCACCGGCCGCCGTCCGGTCAATGCAATCCAAGGGCAAGCTCGAAGAGATCCTGGTCCGAGCCGGGCCCGAGCGGCTTGCCCAGAGCCGGGCATCGTGCGATCCAGCGAACTGGTTTGGAGTCGATGGGACCTCTCGTGAATAGCTCTGAGGGTGCCCCGTCCATGGCCCCGACTTGGAGAGCCGGATTGGCGAGCCAGGAAGAAAAAGCGATAGACCAGGACCTCGTGGAAAGGTCGGTGAAGGGCGACCAGAAAGCCTTTCGCCAGCTCGTCGAGCGGTACCAGCGGAAAGTCTACACGATAGCTTACGGCGTCGTAAGGAACCCCGATGCAGCCCTCGATGTCACCCAGGATACGTTCGTCAAGGTTTACAGGAACCTTGCGACCTTCAAGGGCGACTCCAGCTTCTACACCTGGATCTACCGTATCGTTCTCAACCTCTGCATCGATAGGAAGCGCAAGGAAGCGCGCCAGCGCGAAGTCGACTACGACGACGGCATCGCCCACGGCGAAGGCTTCACGAGTGGTCCGACGCTAGCCTCGACCGGGTTCGACAACCCGGCCCAGGCCGCCTCCAAGAAGGAACTGGTAGAGCACATGGACAAAGCCCTCGAGACCCTGACCGACGAGCACCGCGCCATCCTGATGCTGCGCGAAGTCGACGGTCTGAGCTACGAGGAGCTGGCGGAAACCCTGAACATTCCAAAGGGTACCGTGATGAGTCGATTGTTCCACGCCCGTAAGAACTTCCAGAAGTCCCTGTCTCGCTACCTCAAGCAGTAGACTCGGATCCGAGCGACCCCCCACGACCTCGTGGAGTACGACCATGAACTGCACCGACCTCAAACAACATCTGATGCCCTTCGCCGACGGCGAGCTCGAGCCCGCGCTCGCAGCCGAGGTCGAGAAGTCACTCGGCGATTGCCCCGAGTCCCGTGAGGAGCTGGCCGAGATCCGCCGCATCTCGAACCTGTCGCGGGCTGCGATCCTCGCCCCGGTCGAGGGTGCGAGCCTGGCCGGCGTGTACGACGGGGTCATGGCACGCATCCAGGCCGAGGACCGCGCGGCCGCGCCGCGGCGGGTCGAGGAGGTGCAGCCCAGCCTCTGGGCGCGGATCACGAAGTGGTTTGGCGAGGTCGCAAGCTTCGAGCGCCCGATGGTGCTCGCGGGTGCGGCAGCCCTGGCGGTGGCGGTGGTGGTCGGCGTGACGCTCTCGGGCGGGGCCGGTCAGTCGGGCGTCCCGGGCGCTGGTCCGAACCCAGGCGTCGCAACCGTGGACGAGCCGAAGCGCCGTGGCGCCGAAGAAGAGGTCAAGACGATGGGTCGCAACACGGCCTTCGTCGAGCACCTCGAGGCCCAGAAGGGCAAGGCCTACGTAGAGTTCGACAAGAACGACCCCGAGGCTCCGATGGTGCTCTGGCATGTGGTCGAGGAGGACGGCGTCCCGGCCCCCAAGGGCCTGTGAGCCTTCCATCCAGCGAGGAGATGATCCCCATGTTTCGCGCGCTTGCCCTCATGCTCAGCCTCGGCCTCGCCGCGTCGCCTGCTCTCGCCTCTGAGGTCGACGGTCTCTCGAGCATCGCTGGCCGTCACAATGATGGCGAAGCCTGGACTGAAGGCCGTGACGGCGCGCCGATGCTGGCCGACAGCGACGCCATCAACATCGTGGTGACGGTCGTGCATGCGCGGCCGGCCGATGGCGGCGTCGCGCCTGAGCTCGCGAAGCTCGAACACTACCTCTTGAAGGCCTTTCCGAAGTACCGCTCGTTCGTGCGCCTCTCGAGCAGCAACCAGCGGCTCGCGGTCGGGGCCACAGGGCGCGTGCCGCTGCCCAATGACAACCAGCTCGTCGTCGAGCACACCGGTTGGAAGAGTGGCTTCGCGGCCATCCACCTCGCTGTCGGTGGCCTCACCACGACCGTAAACGTCAAGGATGGCGGCACCTTCTTCCAGGCGGGGCGGGGTTACGACGGTGGCATGATCGTGCTCGCGTTCGAGGTCAGCGCGGCGCCGTGACTTGCGGCTGTGCGTTCGAACGCAGTCGGCGATCTCCGCGCAGCGGTGTCCCGGGCTCTCGAATGGGCTCCGAGCCGCGCCAGGCCTGATTGACAAGCAGGCGGCGCATGGCTAGGGTCCGCGCTGGTCTGTCTGGCTGGAGCCCGCGATGTCCCGACGTCCGAACCTGTTTACCGCGCTGCTTGTCGTCCTGTGCGCCACTTTCGTGGGCGGCTCGTGGCTGCGTTCGGCCCACGCGGCGGCGCCGACGGAGGACGAGAAGAAGCGCGCGCGCGCCTTCTACGACGAGGGCGATACGCTCTTCAAGAAGGAGCTGTATGCGGCGGCCATCGAGAACTTCAAGAAGGCCAACGACATCATCCCGCACCCGGTGAACCTCTACAACATCGCCAAAGGCTACGAGAAACTGGGTGATGCCGACAACTGCGTGAAGGGCTATCAGGAGTACCTGGAGGCCTACAAGCGCAAGAACAACGGCAAGGACCCATCCGACCTCACCGACGTGCGCGCGTCGATTGCGAAGTGCCAGCTCTTGCAGCGCCCCGAGGTCACCGTCGAGTCCGACCCGCCCGGCGCCTCGATCTATATCGACGACAAGTCGAAGCTGGTCGGCCAGACGCCGTCGACGATGAAGCTCGATCCCGGTCGCTACAAGCTCTTCCTGAACCTCGATGGCTATGCCCCGTTCGAGCAGGACCTCGACGTGCGCCCGGGCCAGCCGCTGACGCTGCGCTTCAAGCTCGAGAAGTTCCAGCGCGTGGGCCAGGTGCGCGTCAAGACCAATGTCCGCGGCGCCTCCCTGTTCATCGACGGACGCAACATCGGCCTGACCCCGTATAAGGACCTCATCACGCTCGACGAGGGCGCCCACCAGATCGCCGTATCGAAGGACGAGTACACCGCCTCCAACAAAGAGGTGAAGGTCGTGGTCGGCGAGACGCTCGAAGTGACTTCCGAGATCTACCTGCGTGAGGCGCCGGCGACGTGGAAGGGCTATGTCGGCTGGACCGCGATTGTGCTGGGTGTCGGCGGGATCGTGGGCGGCTACTTCATCGGTGCCGAGGCCGACAAGTACTTCAAGGGGACCGACGACTTCGACTCGTTGGCGACCTGGCAGAAGGTCAGCTACGCGGCGGGTGGGGCGCTACTCGGCGCGGGCATCCTGCTGGTCGTGCTCGAGGCGACCGACACCTCGCTCGTCAAGAGTGGCGACGAACTCGACCCTGTCGCACGCCTGCCCCAGGTCATGCCCTTTGTTTCCGTCGACGGTCGCGTCGGCGCCGACGTCCGGTTCTGAGGAGACCACGATGCGTTCGCGTCATTTCAATCTCATCCCGAATATCGTCGCTAGCATCGTGCTGGGCTGCCTCGCTGCGGCGTGCGCCCAAGGTAAGGAGCCGCCGGCACTGACCGAGATGGTCGAGGTCCGGACCGACCTCCCGTTCACCTTCGGCAGCACCGAGTTCTGTGCGCCGCCGAGCACCGCGGCCGCCCAGCGGCCCAACTGTCAGACGCCAATCCTTGGCGGCTTCGCGCTCGTGCCGCCGCCGCTCGACGTGACGCTCCCGCCGTTCGCCATCGATGTGCATGAGGTGACGAACCTCCAGTACCTCTACTGCGTCGAGGCGACGAAGGACCTCGACCCGGAGGATCCCACCAAGTGCACGGATCTCTCCGCGTACAACGGCGCGACGACCGACCAGGAGCAGTACTTCAAGACCGACCGCTTCGCGGACTTTCCAGTCAATCGCGTGACCTGGAATCAGGCCAAGGCGTACTGCGCGTTTGCCAACAAGCGCCTGCCGACCGAGATCGAATGGGAGCGGGTCGCGCGCGGCGACCCCGACACGGGCGTCGACCGCAAGTTCGCGGCCGATGGTCTCCAAGCGCTGACGGACTGCCAGGCGAACTCGGGTGAGGGCTTCGCGACGCTGTTCTGCCGCGGCAACGAGAACTTCATCGGCGTGACCGAGTCGACGCGCGACTTCGTGACCGAGAATGGCCAGAAGGTCTTCGGGCTCCTCGGCAACGTCGCGGAGTGGACCGATACCTGGGCCAACTCGGAGATGGGCTGCAAGGAAGGTCCGCTCTGTGACCAGCAGCAGGATTGCCTACCGGGCGACACGTTCAACCAGTGCGTCACGCGCTCGAAGAACTGCCCCGATTGCGTGAACGCCGACGATTGCTACTACATGTGCGAGGGCGAATCGCTGCAGACCATCGTCTGCACGCCTTTCTCCGATGCGGAGCAGCCCGTCGCGCAGAGCGCGATTCTCCCGAACGGTGGCAGCCAGAAGGTCATCCGCGGCGGCGGTGTGAAGACGGGCGAGTCCTCGTCGTGCCGGCTGCGTTCGACGCGCCCGAACGACAAGCTCGGCATGTTCGCGCTGGCCGTAACGAACACCGATCCGGGCATCGGGTTCCGCTGCGCGAAGTCTCTTTAGCATCAATACTGGACACTTAGGCCCAGCTCGGCACAATTCGCCGGTCGCGCCGGTGTCGGCGCCTCCTCGTCCCGGCAGGCACGGTGTCGGCGCCTCCTCGTCCCGGCAGGCACGTCGCTCTGCCCAGGTGACTTGCGCATACGCGCGTCACGGGTTTGGTGGAGCAGGTCGTGGCTCGAGCGGGGCACCGGGGTACTTCTCGAGGAAGCGCTCGAGGGTCTTGTCGACGTCGAGCTGGAAGTGGCCGACGATCGGCCATTCGTCGAGCCGGTGGGCGCCCGAGGCGCGTCCTTCGTCCGGGACGAGCGTGGCGGCGAGCGGCATGCCGGCTTCGTCGCGCCGATCGAGCACGATGCCGACGAGGCCAGGGTAGCCCTCGCGCCCGCCCTGGCTCCAGAAGACGATGTCGCCCGGGAGAAAGACCGCGGCCTGTTCGGGCGTGTCGAGGTCCACCGGGGCCTCTGGCAGGAAGGCCTTCGCGAACACGAACAGGAACGAGACCCGGCGATGGTCCATGCTCTTGTCGGGTTGCTTCTTGGTGAGAAGCTCGAGCGGGTAACGCTTGGGCTCGGTCTTGCGATCGAGGTGCAGCATCTGCTGCAAGTCGAGGTCGAGCGCCCGGAAGCAGCGCACCATCATGTCCGCCGAGGTCCCGAGGTGGGCCGGCAGGTCCCCCCAGGGGAAGTCCACATGCTGCCAGTTCGGGGTCTGGCGCACGGCGCGCACCACCTCGGATTCGGCACAGGCGAGCACCGCCAACCGGTCGGCGGAGAGTTGGCCTGGCCATGGCGGCAGCTTCGAGGCGGCCTCGCCGCGGGCCTGCAGGACCTCGCGAAGCGCGCGATCGAACGTTTTGTGACGCGCGTGGAAGTCGATGGGCGTCACGAAGATTGGGGAGAAGACCCAGATCCACAGGCCCGAGATCCCAGCCAGGCCTCCCAGCACGAGGCCAAAGCTGACGAGGGGAGGCAGGCGGCGGCGCCTCCGCCGGCTTCCTTGAGAAAGCAGCGGGTCTTTCTCGCTCATGCCCCGAAGAGCGGCGTCACGAGCCAGGCATAGATCCAGACGAAGGCCGTGCCCGCTAGCGCGAGGAGCGGTGCGAAGGCCAGCGACCCGCTGGCGCCCGTCCACGTGCGACCTGCGACGAGACCGCCGAGGCCGAGCACGAGGCCCGCCAGAAGCGCCAGTGGGGTGCCCTGGAGCCCGTGCGCGGCAGCGATCAGCGCAGCCCCGACCACCGTCAGCGCCAGCGCGATCGGGGTCCACTGCGAGATGCCGAGCGCGAACGATGTCACCAAGCGCGCCGCCGAACGTGCACGGAGCTCGTGCGCGAAGGCCGCAGAGCGGCTGCCCCTGAGCTCGCGGACTGCAAGCCACAACAACGATAGCGCTGGCAAGAACCGCAAACCGTCGATCCAGGGACGGGACCAGAGCCGCAGCGACACGCTCGCCGGCGCGGCGAGGTCGACCACCGAGGCATCCCGGCTCACTGATAGATCCAAGGCATGGCGCCAGACCTCGGGCTCGACCGAAGCTGGCCCACTGCCGAGCAACAACTGACCGAGTCCCAGCAGCGCCACGGCCAACGCCAGCGCGCCCGCCAACGCGGTGAGCTCCCACGCACCGCGCCGCTCGCCGGACATGCGGGACGCGGACGTTACGCCCGTGCGCAGGTGCACGATGATCAGCACCAACGAAGCGAGCAGGCACGCCAACGCCGCGATGGCCGACAGACTGCCGCCGGGATTGGCATGGGTGATGAGCGCTGGTACCTCGGTCGCCACCCGTGCGAACGAACCACCGTCGACCACCAACGCCGGCAGCATCAGCGGCGCGCCATCCCCATCAGCGAGCAGCACCCGCCCCTCCGGCAGCGCCAACGTCGCCGCCCCCGCCAGCGCCACCAGCGCGGCCCCAAGCAGGGTCGAAGGCAGCACCCGCGACAATCGATCGAGTTCGCGCGCGAGAAGCCCGAGGCCAAGGCCCGCGAGGGTCGTGCCGACAGCCGGCAACATCAGCGTCGGCTGCCAGACGGGCGGCGTACCGAGCCCTGCGACGAGCGCGAGCGCGCCGAGCAATACACCCGCGCGGGTGCCGAACGCACCGAGCGCCGCGACGACGAATACCAGCGTCGCGCCCCCGGGGGCATAGGGCAGGCCTAGCACGGCCCCGCTGGCGGTCAGCACGAGCGTTACGAGCGCGAGCCTGGTGCGCATCTTGCGCGCCTGCGCGAAGCCGGCATCGGTCCCGTCGGCATCGCTCGGAGGGAGGCCTATGGCGCTCACGGGCGGATCTCCACGCTCTGCGCAATCACTTTGAGCAGGGCGCGCTTCGGCAGTGACGGCCGATTGGCGCTCCAGATCGTGACGCGAGTGCCACCGGTCGTCGTCGTCGTAAGCGCGAGCTCGACATGGGGCACGAGTCCCATCAGCAGCAACCCGAGCGCGATGAGCAGCACTCCGGCGAGCACGAGCGGCCACTCCGGCGCGCTGGTCACGGTCACAAAGAGCTTCGTCGGGGTGAGGGCCGCAACATGCAGATCGCCCAGCACCGAAGGCGCGCTCGTCACTGCAACGGCAGCCGGGGGCGATCCGCCGGCCGTAGGCATCGCGGCGTCCGCATCCGCCAGCGGCGCAAGCAGCACAGGCCGCGCACCGGCGGCCTCGACCACGACGAGCGGGCCATCGGGTCCGGCGTAAGCCGTCAGTTGTTGGCCTGAAGCGCGCAGCGCGACGCTCTTGCCCGGCTCGAGGCGCAAGCGCTCCACAGGGGAAATCGCGGCGTCGGCCCCACCTTCCCGCGTGAGTATGAAATCGTAGGACTCCTCGGCACTGAACGTGCGCAGCGTTTCGCGCAGCGGGCTCAGTGCCAGGTCGCCGACCTTGGTCTCGTAGCCCGGCGCGAGGAACACCTGTGCGGGCTCGGTTCCGCCCGTGCCGGCGAGGCGGCAATCGAAGGCGCGCCGGACGTCCTGGGGATCGGGTCGTTCGCACATGAGGCCATAGGGCAACGTGCGCGGCAGGAACAGCTCGCCGTCGCGCACGACCGCCTCCGACAGCGTGCGCGCACCGGGCGTCAGCTCGAGGCGAGCGTCCAGCGCCGTGCCGCGCGCGATGACGAACCCTATCAGCAACGCGACGACACCCAGGACCGCGAGCGCGGCGCCCTCGCGCAGGAGACCTCGGCCCTTCATTGGGGTCGCTGCGACGCGGGCACGCAGCACGTCGATCGGGTCGCTGACCAGTGCCGAGGCGCGCGTGACGATGCCGCCATACGAGGGTCCAGCGCGCGCTATCCAACGGGCCGTGAAGATCCCGGCGAGGTTGAGCACCACGAGCAACAGGAGGAGCAGCGTCGGCCAGGCGGTCATCACGTCGAGCAGCCCAAGTCCGGTCGCGACGTCAGCGCTCGCGAACGAGAGCCTACGCGCAAGTTCGGCCGCGGTCGGCCGCTGGGGCAGCGCCGCGGCGATCACGAAGAGCAATGAGAGCAGCAGCGACAGCACGAGCAGCGTGCGGGGCGAACTCAGGAGGCGCCACGCCAGGGCGACGTCGGGCTCGCCCGCATGCTCGTCCCTGCCGAGGCCAGATGGCGCACCAATTCCGACGTCTGCCGCCGGGAAGAGGCCGTCCGCATCGGAGGCGTTGCTGTTGCTGCTCGGGCCCTTGTCCACGGCCATCCGCAGGCTGTTAGCACCGACGCGACCGGAACGGCAATCGGGATCGGCGCTTCATCCCTTGGGGTCCGTGGTCGTTGACGCCCTTCGTCGCCGCGTGCCATGCAGCCGTCATGAGCGCGTCCCGTGCAAAGACGACCGCGGTGATCGGCCTGACCGGCGGCATCGCCTGTGGGAAATCAACGGTCGCCGAACACTTCCGCAACTGGGGTGCGACCGTCATCGACGCCGATCAGATCGCGCGTGAGGTCGTCCAACCCGGCGAGCCGGCCCTCGGCGCGCTCGTGCGCGCCTTCGGTGAGGACATCCTGCAGCCGGATGGAAGCCTAGATCGCAAACACCTCGGTGCACGGGTGTTCGGCGACACCGCCCGGGTCGCTCAGCTCAACACGATAACGCACCCGGCGATCCTCGCCCGTACCGGCAAGCGACTCGCCGATGCACAGCGCGCGGCCATCCCCTGGGTCCTCTACGAAGCCGCGCTCATCCTCGAGAACCGCACCCAGGGCGGCCTCGCGGGCCTCATCGTGGTGCTGTGCCCGCCCGAGATGCAGCTCGCGCGCCTGCTCGCACGCAACGACCTCCGCGAAGACGAGGCGCGCGCACGCATCGCCGCCCAGACCAGTGACGAGGTGCGGCGCGCGCACGCGACCTGGCTCATCGACAACGGCGGCTCGGCCACGTTGCTCGAGGCCGAGAGCCGGCGCGTGTTCGACGCGGTCGTCGCGCTACACGGCCCCGCCCAGGTTGCGAGCGCTTGAGCTGAAGAGGATCGGCTGCACGCCGCGTTGTTGGCCTTGGGCAAGGCAGCCGCAGGAGATACTGAGGCCCCGAGCTGCTTGGCCGAGCGGCCCTCAGATGAAGACCACGGTCTTGCCATCGTGCACGATCACCCGCTGCTCCAGATGCCAGCGCACCGCGCGCGCGAGCACCTGACGTTCGATGTCGCGGCCGAGGGCCACCAGCTCCGGTGCGGTGTGGCGATGGCTCACCCGGATGACGTCCTGCTCGATGATGGGGCCCTGGTCGAGCTCGGCCGTGACGTAGTGCGCGGTCGCGCCGATGAGCTTCACGCCGCGCAGGTGCGCCTGGTGATATGGCTTCGCGCCGACGAAAGCGGGCAGGAACGAATGGTGGATGTTTATGATTCGGTTCGGGAAATCGGCCACGAACCCGGGCGACAGGATCTGCATGTAGCGCGCGAGCACCACCAGATCGACACCGACCAACAGCTCACGCAATTCTGCTTCGGCGGTCGCCTTGTCGTCAGAAGGCACGAGGTGGAACGGCAGCGCGAAGTCGGCGGCGGCCTTCTTCGCATCGGTGTGGTTCGAGATGATGGCGCTCACCTGGCATGGCAGCTCGTGGCGACGCCAACGCCACAAGAGCTCCATCAGCGCGTGGTCGTGCTTCGAGACCAGCACCGCCACCCGCGCCACGTCGGCTGCCCACGACAGGCGCCATTGCATCCCGAAGCGCTGTGCTACGACCACGTCGAAGGCGGCCTCGAGCGCCGAGCGCAGGCCGTCGACCGGCGGCGCCTCGAAGGCCACGCGCATGAAGAAGGTCGCCGCGTCGGCCCCGCCCTCGGTGACGTGCTGGTCGAGCTGCAGGATGTTGACGCCGTGGTTGTACAAAAAGCCCGTGACCGTCGCGACCAGGCCGGGCCGGTCGGGGCAGGTTACGAGCAGCGTCGCGCGCCGGCCGCCAGGGCCGACGCGAACAGGAGCCACAGGAAGGGCGGAAGGTTGGGGAGGTGGATTCGTCACGCCCCCACCCTACCCTCAGTAGGCGTAACGCGCGACGACATCGAGGCGAGGCGTGACGCCGCCATCGAGGTGGAACCAGCCGGCGACCCAGTAGTTGCCAGGGGCGAGCGCGCAATTGCCGCGCACGTTGCACTCGTTGCCGGCGCAGCCGAGGCTCGTGCCCGCTTCGCTCAGGTAGATGCCCTCGGTGCCGAACTCGGCTCTGTTGTCGTACACGCGCAGCGTCGCGTTGCACTGGTTACAGCACATGTTGGAAGCGGGGCAGCCGATCTTCGTGCAGGCCGGGGAGTTCGGGTCGACGACGCCCTTGATGGCGACGAAGCGACCGTCGAATCCAGCGAGGTCGGCCTTGATCTGGGCGACCGTCCTCATCTCACCACAGTGGCCCGGGATGTCGGCGATGATGTCGTAGGGCCCGACGCACGCGAATTCACTCGAACAGAAGCGCACCCTGTCGGCGATGCGGAAGCCACCGCAGCGCGCGCCTTCTTTCGCGTAGTCCTTGCAGATGCTGGTCGTGCAGCTGCTGTCCGCGCAACCGCAGAAGCCGTTGTCGCAGTCGGCCTCGGTCTCGCAGCGCTGCGCAGCGCACGCACCCTCACGGCAGGCAAAGCCGGCGCCACACTCGCCATCGCGGCTGCAGCCGGCGCCGTCACCCAACTGAGCGCGGCACACGTTGTAGTTCGCATCACACGGGGCGCGGACGCAGCGCACGCCGTTGTCGCCGCAGAACTCGCCGGCCTTGCAGTCGTAATCGCCTTCGCAGGCGTCGGCGGCGACGCAGCCAGCGAGGCAGGTCACGTCGATCTGGTAGTCGGCGGCCCAGACATTCTGGGGTCCGTAGACGAGCATGTAGGTGCCGTCGGCGGGCACGTCGAACGCGAAGCTCGAGGTCTGCTTGCCGGAGACTTTGCGGGTATCGGCGCGGACAAGTGAGGCACCGAACGTCGGCAGGCCGTCGACGCTGCCGGTCGCCTTGCCGTACACGCGCACGAGCGACTTGCGGTTGGTGATGAGGTCGACCTGGAAGCGCTGGCCGGCCCGCAGCTCGACCGTGCGGCCGAGGTAGTACGAGGGGAAGTCGATCGATTCGACGATGCGGGTGCCGATCGCCAGCTCGCCGCGGATGTCGGTCCAGTAGTTGGAGACGCGGTCGGCCTTGCCGGAGACGACCGCGAGGTCGGGATCCGAGGCGGGCTTGTCGCTGCTCACGGAGTCGGCACAGCCGAGGAGGGTGAGGCTCGCGACGAAGAAGGCGATAGGGCGATGCATGGTGGCTCCAGGGAGTGGCGTGGATCCCGCCGACCCCGAGACTCTCAGCAATTCCCGATCCCACCCGTCGCGGTTTGCAAGCCACTGGAATCATGGATAGTCACGGCATCGAGCCCGGGTCGCGTGGCCCCACCTGACCTCTCGTCAGCCCGATTCCGGCCGCCAAACAGCGCTGACCTGGGGTCCTGAGACCCCACCGCTCGTGTGCGAACGCCACCAGGTTCGGGTCAGAACGGAAGCGATGCCGGGTCGACCGGGATGACGTGCACCCACTGGCTCTCGAAGCCCGGCGCGGCCGCGAGCTTCTGGGCGTGGATAACGATCGCCCGCGTGCCGGTCGGATCCCAGGCGAGCTTCACGACGCTGACATCCGCGAGCACACCGTCCTCGTCGCGCAGCCGCGGCAGTGTCGCGATCGGCACCGCCCGCTCGCCCTTCATGGCCAGGACGACGATGCGCTCGCCGTCGTCGCTCGCGACCAACGACACGCCCGCCTGATTCTTCTGCGACGCCGGGCCAGGGGCCTGGGGCTTCACCGCGCGCAGCGCTTGTTTCAGCGCGACCGGCTCGGTGAGGCTCTGAAAGAGCCACGTCTTGATGAGCATTGGCACCGGCGTGACGGTCAGGTCGACCGTCTTGAACAGGTCACCGACGATGTCATCCTCGATGCGCAGGAGCGCGCTCGCACCATCTTGGGAGAACGCGACGAGGCTCACCCGCTGCTCGCGGTCGGTCGTCAGCGTGTCGGCCGCAATCGCGACCGGTGCCGGGCCGGGTCGAGGCGGCGGAGCGCAGACGGGACAGGCGAGAGGCTTGTCCGTTGGTTCATCGGGACACTTGGCACCGCTGCTGCTGCCGCAGGCGGTGCCTGCGACGAGCATGCTCAAGGAGGCGATGATGGCGACGTCCCGAAACGACACGGTGCGCTGACACATGGGTGTGACCTCTGCGAGCACGAGCGGCTGTGACCGTCGCGCGAAAAGCGCCATCGCGCAATCCAGGCATCGGCGCAGGCCGCGAAGCGACTGCCCACGCGAATTCGGTTGTAGGTTGTGTAGCTGCTCGGGCAGCCTGCGGCCCCCCGGAGGACGATCATGGCTGATTGGGTGCGTCAACAGATGGAAGGTTGGGGTCGCTGGCCGGTGGTGACGGCCGAGGTGAGCCGACCCGAGACCCAGGCCGAGCTTGCGCGTGCGGTGGCCGAGAGCAACGGCAGCGGGCTCCTCGCGTATGGTCTCGGGCGCAGCTACGGCGACACCGCGCTCCTGCCGGAAGGGCGCATGGTCATGACCTCGCGCCTCGACCGCATGCTCGCGTTCGACCCCGCGACGGGCTGGCTCAAGGCCGAAGCCGGGGTGTCGATCGAAGATATCTTGCGGGTCTTCGTGCCACGCGGGTTCTTCCCGTCGGTCACGCCGGGCACGAAGTTCGTGACGCTCGGGGGCGCGCTCGCTTGCGACGTGCACGGCAAGAGCCACCACGTCGATGGCTGTTTCTCTAACAATGTCAGAAGCTTCGAGCTGTTGCTCAGCTCGGGCAAGGTCGTGCATGTCACGCGCGAGACCCACCCGGATCTCTTCAAGGCGACCGTCGGCGGGCTCGGGCTCACCGGCATCGTGTTGAGCCTGGAGTACAAGCTCAAGCCGATCGCCAACGCGATGATCGAGATGGAATCGGTCCGGGTCGAGAGCCTCGAGCACTTCTTCGAGGTCTCCGCGCAAAGTGGTGACTTCACCCACAACATGGGCTGGATCGACTGCGTCACCCGTGGCAAGGCGATGGGGCGCGGCATCTTCATGCGCGGCCGGCACGCGGCCGCCGGGGCAGATGCGCGGCCGGGGATCGTGTCACGCGTGAAGGACTTCGTGCATCCGCTCTTGGCGATGCCCGTGAATGGGCCGGGCTGGCTCCTGAACCACGCGACGATCAAGGCGTTCAACGAGGTCTATTTCCGGCGCCATCCGAAGGGCAGTGTCGCGAGCCTCGTGCACTACGACCCCTTCTTCTATCCCCTCGACGCCGTTCGTGGCTGGAATAAGATCTACGGCAAGCGCGGCTTCCTCCAGTACCAGATGGTGCTGCCGCACGACCCGGATCAGCGCGCGATCCGTGCGACCCTCGATGCGATCACGGCCAGCGGCATGGGCAGCTTCCTGGCGGTCATCAAAGAGTTCGGCCCGCTCGACAACGGTTGGCTGTCCTTCCCGCGGCCTGGCCTCACGCTCGCGCTCGACTTCCCAAACCACGGCGCGCCGCTGCTGGCCCTCCTCGACCGGCTCGACGCGATAACGCTCGAGGCCGGCGGTCGCGTCTATCTCGGCAAAGACGCACGCCTCGCGCGCGCCAGCTTCCGGCGGATGTATCCCGAGTGGGAGGCCTGGAAGGCGGCGCGCGATGCGGCCGATCCCAAGGGCCTCTTCAAGAGCTCGATGGGCGAGCGGTTGGGTCTCGTCGCCGCGCGCGGTGGCGCATGAGCGGCAACGCCAAAAGCGCGGCCGTCTTCGGCGTGACCTCGCGCATCGGCCGCGAGGTGGCGCTGCGCCTGGCCGAGGCCGGGCACACGGTGTGGGTCGGGGCGCGCGACTTCGGCGAGGCCGAACGGATCGCGGAAGACATCAGCGTGCGCACCGGGCAACGCGCGGTCGCGGGCACCTTCGAGGCACGCTCGGTCGAGAGCCACAGCGAGCTCGTTACTGCGATCGAAGGTGCGGTCGGGCCGCTCGCGTTCGCGGTGCTCGCGTTCGGCGACATGGGCGACGAGAGTCAGCGCGACGCTGCGATGCTGCGACAGGTGGTCGAAGTGAACTTTCTTGGCGCCGCGTCACTGGCCGAGCGCATCGCCGACCGCATGGTCACACGCGGCGCCGGCGTCATCGCGGCCCTCGGCTCGGTCGCAGGTGACCGCGGTCGCCAGTCGAACTACGCGTATGGCAGCGCCAAGGGCGCGCTCGCCCTATATCTTCAGGGACTTCGCAACCGGGTCTTCGCGCACGGGGTGCACGTGTGCACCATCAAGCTCGGTTTCGTCGACACCCGCATGACCTGGGGGCTCGACACCAAGATCCCGGTCGCCACCCCCGAGGGCGCCTCGCGCGCAGTGATGGCGGCGATGGCGGCGCGCACCGACGAGCTCTACTGGCCGCCGTTCTGGCGCGGTGTGATGGGCGTCATCAAGGCAATCCCCGAGCGGGGCTTCAAGCGGCTCAAGCTCTGAACCGCCGGGGGCATGGGCGAGCGTTCTGTTTCCATTGGTCGGAAGCAAGGTGTATCCTCCGCCCGTGCCGGACTCCGGCTCCCACCTAGAGTCCTTCGTGAACCTGCCTGGGTCGGCCAGGTCTTCAACGAATCTGTTGCGTGAAGCCCTCCTGCAGCGCTTTACGCGATGACGACTCCCGCATCGGCTAGCACTCGATGAGGTCGACCACCGAGGTCCTCGCTCGCGCCATGGCAACCCGCATCTGTCCTCAATGTGGCACCGAGACCCAGGCACCGTTCTGTCGTGCCGATGGGTTTGCCACGGTCGACAGCGCCCGCTATCTCTCACGTGACCTCGGCAACCGCGAAGGCGACACCCTGGCGGGGCGCTACCGACTCGACCAGGTGATCGGGCGCAACGCGCTCGCGAGCACCTACCGTGCGACCGACCTGCGCCTCCAGAGCCCGGTCGCGGTGCGACTGCTGGCGCATGGGCTCGCGACCGACCTCGGGCTCATCGCACGCTTCCAGCGTGAGGGGCGGCTCGTCGCGTCACTCGCCCATCCCAACATCGTGCATGTCATGGAGCACGGCGTCGCCGAGGACGGTACGCTGTTCATCGCCCAGGAGCTCGTCGCCGGACCGACCCTCGCCGAAGCACTCACCCGCGCCGGGCCGTTCGATCCAACGCGCGTCGTGGCGCTCGGGCGCGAGCTCTTCGATTCCCTGGCCGAGGCGCACACGCACGGCGTCCTGCATCGCAGCCTCGGCCTCGACAACGTGCTGCTCGTCAACCGCGCTGGCGGCGGCGAATCCTTGAAGATCGGCGACTTCGGGCTCGTGCATGTACTGGCCGACGACAACGCGACCCCGTTCGTGTTCCCGCAGGTGCTGACGGGCGCCTGGCGCGCCATGGCGCCCGAGCAGGCGCGCGGCAAGGGCGTGTCGGGCCACGCCGATCTCTACTCAGTGGGTTGCCTCCTCTACGAGCTCCTGACGGGGCGACCCGTGTTCGGGGATGGCTCGCCAAGCGACCTGCTGGTCGCACACAGCGTCAAGATGCCGCCGCCGATCGATCGTGACGGCCGCTTGCTGGCGGGTCCGCTCGTCGAGCTCGTGATGCGCTGCCTCGAGAAGAAGCCCTGGAACCGCCCTGATGGGGCGCAGAAGGCGCTGGATCTGCTCGAGCTGTCGCGCACGCAACCCGTCCTGCCGTTGCCGAACCCGACCGCCGAGTTCGCGGCGCCACCGGCCGGGGCGGGCGCCTCCCAACGCGTGAAGCCGCGCACCAACCCGTACGGATATCCGGTGCCCACCGCCTCACCGACGCGACCCACGCTGCCCGCGGCCGAACCGACCGCGATGCCGACGGACCCGAAGGGCGTGCCACGACCGCAAGGCAAACTGCAGCGTCTGCGCAATGGTCCGACCGCGCCCGAAGCGGCGCCCGAAGCGCGCGCCACCGCCGAGGTGACGACCACGGTCGCGCTCAGCTCACTGCCGGGTGCCAGTGCGGCGCGCGCCGAGAGCAGTGACCGCGGCTTCGCGAGTCGCGCCGACTTGAATCCGAGTGGGCGCGCGCCAGGCGATCCCGACCTCAGGCCGCGCTCGCGCTCGCCGCTCTTGTGGTTCATCGCGGGCATGGTCGCGGCGGGTCTCGTGGCCTTTGCGATCATGTCGTTGAGCAATGATCCCGAGCGGATAGCGACCCGCAACGAGGTAGTCCCACAGCCTGCGACGCGTACGGGCACGGGGGAACAGCCCGTTCGCGCGAGCGGGCCCACGAGGCTCAGCGCGGTCGTCCGGGCGGCGGACGCGGTCGGCGACGATGCGGGAAGCGATTCAGGAAGCGCCGTCGACACAGGCGTTATGGCCCAGACCGAGGTGATCGCCGTCGTGGCCGTGGTGGACGCTGAAGTCGTCGACGCGGTGACGGTCGAGGCCGCGAGCGTGGCGAGCTCGGTCGAGATAAGCGGTCCGGGCCTTCGCAAGGATGGCGAAGCCTCGACTGAAGGTTCAGACGTCGCGCCGGTGGCCCCGCCGACAGCGGTGGACGACCCGATGCGCGTCATCGGCAAGGACGGCAAGGAGCCCAACCGCACGCCTGCGGTCGACCTGAAGCGAGGCCGCGACAAAAACGGCAAGCCCATCGACCCGCTCGCCGACCTCGAAGATCCCGAGTTCACCGGGAGCAAGGTGGCCCCCCCGCCACTCCAGAAAGTGCTCGTCGATTCGGAGCCGATCGGCGCCAGGATTACCGTCGGCGGACGGGTCGTCGGCGAGACACCGATGTACGTCGAGTGGCACGGCGACGGGGTAGATGTCGTCGTGTCGAAAGTCGGCTATCGTCCAGTCCGGCTACGCCTGGGTGCCGGGACGGGGCGCGCGGTACGGTTCGCGCTCGTGCCGATTAATTGAGCAGCGTTGGCCCGCGAGGATGACGACATGGGTGAGCTCGAACGCATTCGTCAAGGTGTGACCGACGCAGGCAGGGCGCGACGCGCGGCGTGGCCGCCGGTGGCCGACGGGCCGTTCACGAAGGGCAGCCAGTTGGTGCTGCTCGGGGTGGACCCCACGCTGCAGGCGCAACACGAAACGGGGCGCGCGATCCTGCACAAAGCGGGGCGCATGCGGGTCGCAATCCCGATGGACATGCAGTGGGCGCAGCGCGTGGGCCAGCTCCGCGAGATGCAGATCCTGCTCGGGTTCGGGCGCGAGGAACGCTGGGATACGCTGGCGACGGTCATCGATGTGCGCGGCGACGCGACCGATGCCGAGCTGCCGGAGCTCATCGTGAAGCTCGGCGCGATCTACGTGCACGAACAGCTGGTGCTTGAGGAGGAAGGGGCGGTGCCCGGCCTCGAGGTCGCGTTGAAGGAGCTCGATCGGCTGCAGGCCGGGATCGCCGTGCCGCATGCGACGCCGAAGCCCGAGGCGCTCCTGCCGCTCTTGTTCAAGATCCTCGAGACGCAGCATTGGCGCGCCTTCCGCGACCTCTACGACCAGAGCGCGACGCTGTCCGACAAGAAGGTCGCATTCGAGCAGTTCCGCCACGCCTGGGAGTCGTCGCATGGCCAGGTCGCCTTCGAGAGCTACGTCGAGCCGGCGTTGTTCGTGAACGAAGCGGTCGAGGGCACGATCGTGCGCACGCGCATCGAGCGCATCGGCGAGAAGGGCGAGAAGCTGGCGCGTCCCATCAAGTGGATCAAGCGCGGCGCGGGTTGGCGCCTGGCCGGCGGCCTCATGTAGCGCGAGCCGGAGCGGCTACTCGACGTTGAACTTCGCCCAGACCCTGGCCGCATGCGCGAGGAACTTCTCGGGCGCGCCTTTGAAGTCGGGCGTGAAGTCGTCGGCCGGGGCACCGTCGCGAGGCAGGCTCGTTTGGCCGCGCAGGATGTACTTCTTCGAGCCATCGAGCACGAGGACCTTCATGTCGGCGGGGCTCATGTCGCTGCGGCAGGCGCTGCGATACCCGAACGTGAGCTCACCCTGGCCGTTGCCATCGAGGTCGGTGACCGCCACGCTGGTGTCGAAGAAGTCGTTGACGACGTCCCACTCGCACTTGCCGACGACCTCTTTGACGTTCCTGATCTTCTTGAACTTTCCGTCCTTGCCCGAGAACACGTCGACGAAGATCGACTTCGTCGACAGCGTCACCTCGCCTTTCGTCTTGGAGGTCGTGGTCGACGAGAACACCGCGACGTTGTCGCCCTTGCTGTCACGCCAGGCGATCGTGCGGATGACCGTGCCGGAGGCCTTCACGCGCGGCGGCAGCTTGCCACTCGAGTCGCTCTTGAAGGGGAGCACCGACGGTTCCGCGGCGGCGGCGGGCACGGCGACGAGTGCGACCAGGGAGGCGAGGAGGAGTCGGCGCATGTTGGGACTCGCTGTGGCAGGGGACGAGGCTCGGAACGCAGCGCGACAGGTATCTATTCGGCGCGCGCGGCGGTCAATGGTCCATAGGGCGCACACGCGTGGCGACGCCCATCGGGTGCCGAGCGGGGCCAACGTGCGTTGCGATGGGCTGCGATGAGAGCTGATTGGTTGACCTCGGCATGGCAGCCAAGGCAGGGTCCCGCGCCGTGACCCTGTCCGCACCGACTTCGATCGCCACCGACACGCCGCGCTCAAGCGTGCGCGGCACCACCGTGTCGCTGTCGATAGCGCCGATGATGGACTACACCGACCGGCACTTCCGGCGCGTGATGCGGGCGTTCACGCGGCGCACGTTGCTCTACTCGGAGATGATCACCGGCCAGGCTCTCATCCTCGGCAATCGAGTCGACCTCCTGCGCTTCGACCCGATCGAGAAGCCGCTCGTGCTGCAGCTCGGCGGCGACGATCCGCGCCTGCTCGCACGTTCGGCAAAGCTCGCCGAGGACCTCGGCTGGGACGAGGTGAACCTCAACGTCGGCTGCCCCTCGGACAAGGTGGTCAAGGGTCGCTTCGGCGCCTGCTTGATGGCCCACCCGGAGGTCGTCGGCGCGGCCGTCGCCGCCATGCGCGCGACGGTCGCGATCCCCGTCACGGTCAAGCACCGCATCGGCATCGATGACCGCGACCAGTACGAGCACATGCTCGAGTTCGTCGACATCGTCGCGCGCGCCGGCGCCGACCGCTTCAGCGTGCATGCGCGCAAAGCATGGTTGAATGGCATCTCGCCCAAAGACAACCGGACCCTCCCGCCGTTGCGATACGACGAAGTCTGGCGCCTGAAGGCCGAGCGCCCCGGCCTGCCGATCGAGATCAACGGCGGCATCAAGACCCTCGACGAGGCGCGCCGCCATCTCGACCAGGTTGACGCGGTGATGATGGGGCGGGCCGCCTATGAGACGCCCTGGGTGTTCGGCGACGCCGACCGCGCGATCTTCGGCGACACCAACCCAGTCGCTCACCGCACCGAAGGCGTGCTCTCGCTCATTCCCTATCTCGCCAGCGAGATCGCCGCCGGCGTCCGCCCCCACCACATCGTGCGGCACCTGCTCGGCCTCTTCCACGGCACGCCAGTCTCACGTGCCTGGAAGCAGGGCATCGCCGCCATCGGCCAGATGCGTGGCCCCGAAGCGGCAACGGCGCTCGAAGACATGGCACTGGCCGTCCATCGCCGTAACGCCGCCTGAATTCGCTCGAATTCGCTCGGAGCCGGGGCACCTCCTTCGTCGGTCCCCCCGGTCGCTCTTGCGGCGTACGAAGCGTACGCCTCATCGCTCGCGGGGGGCGCCTCCTCGGATTTGCCTCCGGCTCCTTCGCGAATTCCGATGACCTCAAAGACGCACGCCCCAAGAGCGGGGCGTTTGAGCATCACAAATTCGGGTCGGTCCTAAAGACCAAACGCCCCAGCGCGGGGCGTTTGAGCGGTTGGAATTCGCGAAGCGAGACGCGCGCGGTCGAGGAAACGAGCGACGAAGGCCCCAGGCGTCTCGCGAGCAAGGTTGGAATTCGCGAAGCGAGACGCGCGCGGTCGAGGAAACGAGCGACGAAGGCCCCAGCGCGTCTAGCGAGCGAGACTGGAATTCGCGAAGCGAGACGCGCGCGGCCGAGGAGCCGCGACGAGGCCAGCCTCATAGGCTGCCGAGGAAGCGAGCGACGAAGGCCCCGCGCGTCTCGCGAGCGAATTCGAGGGAATTAGAGGCGTTTGGCGTAGTACTCGACTACCTGCTGCAGGTCGATCGTGAAAGGCACCGCTTCCTTGCCCGGAAGGTCGCGGATCTTCGAGACCTTCTGGTCCTTGTTGACGTCGATCCACTCGGGGCGCGAGAGCGACTGCGACTCGAGCGACTCGACGATCGCCTTGAGCTCCTTGCTCTTCTCCTTCACCTGGATCGTGTCGCCGACCTTCACCTGGAAGCTCGGGATGTTGACGCGGCGACCGTTCACGATGAAGTGACCGTGCGAGACGAGCTGGCGGGCGGCCGGGATGGTCGGCGCGTAGCCCGAGCGGAACACCACGTTGTCGAGGCGACGCTCGAGCAGCTCGACGAGCTTGTCACCGCTGGCCAGCTTCGAACGGCGGGCCTCGACCATGTACTTGCGCATCTGGCGCTCGCCCAGGCCGTAGTTCAGGCGCAACTTCTGCTTCTCGTTGAGCTGCTTGCCGAAGTCCGAGACCTTGCGGCGGAGCTTGGGGCCGTGCTGGCCCGGGGGATAGGGGCGACGCTCGATCGACTTGCGCGACAGACCCGGGAGGTCGACGCCGAGAGCACGCATTTTCTTGAGACGGGGACCGGTGTAACGCGACATGTTCTGAGCCTTGCCTGGATGAAGCCCGCTGCGCCAAGCACGTTGCCTTGCACGCCGTTGTCGCGAGGTTGGCCCTTCGCAGGGTCAGTTGCGCTCGCGTTGTTGTTACTCGCGGACGATGCCGGAGAAACAGCGGGCGGACTGCCTAGCACGGGTCCCGGACGTTGGGAACGGAAAACAAGAACGTCACCAACAGCCCGTTCCGGAAGGCTTTTCGGGTCACATCTCGGTGAAGTCGTGGAACACCTGCGCCTGCTGACCGGCACCCACGACCACGCTCTTCGAGACCTTCTGCTGTCCCTTCGTCAACACCACCATGTACTTGCCGGCCGCGAGGTCCTTGATGGTCGTCGGCGTCGTCCCAAAGGGCCGACCGTTGACCGACACCTGCGCCCAGGGTCGGGCGGCGACCATGATCGAGCCCTTGGCCTTGCTCGGTGACGGGCCCGGGCCCGGCGTCGGTCCTGGTTGTGGGCCTGGGCCTGGGCCTGGGCGCGGTCCGGGTCCCGGGCCTGGGCCTGGCCCGGGCGCAGGCAGCTTGTCGAGCTTGATCGCTAGCGTCTGGAGGGCCTGGGTCAAGCTGATGTCGGTCTTGGAGGTCTTGTGGTCCTTGGCCTTCACCTCGAGCGTGATGCTCGCTCCAATGGTCAGTCCCTTCACGGCGACGAGGCCGGCGCTTCGCACTTCAACGGTCCCCGTGCTCGGCGTGACCGTCGCGTTCGCGGGGTCGAGCGATATGAGGAGCTGGCCTGGCGTCACGACGTTGATGAGCACCATTTCCTCGGCGAGCTTGTAGATCTGGGTCACTGGGTCTCCGCCGGCGGCCGGCACGACCCGCACCAGGATGTCCTGCCCGATCATGCCCTCGAAGGGTTGCGCGCCGAGGCCCAACCGCTTGCCGTCGACGAACACCTCGTCGCTGTCGCTCGACGGCTTGATGACGATCCGATGGGCGACGTCCTCCTTCTCCATCTTGATGGGATAGACAGGGGCGCGTTCTTCGATCGCTATGATGTCCTCGAAACGTTTGTAGCCCGGGGCTTCCGCGACGATGCGCACCCTTTGCCCGAGCGAGAGTCCCGTCACCTCGCCGCCGACGACGGTGCCGTCGACCTTCACCTTGGCGGTGTGCGGATCGACCTTGAGGTAGAGCGTCGCCGCATCCTTGGCGGGGATCGTGACGTCGGCGCCAGCCGCGCTGCCCGTGCCGTTCGTCACCCCAGGTTCGCTGCCCTTGTTGCCCGTCAACAGGATGACCGCGCAGACGCCACTGACGAGCAGCAACACCACGAGCAGAATCCAGGGCAGCGCCGAGTCCCTGCGCCGCGCCTGCGCCGGCGTCGTCATGCGTGCGGCGGTCGCTGTCGGGCCGTCCAGCGGAGCCGCACCGCGAGCCGGCCGCCCAGGGCCGCCGAGTGGCGCATCGATACGCGTGCGCTGCTCGCTCCCGGGTCCGGTCCCAGAACGCGCGGTCGGCTGCAAGGCCGTCGCCTCGCTCTGCGTGACCACAGCCCCCGACATGAAGGCATCGTCTTCGTTCGATTGCCGTTCGAGCAGGTCGATGTCACGCTTGAAGACGCGGAACATCAGCGGCTTGAGCTTCTCCTTGTCGAGGTCGGTGACCTGCGCGTAGTACCATCGCGTCAGCTCGCGCCCGAACGCGTCGGCGCTGGGCCAGCGCTGATTGGGATCTTTCGCGAGCGCGCGTGCGACGATCGGGTCGAGGGATGATGGCACGTCCGGATTGATGGACGACGGCCTGGGCGGCTCCATCTTGAGGACGTTGTTGAGCGTGTCGAAGTCGCTCTCCGCGAGGAACAGGCGCGCGCCAGTCAACATCTCCCAGAGCACGACGCCCAGCGCGAAGACGTCGGTGCGCCCGTCGAGTGCCTTGCCACGCGCCTGCTCGGGGCTCATGTAGGCGACCTTGCCTTTGACCGCGCCCGCCTGCGTCTTGGTCGAACGCTGGGCGGCCTTGGCAATGCCGAAGTCCATGAGCTTCACGTCGCCGCGGTACGAGATCATCACGTTGGACGGGGTGACGTCGCGGTGCACGATGTGGAGCGGCTCCCCTTTGTCAGCTCTTGTGTGGGCGTGATGCAGGCCCTTCGAGACCTCGATGGCGATCCAGACGCTCTGCGCGACCGACGGGGGATCGTGCTGGTGTGCGGACTGGTCGAGCAGGTCTTTGAGGTCCTTCCCCTCGATGTACTCCATCGCGATGTAGTAGCTGTCGTCCACCACATCGAAGTCGAATATCTGCACGATATTGGGATGTTGCAGCTTGGCTGTGAGGCGCGCCTCGTCGACGAACATCTGCACGAACGTCTCGTCGTCCGAGTAATGCGGCAGGATCCGCTTGATGACGAGGTCCTTCTCGAAGCCCTCGGCGCCGGCCACCTTCGCTTTGAAGATCTCGGCCATGCCGCCGAGCGCCAGGCGGCGCAGGAGGACATATTTGCCGAACCTCTGCGGGGAGATACTGGACATTCCGGGACACCCTACTCTTGCTTTGAGCGTTGCCGACCATCTGTCACGATACCATCGCGATCAGCTCTGCGCCAACGTCACGATGGCTCCCGACAAGCCCGCGGCGACGGTCACTCGCTGCGCGACCACTGCCGGAGGAGGGCCTCGACGGCGATGCGGAGCACCGGATAGGACGGACGTTCATCGTAGCGGATGTCGGTGTTGATGCGCACGTCGCCTTCCTGGACGATCAGGATCCAGGCGGAGCCTGCTGCGCGCAGGGCGACAGAGCTCTCGAGGTTGACGCTGTAGAGGATGCGGCCACCCTCGGTCACGACGAAGCTCATCAACACCTGGGGGTCGCCGCGCGGTGAGAACGTCTCGATCGCGAGCACGTCGCGCTCGTCGATCTCGAACTGGTCGAGCACATAGCTCTCGAGCTGGGCGAGTTCATGGTCGGGGTCCGGGGCGCCGTTGGTCTCGGCCATTTGCGCCTCGACCCAGAGCCGGCGCAACCCCTGGTGGGAGACGCGCGCGGCCTCCCAGAGCCCCACCCGGATCTGGCTCTGGAGGAGCTTCTTCAGGCTTGGGAAGTCGCGTGGCTGGAGCTCGTGGGCGCGAGTAAAGGCGCCCAGCGTGAGCGCGTCCTCGCCGCGGTTGGCGTGGATTTGGCCTTGGTCATACCACGGCTCGAAGCGTTCGGGAGCGAGCCCCGATGCGGCCCGGAGCTTGTCGAGCGCGCGCTCGTCATAACCAAGCAGCCACTGACAGACACCTTCGTGATAGTGCGCCTCGAACAGCGTCGGGTCGCAGTCGCTCGCGACGCGAAAGGCGCCGAGTGCCAGCTGGTAGCGACCGAGCAACACCAGGATGCGGCCCGAGGCGTAGTGCGCGAGGGCGTGGTCAGGGCGCTGGCGGGTCAGGCGATCGAGCGCAATCAGCGCCGACGCGAGGGCCACCGGCTCGTCCTTACGGGCGAGGGCCATCTCGAGCAGATCCAGCGCAAGGTCCTTCTTCTTCATGAGCCCTGTGCGTCAAGTCGGAGAAGGCCCGATGCGCGGCGTCGAAAAGATCTAGCAGGTTTGAGCGGCTTCGGCCACCCCACCCCGGCCGACCTCGTTGAACCTGAAAGTCTAATAATTACTCGGCGTAAGGAGAAGCCATCCAGGCGTCGACGTGCACGAGATCGAGCGCCAGAGCGCCGCACGCGGCGGGCACCGCCAGGGTCTCGCCCGCGCGCTGGGTGAAGCCCTCACCGCGGAGCTCGCCGGCCATCACCAGGATCGCTCGAAAGCGGTCGGTCGCAGGCAGCGGGAACGGGCCATGACCGCGCAGGCGTTCGAGGCGCATGCCTTTGAAGTCGAAGTAGCGGGCGACGCTGACGTCGCCCTCGGTCAAGCGCTCAGGTGTGCGCCGGCAGGATGCGACGAACGCGGCGCCGCGCGGTGCGTCCCAGGCGGTCACCGCGAGTGAGCGGGCGCGCTGGAGCGGACGCAGGGCCCCCGCCGGGTCGGGTCGGCCGTGCGGGTCGAAGCGTCGCCCCCAGTCCCAGAAGCGATAGGTTATGCCGGTGCGGCCGGGGCGAACGAGCTGTGGCTCGAGCAGCGTCACGCCCGGGCCGATGGCGTGCACTGTGCCGGCGTCGATGACGAACGCGTCGCCGATCTCGACCGGCACGAAGTTGAGGAGCGGTGCGACCGGGTCGAAGGTGCCCGGGGCCGAGTCGGCGGCCGCCTCCAGCGCGCGCCCGAAGTCCTCGCGGGTGACACCGTCGGCGAGACCGAGCCAGATCCCGGCACCGGGGACGCGGTCGAGCACGACCCAGGCCTCGGGCTTACCCGACTCGTGCGCGGCCAGCTGCGGGTCGCCATCGGCGGGATGTACCTGCACCGAGAGCGCCTCACGCGCATCGAGCAACTTGATGAGGAACGAGCGCGCGAGCTCAGCCGTTGCGTCGTCTTTGCCGAGCCACGCGCGTGGGTCGGCGGCGATGTGATTGGCGAGCGGGGTGCCGGTGCGATCGCGCGACGGCAACACCGGGTCGAACGAGAGTTCCCACGACTCGCCGATCGCCGGCCAGGCGGCCTTCGCGGGATCGATGGTACAGCCGACCTTCCAGCGCTCGAGGATCGCGCGGCCACCCCAGGGCGTTCGCTCGGGCGGTGTCCAGTTGTCGGCGCGAAGGAGGACAGGAAGCATCGCGGGAGGGTATGCGAATGCAGGCGCGGGTTGAAGGCGAGAATCGAGTGCCGGAGCCATCGGCTCCCGCGAAAGGTGTAGTGTTTCAATGACATGGATAGAAAATGAGTAGTCCTGACCCCAGGCTGCGGCAGGTGGCGGGCGGGGTGCTGCTCGGTCTGCTCACGTTGGTGCTGCTCGGCGCGCGCTGGGTCGCGATCGGACGACCGCTGTGGTTCCTCGTCTGGAACATGTTCCTGGCGGCGGTTCCGTTGGCGGTCGCGTGGCTCGCGTTGTGGACTGCGCGGCGGCGGTTCGATTCGAGTCGGCGGGGCTGGGCGGCGCTCCTGGCGGTGTCGCTCATGTGGCTCGGGTTCTTTCCGAATGCGCCGTATATCCTTACGGATCTCATGCACTTGAGGAACTCTCAGCCGAGCTGGCTGTGGCTCGACATCATGGTCATCGGCAGTGCCGCGGCGACGGGCATGTACGCGGGGCTCGTGTCGCTGCGGTGGATGCACGAGGCCTTCCTGACGCGCGGGGCGCGCCCGCTGCTCGGCTGGGCGTTCGTGCTGGCGGCTGCGCTGGCGGCGGGCTTCGGGGTCTTCCTCGGGCGCTTCCAGCGCTGGAACACGTGGGACATCCTGACGCGCCCAGGCGATGTGCTGGCGGATGCTTGGAGCTCGCTAGGCGACGTGCGCGTGCTGGCGTTCGCGACGTTGTTCGCGCTCGGGATAGCGATCGGCTACGCGGTGTTGACGTTGCTCGTCGGGCTCCCGAAGGCGGACGAGCCACGGTCGGTCAGCGGCGCTTGATGAACTCGTAGCGCTGGGTTTTGCCGTCGAAGTCGGGGTCGAGGAACACCATCATGTCTTCGTAGCCCGGGGCGCGCAGAGTCACGGCCGGCGGCTCCTCGCCCGCAGACCAGGTCAAGGTGAGCGGGGTCATGCCGACCTCGACGTCGTTGCGAACGACGCGCGCCTTGGGCTTCGTCTCGATGGTGACACTGACGAGTGTCATCGGCACGGCTGGCGCAGGCGTCGGCGTCGGGACGCTCGGCGGCGGTGTTGGCAGGCTTGCAGCTGGCTCGCTCGGGGCGGGACGGCTGGGGATGGGCGGAGCAGGGATCGCGTGAAGGTTCGGGACGTTCGCACTGCGTTGGACAGCGCCGGCGGGGGGGTCGGAAGCGGGCAGGCTCGCGCCTTCGATCGGGATCGGCGGATCGGAACGGCCGGGGCCGCTTGCGAGCGCGATGATGAGCACGCCAACGGCCGCGGCGGCGCCGCCGACGGTCGTCCAGTAGGTGCGCTTGGAGTAGGCCTTGTCGACGCCGGTCTTCTCGGCGAGGCCGGTCGAGATCGACTTGCCGACCGGCAGATCGACCGGCACGTGCAGTGCTGTCACGACGACGTTGTGACCCGAGCTGATGACGCGCTTGGCGCGGTCCCCCAGCAGGATGGCGGAGCTTGGACTGCGGTCCCCCAGCACGATGGCGGAGCCTGGACTGCGGTCCCCCAGCAGGATGGCGGAGCCTGGACTGCGGTCCCCCAGCAGGATGGCGGAGCCTGGACTGCGGTCCCCCAGCAGGATGGCGGAGCCTGGACTGCGGTCCTGCTGGGCGCGCGAGGCGGCCGAGGGCTCGGTATCGCCGGGGTTGAAGTCGGCCACGTCGGTCGCGGAGACCGCGGGCTCGAGCAGGACCGTGTCACCCTGATAGATGGCGACCGCCATCGTGCGCGCGAGGCGATCGACGGTCCATGGCTCATCGCTCATCGCGCGCCGGACGAGCGTCTTGTCGGTGCCGTCGGCGTCGCTTGGGGCCTCGAGCTCGAGCTCGTCGCCGAAGTCGATGATGATCGATTGCGGTTTGACGGGCCCGGCTGGCTTCAGCGGCTCTTGCGACAGCGCGCGCCGGATCGACGTATCCGATGGGGCCGGCCGCGACAGCGTGAACGGCGGCGCATGCCGCATGGGCTTGGGCGGGATCGGAATCGACTCGACGCGGGTCTGCGACACCGGCCGTGCAGCACCGGGTGGCAGGGGCGGCGGCGCTGCCGCTTGCGCATTCGCAAGCGCATTCGCAAGCGCATTCGCAAGGATGGCGACGCCTGGACTTTGAGCGAGCACGCTGGCCGCGACCGAAGGCAGCACGGCTGTGCCCGGGCTCTTCGCCATTTCGAAGGCTTCGCTGGCCGCGCGCTGCGAGGCGATGGCGCCCACTTCGGCAGGTGCCAGGTTCAGCTGTGAGCGCATGCCCGTCGTCGGCCGGAAGCGCGAGCGTGCATCGGTCACCTTGGCGTCACGCGCCTCGGGGTCGAAGCCGGCGATCGGCTTGAGCGGCGCATGGCGAGCGGCCTCGAACAGGGCCATCGCCGCCTCGGCGCCGGCCGGGCGCTTGAGTGGATCCTTCGCGAGCAGCGACATGATCGCGTCGACCAGCGGTCCGCGCAGCGTGCGGCCTTTGATCTCGGGCAGCGGCGGATGCTCGGTGACGTGCGCGATGAGGTACGCGGTCGGGGATTGCGCGCGGAACACGGGGTAGCTGGTGAGGCACTCGTAGAGGATGCAACCTAGCGAATACAGGTCACTCTGAACGGTTGTCTCTTTGCCCGAGCACTGCTCCGGGGACATGTAGGGCGGCGAGCCGATGACCATGCCGGTGCGGGTGAGCTTCATGTTCGCGTCGCCATCGACGCGCGCAATGCCGAAGTCGAGGATCTTGACGATGGTGCGGCCACGCGTGCCGCGCGTGAGAAAGATGTTCGCGGGCTTCATGTCGCGATGCGTGATGCCGGCGTCGTGCGCCTCGGCCAGCGCGTCGGCGAGCTGGACCGCGAGCTCGATGATTTCGCTTGGCCGAAGCGGCGCGTCCTGCTTGAGGAACTCGTCGAGGGCCAGGCCTTCGAGGAACTCCATGACGAGATAGAGGGCACCGTCGGTCGAGTGCCCAAAGTCGTGAACGCCGACGATGCCTGGGTGTCGCAGCGACGCGAGGGCCCGTGCCTCCTGCTGGAAGCGGGCGATTTCACTGAGGTCTCCGCCGTGCGCGGCGAGCAGGATCTTGATCGCCACCGGCCGCCCCATGCCGAGCTGGACAGCCTTGTAGACCGACCCGAAGCCGCCACGCCCGAGCAGGCTCTCGATCTGATAGCGCCCTTCGAAGAGGCGGCCGATCAGCGGGTCGCGGTCATCGGGGCGCACACGCGAAAGCTCGACGGTCTTGAATCCATCATCCGGACACACGAGATGCAGCATCTCGCGCGTACATCGAGGACAGATTCGCATGACAGCCATGAGCCTCCAGGTACTCCCCGTCAGAGGTTATCAGGTTCGCAGGCGCGCACGCAACGCCGGAGCTGGCCTGGTTTCAGGGAAGCCAGCTCACCTTCGACCGCGGCACTTTTCGCTGATGCGGAGGCCATAGGCCGCGTCGCCCGGGAGGTCGGTTGTCCAGCCGCCGACCTTGATACGCACCGAGGTGTCATCGTTGGCGGTGACGGTGCTGACCGCCTTGGCACCGATGCGACCGGTCGCGAGGGTCCTTATTGTGACATCGTCGCCCTCGACCTGGAGGCGTGGCTTCCAGTTGCCCTTCTCGCGGCCGACCTCAATCGTGAGCTTCTGCCCCTTCACGAGCTTGAGCTCGGTCGTGTGGCTGGCAAAGCGGCCCGAGGTGAAGTCCTCGTGGCGCAGGTTCGCCTTGCAGCGCGGCACGGCGATGTCGCGCAGCGAGAGGCTCGGGCTCGGCGCGGGTTCACGTTTATCACCGTCTGGTTTCGCTTCGGGCTTCGCTTGCGGTCGGGCGGCCGTCTTCGGCGGGTCATCGAGGCGCGAGCGCTCGAGCTTCGGGGTGCGCACGGAGCGCTCATCGTCGTCGGCGCGCGCACGGCAGCTCGCGGTCGGCTCGAGGCCGAGCAGCGGCGCCACGTCGAGGCGATGGCCGTCGGGCGCCTGGATGTCGAGGTGCAGATGCGGGGCGGCCTCCTGCACACCGGTGCCGCCCATCACCGCAATCTCCTGACCGCGCGCGACGACCGCGCCGACCTTCACATCGGGGTGCACGTCGGCGATGTGCAGGTAGCGGATCGTGTGCCCCTGGAGCGGCCCATCGAGCACGCGCGTGATGATGAGGTTGCCCGAGCGCCAGCGGCCCTTCCTGCTCGTGAAGAAGTAGACCCGGCCGTAGGGCTCGATGTCCTTCCAGCGCGGCAGCTTCTTGTCGCCGCGCAGGGATTCACCGTCGCGCTTGTCGGGGGTGCCGAAGTCAGCCGGGTTGTCGTCGCCCTGACCCACGAAGATGACCTCAGCCCTGGCCATCGATCGGATCGGCGTGCCGACGCCCCAGTCCGGTCCGACGCCGCCGAGGTCGATCGCCTCGTGCCTGTGGCGATGGCCACGACAGGCACCAAAGCCGCGGAACATGTGGGTCGTCGGGTAGGGCAAGGCGAGCCCGTCGGGCGTAAGGTGCACGCCATAGATCGCCGGGTCGACGGCGACGTTTGGACGCGTCGATCGGACGGGAGGCGTCGTGCTGGGTCGGTCCTCGAGCGGCAGGTCGAGCCCCTCGCTCGTCTCGGATGAGCCGAGCTGGTCGGGCTCGTCTTCGATCGGAGCCGACGGGGACGTGTGCGAGGGCGCGTGCGCGGAATCGCCGTCGATCTGATCGGCCGGGTAGACTGGATCGTAGTCGAGGATCGGCTCGTAGCGGACGACCGAGCCGCCACGGCGGACCTCGACGACGTTGCGCGCCGGCTCGATGTAGGCGGGCGCCGAAGGGTGCATGAGCGGCGCGGGGGCGGCGGGTGTGTTGGGGACATCGGGCGAGCGCGGGCGGACCGGCTCGTAGACTACGGTCGAGCCGTTGTCCGGTTGCTGCACCCACGGCTGACCGCCGCAAGCGAGAAAGGGAACGGCAAGTCCGACGAGCCATCTGGTTGTGCGCTGGACCACGGCGAACGAACGTAGACGGGTCGCCCAGGTGTGTCGAGAATTTCGCACCCCTGATCGCAATGCCGTGCGCGAGCTACCCTGAGGTGCTGGCCGACGCGTTCGCGAGCGTCGAAAGCGCCGCCTTCTCGCGCGCCCAGATGTCGCGGAAACCCTCGCGAAAGCTCGGGAATCGGAGGCTCACCCCGAGCCGGGCGAGTGTCGCGTGCGGCAAGAGGCGCTTCGACTGCGCGAACATCGCGAGCGTGTCCTTGTCCATCCGCACGCGCGCCTCGGCGAGTGACATCGGCTCGGGCGCCGGCAGCCCGAGCTCGCGTGTGCACCACTGAGCGACCTCGGACTGGGTCGTCGGGTGCAGGTCGCTGCCGAGATAGACCCCGGGGCTGTGGGCGAGGGCCGCCTCGCAGAGGGTCGCAAGGTCGGCGACGTGGATGCGATTCGTGATCGCTAGCCCGCCATCGATGAGCCGGTACTTACGCGCGGCGATGCGATGCAAGAGCGATCGGCCGGGACCATAGATGCCTGACGGTCGGATCACCGAGGCGCCTATCGACTGCCACAACGCTTCGCTCGCGAGGCGGGCCTTGGCCTTGTCGGTGGCGGGTTCCGTCGGGGTCGATTCGATGACGTCGGCGCCGCCGTGGTCGCCGTAGACCGAGGTCGACGAGATGTAGAGGACGCGGCCGGGGGCGAGGTTCAACGACGCGACGCGAGCGACGAGGGCCACGTCGAGGCCGGCCTCGGGCGGGATCGACATGACGACGCGGCCGACCGCGAGCGGCAACCGTTCGAGCACGGCGAGGTCGCCTTCGAAGCGCACGGCCGTCGCACCGCGGGTCCGGATGATGCCGAGCTGCGGCTCGCCCCGCGCGGTCCCGGCGACCGGCACACCTTTGAAGGCGAGCTTCTGCGCGAGCGCCTGCCCGAGAAAGCCGCAGCCGAGGATGAGCACCGGAGTACGGTCGGTCATCGGCGCGCGCTCACGCTAACCAGCCCTTGCTCATTCACGGTAGCCAGCCCTCGACGAGCGCCTTCACGTCGGTCGGGAGCGCGCCGAGCTTCTTGTAGCGAACGACCCCGTCGCGCGTGACGACGAGGTGCAACGGCAGCGTGCCGACCGCGCTGCCGAAGAGCGGTGCCAGGTGCTCCTGGCGGGTGTCGACCATCACCACGTAGCGCGCCTGGAGGTCATCGCGCCAGGCGGCGCAGAGCGATTGGGGCGGCGGCTCGTCGGGCTGGTTCTCGACCAGGAGCTGCAGCACCCCGACCGCATCGCCGCGGCTCGCGAGGCCATCGACCAGCTCGCGGTTGATGACCGGCGCCTCTTCCTGGCAGGCGACGCACCACTGCGCCCCAAAGGTCACGAAGCTCGCGTCGTGCTGCCCGAGCCAGGCGCGCAGGTTGACCTCGTTGCCGGCGCAGTCTTGGACCGTGACATCGGGATATGGGTCGCCCGCGGCGACGAGGCCATCGCCGACTGGCTCTTCACCATTGCCGGAGTCGCATGCGGGCCAAGCGCCGAGCCCGGACGAAGCGACTGCAAGCGCACACAGGATCGATCGCACCGTCATCATGGCTCGGCTCCTTTCGGCGCGTCGGTGGTCGTCACTTTCGCGCCGGGGTACAGGGTCATAAGAGCCGCCACGAGGGCCTTCTCGCCGGCCTCCTGGCAGGCGATGACACGCACCTCGCCGGCGGCGTAGGCGTCACCATGCCGGGGCGCGAACGCGAGGTCGAGCACCTGGTAGATGCCGCCCGAGTGGTCGACGACGAAGTGGGTGCCTTCGCCGACGGCGGTGAGGCGTTGCATTGCGATGGCCATGCTCTTGTCGCGCTCGACCGAGATACTCGTGATGACGCGCTCCACCTTACCCCGGGTCGTGTCGTAACAGACGGGGATCTCTTTACCTTTGGACTTGGCGTCGTCGCGCATCAGGAGGCAACGGGTCGCGAGATCCATCTTGGCGTCGTGCAGCACGGTCGGCGCGACCTTGATCCAGCGATCGGCGATGAGGATCTGTCCGTTGAGCTGTGCGTCGCCAACGCTCGCAACGCTCGCCCCGCCATCAGCGGTCGACATAGCGACGTCGGAGTCGACCGTCGTGGGCGAACAGGCTGCCAGACCGAGCACGCAGAACACCGGCAGGGCAAGGTGAAGCAGCATGCTAGCTGTCCCACAGGCGAGTCGACATATAGCGTTCTCCGATGTCGCAGAGGATCGTCACGATGACGCCCTTCTTGACGGCCTTGGCCACGTCGTACGCGCCCGCGAGGTAGATGCCCGAGGACTGCCCGCCGAAGAGGCCGGCCTTGGCGAGCCGCTGGCTCATCTCCCAGCCGCGGTCGACGTCGGCGTCCCAGTAGCGATCGACGATCGACTTGTCGAAGATCTCCGGCACGATGTCGCCCTCTTCCTTCAGGGGCTTGAGCCCTTCGACGCCGGGGAAGGCGTCGGGCACGACGCAGTGTACCTGCACGTCGGGGTTGTGCGCTTTCAAGCCACGGCCGACGCCGGTGAGGGTGCCGCCGGTGCCGACACCCGCGACGAAGTGGGTGACGCGACCGCCCGTCTGCTGCCAGATCTCCTCGCCGGTCGTCTCCATGTGGGCCTTCCAATTGAAGGCGTTGCCGTACTGGTCGCTGAAGTAGTAGCGCTCGTCCTTGGCCTGGCGGCGCACCTCGCGCAGGGCCTCGTCGTAGCCGTCCTGAGCGGACGTGTGGAAGAGCTCGGCGCCGTGCGCCTTGATGCGCTTCTTGCGTTCGGCCGAGGCGTTGTCGGGCACGACCAGGCGCACCGGCACCCCGATGACCTTGCCGATCCAGGCGTAGGCGATGCCGGCGTTGCCGGACGAGCTGTCGAGGATCGTCTTGCCCGCGAGCGCGCCGCGGTCGAGCGCTTCGAGCAACATGTAGAGCACCGGGCGGTCCTTCAATGACCCACCGGGATTGAACGACTCGACCTTGATGTAGAGCTCGACCTCGGGCAGCTCCTCCTCGAAGAGGCGCACGCGCACGAGCGGTGTGTTGCCGACGAGGGTTATCGCCGGGAACCGATCCTGATACTTGTCGACGAGCTCGCGAAATCCCACGGCTGACATCTCCCCTGCGCGACGGCGACCGACGCTGAGTGGGTTCTAGATGCCCGGGTCCGCCCATGGACGCAACCTGTTTACCCGCTATACAAATGAGGTGATCCGGCATGCTCCTCCTGACCCGGGCCTCGTTCAACGGCGGCCGGCGGCTGGTGTCTCGTGGCACGCCTCCTGCTCAGCAGCGAGCTGCCCTCTCGACCGGAGCCTCCGCCCATGCCGCACCTGCCGCACTCATTGTTCGCTTCAGCCCTCATCGCCGCCGGCGCCGCGGCCTGTGCCAATGACCCGGCGCCGGTCATTCCGGAGCCGTTCTGCGACAACGGTTGCTTCGACGGCGACGACTGCACAGACGACCTGTGTCGGGTCGATGGGACCTGTCTGAACGTGCCGCGAAATCCGTTCGGAGCGTGTCAGACGGAGGCGCATTGCGACGACGGCAACAGCTGCAGCGAGGACCGCTGCGAGCTCGACGGCTGTGGCCTGATGCGTTGCGTCAACGAGATCAAGAACTTCGAGTGCCGCCCCTGCGGCGAGATGTTCGGCGACTGCAGCGACTTCAACCCGTGCACCTTGGAGAGTTGCGGGGACGACGGCATCTGCGACATGGGCACAAGCAACGACCCGAACTGCGATCCGCAGTGCAACCAACAGGATGCGCGGTCGGCCGACGCGCCTCTGACGGGCGAGTGGTTTGGCTATCAGAGCTGGTTTATCGGCGTAGCGACGACGCGGGAGGGCGTCAACTGCGACGCGGACGCCTGCGTGTGCGAGAGCGAGCTGCGCTTCAGGGACTCGCTCGAGGGCTTCGAGCTGCGCGACGCGACGGGCCTGAACGACCCTGAGTGGACCTGTGACATCGTCGCGTGTGAGCCGCACTCGGTGTCGTGTCGGCCGCTCGACGCGGGGGTCGGCTATGTCGTCTGGGGCACGATGACGTATCTGAACCCGTTCGACGCGGCGTCGCCCCAGGATACGGCGCCGTCTCCGGACGCGGGCTCGGCGGATGTGGCGGCGCCGCCCATGCAGCCCATCGACGCGCTCCATGTCGATGGCTACTGCCTGTCGACGCGCCTCGACCACGTGATCGGCGACTACGCCGCGACGTTCGAGAGCGACGGCCACGCGACGAGCTTCGACCTGCGCATCGCGGCGCAGCCGGACGGGGTCGCGGCCCAGATGCAAGCCTGCGTCGGGTGCCAGGCGACCGGCCTCGTCGCGGACCAGATCGTGACGCTCGGCGCCGAGATCGGCACGGTCACGTTCCCGCTGAAGCTGACGGATGCTGACGGGTTCGCGCGCCTCTACGCGCACACCGACCACTTTGTCGGCGACGTGCGTCGCAGTGATGGCGGCTATCTCGGCAAGCTGAAGCTCGAGCGTGTCCCGAGGTGAGCTCACCGGGCTGCCGCGCCGGGCCTGCCGAGGAAGTGTGCCGCGGGCCCAACGTGTGCTAGCAACGGCTGACCGCGCGTTCAGCATGCGCGGCGGTTGGAGACCGACATGGACACCCTGTTTCCCGGCGAGACGACCGGCGACCTGGTCGCCCGCGCCACCCGGCACCTGACGCCCAACTACCGCCCGGCCCCGCTCGTGCTCGTGCGCGGCGAAGGCGTCAATGTCTTCGACCGCGATGGCAAACGTTACCTCGACATGGTCGGCGGCATCGCGGTCAACAGCCTCGGCCATGCGCACCCGCGCCTGACGAAGGTCATCGCCGAGCAGGCGGCCCAGCTCATCCACGTCTCCAATCTCTATATCAATGAGCCGTCGATCGCCCTCGCGGACGAGCTCGCGCGGATTTCCGGCCTCGACCGCGTGTTCTTCTCGAACTCGGGGGCCGAGGCCAACGAGGCCGCGTTGAAGGCGGCGCGACGCTATCAGACGGTCGTTCATGGGCGACCCGAGAAGACCGGCATCCTCGCGTTCAACGACAGCTTCCACGGGCGCACGTTCGGTGCCTTGAGCGTGACCGGGCAGCCGAAGTATCACCACGGCTTCGAGCCGCTCGTGCCGGGTGCGAGGTTCGTGCGCTTCGGCGATCTCGCGGCGGTCGACGCGGCGCTGGACGCTGGCAACGGGACCATCGGCACCATCATCATCGAGCCGATCCAGTGTGAGGGCGGCATCAACATGCCGCCGGTCGGATTCCTCGAGGGCCTGCGGGCCCGCGCCGACCGCGACGGCATCGTATTGATCTTCGACGAGGTGCAGACCGGCGTCGGGCGCACCGGGACCTGGTGGTGCTGCGAGCACTACGGGATCCGACCGGACATCCTGACGACTGCCAAGGGCATCGCCGGGGGCGTGCCGCTCGGCGCGATGATGGTGAGTGAGACCGTGGCGCAGGCGCTGCAGCCGGGGACCCACGCGTCGACGTTCGGGGCGAATCCGTTGGCGACCCGGGCGGGGCTCGAGGTGCTGCGCGTCATCGCCGATGACGGGCTCCTCGGGCGCGCGGACAAGCTCGGGGCGCGCCTTCAGGAAGGGTTGAAGGCGCTCATCGGGAGCTCGTTCGGGCTGGCGATCGAGGCGCGTGGACGCGGCCTCGTGCAGGGGCTCGAGCTGGCATCGGCGGAGCTCGCGACGAAGACGGTCGAAGAGGCGAAACAGCGCGGGCTGCTCTTGAACGCCGTGCAGGGCAAGACGCTGCGGTTCGTGCCGGCCCTGGTGGCGAATGAGGCGGATATCGACGAGGCCCTGGCGCTGACCGGGGCTAGTCTGGCCGCTTCGTCCGGCTCGTGCTAGCGTCGCTGCGCGTGGGTAGCCGCGTCGCGGCCCGCGCGACCGTGTTGCCTCGCAAGCCATGAGCGCAGGAGCTCGGGCCCAGGTGTAAGGAATGAGTCGGTTGCCGGCGAGCGCCCTCGAGGAGGGCGACCACATCCACGCGATCCTGCGTCCGCTGCTCGCCGAGCCGGGCGCGGCGCAGCGGCGCGCGACCGCGCTCAAGGCCAAGCCGGAGCCACGTGCGGTGGCGTATGCCGAACTGGATGCGGCCATCGATGCGCTGCTGATGCGCATGCGGGTGGACCCGCGGCCGACCAAGCAGAAGACGCGTGATGGGCCGAAGCCGGCGACGCGCGACGTCGTGCCGCCGACGGTGAACGAGGCGCGGCCGGCGACGCGTGATATCGAGCCGGCGCGCGTTGTTGGCGACCGGGTGCGGACCGACCCGGCGATCCCGCCGGTGCCCGACCTGCCGCCGCCGGTGCCGCAGCTCCCAGGTCCGATTTCGAAAGTGCCGGAGCTACCTACGGCGCGGGCCGAGGCCGGGCCGCCGCCCGTGCCAGCGACGCGCTCGCGCCCGGTGACTCGCAGCCTCGACCGGCCGACGCCCGTCACCAACGTGGCGTCTCCCCCCGATACCGCCGTCATGGTGCGGCGCGAGCCGGCGCCACCGGTTCCGCCAAAGCGCGCGACGCCCCCCATCCGCTCGGCCGACGACGCGGACGGGCCGCTCGTGATGGCGCGACCGGGCAATGCGCCGGAGACGTTCCTCCTCTACGACGACATCGTGATGTTGTCGGCGATGAACGACCGCGATGGTCTGCTCATCTCGCTCGAACGGCTGTTGGTGTTGTCGAAGCTCGAAGACCACGTGCGGGTGTTCATCGACGCGAACGAATCGAAGCTCGTCGGGCTCTACGAGAGCCAGCTCAAGGCCTTCTCGAAGGTGCCGAAGAAGAGGCCACCGGCGGTCGACAACACGATGCCGCGGGTGTTCCTGCGCGGTGAGAAGGTCGCCGAAGTCCTGCTGTTGATCGATGGCAAAGCGAGCATCAACGACATCGTGCAGCGGGCCGAGGGGCTCAATCGCATCGAGACGCTGTCGGTGATTGCGCAGCTCCAGCGGGCCGGGATCCTCGACATATAGCCGCTCCGGCCCGCCTCGACCGAGACTGACGCGGCTGCACGAAAGGCGCACGAGCTCGCGATAAAGGCTGGGGGTTTGCCAAGCCTTTGGCTTGGATGAGCGGCCGGGTGGGATGCTGCTCGTGACGTCGCGAACGTGGTCATGACAGCTCCTGCGAGGGGATGCGTGTGAAGTGCGGCGGTGCGAGGTGCGAGATGCCCAGGTCAGCCAGGCTGAATGATCTGCGGTGCGAACTGCATGGTCATATGCTGCTTGAAGAAGCCACGGCCGAGGTGGTTCTCGATGATCTTGACGCACGGTGTCGCGCTCATGGTGTGAGTTGCGGCGTGGAAGACCGAGAGCGTCAGGTCCTGGAGCTGCTGATCACTCTCGAAAGAGCGCACCTTCAAGCCAATGGACTCGGCAGTCGCGGCCGAGAAGAAGCGGCTGTGTGTCTTGTGGATGCCATGGTCCGCGAGATATTCTGCGATGGCCTTGGCCTTGTCGGCACCGTTCGGGTCGTCGGCGAACATGTAGCGCTCGAGCCAGCTGGCTACGAGGGTCGATGCGAGGGCGATGGCGTTCTGGCACTGGACGATCAAGGCCGGGCCATACATTTGCAGGATCGGATACCAGGGTGCGCCCTGCCCATTGAGCGCGGCTTTGCTGGCAAGCTCGAACTGGTCGAGCACGGACTGCGCGGGCACTGCGATGCGACCGCTGCCAGGCACGTTCACGATCATCTGGGGGTCGATGGGGCCCAGCGAGGAATGCTTGCCCATGACTATTTCGTTGGCGGCGCAGGCGAGCATCGTGGCGGCGGACATCGCCGCTTGCGGAATAAGCACGCGGATGTTCGTGAACTTGGCGCGGAGGTAGTCGACGATCGCCTCGGTGACCTCGGCCGAGCCGCCCGGTGAATGCAGGATGAGGTCGAGCCCGCAGTTCGCAGGGAGGCCATGCACGACCTCCATGAAGCCTTGAACGTCTTCGGGCCCGATCGAGGTCAGGGCCGGGTCGAGCTGCTGGTCCTGCGACCAGCGCGTCGCGTAGAGGATCGTGCTGCGGCCGGTGTAGGTCGAGAGCGCGCTGAGATACTTGCGGCGCACGAAGTCGAACGCGTCCGGCCGAGTGGGAAGCTCGACCGAGATCTCCTTCAGGATTTCGCCCCAGCTCGGCATCAGGTCACCGACGTCGAGCCTGCCGTGGTGGTGAAGCTCGGCGTCGCGCGGAACGCGTAGACGTAAGCATGCATCTGCTGCAGCGCGCGAGCATGATCGGCGCCCATCTGCATCATCTCGAAGGCGCCCGGATTCGCGTTGATGAACTGGTCGTGGGTGGCGGCGATGACAGCCCCCGTGCCGTCGGTCCCCGGACGATGGGCCACCGCCATGAACGACGAGCCGGGGCTTCCCGCGCGCGCCGCGAGTGCGAGAAATGCAGCGTTCTTGTCAGTCTTGGAGTCCACTGAGTGCCTCGAGTCCCTCTAACAGGGACGCCTTCGCGAACGTGAAAGGTATCAGCCCGATCTCGGTTTTCCAACCTGGAACGGGGCCTTTAATGCCATCGAGCTTCTCGTAGAAACCTGCGCTGTCGGGCAACGAGCCAAGGATCAGGGCGTCCGCCGCCGCCCGTGGCGACCCTCTCGGACGCATAGACCTTGACCGTGAAAGCGCCCAGATCGCTGTCCTCGATGTCGTTGTGCTGGGCCAGGACGATCTGGCCCTGCCGCGGCTCCGCCGGGTTGAGCCGCCACAGGCACCACGCCCCGTCGGGG